>JAESFR010000017.1_pt1 | contig 521968 bp, 522 predicted proteins | sample 9266191 | NCBI WGS metagenome assembly JAESFR01 (sample SAMN14503063, study PRJNA617104) | algae metagenome | isolation source: Pleurocapsa minor HA4230-MV1 and co-occurring heterotrophs from cement on... | place: USA: Nuuanu Pali Lookout, Hawaii | collected 2009-07-20 | reverse complement strand
GGGCCGGACGGTCACCGTCGAAGCGACGCTGCGGGCGGTCGTCGAAGCTCCGGGCCGGACGGTCACCGTCGAAGCGACGCTGCGGGCGGTCGTCGAAGCTCCGGGCCGGACGGTCACCGTCGAAGCGACGCTGCGGCCGGTCATCGGAACTCCGCGCCGGGCGGTCGGCGTCGAAACGACGCTGCGGGCGGTCGTCGAACCGGCGCGCCGGGCGGTCGTCGGCCCGCCGCGCGGGCGCCGGACGGTCGCCGCGGGCCTGCGAACGGATGCCGCGCGCTTCGTCGCGACCCGCCTTCTCCTGCGCACTCCAGCGGCGCTTCGGCTCCGCCGCTTCGCGCGCCGCCCACTCGCGGCCGCTCGAGCGGCGCTCGCCGGCGGCATCCGTCCCCGTCGGGCGGTACCCGCGGTGACCGGGGCTGCGGCTGCCCGCCTTCGCCGGCGCACCGTCGCCGCCCTCCCCGGGGCGACGCTTGCGGTCCTGGTAGCTGGTGCCCGCGGCGTACCGCGGGTCGTAATTGCGCGCCGGGCGTCCGCCGGCGGGCTTCTTGTTCTTCGGGCTCATCGTGGGGTCCTTCGTGCTCGGACGAGAACAGCGCTCGAGAACGAACTCGAGCAACCCGGGCAATCGCCGGCCGGGGGCCATTCCTGTGATGTGACGCGCCTACTCGCAATGGCGGTGGCGCAGGAAATCGGCCATGAGGACTCACAGAAGTCGTCACACGCAAAGGCGTTGTCCTCAGCCCGACGTCCCTACCCTACCGGTCGCGCCTGGGAAGGCACCGACCGTCGGCGTGTCGACATGTCTCAGCAACGCGGTAGCATCAACCCCAACGGGCTCGACCGCAGGCCCGGGAGCTCCCACCCACTTCACTCGCGACGACCTCCCAGAGGAGCGGTCCGGTAAACCGTTCACCCGAAGGGGACGACGCCCGACCGATCGTGAGCAGCATGTCTCCCGCGACCCTCGAGGCCACGGCAACCCCCCTCGTCGACCTGTCTGTCGCGCGCTCCACGGCGACGGTGCACCCCACCGGGGGCGTCCCCACCGCGGAGCACCACGCCGGCGTCCACCGTATCGGCACGCTCGCGATCACCTCGCTCCCGATCGGCGTGCTCCTCGCCATTCTCACCACCACCGACCCCGACTGGTGGGGTCTGCACTTCTCGCAGCTGGGCACCTTCCACACCTTCTCCAGCAAGGTCTTCAACTCCACCGTGCTGTTCTCCGGCTTCTTCCTCGCCGCCTACGGGGTGCTGATCGCCGTTGCACTCCCCTCGGGAACCAGCCGCCGCACGTCGCGGATGTTCCGTGGCTCGCTCATCTCGGCGGGCCTGCACCTCACGATGGTCGGCATGATTCCGATTCCGGTGAGCCCCGTCATGCACGACCTCGCGGCGACCGGCCTCGGACTGTCCTTCCTCGCGATGGTCGCCACGAGCCTCGGGATCCGCCGGCGCGGCCGCGCCTTCCGTCGCTTCACGGTCTTCTGCGTCGTGACCCTCGCCGTCGGGATGGTCGTGCTCACGGCCGGGTTCATCACCCTCGCGCTGTTCGAGGTCGTGGCCTTCACGCTGATGGGCATCTGGCTCGGCGTCCTCCCCCGCGCGCTCCGCCGTGATGCGTCCTCGCTCGGGGCCCGGTCGGCAGCGTCCGCGGACACGACGAAGACGGATGCCGCCGCCGACACCTCTGCCGCCGGTTCATGCACCGGACGCCCGGCGGACCTTTCTCCCGCGCGGGCGACGGCCCTTCCGGTGACCTTGCCGGCCCGGACCCATCGCCGCCCGGCGGACCTGCCTACCGCCCGTGCGGCTCGCCGTGGGGCGAGTCTTCGCCGTCCGGTCGCTCCCCCGGCTCGACCGCGTCGTTCGGGACGTCGTCCGTCTCCTCTGACGGCTGCGATGCGGACTCGTCCGCTGCCTGCCGCGGTGAGGTCTCGTCGGAAGACGCTGGGTCGAACGGCGCGCTGACCTCGTCGTCCTCCGGCGGCATCGAGGTCTCGATATCGGGGTCCTGCTCGATGACGAGCGCGTCGTCGATCACGGTCGCCTCGGCGGCGACATCCGCCGCGGCGTCGCCCGCGTCCTCGCGCTCACCCGTCGAGGTCTCGATGTCGGGCGCTTCCTCGATGAGCGGAACGGCAACCGCCGCCGTCGCCGCGGCAGCGGTGCCCGCCGAGCCGATCGGTACCGAGCCGGTCGGCAGGCCCGAGCGCTGACGGAGCTCACGCCGCGTCAGCACGGTCGCGGCGGAAGCCGCCACAGGCGGAATCGTCGCGGCGGTCGCCACCGTAGCCGGAGCGGTCGCGGCAGAGACATCCGTCCCAGCCTCGCGCCCCCCGCGGCGGGCCAGGCGCCGCTCCTTCGCGCCCTCGACGAGGTTGTACAGGGTCGGGAGCACCACGAGCGTCAGCACCGTGGACGAGATGAGCCCGCCGATGACGACGACCGCGAGCGGCTGCGAGATGAAGCCCCCGCTCCCGGTGATGCCGAGGGCCATCGGGGTGAGGGCGAAGATGGTCGCGAGCGCTGTCATGAGGATCGGGCGGAGACGTCGCGAGCCGCCCGCGATGGTCGCGTCGTACGTCGACAACCCTTTCTCGCGGTACTGGTTCACGAGGTCGATGAGCACGATGGCGTTCGTCACCACGATGCCGATCAGCATCAGGACGCCGATGAGCGAGGGGACACCGAGCGGGATGCCCGTGACGACCAGCAGCAGGATCGCGCCGGTCGCGGCGAAGGGCACCGAGATGAGGAGTTCGAGCGGCTGACGGAGCGACTTGAAGGTCGCGACCATGACGATGTAGACGATGAGGATCGCCGCGAGAAGCGCCAGGCCCAGCTGGGTGAAGGCGTCCTGCTGCTCGGAGACCACGCCGCCGAGCTCGGCGTCAGCCCCGGTCGGAAGGTCGATGTCGGCGAGCGCCTCGGTGACAGTCGCCGAGGCGGCGTTCAAGTCGTCGGTCGACGGCGTGACGGTCACCGTGGCCGTGCGCTGCGCGCGCTCGGTCGTGATCGACGTCGGCCCGGTGGACTCCTCGACCGTGGCGAGCTGCTCGAGCGGAACCGGCCCGGTAGCGGTGGGCACCGTGAGCTGGCGGAGCTCGTCGATCGTCAGGGGCGTGTCAGCGGCGGCGAGATAGACCGTGAGCGTCGTCCCGTCGATCTCGACGGTGCCGATCGACTGCGCCTGCATCGCGGCCGAGACGAGGCCGCCGACGGCCACTTCCGAGAGGCCGAGCTGCGCCGCCGCATCGCGGTCGACGGTCACGCCGATGAAGGGCAGCGACGCGGAGAGGTTGCTGGAGACCTGGCCGATGCCGTCCTGACCGCGAAGCCCCTCGACCACCTCGTCGGTGGCCTCCTGCAGGGTCTGGGAGTCGGGGGCGGTGATGTCGATCTCGATGTCGGTGGAACCGAACCCGCCCTGGGCGGCCGAGACCGTGATCTCGCCGGCATCCTCGAGCTCCGACACGCGCTCCTGCACCTCTTCGCGCAGGGCGACCTGGTCGACGTCGTCGGCCGTGGTGATGGAGTAAGTGATGCCGGTGCCACCGCCGGCGAAGGCGTCCTGCAACGGCGAACCGCTCGACCCGATCGAGACCTGGACGGTCTGGATGCCGTCGATGCCGGTGAGAACCCCCTCGACCTCCTCGGCGGCCGCGCTTTCGGCGTCGAGGCTCGGCGCGGGGCCGATGTCCTGCGTCATGGTGAAGGTGTTCTGTCCGGAGTCGCCGAGGAAGTTCGTCTTCATGAACGGCACCGCGGCGACCGTTCCGCCGAGCACGAGCACCGCGATCAGAAGGGTGACCCAGGAGTGCTGCAGAGTCCAGCGGAGGATCGGCAGATAAGCCTTCTGCAGCCGGCTCGGGGGCGCGGCGGGGTCTTCGGGGTCGATCGCCCGGCCCGCCTCGTCGAGCACCGGCTTCCCGGGCTTGAGGAACCAGTACGCCAGCACGGGGACGATCGTGAGGGCGACGAAGAGCGAGGCTGTCAGGGCGATCGTGGTCGTGAGGGCGAAGGGCCGGAAGAGTTCGCCGGTGACGTCGCCGACGAAGGCGATGGGAAGGAAGACCGCCACGGTGGTGATCGTCGATGCCGTGATGGCGGTCGAGACCTCCCGCACCCCGAGGAGGATCGCGGTCTTCTTGTCGGCGTCGCCGACGTAGTGGCGCTTGATGTTCTCGATCACGACGATCGAGTCATCCACCACGCGCCCGATCGCGATCGTGAGGGCGCCGAGCGTGAGGATGTTGAGGGAGTACCCGAACGCCTGGATGCCGATGAAGGTGATGAGGACACTCGTCGGGATCGAGATGGCCGTGACGAGGGTCGAGCGCACCGACAGCAGGAAGACGAGGATGACGAGCACGGCGAACACGAGCCCGAGGGTGCCCTCGACCGCGAGCGTCTCGATCGACTTCTGGATGTACGGCGCCTGGTCGAAGACGACCGTGAACTCCGCCCCGCCGATGGCGTCCTCGAGGTCGGGAAGCGCCGCGAGCACCCCCTGCGACACCTCGACCGTGTTGGCGGCAGGAAGCTTCGTCACCGCGATGGTGAGCGCCGGTTCGCCGTCGACGCGCGAGATGCTCGTCACCGGGTCTTCGACCTGCTCCACGGTCGCCACGTCACCGACGGTGACCGTCTCGACCCCGAACTGGGCGGCGTCGGTGGGCACGAGCGGGAGGGCGGCGATGTCGTCGACCGAGCCGAGCTTGACGCCGGTCTGCACCGTGAGCGTCTCGTCGTTCTCGGTGATCTCGCCGCCGGGGAAGAGCACACCGTTCTGGTCGAGCGCATCGCGGATCGCCTGCTGGCTGAACCCCGATGCGGCGAGGGCCGCCTGGTCGGGGGTGATGCTGACGCGCTGCCCGGTGCCGCCGACGATCTGAGCGGTGTTGACGCCCTCGACGTCTTCAAGGTCGGGAATGACGCTCGTCTCCAGCTGCGACTGGATGGTCTCCTCGTCGTCGTACCCGGTGACGGCGAGCTGGATGACGGGGAAGTCGTCGATGCTCGCACTGAGGACGTTGGGGTCGAGGCCGTCGGGGAGCTGGCTCTCGATGCGGTTGATCGCCTGAGTGATCTTCTGCTCGGCGGTGGCGAGATCGGTGCCGTACGTGAAGGAGGCCTGCACGACCGAGGCGTTGGTCGTGCTCGTCGCCGTCGTCGACTCGAGCCCCGGGACCGCCTGGATCGCGGTTTCGATCGGCGTGGAGACATCCGTGTTCACCACCTCGGGCGAGGCGCCGGGGTAGGTCGAGACGATGATGAGCGTCGGGAACTCGATCGAGGGGATGAGCTCCTGCTTGAGGCTGTTCAGCGCGATGCCGCCGAAGAGCGCCGCGACGATCGTGATGAGCGCGATGAGCGCGCGGTTCTTCAGGCTCAGGACGGCGAGGTTCGACATGAGCTGCTTTCTGCAGGAGACACCGGATGCCGCGGACCCACCGCGTCGCGTCGCCGTGACAGGCGTGCGACAGGGTGATGCGGCGGCGCGTCGATACGGGAATGTATCGGCGCCCTAGTATCTCATTCGCCGGTTGCGGTCAGGCTGAGAGCATCCCCCCGAGGAGGAGGCCTGCGGCAGCTGCCGCGAGGGCGGCGAGAAGGGTGCCGACCGCGTTGCCGACGGCCAGGCGACGCCGCCCGCCCTCGGCGAGGAGGACCGTCTCGACGCTCACGGTGCTGAAGGTCGTGTACGCGCCCAGAAAGCCGACACCGACCACCGCGACGACCGCATCGCCGACGGTGAGCGCCGCACCGGCGAGAAACCCGAGCAGAAGCGAGCCCGACACGTTCACGAGGAGGATGCCGAGCGGAAAGGGACGGCGCCAGACCCGCTGGACGGCGGTGTCGACGACGTAGCGCGCGCCGGCGCCGAGCGCTCCGGCGGCCAGGAGCAGCGCGAATGCCACGGGGTCGAGGGGAGTCATTCGGCCTCCACCGGCGGGAGGGGTCGCGGCGGGCGACGGGTCAGCCGCCGACCGAGCACCAGACCGGCGAGCGCCGCCACGAGCCCGAGGAGGACGGATGCCGCCACGAGCGCGACGGCCAGGGCCGGGGCATCCGTCATCGTCTCGGCGCTCTGCACGGCGAACGCGCTGTAGGTGGTGAAGCCCCCGAGGACGCCGGTGCCGGCGAAGGCGCGGAGGAGGGGCCGGCGGTCGCCCACCACCGCAACGACGACGCCCAGAGCGAGCGACCCGACGACGTTCTCGATGAGGGTCACGATCGCGACCGGCCCCGCCGCATCGGTGCCGGCAAGCGGCAGGAGCAGCAGGGCGCGAAGACCTGCGCCCACCGCGCCGCCGAGCATGACGGCACCGAGGATGCCGAGACGGATGCGCGGAGGGGCGGGCACCCCCGTCACAGTACCCGGGGCGTTACTTCACCCGGCGGCTGAGGAGCTGCCGGATCGCCGACTCGGGCGAGATCGTGAGGTCGAGCAGGCGCCCGCGGTCGTAGTGCTGGAACACGCGGGGGTCGATGTAGCTCGAGCGTGCCACCGCGGGGGTGTTGCCGAGCGCCTCGGCCGTCGCGCGCACGGCCAGCTGCTCGGCGCGCTTCCGATCACGGGCGGTGTCGACCGTGCCGATCCGCGCCAGGGCCTCCGCGGCGAGGATGGTGCCGCGGAGGGTGCGGAAGTCCTTCGCGGTGAAGCGGCCGCCGGTGAGCGCGCGGACGTGGTTGTTGACGTCGGCCGGCGTCAACGGCACGCGGCGGCGTCCCCGCTGATACGACAGCAGCGCCGAACGGGGGCGGCCGGCGGCGAGCTCCTCGATCACGACGGCGAGCTCGGCATCGTCGATCTCGATGAAGGCCCGCTGACCGCTCTTGGCGGGGAACGACAGGGTGATGACGGATGTCTCGACCGACGCGTCGCGTCGCTGCAGGGTCGTGAGCCCCCGACTGCCGTGGCGCTCGAGGTAGCGTGCCGAGCCGATGCGAGGCGCCCCCTCGTCGAGAAGGCGGAAGGATGCCGCGAGCACCCGTTCGCGAGACAGCTCGTCGCGACGCAGGGCGGTCGTCGCCTTGGCCCGCGCGCGCGGCAGCGCTTCGGCGAGGGTGAGGGCACGGGCGAACTTGCCGCGGTCGCGGCGCTCCCGCCATTGCGGGTGGTAAAGGTATTGCCTGCGACCGGCCTCGTCGACGCCGACCGCCTGGATGTGCCCCATCGGCTCGCTCGAGATCCACACGTCCTGCCAGGCGGGCGGGATCACCAGTTGGTGGATGCGCTCGCGATCGTCCTCGGGCACCGAGGCGCCGGAGGGGTCGACGTAGCGGAAGCTCGATCCCGAGCGCACCCGCCGATAGCCGGGGTCGTCGCCGGGGCGCACCCTCACCAGTCGCGCCACGCGCGCCCTTCCTTCGCCGTATCGGTCAGTGGTCGCGGAGCATCGAGACGAGCTCCGCCTTCTTCTTGCCGGAGTACCCCGAGAGACCGAGCTCCTTCGCACGCTTTCGAAGGTCCGCCACGGTCCAATCCTCGTAGTTCCCGGATTCGCCGCCGCGGCGACCGACGTTCGCCCGGCCGTCCCGTGCCGCAGCATTCGAGATGCGCGCGGCCTTCTCCTTCGAGGCGCCGTCCTTGCGGAGCTCCTCGTAGAGATCGGGGTCTTTCAGATTCGAGCCGCGTCCCGCAGGCATGGCGTCTCCTTCCTCGCGCGGCGAGTGATGCCGCGCTCACGAGACTAGAGATCGCCCGCCGAGCACCGAGGCGGTTGACAATGCGAGCCGGCATGGATAGCCAGCCTCGCAGGTACCACCGGTTCTCGCTCCTCGTCAAGCCCCTGCTTCGGCGGCGGCATCGATGCGAACCTGTGAAAGTGCCGAGATGGCACCCGGCGCACCCGACACCGGTCGTGCCGGCGACGGACAAGGAGAACTTCCATGAACCTCGCCCTGATCATCATCATCGTGGTTGCTATCGTGCTCGCCATCGTCGGTGGCTTGAACTCGGCTTTGCAGTGGCTGCTCTGGGTGGCCATCATCGTCGGCCTCATCGCCCTGATCGCGTTCCTCTTCCGCGTCATCACCGGCAGCCGCCGGACCTGACGCTCAGACCGCCCTTCCCCGGGCCAGAAGAAGGATGCTGCGGGCTCTCGTCCGCAGCATCCTTCTTCGTTTTCCGGCGCCGGATCTGCTTACAGATGCTTCTCGGCGTACTGCCGGAGCGCGTCACGGACGAACTCCGCCCCTGACGTATCGCCGTCGGTCGTGGCGTAGTTCGCCGCGAACCGTGGATCGGCCACGTACATCTCGCCGAGGCCGATGACGTAGGCCTTCGTGTCATCCGGTGTTCCCGGGATGCCGCTCAGCCACTCGACGTGGCGCTTCGCGAGCGCTTCCGCCTCGGCACTGTCGGGGGCGACGCCGCTCGCGGCGGCGGCGACCCAGTCCCGGCCGAGCGCGGTCGTGCGCTCCTGCCAGCGCGCCTTCTCGTCGGCGCTCATCGAGCGCCACCAGCGGTCGCTGCGGGCATACGCGTCGGCGCCCCACCGCTCTTCGACCTCATCCTTGTAGCGGGTGTGGTCGAAGCCGTCGAACATGTTCTCTGCCATCAGTTCCTCACCTCCTCTCAGTGTCGTGATGGTCGTCTCCACCGACGCGATCTGCCGCGTCAGTCGGTCCTGCTCCTGGCGGAGCCACGCCAGGTGTGCCTCGAGGGCGCTCTCCTCCGAGGTCTCGCGGTCGAGGACCTCAGCGATCTGCGGAAGGCCGAGGCCGAGTTCGCGCAGCAGCAGGATGCGCTGCAACCGCACCAGCGCCGCGCCGTCGTAGTAGCGATAGCCGTTGTGCCCGATGCGCGTCGGCGGCAGCAGCCCGAGATCGTCGTAGTGGCGCAGCGTCCGGCTCGTGGTGCCGGCGAGCCGCGCGATCTGCTGGATCGACCACTCCATCCCTCTCTCTCCTTCCCTTCGCTGTCCACGGTAGAAGTTGACGCAGTGTCAAGGTCAAGCAGAAGTTGCGGGCGGGTCCCGACCCACCCTCGCCGACCCCCCTCCTCTCAGACCCCGCCCCTTCCGCTGAGCCCTCCTCGCGGAAACCCCCCTCCTCGCCGAACCCACCCCTTCCTGCCGAACCCACCCCTTCCTGCCGAACCCACCGCTTCCTACCGAACCCACCGCTTCCTACCGAAGCGTCCCGCTCGCCGAAACCCTCCCGTCTCGCCCAACCCACCCCTTCCTGCCGAACCCACCCCTTCCGCGCGCGAGGAAAGGGTGGGTTGGGCAGGAAAGGGTGGGGTCGCGTGGCCACGTCGGCCGGGCGCGAGGTGGATGCCTCCCGCGGCGAGTGGCCCGCGGGGTGGATCCCTCCCGGGGTGAGTGGCCCGCCCGGGGCCGATGGCTCCCGCAGTGAGGTGACCTGCCCCGGGGTGGATACCTCCCGCGGTGAGTGGCGCGCGGGGTGGATCCCTCCCGAAGTGAGTGACCTGCTCCGGCGAATGGGTCGCCCGCTGAGGTGGCCCGCGCGGGTGGATGTCTCCCTCAGTCAGATCGCCCGCGGGGTGGCTGCCTCCCCCGGCGGCCCCAACCCCTCGATCGGTGGTCGGCCGCGAACCCACCCTTTCTTCTCGAGCCCACCCTTTGCGCGCGGGCATAGAGGGTGGGGTCGGCAGGAGAGGGTGGGGTCGGCGGGAGGGGTGGGGGTCGCGGGAGCGGGGCGGCCCCGAGGGAGATACCCTGCGAGGGCTAGGCAAGACGCGATATATCGTGTTAGCCTCTCGGAACGAGATATATCGCGTCTCAGAAGGAGGGAACCATGAGCCTGGAGAAGTGGATCGTCCACCCCGGCGAAACCCGTGTCATCGATCTGGAGCAGGTCCGCTCGCTCAAGATCGGCCTGGTCGGCGGGCAGATCGACGTCGTCGCCCACGACGAGCCCGGTGCCCGCATCGAAGTCCACTCGGTCACCGGGAAGGACCTCCGCATCGAGATCACCGGCGACGCCCTCGAGATCGACCACCCGCAGCTGCGCTGGGACAACTTCCTCGAAGTGTTCCGCAATGTCGGCGGTGGCGGCCCGAAGGCGGAGATCAGCGTCGCCGTACCTCGATCGGTCGCTCTGAACCTCGGTGTCGTCAGCGCAAGCGCCCTCGTCGCGGGGATCCGCAACGACGCGCGGGTGAACACGGTGTCGGGCGACATCATCGTCGACGGACTGGTCGGCAACCTCACCGCCAACGCCGTCTCCGGCGATGTGCAGGTGCGCGAACTCGTCGGTGGGCTCACCGCCAACAGCGTCTCGGGTGACGTCGCCGCCACGGGCGAACTGCGCAAGGCCACCATCGACACGGTCTCGGGGGCGATGCTCGTCGACTCGACCGGCCCCCTCCACGGGGTGAACCTCAACACCGTCAGCGGCGACGCCACCATCCGCATCGATGAGACGCTCCCCGCCAACTACGTCGTGCGCAGCGTCAGCGGACGCGTGCAGATCGACGGCGTCGTGCGCTCCGGGCGCGGCCCCACCAACCACGCCGGCTCGTCGGGAGAATTGAGCGGCTCGTTCGTCGACATCCGCACCAATTCCGTCTCCGGCGACGTCACGGTTCTCCGCCGCCCCGCGCGCATCGCGCACTCCGAGCCGACGCCGCTCGAGCGCACCGACGACACCCGCGAGGAGGAGTGGTCATGACGCCCGTCTTCTCCCACGGCGATCTACGCCTGTACCTCCTGAACCTCCTCGACGAGGGGCCGCGGCACGGCTACGACCTCATGCAGGCCCTCGCCGATCGCACGGGCGGCACCTACACCCCGAGTGCGGGCACGGTGTATCCGCGGCTGGCGAAGCTCGAAGAGGAGGGCCTCGTCACGAAGTCCGTCGATGGCCGGAAGACCGTCTACGAGATCACCGACGCCGGGCGCGCCGAGGTCCGAGCGCGCGCGAGCGACCTCGAGGGGATCGAGGCCGGCCTCAGCGACTCGGTCCGGGTGATCGCCGAGGAGGTGCGGGGCAGCGTCCGTGAGGCGATGCGCAGCCTTCGCGCCGATCTCGCGGCCGCGCGGCTCGACGATCGCGCCGGCGCGCAACAGGCGCGGACGGTGGATGACGGGCGGGCGCGCAGTCGCGAGCAGCTGCACCGTGCCGACGCGGCGGTCACCGACTTCCGTGCGCGCGTGCGCAGCGACCTCCGCACCCATGTGGCGAGAGGCGGCGAGCTCGCGGCATCCGCCGTCGATCAGCTCGTCGACGACCTCGATCGCATCGCCCGCGACATCACCCGCTCCCTGCGGGGCTGAGGAAGCGGATGTCGCCGGGCGCCGCGCGCCGTCAGACCGGCCAGATGTCCTCGTTCTCGGGCACCGGATCCCCCAGGGGCACGACGAGGATCGGTCGGCGCTGGCGGTGCGCGAGCCGGGCGGCGACCGATCCGGTGAAGAACTCGCGGATCGACTCGCCGATTCCGCGCTTGCGCGTACCGACCACGAGCAGCTTCGCGTCGATCTTGTCGGCGAAATGCTTGATGGCGAGCGCCGGGTCGCCGACGAGCTGATGCACCCGCCAGTCGACGCCGTGCCCGTCGAGGGCCGCGGCGGCGGCCTGCTCGATCGCTTTCAGATCCGCCTCGCCGGAGGCGATGTTGATGTCGATCGGGGCGGAGTGGACGTAGCCGTCGGGATCTTCATAGGTGACGAAACGCGTGACATCCACGTGGATGACGACGAGCGGCACGCCGTGGAGCTTCGCGTACCGACCGGCTTCGGTGAGGACGCGGGGCGACTGACCCGGCACCACTCCGGCGATGACGGCGCCGCGCAGAGCCTCGACGTCAACCGCTGTGGCTTGAGATTCCGCCTCGCTCATATATCCTCGTCTCACTGATCGTGGAGCAGCCGGTCGGGCGGCCCGCCGTGATATTCTGAATGCTACTCTTGCCGGTTCGAAGCCGGATTCGTGATTGCCCGGGTGACCGTCGCGGGAAGCCCGCGCAGAGCCCGCGGCTCAGACATGAGGGGGTCTCGCATGGGGCGTGGCCGACAGAAGGCGAAGAACACCAAGATCGCCCGTGAGCTCAAGTACGACATGCAGAGCATCAACTACTCGGCTCTCGAGCGCGAACTCGGCTCGCCGACGAGCGATGACCCGTACGTCGACAAGTGGGCGGACGAGTACGAGGACGAGAAGGCCTGACGGGTTCGACCCGCGCTGACCGCATCGACCGTTCTCGTCGAGGCGCGATGGGCTATGCGCGCCGCGCGGCCCGCTGCGCACGGTACTGACGCCACCACGCCCAGAACCGGTCGAGCTGTCGCTTGAGCCAGGCGGCGATCCGGCGCGCCCAGTGGAACTCGGTGCCGAGGACCGCGAGCCCGAGGAACACCACCAGCCAGCCGGGTCCCGGAAGCGGCACGAGCAAGAGGCCGCCGAGCGCGAGGAGGCCGCCGAACACCGCGACCCCGATGCGGTAGACCCGTTCGAGGAGCGGATGTCGCGACATCCAGTCCCTCGCTCGCCGGAGCGCCCGGCGGATCGGTCGATCCGTCCGTTCCGCGTCGGCGATCTCGGCGCGGACCTCCCGCTCGAGCGGCCCGGCCGTCTGCGGATCCGGCTCACGCGCGCCAGGCTCGGTCGGGCTCGCGGGGGAAGTCACCCTCCGACCGTAGCGAGCCACCTCGCGAAAGGCCTGGGAGGGCGGTGGGCACACGCCCAACGCCACGGCAGTCGGAGACTCGCGCGAAAGTCGGAGGATCTCGCTCAGATCGTCCGAACTTCGCGGGATTCTCCGACAAACGGCCGCCCGCCGGCCCGCCGGCCCGCCGGCCCGCCCTCAGCTTTCCTGCGACCCCTCGACCCACGCGAGGTACTCCTCGGTGACGGTGCCGGTGACGTACCGGCCGTCGAAGCAGCTCATGTCGAGGTCTTCGACGTCGGACCCCTCGAGGATCGCCGCCTTGAGGTCGGCGACCTCCTGGTAGACGACGAAATCGGCGCCGAGCTCTTGGGCGATCTGCGGGATGGTGCGCCCGTGTGCGACGAGCTCGTGTCGGGAGGGCATGTTGATGCCGTACACGTGCGGGTACCGCACCGGAGGCGCGGCCGAGGCGAACGTGACACTCTTCGCCCCGGCATCCCGGGCCATCTGGATGATCTCCTTCGACGTCGTGCCCCGCACGATCGAGTCGTCGATGAGGAGCACGTTCTTGCCCTTGAACTCGCTCGACATGGCGTTGAGCTTCTGACGGACGCTCTTCCGGCGCACCGCCTGGCCCGGCATGATGAACGTCCGCCCGATGTACCGGTTCTTGTAGAACCCCTCGCGGTACTCGATGCCGAGCTTGCGGGCGACCTGCATCGCGGCCGGCCGCGACGAGTCGGGAATCGGCATCACCACATCGATCGCCCCCGGCGGGGTGTATCTCGCGATGGTGTCGGCGAGGCGCTCGCCCAGGCGCAGCCGCGCCTCGTACACCGAGATGCCGTTCATGATCGAGTCGGGACGCGCGAGGTAGACGTACTCGAACGAGCACGGGATGAGCTTCGGGTCGGGCGCGCACTGACGCGTGTGCAGGTGCCCGTCGAGGTCGATGAAGACCGCCTCGCCGGGGTCGACGTCGCGGACGATGTCGAACTCGCCGTTCTCGAGCACCAGGCTCTCGCTCGTGACGACCCACTCGTAGTGACCGTCCTCGTGGCGGCGGGTGCCGAGGATGAGCGGACGGATGCCGAAGGGATCGCGAAACGCCAGAAGCCCGTGCCCCGCGATGAGCGCGATCGCTGCGTACGACCCCTCGACCCGCTCGTGCACGCGCGTGACGGCGTCGAACACCTGGTCGGGATCGAGCTCGGGACCGGCGATCGTCGACTGCAGCTCGCCGCCGAGGACGTTCACGAGCAGCTCGGTGTCGGAACTGGTGTTGAGGTGACGGCGGTCTTTGTGGAAGAGCTCTTCGGTGAGCTCGCGCGTGTTGGTGAGGTTGCCGTTGTGCACCAGCACGATCCCGTAGGGGGCGTTGACGTAGAACGGCTGGGCCTCCTCTTCGCTCGAGGCGGTGCCCTTGGTGGCGTAGCGCACGTGCCCGAGCCCGATCGTGCCGAGGAGCGAACGCATGTCGCGGGTGCGGAAGGCCTCGCGCACCATGCCCCGCGCCTTGTGCATGTGCACGACCCCGTTCACCTCCGCCGTGGCGATGCCCGTGGAGTCCTGCCCGCGGTGCTGCAGGAGGAGGAGGGAGTCGTAGATCTCCTGATTGACGCTGCCGCGCCCGACCATCCCGACGATTCCGCACATGGGGTGTTACTTCGCTCCGATCCGGGGGATGTCGCCGCCGTAGGCGCCGACCAGTCGCACGGCGCCGCCGTCGACACCCTTGGCGCCCTGCTCGAACGTCCCCTCCGGCGGCGTTCCGTGGGCGACGACACCGACCTGCCAGGTGGCGATTCCGGCGCGCTCGAGGGCCGCGGCGGAGACATCCGCTCTGTCCCCCGCGACCACCGCGAGGAAGCCGATACCGAGGTTCCACGTGCCCTCGGTGCTGAGAAGGTCGAGGTCGCCGAGGTCGGCGAGCACCTGGAAGACCGGTGGGGGCGTCCAGGTGGACCGGTCGATCTCGACCCACGTGCCCTGCGGCAGCACCCGGGCGAGGTTCGCAGCGATGCCGCCGCCCGTGACGTGGCTGAGGGCATGCACCGCGTCGCCCACCTCGTCGACGAGCGACAGCAGCGGGGCGGTGTAGAGGCGGGTGGGTTCGAGGAGCGCCTCGCCCCACGTGGTGCCGAAGTCGGCGGCGCGGTCGCCGTAGCCGATGCCCGCGCCGGCGATGATGTGCCGGATGAGGGAGTAGCCGTTGGAGTGCGGGCCGCTCGAGGCGAGGGCGAGCACGGCATCGCCCGGCCGCACGCGGTCGGGACCGAGGAGAGCGGATGCCTCGACGACACCGGTCGCCGCCCCCGCGACGTCGTAGTCGTTCGGCCCGAGGAGCCCCGGGTGCTCGGCGGTCTCGCCGCCGACGAGGGCCGCGCCGGTCTCGCTGCAGCCCCGGGCGATGCCGGCGACGATATCGGCGATCCGCGAGGGGATGACCTTGCCGCAGGCGATGTAGTCGGTCATGAACAGCGGCCGCGCGCCCACGACGACGATGTCGTCGATCACCATCCCGACGAGGTCGAGGCCGATCGTGTCGTGCTTGTCGATCGCCTGGGCGATCGCGACCTTCGTGCCGACGCCGTCGGTGCTCGTGGCGAGGAGCGGGCGCTCGTAGCCGCGCAGCGCGGATGCATCGAAGAGGCCGGCGAATCCGCCGACGCCGCCCAGCACCTCCGCGCCGTGGGTGCGCCGGACCGCATCCTTCATCAGCTCCACAGCGAGGTCGCCCGCAGCGGTGTCGACACCGGCGACGGCGTAGGGGTTCTCGGGGAGCGAAGAGGAGGTCTCGGGGAGACGGCGATCCACCCGCTCAGCCTACCCGCGCCCAAATCGCGCGTCTTACACTGTGGGCATGGGCGGCGCTGCGGCTCCGGAGTGGCTGATCCGCGAGGACGCGGGTCGGCCGGTTCTGATCGCCCTGTACCTGCGGCAGGCCCTCGGGATCCGCTCCCCCGACGAGTTGCCGCCGCTTCGCGGCATCCCTTCCCGCGCCAACGACAGGACCGACAAGGCGCAGGCGCTTCTCGAGCGGCAGTGGCGGGAGTTCTGGGCGCTCACGGTCGAACCGCAGGCGCATCCGTCACCCGTGCCGCTCGACCTCGTCGACGGCTTCGGCGTGTACGTGGCACTGCCGGTCGAGGGTACCGACGAGTTACGGCGGGCGATGCTGCCGCACGCCGAAGACGCCGTCGCGTACGCGCACCAGGTGCATGAGCGGTACAGCCGCGACGCCGGCTCGCACAGCGCCTACCGCGCGTACGCGAGCGCGATCGCCGAGCACGAGCGCCAGGTGGGCCGGCGCGCGCACTCGTTCGAACTGAACGTGCAGGTGCTGCCGCTGGCGCAGCGGGGGGTGTGGTGGATCGGGTCGCTCACGATCGCCGTCACCGATGGGCTGCGGGGTGACATCGCCGCCTTCGACAGCGCGATCCACCCGATCATCGCCGAGCTCGCGTGAGGGCCGGATCGGGTGCGGTCAGTCCTCGCGGGTGAGGGAGTGGTCGACGCGCACCTCGCGGGTGCGCCGCCCCACGACCCGGTCGAGGATCAGGGCGATGATCCCCATCACCGCGAGACCGACGGGGATGCAGATCAGCAGGAGGAACCCGAACACCTGGCCGGTGGAGTACTCCAGGCCCGTGTTCTCGCTCGCGGGAGTGGCCCCGCCGAAGGCGAAGGTCAGGAGAAGCGCGACCAGGATGCCGAGGGCCGCGCCGACCAGGAGGAACACCGAGTACTTCGGCGAGCGGCGCACCGTGACGGTCTGGACCTCGTCCCGTGCGGGGGGAGTGAGGTCGGGGCGACGCGGCTCATCTGCCATACCCCCATTCTCCCACCGCCGTCGGGTCCGGGCGCCGGGCTTCAGGGCGTGGGCGGGTCGTCGGTCACCGGCCGGCGGAGGTCGTCCACGAGAGTCGTGTCGCGCTGCGCCTGCGTCGTGCGCTCCCGTCGGGAGATCACCGCGTCGACGGCGATCACCGTCAGCGCCGCGATGAGAAGCCCGATCGCGCCGAAGACGACGCTCAGCACCCCGAACACCCGGAAGGCGCCGCCGAGACTCTCCGAGGCGGGGCCCCCGGGATTGCCGAAGGCGACGAAGAGAAACGCCACCAGCACGCCCCCGAAGATGCCGATCAGGAGGAACCGGCCGTATCGGGGCGAGCGATGGATGACCGCAGGCATCCGCTCCTCATCGACGACGTGTTCGTCGTCGGGGTTTCCCTGCCAGCCGTCACGGCCGGCGCGGCCGCGCGCCATGTCCCTCATTGTGGCACCGTGGGCGGGCGGCGGGGCCGTCCGAGGCGGCGGTGAACGACGTCGCACTCACGGGCGAAGCGGCAGCAGGTCGCTGAGGTCGGCACGAACACCGGATGCCGCGATGCGGCCGGCGCCGGCGGCATCCGCCCACTTCTCCGCACCCGTCGCGAGGCCGATCCAGGTGGCGGCGTCCATTTCGACGACATTCGGCGGGGTGCCGCGGGTGTGCCGGGGACCTTCGACCACCTGCACCGCCCCGAACGGCGGAACCCGCACTTCGACCGAATGGCCCGGCGCCTTCTCGGCGAGGAGCTGGAGGAGATAGCGGACGGCGGTCGCCTGCATCGCCCGCGGCGCCGCTCCGGCGGCCACCACCGCGAGCGCGGCGCGGCCGTCTTCGGTGGTGATCTTGCGGGCCATTCCTCCACGGTACGCGCGAGCAGGCGAGGTCATGGGGTCTGCACAACTCGGCCAACCCGAACGCTCCGTCGGCACCGGATGCCGCATCGATAGGCTGGCCGGGTGAGAATCCTGGTCCTCGGCGCGGGCGCCCGCGAGCACGCGATCATCCTGGCCCTTCGAGGAGAAGCCGCCGGCCACGAGGTCTTCGCCGCCCCCGGCAACGCCGGCATCGCTCGCGACGCGACCATCGTCGACGTCGACCCGAACAGCCCCGTCGCCGTGACATCGTTCGCCCTCGACGAGCGCATCGACCTCGTCGTGATCGGTCCCGAGGCGCCGCTCGTCGCGGGCGTCGCCGATGCCGTGCGCGAGCGCGGCATCCCGGTGTTCGGCCCGGGAAAGGCGGCAGCACAGCTCGAGGGCTCGAAATCCTTCGCCAAGCGCATCATGGAGGCCGCCGGCGTTCCCACCGGCCGCGCCACCCGCGCCCGCACGATCGACGAGGTCGCCGCCGCGCTCGACGACTTCGGCGCTCCGCACGTCGTGAAGGCCGATGGGCTCGCCGCGGGCAAGGGCGTCGTCGTCACCGGCGACCGCGACGCGGCCCTCGCGCACGCGGCGACCTACCTCCCGATCGGTCCGGTGCTCGTCGAGGAATTCCTCTCCGGCCCCGAGGTGTCGCTGTTCTTCCTCAGCGACGGCGACCACGTGCTGCCCCTCAGCCCCGCCCAGGACTTCAAGCGACTCGGCGACGGCGACAGCGGCCCGAACACCGGCGGCATGGGCGCCTACTCCCCCCTCCCGTGGCTCGCCGAGCGGTTCGGCAGCGAAACCGCCTTCGTCGATCTCGTCACGGCCGAGATCGCCGAGCCTGTCGTCCGCACGCTCGACGCCGAGGGAACCCCCTTCATCGGCCTCCTCTACGCCGGCCTCATCGTCACCGACGCCGGCGTCAAGGTCATCGAGTTCAACGCCCGGTTCGGCGACCCCGAGACCCAGGTCGTGCTGCCGCGCCTCGCCGAGCCGCTCTCCGAACTCCTCCTCGCCGCGGCCTCCGGCCGCCTCGAGGGTCACGCCCGCCCCCGATTCATCGACGACCGCGCGGTCACCGTCGTCGTCGCGAGCGAGGGCTACCCCGATGCGCCTGTCACCGGACGGGTGATCGAGGGGACGGATGACGCCGCCGGCGTCCCCGGGGTGCACCTCGCCCACGCCGCGACCGGCGAAGACGAGGGCACCCTCGTCGCCACCGGGGGACGAGTGGTGAACGTCGTGGCCGTCGCGCCGAGTTTCGACGAGGCACGCGCCCGCGCGTATGACGCCGTGCAGCGCATTCGCCTCGACGGCGCGCAGTACCGCACCGACATCGCCGCCGAGGCGTGAGGCCGGCGGAAGAAGGGACGAACACCATGGCCGCGACCGACGACATCATGCGCCGTGGACACGACCTCTTCGATCCCCTCGCCGACGCCTTCCTCTCGCGCGACGGCGTCGACCTCGGCTGGATCTTCGGATCGCAGGGGCTGCGCATCCGCGGGAAGATCTTCGGATTCCTCGGCCACGAGGGCGACCTCGTCGTGAAGCTCCCCGCCGAGCGGGTCGCAGCGCTCGTCTCGGAACAGGGAGCCCGCCGGCTGCGCACCGGCGAGCGCGAGATGCGCGAATGGCTCGTCGTCACGCAGGACCAGTCGGACCTCTGGGCGGGATGCCTCGAGGAGGCGTTCGCCTTCGTCGACCGCATCACCCCGTGACGGCGGCGACGCCCCCACCCCGCCGCGGGCGCGGAATGTCGGAGGACTGCGCGATCGTCGGAGCCGCAGCGCTTCGCGCTCCGACATCCGCGTGATTGTCCGACAACGGCGGGACGGCACCGATCACCCCCGCCATAATGGGCGGGTGACCGCTCCCGCAGACCTGCCCGGCTGGCGCCACGTCTACTCCGGCAAGGTGCGGGACCTCTACCTTCCCGCCGAGGGCGCGGAGGACCGGATGCTCGTGGTGGCGAGCGACCGGGTGAGCGCCTTCGATCACGTGCTCGCACCGGGCATCCCCGGCAAGGGGGCCCTGCTCACCCGGCTGAGCCTGTGGTGGTTCGACCGCCTGGATGTGCCGAACCATCTCCTCGACGGCGACGTCCCCGCCGCCGTCCATGAGCGGGCGATGCTCACTCGACGACTCGACATGCTCCCCGTGGAATGCGTCGTGCGGGGCTACCTCACGGGCTCCGGGTGGGCGGAGTACCGCGAGCGCGGGACTGTCTGCGACATCCCTCTCCCTCGGGGCCTTCGAAACGGCGACCGGCTGCCCGAGCCCCTGTTCACTCCCGCCTTCAAGGCGCCGCTCGGCGCCCACGACGAGAACATCTCGTTCGAGCGCACGGTCGAACTCGTCGGCGCCGACCGGGCGGCGGAGCTTCGGGATGTCTCGCTGTCGATCTACCGCAGGGCCGCGGAGGTCGCCGAGGAGCACGGGCTGCTCCTCGCCGACACCAAGTTCGAGTTCGGCGTCGACGACGCCGGCGTGCTGCGACTTGCCGACGAGGTGCTGACGAGCGACTCGTCGCGCTACTGGGACGCGGCGACATGGACGACGGGCTCGACGCCCGAGGAGCGGATGGCGAGCTTCGACAAGCAGATCGTCCGTGACTGGCTGGCCGCGCACTGGGACCGGACGGGCATCCCGCCGGAGCTCCCCGCCGAGATCGTCGAACGGACCGCGGACCGGTACCGCGAGCTCGTCGAACGGCTCACCGCCTGACCGGCGGGACGGCCGGCACCCTCACGCGTTCCGCATCGCCTTCAGCCTCGATAACAGCACGGGGCCGGTGCGGTCGAGCATCCGTCCACCGACCCCGATGCCGATGACCAGCACGACCGCGCCCATCACGACACCGACGGCACCTGCGACCCAGCTGAGTCCGGCGTTACCGGTGAAGAAGGCGACGAGCCCGACGATCACCGAGGGCGCCGCGAGCGCCAGCGCCACGAGCCAGATGCCGAGGAACGCCAGACCCTGCAGGAACGTCGCGCCCGGTACACGCTTGAACGGGTTGTCGCCGGCGGCGGGGACGGCCACGATGAGCTGCGCCGAGGTCACCGCGCAGACGCCGTACGAGATCGCGAGCACCCCGAGGCTCATACCGAGGATGCCCGGAAACTGCGTCCAATCGCCGCTGGCGGCGAACGGGACGACGGCGGCGATCACGGTGAGCGGTACCGCGAGCGCGGCAGCGGCGAGGGTGCGGCCGACCCGGTCGGCGCGACCCGAGACCCCGGTGGCGAGTTCGGTGCCGTAGGCGGTGCCGTCGTACGAGACATCCGCGTAGATGACGATGCCGATGAAGAGTGCGATGAGCAGCGCGCTGAAACTCAGCGCGCCGAACGGGTCGCCGCCACGGGCGTAGAACCACAGCAGCACCGGCACGAGCGGAACGACGATGAGCTGGCGGAGGTAGCGGGGGTCGCGGAGCCAGTAGGTGAGCGCGCGGGCGAAGATCGCTCCGGTGCCGCCGGTGGGAACACGGCCGAACCAGCCGAGCGCGCCGGGCTTCGCCGAGACCCGGGCGGCCTGCCGAGGGCGCACCAGCGCGTCGGCGAGGGCGCGGCGCCATACGAACCACAGTAGGGCGAGGGTTGCGAGGGCGATGACGAGCTTCGCTCCCGCCGCCGCCCAGTCGCCGGCGGCGGCATCGCCAGGCAGAGCCCACGCCGCCCCGATCGGGGTCCAGCCGAGCACCCGCACGATGGTCGCGACCGTGTCGAGGTTGAGGGCGAAGCCCGAGGCGATGCCGGCGATGATGGGCCCGGCGAGCATCAGCGGGATGAAGATGAGGATGCCCGAGATCTCACGGAACCGCCGGCCGGCGCTGAGAGTGACCGTCAGGGATGCCACGGCGCGCGAGGCGACGACCGCGGTGAGCACCGCGAGGGGGACTGCGACCGCCCAGGCGAGGATCGACGCCGGAGAGCGCACCCACGTCGCGATGGTGGCGAGCGAAGCGAGCGAGGTGACGATGCCGGGGATGCCGCAGATCCCGGCGAGGGTGAGAGCGACCATCATCCGGTCGAGCGTCATGGGAAACACCACGAGCCGGTCGGGGTCGAGCGTGGTGTCGACCCCGGCGACGAGAAGCGGGCCGATGACCCACCCGAGCGTGATGAGCGACCCGACGCCGACGATCACCGCTGAGGCGATCTCGAGCTCCGCGCCGGCGAGGAGCACCAGACCGATCACGGCGCCGGTGAGCACGAAGAGGCCGTAGAGGGCGCCGAAGAGGAATCCGATGAGCTGCCAGGGGCTCCGCGCGAGCTGATTGCCGAGCACGCGGAACCGCAGCTTCAGGAGCGTCGCAACCATTCCGGCCCCTCTGCGTGCCGGCGCCCGCCGACGAGGTCGACGAAGCGGTCCTGCAGCGACTCGCCGGCGCGCACGTCATCCACCGTTCCGGCGACGAGCAGTCTCCCGCCGGCGACGATGGCGACGTGGTCGCACATGCGCTGCACCAGATCCATCGAGTGGCTCGAGACGATGACGGTGCCGCCGGTGGCGACGTAGCCGGTGAGGATGTCCTGGATGTTCGCCGCCGACACCGGGTCGACCGATTCGAAGGGCTCGTCGAGCACGAGCACGCGCGGAGCATGCACGAGCGCGCACGCGAGTGCGATCTTCTTCGTCATCCCCGCCGAGTAGTCGACCACCAGCGTTCCGGCCGCCTCGGTCATGTCCATGAGCGAGAGCAGATCGGCCGTCCGCCGGGCGATCTCCTCGCGCGGGAGGCCGAACAGCATGCCCGTGTAGGTGACGAGCTGCTCGCCGGTGAGGCGGTCGAAGAGCTTGACGCCGTCGGCGAGATTCCCCAGCATGCGCTTGGCTTCGACCGGATGACGCCACACGTCGACCCCGTGGATGAGGGCCTGCCCCGCATCCGGCGCGAGCAGCCCCGTCGCCATCGAGAGCGTCGTGGTCTTGCCCGCCCCGTTCGGGCCGACGAGACCGTAGAACGACCCGCTCGGCACGGTGAGGCTCAGGTCTGAGACGGCGACCTTCTCGCCGAAGCGCTTGTGCAGGCCGGTGAGCTGCATCGCCGCCGAGGGCGGTGCGGTGGTCTCGGTATCGGTCACGTCACTCCGTCCGTCGGCCGCCGACGATGTACCGGCGACCGGTACAGCCTTACGGAAACCGCATCCCTAGGCAACTTGCGCGATGGCGGGGGCGCCCATCCCACCCTTTCCTGCCGACCCCACCCTTTTGTCACGTCCTTTCAGGGTGGGTTCGCGCGGAGAGGGTGGGTTCGGCGGAGAAGCGGGACACGCCCGGGCCCGCCGTCAGGTCGAGTCGCGCACCACCAGCTCGGTGTCGAGAATCGTCGCGTGCGGGGGCTGCCGCCCCGCGAGGAGGTCGAGGAGCACGCTCGCCATCTGCTCGCCCTGCTGCAGCGACGGCTGGCGCATGGTCGTGAGGGCGGGCTGCACCGACAGCGCGATGGGAGAGTCGTCGAATCCGATGAGCGCCACGTCGTCGGGGACGCGGCGACCCGATCGGCGGAGCACCTCGAGCGCACCTCGCGCCATGAGGTCGCTCGCGACGAAGACGGCATCGATCTGCACGCCGCTGTCGAGGATGCGCTCCATCGCCGCGGCGCCGCCGTCGGTGGTGAAGTCGCCGTCTTCGACGGCAGCCTCGGTGAGGCCGGCGTCGGCGAGCGCCTCGCGATACCCGGCGAGCCGGTCGAGGCCCGCCGCCATCGTGAGCGATCCGGTGATCGTCGCGATGTGGCGGCGTCCCGTGGCGATGAGGTGGGCGGCGGCATCCCGCCCCCCGCGCAGGTTGTCGACGTCGACGTAGTAGTCGTCCGTGCCGAGCCGCGGCGGCCGGCCGCCGTAGACCACGGGCAGGGCGCTGGCGATCCGATCGAGGAAGGTGTCGCTGGTGTGGTGCGAGACCACGACGGCTCCGTCGACCGCACCGCTGCGGAGGTAGCTCGTGGTCTTGTCGCCGGGATCGTCACTGGCGATGAAGAGATTCAGCACGTAGTCCGACCGGCTGAGCCGGTGGTTGATCCCCGAGACGATCGACGCGAAGAAGGGGTCGCCGAAGAACCGCGTGGTGTCTTCGGGCACGATGAGGGCCACCGCGTGGGTCTGCCGGCTGGCGAGGGAACGCGCCGCGCGGTTGGGCACGTAGTTCAGCTCGGCGATCGCCCGCCGCACCGACTCCAGGGCCGACGGGCTCACCGCCGTCGAGCCGTTCACCACACGGGACACCGTCGAGCGCGACACCCCGGCGGCTGCCGCGACCTCTTCGATGGTGGCCGTCGCGCGGGCCATGTCGGTACTCATGGGATGCCTCCTTCACCGCGGGGCACCCGCCTCGCGATCGACGCTACGACGATGCTCCGGGCCGAGCGTCGTCGAGTTCCCGTGCTGCGATGATACGGCGGTACTCCCGGCCGGAGTCCTTCACCGTGCGCGCCTGGGTGTCGTAGTCGACGCGCACGATGCCGAAGCGCTTCTCGTAGCCCCACGCCCACTCGTAGTTGTCCAGGAGCGACCAGTAGAAGTAGCCCCGCACGTCGACCCCCGACTCGACCGCGTCGAGCACGGCGCCGAGGTGTCCTCGCAGGAACGCCACCCGCTCCGCGTCGGGAACACGCGTCTCGCCATCCGTCTCGACGACCACGTCGTCGTAGGCGGCACCGTTCTCGGTGACGTAGAGCGCGACACCGGCGGGCTCGGCGTACTCGTCCCACACCCGCTGCAGCAGGCGGGTGAGACCCTCGGGCTGCACCTCCCAGTTCATGGCGGTGCGCGCGAGGCCCCGGTCGTGCCAGAAGATCTGATCGGATGCCGGGAAGGGCGAGCTCGTCTGCCGATCGGTGGGCGCATCGCCGCGCGGCGGCGGCGAGACGGGCGGGTGCCCGCCCACGAGCTCACCGTGGTAGTAGTTCACGCCCAGGGTGTCGATCGGGGTGCTGATCGCCGCGAGATCGCCGGGGCGGATCGCCTCGACGAGAGCCGCGGCGGCCGAGTCATCCTTCGCCTGGAAATCGGCGAGGATGTCGGCCGGATACTCCCCCCGGAAGAGCGGGTCGAGGAACCACCGGTTGAACTGCCCGTCGATGCGGCGCGCCGCGTCGAGGTCGGCGGCGGCGTCGCTCACCGGGTCGGCCACGGTGAGGTTCAGGGTGATGCCGAGGGTCAGCGACGCATCGCGCGAGCGCAGCTCGCGGACGGTCTGCCCGTGGCCGAGGAGGAGGTGGTGCGCGGCGAGGAGCCCCTCGCTCATGCTGAACCGACCCGGCGCGTGGATGCCGGCGGTGTAGCTGAGGAACGACGAGCACCACGGCTCGTTCAACGTCGTCCACACGTTCACCCGGTCACCGAGGGCGTCGTGCATGTCGAGGGCGTACTCGGTGAAGAGGTCGGCGGTGTCGCGATCGGCCCAGCCGCCGCGCTCCTGCAGGGCCTGCGGGAGGTCCCAGTGGTAGAGCGTCAGCCACGGCAGGATGCCGGCCTCGAGCAGCTCGTCAACCAGGCGCCGGTAGAAGTCGACCCCCGCGGGGTTCACCGGCCCGCCGTCGGGGCGCACCCGCGACCACGACGTCGAGAAGCGGTAGGTCTGCAGCCCCATGTCCTTCATCAGGGCCACGTCGTCGCGATAGCGGTGGTAGTGATCGCACGCCACGTCGCCGTTGTCGCCGTTGATGACCGCACCCGGAACCCGCGCGAAGGCGTCCCAGATCGAGTCGCGGCGGCCGTCCTCGTGCGCGGCTCCCTCGATCTGGTACGCCGCGGTAGCGGCGCCGAAGAGGAAGTCGGTCGGGAACGAGCGGGCGCCGGCGCCGGTCACGCGGATGTCCTCCCGGAGGTCGATGGTCATGTCAGCCTTTCACTGCTCCAGCCATGATGCCGCTGATCAGCTGCTTTCCCGCAACGATGAACAGCACCAGCAGCGGGATCGTCGCCATGACGGCTCCCGCCAGAACGATCGAATAGTCGACGTAGTACCCCGACTGCAGCTGGCTGAGCGCCGTCTGCAGCGTCGGGTTCGACGGGCTCAGCACGATGAGCGGCCAGAGGTAGTCGGTCCACGCGGTCATGAAGGTGAAGAGCCCGAGGATCGCCATCGCGGGACGGGCCGCGGGCACGCCCACCGTCAAGAACGTGCGGAACTGGCTCGCGCCGTCCACGCGCGCGGCCTCGATGAGCTCGTCGGGGATGACGTCGACGAGGTACTGCCGCATGAAGAACACCCCGAACGCGGTCACCAGGGTCGGCACGATGACCGCGCCGATCGTGCCGGTCCAGCCGAGCTCGCGCATCACCATGAACAGCGGGATGATGCCGAGCTGCGTCGGGATCGCCATCGTGGCGATGACGAACAGCATGAGACCGTTGCGGCCGCGGAACTTCAGCTTCGCGAAGGCGTAGCCGGCGACCGTGGAGAAGGTGACGACCGAGACGGTGATGATGCCCGAGATCAGCACCGAGTTTCCGAGCGCCAGCCAGAACGGGATGGCGTCGAGCACCCGTGCGGCGTTCGCGAGGAAGTTCCCCCCGGGAATGAGGGGGAAGGTCTCGCCTCGCGTGGCGTTCGTGCCGCTCGCGACGACGAACGACCACCACAGCGGGTAGGCGCTGCCGAGGATGAAGGCGGCGAGGAGGCCGTAGGTGAGGAAGCCTGGCCGGCTGCCGATGCCGGCGTTGCCGGCTTCACGGCTGCGACGCCGCCGCGAGGGGCGCTCCGCCGGGTCGTTGTCGAGGGTGTCGACCTGCTGCGCCGGAAGCGGCTCGGGGATGATGATGCTCATTTCGACCCTCCCAGGGCTCGCGCCTGCCGCTGGGCGATGCGACGCGCCTTGCGATCATGGCGGGAATCGGATGTCGCGATGCGCCGGGCGACGAGGAAGTTGACCACGCCCACCAGCACGATCAGGAGGAACAGCAGCCAGGCGACCGCCGAGGCCTCCCCGAGGTTGCGGCGGAAGAACGCCAGCTCCCAGAGGAACAGGACGGTGGTCTGGTACTGCCGGTCGCTGCCGCCGATGCCGCCCGCGGTCGACACGTCGAACAGCCGGGGTTCGGCGAAGATCTGCAGACCGCCGATCGTCGCGGTGATGATGACGAAGATCAGCGTCGGGCGGATCGTGGGGATGGTGATGGAGAAGAACCGGCGCACCGGGCCCGCGCCGTCGATGGCGGCGGACTCGTAGAGGTCGCGGGGAACCGCCTGCATCGCTGCGAGGAGGATCAGGGCGTTGTAGCCGGTCCAGCGGAAGTTGACCATGATCGCGATCGCGAGGTGGCTGAGGAACTTGTCGCGCTTCCACTCCTGGTCGGCGATGCCGACGAGGTTCAGGAGGTTGTTCGCGAGGCCATCGGCGTCGCTGAAGATGCTCGAGAAGATCAGCGCCACGGCGACAGGGGTGACGACGAAGGGGAGCAGGACGCTCATGCGCCAGAAGGTCGGCGCTCGGAGCCCCCGGTCGAGGAGGTAGGCGACGATGATCGCCACGGTCAGCTGCGGGATGGCCGACAGCAGGAAGATGCTCAGGGTGTTGAAGATCGAGTTCCAGAACATCCGGTCGCCGAGGATCTCGGCGAAGTTGCCGAACCCGACGAAGGCGCCCTGACCCTGCAGCAGGTCCCAGTCGTACAGCGAGACGTTGAGGGTGTAGAGGAGGGGGAACAGGCCGACGACACCGAACAGCAGGAAGAACGGTGCGATGTAGAGGTAGGGGGACGCCTTCTGGTCGGCCTTGGAGAGGCGCTGCCGGAAGGGGGAGCGGATGGGCCGGGGCGTCCGGCTCTTCGGCTCTTGGTGACCGGCACCGGCGGACGCCGATGTCGCGGGCGGCAGAGTCGCGGTCATGGGGTTCCTCTCGCAGGGGAGATGGTCGGGGCCCCCGGGCGGTGTGCCCGGAGGCCCCGTGTCATGCGGTCGGGTCAGCCGACCACTTCTTCGAGCAGGCTGAGGGCCTGCTGCCACGCACCCTGGGTGTCGGTGTCACCCTGGTCGAGCGCGGTGAGCGCCGGGCCGAAGACGTTCTCCTGGATCAGGGAGTCATCCGGGCCCTTGAACTGCGCCACGACGCCCTGGGCGCGCTCGGCGAGGATCGCGCCGACCGGAGCGTTGTTGAAGAACTCGTTCGGCGTCGCGTCAGCGGCGAGGGTCTCCTGCGCCTCGACGGTCGACGGGAAGGTGCCGGCCGCCTCGAACTGCTTGATCTGCTGCTCGGGCTGGGTCAGCCAGTCGGCGAGCTTGGCCGCCTCTTCCTGGTGCGCGGAGGTCTCGGGGATCGACAGGAACGCGCCGCCCCAGTTCGCCGCGCCGCCGGGGAAGACGTCCGCGAAGTCCCAGCCGGTGGCTGCGTCGCCGCCGCCGGCCTCGACCTGGCCCTGCACCACGCCGAGCATCCAGCCCGGGCAGACGAAGGTCGCGAACGTGCCGTCGACGAACGACTTGCCGCCGTTCCAGTCCCAGGCGCTCTGGGCGGCCGACAGACCGTCCTCGGTGGCCGCGCCGAGGAGCTCGAAGCGCTCCTCGAGCTCGCTGTTGCCCTCGATGTTCAGTTCGCCGTCGCTGGTGTAGTAGCCCTCGGGCAGCTGGTTGACCATGGCGTTCCAGACGAAGCCGGAGTGGTCGTACCAGGCCTTGCCGGTGGCCTCGTTGTACTGGCGGCCGACGTCGAAGTAGTTCTCCCAGTCGCCCTCGAGAAGCGCGGCGACCTCTTCGCGCTCGGTCGGGAGCCCGGCAGCCTCGAACGCCGGGCGGTTGTAGCAGATGCCCTCGGGCCCGATGTCGGTGCCATAGCCGATGACGCGGCCCTCGGCGTCGGTGGCCTGCTCGTACTTCCACTCGACCCAGTCGTCCTTGCGGTCTTCGATGCCGAAGTCACGGAGGTCGACGAACTGGTCGGAGACATCCATGATCTGGCCGAGCCACCCCTCCTCCACCGCGACGATGTCGGAGAGGCCCGAGCCGGCGGCGAGCTTGGTGAAGGCGTCGGTGCGGGCGTTGCCACCGGTGTCGATGTTGGTCGCCTCGATGGTGATGCCGGGGTTGGCTTCCTCGTACTCCGCGTAGAGGTCGTCGTAGCCGAAGGTGCCGAACGTGGTGATGGTGAGGGTGATGTCCTCACCGGACGAGCCGCCGCCGGAGGCGTCGCCGCCGGAGGTGCTGCAGCCCGCGAGAACGAGGGCGGTGGACGATGCGATGGCAGCTGCGACAGCCGCTTTCCGCATGGTGGATGACGTCACGATCACTCCTTTGTGGGTGGGAAAGCACGATGCTGTGTCGACGACACGGTGCGGGATGACGAGTCCGTGGAACCGCTCCCACGGATTGCGGATGACGCTATGGGATCGCTCCCACGGATGTCAAGGGAGCGCTCCCACGAGTTTTGGTAACGATCAGGTCACGGCGAGCAGGCGGCGAGCGAGCAGCGGCACGTAGGATGTCCCGTGAATCCCCATTCCCGCGACACCTCGGCGCCTCGAGTTCTCTCGCCGCGCTCGTCGCCCCCGACCGATAGCTGCGGCCTGCGGCCGCCGGGAGAACCGATCACTATGCCCACCATCGTCGTCGACGTCATGCCCAAGGCCGAACTGCTCGATCCGCAGGGGAAGGCCGTGGCCGGAGCGCTGACGCGACTCGGCGTCGACCGGTTCTCCGGCGTGCGCATCGGCAAGCGGTTCGAGCTCTTCGTCGACGGCGAAGTCGACGACGAGACGCTCGCCACCGCGCAGCGGGTCGCCGCCGAGGTGCTCTCGAACGGTGTGATCGAGGACGTCGTCGGCGTGGAGGTCGTCGAGTGACCGCGCGCGTCGGCGTCATCACCTTCCCGGGGAGTCTCGACGATGTCGATGCTCGCCGGGCGGTGCGCCTTGCGGGCGGAGAGCCGGTGGCGCTCTGGCACGGCTCCCACGATCTCGAGGGCGTCGACGCCCTGATCCTGCCCGGCGGCTTCAGCTACGGTGACTACCTTCGTGCCGGCGCGATCGCTGCCCTCGCGCCGATCATGACCGAGGTGCGCGCCGCCGCCGATGCCGGGATGCCGGTCCTCGGCATCTGCAACGGCTTCCAGATGCTCGTCGAAGCGCACCTCCTCCCCGGCGGACTCATCCGCAACGCCCACCAGCAGTTCATCCGCCGCGATCAGCGCCTCGTCGTCGAAAGCACGTCGACGGCGTGGACGGCGCAGTTCGACGACGGCGAGGAGATCGTCATCCCGTTGAAGAATGCCGACGGCGGGTACATCTCCGACGCCGAGACGCTCGCGCGCATCGAGGGCGAGGGCCTCGTCGCGTTCCGCTACCTGGGGGTGAACCCGAACGGTTCGCTTCACGACATCGCGGGGCTCCGCAACGAGCGCGGGAACGTCGTCGGCCTCATGCCGCACCCCGAGCACGCGGTCGAGTCGGGCTTCGGGCCGAACACCCCCGCGGCGATGCGGTCGGGCGTCGACGGCCTGCGGTTCTTCACCTCGGCGATCGCCTCGCTCGTCGGCGCCGTCTGACTCACCCAGACGATGAGCGCGCACGTGGTGGTCTCCGTCCCGACCGAGCAGCTGGCCGAAGACGTGCAGCCGGTGCCGGAGGGAGTCGAGGTTCTCGTCTGGAAGATGGACGGACCCCCGCCGCGCGACCGGATCGACCTCGTCGTGCCGCCGTACATGTCGCTCGAGAAGGCGCTCCCTCTGCTCGAGCAGGTGCAGACCCGGCTCGTGCAGAGCCAGTCGATCGGCTACGACGGCGTCGCCGATATTCTCCCTCCGACATATGTGTTCGCGAACGCGTCGTCGGTGCACGAGACGTCGACCGCGGAGCTCGCCGTCGCCCTCGCGTTGGCCGCACAGCGGCGGATTCGGGCGTTCGTGCGGGCGCAGGACGAAGGTCGCTGGACGCCCGAGTTCGCCACGAGCCTCGCCGACTCGCGAGTGCTCCTCCTCGGCTATGGCGGGGTCGGAAAGGCGATCGCCGCACGCCTCGCGCCGTTCGAGGTGGAGATCGTCCCGGTCGCATCCCGGGCGCGCGACGAAGACGGCATCCGCGTGCACGGCATCGACGAGCTCGCCGATCTGCTGCCGACCGCCGACATCGTGATCGCCTCGCTCCCCGGCGGCGACGCGACCCGCCACGTCGTCGACGACGCCTTCCTCGCCGCCCTCCCCGACGGAGCCCTCGTCGTCAACGTCGGTCGCGGGCCCCTCATCGACACCGACGCGCTCGTCGACCATGTCCGTCGGGGCCGGATCCGCGCGGCGCTCGACGTCACCGATCCCGAACCGCTTCCCGAGGGGCATCCGCTCTGGTCGCTCGACGGGGTTCTCATCGTGCCGCACGTCGGCGGCGCCTCGTCGGCGATGCGGCCACGGATCGCCGCCCTGGTGCGACGACAGATCGAGCGGATGTCTCGCGGCGAGCCGCCGCTGAACGTGGTCTTCGGCGGCTGATCCGGCGATTTGCTAGGGTCGTCCCCGTGGGAACGATCTACAGCGCACCCGTGACGGGGCGCTTCTGCACCTTCCGCGACCGCCGCGCCTGACGGCGCGCTCGCACTCGCACGCACCTGCGCGCCGTCTTCCGAGATGTCATCGGCACCTCGGACGGGCGCTTCGTGTTGCTCATGGCCGTCCTCCGTGGTGCTCCTTCTCGACCCGGAGCACTCCCATGCCTCGTTCCACACATGGCGGCCGCCATGAACTCGGCCAGAACTTCCTCACCCACCGCCCCTCGATCGAAACGATCCTCCGACTTGTCGGCGCTGTGCCCGGGGCGATCCTCGAGATCGGCGCCGGAGACGGTGCTCTCACCCGACCCCTCGCCGGCCTCGGTCGGCCCATCACCGCGATCGAGATCGACGAACACCGTGCGCGCCGACTGGCTGGAGCCGTTCCGCGCGCGCGTGTGGTGCACGCGGACGCGCTGAGACATCCGCTCCGTGCACCCACCATCGTCGGCAACGTGCCGTTCCATCTCACGACGCCGATCCTCCGCCGGCTCCTCCGCGAGCCGGACTGGTCGCACGCGGTGCTCATCACACAGTGGGAGGTGGCCCGAAAGCGCGCGGGCGTCGGCGGCCACACCCTGATGACCGCGCAGCAGGCGCCGTGGTTCGCCTTCGACCTCCACGGGCGCGTGCCGCGCTCGGGATTCCGGCCCGCACCGAGCGTCGACGGCGGCATCCTGTCGATCTCGCGTCGGGGATCGCCGCTCCTTCCGCGCGGCGAGCAGCAGCCCTACCAGGATCTCGTCCGGCGGGTCTTCTCCGGCCCCGGCGGGACGCTGGAGCGAATCGTGTCGGCCGCCGCGCGGATCGATCGGGCGACCGCGCGGCGGGCGCTGCGGAGAGCCGGGATCGCGCCCGACGCGCTGCCGCGTGACCTCGCGCCCGCACAGTGGGCGGCGCTCTGGGAAGCGCTAAGGGACGGGAGTGGCTGAGCGGGCTCAGGCGCCGACGACGAGCAGCGCCACCCCGACGGCGGCGCTCGCGACCGCCAGAACGAGGGCGATCACGATGAGGACGACGTGCACACGGTAGAACGCGGTCCGGCGCCCGTCGGCGCCGGTGGCGCGAGCGTCGTTCGCAATGCGGGGGTAGAACCGCGGCCACACCACCACGTTGAACACGGCGTTGAGGAACAGGGCGATCGCGGCGAGCACCAGCATGCCTCGATCGTAGGCGGCGCCGCGCTCGCCCCCTCTCGTACCGTCCGCTTCCCCTTCGCCGACAAATCACTTCTGCGCCGAGACCCAGTCTCCAAGGCGGGTGTTTCGGCGGGAATGTGGTTTCTCGGCGGGGCGGGTGGGCTAAGAGGCGGCGCTGGCGGCGGGGCGGGCGGCCTCCTCGATGAGCTGGAGGGTTCTGGCCGCCACGCTGACGGCGATGACCGCCGGTGCCTTGCCGGCCACCTCGGGGATGCCGATGGGAGTCATGACCCGCGCCAACTGCTCCTCCCCGTGGCCCAACTCGGCGAGCTTCGCCCGGAAGCGCGTCCACTTGGCACTCGACCCGATGAGGCCGATCGAGCCGAGGTCGGCGCGGCGGAGCGCCTGATCGGTGAGGGCGAGGTCGTCGACGTGGTCGTGCGTCATGATCAGCACGTGAGCGCCGGGCGGGAGGTCGGCGATCGCCGCCTCGGGCACGGGCTCATGGCGCACGGACACCGTCGCGACCGCGTCGCCGACGATGCCCGACCGGCCTGGAATACCGATACGTTCCGGATCGAGCATGTCAGCGCGCCCGTCGATGAGGGAGAGCTCGATCTCATGCCGGACGAGGATGCGCGCCAGCTCCAGTCCCACGTGCCCGATGCCGAACACCGCCACCGCCGGAACCACGCGAACGGGTTCGAGGAGCATCGTGACCTCGCCTCCACAGCACTGCACGCCGTACTCGGTCGCGGCCTTGTCGCTGAGGGTGAGGGTGAGCAGCCGCGGCTCGCCCTCCCCGGTGTCGAGCATCTCGCGCGCCTTCGCGACGGCAGTGGCCTCGAGGTTCCCTCCGCCGACCGAGCCGAAGACCCGCCCCGGCGACACCACCATCTTCGCCCCGCCGTTGCGCGGCGCGTGCCCCCGCACGGCGGCGAGTGTGACGAGTACCGCCGGCACCCGGGCCTCGCGGAGACGGCGCAGCTCGTCGACCCAGTCCATCGCGGTCAGCCCGAGGGTGCGGACGACGCGGCGGAGGCGTCGGCGAACGGCCGCCCCGCGTCATCCGCCGCCGTGGCCGTCCGCGCCGCCTCGATCGCCCAGTACACCGCCTCGGGAGTGGCGGGAGACGCGAGCTCGACGCTCCGACCGGCCTCGCCGAACGCCGCCACCGCTTCGCGAAGCGCCTCCCGCACGCTGAACGCGAGCATGAGCGGCGGCTCGCCGACCGCCTTCGAGCCGTAGACGGCCCCGTCTTCGCGGGCGTCGGCGAAGAGGTGCACGCGGAAGTCCTCGGGCATCTCCGAGAAGCTCGGCAGCTTGTAGGTGCTGGCCGACTGGGTGAGCAGGCGCCCACGGCCGGGTCCGTCGCCGGTGTCCCACCGCAGATCCTCGAGCGTGAGCCATCCGGCCCCCTGCACGAATCCGCCCTCGATCTGCCCGCGATCGATCTGCGGCGACAGCGTATCGCCGACGTCGTGTACGATGTCCACCCGGCGGAGCCGGTACGCGCCGGTGAAGCCGTCGACCTCGACCTCGGCGGCCGCGGCCCCGTAGGCGAAGTATTTGAACGGCGACCCCTGCATCCGCTCGAGGTCCCACGACAGACCCTCGGTGCGGTAGTACCCGGCGGCGAAGAGCGGCACGCGCGAGAAGTACGCGGCGAGCGCGACCTCGGCGAAGGCGACCGACCGCTCCGCGAGCGGCGCGGTGACGACGCCGCCCGCGAAGATGAGGTCGTCGGGATCGGCGCCGAGGAGACCGGCCGCCACCGACCGCATCCGCTCGCGGATCTGCTCGCACGCGTTCTTCACGGCGGCGCCGTTGAGGTCGGCGCCTGACGAGGCCGCCGTCGCCGAGGTGTTCGGCACCTTGTCGGTGCGGGTCGGCGCGAGGCGCACCTGAGTCAGCGGGACGCCCAGGGCAGTCGCGGCGACCTGCAGCATCTTGGTGTGAAGGCCCTGGCCCATCTCGGTGCCGCCGTGATTGATCAGCACCGAGCCGTCCTTATAGACGTGCACCAGCGCCCCGGCCTGGTTGTAGGCGGTGAAGTTGAACGAGATGCCGAACTTCACCGGCGTCATCGCGATCGCCCGCTTGACGTCGTCGCTCTCGGCGTTGAAGGCGGCGACCTCCGCGCGGCGTTCGTCGATGCGGGCCGCAGCGCGAAGCTGGTCCCAGATCGCCGGCATCCGCTCGGCGTCCTTCACCACCTGGCCGTACGGAGTCGCCTGGCCCGGCTGGTAGAAGTTGCGGCGGCGGAGGTCCCCGGGATCGATGCTCAGCACCGGCGCGGCACGGCCGAGGATGTCTTCGATGAGAAAGACTCCCTGCGGTCCACCGAAGCCGCGGAACGCGGTGTTCGAGGTCGTGTGGGTCTTCGCCACGCGCCCCACGACGTGCACGTTCGGGATCCAGTAGGCGTTGTCGACGTGGCAGAGGGCGCGGCTGAGCACCGGCTCGGAGAGGTCGAGGCACCAGCCGCCGTCGGAGGTCAGCGTCGCCTCCAGGGCCAGCAGGCCGCCGACGTCGTCGAATCCCGCCCGCCAGGAGATGTGGAACGGATGCCGCTTGCCGGTCATCGTCAGGTCCTGCGTCCGGTTGAGCCGCAGCCGCACCGGGCGCCGGGTGAGGGTGGCCCCGAGCGCGGCGATCGCTGCGAGCCCATGCGGCTGCATCTCCTTCCCGCCGAAGGCGCCGCCCATGCGCAGCGACTGGACCGTCACCCGGTGGGAGGGGAGGTGCAGCACGTGCGCGACGATCTCCTGCGTCTCGCTGGGGTGCTGCGTGGATGACTCGACGAAGACCTGTCCCTCGGAGTCGATCCGGGCGAGCGAGGCGTGGGTCTCGAGGTAGAAGTGCTCCTGGCCGGCGAACGCGGTGACGCCCTCGAGGATGTGGGCGGCCTCGGCGAACGCGGCGGCGGCGTCGCCCCGGGCGATGGTCCGCACCGCGCCCTGGTACGAGCCGGCGGCGATGGCCTCCTCGAGGGTGATGATGCTCGGGAGGTCGTCGTAGAGGACCTCCACGGCTGCGGCACCCAGCCGTGCAGCCTCGGGCGTCTCCGCGAGCACCCACGCCAGTGCGTGCCCGTGATACATCGCCTCGTCGGGGAAGAGGGGCTCGTCGTCCTTCACCCCGGCGTCGTTCTTGCCCGGAACATCGGCGGCGGTGAGCACCCGGACGACCCCCGGCACCCGGTAGGCGCCCGAGACATCCAGCGTCACCCGCGCGTGCGCATGCGTGGACTGCACCGGCCATGCGGTGAGCACGCCCATCGTCTCCACCGCGAGGTCATCGGTGTACATCGCGCGGCCGGTGACGTGCAGCGCCGCGCTCTCGTGTGCGACGGCGCGGCCGACGACGGGGTCGGCGGGGCGGCGCGCGAGGTCGCTCATCGGGTCACCTCCGCGGTGGCACGCGGGTGCCGCGCGAAGAGCTTCCGCAGGGCGTTCTCGAGCATCGTCGCCCGATACGCGCCGCTCGCACGGTGATCCGAGAGCGGGGTCCCCTCCGCGCCCAGCACGGGAGCAGCGGCCCGCACCGTCGCGAGACTCCACGGCCGCCCGACGAGCGCCTCCTCGGTGGCATATGCCCGAACCGGCATGGCCGCGACGCCGCCGAGCCCGATGCGCGCCTCGGCGATGACCCCGTCGTCGATGTCGAGCATGAAGGCGACGGCCACGCTCGAGATGTCGTCGAACCGCCGCTTGGTGATCTTGTGGAACGCCGCGAGCTCTCGCCGCGGGGCAGCGAAGCGGATGGCTCGGATGAGCTCGTCCGCGCGGCGCACGCTCTGGCGGTATCCGGTGAAGTACTCGGCGAGGGGGACGACCCTCTCGCCGTCGGCCGAGGCGAGCACGGCGCTCGCGCCGAGCGCGAGCAGCGCGGGCAGGGTGTCGCCGATCGGAGAGCCCGTGCCGAGGTTGCCGCCGATCGTGCCCCGGTTGCGGATGAGCGGCGAGGCGAACTGCGGAATCAGATCCGTGAAAAGCGGCACTCGCCCGTCGAGGGCGCGGTCGATCTCGGCGAGCGTGAGGGCCGCGCCGATCTCGATCTCGTCGTCCGCAACGGTGACCTCTCGCAGCTCGGCGAGCCGCTCGATCGCGACGACGAGAGGGGCGCGCGTCGCGCGAAGGTTCACCTCGACACCCCAGTCGGTCGCGCCGGCGACGAGGGCGGCGCTCGGTTCGTCGCGGAGGAGCGTCAGTGCGTCGGCGAGGGTCGCGGGGCGGACGAACCGGGCGCCCCCGACGGTGACGTCGGTGGGGACGGGATCAGGGGCCGGATGCCGCAGACGCGCTGCCAGCGGGTCGTCGCCCTCCGGCATCCCGAGCTCGTATGCCGCATCGCGGATGGGCCGATATCCGGTGCAGCGGCAGAGGTTGCCGCTCAACGCGTGCAGATCGAAGCCGTTCGGTCCGAGGTGGCTCCCAGGCGCACCGGGGAGCGGGTCGCCATCGGGCCCGGGAGCGCGTCCGTGCCGGTAGTACTCGCCCGCCATGGAGCAGACGAAACCGGGCGTGCAGTAGCCGCACTGCGACCCGCCGCCGCTGGCCATCACCTCCTGCACCGGGTGCAGCGCATCGGGGGTGCCGAGGCCCTCGGCGGTGACGATCTCGTGTCCGCGCAGGGCCTGGGCCGGTACGAGGCAGGAGTTGACCGCGGTCCACGCCGCTGTGCCCGCATCCGTCGCGCCGTCTCCGACGACCGGGGTCGCGACGAGCATCGCGCACGCGCCGCACTCGCCTTCGGCGCACCCCTCCTTGCTGCCGGTCAGTCCGCACCCGCGCAGCCAGTCCAGGGCGTTGGTGTGCACCGCGACGCCGTCGAGCGAACGGAGCGCGCCGTTGACGGTGACCTCGGCCACTGGTCTGCGGTTCACACGGTCTTCAGCCACGAGCGCCCTCCATCTTCGCGATTGTACGGGCCGGTCGGCGCGCCCGGTCGGTCCGTCGCGCCGCCCGCGGCATCCGTCACGCGGCCGAAACACCGCGCGGCTTCCGACGAAACGTCGGCGCCATAGCGTCGCCGTGATCACGTCCACGAGCGCCACCCGCACAAGAAAGAGCCAACACCCGATGGCATCACACAGCACCCTGAGCCGCCGCGGCCGCCTCGCCGCCGGCGCTGCCGCGTTCCTCGCCTCCGCCCTCGTCCTCGCCGGCTGCGCGTCGGGCGGCTCGACCACTGCCGCCGCCGGCGGCGTCGGGGGCGACGAGGCGTCGTACGGCGAGATCAGCGTCCAGTACTCCTGGATCAAGAACGAGGAGTTCGCCGGCGAGTTCTACGCCTACGAGAACGGCTACTACGACGAGGCCGGCTTCGACGAGGTCATCGGGATCTCGGGCCCTGACACCGGTGTCGCCAAGCTCCTCTCCGGCACCGTGCAGGTCGCCCTGAGCGACGCCGCGTCGGTCGGGGCGGCGATCGCCGAGGAGGAGGCGCCGCTGAAGATCATCGGCGCGACCTTCCAGAAGAACCCCTTCACGATCCTCTCGCTCGCCGACGGCGGCAACATCACCACCCCCGAAGACCTCGTCGGCAAGACGATCGGCGTGCAGGACTCCAACGCCTCGGTGTTCGCCGCCCTCCTCAATGCCAACGGCATCGACCCGGCCGACGTCAACGTGGTGCCGGTCGACTTCGACCCCACCCCGCTGATGAACGGCGACGTCGACGGCTTCATGGCGTACCTCACCAACGAGGCCCTCACGGTCGAGCTCGCCGGCTACGAGGTCACCAACCTCGCCTACGCCGAGAACGGCGTACCCTACGTCGCCGAGACCTTCACCGTCACCGACCAGTACCTCGCCGAGAACGCCGACCTGCTGAAGGCGTTCCTCACCGCCGAGATCAAGGGGTGGACCGAGGTCTTCCAGCAGCCGGTCGATGACACCGTCACCCTCGTGGAGAAGTACTACAACGAGGCCGCGGCGGAGTCGTCGGAGGGGCTTGAGGCCGTCTTCGGGGCGCTCGACCCCGAGAAGACCGCACTCGGCATCGAGGCGCAGAACCTCCTCATCTCCACCGAGGAGACCGAGGCGAACGGCCTGTTCACCATCTCCGACGCTCTCAAGGAGCAGACCGTGGCCTCGCTCGCCGCGGCCGGCTGGGAGGTGTCGGTCGACGACCTGTTCGACACCACGATCATCGACGAGATCTACGAGGAGAACCCAGAGCTCATCGACTACCTCCCGTAGCCCGAGCGACGCACCATCATGACCGATACAACGACATCGGATGCCGCGGCGGCGCCGTCGGCGGGGGACACCCCGTCGGCGGCGCCGGCCGGCGGTACCGGCATCAGCATCGACGGTCTGACCAAGACCTTCGCCACGGGTCGCGGCCGCACCGTGACCGCGCTGCAGGACACCCACCTGCACACCGAGAAGGGGTCGTTCCTGGCGCTTCTCGGACCCTCAGGATGCGGCAAGTCGACGATCCTGCGCATCCTCGCCGACCTCGAGACGCCCACGACCGGTGACGTGCGGGTCGACGGCAAGACCCCCGCGCAGCTGCGCCGCGACAGCGAGCTCGGCATCGCCTTCCAGGACCACGCGCTCCTCCCGTGGCGGAGCGTCTACGCCAACATCCGACTGGTCTTCGAAGTCGCCGGCCGCCGCGCTGACAAGGCCTACGTCGACGAGCTCATCGCCCTCGTCGGTCTCACCGGCTTCGAGAAGGCCAAGCCCGCACAGCTGTCGGGCGGCATGCGCCAGCGCGTGTCGATCGCCCGCGCGCTCGCCCTCAAGCCCTCCGTGCTCCTCCTCGACGAGCCCTTCGGCGCGCTCGACGACATGACCCGCCAGAACCTCAACCTCGAGCTGCTGCGCATCTGGACCGAGAAGCCCGCGACGACCCTCCTGGTCACCCACGGGATCTCCGAGGCGATCTTCCTCTCCGACCGCGTCGCGGTGATGTCGCCGCGCCCGGGGCGGATCAAGGAGATCATCGACGTCGACCTGCCGCATCCGCGAACGCCCGATCTGCAGCGCACCCCCGAGTTCCACGCCCTGGTCGACCGCGCGTCGGAACTGCTCTTCGGAGCCGACGGGCGCGCCGCGGCGGAAGCCTGATGCGCGTCCGCCGCATCCCCGGCTGGCTCGCCGGACTCATCGGGGCCGCGGGCCTCCTCGCCGCGTGGTGGCTGTTCTCGGTGACCGTCTTCCAGCCGCCGCCCGGGACGACCTTCACCCCCGTGCCCTCGCCGTTCGTCGTGTTCCAGACCATCTGGACCGACGGCCTCGCCCCCTACATCGGCGTCTTCGAGGTGACCATCACCGAGGCGCTCATCGGATACGCGTGGGGAAACGGGCTGGCCCTTCTCGTCGCCTCGACGGTGCTCCTCCTCCCCCAGATCGAGACCGTCGTCGTGCAGATCGCGGTGGTCAGCTATTGCCTGCCGGTGGTCGCGGTCGGGGGTATCGCGATCGTCGTTCTCGGCGGCGCCCGCCGCGCAGGCGATCCGAGTGCGACCGCCATCTTCCTCGCCGCCCTCGCCGTGTTCTTCACCACGGTCGTCGGCGCGCTCCTCGGCTTCCGCTCGTCCGACCGGTCGAGCCTCGACGTCGTGCAGGTCTACGGCGGATCGCGCTGGATGCAGCTGCGCAAGGTCCGGCTGATCGCCGCCCTTCCCGCCATCCTGAACGCCCTGCAGATCGCCGTCCCCTCCGCCTTCCTCGGCGCGATCCTCGGCGAGTACATGGGCGCCACCGACCGCGGCGTCGGCATCACCCTCATCCGCCTGCAGGGCGACCTCGACTCCGCGCGCGTCTGGGCGGTGTTCCTGCTGTCGGCGATCGTCGCGCTCGTCGGCTACGCCGTCGTCGGGCTCCTCGCCCGTTCGGTCACCCCGTGGGTCTCGGGCAGGGCGGTCGCGGCATGACCGGCGCCGCCCGGGCGGTCGGACGGTCGCTGCTCAACGCCCTCCTCACCCTCGTCATCGTCGTGGCGCTGTGGTGGGCGGTGGTGAACCTCACGGGAATCTCGCCGTACGTCGCCAAGGGTCCGGTGGACGTGTGGCAGTTCCTCTTCACCGATGAGGATGCCGCGCTGCACCGAGCCGAGATGGCGCCGCTCCTGGCGCAGACCCTCTCCGACGCGGCACTGGGCTTCGTCGTCGGCATGCTCGTCGCCGTCGTGCTCGCCGTCGCGTTCTCGCTGTCGCGCTCGGTCGAGATGGGCGTCATGCCCCTCGCGCTGCTCCTGCGAAGTGTTCCGCTCGTGGCGATCGCGCCCGTGATCATCCTCATCACCGGCCGCGGGACGCCCGCCTCGGTGGCGGTGATCGGCTCGATCGTGGTGCTCTTCCCCGCGCTCGCCTCAGTGCTGTTCGGCTTGAGCCGCGCCTCGAAGGAGAGCCTCGACCTCGTCCACGTCTACGGCGGCGGCCGGGCGACGCAGCTGCGGAAGGTCAACGTGCCGGGCGCCCTGCCGTCGCTCTTCGCCGCGGCGCGGGTGTCGGTGCCGGGTGCGGTGACCGGGGCGCTGCTGGCCGAATGGCTCTCGACCGGTCAGGGCATCGGCGGGATGATCCAGAAGTTCAGCGCCTCGGCGCGCTTCGACGAGCTCTGGGCCTCGGTGGCGCTCATCACCGTCATCACGCTCGTGCTCTACAACGTCGTCCAGGTGATCGAGAACCTCGTGCTCGCCCGGATGGGGATGCCGACCGGGTCGCGCTGAGCCGCCGACCAGGACCTCCCCTCGCAACGCGATGCAGTGCCGCGGGTGGGAGTTCGCGAATCGAAGATCGGCGTTGATCACGGACTGACACCCCGTCGCGGCGATGGTCGAGCTGCTCGAGCTCGACGAGGGCGAAGTCGTGTCCCGGTCCCCTTGGGATCGACGCTGGCGACCATACTGTTCACGCGGGCGTCTCCTAGGCCGAACGCCTAACGGCGCTGGCCCTGCTCGCGGGACTGCAGTTCGTCGTCACGTTCCTGTCCTCGCGATGGCGGCGCATTCACCGGGTTGTGACCGCGGAACCCACTTTCGTCCTCTACGAAGGGCGATTCGACCAAGAAGCGATGCGGCGGGTTCGCCTTTCCGAGACAGAAGTTCTGCAGGCCATCCGCCAGACCGGGCGGGCTCCCCGATAACCGCAAACGGACGAAGAACTCTTCGCACGCCGGTGGCTGCGCGCACATGGTTTCGGCTGAGTCGCGAGATTCCTCCGTCGAGAGAGTCGAGGTTTCAGCCGACCGATTGACCGGGTTCGAAGGGGACTGGGTGGTCGAGGCCCAGGAGCCACGGCTGAATTCGCTTGCGCAGGCGAGGTGCGAGGGTGCGGACGACGGCGGGGAATCGACGGACGATCCGTCCTCCGGGCGTCGAAGACCGGGGCACGCTCATCATGTGCGTGATCTGGCTGACGACTTTGTTCACGATCGGTCGGCGAAGTGCGTCGTATTCGTCGAGTCGGTTCTCGTGCAGGAGTTGTGCGAAGACGTACGCGTCTTCGATCCCGAGGTTCATCCCGCGTGCCCCGATTCCTGCGTGTACGTGTGCGGCGTCGCCGCCCAGGTGAATCTGTCCCTGGCTGAAGGTCGACGCGACGCGGTTTGCGATGGTGAACTCGGACTCCCAGAGGATCGCGCCGATCGTAGTGTCGGGTGGGAGCGCGGAAAGCAGGTTCGAGCCGTTGCCGAGGACCCGCCAGATTTTGCTGGACTGTCGAACGACGAACATGCCACCGTCGTCGAGCAGGAAGATATGGCCTCCGTCGGGCTCGAGCGGGGTGGTGAGTTCCACGTCGTACAGGGTCCAGGGTTCGGCATAGCTGACGCCGGAGAAGCCAATTCCGAGCTGGTTTCTGACAGTGCTGGTCGAACCGTCGGCAGCGAATACCACTCTCGCATGCACCAGCTTCTTGCCGCCGTCAGCACCGAGGACCGCTTCACACCGACCACCGGCGTCCTGTATCTCCAACAGCTCAGTTCCGCGCTCGATGGCAACTGAGCGGGATTGGAGCGCGTGAGCGATGATTCGCTCCGAGTCCGCCTGACTCTGCACGCACAGAAAAGGAAACGGGTGGTCGACCTGCGAGAAGTCGAATGTCACGAGGACCTCGCCGTCGCGTCTGATCGACACGTTCCTCAGACGCCTGCCGTTGGCCAAGAAGTCCGCGGTGACTCCCGACGATTCCAGCAGCTCGAGTGTGCGCGCGTTGACACCGAACGCCTTCGAGAAGGGGGATGGCTCTTGTCGTTTGTCGATGATTCGGACCGAGTGACCAAGGTCGGTAAGAAACAGGGCGGCAGCCAAACCCGTCGGGCCGGCTCCGATGATTAACGCGTCTACCTGTTCGACCATGACGACCCTTCGACTATTGTTAGTGAGTACTATCAATAGCTGTCGGCACGTCGAGTGTCAAGGCGGTCGCCGAGTACGATCGCTCTGCCGCCGCCGGTGGGGCGATGACGGCCACGGCAGGTATTGGAGGAACGATGCCCGCTGCTATCCCGACGGATCGCATACTCGATGCCGTGCTGGAGGTCTGGCGCGAGCACGGCTACGCGACAGCCACAACGGCTGAAATTGCGCGGCGTGCTGGCGTTGGCGAGGTCACTCTGTTTCGGCGGTTCGACGACAAGGCGACACTGTTCAGTGCAGCCCTCGCTCGGGAAGCAGAGCTGATGCGAGCCACCGGTCCTGATTACACCGGGGACGTCGAGCTCGATCTGCTGCGGGTCGTCACCTCGTACGATGCGTTGCTGCGCCGTAACGCCGCCATCATCATCGACTTCCTCCGCTCCGCCCCACACATCGAAGACCTGGCGGAGTCGGCTCCGTCACCACTGGTCGCCGTGAACCAGCTCGCGGGCATCATCCAGGCGCACCAGCAGGTCGGGAACCTCACCGGAAGCGACCCACACACTGAGCTCGCGGAACTGCTTGGCCCGCTCCTCTTGAAGAAGATGCTCGCCGACGCTCAACCCGGACTCGAGCTCTCGCAGGACCTGCCGTCCTTCGTCCGAAGATACCTGCAAGGCCGACGCCCAACATCGCCATAGGCGCCCGATCGATCACTGCCGGCCGGCACCTGTTGGGGTTGCGGCGATCACACCCAACGCTCACGCGGCGGGACTGCGCTCCACGGATGGCGGGCCGGGGCATCCGCCGCAACGGGCTTGTAGGTGGGCGCGCCGCGGATGCTGAGGCCCCAGAACCAGGTTCGACCGCATTCCTCGCACACGAGGTAGCTCACGATCGTGAACTTCATGTCGGACTGCGCAAGCGACACCATGTCTTCGAGCGGCACGTCACCCTTGACATAGCGCATGAGACCGCTGTGGACGCGAACACTGAGTGCATCGATGGTTCGGGAAACGTCGATGTCGTGCGGCGGACGGCCGGAGTTCCGGACGAGAGCGGATTCGCATGTCTCGCAGGCTGCGGTCATCGGATCAGGGTAGCTCGACCGATTCGCGTCTGACCCGCCTGCCGGACTGCCCGATGGCCGCCCCCGATGGCGGCGGTGGTGCGCAATCACCCTCCGATGCCGACCGCATCAGCTGAGGGCGACCGCGCGGGCGCGCACCGCGGCCGAGAGAGCCCGGATACCGAGGTCGACGTCAGCCGACGACACCGCCTCGTCGGGGTGGTGGCTGATGCCGTCGGGGTTGCGCAGAAAGAGCATCCCGACCCCCGTCACCGCGGCGAACGCCATCCCGTCGTGGCCCGCGCGGCTGAAGAGCGTCGGCGCCTCGCCCGAGCGCCGTGGCAGCACCCCGCGGATCCCCTCGCCGACCACATCCTGCAGCAGAGGGTCGCAGAACACCGCCGACGCCTCGTGCACCTCCCGCGCCGACCACGTGAGGCCCCGGCGTGCCGTGACCGCGGCGACCTCGTCCTGGATCACCCGCCAGACCCGGTCGCGGTCGCCGTCGAACTCGCCGCGAAGGTCCAGCGACAAGTAGGCATCGCCGGGCACCACGTTGATCGCGCCCGGGTGGATCTGCAGTTCGCCGACGGTGCCGACGATGTGGTGCTCGGCGCGGCACACCCGCTCGACGGCGAGCGCGATCTCCGCCGCACCCAGCAGCGCGTCGTGCCGCCGGTCGTAGGGAGTGCCGCCGGCGTGCCGGGCCTCGCCGATGATGTCGAGCCGGAACCGCCGCGCCGACGCGATCGACGACACCACCGCGAGCGGCTCGTCACCCTCGTCGAGCTCGGGTCCCTGCTCAATATGCGCCTCGAGGTAACCGACGAGCTCGCCCGGCCCGCGTGCGGCATCGCCGATGCGCCCCGGGTCGAGACCGAAGTCGAGGAACGCTTCGCGCAGCGTCGTGCCGGAGGCATCCGTCAACTCCCACCAGGTCGGGTCCCACGAACCCGCAGCCGCCGACGACCCGAGCAGCGCCCGGCCGAACCGGGTGCCCTCCTCGTCCCAGAAGGCGACGACTTCGAGCGCGAAGGGCAGCGCCTCCCCGCCGAGCGCGCGCACCACCTCGATGGCCATGAGCACGCCCGCGATCCCGTCGTACCGCCCCGCGTCGGGGACGGTGTCGAGGTGCGAGCCCAGCACGAGAGCCGGCATCTCCCCCGCCGCCGCCCCGACAGGATCGATCCTCCCGACGAGGTTGCCCGCGGCGTCCTGCCTCGTGGTCATGCCGGCTTCGCGCATCCATTCCGCCACCAGCCGGTTGACCCGCGCGTGCTCGGGTGAGAGGTAGACCCGCTCGATGCCGCCCTCGGCGCTGCTGATCCGTGCGAGCTCGTCGCAGCGCGCCATCACGCGCTCGGCAGGCGTCAGCGCGACGCCCGCACGCGTCACGCGTGCGCGGTCCACGCCGCATCCCCCGCACCGCGGAACACGTCGGTCGCCGCCTCGACCCCGCCCCCGGCGGGCACCGCGACCCCGTGGCGCCGCAGCACCGCCTCGAGCGCGGCGAGGGTCGTGAGCACCGCGTCCTCGCGGGCGTTGTACCCCATGGTCCCGATCCGCCACACGCGCCCGTGGAGCGGCCCGAACGACGTGCCGATCTCGATGCCGAAGTCCTCCAGCAGGTCGCTCCGCACGGCGTCGCCGACCACTCCGTCAGGGATCTCCACGGCGACCACGTTCGTCATCTTGTGCGCCACATCGCCGAACACGACGAGTCCGAGCCCCCGCACGCCTGCGAGCATCGCCGCCCCGGCGCGCGCGTGCCTCGCGAGGACGTTGTCGGCGCCCTCTTCGAGCAGCAGTCGCGCGCACTCGCGCGCGCCGTAGAGCATCGAGGTCGCCTCGGTGTGGTGGTTCAGCCGCCGCGGGCCCCAGTAGTCGAGGATCATGCCGAGATCGAAGTAGTTCGAGCGGATGAAGTCGGATGCCGCCTCGTCGCCCTCCTCGCGGATGCCGGCCTCGATGCGCTTGCGCGACCGGATGATCTCCACCGCGCGGTCGGACAGCGTCACCGGCGCCGACCCCGAGGGCCCGCCGAGGCACTTCTGCAGGCCCGCGGTCGCGGCATCCAATCCCCACCCGTCGGCCTCGAACGGGTTGCCGCCGAGCGACGCGGTGGCGTCGGTGTAGAACAGCACGCCATGGCGGGCGCAGATCTCGCCGACGCCCGCGAGCGGCTGATTCATGGTGGTCGACGTGTCGCCCTGCACGAGCGCGAGCAGGGTCGGTCGCACCCGCACCACGGCCTCTTCGATCACGGCGTCGGGGAACACCTGGCCCCACTCGGTCTCGATCGTGTGCACCTCGGCGAGCGCGCGCTCGGCGATCTCGGCGAGGAGGTGCCCGAAGCGGCCGAAGATCGGGACGAGCACACGGTCGCCGGGGCGGATGAGCGACACCAGCACCGCCTCGATGCCCGCGCGCGAGGTGCCGTCGACGAGCACCGTCGCCTCGTTGCGCGTGCGCCACACCTGCCGGTAGAGCTCCTGCGTCTCGGACATCGTCGCGGTCATGAAGGGGTCGTACTGCCCGACGAGCGGAGCCGACATCGCCGCCAGCACGCTGGGGTACGCCGAGATGGGGCCCGGGCCCATGAGGAGGCGCGGGGGCGGGGCGATGGGTCCGGGGAGGTGGGTCATGCGAAGTCCTGGGTTGTGGGTGGGGTGGTCATGCGCCCACTGCCTCGGCGAGGCGGCGGGCGAGGCGGACGAGCGCGACGTCGGTGCCGGCGCTCGAGGTCAGGCAGACGCCGACGGGCGCTGCGGCGTCGACCGAGGGGCCGTCCACCCGCAGGAGCGGCGCCGACAGCGACGGGAGGCCGGCGACGGCGGCGGGTGTCGTCATCCGGAGTGTCGCGGTGCGCACCGCGTCGATGCGCTCCTCGGCGGCGGTGCGCAGAGGCGCGGGCCCGGGCACCGTCGGCATGAGCAGCACGGCATCGGCGACGAGCGCCTGTACGCGTGCGGCGAGGGGTGCGAGGGCGCGGCGGGCGTCATCCTCCTCCTCGGCAGTGAGGACGGATGCCGCGCGGAAGCGCTCCGCGACGGCCGGCCCGAGGGCACCCGGGTGATCACGCACCCACTCGCCGTTGTTCCGCCACGCCTCGGCGCCCTGCACCGTCCGGAAGGGGACGAGGAAGGCGTCGAGGTCGCCGATCGACACGGTCTCGACGTCCGCGGCATCCGACTCCGCCAGCCGTTGGAGCAACGCATCGAACGCGCCGCGTGTCTCGGGCTCGGCGGCGGCGAGCACCTCGGCGGGGACGAGGAAACGCCACGGAAGGCCGTCATCGGACGCGCCGAAGACGCCCCCGGTCGACTCCGACCCCTCGTATCCGAGGCACCATTCGGCGACCCGCTGCAGCGTCTCGCCGTCACGGGTGAGCCAGCCGACGGTGTCGAACGACTGTGCGAGGGGGAGAAGGCCCTGCCGCGGCACGAGGCCGTGGGTGGTCCGGAGCCCCCAGAGCCGCTGATACGACGCGGGCACCCGCACCGAACCGGCGGTGTCGGTGGCGAGCCCGACGTCGGCCTGCCCGGTCGCGACGGCGGATGCCGGCCCGCTCGACGAGCCGCCGGGAAGGGAGCCCGGCACCGCCCCGTTCGGAGGGGTGCCGTAATGCGGGTTGTCGCCGGCGATGCTGTAGGCGAACTCGTCGGTGCGGGCGATCCCGCGGACGGACGCCCCGCCGCGAAGGAGATCGGTGACAGCCGCTGCCGACGTCGTCTCGGGGCGCGCACCGGCGAGGAACGTCGGGTTCCCCGCGCCGATGCGGTACCCCTTGAGCGCGAACACGTCTTTGACGGCGACCGAGAGGCCTGCGAGCGGACCTTCCCACGCCCCCTGCCAGAGCGGGTCGCCCACCGAACGCCACACCGAGCGGTCGAAGGCCTGCGGACGGGATGTCACATGCGCGGCGGTGATCAGCCACCGGCCATCCCGCTGCTCCCACACCTGCGTCTGCACTCCCCTGCCGCCGCCGACGAAGCGCGAGACCGACACCAGCAGCGCCACCCCCGAGGCGAGCGGGCGGTACTCGATGCGTTCGATCACGCGAGGCGGGACGCCGCCGCGCTGCCCGCGGAAGCCGCTGATCGCCGCGTGTCCGACGAGAAGGCCTGCGGCATCCGCCCGCATCGTGGCCTCACCCGGGGAGAACGCGGCGTCGAGCGCGTCGAGGTCGTTGGCCATGATCGCTCGCTCGTAGGCGGTGAACGCCGCCAGAAGGTCGGCGGGAACCGCCTCGGCGCCGCGAGGTGCATCAGTCACGGCGCACCCCGTCGAAGTCGGCTTCACGGATCCGCGCATGCACCCCGCACACCATGTCGACCACCTGCGAGATGTCGAAATCGGTCGCGGCACTGAGGTAGGCGTACGCGAGGTGCTCGGACACCCCCCACCGCGCTTCGATGAGCGTCAGCGCCGCGCGGACGCACTTGCGCATCGCCTCGTCGAGGTCGGGATCGAGCCCGGTGGGCACGAGGTACTCGGGCGTCCGCACGAGCGGTCCCGTCACCTCGCCGAACTCCGACAGCGCCTCGGCCCGCGGGATGACGTCGAACCGCAGGGTCGCACGCAGGGACGCCTCCAGCGCGGTGAGCGCCACCTCGCCGTCGCCCTGGGCGAAGTGCGGGTCGCCGACGTAGGCGAGAGCGCCGTCGACCTGCACCGGAAGGTACAGGGCGGTGCCTTCGACCAGCAGGTTGATGTCGATGTTGCCGCCGTGAGCGCCGGGCGGCACCGAGTGCGGGCGCTCGGAGCCCGCGACCGCGACCCCCATGATCCCGAGGAACGGTGCGAGAGGGAACGCCACGACGCGCTCGCCCCCCTCGACGAGAGGAAGAAGTCCCACGGCGCGGCCGTCGCGCTCGGCGACGGGAGTGAAGACGCTCACGCGCGAGTCACCGCGCGGCAACTCGCCGACGAGGGCGCCCTTGCCGTGCCGGTTCGAGATCACCCCGTACGGCACCCGGGGCTGGAGGTTCTCCACGGTGATGCGCAGCAGGTCGCCCGGCCGCGCACCCTCGACGAAGATCGGCCCGGTGACGATGTGAGGTCCGTCGGCGGCGGGGTTCCGCGTGACAGTCGCGGCGATCTCGATCGCGTCGTCGAGCACGTCCTCAGGCACCACGCCCTCACCGGTGAAGTACCCGAGCGGGTCCTTCCCGTGGTCTTCGAGGATCCCCTCGTGGCTGACGGTGTCGACGGTGACGGTGTCGCCGGCGCGAATGCGCAGCACCGGATCATCCGTCTCGCTCGGCAACCGCCCCCACAGCACCGTCTCGGGCGTCGAGCGCAGGTAGTGGTCGCCCGGAATGCTCCCGGCGCCCGGCTGCAGGATGCTGCGCATACGCCCATCCAACTGCATCACCCACCCGCCAGTGTCGAGAGGAGGCGGCCGCCGGCCTCCGCGCCGTGCCACGCCGGATCCGCCGCGTCGAACACGACTCGACCGGAGAGCCAGGTACGGCGCACCCGCCCCGTCAGCAGGCGGTGGTCGTAGGCGGTGATGGGGTTCCGGTGCTCGAGGGCGGCCGCCTCGACCCGGAAGGCATCGTCGGGACCGAAGGCGACGAGGTGCGCCGGGGCCCCGGGGGCGATCGCGCCGAGGCCGTCGAGACCGGCGACCCGGGCGGGGCCGGTGGTGAAGAGCGGCAGCAGGGCGTCGAGCGGGATGCCGCGGCGCTGCGCCTCGGTCCACGTCGCCGACAGGCCCAGCTGAAGCCCGGCGATCCCGCCCCAGGCGAGGCCGAAGTCGCCGTCGCCCGACCGCTTCAGGTCGGCGGTGGCGGGCGAGTGGTCGCTGACGATCGCGTCGATCGTGCCGTCGACGACGCCCCGCCAGAGCCGGTCGCGGTTCGATGCGTCGCGGATGGGCGGGCAGCACTTGAACTCGCCCGCCCCGTCGGGGATCTCCTCGGCGGCGATCGTGAGGTAGTGCGGGCACGTCTCGACGGTGAGCGCGATCCCGTGCGCCTTCGCCTCGGCGATGGCGGGCAGCGACCCGGCGTCGCTGAGATGCAGGATGTGCGCGCGTCCGCCCGTCCGGCGGGCGGCGTCGATGACCGCCTGGATCGCCGAGGCCTCGCTCGCCGGCGGGCGGGAGGCGAGGAACGCATCGTAGTGACGCCCGAGCGGGCCGCCCGGAGCGAGGAGATCGGGGTCTTCGGCATGGACGATGAGGCGCGAGCCGAGGGCGGCGACCTCCGCCATCGCGGTGTCGAGCTGCGCACGGTCGAGATGGCCGAACTCCTCGACGCCCGACGGGGAGAGGAAGCACTTGAAACCGAGGACGCCGGCGCGGTGAAGAGGCTCGAGGACCCCGAGGTTCTCGGGTACGGCGCCGCCCCAGAACCCGATGTCGACGTGTGCCGACGGCGCGGCAGCCGCGTGCTTGACCGCGAGCGCCTCTGCGGTCGTCGTCGGCGGCAGGGAGTTCAGGGGCATGTCGACGATCGTCGTCACGCCACCCGCCGCCGCGGCGCGGGTCGCCGTGGCGAATCCCTCCCACTCCGTACGTCCGGGTTCGTTGACGTGCACGTGCGAGTCGACGAGGCCCGGGAGCAGCACGGCGTCGTCCGCGACGGTCTCGCGGACCGGAGTGCCGGCCGCACCGATCTCGACGACGTCGAGGATGCGCGAGCCGGCGACGACGATCGCCGCCGGTTGGAAGACGCCCTCGACCCACGCGCGCTCGGCCCGGATCATCCATCTGTCTTCACCCACGTCGCCTCCTCGCGTCGATCCTCACGGTATTGGTCGTGAGTTTCCCGCGTGTTACCGCGGCGTCGGCCATGGCTCGGCGACCGTGCGGCGTAACAGTGTGGAAACGCTCGGGGACTACGGTGACCCTCATGCGGCTGGAGGACTTCAATGCCATGGATGCCGCCGCCGCGGCATCCGTCGTCGGAGTCTGGGCGGGGATCCCCTGGTGGATCGACGCCGTCGTCTCGGGCCGTCCCTACGCGTCGGTCGATGTGCTCACCGCCCGCGCGTCGGCTCTCGCCGACCGCTGGACCGCCGACGACCTCGACGCCGCGCTCGCCCACCACCCCCGGATCGGGCAGCGCCCCGTCGGGCCCGGCGCCGAAGCCGCGGCGTCGCGCCGGGAGCAGGCGGCGATGGCGGATGCGGCGCCCGGCGTCACCGAGGCGATCGCCGCGGGCAACCGGGCGTACGAGGAGAGGTTCGGACGGGTCTTCCTCATCCGGGCCGCCGGGCGACGACCCGAGCAGATCCTCGCAGAACTGCGGCGGCGGCTGACTCTCGACCCCGCTGCGGAGACGAGTGAGGCGCTCGAGCAGTTGGCCGAGATCGCGATCCTGCGCCTCCGGGCCACGGTGAGCGCAGAGGGAGCCGACGGCGAGAGGATGGCGGGATGACCCACCTCACCACCCACGTGCTCGATGCCGCCACGGGTACGCCGGCGCGGGGCGTCGCTCTCGAGCTCACCGACGGAAGCGGGCTCGTCGCCACGGGGGTCACCGATGGCGACGGCCGCGCCGCGCTCGGTCCTGACCGTCTGGCTGCGGGGGTCTACACGCTGGTGTTCCGCACCGGCGACTACTTCGCGGCGCGCGCGGTGGAGACCTTCCACCCGTTCGTCTCGGTGTCTTTCACCGTTGTCGACCCGGCACCCGGCGAGACATCCGCACCGCACCTGCACGTGCCGCTGCTTCTCAGCCCGTTCGCCTACTCCACGTACCGAGGAAGCTGACGATGGTGTCGGTGAGCCTCGGGGCCAACAAGTACGGCAAGGCCGAGAACCGAGTGGTGCGGATCTACCGCGACACTCCTCAGCACGAGATCGTCGACCTGAACGTGACGTCGCAGTTGCGTGGGGCGGCCCTGGCGGACTCGTACCTCCGGGGCGACAACTCGCTCGTCGTCGCCACCGATACCCAGAAGAACACCGCCTTCGCGTTCGCGAAGGAGCACGGCGTGCTCTCGCCCGAGCAGTATCTGCTCCGGCTGTCGGAGCACTTCGTCGCCGAGTTCGACTGGATCGACGGCGGACTCTGGCAGGCGGAGCAGTACGAGTGGGATCGCATCGTCGTCGACGGGCGGCCTCACGACCACGCCTTCGTCCGTCGTGGGCAGGGAACCCGCCTCGCCGCGGTCCAGGTGATCGACGGCGCGACGCACGTCCTCGGCGGGGTGAAGGACCTGACGCTGTTGAAGTCCACCGGAAGCGGATTCGCCGGGTTCCCCCGCGACCGCTACACGACCCTCGTCGAGACCGACGATCGGGTCATGGCGACGGCGGTGACGGGCCGCTGGCGGTTCCTCCCCGAGGCCGTCGCGGCGGGCATCGACTACAACGCGCTGTACGCCGAGGTGGCGTCGGTGCTCATGGCGACCTTCGCCGGCGTGCACTCCCTCGCCCTGCAGCAGACCCTCTTCGCCATGGGAACAGCCGCGATCGAGGCGCGCCCCGAGATCGCCGAGGTGCGGTTCGCGATGCCCAACCGGCACCACTTCCTCGCCGACCTGTCTCCCTTCGGACTCGACAATCCGGGCGAGGTCTTCTACGCGGCCGACCGCCCCTATGGTCTGATCGAGGGCACCATCACCCGCGACGGTGCTCCACCCGCTCCCGCCGCATGGACCGACCTGCCCGGATTCGTCTGACCCGGCCGGCCCGACCCTCCCACCTCAGAAAGCTCCGCCATGACCCTGTACCGGGGCCACCTGCTGCACGTCACCGGCACGCCCACGCTCGACGAGGCTGCCGGTGCGCTGGTGTCGGAGCCCGACGGCGTGCTCGCGCTCGACGAGGAGGGGCGGATCGGATACGCCGGCCCGTGGCAGGACCTTCCGGCCGCCTTCGCCTCACACGAGATCGTCGTCAGCGGCGGTTATCTCCTCCCCGGCTTCGTCGACACCCACGTGCACTACCCGCAGACCTTCACCACCGACGCCTACGGCGGCGGCGAACTGCTCGAATGGCTCGAGCGGTGCGTCTTCCCCGCCGAAGCACGCCTCGCCGACCCCGAGTTCGCGCAGGTGATCGCGCGCGAGTTCGTCCGGCGGCGGGCGGCCGTCGGGACGACGGCGGCTCTGGTGTTCGGCTCCGCCTTTCCTGCGGCTCAGGACGCGCTCTTCACCGAGACCCTCGCCGCAGGCCTCCGGGTGGTCAGCGGTCGCGGCATCCAGACCATCGGCTCCGAGAGCGCCCGGCCCCTCGTCACCACCGAAGGCGCCGCCATCGCGCTCGCCCGCGACGAGATCGAGCGCTGGCATGGGCAGGATGTCTCCGGCGCAGCATCCGACCCCCGTCGCGCCCTCGCCCAGGTCGCCCTCGTCCCGCGGTTCTCGCTCTCGGTGACGCGGGAGACCCTCACGCGCCTCGGGGATCTCTATGCGGAGGTGCGTCCGCGAGGGGTGTACTTCCACTCCCATCTGAACGAGAACGACCGGCCGGGCGACGGCGAGATCGCCGCGGTCCGCGACCTCTACGACGTCGAGGCCTACCTCGACACGTACGACGGGCGGTGCGCGCCCGGGTCGGGCCACAGCGGTGAGAGCCTCCTCGGGCGGCGCTCGATCCTCGCGCACGCGGTGCACTGCACCGACCGCGAACTCAACCGCCTCGCGGAGACGGGCTCCTCGATCGCCCACTGCCCCACCTCGCAGCTCTTTCTCGGAAGCGGCACCATGCCCTGGCGGCGGACTGCCGCGTCGGGAACCACCATCGCGATGGGCACCGACATCGGTGCGGGCGACGAATGGCTCATCCCCCGCGTGCTCAACGACGCGTACAAGGTGCACATGAGCGAACCGGGTCCCGACGCGATCGCGCTCGACCCGGCGCAACTGCTCTTCCTGGGCACCCTCGCCGGCGCGCGGGCGCTCGATCAGGAGGAGGTGTTCGGCAACCTGGATGTCGGCAAGGACGCCGACTTCGTGGTCGTCGACCCGTCGGCGCAGCCGGGGTTCGAGACCACCCTCGCCGCCGCGGCCGAGCGGGGGGTGAAGGCGCACCTGTTCACCCTGCTCCTCGGAATGCGCGAGGCCGCTGTCGCCGACGTCTTCGTGCGCGGGCGGCGGGTCACGCCGCCGACGTGAGATCCGCCTCTCACGAGCCGGCGAGCAAGGCCGCCCGGCGGAGGAACCACCGCCGCTCCGCGCCGTTGCGCGTGAGGCGCGCCGCGCGCTCGTACTCCCGCGCGGCCTCGGCGTGCCGGCCGGCGCGGTCGAGAAGGTGCGCGCGCACCGCGGAGACCCGCTGCGCGGGACCCTGGGCATCCCAGCGCCCGACGATCTGAAGGCCGGCATCGGGCCCCGCAACCTCGCCTACGACGACCGCCCGCCCGAGTTCGCTCACCGGCCCGGGGTCGACGCGGCGGAGGACCTCGTAGATCCCGAGCAGCTGCCGCCAGTCGGTGTCATCCGCCCGCGCGGCCTCGTCGTGCACCGCGGCGATCGCGGCACGAAGCTGGTATCGCCCGGGCTGCCCCTGCCGGAGCGCCTCTTCCAGCAGACCGGCGCCTGCCGCGATGAAATCGGCGCGCCACAGCGACCGGTCCTGCTCGGCAAGCGGAACGAGCACCCCGTCGGCATCGAGCCGCGCGGGCGCGCGGGCGTCGGTGAGGAGCATCAGTGCCACGAGTCCCATCGCCTCCGGCCGCCACCGATCGCCCGGCGCACTGAGCGAGCGGAGCAGCCGCGCCAACCGCAGTGCCTCCGCCCCGAGCAGGGGCCGCGAGATGTCGTCTCCCTCCACGGCCGAGTGCGCCTCGGTGTGGATGAGCCCCAGCACATCGAGCACGGCGGGCACGCGGTCGGCCAGCGACTCGTCGGTGTCGAGGGTGACGCCCCGAAGAGCGGCCTTGGCCCGCGAGATCCGCTGCCCGACGGCGGGTTCGGCGGCGAGCAGCCCGCGGGCGATCTCACGGGTCGTGAGTCCGCCGATGCAGCGGAGCGTCAACGCCACCTGAGAGGCGCGCGGGAGGGACGGATGACAGCACAGCAGGAACAGCCGGAGGGTGTCATCGACGTCGGTGGCCGTCGACGGCGTCTCGCGGAGCGCCGCCCGCTCCTCCCGCTCCCGGCGTGCCACATCCGATCGCACGCTGTCGACATGGCGCCGGGACGCGACAGTGACCAGCCACGCCACCGGGGCGTCGGGAATGCCGTCGCGCGGCCACTGCTGAGACGCGGCAGCGAGCGCCTCCTGCACCGCATCCTCTGCGTCGTCGAAGGCGCCCGTCCGCCGCACCAGCACCGCCAGAGCTCGGGGTGCGGCGGAGCGCAGCGCCGCCGTCAGCGCCGCGCTCGGCACACCACTCATGTGTTCTCGGCGAAATCCGCCTCATTCCAGACTCGGGCGATCCGCATCCCCCCGGGGACGACCGCCTCGGGGAACCGAGCGGCGATCTCGGCGGCGCGGGCTTCGTCGGCGACATCCACCAGGTAGTAGCCCGAGACGACCTCGGTGAGCTCCGGCAGCGGCGCGTCGGTCACCACCGGTGCGTCAGCGCCGCGCATCACCGCCTTCTGATGCTCCGTGTCGAGGGCCTCCGACTCCACGAGTTCCCCGCTCTGTCGGAGGTCGGCCACGACGTCCCAGTAGATCTGGAAAGCTGCCGAGCGCTCCTCGTCGGTCATGCCGGCGAAGAGCTCGATGACGGCGGGGCTGTTGTGGATCAGGATCAGGTACTTCATCGGAACTCCTTCACTCATCCGGCCGCCGCGTGCGGCCTTTCCAGTGTGTCGGAGCAGGTTCTTCGATTTCGACAGGATGGCCGATCCCGCTCCACGAAGAGGGAGCGGGATCGGCGCGGATCAGGCCACCTGCTGCTGCAGGTCGACCACCCACCGGGCGCCGCCCGGGTCCATCGGCGTCTCGAGGTAGATCTCGCGAGCCGGCCCGCCGGCCCGGAGACCGCGCGACTCCATCTCAGTGACGAGATCCTGCCAGGCCCGTTGGATGCCGAGGAGGTCGGGCGCCTCATAGCGTGCGGTCAGTGCCCGCTCGGCCGCAGGCACGGTCGAGCGCTCGAGACCCGCCGGAGTGGGCGCATCCCCGATCTGCTCCGCGGCGGCGGCGATCATGCTCTCGCCGTCGGTGGTGTAGATCGCCACCCCCGGGCCGACTCGGTCCACGCCGGCGGCGGCGATCGCCTCTCCCACGCGGGTGAACATGTAGCCGATCTCGGCCTCGATCTGGCTCATCTCGTCGATCCGGGCCGTCAGCTGGACCACATCCAGCGCGGGCAGGGCGGTTTCGGTGTATTCGGTCATGGGAATCTCCTTCTGGATGACTCGGAGACGCGCTTCGACGGCCGTCAGCCGGTGCCGGTCGGCGGCGATCTGCGACCGCAGCTCTTCTCGACGCTCTCGGAGGAGGAGCGCGGTGTCCTCCGACGAGAGGCCGCCGTCCAGCATCCGCCCCACCTGCTCGAGCGAGAACCCGAGGTCTTTCAGGGCGATCAGCTGGTTGGCGCGCTCGAGCTGCGCGGCGTTGTACGACCGGTAGCCGGTGTACGGGTCGACGCGCTCAGGCGTGAGTAGACCGAGGTGGTCGTAGTGCCGCAGCATCCGGATCGACACTCCGGCCAGTCGGGCGAATTCTCCGATGCTCAACATGGTGATTCCAGGCGACAGCCTGACATCGTGTGAGGGTCAAGCGCGAGTCGCGCGGACGCTCGCGCTCCCGCGCATCTCCCACTTCGCCGAGACACCACATCTTCGCCGAAACACCTCACCGGAGCGTGTCGTTTCGGCGCGGAAGTGATTTATCGGCGAGCGTCAGGCGCGGAACACCGCGTGCAGCCGGGGCTCGACGCCCTCGAGGACGGCGCGCCCCCCGAGGTCCTCGAGCTCCATGAGGACCGCGGTCCCGGTGACCGTCGCATCGACCGAGACGAACAGCTCATGCGCGGCGGCGAGTGTGCCGCCGGTGGCGAGCACGTCGTCGAGGAGGAGGACGCGGGTTCCGGCGGGGAGGTCGTCGTGCACCTCGATGACAGCCTGGCCGTACTCCAGCGCGTAGCCGACCGCCGCCGCCGGCCGCGGCAGCTTTCCGGCCTTCCTCACCGGCACGAGGCCGACCCCGGCGGCGACCGCCGCTGCTCCGGCGAGGAGGAAACCGCGAGCTTCGACCCCGGCCACGACGTCGAACTCCCCCGCGAAGGGGGCGACCAGCGCATCGATCACCGCGCGCAGCGCGTCGGCGTCGGCGAGGAGGGGCGTGATGTCGCGGAACTGCACGCCCGGCTCGGGGTAGTCCGGCACGGTGCGGATCAGCGCTTCGGCGCGGGCGAGAGCGGCGGATGCAGGCACGCGGCCACCCTACTCGCGACGCCGACCGCGCTCCCGCCCGCGCTCGGTGGAGGAAACGCGAAGGTCGGTTGTAAGCGCTTGCAGTATTCTGTGGCCATGACTACGCCCGACACGGTCACTTCTTCCGCGCTGCTCGCCGACGCCCCCGGCAGCGAGTGGTGGCGCACCGCCGTCATCTACCAGATCTATCCCCGCTCCTTCGCCGACACCTCCGGCGACGGCATCGGTGACCTCCCCGGCGTGACCGCCCACCTCGACGACCTCGCCGAGCTGGGGGTCGACGCGATCTGGCTCTCCCCCTTCATGCGGAGCCCGCAGAAGGACGCCGGCTACGACGTCGCCGACTACTGCGACGTCGACCCGCTCTTCGGAACGCTCGCCGACTTCGACGAGATGCTCGAGGCGGCGCACGCCCGGGACATCCGAGTCATCGTCGACCTCGTCCCCAATCACTCCTCCGACCAGCACACCTGGTTCCAGCAGGCTCTCGCCGCCGGTCCCGGCAGCGTCGAGCGTCAGCGGTACATCTTCCGCGAGGGTCGCGGCCTCGAGGGCGAGGTTCCGCCCAACAACTGGGAGTCGGTCTTCGGCGGCCCCGCGTGGACGCGGGTGATCGAGGCCGACGGCCGGCCCGGCCAGTGGTACCTGCACCTCTTCGACACCTCGCAGCCCGACTTCGACTGGTCGAACGAGGAGGTGCGCGAGGAGTTCCGGCGCATCCTGCGGTTCTGGCTCGACCGGGGCGCCGACGGCTTCCGCGTCGACGTCGCGCACGGGCTCGTGAAGGCCGAGGGGCTTCCCGACTACACCCCGCCGGCCGACGCCGACTCCATGGGCGGCGCCGAGGCGGATGTCCCCTACTGGGGCCAGGCCGGGGTGCACGACGTCTACCGCGACTGGAACCGCCTCCTCGCCGAGTACGAGGGCGACCGTGTGCTCGCCGCCGAGGCGTGGCTTCCCACCGCCGACAAGACCGCCCTGTGGGTGCGCTCCGACGAGATGCACCAGGCGTTCAACTTCCCCTACCTGCAGACCCCGTGGGGTGCGGACGAGCTCCGCGAGGTGATCGACGAATCGCTCCGGGCCTTCCCCGCCGTCGGCGCTCCGAGCACCTGGGTGCTGTCGAACCACGACGTGGTGCGTCACGCATCGCGCCTCGCGCTCACGGCCGAGAACCCGCAGGGCCACGGCATCGGGCCGAAGTCGGCCGGCAAACCCATCCCCGACGTCGGGCTTCGCCGCGCCCGCGCCGCCACCACCGTGATGCTCGCTCTTCCCGGATCGGCCTACCTCTACCAGGGCGAGGAGCTCGGCCTTCCCGAGGTCGTCGACCTCCCCGACGACGCGCGGCAGGACCCCACCTGGTTCCGCACCGGCGGCGAGCGATACGGCCGCGACGGCTGCCGCGTGCCGCTGCCCTGGACGGCGGACGACCCGGCGTTCGGCTTCAGCCAGACCGGCGCGTCGTGGCTTCCGCAGCCCGCCGAGTGGGCGGCGCTCGCCCGCGACGCGCAGCGCGGCGACGGCTCGTCGACGCTGTCGCTCTACCGCACGCTCCTTGCGGAGCGCCGCGCGCACGCGCTCGGAGCGGGGAGCCTCGAGTGGCTCGACGGCTTCGGCGACGACGTGATCGCGTTCCGCAACGGCGGGGTGACGGTGGTCGCGAACCTCGGCTCCGAGCCGGTGGCGTTGCCGGCAGGAGACATCCTCCTTGCCAGCGGTCCTGTGGAGGGCGGCTCCCTTCCCGTCGACACCGCGGTCTGGCTCACCGAGGCCTGAGCCGCAGAGCCGGCGGGGGCCGGGAACGGGGGATGACGACGTGGTCAGCATCGACGAGGTGGCACGCCTGGCGGGCGTGTCCACGGCGACGGTCTCGCGCGCGCTGAGCGGGCGCGGACACGTCTCGGTGGCGGCGAAGAACCGGGTGGAGGACGCCGCACGGAGCCTCGGATACGTCGTTTCGGCGTCGGCTTCGAGCCTCGCCTCCGGGCGTCGGCGCAACATCGGGGTGCTGGTGCCGTTCCTCGACCGCTGGTTCTTCAGCACGGTGCTGAGCGGGATCGCCGATGCGCTCATGCGGCGCGGCTACGACATCACCCTGTACAGCCTGACGGCCGACCGCGCCGCTCGGCGGGAGATCTTCGAGACGTTCCTCCGCCGTCAGCGGGTCGACGGGGTGATCGCGATCTCGCTGGAGCTCGGCGAGGAGGAGAGCGAGCGACTCCGACAGCTCGACCTTCCCGTGATCGCGATCGGCGGCCCGAACCCCCGGCTCGACACCCTGACCGTGGATGACGTCGCCGTCGCACGCCTCGCGACCGAACACCTGCTCGGGCTCGGGCACCGCGACATCGCCCACATCGGCGCGAGCCCCGAGTTCGACCTCGACTTCCACGTGCCGACCCAGCGCCGGCAGGGATTCGAGCAGGCGATGTCGGATGCCGGGCTGCCGGCTCGCCCGGCACTGTTCGAGCCCGCCGACTTCACCATCGAGGGCGGCTTCCGGGCCGCGAAGCAGCTGCTGGGTCGCCCCGGTGAGCGCCCGACGGCGATCTTCGCCGCCTCGGACGAGATGGCGATCGGCGCGCTGCTGGCCGCGCGCGACCTCGGGTACCGGGTGCCGGAAGACCTCTCGGTCATCGGCATCGACGGCCACGAGCTGGGGGAGTTCTTCCGCCTCACCACCGTCGACCAGTTCCCGCTGGGCCAGGGCGAGCGGGCCGCGGCGGCGATCCTCGCGCAGTTGGAGGAGCTGCCGAACGGGAGTGCGGAGGCCGAGGCGGGCGCTCATGCCGACCGGCGCCTCCCCTACGAACTCATCGTGAGATCGTCGACAGCGCGGCTGATCCCGCCCGGGTCCTGACGACCCGTCCCTCAGCCTGTCGAAGGGCCGCCCGTTAGGCTCGGCGGTATGGCCTTGGACCTCGAAGCGATCTACACCGACCTGCACCGTCATCCCGAACTGTCGTTCCAAGAGACCCGCACCGCCGGGGTCGTCGCTCAGCGGCTGAGCGAGCTGGGCATCGAGTTCGAAGAGGGTGTCGGGCGGACCGGGGTCGTCGCGGTGCTCCGGGGCGGGTCCGCGGACTCTTCGGCCGACTCGGAAGCCGCGACCGGGCCGGTCGTCTGGCTCCGCGCCGACATGGACGCCCTGCCCGTCGAGGAGCGCACGGGCCTCGCTTACGCCAGCACCGCCCGCGGCGTCGACCCGCAGGGCACCGATGTTCCGGTGATGCACGCGTGCGGCCACGACATGCACGTCACGGCGCTCCTCGGCGCGCTCGAGCGCCTGGCCGCAACCACCGACGAGTGGCGGGGCACCGTCGTCGCGGTGTTCCAGCCCGCGGAGGAGTACGGTGCCGGATCCCAGGCGATGATCGCCGACCGCGCCCTCGACCGGTTCCCGCGTCCTGACATCGTGCTCGGCCAGCACGTCACGCCGCTTCCCGCCGGCACCATCGGGGTCCGTCCGGGCACGCAGATGGCCGCCTCCGACGGACTGCGCGTCACCCTCCTCGGGCGGGGCGGTCACGGCTCCCGTCCGCAGGCCACCATCGACCCGGTCGTCATGGCCGCCGCCACCGTCATGCGCCTGCAGACGATCGTCTCCCGCGAGGTCGACCCCCGCGACGTCGCGGTCGTCACGGTCGGCTCCATCCACGCGGGGCTGAAGAACAACATCATCCCCGCGGAGGCCGTCCTCGAACTCAGCCTGCGATACCCCGACGAGGAGGCCCGAGCGCGGGTGCTCGAGAAGGTCGAGCGCATCGTCCACGCCGAGGCGCAGGCCTCCGGGGCGGAGCAGTCGCCGGTCATCACGGTCGACCACAGCCTCCCGCCGACGATCAACGACCACGACGCGACGGAGCGCCTGCGGGCGGCGTTCACCCGCGCCTTCGGCGAAGACAAGGTCGTCGACCCCGGCATGTTCACCGGCAGTGAGGATGTCTCGTGGTTCGCCCGCGAGGCAGGCGTTCCGCTGGTCTTCTGGTTCTGGGGCGGGGTCGATCCGCAGGAGTACGCGGAGGCCGCGGCATCCGGCAGCATCGAACGCGACATCCCGACGAACCATTCGCCCTTCTTCGCCCCGCTCCTCCAGCCCACCCTCGACAACGGCGTCGCGAACCTCGTCACCGCAGCGCGGGAGTTCCTCGGACGCCCCTGACGCCCGGGTTCGACGGCGCCCCTGACGCCCGTCGAGGCTGCGCGCCGCTTCGCGGACGCGGCCACACCCGCGGCCGGATTGCGCGGCATCCGAGACAGGCGTAGTGTCGCCCGCCGTGACACTTGACGGTCGCGAGCCGGGAGAGGAATCCCCTCGCGCGAAACGCCTTCTCCTCGGCGGTCCCCTCACCTCCGAAAAGCTCGACGACCAGCTGCTGCCCAAGCGCCGCGCACTGCCGATCTTCGCCTCCGACGCCCTCAGCTCCGTGGCGTATGCGCCGCAGGAGCTCCTGATGATCCTGCTGATCGGCGGCACGACGCTCCTGACCTTCAGTCCCGGGATCGCGGTGGCCGTCGTCATCCTGCTCGCCGTCGTCGTCACGAGCTACCGCCAGCTCATCAAGGCCTACCCCTCGGGCGGCGGCGACTACGAGGTGGCGAGGAAGAACCTCGGCGAAGTGCCCGGCGTCGTGGTGGCCGCGGCTCTCCTCGTCGACTACATCCTCACGGTGGCGGTCTCGGTCGCGTCGGGCGTCGACAACATCATCTCAGCGGTCCCGGGACTCGATCCGCTCCGGATCGAGCTCGCGGTGGGATTCGTCATCCTCATCGTCATCGTGAACCTCCGGGGCGTCCGCGAGGCATCCTTCGCCTTCGCCATCCCGACCTACCTCTTCATCGGCTCGGTCGCGGTCATGATCGTCGTCGCCCTCGCCCGGACGGCGCTCGGCGAACCGCCGGTGGCCTCGAGCGCCCAATACGCGGTACAGGCGCAGGAGCTCACCCAGGCCGCGACGATCCTCCTGATCCTCCGCGCGTTCTCCAGCGGATGTTCGGCCCTCACCGGCGTCGAAGCGGTCTCCAACGGCGTCCCCGCCTTCCGCGCGCCGAAGGTGCGGAACGCACAGGCGACCCTCACCCTCATGGGCGGCATCGCCATCCTGCTCTTCGGCGGACTCACCGCCGTCGGCCTCATCTCGGGCGTCCACTACACCGAGAACCCGTGCGACCTCGTCGGCTTCGACTGCGAGAACTCGCCGCAGCCGAGCCTCATGGCCCAGGTGGCGGCGGCGACCTTCGGCACGGGGTCGATCCCGTTCTTCATCATCCAGGCCGCGACCGCCTGCGTCCTGCTCCTGGCGGCCAACACCGCCTTCAACGGCTTCCCCCTCCTCGGATCGGTCCTCGCCCGCGACGGGTACGCGCCGAAGGCGCTGAAGACCCGCGGTGATCGGCTGGTGTTCTCCAACGGCATGATCGCGCTCGGCATCGCCGCGATCGGCGCCCTCGTGGTGTACCAGGCCGACCTCACCGACCTCATCCAGCTCTACATCATCGGCGTCTTCGTCTCGTTCTCCCTCGGGCAGATCGGCATGGTGCGGCACTGGCGGCGAGAGCTCCGGCAGACCACTCGCATCGAGGCGCAACGCGATCCTCGAGCTGCCGCCGAACGACGCTCCGCTCTCACGGGGCTCGTCATCAACTCGACCGGTGCGTTGCTCACGGTCGCGGTGCTCGCGATCGTGACCATCACGAAGTTCACCCACGGCGCCTGGCTGGTCTTCCTGGCGATCCCGATCCTCGCGACCCTGATGCTCGGGGTGAACCGGTACTACCGCGATGTCGAGCACGAGATCGCCATGGATGACACCGTCCATTACGGCTCCACGGGCGACGTCGCCCTCGTCCTCGTCAACCGCCTGCAGAAGCCCGTGGCGAAGGCGGTCGACTACGCCCTCTCCGCCCGGCACGAGAAGACCGTCGCCCTGCACGTCGCGGTGACGAAGGAGGAAGCCGACGCCCTGCAGCGCGACTGGGACGAGCATCGGATGCCGGTTCCCCTCGTCATCATCGAGTCGCCCTACCGGTTCTACGCGCAGCCGGTGACCGAGTTCATCCGCCGGTACCGCGAGAAGCACGGGCCGTCGGTGGTGACCGTGTACCTGCCGCAGTACATCGTGGGGCACTGGTGGGAGACCCTGCTCCACAACCGCCGCGCGCGGCGGCTGGCCCAGCAGCTCATGCTGGTCCACGGGGTGACGATCACCCTCGTGCCCTGGCTGCTCGATTCATCCGAGCTGATCTACGGCCGCCGGTCACGGCCGTTGCCGGGTCAGGAGCGGGCCGGGCGGCCGTTCGACCCCGACTCGGAGGCGCCCCCGATCGCCGAGCGCTCGAGCCTCGAGGCGCGGCCGGACGCCTGATCCGGCCTGCCGCGCGGCATCCGACCTCCACGCCTAGCTCCCCCTCCGCCTGGGTCTCCCTGCGCATGAGTCCCCCACCACCGGTCCCCGCTCCCTGCGGGGGACGGACCCGGATCAGCACATCTGGCGTAGGCAGGCCCCCGCGGGCTCACGCCCCCCTGACGCGGCCAGATGTCCTGATCGGGCACCGGGGCGGTGAGCGCTCCCGGGCGCTCACCGCCGTCCGGCGTCACCCCACGGGCTGCGCCGCCGAGAAGACCCCCGCGGGGTCGAAGCGGCGCTTGAGCTCCGCCAGGCGCGGGAGCGCGCTGCCGAAGCCGGGGCGGCGGTCGGCGCCGCCGCCGTCGATGAAGGTGAGGGCGAGGCTGTCGATGTGCCAGGGGGCCAGCTCCCCAACCCCGGCACGCACCGCGGCATCGGCCGCCGCTGCGACCTCAGGCACCGGGACCATGGTGACGGCGTGGATGATGTACTCGCCCGCCATCGCCGACACCGCCCCGCCGTGCGCCGCCCGACGGGCGATCGCGCCGCCGATGTGGCGCAGCTCGGTCATGAAGAGTTCGCGGTTCGCGCCCGCGCGGAGGAAACCCTCGACGGCCCCGGCGGGCAGCTCATCGAGCACCGCGTGAGACGACACTGCGGGTGTCGGCTGGGGCGGATCCATGTGGACGGCCACGAGCCCCGCCGACGGGATCCGGGCGAAGGTGTCGATCTCGGGCCCGAGGTCGCGGAGGGGCGCGAGGATGGCGGCGGCCGCGTCATCCGCTTCGAGAACTGCGCCGTCGATGACCACCACCGAACGCCCCGAGAGGAAGGGCGGGAGCTCGGGCAGGGGCGGGAGGTTCAGCACCCGCAGGGTGGTCGTCGCACTCTCGGGCGCGGTGGCGGTCCAGGCCGCCCACGCGTGGGCGACCTCCGATGCGCGCGAGGCGTCCCACAGCAGCATCCCGGCGAAGACGTCCGCGTACGGCAGGAGATCGATCTCGAGGGAGACGACCACGCCGAAGGCGCCCGACCCCCCGCGCACGGCCCAGAACAGGTCGGGGTTCTCCTCCGCGCTCGCACGGACGAGATCGCCGTCGGCGGTGACGAGGTTCACGGCCCGGACGAAGTTCACGCCGAGGCCGTGCGTCCGCGCGTAGAAGGACAGCCCGCCGCTGAGGCTGTACCCCGCCACGCTCACGTCGCCGGCGCTCCCGTGCGGAGCGGTCAAGCCATGCGGAGCCGCCGCTGCGAGCACGTCGTTCCACAGGGAGCCCCCCAGCACCCGGGCGGTGCGGGCCGCCGGATCGACGGTGACGCCCCGAAGCCGCGCGAGCGACACGATCACGGTGTCGGAGACGCCCGTGTCGGCGAGCGCGGCGGCGGCATGGCCGGTCGACTGCGGCGCGATCCGCAGGCCCGCGGCCGTCGCGGCGCGGACGACCTCGACGACGTCTTCGGCGGTCCCGGGCCGGGCGACCGCGACCGGACGCTGGTCGACGGCGACATTCCACGGCATTCGGGCGGAGTCCCACTCGGCGTCGCCGGGAAGGACGACGCGGTCGCCGAGCGCGGCGCGCAGCTGCTCTGCGCGCGGGTCGCCCGCCGGCGCGGCGGGATCGAGGATGGTTTCGGACAGGGTCATGCGGACTCCACTGGTCTCGGACGGGTTCGGGTGCGGCGCCTCGGTGTGCGCCGTCGGAAGTCTGACGGCGTCGCCATTCAGCCACCACCCCAGCGGAGAGGGATCTTCGGGCATCCCCGATACATGGGATGGCGGAGCGTGGCCTCACAGGAGCACACTGTTCGCATGGCCACCGCACTGGCGCTGGGGCGCGCGCGGAGCGACATCGATGTGATGTCGCGCGCCGGCCTCCCCCTGCACCAGTTCATGGACGAGGCCGCCGGCGCGCTCGGCACGGTCGTCCCCTTCGTCGGCGCATGCGTGTCGACCCTCGACCCGGCGACGGCGATGGTCTCCAGTGCCCGGAAGCTCGGGGCCCTCGACGGCCGGAACGAGCAGGATGTCTCGTGGTCGCAGATCGAGTACGGCGGCGAGGAGCCGACGGCGATACGGCGGATGATCCGGGCGGGGCGCACCTCGGTGGGCATGCAGCAGGAGACCGGCGGCGACCTCGACCGTTCCGCACGGATGGCCGAGCTCGTCGTGCCTCACTTCGACTTCCACGACGAGGCCCGTGTCGTGTTCACCGACCGAAGCGGCGCGTGGGGCCTCGTCGCGCTCTTCCGCGGCAGCGATGATGACGCGTTCGGGTCGGAAGAAATCGCGTTCCTGGCCGCGGTCGCCCCGTTCTTCACTCGCGGCATCCGCACCGGGCTCCTCGCCCAGGTCGCGCCCACCGAACGCGTCCGGGAGGCCGGTCCCGCAGTGCTCATCGTCGATGCGCAGGACCGGGTCGTGCAGTCCACGCCCGGCGCGGAACTACACCTGGAGCGGATGTCGGCGCGTCCCAGCATGGGCGATCCCCTCCTGTACGGGCACGGCCTCGTCGACGCCGCCCGCCGCTTCGCCCGCGGGGAGACCGACAGCGTTCCTCGGGTGCGAGCGCGGACGGCGGACGGGCAGTGGCTCGTGCTCCACGCCGCTGCGCTCGGGGGTCTCGGCGACCGCGGGGGAGACGTGGTGGTCACCATCGAGGAGGCGCGACCCCAGGAGGTCATCGACCTCGTCGCGGCGGCCTTCGGCCTCACCGCCCGCGAGCGAGACGTCGTCTCGATCGTGCTGCGGGGCGCCGACACCAAGGAGATCGCCGCCGCGATGCACGTCTCGCCCTATACGGTGCAAGACCACCTGAAGTCGATCTTCGACAAGGCCGGGGTCAGCAGCCGCCGCGAGCTCGTCGCCCGCGTGTACTTCGATCAGTACCTCTCCCGCGCCGGGACCGCCCTCGCGCCGAGCGGCTGGTACGCCACCTCCTGACTCGACGGCTGGGCCGATGGGATGTCCCGGTGCGGCTCTCCTAGGATGAACACGCCCCCTCGCCAGGAGACCGATGGACACAGCGATCGCCGCCCCGACGCTCATCACGAGCGCTGTCGCCCTCTTCACCATCTGCAACCCCATCGGGTCGCTGCCGGTGTTCCTTCAGGTGACAGCGGGCCGCACCCCCGCGCAGCAGCGGCGGATCGGCCTTCTCGTGGGGTTCGCCGTCATCGTCATCCTTGCCATCTCGCTCCTTGCCGGCACGTGGATCCTGCAGATCTTCGGCATCGACATCACGGCGTTCAAGATCGCCGGCAACCTCCTCGTCGCCGCGATCGGCTGGGCCATGCTCCTCGCGCGTCCGAGCCCTGTCGCGACGAACGACCCCTCAGGTTCGCCCGTCGTCGTGCCGCTCGCCATCCCGGTGATCGCCGGGCCGGGGGCGATCGCCCTGGCGATCACGTTCGCGCACTCCTACACCTCGGTGATCGACTACGTCGCCGGAATCGGCGTCGTCGTGGTGGTGGGCCTCATCTGCTCGGTGGTGCTCTACTTCGGGCCGTACGTCGCGAAGCTGCTCGGTCCCGCCGGAATGAACGTGCTCACCCGGATCTTCGGGCTCCTCCTCCTCGCGATCGCGGTGCAGTCGATCGTCACGTCGCTCGGCGAGGCGCTGCCCGGGCTGACGTCCACGGCGCCCTGAGTCCGGCGCGCCCGCGACATCCGCCGTCCCGAATCAGGACGGCGGCCGTCGCAGGGCGTCGCGGCCCCCCGATCGGCCGGTGCTCGCCAGATCAGGAGATCCGGGCGAAGAGCGGGGACGTCGCCGAGCGGGCGTCAGCCGAGGCCGGCACGGTCCGCATCGGTCGGCGCGTCGCCGGCGACGGGCTTGCGTGACAGGCCCACCGACCCGGAGGCGGGGTCCTTCGACAGCGCCGCCCCGACCGCCACTCGCTCGTCGACGTCGCGGTAGCGCGGCCGCAGCGCCACGGGGTGCTCGACCCGCTTCTCGCGCTTCGCCCGACGCGCGGCGTAGGTGAGGTTCAGTGCTTCGACGAAGATCGCGAACGCCATCGGCCCGTAGATGAACGCCTTGTCGATGTAGAACCCGAAGCCCTCGGCGATGAGGAAGACGCCGATGAGGAGGAGGAACGACAGCGCCAGCATCTTCACGGTGGGGTGCTTGTTGACGAATTCGAAGATGAACCGTGCAGCGAAGAGCATGATGCCGAACGAGAGCACCACGACCGTGATGATCACGACGAGATTCGTCGTCATGCCGACCGCGGTGATGACCGAATCGAGCGAGAAGACGATGTCGAGCAGCAGGATCTGGCCGATCACCGACCCGAAAGAGATCGCCTTCGAGCCACCGGCGCCGTGCTGATCTTCGGCACCCTCGAGCTTGTGGTGGATCTCGGTGACCGCCTTGTAGACCAGGAACAGGCCCCCGAGGATCAGGATGACGTCCTTCCATGAGAAACCGAGGTCGCCGATCGCGAAGACCTCCTCGGTCAGCGTGATCAGCCAGCCGGCGAAGAACACCAGGATCACGCGCATCGCCATCGCGAGGGTGAGCCCCAGGTTCCGTGCCCTCGCCTGCTGCTCCTTGGGGAGCTTGGAGGCGAGGATGGAGATGAAGATGACGTTGTCGACGCCGAGGACGATCTCCAGGACGAAGAGCGTGATGAACACCGCGATGAGATCAGGCGTGAAGGCGAAGCTGAAGTCCACGGTCACATCGTAGGGGGGCGACCGAGACGGCCACCCCCCTTGAACGCAACAGGTCACACCGAGGCGAGCACGCCTTCCAGGCGGGCGTAGCTGGTCTCCATGCCGTCGGTCATCCCCGTTGCGAGCACCATGTCGCGGGTCTCGCTGTCGGGGTACTCGATGAGGAGCGTCAGCAGCGTGACCCCGTCCTCCTCCTCGAGGTTCAGGTCGTTGAGGGTCGACGGGAAATCGGTGCCGGTCATGTGCTCGGTCGTGACCGCCCGCCGCGGGGCGTCGGAGAGCAACGTCTCGCCGTCGAAGCCGAACGCCTCCCCCTCCACGCCCGAACCGGGGACGGGCTCCCAGGCGTAGCGGTAGCGGCCGCCGACAGCGGGGTCGACCTCGCACACCGTCATCCGCCAGCCGTCGGGCCCGAGCATCCACTGCCGCATGAGCTCGGGCTCCTGGTGAGCGCGCCAGACCAGCTCGCGGGGCCCGTCGATCAGCCGGGTGATGCGTACGTGCGTGTCATCCAGGATCTCGGTCTGGGTGCCCTTGCCCTCGGCGTAGGCGCGAAGCCCGGCGAGCACCTTGTCGAGCTGGTTGATCGCCATGGTCGAGCCCTCGACGGCGCCGAAGGCGACGACCTGCTCCAGCGCCTCGGCGGAGGTGAAGTGCGTGACGTTCACCATGCGGCAGCCCGCGGCAGTGGGCTCGAAGCGGAACTCCACGCGCATGCTCGGCATGCCCTCGAGAGGTGCCCCGTCTTCGTTCGCGAAATTGTCGATCACGGTGAAACCGCGGGGCGCATCGATGTCGAGGAACTCCCACGATCCGTAGGACCTCTCGCCTTTGGGGCTCGTCATGACGTACACCGCGCGGCCGCCGACGGTGAAGTCGAAGGTCGGGAACGACGCCGGCCATCCGGGCGGACCCCAGAAGCGCTCGAGCTGCGCGGGAGTGGTGAAGGCGTTCCAGAGGCGGTCGACGGGCGCGTCGAACTCCGCCTCCAGCGTCATCGTGAGCGCTTGGGGATCGGTGGTCACATCGGTGACGGGCATGTCATTCTCCTTCGTTGGATGAGGCGGATGTCTCGGGGGCTTCGGCGAGGAGGGAATCGAGGCGATCGACGCGAGCGCGCCACATGTCCTCGAAGGCGGCGAGGAGCGCGCGGGCCCGGGCGATCATCGCCGGGTCCGCTCGGACGAGGCGTTCCCGGCCTTCGGCGCGCTTGACGATAAGGCCGGCGGCCTCCAGGACGGCGACGTGCTTCTGTACTGCGGCGAACGACATGTCGTAGTCGCGGGCGAGCGCCGAGACCGAGTGCTCGGCTTCGATCGCGCGGCGAAGGATGTTTCGCCGCGTCGCTGCCGCGAGTGCGTGGAAGACGCGGTCGATGTCGACATCACTGAGCTCCGTTTGTACAACCATTTGGTTGTACGTTAGACCCGCGTGCGGCTCCCCGTCAAGGCTTCATCGCCCTTCTCACGCCGGCGAGTCACTCCGACGGAGGAACCCCGTGGTGCGCGCTCGCCCGCCGGGACGAAGGGAGAAGGCGTCGGACGCCCATCACCACGCCGACGATGACGAGGCCGGCGATGAGGCCGAACACGGCGGATGCCGCGGTGTCGACGATCCAGACGACGACCGGGCCGGCGGCCTCCACCAGGCCCGTGATCGCATGCAGGAGGTCGTACGGAGCGTGCCAGAACGTCTCCGCGAGGTTCGTGATGACGAGGTGCCCACCGACCCAGAGCATCGCGACCGTGCCCACAATGCTGATCACGCGGAACACCGCAGGCATCGAGGCGACGACACGTGCACCGGTTCGACGGACGCTCCGCGACGGACTCTTCATGAGCCGGAGCCCGATGTCGTCGATCTTGACCAGCAGGGCGACGGCGCCGTAGACCAGCGCGGTCATGCCGAGTCCGATGACCGCGAGCGCGGCCAGGGTCATCCACAGCCCGAAATCCGGATCGAGACTCGTGAGGGCGATGAGCATGATCTCGGTGCTCAGGATGAGGTCGGTGCGGATCGCGCCGAACACGAGCTTCTTCTCGTCCCGCGGCTCACCGTCTTCGCTGACATGATGGGCGCCGAACCATTCGAGCACCTTCTCGGCGCCCTCGTAGCAGAGGAACCCCCCGCCGATGATCAGGAGGTACGGCAGCACCCAGGGCGCGAATGCCGTGAGCAGGAGGGCGATCGGGATGATGATGACGAACTTGTTGACGAGGCTCCCGAGCGCGATCTTCCACACCACCGGGAGCTCGCGCGCGGGGGTGATGCCCTGGACGTACTGCGGCGTCACCGCCGCATCGTCGATGACGACGCCCGCGGTCTTCGCACTCGCCTTCAGCGCTGCGGTGAGGATGTCATCGACGACGGCGAGCAGCCCTACCGACATGTGCGCTTCTCCTCCCGGCCGGGCAGCCGCGGACACGCGACGACTCGGAGTACCCGCCCTACGTTATCCGCTGCTCCTGTGCGGGCTTCGGGCGTCGCGCTCACCGCGCCGCCCAGCCCGACCAGTCGGCCGCGTCGATCACGCAGAACCGCACACCCTCGGGGTCTTCCATGATCACGAAGTCCGCGTCATCGGGCATCCTGTCCCACGGCACGACCCGCGCGCCGAGCGCGGAGAGCCGCGCGACCTCGCCCGCCTGATCTTCGGCGTACAGGTCGAGGTGGATCTTCGGAGGCAGCGCCCGCGGAGCGGGCACCGCGTCGAGCGACACGTTCGGCCCCGACCCGCTGCGGGGCCGGAGCACGGCGAAGTCGACATCCCTCGGTTCGCGTACCTCGTAGTCGAGGGCGCGGGTCCAGAACGCGATCTGGGCGTCGAGGTCGTCGACGCGGATGACGATGGACCCGACGATCAGCATGCGGCGACCCTACGCCCGAGCGCGACCGCTCGCGACCGCTCGCGAGGGACGTCGGGGGCACAACTAGACTTGTCGCGTCCGGCGCCCCGCGATTCCAGGAGTTCAGCCGCGTGACCACCCCCTCCGTTTCCCTGGCCGATACCGTCTCGAACGCCCTCGCGACCCCGGAGAAGGAGCAACCGTACGCCGCGCTGGGCTTGAAGCCCGACGAGTACGCGCGCATCCGTGACATCCTGGGCCGCCGGCCCACCTCGGGCGAACTGGCCATGTACTCGGTGATGTGGTCGGAGCACTGCTCCTACAAGTCCTCGAAGATCTACCTCCGCCAATTCGGCGAGAAGGTCAGCGCCGAGATGAAGACGCGTCTCATGGTGGGGATGGGCCAGAACGCGGGCGTCGTCGACATCGGCGAGGGCTGGGCGGTGACGTTCAAGGTCGAGTCGCACAATCACCCGAGCTACATCGAGCCGTTCCAGGGCGCGGCGACGGGCGTCGGCGGAATCGTCCGCGACATCATCTCGATGGGCGCGCGCCCCGTCGCCGTGATGGATCAGCTGCGCTTCGGCGCGATCGACAACCCCGACACCGCGCGGGTGGTCCACGGCGTCGTCAGCGGCATCTCCTCCTATGCCAACTGCCTCGGACTGCCCAACATCGGCGGCGAGACCGTCTTCGACGCGGTGTACCAGGGCAACCCGCTCGTGAACGCCCTCGCCGTCGGCGTCCTCCGCCACGAGGACCTGAAGCTCGCGAACGCCTCGGGCGCGGGCAACAGGGTCGTGCTGTTCGGCGCCCGCACCGGGGGTGACGGCATCGGCGGCGCATCCATCCTCGCCTCCGACACCTTCGCCGACGGCGGCCCCACGAAGCGCCCCGCGGTCCAGGTGGGCGACCCCTTCGCCGAGAAGGTGCTCATCGAGTGCTGCCTGGAGCTCTACCGTGGCGAGCTCGTCGAGGCGATCCAAGATCTCGGCGCCGCCGGCATCTCGTGCGCGACCTCGGAGCTGGCCGCCAACGGCGGCAGCGGCATGCGCGTCGACCTCGAGAAGGTGCTGCTGCGCGACCCCTCGCTCACGCCCGAGGAGATCCTCATGAGCGAGAGCCAGGAGCGGATGATGGCGATCGTCGCTCCCGAGAAGCTCGACGCCTTCCTCGAGGTGACGAAGAAGTGGGATGTCGAGACGAGCGTCCTCGGTGAGGTCACCGGTGACGGGCGCCTGCAGATCTTCTGGCACGGCGAGGAGATCGTGAACGTCGATCCATCGACCGTCGCCGTCGACGGCCCGGTGTACGAGCGACCGGTCGCCTACCCGTCGTGGATCGATGCGCTGCGGGATGACTCCGCCGCCGCCCTCCCCCGCGCGAACGACGCCGCGTCGCTCCGGGAACAGTTCCTGTCTCTGATCGGAAGCCCCAACCTCGCCGACCCCTCGTGGGTGACCAATCAGTACGACTACTACGTGATGGGCAACACCGCGCTGTCGTTCCCCGACGACGCCGGCATGGTGCGGGTCGACGAGCAGTCGGGCCTCGGGTTCGCGATCGCGACCGACTGCAACGGCCGCTACTGCCAGCTCGACCCTTACGAGGGCGCCAAGCTCGCCCTCGCCGAGGCGTACCGCAACGTCGCCGTCACCGGCGCGGAGCCCGCAGCGGTGACCGACTGCCTGAACTTCGGGTCGCCCGAGAACCCCGAGGTGATGTGGCAGTTCTCCCGCGCCGTCGCGGGGCTGGCAGACGGATGTCTCGAGCTCGGCGTCCCCGTCACCGGCGGCAACGTCTCGTTCTACAACCAGACGGGTGATCAGCCGATCCACCCGACGCCGGTCGTCGGGGTGCTGGGCATCATCGACGACGTCGCCCGCCGCATCCCCTCCGGATGGCAGGACGCCGGCGAGAACATCTACCTGCTCGGCGTCACCGCGACCGAGCTCAGCGGTTCAGCGTGGGCCGACACGGTGCACGGGCATCTCGGCGGACGCCCGCCGGCGGTCGACCTCGCTCAGGAGAAGCGGCTGGCCGAGCTCCTTCACGCCGCGTCGCAGCAGTCGCTCCTCGCCAGCGCCCATGACCTGTCGTCGGGTGGCCTCGCCCAGGCGCTCACCGACGCGGTGCTCCGCTTCGGCGTCGGGGCCCGCGTGTGGCTGAACGAGATCATCGAGCGGGACGGCGTCGACGCGTCATCCGCTCTGTTCTCCGAGTCGACGGGGCGCGTCCTCGTCTCGGTGCCGCGTGAAGACGACGTGCGCTTCCGCGGACTGTGCGAGGGGCGCGGGTACCCGGTGCTGCGGGTCGGCGTGACGGATGTCCCCGCCGAGGGCGACGCCGAACTGCAGGTGCAGGGCCTCTTCACGATCCCGGTGCCCGAGCTGCGACTGATCTCGGGCGCGACGCTGCCGGCGGCCTTCGGCCCGACCATCACCGAGCCGGTCGCCCCGTAGGACGAGGGCGCCGTGACCGGCGCTCGGACGACGAAGCGCCGGGAGTGGATCACACTCCCGGCGCTCACCTTCACGTGATGCGGCTCTCGGTCAGGCCGGCACGTCTCCGCGCCAGGCACCGGTCTCGGCGCCGCGCGACTCGATGAACTTCTTGAAGTTCTGCAGGTCCTTCTTCACCGACCGGTCGTCGATGCCGAGCGCGTCGCCGACGTGCTCGACGAAGCCCTGCGGCTGCCAGTCCAGCTGCACGGTGACACGCGTCTCGTTGTCGCTGAGCTTGTGGAAGGTGACGACGCCGGCGTGGTCTTCGCCACCGGTGCTGCGCCAGGCCACCCGCTCGTCGGGGTGCTGCTCGGTGATCTCGGCGTCGAACTCGCGCTCGACGGTGCCGATCTTCACGCGCCAGTGGTTGTGGGTGTCATCCAGCTGCGTGATCGACTGGACGAAACTCAGAAACTCGGGGAACTCCTCGAACTGCGTCCACTGGTTGTACGCGGTCCTGACCGGAACGTTGACATCGACAGTCTCGATGATCTGCGCCATGGTCGCTCTCCTCTCTTCGGCGAGGCCGGAGTCGGCCCCGTCGAAATTGAACCTACCGAGGTGCTGGTCCGCCCGTGCAGCGTTGACGACTGCGGAAGAGTCGGCTATCGTCGCCCGCCCGCCGCGTGGCGACGGCTTCCGTAGACTGGGCCGAAACCGCACGGAGGACCGATGACCGACGACGACGATTACGCGCTGTACAGTGACGCGCGCCAGCGCCGCATCAAAGTGGTGGCGTGGGTGGTCATCCTCTCCCTCATCCTCGTCGGCGGCGGGGCGACGGTCCTGTCGGTGCTCTTCGGCTGAGCGCTCGCCCGCCTCACTCACCTCCCTCGCGTAGCGCGTCTCCCTCTCGCGCGTCCTCTCGCGCCTTCCTCTCGCGCCTCCCTTTCGCGCGTCCTCTCGCGCCTCCCTCTCGCGCGTCCTCTCGCGCGTCCCTCTCGCGCGCATTCAGGATGAGATCCGGGTCTGGGATGACTCGCCGGGGCGTGTCGGGCATCCGATGACCGGATCTCATCCCGAATGCGCGATTTCCGTCGCCGACACGCGCCTCGCCGCGGCGCGAAGAGGCCGAACTCCTGGCTCGCGCCCAGCCACCCTGGCTACCATGAGCGGGTGGACCCGATCCTGGCGTCGATCGCCGAGTTCTGGTGGATCGGCGCATCGGCCGCCGGCGCCGGGACCATCGGCTGGATCGGTCTGCGCCGCCAGCGCTCGAGCGGCTCCCGACGGCTCGCCGTCCACGCCGCTCGCCACGAGCTGCGGGAGGCGCGCGATGCCGTCACCGGGTCCCGCGTCGCCGTCCGGATGGCTCGTGCCGAGCTCGCGCGGGCCCAGGCCGAACGCGCCGCAGCGCACGCCACACCCGCCGACGTCAGCAACGCCCGCCGGCGCCTGCAGCAAGCCCAGCGCGAGGTGCGCGCCGCGTACGCGGAAGTGCGACTGCGTCGCATCCAGGTCTCCGCCGCCCGCGCGACGATGCCGCGGGCCAAGGCAGGTGTCGAGCAGCTGCCGCTCGCCCGTCTCATGGCCGAGCATGCCGGCATCGACGGACGCTGGCTCGAGTACGAGACCGACCCCGCCAAGCGGATCGCCTTCCCGGCGATGAGCGATGTGCGGGTGCCCACGACGGCCGCCTACCTCGCGGCCCGCGCCGAAGCGAGTCGCCTCCGACCGCCGAACGCCACCACTCGGATGACCCCGGTCGAGTTCGCCCGCTATCGCGGCGCCGTCGAGGAGCTCGGTCGCGCCTTCGAGCGCGCCGAGCGCGAAGCGTGGCGCCAAGCCGGGGCGAGCGGACCCGGCGGCCCCGGACCCGACCTCCACTGGGTAGAGGTCGCGCAGTCGGTCGCCCAGACGGTGATCACCCGTTCGGGCGAGGCGATCGCCCGCGCCGCCGAGACGAAGACCTGGGTCCGCGCGAAGACGGAGCGGACGGATGCCTCGCCCCCGCCTGACCGCGAGAGTCCACGCCCGGAGAACACGCGCCCCGAGACGCCGCGCGCCGAAGCGGCCGCACCCCCGCCCGCGGGTGAACCGCGCAAGACCCAGCCCGTCTGGCCGGTGCCGTCGCGCACGCCGCGGCCGGCCGGCGACTGACGCCACGAAACCGCGTAACGTGGCGGGCCGGGGGTGACGGGGTGGACTGGAGCTACATCTGGGGCTTCTGGTGGCTGATCTTCCCGATCGGTGCTGCGATCGGGGGCGCCGCCAAGGGGTTCGAGCGTGCTTCCGAGCGCCGGCATCGGCGGCGGATCGAGATGCTCCGCACGAAGGCCGAGCTGCAGGCGGCTAAGGCCGGGGCGGTCTCTCCTCCGCTGCGGGCGACGGAGGAGACATCCGCCCGATCGGATGACACGCCGGCCACCCAGCTGCAGCAGCTCTTCGACGCCCACGACGACACCACCCGCCGGTGGCTGGACTACGAGCTCGATGTCGCCAAGCTCATCGCCTTTCCCGCGATGAGCGACGGGCGGCAGCCGCTCACCGCGGGGTTCCTGCGTGCGAAGCGTGTCGCCGACCGACTCCGGCCGGCGACGGCGACGACGCGGGTCACACCCGAGCAACTCAAGGAGTACCGCGATGCGGTCACCGAATACGAGGTCGCGTTCGACCTCGCCGAGCGCGATGCGCGCCGACTGAAGAACTCGACGTTCACCCCTGAAGAGCGGAAGCGCCTCGATACGGCGCAACAACTCCTGAGCGTCGCCGTCGACGAAGCGGCGACGCCCGCCGAGCGACAGCTGGCCTACCGGCGGGTGCGCGAGGAGCTCGACGGGCTGCTGTCGCTCTCGGACGACGCCATCGACATCCTCGAGAAGAAGGTCGCGCAGGAACTCCCCGCGCGCCCGTCGGCTACCCCGCCGCCGCCGCAGCCCGCCTGACCCACACCGCTCCTGGCCCCGCGCGGCGGCTCGACGCGATTGCGGTGGGTCGGCCATCATCGCGCCCGCGGTCCTTGACAGGCAGGCCCCACGCGTTGCATGGTTAGTTAGTCAACTAATGAACCAGCGAGGAGTCGCCGTGGTGGAAGAAGGCAGAGCGCTGTTCCTCCAGATCGCCGAGAGCGTGGAGGACGCGATCATCGACGGCAGCCTCCACGAGGAGAGCCAGGCGCCGTCGACGAACGAGCTCGCCGCGTTCTACCGCATCAATCCGGCGACCGCCGCGAAAGGAGTGAACATGCTCGTCGATAAGGGCGTGCTGTACAAGCGACGCGGAATCGGCATGTTCGTCGCCCCCGGGGCGCGCGACCGCCTGCTCGACGAGCGCCGCACCGCTTTCGCCGACCGCTACGTCGAGCCACTCCTCGCCGAGGCGCGCAAGCTCGGCCTCGGCCCGGCCGACCTCACCGCTTTGATCAACGACCGCGCTGCGGTCACCGAACCCTGACGCACGGAAGGACTTCACGATGACGCATGTGATCGAGGTGGAGAACCTCACCAAGCGTTACCGCGACACCGTCGCGGTCGACGATGTGAGCTTCACCATCGAAAAGGACGTGATCTACGGCCTCCTCGGCCGAAACGGCGCGGGCAAGACGACGGTCATGTCGATCCTCACCGCGCAGAACTTCGCCACCAGCGGAACCGTCCGCGTCTTCGGTCAGCAGCCGTACGAGAACGCGAAGGTGCTCGAGCGCATGTGCTTCGTGCGGGAGAGCCAGAAGTATCCGGATGACGCCACGCCTCGTCATGCCTTCCGTATGGCGCGCCTGTTCTTCCCGAACTGGGACCAGGAGCTCGCCGACCAGCTGATCGACGATTTCCAGCTTCCGACCAAGAAGCGCACCATCAAGAAGCTCTCCCGCGGGCAGCTGTCGGCCGTCGGCGTGATCATCGGCCTCGCCTCGCGCGCCGAGATCACCTTCTTCGACGAGCCCTACCTCGGTCTCGACGCCGTCGCACGGCAGATCTTCTACGACCGGCTGCTCGCCGACTACGCCGAGCACCCCCGCACGGTGATCCTCTCGAGCCACCTGATCGACGAGGTCTCGAACCTCCTCGGCCGGGTACTCGTGATCGACCGCGGGCGCATCGTCATGGACGAGGAAACCGACGCCGTCCGCGACCGTGCGGTCAACATCGTCGGCGACACCGCCGCGGTGGAGACCTTCACCCGCGGGCGGGAGGTCATCCACCGGCAGAGCCTCGGCCGCACCACGTCGGTCACGGTTCTCGGAAAGCTCTCGCACGAAGACCGCGTCCGCATGGCGGAGGCGGGACTGGATGTCGCCCCGGTCTCCCTCCAGCAGCTCATCGTCCGCACCACTCAGCACGCCACCGACTCCTCGCTGGAGTCGATCGAGGAAGGAGTCCTCCGGTGAACCGAACTCTGCGCGTCGTGCGCATGCAGCTCATCAATCGCCAGACCTACATCTGGGTTCCCCTGCTCGTGCTGGGCGGCGCGCTCATCCTGAGTATCGCCATCTGGGGCATCCTCGCGAACGCCGGCGTCGAAGGCGCCTTCTACGGCGGCGGCTCGCAGGCGCCCCTGTGGTACTTCGCGGTCGTCGGTGTCCAGGCTCTCACCTTGACATTCCCGTTCTCCCAGGCGATGAGCGTCACCCGTCGCGAGTTCTTTCTCGGCACCTTCCTCACCGCGGCGCTGAGCGCCGTGATCCTCGCGGCGATCTTCGTCGTCGGCGGGTACATCGAGCGATGGACGAACGGCTGGGGGGTGAACGGCTACTTCTTCTACCTGGATGCCGCGTGGGCGGCCGGACCCGTGGCCGCCGGGTTCATCTACTTCGCCGTGGCGATGCTCTTCTTCACCGTGGGCTTCACGGCAGCGGCGATCTTCAAGCGGTTCGGGGCCACGGTGCTCACGACGACCATCCTCGCCCTCGCAGCACTGCTCGTCGCCGTGCTCTTCCTGATCGGACGCGCAGACGCCTGGGGGCCGGTGTTCCAGTGGATCGGCGAGCAAGGCGCCCTCGGGGTGGCGGCCTGGGGGGTGGTCGTCATCGCGGCCCTCGCGGTGGGAGCATTCGGAACGCTCCGCCGGGCGACGCCGTGATGGCCGCCGCAGGCTGACCCGCCGGGCCGCATCCCGGAACCCGGATGTCCCGACCTGCGTGGTCGGGACATCCGGTCGTCCCGGGTCGGTGCCTTCGGTGTCAGCCCGACGAGCGCCCGGTCTTGTCCTGCAGGCGCTCGATGTGCTCAGACGCCTCCGCCTTCGTCAGGTCGGCCGAGAGTTCCTCGCCGGCCTCGCGGGCGAGGGTGTCGAGGTAGCTCCGCTGCGGAGCGGTCATCGGCTCATCGCCGGTGACCCAGTCGGAGGGGTCTTTCTCGGCCGGGTTGGCGGACTGGTCTTGGGGTGTGGTGGCACCGAGCGTCTCGGAGCCGTTCCGGGCGTCACCGGCATTCTGGGAATCGGACATGCGTTCGACGGTACGCCGACCCGCAGACATCCATCGTGGTCTTGACAGACCGGTCGCGCATCACCTCACCGAAGCGGCACCGCGACATCGCCGCCGCCCTCGACCGTCAACCGCGCCCCCATCTGCACCAGCGTCGGCGCCTCGACGAAACCGCCGGCGAACAGCGCCTGACCCTGTCCGAACAGCGGCGAACGCTCGACGAGCGCCTCGGGTGCGTAGCCGAACACTTCGGCGAGCTCGGCGAGGTCGCGGGTCGAGCTCATCCGCATGAGGGCGAGGTTGTCGCACTGCGAGAGGGCGTTCGGGTGCACCTTCGAGGGGCGCTGGGTCGACAGCAGCAGCCAGAGGCCGTACTTGCGCCCCTCGGCGGCGATCTGCACGATCCGCTCCGTGAGCTCTCGCTCGACCGGCGACACCGGATCGGGCTGGCACAGGTTATGCGCCTCGTCGATGACGATCAGGCGGCCGATGCGGTCGCTCCGGTGCTCCCAGAGGTGATCGAGAACCGCCAGCGAGGCGGCGAGCATCTCGGCGCGCGTCGGAAAACCTCCGAGATCCACCACTGTCGCGTCGGGGTTCTCGTCGAGCTCGTCGGTGATGCTCCGCCCTCGCCAGGCCCAGAGGTCCCACGCGCCGAGCCCGAGGTTCTCCAGGCGCATCGCCAGACGGTGGCGCACCGGATCGTCGCCCGCGCGCAGGTAGCTCACGAGCTCGCCGCGGCGGATCGCCTCCAGCTCGCCCTCGAGTTTCAGCAGGGCGTTGAAGTCCTCGGCGTCGCGCACCGGGTCGAGGTCGAGGATGGCCGCGCGCGAGCGCCACGGCATGTCGAGGAAGCGGGCGTGCAGGCCTCCGGCGTCGGCTCCGGAACGGAAGACGCGGATGTCTCGTTCGCGCCAGGCCGCGGCTGCCGAGTCATCCGCTCCCTCCCGCAGGGCGCCGAGGCCGACGAAGTCGGAGTTGGGGTCGAGGATGACCAGGGGCAGCCTCGTTTCGAGGAGCACCAGTTCGAGCAGCACACCGAGCGCGTAGGTCTTGCCCGACCCGCTCTGCCCGCACCAGAAGGTGTGGCGGTTGAGCTTCTTCGCCAAGACGTGCGCCGGGGTGGGCTCCGCTGCCTCGATCTGCGTCCCGATCTCGAGCCTGTCGCCCATCTCAGCGCCCCTGACCGACGGCGCCGGCGGCGGTGTGGTGGCGGATGACCTCGGCCACGATGAAGTTGAACCACTTCTCGGCGAAGTCCGGATCGAGATCGGCCTCCTGGGCGAGCCGCTTCAACCGGGCGATCTGCTGCTCCTCGCGGCCCGGGTCCGATGCGGGCATCCCGTGGTCCGCCTTGAGCTCGCCCACCTGCTTGGTGCACCGGAACCGCTCGGCGAGCAGGAACGTGAGGGCGGCGTCGATGTTGTCGATGCTGGCGCGCAGGCGCAGGAGCGTCGTCGTGGGATCGTCGTCGGTCATGGCAGTCCTTCCCCGAATCACGACCATATCGCGCGCCCTGGAGTGCCGCTGCGGAGCGCGACCGGGCAGTCCTAGAGTGTGTCCATGACCGACGCCAGCACGGCTTCCTCGCCCGGTCCGGACGACGAACTCCAGTCCGCCCCCGCGACCACCTACGTGGCACGTCGCACGCTCTTCACGAGCGTCAACAACCCGTTCGCGATCGGCTTCTTCCTCACCCTCGGCGGCCTCGTCGCCCTGGGGCTGGGCGTGGCCTTCATCAACCTGTCGACGGTGATCATCTACATCGCCTTCGCCCTCTTCGCCGCGCTGGGTCTCGACCCGGTGGTGCGCTTCCTCGAGCGGCGAGGACTCGGCCGCGGCTGGGCCATCCTGATCGTCTACGCGGCGTTCACCGTCGTCCTCGTCGGGGTCGTCTCGCTCGTCGTGCCGACCCTGGTGCGTCAGATCAGCCAGTTCTTCCAAGACCTCCCGTCGACCATCAACGCCTTCCAGTCCTCCGACGCTTACGCGTGGCTGCAGAACACCTTCGGCGACCAGGTCGGCAGCCTTCTGCAGGAGTTCGAGAAGTTCATCACCAATCCCGCCAACATCGCCGCGATCGGCGGCGGGGTGCTCCAGGTCGGCGCGACGATCGCGACGACCCTCTCCGGTCTTCTCATCGTGCTGGTGCTGAGTCTGTACTTCCTGGCCTCGCTCGGGATGATGAAGACCTCCTTCACCCGCCTCGCCCCCGCGCGGTACCGCCCCAAGGTGCGGTCGATGACCGACCAGATCACCGAATCCATCGGCGGCTATCTCATGGGGATGGTCGTGCTGGCGTTCTTCAACTCCCTCGTGGCGTTCTTCCTGCACCTCGTGCTCGGCCTCCCCTTCCCCGCGCTGATGGCCGTCGCGGCGTTCTGCATCACCCTCATCCCGCTCGTGGGCCCGGTGCTGTACTGGATCTTCGCCAGCGTCCTGGCCCTGTTCACCAGTCCGCTCTCCGCGCTGATCTTCGCCATCGCCTACCTGATCTACATCCAGATCGAGGCCTACGTGCTCACTCCGCGCGTGATGAGCCGGGCGATCGAGGTACCCGGCGCGCTCGTGGTGATCGGCGCACTCGTCGGCGGGACTCTTCTCGGACTCCTCGGCGCACTCGTCGCCATCCCGGTCACCGCGTCGATCCTGCTCATCATCAAGCAGGTCGTGATCCCGCGGCAGGACGCGAAGGCGTAGGCCACCCCGGATGGCCCGGCGTGCGTAACGGCGGGTCGGGCGGGGTGACACGCCGACGACGGATGCCGCGGGTCGGCGTGTCGCGGCGGATCCCCGCGGTCGCGCACGCCGAGCGGGAGGGTCAGGCGAACGGGCGGGTCAGGCGAACGGCGTGATGCAGGTCGGCGACGGCACCGCCGCGCGGTACCGCACGCGCCCCGGAACGCCCGAACGGATGTCGAGGGTCAGCGACACCACGTCATCCGACCGCTCCCCGGCGACGAGCAGGGTGTCGCGCACCACGCGGTGATGGCGCGGCCAGTCCACCCCGGCCTCGACCAGCGCGACGGGCGTGAGCGACTCGCCCGCCCCGCGCACCGCGAGGGCGGCGATGGTGTTGCTCCCGCGCACGCCCGCGTAGAGGAAGGCGCCGTCGCGCGAAGGCGCGAGTTCGGCCGCACTGTCGCCCGGAAGCGTCCCGGCTCCGAGCGCCGTCCCGCCGACGATCCGCCAACGCCCCGACTCGTCGGGGGCGAGGACGAAGACTTCGCAGCTGTACTCCGTGACGACGTACAGGTGCCCGCTCGGATGCCACACCATATGCCGGGGGCCGCTCCCGGGCGGCAGGGCGACGTCGTGGAGCGGCTTCAGCGTGGTGCCCGAGAGCCGCCAGAAGCGCACCAGATCGAACCCCAGATCGGATGTCGCCACGAGCCCGCCGGGAAGGAACACACTCTGATGCGCTCGCGAGACCCGCGGCTCGTCGTCGGGGTCGGGCTCCGGAGGCGCCGCGGGTGGCGGCGTCGCCGACTCGCCGCCGAGGAGGACCGCACCGCCGGCGAGGAGCGCGGCCAGGTCCGGATCGGTGTCGTCGGCCCCCGGCCCGTCGTCGGCGTTCGGATCGGTTGCCGGTGCGGCGAGCGTCGGCGCCCCGGGCCGGCCCCCCGAGAGCGGGGCGGTGACGACCCGGCCGTCGCCCCAGCACGTCGCGATGAGCATCCGCCCGTCGGGCGAGACCGCGACGTGGCACACCGCTTCTCCGGCCTCGACCGGATCGCCGAGCGGCGCGAAGCGCTCTTCACCGACGCGATGGAATGCCTGGACGGCGCCCCGGGCCTCGAGGGTCGCGTACGCGACATCCGTTTCCGCATGCCACGTCACCCACGACGGCGAATCGGCCGAAGCCGCCTCACCGGTGAACGCCAGCGGCCCGCCGGCCGAGCCGTCGTCGACCGCGCCGGCGACGAGTACGCCGATGCCGGTGGCGATCCCCCCGCTGTCGGGCGAGTACCCGCCGAGGAGGAAGCGCATCAGTCGACCAGGTCGTGTCGGACGATGACCGCGTCGCGGGCCGCTCCCACGCCGATCACCGAGATGCGGCTGCCGCTCATCTCCTCGAGGGTCAGCACGTACTCCTGAGCGGCAAGGGGCAGGTCGTCGAAGGTGCGGGCTCGGGAGATGTCCTCGCGCCACCCCGGGAGGAACTCGTAGATGGGCTTGGCGTGGTGGAAGTCGGTTTGGTTGACCGGCACCTCGTCGAACCGGGTGCCGTCGACGTCGTACGCGACGCACACCGGGATCTCGTCGAGACCGGTGAGGATGTCGAGCTTGGTCAGCACCAGGTCGGTGATGCCGTTGATGCGGGTGGCGTAGCGCGTGATGGGGGCGTCGTACCAGCCGACGCGGCGCGGCCGGCCCGTGGTCGTGCCGAACTCGAAGCCGCGGGAGCGGAGGAAGTCGCCGTTCTCATCGAACAGCTCCGTCGGGAAGGGTCCCGACCCGACGCGGGTCGTGTACGCCTTCACGATCCCGACGATGCGGTCCAGGCGCCGAGGTCCGACGCCGGCGCCCGTCGCCGCGCCGCCCGCCGTCGCCGAGGAGGAGGTGACGAAGGGATAGGTGCCGTGGTCGACATCCAACATGGTCGCCTGCCCGCCCTCGAACACGACCACGTCGCCGCGATCGAGCGCGTCACCCAGCAGCAGCGAGGTGTCGGCGACCATCGGGCGGAGCCGCTCGGCATAGGAGAGGAGGTCGTCGACGACCTCGTCCACGGCGATCGCGCGGCGATTGTAGACCTTCAGCAGCAGGTGGTTCTTCTGATCGAGCGCCCCCTCGACCTTCTGGCGCAGGATGTTCTCGTCGAAGAGGTCCTGCACGCGGATGCCGACGCGGTTGATCTTGTCCGCATACGCCGGCCCGATGCCACGGCCGGTGGTGCCGATCTGGCGCTTGCCGAGGAAGCGCTCGGTGACCTTGTCGAGCGTGCGGTGGTACTGCGTGATGAGGTGCGCGTTCGCGCTGATCCGCAGGCGCGACGTGTCGACGCCCCGGGCCGACAGCGCCTCGAGCTCGGCGAAGAGCACTTCGAGGTCGATGACCACGCCGTTGCCGATCACCGCATTCACTCCCGGCGACAGGATTCCCGACGGCAGGAGGTGGAGGGCGTACTTCTCGTCGCCGATGACGACGGTGTGGCCGGCGTTGTTCCCGCCGTTGAACTTCACGACCCAGTCGGTACGGTCACCCAGGAGGTCGGTGGCCTTGCCCTTGCCCTCGTCTCCCCACTGGACTCCGACGATCACGATGCCTGGCATGGGCGACTCCCCCGTTATCGGACGGTTACACCCCATCCTATCGGGCGTGTCGGGGCCACCCCCGAGGCCCGGGCGCCGCCGGGCGCCGCTACAGTCGGCCTCATGCTGCACACCCCTCGCTGGGCGGCCGTCTGGACCGTCCTCCGTGTGGTCGCCGCGGTCGCGATCATCGTCGCCGTGATCGGCCAAGCGATCCGCACCATCGGCGGGGCGATCACCGCCGGCTCCCACGTCGCCACCGTCGTGGCGAACTTCTTCAGCTTCTTCACCATCTTGTCCAACTGCGCCGCCGCGATCGTGCCCCTCTGGGCGGCGCTCCGACTCCTTCCCGCCTCGCGCCGCAACGATCCGGGCATCGAGCCCCGGGGCCTCGCCATCGCCTTGGCGAGCGTGACCACCTACATGGTGATCACCGGGATCGTGTACAACACGATGCTGCGGAACATCCCGCTCCCCCAGGGGAGCACCGTGGGCTGGTCGAACGAGATCCTCCACGTCATCGCGCCGCTCTTCCTCCTCCTCGACCTCTTCGTGGGTCCGTTCCGGCGGGCGCTGCCGTGGCGAGACATCCTCGCGGTTCTCGGCTTTCCGATCGTGTGGGTGATCTACACCCTCGTGCGCGGACCCCTGATCACCAATCCATCGACGGGCGCGCCCTCCTGGTACCCCTATCCCTTCCTCGACCCGAACAACCCGAACCTCCCCTTCCCGGGCTACGCCGGTGTGGTGTTCTGGGTCGTGGTGATCGCGGTCGGCATCGTCGTCGCCGCGACCGTCGTCATCGCCGTCGGACGGCGACGCGGTCAGTCCGCGCGCGCCTCGGGCGAATCGCCCTCGGCAGACACGTCCTCCGGCGGGGCGGCCTCGGCGTCGCGGTCACCCGCTGACGCGTCCTCGGCCGACGCGTCCTCGGCCGGCACTTCCTCCGCCTCCGGTTCGGCCGCCGGCGCGACGCCCGCCCCCTGATCCTCCTCCGCTTCGCGGACGAGGTCGGGTACCTCCCAACGCCCCTCGAGGATCTCGGCGCGGGGACGGTACAGCCGCACCAGGAAGTTCCAGCCCTCGGGCACCGGGATATCGTTCGGCCCCTCCACCTCGCCCGGCGGCGTGAAGCGCACCGTGATCGAGCCGTCCTCGTCGCGCGTGCCGGTGACGCTGTTGACCGAGTAGCGGCCTTCGGCGTTCGGCTCGAAGTAGCCGCGGGCGTTGTACACCGATACCGACCAGAAACCGTCGACCGGGACATCCCGCATCGTCAGCTCGTAGTGCCCGACCGGCAGCTGCGGGTCGACGCCGACGTACGACGCCTCCCAGAGCGGCAGGCCGCCCCAGCCGGCCGCGGTGCCGATGAGGTGGCGCACCGGATCGACCTCGTCGCGGTCGCCGAAGGTGCGGTCGAAGGCCCGGAGGCCCCGGGCGAGGGTCAGCAGAGCATCGCGGGTCGCATCGAGCGAGGCGGCGTCCCAGTCGCCGGGTTCGAAGGGCCGGGATGACTCCGCGTCGAGCACGAACCGGTCCTGAAGCGCTGTGACCTCGGCGATGTCGTCGGGGTCGTCGGAGTTCACCAGCGTCCGCGCGGCGACGAGGACGTACTCCGCGTCGGGCGCGAGCGCAGCGAGATCGTGCTCGCCGGCGTCGTGGAGCACGGCCCGCACGAAGTGATCGTTGTCGAGAACCATCACCGAGAGGTACCGCTCGCCGGCGTCGGGGATCGTCAGTCGGGCGCCGCCGGAGAGATCGACGACGGCGAAGCTGTAGAGCGTGTCGCGGTTGAGCCGGATGACGCTCTGGTGCTCGATCTCGGCGGGCCCGCGGTTGTGGCGGAAGACGTTGACGCCTCCGGCGTCGCGCTGGATGTCGGCGAACATCCGGTCGGTCTCGGCGCGCACGAAGGTGTCGGCGTTGACATGGTCGCTCATGGCCTTACCTTCTCTCACCGAGGCACGGGGTGCAAACCCCCGCTCACTAGACTTGACGGCATGTCGAAGGTCCTGCAGTCCCTGCCCGTCGGCGAGCGCGTGGGCATCGCCTTCTCGGGGGGCCTCGACACCTCGGTGGCGGTGGCCTGGATGCGCGACAAGGGCGCGGTGCCCTGCACCTACACCGGCGACCTCGGCCAATACGACGAAGACGACATCGCCTCGATTCCCGATCGGGCGCTGCAGTACGGCGCCGAGGTCTCGCGGCTCGTCGACTGCAAGACCGCTCTCGTCGAGGAGGGCCTGGTCGCCCTCGCCTGCGGCGCCTTCCACATCCGCTCCGCCGGGCGCACCTACTTCAACACCACGCCCCTCGGGCGCGCCGTGACCGGCACGCTGCTCGTCCGCGCCATGAAAGAGGACGGCGTCGACATCTGGGGTGACGGCTCCACCTACAAGGGCAACGACATCGAGCGGTTCTACCGCTACGGGCTCCTGGCCAACCCGGCGCTGCGCATCTACAAGCCGTGGCTCGACGCCCAGTTCGTCACCGAGCTCGGCGGCCGCGCCGAGATGTCGGCGTGGTTGGTGGAGCACGGCTTCCCTTACCGCGACAGTGCCGAGAAGGCGTACTCGACCGACGCGAACATCTGGGGCGCCACCCACGAGGCGAAGACGCTCGAGCACCTCGACGTCTCGCTCGAAGTGGTCGATCCCATCATGGGCGTGAAGTTCTGGGATGACTCCGTCGCCATCGCCCCCGAAGACGTCGCCGTCACCTTCGAGGCCGGGCGGCCCGTGGCGATCAATGGACGGGAGTTCGCCGACCCCGTTGCGCTCGTGCGCGAGGCGAACGCCATCGGCGGCCGGCACGGCCTCGGCATGAGCGACCAGATCGAGAACCGCATCATCGAGGCGAAGTCCCGCGGCATCTACGAGGCGCCGGGCATGGCGCTGCTGTTCATCGCGTACGAACGACTCGTCAACGGCATCCTCAACGAGGACACGCTCGCGACCTACCACGAGCAGGGCCGGCGGCTGGGTCGCCTCATGTACGAGGGGCGGTGGCTCGAGCCGCAGTCGCTCATGCTGCGCGAGTCGATCCAGAAGTGGGTGGGATCGTCGATCTCGGGGACGGTGACGCTGCGGCTTCGCCGCGGCGAGGACTACACGATCCTCGACACGACAGCCTCGGGTCTGTCCTACGCGCCGGAGAAGCTGTCGATGGAGCGCGTCGGCGACGCGGCCTTCGGGCCCGTCGACCGGATCGGGCAGCTCACGATGCGGAACCTCGACATCGCCGACTCGCGCGCCCGGCTCGAGCTCTTCGCCGGGCTCGGGCTCATCGGCGGCGCGACCGGGGAGCTCGTCGGAAAGCTCGAGCAGGGCATCTCGGACGAGATCATCGAATCCGCGCAGCACGAAAGCGGCGAGCGCGAGCGGCTGGCCGAGGCGACGGATGCCGCGAGCGAGGCCGCCGCGTTCGACGCCGGCACCGACTGAGGCGCGCGCCCGCGCCGCCTCGCACGAGGTTCGGAGAATCGCGCGAAGCCCGGAGCTCCGGGCGCATCCAGTCCGAACTCCGCGCTAATCACCGAAGTTCGGCGGCAGCGGGCGACGACACCGGGCGCCACGCAGTCCGAACTCCGCGCGAATCACCGAAGTTCGGCCGCAGCGGGCGACGACACCGGGCGCCACGCCGGGGCATCGGTTCCCCACCCCCGATCGACCCACGCGTACGCGGTCGGCGCGTCGGGAAAGGACAGCACCGGCGGCGCGCACGTGATGAGGCGCCCCGCCACTGCCGAGCTGGCGACCCGGATGACGGGGAGCTCCGCGTCGTCCCGCGACGCGGCCTCGACGGGCCCACCTGCCGGGCTGATCGAGCCGTCGAGCAGCGCCTGCGCCACTCGCGCGAGGCTCACCGCGACGCGCCACCCCCCGCCCTCCCGGCGCTGAGCGCGCAGCGCCCCGGCGATCGCGGCGGCGAGGAAATGCCCCGCGGAGTGGTCGAGCGCCTGCACCGGCAGGGCCCCGGGCGTCGCGCCGTCGGGGCTCTCCTCAACCGCGATGCCGGTCGCCGCCTGCACCAGGCTGTCGAACCCGCGGCGCCCGCCCCAGGGACCGGTCGACCCCCACGCCGACACCTCCCCCCCGAGGAGGGATGGATGTCTCGCCGCGACCTCCTCGGCACCGAGGCCGAGGAGCGCGAGAGCGCCCGGGCGGTATCCGGTGACCAGCACGTCGGCGGCGGCGAGGAGCCGGTCGAATTCGGCCCGGTCGCGGCGGTCGGCGAGGTCGAGGAGGGTCGAGCGCTTCCCCTGCCCGGTGTCGATGTGGCCCCAGTCGATCTCGGCGAGCTGCGGCGCGTCGACGCGGAGGACATCGGCCCCTGCGAAGGCGAGGTCGCGCGTGGCGACGGGGCCGGCGATGACGCGGGTGAGGTCGAGGACCCGCACCCCGGAGAGGGGAAGGGCGCCGGCCGGGTGCGGCTTCGGCGGGGCATCCGTCGTCTTCTCCGACCGGATGAGCGGCGCCTGGGCGACCGCGGCGCCCTGGGGATGCCCGCGCCACTCCTCGGGCGAGCGGACGGCGACGGCGAGCGCGCCGGCGTCGGCGGCCGCGTCTTCGAGCGCCAGGCTCTCCCAGTCCGCGATCGCCGCGCTGACCGTGTCGCGATCGGCATCGGCGCCCACGCCGAGGAGCCGGCGCAATCGCTCGGCGTGATGGGAGTAGTTGCCGTGGGTACGCACCCAGCCGTCGGCGGTTCGCCAGAATCCCGACAGCGGCGCCCACACCGGGGGTGCGACGCCGTCGATGCGGATCAGGCGCTCGCTGCCGAACGACGCCGCGACGGCCCGCCCGTCGACGGTGACCGCCGGGCCCGGGCCGCGCAGCAGCCCGAGAGCGAGAGAGGCGAGAGCGACCGCGTCTTCCGCGAGCTCGGCCACCCGCAGGCGCGACCGGAGCGGCGGGGCATCGCCGTGGCGGATGAGCGCCAGGTCGGCTTCGGTGAACAGTCCGGACGCCCCGGCCGCCTCTGCGCCGATCACGGAAAGACCTCGCATGGCGCCACCCTACGCCCGGACCGAATCCGCCCCTCACGCGGCGCGGGTTACGATTTCCCCTGTGCCGCATCCCGACGGCACCGAGGATCACGGTGGTCGGCACCGGGTCCCATGACCGGAGGTCTCCTTCAATGACGAAGCCCGCAGCCGTCCTCGACGTCGTCACCGACGACGCCCCCGAACCCGTGCGCCCGCGGCGCTCGGTCGGCCGCCGCATCGCCATCATCGCCTACAGCGTCTTCGTCGGCCTCGTCATCCTCGCCCTCATCGCCGCGAGCGTCGTCGTCTTCTCCATCCAGCGCTCCTTCCCGCAGCTCGACGGCGAGAAGACCCTTTCCGGCCTCACCGCCGACGTCACCGTGCAGCGGGACGAGCTCGGCATCCCCACCATCACCGCCGAGACCTCGCACGACCTCTTCTACGCGCAGGGGTACGTCCACGCCCAGGACCGCTTCTGGGAGATGGACTTCCGTCGTCACGTCACGAGCGGCCGGCTGTCGGAGCTGTTCGGCGAGTCCCAGCTCGAGACCGACATCTTCCTCCGCACCCTCGGGTGGCGCGAGGTCGCTGCGCAGGAGGTCGACAGCCTCGATCCGACGGTGCGCGCCTACTACGACGCCTACGCCGAGGGCGTGAACGCCTACCTCGCCGACCACGACGGCTCCGCCGCATCGTTCGAGTACGCCGTCCTCGGCCTGCAGAACCCCGACTACGAGATCGAGCCATGGACGCCCGAAGACTCCGTGGCCTGGCTGAAAGCGATGGCGTGGGACCTCCGCACGAACATCGGCGACGAGACCGACCGGGCCGTGGCCGCGGCATCCCTCAGCCCCGAGCAGCTCACCGAGCTCTTCCCCACCTACCCCTTCGAGGAGAATCCGGTGATCGTGCCGGTGCTCAGCGAAGCCGGAACGCCGGTGGCGGCGAGCGCGTCGACCGCGGGTGAGACCGAGACCACGATCGAGGCAGCGATCGACTGGACGGAGGTCGGCGACGTCGTCGAGGCGGTGAGCACCCTCGTCGGCCCTGCCGGCGAAGGCATCGGCTCGAACTCGTGGGTGGTGTCCGGCGCGCTGACCGAGAGCGGGATGCCGCTTCTCGCCAACGACCCGCACCTCGGCGCCTCGCTTCCGAGCGTGTGGCACCAGGTGCAGCTGAAGTGCGCCCGCATCGCTCGGGACTGCCCCTTCGACGTGGCCGGCTTCAGCTTCTCGGGGATGCCGGGAGTCGTGATCGGTCACAACGCCGACATCGCCTGGGGCTTCACCAACCTCACCACGGATGTCACCGACCTCTACCTCGAGCGGGTACAGGGCGATGAGTACTGGCGGGACGGGCAGCTGCTGCCGCTGCAGACCCGCAGCGAGACCATCCGGGTGGCGGGCGGCGACGACGTCGAGATCACCGTCCGCGCGACCGAGAACGGTCCCCTCATCTCCGACGCCAGCGGCGAGTACGCCGGCATCGCTGAGAACCCGTACGTCGGTACGGAGGGGGTGCCCGTCGTTCCCGACAACGCGCCCGACGGCGAGTACGCCGTGAGCCTGCGGTGGACGGCGCTCGAGCCCGGCACCACCGCCGCGGCGCTGTTCGCGATGAACCAGGCGAGCGACTTCGACTCCTTCCGCACTGCAGCGTCGCTCTTCGACGTGCCGGCGCAGAACCTCGTCTACGCCGACGTCGAAGGGAACATCGGCTACCAGACGCCTGGACGGCTGCCGATCCGCGGCGCCGGCGACGGGTCGCTTCCCCAGCCAGGGTGGGACTCCGCCTACGCCTGGCAGGGGTACATCCCCTTCGAGGAGCTCCCGGTCTCCCTCAACCCCGACTCCGGCTACATCGTCACGGCGAATAACGCGATCGTGGGCGAGGACTACCCCTACCAGCTCACGCGCGACTGGGACTACGGATGGCGCGCGGCGCGCATCACCGAGATGATCGAGCGCCGGATCGCGGCCGGGCCCCTCACGGCTGCCGACATGCGAGACATCCAGGCCGACAACACCATGGCGATCGGCTCGCGCCTGATCGCCGCCTACAGCGACATCCGCACCGGGGACGACGGCCCCGACGCCGCCCTGGACCTCCTCGCCGGGTGGGACGCCCAGAACAGTGACGGGTCGGCGGCGGCCGCCTACGCCAACGTCCTGTGGGACGAGCTCGTGCAGAACCTCTTCGTCCGGGAACGCGACGCGGCCGCGCCGACGGGTGATCAGGGGCGGATGTTCCTCGTCGTCGAGACGCTGCTCGCCGACCCGTCGTCACCCTGGTGGGAGAACAGCGGACTCGGGGTGAGCGGTCAGCAGGAGATGCTCGAGCGCACCGCGGCCGATGCCTACGACCGGCTGGTCGCCCTGCAGGGCGACAACCCCGCCCGCTGGGACTGGGGCGACCTGCACGCGCTGACGCTCCGCAGCGACACGTTCGGCAGTTCGGGTATCGCGCCGATCGAGATGCTGTTCAACCGCGGGCCGTACCCGGTGGGCGGCGGGTCGTCGGTCGCGAACGCGACCGGCTGGGTGCTCGGCGAGGGCTTCGAGACCGTCACAGTGCCCTCGATGCGGATGGTGATCGATCTCGCCGACTTCGACCGGTCGGGATGGCAGCAGCTCACCGGCACGAGCGGCCACGCCTTCCACCCGAACTACGTCGACCAGACCGGGGCCTGGCAGCGAGTCGAGCTCTATCCCTGGGCGTTCACACCCGAGGCCGTCGATGCCGCGGCCACGCACACGCTGATCCTCCGAACGGGAGGCTGACGGCTCATCCTCCCGCCGCGGGCGGCGTCTCCTGCGAGGCGCGCAGATCGTCGACCACGAGGGCCTGCTCGTCGACCGTGCCGTTGCGGTACGCCTGACGGGAGACCATGTGCGCGGACAGCGGCGCGGTCGCCATCTGCAGCAGCATCACGGGCACGAGGAAGGCGACCACCGGCCACGACTCCAGGGCGAGCGCGATCGCGATGCAGATGAGGAGGAGGCCGAGCACCTGGGGCTTCGTGGCGGCGTGGAGTCGGGAGGGGACGTCTCGGAATCGGATGATGCCGACCGCCGCGGTGAGGCACAGCAGGGCGCCTACGAGGATCAGGAGCAGGGCGACGAGGTCGAGGGGATCGGTCATCGGTCCGCCGTGTCCCTTCTCGCCACGAAGCGGGCGATGGAGATCGACCCGAAGACCCCGACGGCGGCGATGATCAGCAGCAGGGGGAGGGTCCGGGTGTGTCCGTTGATGGCCATCTCGGCGCCGAGCACGCACAGCACCTCGGTGAGGAGGACGTCGGAGGCGACGGCGCGGTCGAGGATGGATGGGCCGACCACGATCCGCCACAGGGTCAGCAGCGCGGCGACGAGGAAGATCACGTAGATCGCGAAGAGGAGCACCGTGGTCATGTCGGGGTCCCTCCCTGTCGGGGAGTGTCGATCGTCGCGCGGCGGATGACCTCCAGTTGCGCCCGCGACCCGACCGCCCGGACGATCCGCGCCTCCCAGCCGAGCACCGAGCGGCGCTGCAGCTCGACATCCTCCTCGGAGTCGACGCCGAGCACGTGGAGGTAGATGACGCGGCGGTCGCGATCGGCCTCGACCACCAGCGAACCCGGGATGAGGGAGGCGGTCAGAGACGTGTGGGTCATGATGAGGTCGTCGTCGGTGCGCAGGGGTACGGCGATGATCGCCATACCGGGGAGCTTGCGCGGATCGACCGTCTGCCAGGCCACGAGGAGCGAGCCGCGCACGAGGGCGAGAAGGAACATCACGACGAAGACCAGGCCGTACCAGAGGTTGACCCGACCCGACAGGGTGACCGGAGGCAGGCGGAACGAGCGCGTGACGACCGCCGCCGCCACGACCCCGCTGAGGAAGGCGAGCCAGGTGAACTGGCCCCACAGGAGCATCCACAGCGCGACGAGCCAGATGAACAGCGGCAGCTGCCGCCACGCGGTGCGCAGCATCTCCCGCCCCCGCCCGCCGGCGCCGCCGGAGGCGGCCTCGTTCCTGTCGGACGACACCACCGTCACGACTGCACCTCCTCCTCGATCTGGACGAGCTGCACCGGCTCGAGCAGCGCGGCGCCGATCCGCTCGCAGACCGCGTACAGCGGACCGGCGAAGACCGTCAAGGCGACGGTCAGCGCCACCATGCCGGCGGTGGCCGCCGTCATGATCCTCGGGATCACGCGGCGCTCGGTCTGCACGCCGGCGGCGGGCGCCGCCCCGAGGTAGGAGATGCGTGCCTCGGTTTCGGCGGAGTCGTCCTCCTCACGCCAGAACGACAGGTTCCAGGCGCGCATGAGGGCGTAGAGGGTGAGGATGCTCGTGAGGATGCCCCCGACGATGAGCACCATCATGATCGGGGTGCCGACCTCCGCCGCGGCGTCGAAGAGCGCGAACTTGCCGATGAATCCCGAGAACGGGGGCAGCCCGCCGAGGTTCACGGCCGGGATGAAGTAGAGCACAGCGATCACGGGAGCCGCCCTCATGAGTCCCTTCACGCGGAGGATCGACGTGCTCCCGGCGCGGCGCTCGACCAGTCCCACGGCGAGGAAGAGGGTGGTCTGCACGATGATGTGGTGGACGGTGTAGTAGATCGTCGCCCCGATGGCGGCGGGGGTGGCGATGGCGAGCCCGAAGATCATGTAGCCGATGTGGCTGACGAGGGTGAAGGACAGGATGCGCTTCAGCTCGGCTTGCGCGATGGCGCCGAGCACGCCCACGATCATCGTCGCGAGGGCCGCGCACATGAGCAGGAAGTTCAGGTCGTTCTCGTTGAACAGCTGCGTCTCGGTGCGGATGAGCGCGTAGACGCCCACCTTCGTCAACAGGCCGGCGAAGACCGCGGTGACCGGGGCGGGAGCCGTCGGATAGGAATCGGGCAGCCAGAACGACAGCGGGAAGACCGCCGCCTTGATGCTGAAGGCCAGGAGCAGCAGCAGATGCAGGATCGTCTGCGTCTCCTGCGGCAGCTGCATCATCCGCTCGGAGATCTGCACCATGTTGACCGTGCCGAGCGCGCCGTAGATCGCCGCGATCGCCGCCAGGAAGAGGATCGACGACACGAGTGACACGACGATGTTCACCACGCCCGTGCGGATGCGGTTCTCCGTGCTGCCGAGGGTGATGAGGACGTAGGACGCGACGAGGAGGATCTCGAACCCGACGTACAGATTGAAAAGATCACCGGCCGTGAAGGCGACGAAGATCCCGGCCGCCAGGAGCAGGTACGACGGGTGGAAGATCGACACCGGGGTCTCGTCGTCGTTGTCGGCCGCGCCCTGACCGACGGAGAACAGCAGAACCGCCAGCAGCACGATGCTGGAGACGACGACGAGCAGGGCCGACAGGCGATCGACGTACAGCACGATCCCCACGGGGATCGGCCAGTCCCCGACCGATACCGCGAGGGCAGCGCCCCCCTGGTCGACCACCACGAGGAGGACGGCCGCGATGACGGTCACGGTCGTCAGCGTCACGATCGAGATACCGACCTGGATCCGGCGATGGCGCCCGGCCACCAACGCCAGGGCCGCGCCGAGGAGCGGGAGGGTCGAAAGAAGCGGGACGAGCGACGTCATCCGTCCTCACCTCCTCGGCCGGGCGGCCCGCCGCGCCCCCGCGTGCCTTCCGGCCGATCGACGGGTGCGTCGTCATGGATGCCCGAGACGTCGCGGCTGCCCAGCACCGTGATGGGGGCGGTGTCGAGGCCGACGAAGTCGGTGGTCGCGTCGTCGTCGGTGTCCTCGATCTCGGTCTCGTCGTCCATCGCGTCTTCGTCGGAGGCCGTGCGGTCGCGGACGGCGAGGTCTGCTTCGTCGTCCGCGACGGTGTCGGCCTGCCCCAGCTGCCACGAGCGGTAGATGAGGGCGAGGAGGAAGGCCGAGATGGCGAAGGTGATGACGATCGCCGTGAGGGTCAGTGCCATCGGGAGCGGGTCGGACATGTCCTCGGGGTCGCCCGAGCCGAAGAAGGGCGCGATGCCGGGTTCGCCGATGACGATCAGAAGGAACAGGTTCGCGGCGTTGCCGAGGAGCAGGAAGCCGATCAGCACACGGGTGAGGCTGCGCTCGAGCATCGCGTAGACGCCGCAGGCGAAGAGCACGCCCATGATGATGATGAGGGTCAGCGACACGCTCATGCCACGCTCACCCCGCTCGCCCGGGTGCGCTGGGTCTGACGGTCGACTTCCGCGCCGAGGCTGCGCAGTACGTCGAGCACCAGACCGATCACCACGAGATAGACGCCGATATCGAAGATCGTCGTGCTGACGAACTCGACGTGCCCGACGATGGGCAGCTCCGCCTCGATGTAGCCGCTCGTGAGCGGCGGCAGGCCGAACAGCAACGGCACGATGGCGCAGCTCACCGCGATCGTCATGCCGACGCCGAGGAAACGGCCGGCGTCGGTGGGCGCCGCCGCGCCGAGTTCGTAGCGGCCCCCCGCGACGTACCGCATGACCAGCGCCATGCCTGCCACGAGCCCGCCCGCGAAGCCGCCGCCGGGCAGATTGTGGCCGGCGAAGAGGAGGTAGAGCGAAACCAGGATGATCGAGTGGAAGAGGATCCGCACGACGACTTCGAGGATGAGGGATCGGTTCTCGGGTCGCACGCGTTGGCCGCCGACCAGCCACGCCATCCGCTGTCGGCCCTCGCCCGCGCCCGCGGCCCGGGGACCCGACGCGGTCTCGACGAGCGGCCGCCGATCACGGCTTCCTCGGAAGGGGAGGGCCTGCGTGCCGCTGGAGAGCGAGTCGGTGCGGTCGGTGACGAACACGAGCGAGGCGACGCCGGTGGCGGCGAGGATGAGGACGGCCAGCTCGCCCATCGTGTCCCAGCCGCGGATGTCGACGAGGGCGACGTTCACGACGTTGCGGCCGTGCCCGATCTCGTACGCCAGCTCCGGCCAGACGGTGGACACCGGCTCGGCGATGCGGGCGCCGGTGGCCACGATCGCCACGGCGATCATGGTCAGACCCACCGCCCCGGCGATGACGGCCCGGGTGATCGGCGCGACCGAGGCGTTGTGGTGGCCCAGGCGCGCCGGGATGCGGCGAAGCACCAGCGCGAAGGCGACGAGGGTCACCGTCTCGATGAGGATCTGGGTGAGGGCGAGATCGGGAGCGCCGCTGACGGCGAACAGCGCCGTCATCCCCAGTCCGGTGACCGACACGAGCACGACGCCCGTGTAGCGCTTGCGGGCGCGGACGGCGATGATCCCGGCGATGATCATCACCGGCGCGATCGCGAGCTGCGCGGGGTCTTGGAAGAGATCCACGCTGGTGCGCCAATCCGGCCCGGCGAGGACCAGCGCCGTGCCCTCGGCGGCGACGAAGACGACGAAGATCGTGCCGATGTAGACCGGGAGCGAGCCCCGCTGGGTGAACCGCGTCGTGGCGACGGAGAGACGGGCCACGCCCCGCAGCACGCCGTTGTAGACGTCGACGGCTGAGAAGGGCAGCACACGCCGGACGGCGCGGCGCGCGGTGAGCCAGAACACCGCCCCGCCGAGCGCCAGGGTGCCGATCGAGATGAACAGCGCGGGCTCGAGCCCATGCCAGAGGGCCAGGTGGTAGGTGTACTCCGGCGCGGCGACGCCGGGCGTCGCCGGAGGCGCCTCGTCGGCGTAGCCGGTCAGCGCCGCGTCGACGAGCGGTGCGGCGATGCCGCCGGCGACCGTGAGGACGGCGAGGACGACCGGAGCGGCGACGAAGCCCACGGGCGCGCCGGGCCATTCGGTGCGCTCCGCCGCGTCCCCGGCCGAGGTGCGCTTGGTCCAGAAGGCGCCCCAGATGAAACGGATGCCGTAGGCGGCGGTGAGCGCTGACCCCGCGGCCACGGCGAGCACCGCCACGATCCCCCAGCCGGCGCCGCCTTCGGCCTCGTGGAGCAGTGCGCTCAGCGCCGCCTCTTTGGCCACGAAACCGATCAGCGGGGGGAGTCCGACCATGGATCCCACGGCGATCATCGCCGCCGTTGCCAACGCGGGTGCCTGACGCCCGAGTCCGCTCAGCTCGCCGATGTCACGCGTGGCGAGCTGGCGGTCGATGATGCCGACCACCAGGAAGAGCGCCGACTTGAACAGGGCGTGGCTGAGGAGCAGCGCGAGGCCGGCGAGGGCGGTGTCCCTCGTGCCGTAGCCGAGGACGACGGTGAGGAACCCGAGCTGGCTGACCGTGCCGAAGGCGAGGATGCGCTTGAGGTCGGTCTCGCGCAGCGCCTGGAAGCCGGCCAGCAGCATGGTGAACGCGCCCAGGGAGACCACGATCGGCCGCCAGCCGGGCTCGTCGGCGGCGAAAGGTGCGAACAGGGCGATCAGGTAGATGCCGGCCTTCACCATGGCGGCGGCGTGCAGGTATGCGCTGACCGGAGTGGGGGCGGCCATCGCCCCGGGCAACCAGAAGTGGAAGGGGAAGATGGCGGATTTGCTGAGCGCTCCGACGAGGAGGAGGACGAGCGCGGCCGCGACGACCGGACCCTCCAGAGGGCCGGCGAGGATCTCGGCGATGCTCGACGTGCCCGCATAGACGACGAGCAGGACGACCCCGATCAGCATGACCAGCCCGCCGAGAGTGGTGACCAGGAGCGCCTGGAGCGCGGCCCGCCGGCTCGCACCGCGGCGGTGGTAGTAGCCGATGAGGAGATAGGACAGAACGCTCGTGGCCTCCCAGAACATCACCAGCACGACGAGATCGTCGGTGAGCACCAGGCCGTACATCGCACCGGCGAAGGCGAGGAGCACAGCCGCGAACTGACCGAGTCCCTCGGCGTTGTCGCGGAAGTACCACCGGCAGTAGAGGAGGACGAGCGCCCCGACCCCCGTGACGATCAGGGCGAGCACCCAGGAGAGTGTCGTCATCCTCATCGACAGCTGGATGCCGAGCGGTGGGATCCAGTCGTATGTCTCGAACGGAATGTCTCCCGCGAGCACGGCCGGCGACAGGACCGCGGTATGGACGAAGGCAGCGGCGGAGACGGCCGCAGCGAGGTAGAAGGCTCGAGCGCCGGCGCGATGAACGAGCCACGGAAGGAGAAGCGAGGCGACCGCGAACACTCCGAGGAGGACGAGCATGCGGCCTCCTCAGGGTCGTCGGTCGGCCGCGTGCGGCGCGACTCAGGCGATCGGGGTCGACGCCATTCTATCGGGGGATGCACCGTCGCCATCCGGGCGGCCGCCTCGACCGTGGCGGACCGGAGCTGTCGTGGTGCCCTCGCGGAAGGCGCAGGTGAAGCGGATCGACGCCGGGCTGCCCCCCTCGAGCATGGCAGTGACGGCCAGCCCGGCGGCCCGGCCCTTGTCGGCGGCAGGCTGCACGAGCGTGGTGAGGACAGCGGGGGCGAGGCCGTCGACGACGATACCGTCGAAGCCCGTCACGCTGACATCGTCGGGAACACGGAGTCCGGCCTCCTCCGCCGCTCGGATGACCCCCGTCGCGAGCAGGTCGCTCTGCGCGATGACAGCAGTGGGTCGTACTGGCCCCGCGAAGACCTCGCGGCCCGCAGCGAACCCCTCGTCGATGAAGCTGCCCGCGGCGGCATAGGCGGGGGCGTCGGGGTAGACGTCGCGTGCGCCGGCGAGGCGGTCGCGCGTGACGTCGACGGTGATCTCCGCATCCGGCGCGACGAGGCCGCGCGGTCTGTCCGCGTTCAGCGGCAGCGTCACGATCGCCACGCGCTCGTGGCCGAGAGCGCGCAGGTGACGAGCCGCCTGTCTTTGCGCCTCGCGGTTGTCGAGCCCGATCCGGGGGACGTCGTCGCCGGCGTCGCCCTCGATGACGACGACCGGGATGCCTCGGGCGCGCACGCTGTCGAGTGATCGGCGCAGGAGCGGACTGCAACCGATGAGCACGGCTGCGTCGATGGGGGCGGTGGTCAGCGATGGCCCCGTCCCGGCGCTCTCGTCATCGCGGAGGAGCAGGAGGCCCGCCCCCAGTTCGGCGACGCCCTCCGTCAGCCCGTCCATCATGAGCGTCTTCACCGGATCGAGGAAGGCGGTGCCGAGGTGCTCCTCGAAGACGACGCCGACGATGCCGGAGCGACCGCGGCGGAAAGACGCCGCCCGGGGATCGGGACCGGTGTAGCCCAATGCCGCCGCCGCGGTGAGGACGCGCTCGCGGGTCGCATCCGACACCGCGGTCTTGCCGCTGAAGACCACCGACGCGGTCGACGGCGAGACGCCCGCCTCACGGGCGACGTCTGCGATCGTGGCGCGGCGACGCCCGTCGGTGAAACCCATCACTCCAGCGTAACCTCCCCGTCGTTCCGCGGGTCGAATCGATTCGGTAAGCTTCTCGGGTGGAACTCGTCCTCGACCGCCGCCGCCTCGTCACCTGGCGTGCCGCGATCTTCACCATCTTCTTCGTCACGGGGCTCGGCTTCGCCTCGTGGGCATCGCGGCTCCCCGCGGTCAAGGACGACCTCGGCATCAACGACCTCCAGATCGGCGTGCTGCTCTTCATCGCCGGCGCCGCCTCGATCGTGGGGCTCTCGCTGGCGAACGTCATCGTCGTGCGGTGGGGCGCGCGGCGCGGAATGATCGCCACGATCATCACTTTCGCCGCCGGTCTCCTCGTCGTCGGCGCGGGCGTGCAGATCCTGCAGGACTACGCCGTCACCGGCGTCGGCCTCGCCCTCATGGGCATCGGGATGAGCGCCACCGACGTGATGATGAACGTCGAAGCGGCCGCGGTCGAGCAGGCCTTCGGCAAAACCCTCATGCCGCTCTTCCACGCCTTCTTCAGTCTCGGCACCGTCGCCGGTGCGGGAATCGGTGTGGCGATGGCCGCCCTCGGCGTCGGTGTCGCCTGGCACCTCTGGCTCATCGCGGTCCTCGTCCTCGCCGCAGGGCTGGTGTCCCTCCGCGCCGTCCCGACCCGAGATCTCGCCACCGGCGACGACACCGAGACCACCAGTCGGCGCGAGCGGTTCCTCGCCGCGATGGTGGTCTGGCGCGACCCTCGTACGTACGCCATCGGCGCCATCATGCTCGGCATGGCCTTCGCCGAGGGAAGCGCCAACGACTGGCTCACCATCGCGATGGTCGACGGCCACGGCGAGACCGAAGCCGTCGGTGCGGTGGCCCTCACGGTCTTCTCCGTCGCGATGACGATCTTCCGGGTGCTCGGCGGCCCGCTCGTCGACCGCATCGGGCGGGTGTGGACCCTCCGGGTGCTCTCGATCGCCGCGGGCGTCGGGCTCGTGATGTTCATCCTCGCGCCCTCACTGCCGGTGGCCTTCGTCGGAGTGGCGCTGTGGGGCGCGGGTGCGTCGCTCGGCTTCCCGCTCGGGATGTCGGCGGCCGCCGACGATCCCACCAAGGCGGCCGCCTCGGTGTCGGCGGCTGCCACCATCGGATACCTCGCGTTCCTCTGCGGTCCGCCGGTGCTCGGCTGGATCAGCCACGAGATCGGCATCCTTCCCACACTGTGGATCATCGTCGCGCTCATCGCCATGTCGGGGCTCGCGTCGGGAGCCGCGAAGCCGATCGCGGGATCGACAGTGGGCGCGGGGCACGCGCGCCACTGACATCCGTCCTGCCTTCCCGGCGGGGAGTCGTTCGCGGGGCGCTTCCCGGCGCCCTTTCCCACCCGCGAAGCCGTCCACCCGCGAACCCGTAGAGCTCCGGCTGCGGCTGCTCCGGGCGCAGAAAAGGTCGCTTCGAGACCTCCTGGCGACACTTTGTGCGCCCGGAAGCCCGGTGGCCGTCGCAGGAGGGCAGCCGCGCCGGGCATCCGCGACTACGCTCGTCGGGTGCGCCTGGTCATCGCCCGCTGCTCCGTGGACTACACGGGCCGCCTCACCGCCCACCTCCCGCTTGCGACGCGCCTCCTCGTCCACAAGGGCGACGGCAGCTTGCTGGTGCACTCCGACGGCGGGTCGTACAAGCCGCTCAACTGGATGAGCCCGCCGTGCACGCTCACGGTGGAGGCGCCCGATGAGGATGCCGCCGCTGCCGGCGTCATCGAGCAGTGGCGCGTGACGCACGCGAAGTCGGGCGACGCCCTGCTCGTGCATCTTCACGAGGTGCTGCACGACTCCTCGCACGACCTCGGCGTCGACCCGGGACTCCAGAAAGACGGCGTGGAGGCCGACCTGCAGCGACTCCTCGCCGAGCAGGTCGACGTGATCGGCGAAGGCCTGACGCTCGTCCGCCGCGAGTACCCGACCGCGATCGGACCCGTCGACCTCCTGCTGCGCGGTGACGGCGCCGCCGTCGCCGTCGAGGTGAAGCGCCGGGCGGGCATCGATGCGGTCGAGCAGCTCACCCGTTACCTCGAGCTGCTGAACCGCGACCCGCACCTCCGCCCGGTCACGGGCGTCCTCGCCGCACAGGGCTTCGCGCCGCAGGCGCGGACGCTCGCCGCCGACCGCGGGATCGACTGCGTGGTGCTCGACTACGAGCGGATGAAGGGCACCGAGAGCGGACTGCCGACGCTCTTCTGACCCGGTCGGTCCCTTCCTCGTTGCGCGCGCACCCGCGCCGGACTTGTAGCGTGGAGCCATGCCGACGCGCTCGCCCTGGTCGTGCATCCTCTGGGATGTCGACGGCACGATCGTGGATGCCTCGGTCGGCATCCTCCGCCGCCTGAGGATCACGCTCGAGCATTTCGGCAAGCCGGCGCCGACCCGGGAAGAACTCGCCCACTGGATCGGCCCCCCGATGTACGACTCGTTCCAGGCGAATGTCGGGATGTCTCCCGACCAGGCCGCCGACGCCGTCGCGTTCTACCGACGACTCGGCAAAGAGGACGGCTACACCACCGACGCGCGCCTCTTCCCGGGAGTGGCGGAGATCATCCGCGACGCGGCTGCGGCGGGCATCCCTCAGGCGACCGCCAGCTCCAAGCCCGAAGTGCAGGTCGCCGCCCTCATGGACCACTTCGACCTCGCGCCCTGCCTCACCGCCGTCGTCGGGGCGACCCTCGACGAGAAGACCCTGAGCGAGAAGGCCGAGATCGTCGCCGAGGCCTTGCGGCGCCTCGAGGTGGCGGGAGCCGACACCTCGCGGCCGGTGCTGGTGGGTGACCGCCACCACGACATCGACGGCGGGTCGGCACAGGGGGTTCCGGTGATCTTCGTCACATGGGGCTTCAGCTGGCCGCACGAGTCCGCCGGCGCCCAGGCCGTCGTCTCCGACGCCGACGCCCTCCGTCGCCTTCTGCTGCTGCCGGCCGATGACTGAGCAGACGCCGGACGTCCTCCGCTGGCTGGTGCCTGCGCTGGTGGTCTTCGGGGTCGCAGCCCTCGCGGTGGTCGTCGGCGTGATCGCGCTCCGACGCGCACGCCGCTCCCCGCGGGCGCGCGCGGCCGCCGACGACGCGCGCCAGGCCGCGGGGCAGGCGCTCGTGCGGCTCGATGACGCGGTCGACGAACTCGACATCGAGGTCGGACTGTCGGGCGCGCTCTACGGCGGCGATGCCCCGACCTCGCTCCGGCGTGCGCGCATGCGCGCCCAGCACGTGCGCGACCAGGCGTTCGAGGACTACCGCACGCTGACCCCCCGGCTCGAAGCCGGCGAGGAGCCGGCGCGGGTGCGCCGCACCGCCGAGGCGATCTCCCGCCGCGTCACGACGGCGCTCGAGTCGGTCGCGCAGGCGCGACGGGCGCACGCGGCGTGGGTCGCTGAGCACGTCTCGGCCGCCGAACAGGTGCGTGCGGCACAGGAGCGTCTGGCGGATGCGCGCGCGGCGATCGGCGACCCCGAAGCCCTCATCGCGCAGCTGCGCCGCTTCGACGAGCGGGAGTGGCGCGACGCCGCGGTCGCGGCTCGGGCGGCGGTGGCCGAAGCGGATGAGGCGGAGCAGCGGCTCTCCGAAGCCGCGCGTTCCGCCGACGATCCGTCGCGAAGCGCCCTCGCCGAACTCGCCGCCGGCGAGCGCGCCCTCCGGCGTGCCGAGGCCGACGCGCGCACGCTCGAGGAGACCTATCGGCTGATCGTCCAGGCCTCGCAGGCGCTGCGTGACGAGTTCGATGCCGCCCGCGGGGCGGTGCGAAGCGCCGCGGCGATCCGGGGAGGCCTCCCGCCGGCCGAGGCGGAGCGCCTCGGCGACGAGATCCGCGCGGTCGCGACATCCCTCGACGGTCTCGATGCCGAAGCCGCCCGCCGCCCCACCTACACGATCGGGCAGATCGCTCGGCTGCGCGACCGCCTCGACCTCGCCCTCGGCGACGCGCGCACCGCGCAGCAGCGACTCCGGGGCGCCCGCACCGCCCTCCCCGGCACCCTCGCCGCCGCCAGGAACGCCGTCGCCCACGCCGAAGCGGCGATGGTCCACGTGCGCGTGGGCGCCGACGCCCGGGCGCGCCTCCTCAGCGCCGAGCGCGAGCTCGCCGCCGCCCGCCAGGCGCCCGATCCCGTCGAAGCGCTCGACGCCGCCCGCCGCGCCCTCCGCCATGCCGAGGATGCGCAGGCACTGGCGGAGTACGAGCATCCGCAGCGCGAAGCCCGGTGACGCCCGGGCTGCTCGCTATCCTCAGTCCATGACCGCCGCGGCGACGACGAAACGCCCCTCCCCGACCCGGCGGATCGGCCACGTCGTCCGCCGGATCCCGGCGACGCTCACGCTGGTCGCGCTGCTCCTCATCGTCGGCGTCGCTTGGCAGGGCCTGTGGCTCCCGTTCGAGGACTCGCCCGCCTACGACGCCGTCGCCTACGGGCTGCCGGCCCTCCTCGAGGGCCGCTGGTGGACGCCCGTGACCGGCACCTTCTTCGTCAACCAACCATGGGTGTACGTCTTCACGATCGGCGGCTTCTGGGGCATGGCGTACCTCGAGTTCCGCCGCGGCTCGCGCGTCGCGCTCGCCTACTTCTGGATCGGGCAGCTCTTCGCGGTGTGCGCCACGGCGCTCCTCCTCGGGCTGCTGTCGTTCCTGCCCTGGGAATGGGCGGTGACGCAGGCCCAGGCGCTGGATGTCGGGGCCTCCGGCGGCACCATGGCATGCATCGCCGCCGCGGTCGGCCTTCTTCCTCCGCCGTGGCGGGTGCGCGGCTGGCTGGTGCTCCTCGGTTTCGTGTTCGTCGCGCTGCTGTTCTGGGGCGCCCTCCCCGACCTCGAGCACGCCGTGGCGGTGGTCCTCATCCTCTTCGTCGACCGGTCGCTGCGCGTGCAGCGCATCACCGTCCGCGAGCAGCGACTCCTGGCCTTCGTCGCGATCGTCGTGCTCGGAGTCATCCAGATCGCGCTTCTCATCGTGCCGACCAACGGGCCGTTCGGTCCGACCGAGCCGGTGTCGGGCGGCTTCTTCGACGTCGCGATCGACACGATCGTGATCGCCCTCGTCGCCAACGGCCTGCGGCGCGGGCGGCGGTGGGCGTGGGTGCTCGCGCTCATCCTCGCCGGCCTCAACATCGCCGTCGGCGCGCTGATCCTCGCCGCGATCACCCTCACCTCCGAGGCGCAGGTCGAAGTCGTCATCGACGGCGAGACCGAGATCGCCCTGGCCTCGGCGGTCCTGTGGCTGCTGCTCCTGGTGTACCTCGTCTGGGTGCGCGCGGCGTTCCGCGCCCGCCCGCGGGGAGGACTCGGCGCGTCGCCCCCTCCCACCGCCGACGACGTGAAGGCGCTCATCCGCGCGGACGGCGGCGGCACCCTGTCGTGGATGGCCACCTGGGAGGGAATGGCCTACGCCCGGACATCCGCCGGCATCGTGCCCTATCAGCGTCACCTCGGCGCGGCGATCGCCCTCGGCGACCCGCTCGGCCCGGCTGAGAGTCGGGCGACGTCGGTGCACGAGTTCGCCGATGCGGCCGAGCGCGCAGGTTTCATCCCGTGCTTCTTCAGCGCCGGGGAGGCCACGCGCGCGGCCGTGCCGGCAGGCTGGCGCAGCCTCGTGGTGGCCGACGACACGATCGTCGACCTCCCGGGGCTGCAGTTCACAGGGAAGGCCTGGGGCGCGGTGCGCTCATCGCTCAACCGGGCGGAGCGGGAGGGGATGACCTTTCGGATGACCCGGCTCCGCGACGAGCCCTGGGGCGTGCAGGCTCAGCTGCGTGCCATCTCGGAGATGTGGGTGGGCGACAAGGGACTCCCCGAGATGCGTTTCACCCTCGGCACCCTCACCGAGGCGCAGGACCCCGAGGTGCGTGTCGCGCTCGCACTGTCGCCCGCCGGCGACGTCGACGGGTTCCTGTCGTGGCTGCCGGTGTACGGGCCCGGTGGAGGCGTTCGCGGCTGGACCCTCGATCTCATGCGGCGCCGGGACGGCGGCTTCGGACCGGTGATGGAGTACCTGATCGGCTCGTCGGCGCGTCACTTCGCCGACGAGGGCGCCGAGATCCTCTCGCTCTCGGGCGCACCGCTCGCGCACGAGGATCGGCCGGCCGCATCAGGCGCCGAGTCGATCGGGGTCACCGATTCGGGCGGCGTCATCGCCGACCTGACCGACCGGCTCGCCGAGATGCTCGAACCCGTCTACGGCTTCCGGTCGCTCCACCGCTTCAAGCAGAAGTTCAACCCGCGCTACGAGACGATGTACCTGCTCTACCGCGACGAGGGCGACCTGTCACGGATCGCCGCCGCCCTCACCCGCGCCTTCCTCCCCGACGCGACCCTGCGCCAGTTCGCCGGGGCGGGACTGGAGCTCGTCCGCGGGAAGGACTAGCGGTCTCAGATCGGGCGGATGTTCTCCGCCTGCAGGCCCTTGGGGCCCTGCGCGACGTCGAACTCCACGCGCTGGTTCTCCTCCAGCGAGCGGTAGCCGCTCGCCTGGATGGCGGAGTAGTGCGCGAAGACGTCGGCGCCGCCGTCATCCGGGGCGATGAAGCCGAATCCCTTCTCCGAGTTGAACCACTTGACCGTGCCCTGCGTACTCATCTACTGCCGTTCCTCCTGCCCGGGCGTCCTGTGCACCGGGTCTGGCACCACGGTAACGAAGGCCATCGACGCCCGTGGGCCGGTGGAAAGAAGGTGACACAAACGTTGCGAACGGGCTCTGATCGGATGGCCCGGGGCGCCGGCTCCCGCGCGCGGCGCGCGCAAGAACCGCTCCGATCGGATGGCCCGGGGCGCCGGCTCCCGCGCAGCGCGCGCAACCGCGGGCCCGACCCGGCGACACCCCGCCGAACGGCTACCGACACCGGGGTGTCGGCCGGCATCCCCGCGGTTAGGCACGGGGGCACGCGCCGCGGACGTCAACCGGGGACCCAGTCCCCCAGGAGCGGCGCGCGCGCAACCGCGGGCCCGGCTGGGCGACTCGCCGCCGAACGGCCACCGACACCGGGGTGTCGGGCGGCATCCCCGCGGTTAGGCACGGGGGGCACGCGCCGCGGACGTCAACCGGGGACCCAGTCACCCAGGAGCGGCGCGTGCGCAACTGCGGGGCCGGCCGGGCGACACCCCGCCGGACGAGCACCGGTACCGGGGTGTCGGCCGGCATCCCCGCCGTGACGCACGGGGCACGCGGGGCGGCCATCGTCCGCCCGGGCCGAGCAAGGCGCTCGAGGCCCGGGCGTCGACGGATCCCCCCGGATACGTCACGCGCGGCGTGACATGCACACTGTACCGATATATCAGGGCGGAGGCGAGTTCTGAGTCTGTTGAATACACTGGTGCGGCGATGACCGAGACCGAATTCGTCCCGTTGACGCCGCGCGAGGGCGCGGCGCTCGGCGACGACGTGTACGCCGTGTTGGGCGAGGCGATCCTCCGCGGCACGCTCCGCCCTGGCGACCGGCTGCGCGACGTCGAGCTCGCCGCACGCCTCGGGGTGTCACGGACGCCGGTGCGCGAAGCCCTGCAGCGGCTCGAGCACCTCGGCCTCGTCGAGGTGGCGGCGAACAAGTACACGCGGGTGACCGAGCCGCATCCCGACGCCTACACGCACACGACGGAGTTCATGACCTACGTCGCCGGCGACGCGGCGAACCTCGGCCTCCCGCGGTGCACGAGCGACGAACATGCCGACCTCATCGCTGCCGTCGACGCCCTCGTCGAGGCCTCCGAGCGTGACGACGGGCTGGCCCTCGTGGGCGGCACCGTCGCCTTCTATCAGTTGCTGATCCGCGCGACCGCGAACCGCGTCTTCATCGTCATCATGCGGGAGGCGGGTCTGGCTCTGCAGCGGAATCTGCAGAGCTGGGCTCCGACCGACGAGGACGCCGGCGCACGCACCGAGCGGTACCGGGCCCTGCGTGAGGCCGTGGCCGAGCGCGACGGCAACGCCGCAGAGCGTCTGCTGTTCGAGATCAACCACCTGCCGCCGCCGTACCCTGCCAACTAGGTTGGGCTCGTGGGCCACATCGAACTGCGCGACCTCGACGAGGACGACCTCGACGCCGTCTACGAGATGATGCGCGACCGCGAGGCGGTGGCGATGGCGGCCTTCACCGCCGACGACCCCGACGACCGCGCGGCGTTCGATGCGTGGATGTCGCGCATCCGCGCCAGCGACGATGTGCGGTACCGGGTGATCACCGAGGACGGCGCATTCGCGGGGGCGGTCGGCTCGTTCACCGTCGACGGCGACCGCGAGGTGACCTACTGGGTCGCGCGGCACGCCTGGGGTCGCGGGGTGGCGACGCAGGCGCTCCGCCTCCTCATCTCCCGCGAGCCGGAGCGCCCACTCTTCGCCCGGGTCGCCGTGCACAACGAAGCGTCACGCGCCGTGCTGACGAAGTGCGGCTTCACCGAGGTGTCGCGCACCACGAGCTTCGCGCCCGGCGTCGGCCGGGAGGTCGAGGAGGCGGTGTACACGCTGGTGCCCGTCCTCGACGGCAACTGACGCACCGCGTCATCCGCCCTCGGCCGCCCCGGCTCGCGCGACCTCCCTTCCCCGCCCCGTCGCCCGCGCGAGGCGCCGCTCCTCGCGGGGCGCGTCGTCGCTCACGGGACGTTCTCTGCGCGCCCCGCGAACGACACGGCGCCCCGCGACGCGGAGAGGCCGAAATCGGGTCTTGCGTGTTCGGTAGTCAGCGATACTATGTACTGGTACTCAACAACACTGAGTACTAAAGGAGGGTCGAGATGGGCAAGCAGACGTCCGAGATGCTGAAGGGGATTCTCGAGGGCATCGTGCTCGCCATCCTCGCCACCCGGCGCGCATACGGCTACGAGATCACCGCCTGGCTTCGCGATCAGGGATTCAGCGAGATCGCCGAAGGCACGGTGTACGCGCTGCTGGTGCGCATCGAGCAGCGGGGCCTGGTGGATGTCGAGAAGGTGCCGTCCGAGAAGGGTCCGCCGCGCAAGGTCTACAGCCTGAACGCAGCGGGCCGCGACTACCTGGATGAGTTCTGGAGGACCTGGAGCTTCCTCACCGAACGACTGGAACAGCTCCGACAAGGAGGAGAGTGACATGGCCAATTGGATCGAAGTGGTGACCGGCTCGTTCGAGGACAAGCGGCGCTGGAAGGCGTACCGCGCCCGCGTCGAGCAGCTGCCGGCGCCGTATCGCACCGCGGTGAAGGGCGTGGAGCGGTACCTGATGTACACCGGGCCCGGAGAGGGCGACTCGCTGCTGCAGATGTGCGACGACCTCGCCGACCTGTTCGAGCGCGCGGCCGCCGACGGCACGCCCGTCCGCGACATCGTCGGTGACGACCCGATCGAGTTCGTCGAGACGTTCAAGCAGAACTACGGCCTGGGTTCGTGGCTGAACAAGGAGCAGAAGCGGCTCCACGCGGCCATCGCACAGGCGGAGAAAGAGGAGGGATGACTGTGATCATCACCGAAACGGCGGGTCCGGCCATCCGGATCCGGGGCCTTCAGAAGTCTTTCAAAGATGTGAAGGTGCTTCGCGGCGTCGACCTCGACGTCGCGGGGGGAAGCATCTACGCCCTGCTCGGGTCCAATGGCGCGGGCAAGACGACGGCGGTCCGCATCCTCTCGACCCTCCTGCACTCCGACGGCGGGAGCGCGGTCGTGCAGGGGTGGGATGTCGCGAGCGACCCGGCTCGAGTGCGGGAGGCCATCAGCCTCACCGGCCAGTTCGCGGCGGTGGACGAGGTGCTGACCGGGCGCGAGAACCTCGTCCTCGTCGGGAAGCTCCGCCGCGTCGCCGATCCGGGAGGGGTCGCCGACCGCCTCCTCGCGCGGCTCTCGCTCACCGAGGCGGGCGCACGGCGCGCAGGCACCTATTCCGGCGGCATGCGCCGTCGGCTGGACATCGCGATGAGCCTCATCGGCGACCCTTCGGTCGTGTTCCTCGACGAACCCACGACGGGCCTCGACCCCCAAGCCCGCATCGAGGTGTGGGACGCGGTACGCGAACTCGCCCGCGGCGGCACCACGATCCTCCTCACCACGCAGTATCTCGACGAGGCCGAGCAGCTGGCCGATCGGATCGCGATCCTGCATGAGGGCCGGATCATCGCCGAGGGAACCCTCGCCGAGCTGAAGCGCCTGATGCCGCCGGCTCAGGTGGAGTACGTCGAGAAGCAGCCGACGCTCGAGGAGATCTTCCTCGCCATCGTCGGTGGAACGGACAAGCCATGACCACGCACGTCGTCGGCGACACCGCCGCCCTCACGGGTCGGTCGCTGCGTCACATCCTGCGCAGCCCCGACACGATCATCACCACCGCCGTGATGCCGATCGCCTTCCTGCTGCTGTTCGTCTTCGTCTTCGGCGGGGCGATCGAGACGGGAGGGGAGTCCTACGTCGACTACCTGCTCCCGGGCATCCTTCTCATCACCGTGGCCTCGGGAATCGCCTACACCGCCTACCGGCTGTTCCTGGATCTTCAGGGCGGGATCTTCGAGCGGTTCCAGTCCATGCCGATCGCCCGGTCGTCGGTGCTGTGGGCGCACGTGCTCACCTCGCTCGTGGCGAACCTCGTGTCGCTCGCGATCGTCGTGGCGGTCGCCTTCGTCATCGGCTTCCGAAGCCCGGCGGGAGTGCTCGCGTGGATGGCGGTGCTGGGCATCCTGGTGCTGTTCACCCTCGCGCTGACCTGGCTGGCGGTGATCGCGGGCCTCTCGGCCAAGACCGTCGACGGGGCGAGCGCCTTCTCGTACCCCCTGATCTTCCTGCCGTTCCTGAGCTCGGCCTTCGTGCCCACCGATACGATGCCCGGGCCGGTCCGCTGGTTCGCCGAGAACCAGCCCGTCACGCCGATCGTGAACTCCCTGCGTGCGCTCCTGGCCGGTGAGACGCCCGGATCCGAGATCTGGATCGCCCTCGCCTGGTGCGCCGGAATCCTCGTCGCGGCCTACTTCGGGGCGGTCCTGGTCTACCGTCGACGGTTCCGCTGACACGGCGCGCGGGCCGTGAGCCGGCGTGGTGCGGGCGTGGGCTTTGCTCGCGCCCGCACCACGCGTCCTAGGCGTTCAGGGCCTGGACCACGGCCGGGTAGTCGCCCCGAGCCTCGCCGTAGCGGAGGAACTTCACTCGCTCGACCTGGATCTCGGTGGCGTCGGGCTGAGAAACGAGGATCCCCATCACCTCGTCGATGAACTCCGCGAGCGGCATGGCTGAGGCATCCTCGCGATGGCCCGGAAGGAGGTCGGTCGCGACCGAGGGCGGCTCGAGCTCCATCACCTGAACGGAGGTGCCGGCCAGCTGCAGTCTGAGCGACTCGCTCAGCATGTGGATCGCCGCCTTCGTCGCGTTGTAGCTCGGCGTGATCCGCAGCGGCGTGAAGGCGAGACCGGACGAGACCGTCATGATGGTCGCGTCGGGTTGAGAGCGCAGGTGCTCGATGAAGGCGCCGATCAGTCGGATGGTCCCGAGCACGTTGGTCGTCACCACCTCTTCCGAGCTGTCGACGAAGCCGGCAGGGGTCGTCCAGTCCTCGACCCGCATGATGCCCGACATCGTGATGACCACATTCAGATCCGGATGCCGCGTGAGCACCTGCTCTGCCGCACGTGCCACCGATTCGGTGTCGGTCACGTCGATCGTCACGGTGTCGATGCCCGGAAGGCGGACCGCGATCTCGTCGAGGAGCTCGGCGCGGCGCCCGCCGATGACGACCGTGTTGCCCTCGGCGTGGAAGCGCTCGGCAAGGGCGAGACCGATGCCGCTCGTGCCGCCGGGGATGAAGATGACATTCGAGTGGATTCGCATGACTCGAGTGAAACCACGATCCTGGCTCGGCACGAGGGAGCGGTTATCGGGGGAGCCGCGCTCCCTGGTTGCGACAGGAGGGCTTCCTGCATCATGGGCGTCGTGGACACCGACGCTCTCGCCGACTTCCTCCGCCGCCGCCGGGAGAACCTCCGCCCGCAGGACGTGGGGTTGAGCGCGGGCGCCCGGCGACGTGCGCCGGGCCTCCGACGCGAAGAGGTGGCGCAGCTGGCGGTGATGTCCACCGACTACTACACCCGCCTGGAGCAGCGCCGGGCTTCGCAGCCGAGCACTCAGATCCTGGCGTCGCTGGCGCGTGCGCTGCGTCTGACCGCCGACGAACGGGACTACCTCTACCGGACGGCGGGTCACGCCGTGCCCGATCGCGTCACCGCGATGTCGCACGTCGCGCCGGCTCTGCAGCGGGTACTCGACCGACTGTCCGATACTCCGGCCCTCGTCATCTCGAGCCTTGGCGAGACGCTCACTCAGAACGCCCTCGCCGCAGCGCTTCTCGGTGACCATGCGGCCGCCACCGGCTGGGAGCGCTATGAGGCGTTCCGGTGGTTCACCCGCCCGACTGAGGAACGCCGCCGCTACCCGGCCGATGACCACGATCGGCAGAGCCGGGCGCTCGTCGCGGGCCTGCGCGATGCCTACGGCGCCCTCGGAGCATCCTCACGAGCCGGCGAGCTCGTGCGCGAGCTCCTGGCGACGAGTCCCGAGTTCGGCGATCTGTGGAACCGGCAGGAGGTGGCGCACCGTTTCGCGGATCACAAGGTACTCCTCCACCCCGAGATCGGCGCGATCGAGGTGGACTGCCAGGTGCTCTACACCGAAGACCGCGGGCAAGCGCTCCTCGTCCTGACCGCTTCCCCCGGTTCGGCGGACGAGGACAGGATCCGGCTTCTGGGAGTGATCGGTGCGCACGACTTCCAGCGCACGGCGGAGTAAGGCGGACCGTCGGGCGGCGAACCGGTACGGAGTCCGCGAATCGCCGGGCCGGAACGACGAAGCCCCCGCCCGGATCCCGGGACGGGGGCTTCGTCAGGTGGTGCGCGAGGGGGGAGTTGAACCCCCACGCCCTTTCGGGCACTGGCACCTGAAGCCAGCGCGTCTGCCTATTCCGCCACTCGCGCGAGGCGCCGACCGGGGTCCGCGCTCTCAACTTCCCGAGGATATCACGGCGGCCGCGTGCCGCTTGGTCATCGCGAGGGGCCCGCGGCTCGCCGGAAACCGTCGCGCGATACCGACGCGGGCGATGGTTTTCGGCGTCTCGCGACGGGGTGAGCCGCCATTCGGACCGGCGTGGATCGCCCATCCAGGCTGGACAACTAACATGTAGCGACTGGATCGCCTGCCTGAGGAGCCCCGTGGGACTACTAGACAGCTTCGAGAAGGGACTCGAACGCGCCGTCAACAGCGCCTTCGCGAAGACCTTCCGCAGCGGCATCCAGCCTGTCGAGATCGCTTCGGCGCTCCGCAGCGAACTCGACAAGAAGGCAGCGGTCGTCAGCCGTGACCGCATCCTCGCACCCCACACCTTCACGGTGCGGCTGGCTCCGAGCGATGACGAGCGGATGCGCGCGATCGGCCCCGCGCTGGGCGAGGAGCTTCAGACGCTCGTGCAGAAGCACGCCCGCGCGCAGGGCTACAGCTTCGCCGGGCCGGTCACCATCGCTCTCCAGCGCGACGATTCCCTTTCGACCGGCACGCTGCGGGTCGAATCCTCCAGCGCCGAAGGCCAGGTGTCGTGGCGCGGTGTGATCGATGTCGAGGGCAAGAGACATCCGCTCGTCAAGAGCCGCACCGTGATCGGCCGGGGAAGCGACGCCGACGTCACCATCTCCGACGCCGGCACCAGCCGCAAGCACGTCGAGGTGCTCTGGGACGGCGAGCGCGCGATGGTCCGCGACCTCGGTTCGACGAACGGCACGCTCCTGAACGGCAGCCGGGTCACCGAAGCGCCGCTCACCCCCGATTCCACCATCACCATCGGCCGGACCGATATCGTCTTCCGGGTGGTGGCGCAGGCGATTCCCACCCGGCCGTCCCGGCCGGTTCCCGACGCGACGCGTACCTTCGACATCCGCGAACAGGGGCCGCTGACGTGAGTGAACTGACCCTGCTGCTCCTGCGCATCGGCTTCCTGGTGCTGCTGTGGTTCTTCGTGTTCGCCGTGGTGTACTCGCTGCGCGCCGACCTGTTCGGCATGAAGGTCCGCAAGATGCCCGAGCCCGCCGGCGCGTCAGCCGCGGCGGCGCCCGCGGCAGCGGCCGCCGTCACGAGATCGCCGACGTCTCCGTCGGCTCCGACCGAGCCGGTGTCCAAGGCGCGCCCGCCCGGCCCGCCCCAGAAGGGCGGCGCCGCGACGACCGGAAGCGTCTCGCGCATCGTCATCACGAGCGGCCCGAAGGCGGGACTCGAGCTGCCGCTCGGCACCGAGCCCTTGACGATCGGGCGCTCGAGTGAATCGGGCCTGGTGATCCGCGACGACTACACCTCCAGCCACCACGCGCGCCTGATGCTGTGGGGCGACCAGTGGATGCTGCAGGACCTCGACTCGACGAACGGCACCTGGCACGACGGCGCTCGGGTCTCGGCGCCCGTGGCGATCACCGTCGGTGCACCGATCCGCGTGGGGGCGACAACCTTCGAGCTGCGGAAGTAGCGGGCGGACCCTCCTCCATGGTCTTTCAGGGCTCGAGCGCCGCCATCTCGCACACCGGCAAGGTGCGCTCCAACAACCAGGACTCCGGTTACGCCGGCTCGAACCTGTTCGTCGTCGCCGACGGCATGGGCGGGCATGCCGGAGGGGATGTCGCGTCGAGCCTCGCCATCGAACGGCTCCGCGATCTCGACGACTCGTTCCCCTCCACCGGCGAGGCCGAGCGGGCCCTTCGCGACGCGATCGCCGAAACCGCGCGGCACCTCATCGACACCGTGGGGATGAAGCCCGAACTCGCCGGGATGGGCACGACGGTCAGCGCCCTGATCATGGTCGACGACTATGCCGTCATCGCCCACATCGGCGACTCGCGCATCTACCTCTTCCGCGACGGCGCGCTCACCCAGATCACGACCGACCACACCTTCGTCCAGCGCCTCGTCGACTCCGGGCGCATCACCCCCGAGGAGGCGCGCTACCACCCGCGCCGTTCGGTCCTCATGCGCGTGCTCGGCGACATGGATCCCGACCCCGAGATCGACACGTTCATCATGCCCACCCAGCCCGGCGACCGGTGGCTGCTGTGCTCGGACGGTCTGTCGGGGGTCGTCGACGACGCCCACACGGCCAAGGCGCTCGGTCTCGGGCTCGCGCCCGGCCGCACGGCCGACACCCTGCTCAAGCAGGCTCTCGACGGCGGCGCCCCCGACAACGTCACGATCGTCCTGGTCGACGTCGGCGGGCAGCACCCGGTCTTTCTCGGCACCCCGACGATCGTCGGGTCTGCCTCGAACCCGATCGGTGTCGAAGTGCCTGCCGCCCGCCCGGGGCGCAGCAGCTGGCTGCATCCGAACCGTCAGGCCGCCAACGAGCCGACGCACTTCGAACCCGACGCGGAGTTCCTCGAGGAGCTCATCGAGGAAGACCGCCGGCGCGCCCGCCGCCGGCGCATCGCCTGGTTCACCGGTCTGGTCCTCGTCATCGTCGCGATCGCTGTCACCCTGTTCGCGGCGTATCAGTGGACCCAGACCCGGTATTTCGTGGGTTCAGACGACGAGAACGTCGTGATCTACCGCGGCGTCCAGCAGGATCTCGGGCCGATCTCGCTCTCGACTCCCTTCGAAGACACCGGCATCGACGTCTCCGACCTTCCCCCCTTCACCCGCACCACCGTGGAGCGCACCATCTCGGCGCAGTCCCTCGACGACGCCCGCGCGATCGCCGAGCGCCTGCGGATCGCCGCGGAGGCGAACTCATGACCTCAGCACCTCCGGGAACCACCCGGCCCGACACGGTGTCGACCGACACCGCGGTGGTTCGGGCCCTTCGTCGCATCCGCGTTCCGCAGACCCAGCGCAACCGCGAGCTGTTCCTGCTGATCTTCGCCTGCGCCCTCACCTGGGCGGCGGTCGCCCTCGTGCAGCTCGGGGCGATCGGCGCGATCGAGCCGACGTTCCTCTACTATTGCGGCGGCCTGACGGTGCTCGTGGTGGCCCTTCACGTCGTGCTGCGCCTGCGCGCCCGCGACGCGGACCCCTTCGTGCTGCCGATCGCCACCGCGCTCACCGGCCTCGGCATCGCGATGATCTACCGGATCGACCTCGCCATCGGTCAGGGCGGATGGGATGCCGCATCGACCCGCCAGATGGCATGGGCGGCGATCGCGGTGATCGGCGCCGCGATCGTGGTGATCTTCCTCCGCAACTACCGCGTGCTCTTCCGCTACACCTATCTGTCGGGCTTCGCCGGCATCGCGCTGCTCCTCCTGCCGATCGTCCCCGGGCTCGGCACCGATGCGAACGCGGATGTCTGGGTGTCGCTCGGCTTCGTGTCGTTCCAGCCCGGCGAACTGGCGAAGATCCTCCTCGCGATCTTCTTCGCCGGCTATCTGGTCCGCACCCGCGAGAGCCTCACCTCCGTGGGCACCCGGTTCCTCTGGATGACCTGGCCGCGTGCCCGCGAGCTCGGTCCGCTGCTGGTGATCTGGCTGGTCTCGCTCGGCATCATCGTCATGCAGCGCGATCTCGGCACGGGCCTGCTCATCTTCGGCATGTTCGTCGCGATGCTCTACGTCGCCACCGGCAAGACCAGCTGGGTCGTCATCGGCGTGGTACTCGCCGCCTCGGGCGCTTTCCTCGCCTCGCGCGTGCTCCCCTACGTCGGCGGCCGCTTCGCGAACTGGCTGAACGCCTTCGACCCCGAGATCATCGAGCGCTCGGGCGGCAGCTATCAGTTGGTGCAGGGGATCTTCGGGCTCGCCCACGGCGGGCTCATCGGCACCGGCCTCGGCCAGGGCCGGCCGTACATCACACCGCTGTCGCAGAGCGACTACATCCTGCCGAGCCTCGGTGAGGAGCTCGGACTCGTCGGCGTCTTCGCGATCCTGTGTCTGTACATGGTCTTCACCAGCCGCGGCATCCGCATCGGGCTCGCGGGGCAGGACGACTTCGGCAAACTGCTCGCCACCGGGCTGTCGTTCACGCTGGCGCTGCAGGTGTTCATCATGGTCGGGGGCGTCACCCGCATCATTCCGCTCACCGGCCTCACCACGCCCTTCCTGGCGGCCGGCGGGTCGTCGCTCGTGGCCAACTGGATCATCGTGGCTCTGCTTCTGCGCATCTCCGATGCGGTGCGCAGCCGGCCCCGGGTGGTGATCGGATGACCAAGGAATTGCGCCGGCTCAGCATCATCGTGCTGCTGATGTTCCTCGCCCTCTTCGGATCGACGAGCGTCATCCAGGTGGTGCAGGCCGAGACCCTGGCCGAGAACGCCGCCAACACGCGCTCCCTCTACGACTCCTATGAGGTGCAGCGGGGCTCCATCGTCGCCAGCGGCGCCGAGATCGCGTCATCCGTTCCCTCCGACGACGTCTACAGCTGGCAGCGCGTGTACCAGGACGCCGACATGTGGGCCCCCGTCACCGGCTACATCAACCCCGCCCTGGGAGCTGCGACCGGCATCGAGCAGGCGATGAACGCCGAGCTCGGCGGCACGTCCAACTCGCAGTTCCTGTCCCGCATCGAGCGGATCTTCACCGGGCAGCCCCCGCGCGGGTCGAACGTGGAATTGTCGCTGAATGCCTCGGTGCAGCGCGCCGCCTACGAGGCCCTGGGCGACCTCGAGGGCGCGGTCATCGCGATCGAGCCCGACACCGGACGGGTCCTCGCCCTCGTGACGAGCCCGAGCTACGACACGAACCTGCTCGCCGTGCACGACTCCGAGCAGGTCAACGCCGTCTACGAGGAGCTCGAAGCCGATCCGTCGCGCCCGCTGTCGAACCGCGCCATCCGCGGCGACCTGAACCCGCCCGGCTCCACGTTCAAGCTGGTCGTCGCCTCGGCGGCGCTCGCGTCGGGCGAGTACACGCCCGAGTCCGAGCTCCCGAACCCCTCGGTGTACCAGCTGCCCCAGTCGGACGCCGTGGTGTTCAACGCCAGCGGCGGAGCGTGCGGACCCGGCGACACGGTGACGATCGCCGAGGCGCTGCGGCTCAGCTGCAACATCCCGTTCGCCGAACTCGCTGTCGAACTGGGCGACGGCGCCATCCGCGAGGAGGCGGAGAAGTACGGCTTCAACCGCAGTTTCGACATCCCCCTCGCCTCGACGCCCTCGCCCTACCCGCGAGCGTTGGATGACCCGCAGACCGCCCTCACCGGATTCGGCCAGGGGCAGGTCGACGCGACCCCGCTGCAGATGGCCATGGTCTCGGCGGGGATCGCCAACGAGGGCGTGGTGATGAATCCCCGCATGGTGGACCGCGTGATCGGGCCCGACCTGTCGGTGCAGCAGACGTTCGACGACACCGAGTTCGGGCGCGCACTCGACGCCGACCTCGCCGAGGAGATGGTCGCGATGATGGTCGCCAATGTCCAAGACGGCGCGGCGAGCGGTGCAAGAATAGACGGGGTCGACGTGGCCGGGAAGACCGGCACGGCGGAGAACGGAAGCAGCGAGCCGTACACACTCTGGTTCACCGGATTCGCGCCCGCCGACGACCCCCAGGTCGCCGTCGCGGTGGTCGTCGAGAACGGCGGCGGTCAGGGTCAGTCCGGCAGCGGGAACACAATCGCGGCGCCCATCGCGAAGACGGTCATGGAGGCGGTGTTGGGAAGATGAGACCGACGCAGGGAGTGACCTTCGGAGGACGCTACGAGCTGGACTCGCGCATCGCCATCGGCGGAATGGGCGAGGTCTGGGAGGCGACCGATCACGTCATCGGTCGCACGGTCGCGATCAAGATCCTCAAGGACGAGTACATGGGGGATCCCGGGTTCCTCGAGCGCTTCCGCGCCGAGGCCCGGCACGCCGCACTCGTGAACCACGAGGGCATCGCGAGCGTCTTCGACTACGGCGAGGAGAACGGCTCGGCCTTCCTCGTGATGGAGCTCGTTCCCGGCGAGGCGCTGTCGACGATCCTCGAGCGTGACGGGTCGCTGTCGACCGACAAGACGCTCGACATCGTCGCCCAGACCGCGGCAGCGCTGCAGGCCGCGCACGCCGCGGGGCTCGTGCACCGCGACATCAAGCCCGGAAACCTCCTCATCACCCCCGACGGGCGCGTGAAGATCACCGACTTCGGCATCGCCCGCATCGCCGACCAGGTGCCGCTGACCGCCACCGGCCAGGTCATGGGCACCGTGCAGTACCTTTCGCCCGAGCAGGCATCGGGTCACCCCGCCTCCCCGGCGACAGACATCTACTCGCTCGGCATCGTGGCGTACGAGTCGCTCGCGGGCAAGCGCCCGTTCACCGGGGAGTCGCAGGTCGCCATCGCGATGGCGCAGATCAACGAGCAGGCTCCGCCGCTCCCGCCCACCATCGCGCAGCCGGTGCAGAACTTCGTCATGGCGATGATCGCCAAGAAGCCCGAGGAGCGGCCGGCCTCGGCGGCTGCTGTCGCGCGCGCGGCATCCGCTCTTCGTCGTGGTGATATCGCCGCCGCGGCAGCCGCGGTTCCGGCGATCGCGGGCGCCGCCGTCCTCGCCGACGACGCCACGCAGCTCCTCGCGCCCCCCGGCGCGACCGGAGCCGCCACGCAGATCCTCTCCGCGCCGCTCCCCGACTACGCCGAGCCGCAAGACACCGACACCGACACGGAGAAGAAGAAGCGGTCGCCCTGGACCTGGCCGCTCATCGCCCTCATCGTGATCCTGGTGCTCGTCCTCGGCGGCACGCTGTGGGCGCTCTTCGCGAACCAGGGAGGTCCGACGCCCGACCCCTCGGGATCGACGTCGTCCACGCGTCCGTCGCCCACGCAGTCGACGCCCTCGACGACCCCGACGCAGGACCGCATCGACGTCGACGCGCTCGGCCTCATCGGCGTCGACTGCGACACCGCACGCGCGGCCGCGCTCGACGCGGGCGTGCTCACCGTCAACTGCCAGCAGGGCAACCCGGCGCCCACCGCCGACGAGGTCTCGCTGGTCTACGACGTCGAGCCCCAGGGATCCATCACGCCCGACCAGACGCTGACGCTGACCTTCTACGGCGACCAGACGCCGCTGCCGCAGCCGACAGCGCCGACCCTGAGCGCGGGCACCGTCGCCCCGGGCGGCAACCTCACCGTGAACTGGCAGGGTTACTCCTGCCCGGCCGGTGAGGGGTCGCCGAGCGCCTACACGCTGACCGCCGTCAACGGCACCTTCCCGAATGGGCAGAACACCATGCCGTTCGACACCAACACCCGGCAGGCGCAGCTGACCGTGCCGAACAACGCCGCGGGAACCGTCCTCGTCACCTACACCGTCACCTGCACCGGCGGCGCCTCGGGTGAGCGGACCTCGGGCGCGTCGCCTGAGGCTCAGGCGACCGTGCAGCCGGCGCCGGAGCCGACCGACGACAACGGCGGCGGCAACGGCAACGGCAACGGCAACGGCGGCGGAGACGACGACGGGACCGACGGCTGATCCGCCGGTGAACTTCAGCCCGGGAACCTCCCCGGGGCCGTCGGTTAGGCTGTAGCCGTTCCAGCAGGGGGTGACTGTGACCACCGAGACGCGCGTGCTTTCGGGCCGCTATCGCGTCGATGAGCTCATCGGTCGCGGCGGCATGGCGACGGTGTACCGGGGCGAGGATCTGACGCTCGGACGCCAGGTCGCGATCAAGATCCTCGACCGGGACCTCGCCGGCGACAACACGTTCCGCACCCGTTTCCGCCTGGAAGCCCAGGCCGCCTCGCGCATGGCGCATCCCGCGATCGTGCGGGTCTACGACGCCGGGGAAGACTCCGAGACCGGCGGCGACGGCGTCGTGCGGCCGGTCCCGTTCATCGTGATGGAACTCGTGCGCGGAAAGCTCCTGAAGGACGTCATCCGCGAGGGACCGGTGCCGGTTCCCGACGCGGTCCGTTACGTCGACGGCATCCTCGAAGCGCTCGAGTACTCCCACCGCGCAGGAGTCGTGCACCGCGACATCAAGCCCGGCAACGTCATGGTCACCGACGCCGGCCAGGTGAAGGTGATGGACTTCGGCATCGCCCGGGCCGTCTCCGACTCCTCCTCGACCGTCGCCGAGACGACGCAGATCCTCGGCACCGCCGCGTACTTCTCTCCGGAGCAGGCCAAGGGCGACCCGGTCGACGCTCGCGCCGACCTCTACTCCACCGGGGTCGTGCTCTACGAGCTCCTCACCGGTCGCCAGCCCTTCCGCGGCGAGTCGCCGGTCGCCGTGGCCTACCAGCACGTCAGCGAAACGCCCGTCGCTCCGTCCGAAGTCGTCGAAACCGTGCCTCGTGCGCTCGACACCGTGGTGCTCCGGGCACTGGCGAAGGATCCCTTCCAGCGCTATCAGGATGCGGTGGGGTTCCGGCAGGCCCTCGATGCGACGATCGACGGCAAGGTGCCGAGCAAGCGCCAGGTGGGCGCCCTCACCAGCGAGCTCTACGGACCCAATCCCCGACAGGCCGCCGAAACGGCCCGGTCCCTCCGGCAACTGAGCACCGACACGACGATGAAGCGCACCCAGGCGGGGCCCCCGGTGGCGTGGATCTGGGCGGGCGTCGCGCTCCTCGCGGTGCTCCTCATCTCGGTGCTCTTCTGGGTCGTGACGATCCGCCCGGGCAGCGAGGTGCCCTCGACGGCACGGATCGTGCCGGATGTCACCGGCATGACGTTCGAGCGCGCGACGACGGAACTCGAGGCCGAAGACCTCATTCCTGCCGAGATCGGCGAGCCGAACGGCGAGGTGCCCGAGGGCACCGTCATCCGGACCGACCCCGAGTCCGGCGCCTCGGTGACACCGGGCCAGGAGGTGCGGGTCTACGTCTCGCAGGGTCAGGAGCAAGCGGTGGTTCCGCAGCTCGAAGGCTTGACCCGGGATGCCGCGGCGCAGGCGCTCACCGACGCCGGCCTCCGGCTGGGGACGATCCGCACCCAGAACGATCCGGGCCGCGACGCCGATGTCGTGCTGTCGGCTGACCGCCAGCCCGGGACGGAGCTCCCCGCCGGAACGGCCGTGAATCTCGTGGTGGCGACGGGGAACGTCACGATCCTCGACTACCGCGGCTACACCATCGACGCCGCGACCCGCGAGCTGCAATCCGATGAGCTGGGGCTGACGGTCGAGACGGCCGAAGATCCCGGATGTCCCGCCACCGATCCCCCGACGGTGTCGCAGCAGTCGCTGCCGCCCGGTGATGTCCCGGTGCGTTCGACGATCACGTTGACGTACTGCACCGGCGCCTGACGGCCCGCTCGCGCAGGGTGGGCGTCAGCCGTCAACGGCGCGGGCTGAGGGCGGCGCCGCGCGCCGCGGCATCCGTCATCCCGAGCGACGCCAGCCAGTTGCCGAGAAGACGGTAACCGCCCTCGGTCAGCACGCTCTCGGGGTGGAACTGCACGCCTGACACCGGCGCGCTCCGATGCGCGAGACCCATGATCACCCCGCTGTCGGTGCGCGCGGTCACCTCCAGTGCGGCGGGAACGGTCTCGGGGACGACGGCCAGTGAGTGGTACCGGGTCGCCGTGAACGGGTCGGGGAGCCCCGCGTAGAGCGGACTCCCGTCATGGTGCACCGCCGAGGTCATCCCGTGCATGAGCTCGGGTGCGTGGTCGACCCGCGCACCGAGCGCCTCGGCGATCGCCTGATGCCCGAGGCACACGCCGAGGAGAGGGATGTCCCCGTCGAGCGCCGCCCGCACGACATCGACCGATGCCCCTGCAGCCGCCGGTGTTCCCGGCCCGGGCGAGACGAGGACCCCCCGATACCCCGACAACGCGGGGGTGAGCGAAGAGCGATCGAGGGCGTCGGCCTTGACCATCGCGGTCGTGGCCCCCAGCTCATGGAGATAGCCGACGAGGGTGTGGACGAAGCTGTCGTGGTTGTCCACAACCAGGACGTCGGTCACCCGACCGTGACGTCCTGCGGGTTCACGAACTCACTCACCCAGGGGAAGGCGTAGAAGAAGAGTCCGTAGAGCACCGCGACGAGGAGGACGAGGAGGATGAGAAGCCGCACCCACCACGGGCCCGGAAGGATCCGCCACAGCGCCGCGTACATCAGGTGACCCCCTCGGTGAGCGATGCCGGCGGCCCGTCGGCGTAGGGCTGGAAGGACTCGAAGACCCCGTAGGCCACGATGCGCTCGGCGAGGGAGAACATCGGGCTGCAGCTGGTCATCGTGATGTAACGGGCGTTGGCCGGCACGTTCTCCATCTGCGGGACGGGGAGGAGCACCTCCACCTCCTCGGGGGTGACGTACTCCAGGGTGCGGAACCGGTAGGTGTACCAGCCCACGGGTGTCTCGATGACGATCGCGTCTCCCACGCGCAGCTCGGCGATGCGGTTGAACGGCGCCCCGTACGTCGTGCGGTGTCCTGCGACGGCGAAGTTGCCGACCTCGCCCGGCATCGGGGTTCCGGGATAGTGGCCGATGCGGAAGTTGTCGAGCGTACCCGCGCGGGTGACACCGCCGGCCATCGTCCAGGCGTAGTCGGGTCCGAATCGGGGGATGCGCATGATGCCGAAGTCCTCGGTGCCCACGGGCTCGGGAAGGACGACGGGCTCGACCGGCGTTTCCGCGGCGGGTTCCGCCGCGGAATCCGGCGTCGGTACCGCTTCGGGGAGGTTCTCGCGGTATTCCTCCGCCCACTGTTCCGACAGCTCCTCGGCCGCAGCGTTGCTCTGCACGCTGAAGATCAGATCCCCGAGCCACATCTGCCACCCGACGTAGAGAAGCGTGACGACGCCCGCGGTGATGAGCAGTTCGCCGAAGACGCCGACGACGGAGACGCGGCGACGGGGGGTGTCGCGGCGGGGAGCGCGGGGATGGCTGGCATCCCGACGCAACGGAGGTGCCGTCATCCGGTCATCTTGTGCGTCGCCCACGGGGCGATTGTAGCCACCCGTGGCTGAGACCCCGCTGGCGGCTAGAATGGTGTCATGGCACGGTCAGGCAACGACGACACGCTCCTCGAGCGCGCAGAGGGAGAGGCCGCCCCCAACCCGGTCTGGTTCAAGCCGATCATGCTCGGGCTGATGCTCGTCGGGCTGGTGTGGGTGCTGGTGTTCTACATCAGCGGCATGCAGTGGCCGATCCCCGGCATCGGCGCGTGGAACCTCGCGATCGGATTCGGCATCGCGTTCATCGGGTTCCTCATGACCACGCGCTGGCGCTGAGCTAATTACACCCGTGTGATTCATCCCCAGGTGGGGATTAATCTGTGGATATCTTCCGCCGACCTCAGAAGTAGAGGGCCGGCGGGATGAGCAGCAGGGCCAGGAGCCCTGCCGTCAGCGCGATCAGCAACCCGATCTGCAGCGGTCGCCGTGCCCGGGTGCGCGTCCGGGTGAAGATGAACCCCACGAGTAGGCCCGCGATGAGCCCGCCCACGTGCGCCTGCCAGGAGATGTTGAACCCGGGGATGAATCCGATCACCAGGTTGATGCCGAGCACGATCGCGATGCCGGTGACAGGTGCGCCGATATGTCGGCCGATGATGAGGAGCGCCCCGAACAATCCGAACACCGCTCCCGAGGCGCCGACGACCTGCGTGCCGAACGAGAGCAGCGCCACCGCGACCGAGCCGCCGAGCGTGCTGATCAGGTAGAGCGCGACGAACCGCCACCGCCCCAGAAGCGGCTCGAGGCTTCGGCCGATGAGCCACAGCGCCAGCATGTTCAAGCCGATGTGCCAGAAGCCCGAGTGCACGAGCGAGACCGTCAGCAGTCGCCACGGCTGAAAGGCGCCGGTCGCTTCGGGGTAGAGCGCCGGCGCCCAGAACAGCAGGAGCCCGCGCACGGTGTCACCGATGCCGGGGATCAGCGAGATGACGTAGACCAGCGCCGTGATGCCGATGATCGCGTAGGTCGCGAGCGGCCGGGTGTCGCTGACCGCGACCGCCTGCGGGCGACGCGCCCATCGCCGCTCGGCCTTCTTCTGGGCGTCGGTACGGGACTTCTGCTGCTCCGCCAGGCACTCGGGGCAGATGACGCCGACCGGAGCCTGCGTCTGGCACTCCGGGCAGATCGTCCGCAGACACCGCTGACACAGCACGAAGCTCTGTCGGTCGGGGTGCCGATAGCAGTAGTTGTCGCTGTTGCGACGGAAGTCCTCGGCGCTCACGTGCGGGGGCGAGGTGCGATCGGGTGTCGACGCCGCTCAGGCGGCGGCGATGTCGATCGACTCGATGACGACCGGCTCGACGGGGCGGTCGCCGGCAGCAGTGGGCACCGCGGCGATCGCGTCGACGACGGCGCGGGAGGAGTCATCCGCCACTTCGCCGAAGATGGTGTGCTTGCCCTGCAGCCAGGGGGTCGGGTCGGTGGTGATGAAGAACTGCGAGCCGTTCGTACCCTCCGGCTTGCCGGTGAGGCCGTTCCGGCGGAGGCCGGCGTTCGCCATCGCGAGCTTGTAGGGGGCGTTGAAGTCGAGCTCGGGGCTGATCTCGTCGTTGAACGTGTAACCCGGACCACCGGTGCCCTGACCGAGCGGGTCGCCGCCCTGGATCATGAAGCCCGGGATGATGCGGTGGAAGATCACGCCGTTGTAGAGCGGGCCCTCACCGGGCTTGCCGGTTGCGGGGTCGGTCCACGAGCCCGAGCCGTCGGCGAGGCCGGTGAAGTTCTGCACGGTGCGGGGGGCGTGGTCGCCGAAGAGGTTCACCACGATGTCTCCGTGGTTGGTGTGGATCGTGGCGACTGCGGTATGGATCGGCATGGGTACATTCTTTCAGAGTCCCGTGCAAGCCCTCGCGGTCTCAGGGCAGTCTGGCAAGATGGACGGAACGTCCGACACGCCTGTCCAGAAGGAGGGCCCCGTGAGCCTCAGCCGTAAGCGCAAGAAGGAACTTCGGAAGCTTCAGAACCAAGCCAACAAGATCTGGGCCTCGCAGCAGGTGCTCGTCGGCGAGGCCGGCAACATCGCCCGGGAGGCCGGGCGCCAGCTCGGCTACTACGGCCGCGAGCAGCTCGGGCCGCAGGTGCAGGCGACGTACGGCAAGTACGCCCAGCCCTACGTCTCGAAGAGCCTGGATGTCTCCCGCGACGTGCTGACGAACCGCGTCGTGCCCGCGGCCGGCGCCGTGGTCGGCTCCGCGCTGTCGGTGTGGGATGCCGCGACCGACACCCGCACCCGCCTCGCGGCGGGCAAGGGTTTCGCCCTCCCCGACTCCAAGACCTACGCCAAGAAGGCGGAGAAGTACGGCAGGGACGCCACCAAGGCGCTGTCGAAGAAGTTCGCCGTGCTCGAGCCCAAGAAGCAGAAGCAGGGCCTGGGAGCGGGTGGTGTGATCGCCATCATCCTGGGCGTGGCCGCGGCCGCCGGTGTGCTGTACGCCGCGTGGCAGACGCTGCGTGCCGATGACGAGCTGTGGGTGGCCGACGACCCGCTGCGCGCCCCCGACGCCTGATGCACCGGTGAACCTCGGCCTCCAACGCGTCGCGGAGGCCGCCGCGGCGCGCGGCCTCGAGGTGGAATTCCGCGAGCGGCCGGCCGCGAAGAGCCTTCCCGAGGCGGCCGAACTCCTCGGCATCCGCCCCGCGGGCATCGTGAAGACGCTCGTCGTCAAACGCACTGCCGGCGCCGGGGACGACGCGTTCCTCTTCGCGTTGATCCCCGGCGACCGTGCCATCTCGTGGCCGAAGCTCCGCGCAATCGTCGGGGCGAATCGTCTTCAGTTGCCTGATCCCGAGCTGGCCCTCGCCGCCACCGGTTACGAGCGCGGCACCATCGTGCCGATCGGCAGCACCACCGACTGGCCGATCTATGCCGATGAGCGCATCGTCGGCGAGCGCATCGCCATGGGTGCGGGCGCGCACGGATTCAGCCTCTTCGTCGATGCCGACGCGCTCGTCGCCGCGTACGGCGCAACGGTCGCCGACATCTCGCAGCCGATCCAGCCGCGCTAGTCTCCGGACTCGTCCGCCGGCGCCTCGACGAGACCCGCCATCCGGAGGCCGATGTCGACGAGCCGGACCCGCTGCAGATCGGCGACCGCCGGCAGCGGGAACCACTCCGCCCGGTCGGTGCTGCCATTCGTCTCATGTCGCAGCCGGCCACCGTCGATGCTCGCGCGGTAGACGATGCGGAGCGTGTGCAGCGGCTGGGTCGCGCCGACCGTGATGCGGCGCGCAGCGGGGATGACACGGGAATGGATGCCCAGGAGCTCGCCGACGACGGCGCGGTAGCCCGTTTCCTCCTCCACCTCGCGCCGCGCGGCGTGCTCGGGATCTTCCCCGGGCTCGAGCCCGCCTCCGGGCAGAGTCCAGGCGGCCCGGCGCCCCTCGTTCCAGTGGGCGAGGAGGATGCGGTGGTCGGCGTCGACGATGACGGCGTAGGCCGCGACGCGCAGATCCATACGCTCGACCCTAAACCAGATGGGAAACCGGTCGCCCCGGAGTCGCGGACTCCGTCGGAGCGGATGGCGAACTGGTGGAGCCTAGGAGATTCGAACTCCTGACATCCTGCTTGCAAAGCAGGCGCTCTACCAACTGAGCTAAGGCCCCGGGGCTGGGTGTGGTGGGGCTACCAGGACTTGAACCTGGGACCTCTTCATTATCAGTGAAGCGCTCTAACCGCCTGAGCTATAGCCCCGATCTGTGCTGCCGGCTCGCGCCGCCAACCTCCAAGAGATTACCCGACGCGCGGGCTTTTCTCGAATCGGTCAGTTCGACGTGAAGCCGACGAGCAGGCCGCCGGTCACCTTGACGGCGAGGTTGTAGATCCCTGCCATCACCGCACCGAGCACCGTGACCACCACGAGGTTCAGGATGGCCACCACCGCCGAGAACGCGAGCACCTGCGGGAGGCCGAGGAACTGCGACACGAGGAAGCTGCCGTCGGAGAAGCTTCCCACGAGCTCGTCGACGCGCGTGATGATCTGTGTGGCACTGAGAACCAGGTAGATCATCACGAACGAGACCACCGTGACGATCGCGATCGCAACGGCGGCCAGGAACGAGAGCTTCACCGCGGACCAGAAGTCCACGTACACCAGGCGCAACCGCACCTGCTTGGCGCTGGTCTTGCTGCTGGACTTCCTGGCGAGCTTGTCGGCTACCGTGCTCATACGTCAGTACTTCCTTCGGGCGTCGGGGAGGGAGTGTCGGTGTCGTCGACCTCCTGCGGCACCGCATCGGCCGCGAGATTGGGGGCGGCCTCGGTCGTCTCCGCGTTCTCTGCGAGATTCCGTTCGGTGTTCCGGGCGATGGCGATGATCCGATCATCGTCACCGGCGCGGGCGAAGACGACACCCATGGTGTCGCGACCCTTGGCGGGCACCTCGGCCACGGCAGAGCGTACCACCTTGCCACTGGCAAGAACCACCAAGACCTCGTCGTCCTCCCCGACGATGAGGCCACCCGCCAGGTCGCCCCGGTTGTCGGTCAGGCGGGCCACCTTGATGCCGAGCCCGCCGCGGCTCTGGCCGCGGTACTGGTCGACCGAGGTGCGCTTGGCGTAGCCCCCCTCGGTGACGACGAAGACGAAACCGGCATCCGAGACGACCGATGCCGACAGCAGCGCGTCGTCTCCGCGGAACGACATGCCCTTCACGCCCTCCGTCGCCCGGCCCATCGGGCGGAGCGCCTCATCGGTGGCGGTGAAGCGCAGCGACATCCCGTGCCTGCTGATGAGAAGGATGTCGTCACCCTCCTCGACCAGCAGGGCGCTGACCACCTCGTCGCCCTCTCGGAGCTTGATCGCGATCACACCGCCCTGGCGGTTGGTGTCGTACTCCGTCAGCCGCGTCTTCTTCACGAGGCCGCTGCGCGTCGCGAGGACGAGGTGGGTCGCCACGGTGTAGTCGCGGATGTCGAGGATCTGCGCGATCTCTTCGTCGGGCTGCAGGGCGAGGAGGTTCGCGACGTGCTGACCCTTCGCGTCCCGCCCGGCTTCGGGAACCTCGTACGCCTTCGCGCGGTAGACGCGCCCCTTGTTGGTGAAGAAGAGCAGCCAGTGATGGGTCGTCGTGACGAAGAAGTGCTCCACGACATCATCTGCGCGCAGCTGCGCGCCCTTCACGCCCTTGCCGCCGCGGTGCTGGGATCGATAGTTGTCGCTGCGGGTGCGCTTGATGTATCCGTCGCGGGTGACGGTGACGACCATCTCCTCCTCGGGGATGAGGTCTTCCACCGACATGTCGCCGTCGAACCCCGGCAGGATCTCGGTGCGGCGGTCGTCGCCGAACTTCTCCACGATGCCCGTGAGTTCATCGCGGATGATCTCGCGCTGGCGGAGGGGTGAGGCGAGGATGTCCCGGTAGTCGGTGATCCGCGCTTCGAGTTCCTCCGCCTCGTCGATGATCTTCTGGCGCTCCAGCGCAGCGAGGCGCCGCAGCTGCAGGTCGAGGATCGCCGCAGCCTGGAGCTCGTCGATCTCGAGGAGCGCCTGCAGTCCCTGGTTCGCCTCCTGCGGCGTGGGCGAACGGCGAATGAGCGCGATGACCTCGTCGAGGGCATCGAGCGCCTTGAGGTAGCCGCGCAGGATGTGCATCCGCTCCTCGGCTTTGCGGAGCCGGTAGCGGGTGCGGCGGACGATGACCTCGACCTGATGGTCGATCCAGTAGGACACGAACTGATCGAGCGACAGGGTGCGCGGCACACCGTCGACGATCGCCAGCATGTTCGCGCCGAAGTTCTCCTGCAGCTGGGTGTGCTTGTAGAGGTTGTTGAGGACGACCTTGGCGACGGCGTCGCGCTTGAGGACGATCACCAGACGCTGCCCGGTGCGCCCAGACGTCTCGTCGCGGATATCGGCGATGCCGGTGATCTTCCCGTCGCGGGCGAGATCACCGATCTTCACCGCGACGTTGTCGGGGTTGACCTGGTACGGCAGCTCGGTGATCACGAGGCACGTGCGGCCCTGGATCTCCTCGACGTTCACGACCGCGCGCATCGTGATCGAGCCACGTCCGGTGCGGTAGGCCTCCTTGATGCCGCGGTTGCCGAGAATCTGTGCGGCCGTCGGGAAGTCAGGCCCCGGGATGCGCTCCATGAGCGCATCGAGAAGCTCCTCGCGCGACGCCTCGGGGTGCTCCAGCGCCCAGAGGGCGCCGGACGCGACCTCGCGGAGGTTGTGCGGCGGGATGTTCGTCGCCATGCCGACCGCGATGCCGACCGATCCGTTGACGAGCAGGTTCGGGAACCGCGCGGGGAGGACGACCGGTTCCTGCGTGCGCCCGTCGTAGTTGTCCTCGAAGTCGACGGTCTCCTCTTCGATGTCGCGGACCATCTCGAGCGCGAGGGGCGCCATCTTCGTCTCGGTGTACCGGGGGGCCGCCGCGCCCTGGTTGCCCGGCGAACCGAAGTTCCCCTGACCGAGCGCCAGCGGGTACCGCAGGGCCCACGGCTGCACGAGGCGGACGAGGGTGTCGTAGATCGGCGCGTCACCGTGCGGGTGGTACTGACCCATGACCTCGCCGACGACGCGGGAGCACTTGGAGAACGCCTTGTCGGGGCGGTACCCGCCGTCGTACATGCCGTAGATCACCCGGCGGTGCACCGGCTTCAGGCCGTCTTCGACGCGGGGGAGCGCCCGCCCGACGATGACGCTCATCGCGTAGTCGAGGTAGCTGCGCTGCATCTCCAGCTGCAGGTCGACCTGGTCGATGCGACCGTGGTTGTGGCCCGCGTTCACGTCGGGGCGGTCGTCGTCAGCCATGCGTTCTTCCTACTTTCCGGCGTTCCGTCTCGTCACTGCGCTCCTTGAAGCGGGACGAAACGCGCATTGATCGAGCCCTCAGATGTCGAGGAAGCGGACGTCCTTGGCGTTGCGCTGGATGAACCCGCGCCGCGATTCGACGTCCTCGCCCATGAGTACCGAGAAGATCTCGTCGGCGGCCGCGGCGTCGTCGATGGTCACCTGCTTGAGGATCCGGGTCTCGGGATCCATCGTGGTCTCCCACAGTTCGTGGTCGTTCATCTCGCCCAGACCCTTGTACCGCTGGATCCCGTTCTCCTTGGGGATCCGTCGCCCGGCCGCCTGGCCGTCGACGAGCATCGCGTCGCGCTCGCGGTCGCTGAAGGCGTACTCGTGCTCGGCGTTCGACCACTTGAGTCGGAACAGCGGGGGCTGGGCGAGGTAGACGTAGCCTGCCTCGATGAGTCCCCGCATGTAGCGGAAGAGCAGGGTGAGCAGAAGCGTGGTGATGTGCTGTCCGTCGACATCGGCATCCGCCATCAGCACGATCTTGTGGTAGCGGGCCTTGCCGATGTCGAACTCTTCGCCGATGCCCGTGCCGAAGGCCTGGATCATCGCCTGGACTTCTTTGTTGCCGAGCGCGCGGTCGAGCCGAGCGCGCTCGACGTTGAGGATCTTCCCCCGGAGGGCGAGGATCGCCTGGGTGTGCGGGTCGCGCCCCTGCACGGCCGAGCCGCCGGCGGAGTCGCCCTCGACGAGGAAGATCTCGCTGATCGAGGGATCCTTGCTGGTGCAGTCCTTCAGCTTGTCGGGCATGGCCGCGGACTCGAACACGCTCTTGCGCCGAGCGGTCTCACGGGCCTTGCGCGCGGCGAGCCGCGCCGTGGCCGCATCGATGGCCTTCCGGATGATGTTCTTCGCCTGCGCGGGGTTCCGGTCGAACCAGTCGCCGAGACGATCGCCCACGACCTTCTGGACGAAGGCCTTCGCCTCGGTGTTGCCGAGCTTCGTCTTGGTCTGCCCCTCGAACTGCGGCTCGGAGAGCTTGACCGAGATGACCGCGGTGAGCCCCTCGCGCACATCGTCGCCCGAGAGGTTCTCGTCCTTCTCCTTGAGCAGGTTGTTCGCGCGGGCGTAGCGGTTCACGAGCGCGGTCAGCGCCGCGCGGAACCCTTCCTCGTGCGTCCCGCCCTCGTGGGTGTTGATCGTGTTGGCGAAGGTGAAGACGTTCTCGGTGTAGCTCGTCGTCCACTGCATCGCCATCTCGAGGGCGATCTTGCGCTCGGTGTCCTCCGATTCGAACGCGATGATCTCGTCGTTGACGATGTCAGCACGGCGCACCTTGTTGAGGTACTCGACGTAGTCGACCAGGCCGCGCTCGTACAGGAAGCTGTTGCGCGGGTGGTGGGGTCGTTCCTCACCCGACTCGTCGGCTTCGACCGACACCGCACGGGGCCGCTCGTCGCTCAGGGTGATGCGGAGCCCCTTGTTGAGGAACGCCATCTGCTGGAAGCGCGTCCGCAGCGTCTCGTAGTCGAAGTCGACGGTGTCGAAGACCGTCTGGTCGGGCCAGAAGGTGATGGTGGTCCCGGTGACGTCACTCTCCTCCTCGCGCGCCAGCGGTGCCTGGGGGATGCCGCCGTCGCGGTAGGACTGCCGCCACACGTAGCCCTGCCGGCGGACCTCGACCTCGAGGCGCGACGAGAGCGCGTTGACCACGGAGGATCCCACGCCGTGGAGGCCTCCCGATACGGCGTACCCACCGCCGCCGAACTTCCCGCCGGCGTGGAGGACGGTGAGCACCACCTCGACGGTGGACTTGCCCTCGGTGCGGTGCATGTCGACGGGGATGCCACGACCGTTGTCGACGACGCGGATCGCCCCGTCTTCGAGGATCGTCACCTCGATGGCGTCGCAGTATCCGGCGAGCGCTTCATCGACGGAGTTGTCGACGATCTCGTAGACGAGGTGGTGGAGACCCCGCTCACCGGTCGAGCCGATGTACATGCCGGGGCGCTTGCGCACCGCCTCGAGCCCCTCGAGCACCTGGATGTCGTCGGCCCCGTAACCGTTCTGCACCTTCTCCGCGGGCCGCGATTCGGAATTGTCGGGAACGCTCTCGGGGGTCACAGACGTCATAGATTCCAGCGCTCCAGATCGGTTCGACGAACCTTCCCAGTCTATCAAGCGGCGGACCGGTTCCGTGCGCTCTACGCCGCTGTGGCGCCGTGAAAGAGCTCCGGACAGGATCGAAGGTGGCTCAGCCGTAGGTATCGCGCGGACCGCGCCCTGGAATGGCTCTCGGACCCCATTTCCAGGAGGGGACGTCCGGCCCGATGAAGCGGATCGTTTCCACCCCTGCTTCCGGGTACCTGCGGATGATCTCCGAGAGGATGTGCGACCGCATCAACTGCAACTGCTTCGCCCACGCCGTCGAGTCGGCTTGGACGGTGAGGATGCCGCGGTCGAAGGCGACCGGTCGGGTGTGCTGGGCGGTGTTCTCGCCGGCGACTTCGTTCCACGTGCGGACGACGTCTTCGCGCGCCAGTTGCGGCTCCCATCCCGCCTGTCGGGTGAGGTCGGCGAGGACGTCGGCGACCCCCTTCGGGTCGCGTCCCGGGGCGAAGGGGAGATTCGCGTCATCGGCGGTCGTCCTCTTCCGGCGACGCCGCAGGGTGCGAGCTGAGGGCTCGAGGCCCCGAAGGCGGAGGTACGTCGCGATGGTCACGGGCACCGACTCGGGCGCCGCATCGCCGCCGGCTTCTTTCGAGTCAGACATCGATCGGGTGTCCGTGCGGCCGCGGCGGAGCAGACGGATCGAGGGAGACGGGGTCGACGATCGTGCCGGCGTCGACCTGAAGCGTATGGGCACGCAGCGCCTCGGGGACATCCGCCCCGACCGCCGCGGTGACTATGACCTGCTCGAAACCGGAGGTGAGCTCGGCCAGTCGACCCCGCCGGCCGCTGTCGAGCTCGGCGAACACGTCGTCGAGGATGACGATGGGGTCACCGAGAGAGGAGTCGGCGCGCAGGAGCTCGGCCGACGCGAGGCGCAGCGCCAGGGCGACCGACCACGATTCCCCGTGCGAGGCGTATCCCTTGACCGGCAGACCCCGGACACGCAGCACGAGATCATCGCGGTGCGGACCGACCAGGGTGACGCCGCGGTCGAGCTCGGCGGAGCGCCGGGCCGTCAGGGTCTGACGGAACTGCGCGAGGAGATCGGATGTCGCGGGCACGGCCGCGGGCGAGACATCCGCCCCCTTCGCCGCCGCCGCGGTGTCGCCGTCGTCCTCAGGATCGACGTCGGACCCGACGGACAGCGCCCACTGGAGTTCGGGATGGTGATCGGCGCCGGCGATGGACCGGTACGCGTCCTCGACCGGAGCGGCGAGGTCGACCGCGAGCGCGATGCGGGCCCGGATGATCTCGGTGCCGAGTCCGACGAGCTTGTCGTCCCACACGTCGAGTGTCGACAGTGCGTCGCCCTTCAGCCCACGCGCCCGCGCGGACTTCAGCAGAGCCGTCCGCTGCTTGAGCACCCGGTCGTAATCGCCGAGTACCCCGCCCATGCGCGGCGCGCGCTGCACCAACAGCTGATCGGCGAAGCGCCGGCGCGCGGACGGATCGCCGCGGACGATCTGAAGGTCCTCGGGAGCGAAGAGGACGACCTGCGCGTAGCGCGGGAGCTCGGCGGTGCGGACGGGTGCGCCGTTCACGCGGGCCTTGTTCGAACCCTGCCGGTTCACCTGTGCTTCCAGCTGCACCCGCCGCTCGCCATGGGCGAGGCGCGCGCGGACGATCGCGTACTCGGCGCCGTCCTTGACCATCGGCGCATCATTGGAGACCCGGTGCGAGCCGAGGGTCGCGAAGAACGCGATCGCTTCGACCAGATTGGTCTTGCCCTGTCCGTTCCGCCCGACGAACACGTTGGGACCGGGACGGAGCGCCAGGTCGACGGCCGCGTAGTTGCGGAAGTCGACGAGGTTCAGGTGCTCCACGATCACCCGACAACCCTAGTTGCGGCCGAGGACAGCTAGCGGAGAAGGAGATTCGGCTGCAGGAGGTACTTGAACGACTCCGCGCCGCCCTTGTCGACCGACGTCTGCGGCGTGATGAGGACGGGGCTCAGCTTGTTGGCGTTCTCGCTGGAGGTGAAGGTGATGCGGGTGAATTCGCTCTTCACCGCGCCGAGCGACTCGAGGAGATACTGCGGGTTCAGGCCGAGCGTCACATCGTCACCGACGAGCGTCGCATCCACGGATTCGGTCGCCCGGGCCTGCTCCGTGCCCGAGGCGTCCATCGCCACGGTGTCGGCACTGAAGGTGAATCGCAGGGGAGCCGAGCGATCGAGCACCAGCGACACGCGACGGACCGCCTCGGCGAGCTCGGCGGTGTTCACGACGGCGTGATGTTCGGTCTGCTCCGGGAAGAGGCGCCGTACCGGGGGGAAGTTGCCCTTGATGAGGAGCGACGTCACGGTCTTGTTGCCCGCCGTGAAGGCGATGATCTCGCGATCGCCGGCGCCCGAGAAGGCGATGGAGATGTCGCCGCCGTGCGCGAAGGTCTTTCCCACCTCGGTGAGGGTGCGGGCGGGAACGAGCGCGGTCGTGGTGTCGTCGGATGCCGCGGATCCGCCGTCCCACGGGATCTCGCGCAGCGCCACGCGGTAGCGGTCGGTCGCGACGAGGCTGAGCTGGGTGCCGGTGACTTCGAGCTGCACGCCCGTGAGCACCGGAGTGACGTCGTCGCGCGAGGCGGCGAAGGCGACCTGGGCGATCGCCGTGGCGAAGTCCTCGGACGGCACGAGCCCCGACTCCCCGCTCACCTCGGGGATGGCGGGATACTCCTGCACCGGCATGGACGCGAGGGTGAAGCGCGCCGACCCGCAGGTGAGGAGGATGCCGCCGTCTTCGTCGACGGCGATCTGGATCGGGGCGTTGGGAAGCCGGCTGGCGATCTCCGACAGCAGGCGCCCGTGAACGAGGATCGTGCCCGGCTCGTCCACGGTCGCCTCGATGGTGGTGCGTGCCGATGCCTCGTAGTCGAACGCCGACAGCGACAGGCCCTCGTCGGTGGCCTCGATCAGCACGCCGGCCAGGATCGGCTGCGGGTTCCGCTGCGGCAGGAGCTTCACCACGAATGACACGGCTTCGCTGAACACATCGCGATTGACGTGGAACCTCACGGGCGCTCCCTCGACGTCGGGCTGGGCCTCTCATGCTAGTGGTCGGCCTCGCCCATGCTAGTGCCGGCACTCAGCGACATCCGATGCCTCTGCCCCGGCCACCGGCGTCACCGGTCGTCCCTGTGGAGGTGATCGGATCCACTTTCTTAATGGTCAATCTTCGTCATGGTGTTAACCGCTGTGGAAAGTGTGGACAACCTCCGCGTCGCCATGCGGGGCGAGGAAACTACACGCGTGTGAGATGTGGAACGGCTGCGGAGGAAGGCGTGGGCGAGAGCGTGGCGGAAGAGGGGTCATCCACAGTTCTCCACAGGGCGAGCTGCCGCGTGCACAGTGATTCCGCAGGCCGATTGAGTTATCCACAAGTTTTCCACACTGTGAGGAAACGGATAATGGCGTCGCCGAGGCTCGCTGTCAAGCACGGATTCGGGCATGAACCGGTGATTGCCGAAGTACCGATCATGCGTCGACGGCGATGAGTGCGGTCAGCGCCCGGCGCGACCTAATTGGGTCGTGATCTCGGTCACCTGGTTGTAGATCGAACGGCGCTCTTTCATCAGGTCGCTGATCTTCTTGTAGGCGTACATGACCGTCGTGTGATCGCGGTTGCCGAAGAGCTGACCGATCTTCGGAAGAGACAGGTTCGTCCGCTCCCGGCAGAGGTACATGGCGATCTGGCGCGCTGTGGCGACCGCTTGCGACCGGCTGGAGCCGTACAGGTCGTCGACGGTGAGCTTGAAGTAGGCGGCGGTGGCCGTGATGATGTCGGTCGGCGAGATGATGTTCGCGTCGTCCTGATCGACGATGTCGCGAAGAACCGTCTGCGCGAGCGACATGTCGAGGCTCGACCGATTGAGACTCGCGAACGCCGAAACGCGGATGAGGGCGCCCTCGAGTTCCCGGATGTTGCTCGAGACGACGGTGGCGATGTACTCCAGCACCTCGTCGGGGATGTGGAGGCGCTCGGATTGAGCCTTCTTGCGCAGGATCGCGATGCGCGTCTCGAGGTCGGGAGCCTGGACGTCGGTGATGAGACCCCACTCGAAGCGGCTGCGCATGCGGTCTTCGAAACCGGTGAGGTGCTTCGGCGGCACGTCGCTGGTGATCACGACCTGTTTGTCGTGGTCGTGGAGGGTGTTGAACGTGTGGAAGAACGCCTCCTGGGTCTCGGCGCGACCCTGCAGGAACTGGATGTCGTCGATGAGGAGGATGTCGACGTCGCGGTACCGCGCCTGGAACGCCGAGCCACGGTTGTTCGCGATCGAGTTGATGAAGTCGTTGGTGAACTCTTCGCTGGAGACGTATCGCACTTTGATGCCGGCGTAGAGGCTGATCGCGTAGTCGCCGATGGCGTGAAGCAGATGCGTTTTCCCGAGTCCGGAGTCCCCGTAGATGAACAGCGGGTTGTAGGCCTTCGCGGGCGCTTCGGCGACGGCGACGGCGGCGGCGTGCGCGAAGCGGTTCGACTGGCCGATGACGAAGTTGTCAAAGGTGTACTTCGGATTCAGTCGCGTGTCGGTGCGGGAGACGGATGCCGGTTCGGCCGGTTCCTCGAGCGGGGACCGGATCGGCGTGAGCGGCGCCGAGGTCGCGGAGAGCCCGTTGCCGCCGGCGATTCCGCTTCCGCTCGAGGGAGCGGTGACCGGTACGGCGAGGTGGGCGTCGACGAGGTCGGGATTGACGACGACGCGGAACGTGCTCGCCGGTTGATCGCCGTTGAAGTCGACCCGGGCGAGGGCCTCGAGGAGGGGCGCGCGCATGCGCTTGTTCAGCTGCGCTGCGGTGAGGTCGTTCGGAACGTCGAGGTAGAGGGTGCCCCCGATGACACCCTGCGGTACGGCGAGGTTCAGAAAGCCCTGCAGTTGCGGGGTGATCCGTTCGTCCGTCGCGAGGACGTCGAGGACGGCAGGCCAGAACGGCACATCTGGTGGATCCTGCTCGGACATGCGCCCCCCGGGTCGATTCGCGGTCCCAGGACGAGCGGGGTCGTCACACCCGAACCTGTGGATAACTGCCCGAGCCACGCTAGTCAGCGAGGGTCGCGCGAGCAAACTCCACTGTAGAACCGGTCCGCGTGTCGTGCCACCGTCTGAGTGCGTCACACTGGTAATGCACGTGGATCGTCGGGGGGCGTGTCGGTTTGAGTTCTCCGGCGTATCGACGTAGCCTTAGTCGGTTGACTTATGCCTTCGCGGCAGTCCTGTAACGAACGTCCCCGGTCCTCCAAGGGTAGAACCCCGTCCCGGTGACACCTGATCCGGAGTTGATCTCATGAGCAAGCGCACCTTCCAGCCGAACAACCGTCGCCGCGCCAAGAAGCACGGCTTCCGTGCCCGTATGCGCACGCGCGCCGGCCGCGGCATCCTCTCCGCTCGTCGCGCCAAGGGGCGCACCGAGCTCTCGGCCTGACCTGACCGGTGCTCGCGCGGTCGCATCGGCTCACCCGCGGAACGGACTATAAGGCTGTCGTCCGCCGGGGGCGCCGCTGCGCGGGCGCGCATACGGTGACCTACGCCGTTCGCGGCGCCGAATCGGCGTCGTCTCGGTTCGGTTTCATCGTGAGCCGCCAGGTGGGTGGCGCGGTCGTGCGCAACACCGTCCGGCGCCGCCTGAAGGCCGTGTGCGCGGAGTCGCTGGAGCTCGCAGAGGGGCGGGATGTCGTCATCCGCGCTCTTCCGAGCGCTGCTACGGCGACCTACGCCGACCTTCGCGCCGAAGTGACCCGGTGTCTGTCTCGGAGGGCGAGCTCGTGAGTGTCCTGCCGGCCTACGCTCGCGGCGAGGCGCACCTGGATTCATCCGCCCTTCCCGGAACCGTGCCCCTTCTTCCCCGCAATGCGCTTCTCGGGCTTCTCCATGCCTACCGTGCGACGATCTCGCATACTTATGGCGACGTCTGCAAGTACTACCCCTCCTGCTCGGCCTACGCGGTCGGCGCGGTGCAGCAGCACGGCGCGATCGTGGGCACGGCGATGACCGCGGCGCGACTGGCGCGCTGCCATCCCTGGGCGAAGGGCGGCGTCGACGACGTTCCGCTCCGCGCCGACTTCCGTTACGGCATCACCCCCGCCGGGTTCGTCGTGCCGGCCACCCCCGGAAAGGACTGATCCGTCACATGGATCTCATCGGCATCATCCTCTGGCCGCTGAAGTGGGTCGTCGAGCTCGTGCTCGTCGCCTGGCACACGCTCTTCACCGCCATCGGGCTTCCGCCGGCGGATGGCATCACCTGGGTGCTCTCGATCGTCGGACTCGTGGTCGTCGTGCGGGCGGCGCTGATCCCGCTGTTCGTTCGGCAGATCAAGAGCCAGCGGAAGATGATGGAAATCGCCCCTGAACTGCGAAAAGTTCAGGAGAAGTACCGCGGTAAACGCGACCAGCTCTCGCGGGAGGCGATGAGTCGCGAGACGATGGCGCTGTACAAGAAGCATGGCACGACGCCCGTGTCGAGCTGTCTCCCCCTGCTCGTGCAGATGCCGATCTTCTTCGCACTGTTCAGCGTGCTCAATGACGTGACGCGTCACGTCCAGGAGGGCATCGGTGGCGTCGGGCTGCTCAACGCCGAGCTGACGCAGGAGTTCTACGACGCGAAGCTCTTCGGTGTCGCTTCGCTCCACGAGACTCTCATCAACGCCTTCGAGTCCAACAACGTCACCGCGATCATCATCCTGCTGACGCTGGTCGTGCTGATGATCGCGTCGCAGTTCTTCACCCAGCTGCAGATCATCTCGAAGAACCTCTCCCCCGAGGCCAAGACCGGCCAGGCGTACCAGATGCAGAAGGTCATGCTGTACGTCCTGCCCTTCGCCTTCGTCTTCTCCGGTGTCTTCTTCCCCCTCGGTGTGGTCATCTACTGGTTCGTCTCCAACCTGTGGACGATGGGACAGCAGTTCCTCGTCATCCGTGAGATGCCGACGCCGGGCTCGGACGCGGCGAAGGCTCGCGAGGAGCGTCTCGCGCGCAAGGGCAAGGCGATCGACTCGTCGGGCAAAGTCGTGCCGATCGAGAAGTACCAGGCCGAGCAGCAGCGTCTGCTCGAGGAGGCCGAGCGCGCGAAGGCGTCGCAGCCGAAGCGGCAGCAGCCGATAAGCAAGCAGCGCGCCAAGAAGCAGCAGCGGCCCGCGACCGGTCAGAAGCCCGACCCGGCAGCCAGCTGATACCCGTCCCCCGTTCTAAAGGATCCCCATGTCTGACACTGCCTCCGTTGATGCCCGCCCGCGCCGCGACGACCCGACCGTCGAGGAGCTGGAGGCGGAAGGTGACATCGCCGCGGACTTCCTCGAGGGGCTGCTCGACATCGCCGACCTGGACGGTGACCTGACGCTGGATGTGCGCGGCGGGCGTGCCTACGTCTCGGTCGAAGGGGAATCGGATGACTCCGTGGCACTCCTCTCCGATCCCGACACCGTTCAGGCGCTCCAGGAGCTGACGCGCATCGCGGTGCAGAACAAGACCGGTCGGCTGTCGCGGCTCATTCTCGACATCGGCGGGTCGCGGGATACGCGTCAGCGCGAGCTCGAGCAACTCGTCGATCGCGCGATCTCGCGCCTCGAGGAGGGCTCCACCCAGGCGTCGCTGCCCGCGATGTCCAGCTATGAGCGCAAGCTCGTGCACGACATCGTCGCGGAGCGCGGCTTCGTCTCGGAGTCGTACGGTGAGGGTGCGGATCGCCACACCGTGATCCGCCGCGGCTGAATCGTGTCGCCCGCAACGAGCTGATGGCGGAGTTGGAGGCGGAACCGTCCGCGGCGGAGCAGCTGTTCGGCAATCGGTTACCCATTGTTCGGCGCTTCGCGGCTGCACTGGCGGAACACGGCGAGGAGCGTGGCCTCATCGGTCCGCTCGAGCTCCCGCGCCTGTGGTCGCGTCACATCCTCAACAGTGCCATCGCGGCACCGCTCTTCGCCGGCAGGGTGGGCGACGTGGGATCCGGTGCGGGACTGCCGGGCCTCGTGCTGGCGATCGCACGACCCGACGTGCGTTGGGTGCTCATCGAACCGATGGAACGCCGCGTCGCGTGGTTGTCCGAGCAGACGGACGCACTGGGTCTCGACAACGTCGAAGTCATCCGTGCCCGGGCTGAAGAGTGGTCGGAGGGTGCGGTGCTCGACGCAGTGACGGCTCGCGCCGTGAGTGCCCTACGAACGCTCATTCCGGTCGCGGCGCCCCTGGTGCGGGAGGGTGGCGAACTCGTGCTGTTGAAGGGTCAGAACGCGCCCGCCGAGATCGATTCCGCGCAGAAGCAGATCAAGAAGTTCGGCCTCCGCGACGTGCGCGTGGAGGTTCTCGGCGAAGGAGTCCTCGCCGACCCGACGCGGGTGGTCCGCGCGACTGTCGCCCGTCCCTCCCGCGCTCCTCGGTGATCGGATGACGTCGCACCGGCATATCGAGATCACCCGTGTCATTTCAACAGCGGTGAGCACCGCAACGGCGGCCGACGGGCATTCGGTATTCGAGGAGCGCCCGGCTCCGTTGATGGCCTCCCGTTTCACGTGAAACGAACCGGCCCCCGACATGCGCCGCAGGTCCGATCTATGGGGCTGCTGTGGCGCGATCAACACGCCGGCGGCGGGAGATGCGGACGTGCCTCCCATACCGGTGATCGAACAGCGCTCAGGGCGCACGTCGAGATCGCACCATCACAGGGCACGCCGACGACTGTGGCGGAATCCTGCACCACTTCGTCAGGATGGCCGTCGTCCTGCGTGATCACCTGACGCGTGAAGTCAGCCGGCCGTGCCGTTCAGATCTCCATTCGAACGTCGGGACGGTCGAGCCGCGCCACACCCCCATCGCTGACTTTGCTGCGTGCGTCGGAGTACGTCGTGTTGTCGCGCAGACTCCTCGAAGAGCGGCGACCAGGCGGTGTGACGGCGTTGCCTGCGTTCACGGCGAAACTCTTCATCGCTCTGCGCGAGACGCAGGGGTTGCCTTCGTCACATCCGTCGATCAGTCGGTGCGCCTCAGGAGATTGACGGACGCGCGGGTCATTACCGTGCTGGCGTTGGCCGGCGCTGAACACTTGCGAGATGTCACCGCGGAGAAGCCCATCAGTGGGTCGTTGGGAGAAGGGTCGAGAGCCGAGGCGGAACTCCGGCCTATCGCAACCGATCCTTTAGTCAGGGGCGATCCCCACGGGAGGCGTCGGGAGAGCGCCCGATCCGATGCACCGCGAGAGGTGAGTCGACGCATCGGGCGGTCGGCGTCTCGACCCACCGGGCGTTTCACGTGAAACATGGACGGTGCGTTGCACTCCACGGTGCCCCGATTCGGGGTGCCGGAGTCCGGCCCCGGCGGAGCTGGCGGGCGCAACACAAGACTTTGGGAGGACGCCATCGCGGTACGCGCCGACGGCGCTTGATCAACCGATGAACCGGATCGCTCGCTCCCCCAGCCATGTCCCGTTCTGCAGCGGTGATGCTTGGTAATCGAGCAACCGGTAGCCCCCGCCATATTGAGATGGCGTCTCATCGAGAGGTGGTCTCGATACGCGCGTACGGCGCTACTCGACCTCCGATCCGACCGTTCATACAAGCGGAGAGCCGCGGCCCATCAGGCGGGCACAGAACGGGTGCGTCGGGTAGCAGGCAAAGCCGGCGTTCCCGACGTGCGGCGTGGCGGTCGGCGGGTGAAGGTGGTGCGCGTCTGCGGCCCTGCTTCATCGGCGATAGCCGATGGCTGCTGCGCGCCGCGTTTCACGTGAAACACCCGCGGTGCTGAAGCTGCGCTCGAACCAGTCAAACCGTGCGGACGGCGGCTGAGTCGCCGTCATGTTGCGGTTGAAGCGTCTCGGCCAGGCCAATTTGCTGTACGCGCCCGCGACGCGACGCGATCACCGCCCACCGGCACCGCGCGCGCCGCTGCTGCTCCTGGTCGGGAACGAGCGGGGACCTCGACGGGCGAGGAGCCGGCGGGACCGGCGTGTGCACACCGCGTCGTCCTAGTCGGAGTGCTTATCCCGGTTCGCGCCCGCGGCGCTCATCGATCACCGGGCTGATCAGGCACACGCCGCCGCGGCTCCTCGTCGCGGTAGATAGCCGATCTTGGAAGTGGCCCGCGGCGGTGCTCGATCACCCGGGGGCGAGGCGTTCCCACCTCCGGCGCTCACGGATCGCCTGGTGGCGGGGACGCGCGGAGGTGCGGACGGGGAGGGGGGGTGGCGACGGTTAGAGTGTAACGAGCCATGCACGACCCGAGCGGAGCGTTTCACGTGGAACATGCCGAGAACGTGACGTCAGCGGCATCCATCACCCTCGACGACACCCCTCTCGCTCGTGAACTCGCCGATCTGACCGCGCGCCGCCGTCGCCTCGACGCCGTCGAGGTCACCTTCTCCGGTCGCACACGCGTCTTCACGGTGGCGAACCAGAAGGGTGGCGTGGGCAAGACGACGACGACCGTCAATCTCGCCGCCGCCCTCGCCTCGCTCGGCGCGAAGGTGCTGGTCATCGACCTCGACCCCCAGGGCAACGCATCGACGGCACTCGGCGTCCCGCACGACGCCGACACTCCGAGCATCTACGACGTGCTCATCGACGACTTCCCGCTGGCGGACATCATCCAGACCAGCCCCGAGTCGCCCAATCTGCTTTGCGCGCCGAGCACCATCCACCTCGCCGGGGCCGAGATCGAGCTGGTGTCGCAGGTCGCTCGAGAGCACCGGCTCCGCACCGCCGTCGACGACTTCCTCGCGCAGCAGACGGAGCGCCTCGACTTCGTCCTCATCGATTGCCCACCGTCGCTCGGCCTCCTCACAATCAATGCCTTCGCGGCCGGCCACGAGTTACTGATTCCGATCCAGTGCGAGTATTACGCCCTGGAGGGCCTGAGCCAACTGCTCGGAACGGTGCGGATGATCCAGAAGCACCTCAACCCACGGCTGCACCTCTCCACGATCATGCTCACGATGTACGACGGCCGCACGCGTCTCGCCCAGCAGGTGGCGGATGAGGTACGCCAGCACTTCCCGAAGGAAGTGCTCCGGACCGTGATCCCCAGGTCGGTGCGCGTTTCGGAAGCCCCGAGCTTCGGCCAGACGGTCATCGCCTACGACGGACAGTCCGCCGGAGCCGTCGCCTACCGCGAAGCCGCGGTGGAGATCCTCCGACGCGAGAACGACGAACGACATGAAGGAGACGCCTGATGGCCAAGCGCACAGGACTCGGACGCGGCATCGGAGCCCTCATCCCCACGAGCGAGCCGACGGAGTCTCGGCCGGCGGACGTCTTCTTCTCGCGGAGCGCCGTTGCCGTCGAGGAACGCCCGACCGAGGCGACAGCGACGACCACGGATGACACTCCGCCCGACGATCTCGTCGCCGTGCCCGGCGCTCGGCTCGTCCACATCGATCCCCACTCGATCGTTCCCAACCCCCGTCAGCCGCGTTCGCACTTCGACGCAGACGATCTCGCCGAGCTGGTGCACAGCGTACGAGAGTTCGGTGTTCTGCAGCCCGTCGTCGTTCGTGACCTGGGCGACGACTCGTACGAGCTCATCATGGGGGAGCGCCGCACCCGCGCCGCGCGGGAGGCCGGACTCACGGCGATCCCCGCCGTGGTGCGCGATACCGCTGATGAGCACCTGCTTCGCGACGCGCTGCTGGAGAACCTCCACCGGTCGCAGCTCAACCCGCTCGAAGAGGCTTCCGCCTACCAGCAGCTTCTCGAGGACTTCGGCATCACCCAGGAGGAGCTGGCAGCGCGCATCGGCCGTTCACGCCCGCAGATCAGCAATACGATCCGCCTCTTGAAGCTTCCCGTCCAGGTGCAGCAGCGCGTTGCAGCGGGCGTGTTGAGCGCCGGTCACGCGCGAGCGCTGCTCTCCCTCGACGACGAGGCGGCCATCCAACGCCTGGCCGACCGCATCGTCAACGAGGACATGTCCGTCCGTGCGGCGGAGGCCGCCGCGAAGATGGGCGACGGCGGCGTCACCCGGTCGTCACGACCGAAAGCCGGCGCACGCCGTGGCCACCTCGACGAGCTCGCCGAGCGGTTGGGTGATCGCCTGAACACACGGGTCCGCATTTCCCTCACCGCGAGGAAAGGCCAGATCAGCATCGATTTCGCAAGCGTGCAGGACCTCAATCGGATCCTGGCCGATCTCGGCGAAGATCCGTATGGGGATGCCTGAGTCCACAGGATGCCGGCTCGGCGCCCGGGCGTCGGCGTTGCCACGTAGGCTGGATCGGTGACCTCAGAAGACCACTCTCCGCGGCGACGAGCCAGTCTCGAGCTTCTGCGCGCTGAGGCGTCCGACGAGCTGTCGGTCATCGTGACGGAGCGCCTCCGCGGCGGCGAAGATCCTTGGGACTTCATGGAGGACCTGCCGACGGTCGATGAGCTCGTCGTTCTGACCCTTCGAGCCGAGCACATCGAAGCCAACGGCGGCGTACGCCTGAATTCCTCGCGTCACTATCGCGTTCTCCGCCAGATCGCACTCGACTATCCGCCGCTGACGCGCGCCGTATGGCGGTTGCTCGGCGCGGGAAGCCCTCATCGTCGATGGGATGCCGCGATCCGCGCCGACGCGTCCTGATCTATCGGACCTCGGTTCCCGGTAGATGCCGGAATCGGCATGAATTCCCCGAGATACGGGAAAGCCCCGATCACCGGGCATTCGCCGGTGACCGGGGCTGAAGTCAGGCCCGCACGGGACCGCGTCGTCAGCCGATGTAGGCCGCGAGGTCCTGCTCGAGAGCGAACTTCGGCTTCGCGCCGATGATCGTCTTCTCGACCTCGCCCTTGTTGAAGACCTTCATCGCCGGAATGGACGTGATCTGGTACTTCATCGCGAGGTCGGGGTTCTCGTCGACGTTGAGCTTGACGATCGTGATCTTCTCGGGGTTCTCGGCCTGAATCTGGTCGAGGACCGGTGAGACCATGCGACACGGTCCACACCACTCGGCCCAGAAGTCGACGAGCACGGGGCCGTCGGCCTTCAAGACGTCCTGCTCGAACGTGGCGGAAGTCGTCGCCTTGGCGGTCATATCAAAATCTCCTTCGCTGGGAAGTCCAACTCACTTGTGCAACGCGCGGGTGCGCGTCGTTGTTCCCGCAGGCCGCCTCAGGCAGCGTCGGCGTCCGGCAGGTCGTCGATCTCCGCGACATCCGGTGCCGGCTCACCCGCCTCGCCGAGGGCAGCGAGGTAATGCTCCACGTCGAGAGCGGCCACCGTCCCGCTGCCGGCCGCGGTCACGGCCTGACGGTAGGTCGGGTCGATGACGTCACCCGCGGCGAAGACGCCGGGAAGGGATGTCCGCGACGACCGGCCATCCACCCACACCGTTCCTGCTGAGGTCAGGTCGAGCTTGCCGTGCACCAGGTGCACCCGCGGGTCATAGCCGATGGCGACGAAGATGCCGTCGAGCGCCAATTCGCGCCGTGCTCCGTCGACGGTGGACTCGAGAACGACACCCGTCACGGTCTCGTCACCGAGGATGTCGACGACCTCGCTGTTCCAGACGAACTCGATCTTGTCGTTCTTGAAGGCGCGCTCCTGCATGATCTTCGAGGCGCGGAGCTCATCGCGGCGGTGGATCACGTACACCTTCGAGGCGAACTTCGTCAGGAACGTGGCCTCTTCCATCGCGGAGTCGCCGCCGCCGACGACGGCGATCACGCGCTCGCGGAAGAAGAATCCGTCACAGGTCGCGCAGTACGACACGCCACGGCCCGACAGCCGGGACTCACCCTCGATGCCGATCTTGCGGGGTGCGGAACCGGTCGCGAAGACCAGGGACTCGGCCTCGTGCACCGTGCCGCTCCCCAGGGTGACGCGCTTGATGTCACCGTCGAGGTCGAGCGCCACGACATCGTCGTAGACGACCTCGGCTCCGAAGCGCTCGGCCTGCTGCTGCATCCGATTCATCAGCTCCGGCCCCTGGATGCCCTCGGGAAAGCCGGGGAAATTCTCCACCTCGGTGGTGTTCATCAGCTCGCCGCCGGCCTCGACAGAGCTCGCGATCACGAGCGGCTCGAGGTTCGCGCGGGCGGCGTAGATCGCCGCCGTGTACCCCGCGGGGCCCGAACCGATGATGATGACGTGACGCACAGCGCCCCCTTCGATTGATGTCTCTGTCTTCAACACATGGTAGGCGTGGGGCATTCCTCCGGTCAGCGCCCACCCGGCAGCATCCGTCGCACCAATCCCACGGCCGGCGAGAGCTCGGGCGCCCGCAGAAGGGCGAGCCCGCCGGCGTATACCGCCAACACGACGAGGCTGATGAGGGCCGTTCCGACCGCGCCGAGCACCTTGTCGGACACGGCCCATCCGTCGATCCCGCCGAAAAGGAGGAAAACACCCCATCCGGCGGCCGCAGCGGGAAGGGCGGCGAGCGCGAAGCGGGCGAGCGAGCCCAGCCACGAGCCAATTCCGATGTCACCGATCTTTCGTCGCAGGAGGACTGTCGCCAGTACCAGTTGAACGATGCTCGCGAACGACTGACCCAGGGCGATTCCCGCTGCCAGGAACTCCAGAGGGATCACGCCGACGCGGACTGCTCCGGCCACCACGAGTGCGGTCACGACGACCAGCGCGCACTGCACGAGAGTGAAGAAAAACGGTGTGCGCGTGTCGTTGTAGGCGTAGAACGAGCGTTGGATGACGAAGAGGACGGCGAGCGGCAGCAGGCTCACGAGGAAGCAGAGCAGCACTCCCGCCGCACCGGCCGCCTCCGTCCGACTGTCGGTGAAGATCCGCGAAGCGGGAAGCGCAGCCACTGCGAGCGCAGCGGTCGCGACGACGATGAAGAGACCGAGGATGCGGATACTCGCGACGATGTCCCGGCGGACCTCCTCGTCGCGACCGGCCGCCGCATGCTCGCTGAGTCGCGTGAAGTAGGGAGTGCCGATCGACAGCACGATGATCGAGTACGGCAGCATGAAGAGCAGCCAGGCGTTCTGGGTCACGAGGATTCCGGGGTCGCCGGCCGCAGCCTCCGACAGCGCCCGCGACTGGACGATACCGGCGAGCTGCCCCGCGACCACCATGAGAAAGGTCCAGCCTGCCAGCCGCCCGATCTGGTTGAGGCCGACACCGCGCCAGCGGAAGTCCGGTCGGACGCGCAGACCGGTCCGGCGCCAGAACAGCAGAAGGATGCCGGCCTGGACGACGATTCCGGCAGTGGCGGTGCCCGCGAGCACGGCGATCGCCTCAGGTGTCCAGGCGTCCACCGGCGCAGGGCCGCCGAAGAGGGCGATGAACGCCACGAAGCCGGCGATGGAGACGATGTTGTTGACGATCGGCGCCCAGGTGAAGGGTCCGAAGACTTTGCGCGCGTTCAGGGCCTCGCCGACCAAGGCGTACAAGCCGTAGAAGAAGATCTGAGGAAGACACCAGTAAGCGAAGGCCGTGGCCAGCGCCTGCTGCTCCGCGGTGAAGTTCGGGGCGTACAGCGCGACGAGCCACGGAGCGAGCACCACGGCGAGAGCCGTGACACCGAGGAGCACGACGGTTCCGAGGGTGAACAATTTGGACACGAATGCGCGTCCACCGTCGTCGTGTGCGGCGGCCTTGACGATCTGAGGGACGACCACGGCGGTGAGGAGGCCGGTCGAGATGATCGCGTAGATGTTGTTCGGGAGCTGGTTGGCGACGGCGAAAGCGTTTCCCGCGCCGGTGGTCGCTCCGACCGCCGACACGAGCACGATCGCGCGGAGGAATCCTGTCAGCCTCGACACGATCGTCCCTGCGCCGATGAGGACGCTCGCGCGCCCGATCCCGCTCACGCGGCGGATCCCGAGCCGGGAGCGGCGGGGTCGGAGACATCCGCGTGCTTCCGCCGGCGGAGCCGCCGCACGGTGCGGATGACACCCAGAAGAAGGAAGGCGCTCACGAGCACGCCGAGCACGATGAGCCCGATCGACTCCCACTCGGCGCGGACGACGACGTCGACCGACTGCGCCTGCCCGATCGGCTCGAAGGTGGGGCTCCGCAGTTGCATGCCGACCGTGACGTCGCCGTTGCCGAGCCGCGCCTGCACCGGGATCTCCACGCGCCCGTTGGAATCGGCGGGCACCGTGAAACGGGTCACACCCTGCACGTCGAGGCGCACGTCGTCAGGCGAGGCGTGCAGCTGCAGGTTCACCGGCCACGGCAGGTCGTTGCGCACCCACGGGCGCAACGCCGAGTCGGCGCTGATGAGTTGCGTCGTGCTCGGAGGAAGCATGCCGACGGCGTCGAGCGTTTCCTGCGTCTCGACCCGGTGATCGCTGAGCGCGATCGTCCAGGCCGCCGGGGCGGCAACCCACGACACCCCGAGCAGCTGCAGCAGCTCGGCACGCTCGGGGCCGGTGAGCAGCTGCGGGTCGTCGAGAATCGACGAGAAGCGCCCGAGCCGGGCTTCGTCGTCGAAGAGAGCGGATGTCGCGGCGGCCCGCTCGGTCTCGGAGGCCGCCGCCTCGCCCTCGAGGGTCACCATTTCGACCGGCTCCGGCGTCGTCGCGACGAGCCCCGGAAGCGACAGGGCGGTCACGCCCGGCGCCTCGAGTGCGGCGGCGATGGCAGTGTCGAGGGCGACGTAGGAGCGGGTCGCCGAGCGATCGAGCGCGACGAGCAGGGTCGCCCCGGGCGTCTCACCCATCGCGAAGGCGAGTTCTGCGCTCGCGATGGCGAGCTGCGCGCCGCGCAGAACGCTGTCATCGAGAAGGGACGCGGCCTGCAGGCTCTCCGACAGGCGGGCGTCGTAGACGAGGACACCGGCGCCACCGGCGTCTCCCCGAGCGGGAACCGCGCCGCCGGCGGCCCCCGCGGCAGTGCGCGTGGAGGGGACCAGGGTCAAGGCCGGTGCATCGGCGGTGCCGAGCCCCGCGAGGCCCGCGACAGTGTCGGCGCCGGTCGCCACCCCGGCGGGCCAATACACGCCACCGCGACCGTTCCCGATATCGAGCAGTTCGTCGAGTTCGGGGTACACGGGCGCCTCGGGGTCGGCCGCCGGGGAGTCGGTGGGCGTCGGCGCGACCGTGGGTTCCGGCGTCGACGGCTCCTCCTCGGCGGCGAAGTCGGCGGGGTCCATGTACGACAACAGCGACGAGGGCTGCAGCGGTGCGGCGAGGCCCGCGCGCAGTTGCACGGCTGGATCGGCATCGCCGAACTGCAGGGCGAAGCGCGAGTTCGGCAGCGACAGGAGGCGCTCGAGCCACGCGGTCGCCGAATCCGGGGCGCTGTCGCCGAGGACACGGATGCTCGCCGGAACCGCCGGATCGATCGCGAGGATGGCAGCGGTTCCTTCGACACCGGTCAGCTGCGTGGTGAGCGCCCCGCCGGGGGCGGTGAGCTCGGTCAGCTGCTCGGCGGTGAGAAGGCCCTCGGAAAGAGCCGGTGCGGTGATGGGAACGACGGCGGCGACCGCCGCGGTCGCCGCGGGATCGGGAACGACGATGACGCTCCGCGCCTCCAGCTCACCATCAGGACCCGGGTAGGTGGCGATCAGCGGATACACCCCGGGCCCACGGCCGGCGAGGGCCGGGTCCTCGGCGGGCACGCTGATCGACGCGGTCTGGTCGGTCCCGGAAGCGACCGGGTCGACGGGCACGGGGCTCCCCGCCGGTACGACGGCGCCGGGCGCAGCGGCGTCGCCACTCAGCCACGCGTCGAGTGCATCGCGATCGGTGAGTGCTTCGATGCCGAGCGAGAGCGTCGCTGAAAGCGGGGGGATCGTCCCGTCCGTTCCGTTGTCCACCGTGACCGACGCGGTCAATGCTTCGCCCGTGCGCACGACCCCTCCGCGGATGGGGGCGAGGGTGAGCGTCACCTCGCCCGAAAGCTGTTCACCCGAAGGTGCGGAGGGCGAGGGAGTGGGAGTCGGAGATGCGCCGGCCACCGCCGGAACGGCGACGCCACCGGTCATCAGGGCCACAAGGGTCGCGACTGCGGCGACCGCCGCGCTCCAACGGGCGCGCGGGCCGCGCGGGGATCGTGCCCGGGGCTCGGAGGGGCTCAGCGTCATAGGGTCTTCGCAGCCGGCCAGCGTCTGCTTCCGGCGGTGCCGTGGGGTCGCGGGATGCGACGGGGACCCGCGGCCGGGTGCGATTCTACGGTCCGGGCCTTTGAGGTTGCCGATGCCCGGCCGCAGGGCCGGCGATCGGCTTGAATGAGGAGGTGCCCGCCCCCGACCGGTCGTCCGCCGAGACGATCCCCGAGCCGGCGCCGGCCCTGTGCCGCGCGCTGGCCGACGACCTCCACGCCGCCGGCTTCACCTCCGACGCGCTCCGCGAAGCGTGGGGCGAGACCGCCGACACCGCCCTGGCGCATGGGCTCCGGGGTCCCGCCCTCGCCCGGCTCGCCCCCCGCCGCGATCCCCTGGCCGTACTCGCGCGGCTGCTCGCCCTCGGCGTCGAACAGCCGGCGGCTGCGGTCTCGTCCTCGCTCCCTCGGCTCGGGGCTCCGGGGCTGATCGCGCTGGGGCTCGCGACGGCGGAGCCGGATGACACGGTGCGACCCACCGCGATGATCCGCCCGCAGGCGTTCGTGGATGAGCACGGCGAGGGCGAGTGGTGGATCGCGAGCGACCTCGACGAGGCGGCCCTGGGAGGGCCGCTCCCCGAGGATCACGTGCTCGGGGTCGGCGGTGCCTCGCAGACGCTCGCCCGCTTGCAACTGCCGCGTGCCGTCGCGCGCGGGCTGGATCTCGGCACGGGGTGCGGCATTCAGGCCCTGCGGCTGCGGCGGAGCGCCGAGCGGGTGGTGGCGACGGATGTCTCCGAGCGCGCCCTGCGCTTCACGCGCCTCAACGCCCTCCTCAATGACGTCGACGGCATCGAGACGCGCCTCGGCAGCCTGTTCGACCCGCTGGAGCCCGGCGAGCAGTTCGACCTCATCGTGTCGAATCCGCCGTTCGTCATCACCCCTCGCGCCGCCGGGATGCCTGCCTACGAGTACCGCGACGGCGGACGAGTCGGCGATGCCCTCGTGGCCGAGGTCGTCAGCGGCGTCGGCGTGCACCTCGCGCCCGGCGGGGTCGCACAACTGCTCGGGAACTGGGAGTACTCCGCCGGCGAGGATGGCCTCGACCGGGTGCGCGGGTGGGTGGACTCGGCGCCGGTGTCGCTCGATGCCTGGGTCGTCGAGCGGGAGCGCCTCGACCCGTTGGCGTACGCCGAACTGTGGATTCGCGACGGCGGCACCGTACCCGGGTCGGCCGAGTACGCCCGCCTCATCGAGGCCTGGCTCGACGACTTCGCCGGCCGGCAGGTGACGGTCGTCGGGTTCGGATACATCCTTCTCCACCGGCCTCCGTCGTGGCGGGTCACCCTCGAGCGGTATGAGCGGGTGGGTGGTTCGAGGGCCGCAGCCCCGGTCTCCGGCCAACACCTCGCGGCATCCCTCGCCGCACATTCGCGTCTCGTCGCGATGGGGAAGGCGGGTGCGGGCGACGCGGCGCTCGCTTCATCCGTCCTTGTCGTCGCCTCCGACGTCACCGAAGCGCGCCATCACCGGCCGGGCGACGAGGCCCCGACCGTGATCGAGCTTCAGCAGGGCGGCGGATTCGGTCGGGTCATCTCGGTGGATCCGGCGCTCGCGGCTCTCGTCGGCGCGTCCGACGGCGATCTCGCGGTCGGGTCGCTCGTCGACGCGATCGCCGAACTGCTCGAGGTCGACGCCGACGCGCTTCGTGCCGACCTCCTGCCGAAAGTGCGGGAGCTGCTCGTCACAGGCTTCCTCCGGTTCGCCGACTGAGCCCCGGTTAAGGTGGAAGCCATGCTTCAGATGGCCGAGGGTCTCGCGCGCCTGGGCGCGCTCGCCGAGTCACCGGTCGTGGCGACCCTGGCGACGGCCTTCCACGCAGCCGGTCGCGAGCTCTCGGTCGTCGGGGGGCCGGTGCGCGACGCGATCCTCGGGCGGCCGACGAACGACCTCGACTTCACCACCGATGCCTCGCCCGACGACATCCTTCGCATCGTCACCCCCGTGAGTTCGACGCAGTGGGACATCGGGCGCGCCTTCGGCACGATCGGCGCCCGCGTGCGGGGCGAGAGCGTCGAGATCACCACGTACCGTGCCGACAGCTACGACGGCGTGACTCGAAAGCCCACCGTCGAGTTCGGCGACAGCCTCGACGGCGACCTCGCGCGTCGCGACTTCACGGTCAACGCGATGGCGCTCCGGGTACCCGCGCGAACGCTCGTCGATCCGACCGGCGGCGTGGAAGACCTGCTGGCCCGGCGGCTGCGGACGCCAGGGGATCCGGCGGTGAGCTTCGGCGACGACCCGTTGCGGATGCTCCGCGCCGCCCGATTCGCCTCGCAGCTCGAGTTCGACGTCGATCCCGCCACAGTCGACGCGATCGCGAAGTTCGGCGAGACCCTGTCGATCGTCAGCCCCGAGCGGATCCAGAGCGAGCTGGTGCGACTGCTTCAGACGGACGACCCGGTGCGAGGCATCCGCCTCCTCGTCGACACCGGACTCATCGAGCAGTTCCTTCCCGAGGTGCCTGCGCTCCGACTCGAGGTCGACGAGCACCACCACCACAAGGACGTCTACGAGCACTCGCTTACGGTGCTGCGGCAGACGATCGATCTCGAGAAGGAGCGCAATCCGGATGCCCCGCCCGACGTCCCGCTGCGCCTGGCCGCTCTGCTGCACGACATCGGCAAGCCCGCGACCCGCCGGCTCGAACCCGGCGGCGGGGTGACCTTCCACCACCACGACGTGAAGGGCGCGCGGATGGCTCGGAAGCGCCTTCAGGCGCTGCGGTTCGACTCCGACACCATCACTGCAGTGACCCGGCTCGTCGAGCTGCACCTGCGGTTCTTCGGGTATGCCGAGGGGACGTGGACCGATTCGGCGGTGCGTCGGTATGTCCGGGACGCGGGGGCGGAGCTCGAACGGCTCCACATCCTCACCCGCGCGGACGTCACCACCCGGAATCGGCGGAAGGCCGCGCGGCTGGCGTCGGCGTACGACGACATCGAGGACCGCATCGCGACGCTTCGCGAACAGGAGGAGATCGACGCGGTGCGCCCCGAGCTCGACGGCAACCGCATCCAGGAGGTGCTCGGCATCCGTCCCGGCCGCGAGGTCGGCGAGGCGTACCGCTTCCTCCTCGACCTGAGGCTGGACGAGGGGGTGCTCGGCGAGGCCGAGGCCGAGCGGCGCCTGCGGGACTGGTGGGCTGCACGCGGGTGACGCCCCGCGCGCGGCGCGCCCGCGCGGCCCGCCCCCCGCACGGCCCCGCCCCCGCGCGGCCCCACCTCCGCGAGAGTGCATCTGGGGGCCGAGAATCCGGGCTACACCCGCATCCTCGGCGGCCAGACGCACTCTCGCGGGGAGGAGCGAGCGGGCGCGAGGGAACCGCGGTCAGGCGACGCGAGCCCGATGCGCGTCGGCGATCTCGCGCCCGGAGCGACGCGCGCCCTCTTCGGCCTGCACCCGAAGCTCGGCGGCGGTCTCGGCGAAGGCGTCGAGCGCCGGGTTCACGCCCACCAGCGTGAAGGGACGCTGCACTACGCGGAGGTCGAGCCCCCAGACATCCTGGAGCACCCGACGGAGCCAGCCGGTGGAGTGGTCCCAGCCCTCCTTGGGTGTGCCGGGCGCGTAGTTGCCGCCGAGAGCAGTGACGAGAGTCGCGGGCTTGCCGCGAAGCGCGGTGCCCTGCGGGTCGATGCGCGGATCGGTGTAGGCCACGTCGAACCACGCTTTGAAGTGCTGCGAGACGCCGTAGTTGTACAACGGCACAGCGAAGAGGAGCGCGTCGGCTGTCACCAGGTCGTCGGCGAAGGTGCGGGCGAGCCGCACCGCGTCGCGCTGCGCGGGGGTGCGATCTTCCTCGGGCGTCGAGCCGCCCGTCACAGCGTCGACCCACGCGGTGGCCGGGACGGGGTCTGCGGCGATGTCGCGCCGGAGGACGGCAGAGTCCGGATGTGCCGTGAGCCACTCCGATTCGACGAGGTCGGCGAGCTGGCGGGTGGCGGACCGGGCGGGAAAGACGCTCGCGTCGAGGCGGAAGAGGGACATGAGACTCCAATCGCGATATACATCGATGAGTCGCTAAAAAAACTAAAGCGACTCGTGGGAGCGTAGCACGATAGAATCGCCGCGTGGACGAGCTACCGGTCGAGGCGCATCAGTGCGATGCCGCGGTGACGTTGGCGTTCTCCATCCTCGGCAAACGGTGGAACGGGATGATCATCGACGCCTTGGGCAGCGGTGAGCTGTCGTTCGTGGCGCTGCGTCGCGCGGTGACCGGAATCAGCGATGCGGTGCTGTCCGATCGTCTGAGCGAACTGGCCGACGCCGGACTCGTCATCCGCGATGTCGACCCCGGCCCGCCCGTCACCGTCGCCTATCGCCTCGCCGATGCCGGTCGGGAGCTGGTGCCGGTGCTCGCGCAGCTGGGCGACTGGGCTCGCGCGAATCTCGTCGCCGCCTCGCGCTGAGCCCGCCGCCCCTCGGGCCCAGCCCCCTCCGGTTCGGCCGCCTCCGGTTCGGCCTCCCCGTCCCCGTCCCCGCGAGAGTGCAACGGGGCGCCGAGAATCCGGGGTTCACCCGCATCCTCGGCGGCCAGATGCACTCTCGCGGGGAGGGGGGCGAAGGGGAGGGCGGGCGGGCCGGGGTGCGGGGGAGCGGACGTACACTGGCCCCACGCCGTTCGCCGTCGATCGGAGCCGCGTGGCATCGCCGTGGTCGCCCCGCCGGGAGGTCTCGCCGGAGACATCCCGTCTGCTCATCGAGCGCGCCCACGAGGAGCTTCTCTCCGGCAACGCCGCCGACCGCCGGCTGGACGACGTGCGGCCACTCGTGCGGGAGTCGTGGCGGCGGTCGCTGCAGGGTCTCGTCGGCGCCGAAGACCCGCCGCCGCTCGACCTCGACGCCGCGGCGCTGGAGGCCTACCGTCGCGCCCACCCGCTCGGGGCGGTGATCGAGATGGTGCGGGGCCTCCTCCTCCCCGGAGGCGCCGCCGACTCGGGAGTGATCGTCGCCGTCGGCGACGCCGCCGGCCGCCTGCTCTGGGTCGACGGCGACCACCGGATCCGCACGCTCACGGGAGACATGGGCTTCGTCGAGGGCGCGAACTGGTCGGAGGATGCGGTCGGCACCTCCGCCCCCGGCACCGCGCTCGCCCTCGACCGGTCGGTGCAGATCCACGGGGCCGAGCACTTCAACCGGCTCGTCCAGCCCTGGTCGTGCACCGCCGCGCCCGTTCACGACCCCGAGACCCGCCGCCTCCTCGGCGTCATCGACGTCACCGGTGGGCCGGAGGCGGCGACCCCGCAGGCGCAACTGCTGGCGGATGCCGCGGCGCGCGCCATCGAGGGCGAGTTGCTCATCGCCCGTCTTCGGGAGCGGGCGGCTCCGTCGCATCCGTCGCCGAGGCCTCGTCCTCGGCCGTCGCCGAGGAACACGGCCACCCGCGCCACTCTCCGCGTGCTCGGCCGGGATCGAGCGCTGCTGGAGATCGCCGCAGGAACCACCGACACGGTGAGCGAGCTCAGCGGGCGGCACGCCGAGCTCCTTCTCCTGCTCGCCGTGCACCGGCAGGGTCTGTCGGCCGAGCGCCTCAGCGAACTCGTCTACGGTGACGCGAGCGCCGTGGTGACCCTTCGGGCCGAGATGGTGCGGCTGCGAAAGCTCCTCGAACGCGCTGCTCCCGAGCTCGTCCCGCAGTCGCGCCCGTACCGCCTGGCGGCGACGCTCGAAACCGACGCGCATCAGGTGCTGTCGCTCCTCGATCGCGGAGCGCACCGGGTCGCCCTGGCTGCCTATCGCGGCGAGGTGTTGCCCGACTCCGTCTCCCCGGGGGTGGAGGAGTTCCGACGTACCGTGACCGCCACCCTCCGCGAAGCGCTTCTCGCCGAGGCATCCGTCGACGTTCTCCTCCTGTTCGCCGATACCCCCTCCGGGGCCCAAGACGCCGAGGTGCTGCGGCTCTGCCTGTCGATGCTGCCGCCCCGCTCTCCCCGGCGCGCCGGCCTCGTCGCCCGCCTGGAGCGCCTCGAATCCGATTCCTGATCGCGGACTCCCTCGGTCCGCGTTGCGCGAGACGGTGGTGTCGACGAAAGGAACCGACATGCTCCGCGGATTCGCCACGATCAGCTTCTACGCCACCGACCTCCCCGCCGCCGCACGGTGGTACACCGCTTTGCTCGGCATCGAGCCCTACTACGTCACTCCCGCCTACATCGAGTTCCGTGTCGGGGACTACGAGCACGAGTTGGGCATCATCGACGCGGCGTATCGGCCGCCCATGCCCGAGGGCCCGGCAGGTGCGGTCATGCAGTGGGCTGTCGACGACGTGGAGGCCGCGCTCGCGCGACTCCTCACCCTCGGTGCATCGCCGTACCAGCCGGTGATCGACCGGGGGCACGGCTTCCGCACCGCCGTGGTGGTCGATCCGTTCGGCAACCTCCTGGGTGTGATGGAGAACCCGCACTACCTGCAGATCTTGGCCCGCGACCGCGCGGTCTGACGCTCTGCGCGTCGAACCGCCTCGCAACCGGATGCAACCTCGCGTCACCTAGCGTCGGGGCACGCGACGGCACCCACCGAAGAAGGCCGCCGCGACCCGTGTCGAAGGAGACAGCATGACCATCGTCGAAGAAGGCGTCTCGAGCGTCTACGCCGCGCCCGGACAACGCGGTGCCCTGGCGGACTACCGCCCCCGATACGGCCACTACATCGGCGGCGAATTCGTCGAGCCGATCAAGGGCCAGTACTTCGAGAACATCTCACCCGTCAACGGCAAGCCGTTCACCGAGGTCGGACGCGGCACCGCCGATGACATCGATCGAGCGGTGGATGTCGCCTGGCGCGCCTTCGAGTCGTGGAAGCGCACGACGCCGGCTGAGCGCGCCGTCATCCTCAACAAGATCGCCGACCGCATCGAGCAGAACCTCGAGAAGATCGCCGTCGCCGAGACGTGGGAGAACGGCAAGCCCGTCCGCGAGACGCTGGCGGCGGACATCCCTCTCGCCGTCGACCACTTCCGCTACTTCGCCGGCGTGCTGCGCGCCCAGGAGGGCACGCTCAGCCAGCTCGACGAAGACACCGTGGCGTACCACTTCCACGAGCCGCTGGGCGTGGTGGGACAGATCATCCCGTGGAACTTCCCGATCCTCATGGCCACCTGGAAGCTCGCCCCGGCGCTCGCCGCGGGCAACTGCGTGGTGCTGAAGCCGGCCGAGCAGACGCCGGCGTCGATCCTGTTCCTGTTCGACATCATCGGTGACCTGCTGCCGGCGGGTGTGGTGAACATCGTCAACGGCTTCGGCATCGAGGCGGGGGCGCCGCTGGCGCAGCACAAGCGGATCCGCAAGGTCGCTTTCACGGGTGAGACCACGACCGGACGCCTCATCATGCAGTACGCGTCGCAGAACCTGATCCCGGTGACGCTGGAACTCGGCGGCAAGAGCGCGAATGTCTTCTTCGAGGATGTTGCGCGCGACACCTCCGACGCCTACTACGACAAGGCGCTCGAAGGGTTCACGTTCTTCGCGCTGAACCAGGGCGAGGTGTGCACGTGCCCGTCCCGGGCGCTCATCCAGCGATCGATCTACGACCGATTCCTCGGCGACGGCCTCGACCGGGTGTCGAAGATCGTGCAGGGGAACCCGCTCGATCCGGCGACGATGATCGGTGCGCAGGCGTCGAACGACCAGCTCGAGAAGATCCTGTCGTACATCGACATCGGTAAGGCCGGCGGCGCGAAGCTGCTCACCGGCGGTGAGCGCGTCGACCTCGGCGGCGATCTGAGCGAGGGGTACTACGTCGCCCCGACGGTGTTCGAGGGCACGAACGACATGCGGATCTTCCAGGAGGAGATCTTCGGCCCGGTCGTTTCGGTGACTTCGTTCGACGACTTCGACGACGCGATCTCGATTGCGAACGACACGCTCTACGGGCTCGGGGCGGGGGTCTGGAGCCGGTCGGGCGACACCGCCTATCGCGCGGGGCGTGCGATCGAGGCCGGCCGCGTCTGGACGAACACGTACCACCAGTACCCCGCGCACGCCGCGTTCGGCGGGTACAAGCAGTCGGGCATCGGGCGTGAGAACCACCTGAAGATGCTCGATCACTACCAGCAGACGAAGAACCTGCTCGTGTCGTACGCCGAAGGCGCGATGGGCTTCTTCTGATCGTCGGGCCGGGCCGCGGCATCCGTCCCCCGGGGTGCCGCGGCCGGAATCAGGTGATCTGAACACCCACCGGATGTGGGAAGAAGCGCCGGTAGAGGCGCCGGAAGGAGGAGTCATGCGCGAACAGGTGCTGAGCCGCGTGGCGGTGACGGATGCCGCAGCGGCTCTCCTTCGAGAGTTGACCACCCAGCACGGGCCGCTGATGTTCCATCAGTCGGGCGGATGCTGCGACGGCAGCGCCCCCATGTGCTACCCGGTCGGGATGTTCCTGACCGGACCGAGCGACGTGCACCTCGGGTCGCTCGAGGTGGGGCTCGATGACCCGATCGAGGTCTTCATCTCGGAGGCGCAGTTCGAGTACTGGAAGTACACCCACCTCACGATCGACGTCGTGCCGGGCCGCGGCGCCGGGTTCAGCGTGGAGGGGCCGACGGGGTTCCGGTTCATCATCCGGTCGCGGATGCTGACTGAGGGCGAGCTCGACGCGTTCGGGTTGGGGCCGTCAACCGCCGGGTAGGGCGATGACCCCCGCCTCGACGAGGAGCCACAGCGCGAGCAGCGCACCGGCGAACAGGAACGGACCGATTCGGATGCCTCGCCGGAGCCGGCGGCCGCCGGCCGCGACCGCCGGGGGCTGCAACGGCGCCGCATCGAGGGAGGCTGCGGCGATCGACGTGGGTGCCGACGCGGCATCCGTGCGATCGTCGCGCCAGCGCGCCCACTGGTCGAGCTTGTCGAGGAGCGCGGCGACGACGGAGAACAGCCACGCCCAGGTGGCGGGGTCGAGGGTGGAGAAGTCGCGCTTGGCGTAGAGGAACAGCCAATCGTCGACGATCTCGACGTCGAGGGCGGCGGCGTTGTCGATGAACCGGGCCATGATGTCGGGGGTGAACAGGTACAGCGCGTCGCGCTCGTACCCGGCTGGACAGGACAACGCGAAGTACCGGTCGAAGTCGCCCTCGAGCTTCAGTCGCTGGTCGCGGGTGTACGCGATGGGAAGGTTGGAGCCGAAGAGTCCGTTGTTGCCGATCGCGTCGAGGACGATGTGCGGCAGCGGGACATCCAGCTTCACCGCCACATACCCCCACTTGTGCTGCGACCGTTCCTTCCCGGAGCCGGTGACGTACCGGTAGTTGGCGAACTCCAGCAGGCGGGGCCGGGCGCCGCGCACGACGTCGAGTGCCTGTCGGGAATCCCCCTGGGTGAAGATGAGCCCGGGAAGCGACGGCGCGACCACCCGCGGCAGGTAGCTCATCCCGTTCGCCCGGGCGAAGGAGTCGAGGCGGTACCAGCGCTCGGCGCGACTCGGCCGGCGATCGAGAGCCCAGAACAGCACTCCACCGAGAACCAGCACGACGGCGACGATCGGAAGCGCGTTCCAGGTGGTCGTCCAGACCTGCTCCACCGTGCCGGAGGGCAGGAGGTACGCCACCACCTCGCCCGCGATGGTGAACGCGACGCCGCCGAAAACCAGCGCGAACAGCGCGAACACGACGATAAAGACGAACCATGACCCCGTCACGAGGGGGCCGGTGTCGATATTTCGCCGGCGGAGGTCGCGGACGAAGGCGCGGACGTCGGCTGACCGGACGGGTGCGGTCAGCGGTGCGGCATCGATGGCGGGCGTCGAAGCCGCACCGGTGCGAAGGTCGGACACGCGAGTCACCATAGTGGCGGCGCTCCCGCGTGCCCAGACCCCGGGCGCAGGTTCAGGTGTTGTCGCGGAGATCGCGAGCGAAGTCGGTGACGCGCGTGCGAAGCGCCTCCATCCGGCGCCGACGCGCCGCCTGCGCGTCGAAGCCGAGGTAGGCGGGGGGCGGCACGCGGCGGACGTTCTGCGAGCACTCGAAGTGCTCGCAGACCAGGGTTCCGACGGTGTTGCCGTTGCGACCGGCCTGTCCCGCGCGTCTCGCGCTGAACAGCACGACGTCGTTGGGCAGGGTGACGTCTTCACACCACGCGCACTGGGTGCGCGCGAGGGTGCGCTGCTCGACCTGGCGCAGGACGATCCCGACGAGGTCGCCGTCCACCGGAATGACGACGTATGCCGCAAGAGGCAGTTTCGGCGTGCGCCAGCCGAAGAAGTCGAGGTCGTCCCAGACGACGTCTCCGAGCTCGGGGACGACGATGGCGCGACGTTCGCGCAGTGAGGCGTTGATGAAGGACGACGGGATGTCCTTCGGGGTGAGTGCGTGCATGATCACGGCTTTCGTGTGCGGCCCGCGCGGGTGCGCGAGAGAACGGATGCCGCGGACGGAGCTGTCCACGGAGAAGTCGAACGGCGGCGTCGCCGAAGCGACGCGCGCGACTACCTGCGCTCGGCGCGAGAAGCGCCGGCGACCTCCTCACGCCCGATGGGCGTCACACACTGGCCCTGCACCGTGCCACCCTAACGCGGGTTCCGCAGCGGCCCCTGAACGCCCCCACCCTTCCCCTCACCCTTCCCCCACCCTCACCCTCACCCCCACCCTCATCCCGCGAGAGTGCATCTGGGCGCCGAGAATCCGGGTGAACCCCGCATCCTCGGCGCCCAGACGCACTCTCGTGGTCGGCGGTTCGCGCCTCCCCGCGCGCCGGTCAGCTCGGAACGACCACCGCGCGCCCGCGCACCGCGCCCTCGTGGAGCTTGCGGTAGGCCTCCACGGCATCGTCGATCCCGTACCGCTCGACGTGCACCGACACCTCGCCGACCCGGGCGAGGTCGAACACCTCCTGCAGCTCGGGCCGGGTGCCCCAGTAGGGCGCCCGCACCGCGGCACCGAAGGGAGTGGAGAAGAAGCCCGTCGGCAGCACTCCACCGCCGATTCCGACGATGTGGATGTATCCGTCGATCGCCACCACTTCCCGCGACATGTCCAGCGTCGGCTGGACGCCCACGAAATCGAACACCGCCTCGGCGCCGCGCCCACCGGTGAGCGCGCGGATCTGCTCCGCCGCCTCCGGCCCCGAGTGCAGCGTCTCGTGCGCCCCCACAGCAGAAGCGAGAGCGAGCTTGTCGTCATTGAGGTCGACGGCGATCACCCGCGCGGCCGAGATCGCGCGGATGATCTGAATCCCGACGTGTCCGAGCCCGCCCGCCCCGATCACCACCGCCGTCGAGCCGGGGTAGAGCTTGTGCTGCGCGGCGCGGATCGCGTGGTACGGCGTCAAGCCGGCATCCGTCAACGACACGAATTCCACGGGGTCGAGGTCTCCGAGAGGAACCAGGTGGCGGGCGTCGTCGACGATCATGTACTCCGCCATCGCACCGGGCGCGCCAAGGCCGGGAGGCACGATTCCGAGCTCGGCCGCGTTCGGGCAGTAGTTCTCGGCACCGCTCGCGCACGCGTGGCAGAGGCCGCAGCCCCACGGGCCGTACACCGCGTACGAGCCGCCGAGTTCGATCCCCGCCACGCCCTCCCCGAGCTTGTCGACGACACCGGCGCCTTCGTGCCCGAGGGTGAGGGGCAATCCGTAGGCGTACTGCTCTTCGGGCAGGTCCATCAGGAACCAGTCGGAGTGGCAGAGCCCCGCCGCGCTCACCTTCAGCCGGATCTGCCCAGGGCCGGGCTCGGGGACATCCACCTCCACAACCTCGGGACCCTTGCCGATCTCGCGATACTGCACAGCCTTCATGGCTCCTCCTCGGGGTTTGGTCGTATCCCACTCTCGGGTTCCGGCACGTGATCGGCCACCCCCTTGCGTGCGGGCGAGCAGGGTCAGGGGAAGATCCGGTCCCAGATGCCCAGCAGATCCATCAGCCACCAGAGTGCGATGAGGGTCACCGAGACGACCGCACCCCACGGCACGCCTTTGCGCAGGCGCCGGCCACCCTTGGCGACGCCGGGCGGCGGCCGGAGGACGGCGGGGGGAACGGCCAAGGGCACGGCAGACCCCGTTCCGACACCGGATGCCGCAGGCTGCCCCGCTTGCCCGACTGGCGGAACCCCGGATGCCACCGGGGCGACACCGCTCGGTGCCGTTTCGCGCGCGACGCGGTCATCGCGCCAGCGCCCCCACTGCGCCAGCTTGTCGAGCAGAGCACCTACCACGGAGAACAGCCACGCCCAGGTGGCCGGGTCGAGGGTGGAGAAGTCGCGCTTGGCGTAGAGGAAGAGCCAGTCGTCGACGATCTCGACGTCGAGGGCGGCGGCGTTGTCGATGAAGCGGGCCATGATGTCGGGGGTGAAGAGGTAGAGGGCGTCCCGTTCGTACCCGGCCGGGGAGTACAGCGAGAAGTAGCGGTCGAAGTCGCCTTCGAGCCCCAGCCGCTGATCCCGATCGAAGCTGACCGGCAGGTTCGAGCCGAACAAGCCGTTGTTGCCCGTCGCGTCGAGGACGATGTGCGGCAGCGGGACATCCAGCTTCACCGCCACGTAGCCCCACTGGTGAGTGGTGCGGTTCTTTCCCGAGCCCGTGGTGTAACGGTAGTTGGCGAATTCGACGAAACGCGGTCGATCGCCGCGCAGGACGTCGAGGGACTGACGGTCACTTCCCTGCCCGAAGATCATGCCGGGCAACCCGGGAGACGCGACCTGCGGCACATACGTCAAGCCGTTCGCTCGAGCGAATCGGTCCAGACGCAGCAAGCGCTCGGATGACCCCCGCACGGCGCGCACCAGGAACACCACCACCACGACCGCGATCCCGCCGAAGACGACGAGCGGAAGGAGGGTGATGAGGACGGAGAGGCCCCCTCCCGTCGCGGCGGAGGACGATGCGAGACCGACGACGACGCTGACGAGGAAGGACCCGAAGACGAACAGCGTGACGGCGATGAAGAGCACGCCGATGACCGCTGCACCCGAGACGTTCCCCACCCGCCCCTGTTCGCGCAGCCGGCGCGCGAAAGCCCTCGCCTCTGCCCAATCCACCCGATCGGTGAGAGGTCGCGGATCGAAGGTATACACCTTGTCGGACATCCGCCCGGCAGGATCACTCACGGTTCACCTCGTCGCTGTCCCAGGTGACCGCCAGTCCCTCATCGACGCGAAGAGCCTCGAGCCGAGGGTCGCTGCAGATCGCCCGGATAGCGTCCGGCGAGCCTGCCACGAAGGAGGAGTCGAGGTCGACGTCGGAGACCAGAACCCACGCCCGGTCGGCCGGCCAGAGGATGCTCGGCGACACCGTCGCAGGCTCCGCCCCCAGGGGCGCCTCCACGGCCGCGTCATCCACGTCGCGCCACGGCACGTTCCATGGCCACTCCGGATCGGCGAGGTCGGAAAGCGCCCCGGCGAACAGCACGTGATCACGGGCCGGCAACGTCAGGCGCGCCCCGCGCGAAACGTCGTCCGACAGCACTCCCGGCTGCCACGAGGGGCGACGGAAGACATCGTTGAAGCGGTCGCGGGTCGAGGTTGCGAGGAACGAGCCGTGGCGGACGGCGCCGGCGTCATCCGATCCCCGGTCGTCGACCCCGGTGAGAAGCACCCGCGACGGCCCGTAACCGACGTGGCCGACGAGCCCGCCCCACCCCTCCCAGAGAGCGACGAAGCCGTCGTCCGGCGTGGAAGTGGCGGGCAGCAGGGCCGTCACCGCCGCCGAGACCAGGTCGGGTCGCAGCTGGCCGAGGGGCGGCTCGGAGTACCGCCAGCCCTCGGCATCCCGGGGGCCGTCCTCCCCTCCCCCCTCCCGCGACGAGACGAGTCGCTGCCACTGCGCGCCGGCGTGCATCGTCGTGCCGAAGGCGTCGGCGGCCTGCCCCCAGGTCACCTGTTCCACGTCGATCTGCGGGGCGGCGGCACGGAAGGCATCCCACTCCCGCCGGTTCCGTTCGTACGGAAGCAGCGGCCACGCCTGGCCGACCGGCCGATCCCTCGTCGCAGGGTGGAAGATCCGGGCATAGGCCGGAAAGCCGCGCGGCACGGAAGCGTGCATCGTGGCGCCCCACGCGGGCCCGGTGGGATCGATGGCCTCGCGGAGCCAGTCGCCGGCAGAGACATCCCTGGTCCACTCCACGCCCCCACGCTAGCCGTGGCGGACGTGTCGCTACACTCTCGCCGTGGAGTCCCACGCGCGGGTGAAGATGCTCTGGCCGTGGCGCGATGCGCCCGGCGTCCGGGTCGCCGGCGCCTTCGTCTCCTGGGCGGGCTACATCGCGTGCTTCACGCTGCTGTTCCTCGTGTCGTACACGCTGGGCACCCTCGGCGGATCCTGCGCGAGCGGCGGACCGTACGTCATCGAGGTCCCGTGCCCCGACAACGTCGCGATCTTCGCGCCGACGGCCATCTTCGGGGGCTTCTTCTTCGCGGGCGTCGCGCTGTTCTTCACCGGAGGTTTCGGCGCGCCACTGGTCGTCTGGGCGTGGCCGATCCTGTTCGTCGGGCTCAGCGTGCCCTTCTTCCTCTCCGTTCCTGCCGACCCCGTGCTCGGGATCGTGCTCGGACTCCTGTTCTTCGTCATGGGAATGGTGCCGGTCGTCTTCCTCCTCCGGCAGCCCGACCCGTGGCAGCTGTTCCTGGGGATTCCGGATGTCACGGGGCGGCCTTTTCTCACGGCCGGTGACCGACGCCGCTTCGATGTGCCGCCCGCCTTCGCCCGTGCCTCGGAGCGGTCGAAGGCGACCGCGGTGCCGCCTCGGCCCGTCGACTGGGTGCTGTCGCTCGCCATCACCGGATCGGCGATCGTCTGCGGGGTGATCGCTGCGCGGGCCCTGTGGGCGGGGACGGCGTGATGAGGTGTCGACGCGCGCGCCTACACTGTCGGCGTGCCGACTCTCGCCGAGGCCCTCGAACGCGGCCCCGTCGTGCTCGACGGCGGGCTGGGAACCCTGCTGGAGAGCCGGGGTCACGACCTGTCGACGCACCTCTGGGCGGCGCGTCTGCTGCTGGATGATCCCGATGCGGTGCGCCGCGCTCACGAGGCGTACTTCGTGGCGGGTGCCCGCGTCGCGATCTCGGGCTCCTACCAGGTGAGCTACGAGGGACTCGCGGCGGCGGGTCTCGATCGCGATGGCGTCGACCGGTTGCTGCGCCGCAGCGTCGAGATCGCCCGCGAGGCCCGCTACGCGGCGGGCGTCGGTGCCGGCGAGGCGTGGGTCGCGGCATCGGTGGGTCCCTTCGGAGCCACCCGAGCGGACGGCAGCGAGTACACCGGGGCATACGGTTTGTCGGTCGCGGAGCTCCGGGAGTGGCACCGCCCGCGCCTCGCCGCGCTCGCCGCAGCGGGGCCCGACGTGCTGGCGGTGGAGACGATTCCCTCACTCGCCGAGGTGGAGGCCGTCTGCGCCGAGCTCGACGCGCTCGGTGTGCCGGCGTGGGTGAGCATGACCGTTGCGGGCGGCGCGCTGCGGCGCGGAGAGTCACTGGCGGAGGCGGGCCGGGTCGTGGCATCCGTCCCTTCCGTCATCGCGGTCGGAATCAACTGCTGCGATCCTCGGGAGGTCGCGGGGGCCCTTGAGACGCTGGGGGAGGTCGCCGGCGTTCCGCTTCTCGCTTACCCGAACAGCGGAGAGCAATGGCGGGCCGACGAGCGACGCTGGCACGGTGACGGCCGCCGGCTCGCCGACGACGCGGCGGCATGGCAGAGCGCCGGGGCGCGGGCGATCGGAGGGTGCTGCCGCGTGGGCCCCGACGAGATCAGGGAGATCTCCGCGGCACTCGCGGATGCGGAACCGGGTGATTCTTCACCGGCGGGCGCCATCGGCTAGACTGTCGAGGTTGTCCGATGGGCGCGTGTCTGCGCACCCACCCGCGACGACGTGCACACACCCTCCTGCTGCCGGGAAATGCCCGGCAGCCGTTCTAGTCCGAAGGAGGTGGGTAAGTGACGCACACGCACCAGTACGAGCTCATGGTCATCCTGAACCCTGAGATCGACGAGCGCCAGGTCGCCCCGAGCCTCGACAAGTTCCTGAAGGTCATCACGAATGATGGTGGCTCGATCGACAACGTCGACATCTGGGGTCGCCGCCGTCTCGCCTACGAGATCCAGAAGAAGACCGAGGGCATCTACGCCGTCGTGAACTTCACCTCGACCAGCGAGGCCGCGCAGGAGCTCGACCGTCAGTTGAAGCTGAACGAGACCATCATGCGCACCAAGGTCCTCCGTGCCGAGGAGGCGATCGCCCTGGTCGCCGCCGAGAAGAAGCGCTCCGACGAGAAGGCCGCCCGCAAGGCTGCCGCTCCCGCCCGCGCGCCGCGCCGCGAGCCGGCCGAAGCGAAGGCGTAACGACGATGGCCGGCGAGACGATCATCACCGTCGTTGGCAACCTCACGGCAGATCCCGAGCTGCGCTACACGCAGAACGGCCTGCCCGTCGCGAACTTCACGATCGCGTCGACGCCGCGCACCTTCGATCGCCAGGCGAACGAGTGGAAGGACGGCGACGCGCTGTTCCTCCGCGCGAGCGTATGGCGTGAGTTCGCCGAGCACGTCGCCGGTTCGCTGACCAAGGGATCCCGCGTCATCGCGACCGGGCGCCTGAAGCAGCGCAACTACCAGGACCGCGAGGGCAACAACCGCACCTCCATCGAGCTCGAGGTCGACGAGATCGGTCCGTCGCTGCGTTACGCGACGGCGCAGGTCACGCGCGCGTCGAGCGGTGGCGGCGGTGGTGGCGGCGGCCGTCAGCAGGCGCAGGTGGCGGATGAGCCGTGGGCGACCCCCGGCTCGTCGAACGCCGGCGGCGCCGACGCCTGGAGCACACCCGGGTCGGCCGCGTACGGCGACGACACGCCCTTCTAAGAGACCTCAAGAAAACGTAAAGGAACACCATGGCTGGAAAGTCGAGCGGCGACCGCCGCAAGCCGCGGAAGGGTGGCAAGCCCACCGCTCCCGCGAAGGCGATCCGCGTCGGCGTCATTGACTACAAGGACGTCGCCACGCTTCGCAAGTTCATCTCCGAGCGTGGGAAGATCCGCGCTCGCCGTATCACCGGTGTCTCGGTGCAGGAGCAGCGTCTGATCGCCCGCGCGATCAAGAACGCGCGCGAAATGGCGCTCCTGCCCTACTCCGGCGCTGGCCGCTAAGGAGCACCATGTCGAAGCTGATTCTCACGAACGAGGTCGCAGGGCTCGGCTCTGCCGGCGATGTGGTCGACGTCAAGGACGGGTACGCCCGCAACTACCTCATCCCGCAGGGGTTCGCCGTGCAGTGGACCCGCGGTGGCGAGAAGCAGGTGGCGTCGATCCGCGCCGCCCGCGAGGCTCGCGCCTTCCACGACCACGAAGAAGCCGTGGCGCTGAAGAACTCGCTGGAGTCCAACACCGTCAAGCTGACCGTCAAGGCCGGCGCCGAGGGGCGTCTGTTCGGTTCGGTCAAGACCGGTGACGTCGCCGATGCGGTCAAGGCCGCGGGCCTCGGCGAGCTGGACAAGCGCACCATCCACATCACCTCCCCGATCAAGGCCGTGGGCGAGCACGAGGCGACCGTTCGCCTGCGCGACGACCTCACCGCCGTGATCACCCTGCAGGTGGTCGCCGCGAAGTAGAACTCGCGGCATCCGTCGTTTCGCGGTCGGCGCGCAGCAGGTTCAGAGCGCGCCGGATGCCGCGGAGCGGCCCTCCCCAGAGGGCCTTTGCTCCGCGGCATCCGTCGTTACGGCGTGCCGATCACGGCAGGCGCCCCTCGCGACGCCGGCCGGGATCGAGTGGGATCACACCGTACGGCTGCGCACCAGGACCGCGCCCGCGCCGACCGCGAGCAGGCCCGATGCGAAGAGCAGTACCGCCTGGGTGAGCGATTCCCCTCCCGTGGCCGCCAGGGCGGCGCGCTCGGAGGTGGGGCTTCCGGTCATCCCGCCCATCGCTGACGAGGCGGTTGCGAGCCCGGTCGATCCCGGGATGCCGGCGTCAACAGGGGCGCCGGGAGCGCCGGGGGCGCCGGGAGCGCCGGGAGCGCCGGGAGTACCCGGGGCGCCAGGCGTGCCCGGGGTGCCGGGGGTGCCGGGGGTGCCGGGGGTGCCCGGAGCGGCGGGCGTCGTCACGGAGCTGTCGCCGATCACGGAGATGGCGTTCCCTGCGATGGTGACCGGTGCGGTGATGGGTGCGAGGACCTGGGTGCCGCCGAGGATGCTGTCCTCGCCGGTGGTGGTGCCCGTGACGTCCGTCCCGCCGGTGTTGCCGCCGGTGTGGGTGGCGGCGTCGCTTCGGCTGTCGCCGATCACGGAGATGGCGTTCCCTGCGATGGTGACCGGTGCGGTGATGGGTGCGAGGACCTGGGTGCCGCCGAGGATGCTGTCCTCGCCGGTGGTGGTGCCCGTGAGATCCGTCCCGCCGGTGTTGCCGCCGGTGTGGGTGGCGGCGTCGCTTCGGCTGTCGCCGATCACGGAGATGGCGTTCCCTGCGACGGTGACCGGAAGGTTCACCGACACGATTCCCTGAGTTCCGCCCACGAGGCTGTCCTCGCCCGAGGTGACCGCCTCAGCCGGCGCGACGACGCCCGGGGTTGCCCCCGGCGCGGCCGACTGCGACGACGCGGAGCTGTCGCCGATGAGTGACACCGCATTGCCGACGACCGACACGGGTGCCGACACGTCGACGAGGGCCTGGGTGCCGGAGAGGAGGCCGTCCTCCCCGCTGGTCTCGGTCGCGTGAGCGACCGTTCCGCCGAGCAGCGTGATGCCGCCGGCGACGAGCGTGCCCATCAGGGCGCGCTTGACGAAGGTGTTCATGATTGTTCTCCCTGAGACTGATGGATGACGCGCGAGCGCGCGAAAGGACTCTCTGCCGCCGCCGAGGGCGGCGAAGAGTCGGTCAGTCGGGAGAGACGTCGGTGCCGAAGATGGGCGCCCCGGGCAGGCGGTCGTCGTCCGGTCCGCGGCTTCGCACCCAGGCACGGTATGCGAAGAGCGGCCCGACGGCGAGCAGCCCCCAGGCACCGAGACCCGCACCGCTGGGTCCCGAGACGGCGTCGACGGGGAGCAAGACCCCGATCGAACCGGATGGCCCGCCCCAGGCGGTCCCGATGGCATCGGCCGAAGCCGGGGCGGGGATCGCGAGTGGACGGGTGGATACCAGACCTGTGTCGGCGTGGGCGCGGAGAACGCTCCGCGCCGCGGCGAGCCTGTCGAGGACGACCGTGCTCGAGCCGACGGAGTCGGCGACCGCCCCAAGCGGGCCGCCGGCATCCACCGATGAGGATTCGTCGGAGGGCGGAACGAACGGACCGATCGAGCCCGGGCCGGAGCCCGCGCCGCCGCCGCTATCCGGTGCGGGATCGACCGCGTCAGCGACATCCGTCACCGTTCCGCCCACCGATCCGACCGCGTCATCCACGGCTCCGCCGATCGTGCCCGCCGCAGCCGGAAGTCCGATCTCGTCGGCGACGGCACCGACGACCGGCGTGTGCTCGACGACGGTGGTGACCACCTCGACGATCTGCGACACCGGACGCTCCTCAGCGACCTGCTGCACGACGTCACCGACAGCACCGGCCGCGCCGGACACGACCGCGGCGACGGGCTGAACCACCGCCGGCGCCGGCGCCGAGGCGACCGACTGATCCGCGACCTTGCCGACAGCTCCGACCGTTCCCCCCGCGACATCCGTCACCGTGTCGGCCGCGCCGTCGACCAGCGCTGCGCCCCCCGATACGACCGTCCCCACGGCGCCGAGTACACCCCCGCGTTCCTCGGTGTCGTCGGCGAGAGCGCTCGAGGACGATAGTCCGAGCATGAGGGACATCAGCACCCAGCCGAGCGCCAGTCCGACGCCTCCAAGCGCCAGTCGCAGCAGTCGGCGTGACCGACCGGGGGTCGTGATGTCCATCCTCACCTCCACACGCGAAACGTCGCCCCGCGCGCCCACAGCGCGGGTTGGGGTGCCTGGACTCACGACCCTATGACTGCGCTGTGCGCGGCGTCAAGCGCTTTCTCCATTCGGCTCGCGGTATCTCGTCGAGGCGCAGTTCGAAGCACAACGAGTTCGGCATCGTCTCTCGGTAGGGCTCGTAGACCGGGATCGGCCGGAATCCCGCCGCCGTGTACAGCGCGATCGACTCCGGTTGGGCCGGCCCGCTCTGCAGGATGACGCGCTGCGCGCCACCGGCTCGTGCCCGGTCGATGACCGCCCGGGTGAGTGCGCCACCGACTCCCCGTCGGCGCGCACGCTCGGGCACGATGAGTCGCTTCAGCTCCCACTCGTCCCCCAGGCGACGCAGCATCACGTGACCGAGAGGGGTGCCGTCGGCGTCGACCGCGATCCACGTGGCGACGACCTGCTCGGCGTGGATCTCGAGAGCCGCATCGCGGGCGGCGGTCAGCTCCGGCGGCTCGTCGCGACTGATCGAGGCGTACCGTCGATCGAGCTCCTCGTCGAGTTCGTCGCGCAAGTCCTGGGCGCGGGGGTCGTCGAGTGCGACTTCGGTGATCACGACGGTCACCCCTTCATCTTCCCTGGTGAGAGGCAAAACGGATGTCTCGCGCCCCCCTCCCGCGTTGTGCACAATCCACATCGTCGAAAGCAACCTTCAATGCCTACTTCAACCACATCGTCATCCACATCGATGTTTGCAGAGAACTCCCGATCAGATGCACTATCGGTTTCCCGCCCGGGCGACTTTCCCCAGGTTGTCCACAGGCGTTCTTCACAGCGTGTCCGGCGTTTCGCGCACAGTTTGCACAGACTTATCCACAGGTCGTCTTGCAGGTGTCGGACCCCCTCCCTACCGTGAGGGGAGCTCAGAACGAACCGCGCCCACGGCGTCGACGAAGACGCATTTCAAGGTCGTCGTGCCCGACAAACGACCCCCGGCGCCGGTCGCTCGTACCCGTGCTGCCCGATGATTGGAGAATCTCGCCCATGTCGATCGCTGACATCTCAGACGACCGCCTGGGGGGACCCCGAGAGCACGAGCGCACCCCGCCTCACGACATGGCCGCCGAGCAGAGCACGCTTGGTGGGATGCTCCTGTCGAAGGACGCCGTCGCCGATGTGATCGAGACCCTTCGGGGCGCCGACTTCTACATCCCGAAGCACGAGATCATCTTCGAGGCGATCCTGTCGCTGTACTCGCACGGCGAGCCGACCGATGTCATCGCGGTCACGGACGAGCTGATCAAGACCGGAGATCTCCAGCGCGCCGGCGGCGCGGACTATCTGCACACTCTCACCTCGATCGTCCCGACGGCGGCCAACGCCGGCTACTACGCCTCGATCGTCGCCGAGCGGGCGCTGCTGCGCCGGCTGGTAGAGGCCGGCACCCGGATCGTGCAGATGGGGTACAAGGGCGAGGGTGATGCGATCGAGCTCGTCAACAACGCCCAGGCCGAGATCTATTCGGTCAACAGTGCGCAGGAGACGGAGGACTTCGTTCCCTTGACGGTCGCCGTCGACGCGGCGGTCGACGAGATCGAGGCCGCCCGCGGCCGCGATGGGCAGATGACCGGCATCCCCACCGGCTTTCAGGGGCTCGACCAGCTCACCAACGGCTTGCACCCCGGCCAGATGATCGTCGTCGCGGCGCGGCCCGCGATGGGCAAGTCGACCCTCGCGCTCGACTTCGCCCGCGCGGCGGCGATCAAGAACGAGATGCCGACCATCGTGTTCTCACTCGAGATGGGCAAGAGCGAGATCGCGATGCGCCTCATGAGCGCCGAGGCCGCCGTGCCGCTGCAGAACATGCGGAAGGGGACCCTCGATTCCCGCGACTGGACGACGATCGCGTCGACCCGCGGCCGCATCAACGATGCGCCGCTGTACATCGACGACAGCCCGAACATGACGCTGGTGGAGATCCGGGCAAAGTGCCGACGGCTGAAGCAGCGGGTGGGTCTGAAGATGGTCATCATCGACTACCTGCAGCTGATGACGAGCGGCAAGCGCGTCGAGTCGCGTCAGCAGGAGGTCTCGGAGTTCTCGCGGGCGCTGAAGCTTCTCGCGAAAGAGCTGCAGGTGCCGGTCATCGCCCTGTCGCAGCTGAACCGTGGTCCCGAGCAGCGAGCAGACAAGAAACCCGCACTGTCCGACCTCCGTGAGTCGGGTTCGATCGAGCAGGATGCCGACATGGTGATCCTTCTGCACCGTGAAGCCGCCTACGAGCGCGACAGCCCGCGTGCGGGCGAGGCCGACCTGATCGTGGCCAAGCACCGAAACGGCCCGACCGACACCGTGGTGGTGGCCTTCCAGGGTCACTTCTCCCGTTTCACCGATATGGCCGTGGGGATCTGACTACACCGCTGTCGGTTCCGCTTGCAGTTGTCCAGTACGCAGGGGACTTGTCCACGCGAGGTCCGAACGGACGTTTCGCTCCTGATCCTGGCCGTTGCGTGGAGGACTCCGATCGGAGACGGGTCGCATCCCGCGCGGCGTACCGAATCGCGCATCCGAACCGGGCGGGTCTGAGGTGATCGGTGACCGCTATCCACTTCTGGACCCGCGCCCTCACGCTATCCCGCGACGATCACGACCTCTGCTCAGCCCCCCATCTGCACGCGAGTGCGCGGAAACGGCGTCGGGTGGCTGGGCGCTCCGACTCAGGCATCGATCGCAGCGGGCAGCAGGCCAGCGATGTCGTAGAACCGTCCTACGCTCGATCTGTGGCGACCCTCGATGACCTTCGCGGCACGGCGGCCGCGCTCCCGGGAACCGAGGAGCGTGCAACCACCGGCGGCGTCGCGTGGTTTGTTCGTGGCAAGCTCTATGCGTGGGAATGCCACCCTTGGCCGAGCATCCCCAGCGACATGCGTGACATCATCGCCTCCGAACTCGTCGTCGGGGTAAAGGTCGCCGAACCCATCGACGCTCTCGCTCTCGTCGAGATGCAACCTGATGTGTTCCTGCGCACGACGACGCCGTGGGGCGAACCCAAGATCGCGTTCCGCCTGGCCCGCATCGATACAACGCACCTTGCCGAACTCGTCATCGAAGCATGGCGGGTGCAGGCTCCGAAGTATCTCCAGCGCGCGGTCGAAGAAGCGCGTGGGACGTGACCAGCCTCGTCACCGCCCGGTCAGTGACCATTCAGGGAGCCAAGGCCTCGTCGTTGATCACCCTGAACGGGTGCCCGAAGGAAGCAGCCGCGCCTGCTTCTCCAGCTGAGTGTGCGTGTTCCGATGTCAAAGTCCGCGACCTCGACGACTCCGTCGAGGCTCGGACGCTGTAGGCGGTGCGATCGAGCTGACCGATGGTTCATCGCGCGCGTTGCATCGGAGGACTCGTCGCTCGCGACTGATGTGGCGGTTAGTCCCAGCCCGGGGTTTCGGCCTGCAGTCGTACGGGTCCGAGGGGCCAGCACATCCCATGACCGGCCGGCCGATGGCAGCAGTGCCCCGCGGGTGAGGCAGGAGGAGTCCTCCTCGCCGGATAGCGCACGGTCGCGCTCGTCCGCGGTCAGCGCCGGCGTAGGGCGATGACTGGGATGACACGGGCCGTGCGCTGCTGATAGTGACGGAAGCCGTCGCTGTGTGCAGTGAACCGGCGGTACGCCTCGTCACGGTCGGCGCCGACCAGGACCTCTGCGCGTACGGCGACGGTGTCGTCATCCGGCGTTTCGATCTCGACTTCTGGATGCGCGCGCAGGTTGTGGTACCACGCGGGGTGCTCGGGGGCTCCCGCCTTCGACGCGGCGATCAGCCAGGTGTCGTCGTCGGGATGGACGCTGAACAGCGGCGTGATCCGATGAGCGCCGCTGGGCGCCGATGAGATCCAGGCCGCCCACGACGCGTTGGGCGGCGAGCGCCGACCGCTGGACGGCTCCGCGCCACTAAATGGCCGGGGCGCCGGCATCGCCCACGGCCACCCGCCCCGAATAACGCGGCAGTCCGGGCGGGCGATGCGGCAGACGATTCGCGGAGGAGTCCCTTCGGGCTCGCCATCCCGCGTTCAGCGTCAGATACGCGCCAGCGGACATCCTCCACTCCGCATCGCGCGGCATCTCACCCGTCGTTGTCGCGTCGCTATAGCGTGAGCGGAACCACGCCCTGGGCGCGTATCCGTTTCATAACGAGTGTCGATGACAGACGCTGCACTCCGGGAAGGCTGCCGAGGGCGTCGTCGTAGAGCTGTTGGTAGGAGGCCAGGTTCGCAGCCAGAACCCGCAGGAGATAGTCGGGCTGGCCGAAGAGCCGTTCCGCCTGGACGACGTTCGGCAGGGCGTCGACAGCCTCCTCGAACGCGCTCACGGTGGCCACGTCGCTGCGGCCCATCGTCACGAACACGATCGCTTCGAAGTCGAGGCCGACCGCCCCGGGCGAGACCTCAGCCCGGTAGCGCTCGATCGCGCCCAACTGCTCCAATTCGCGCACCCGCCGATGGCAGGCGGACACGCTGAGCGTGACGATGCGGGCGAGTTCGGTGACGGTGAGGCGTCCGTCTTCCTGAAGCAACGCAAGAATCTTGCGGTCGATTGCATCCATGGCGTTGTTCCTTCGCGTCGGAGGGCCAGCGGGCGCGAAAGAACGTAACACTTTCTGCCCGTTCCCAGATAGCTTTCCCACGAGGAGGTGACCATGGATCTTTCGCTCTTGATCCAGTTCTGGGTTCTGGCCGTCCTCCTCGCCCTCACTCCGGGAGCGGACTGGGCGTACGCGATCGCCGCGGGCGTACGAGGTCGCTCGATCGGGCCACCGATCGCAGGATTGCTCACGGGTTACCTCGCCCTTGTCGCGATCATCGCGGTGGGTGTGGGCGCACTCGTGAGTCAGTATCCGGTCAGCTTGACCGTCCTGACATTGGTGGGGGGCGTCTACCTCGTGTGGCTGGGGGTACGCACCCTTTCCGCCCCTGTGACGGACGCTCCTGCGGAGGTCATGACGGTCCGTGGCCAGTCGTGGGCCGCCTTCCTCGGCGGAGCGAGCGTCAGTGGCCTGAACCCCAAGGGCCTGTTGCTCTTGCTCGCTCTGCTGCCGCAGTTCGTTCGCCCGTGGGGGTGGCCGGAGCCCGCTCAGATGGTCACTCTCGGCGCGCTTCACGTGCTGAATTGCGCGGTCATCTACACCGTCGTCGCTCTCCTTGCCCGCCGCGCGCTTCGCGCCCACCCTGGGCTGACGAAGATCGTCACGAAGCTAGCGGGCGGTGCGATGACGGTCGTCGGCGTGGCGCTGCTCGGTGAGCTCGTCGTCGGCGCGCTGTGAACGCCGGCGTTGCGGGCGCGTGCACCTGCCACCGTGAGCGGATGACCTTCGTAACGCGAGAGCCGTCGGCGAGCGACGCGGACGAGTTGGCCGACCTGCACACGCTGACGTAGGCCGCCGGCAACATTCGAAGTAATGTCCGAGGGTGCGACTAATGTCTGGAGCATGGCAGATCACCTCCAGTCGCTCTCCGTCGCGGTGGACACCGCGCGCGCGGGGTGGGGTGCGCGCGCCGTCGAGTCCCTGACACCAGCCGAGCTGTTGCGGCTGAACGAGCAGCTGGCGACGGCGCAGCGGTTGCTGGATGCCGCACGATCCCGGGTGGCTTGTGAGATCGCCCGGCAGTCCCGCCCGGAGCTGGGCGCCGACAGCTTGGCGAAGCAGCAGGGATTCCGTGATGCGACGGCGTTGATCGCCTCGACCGCGGGATCGACCGGAGGAGACGCGAAGCGACTGGTGAAGGTCGGCGACGCCACGACGCCCCGGGCGACGTTCGCTGGCGAGCCGGCGCCGGCGCGGCATCCCTTCGTCGCCGACGCGCTCGCAAAAGGCCTGATCGGCGCGCAGGCATCGAACATGATCATCACCCTGCTCGACAACGTCGCTCCGAGGGCGGGCCGAGAACTCTTGGACCGGGCGGAACGGATGCTGGTCGAGCAAGCCCCCGGTCTCTCGGCCGACCAGCTGGCAAAGCTGGTCGCCCGTGCCGAGGCGTGGCTCGACCCGGACGGGATCGAACCCCGGGAAGACGAACAGCGTGCCGCGAGCGTGATCCATCTGCATCAGGACCGGCGCGGGATGTTCGTTCTCTCGGGAGCGCTGTCCCCCGAACTCGGGGCACCGGTCATGGTCGCCCTCGACGGCATGGTCCAGGCGGCGCTGCGCGCGCAGCGCGAGCACGAGCGCGTCGACGGCAGCGACCCCGGACGCCCCTCGATCCCACATCTGCGCGCCATCGCGTTCTCCCGGCTCGCCCAGCATGCCATCGGGTGCAAGGAGAAGGACCTTCCTCTCGAGGGCGCCACCGTCATCGTCCGGATCGATCACGCCGACCTCGTCGCCGGAACCGGGTCCGCCACGATCGACGGCGTCGACGCGCCGGTCTCCGTCCGCACAGCCCGTCGGATGGCCGCCGGCGGCGGAGTCATCTCCTGTGTTCTCGGCGCCGACGGCGACATCCTCGACTGGGGACGGGAGCGACGGCTTTTCACCCGCCCGCAGAAGCTCGCACTGGTGGAACGCGACGGTGGATGTGCCATGTGCGGGGCGCCCCCCTCGCATACGAAGGTCCATCACATCCGGTGGTGGGCGAGGGATGCCGGACCCACCGACCTCAGCAATGGCGTGCTGCTCTGCGAGTCGTGTCACCACCGAATACACGACAACGGATGGGACATCCGCGTCGAGGGTCTCGGCACCCGAGCGCGGGTCTGGTTCATTCCACCCGCCCACGTGGATCCCGCCCGAACGCCGCGCCTCGGCGGACGTGCCCGCTACGACCTGGTCGCGTGACAACGGGTGATCTGGTCGCGTGACAACGGGTGATGCCGCCGTCGCGGTGGAGTGATCCTTGGCACGATAGGCGCATGGCTGTCACCATCTGCGAACCCCAGGCCGACGATGCCTCGGCGGTCGCAGATCTCCATGTCGCAACGTGGAAAGAGGCCTACTCACACCTGCTCCCGGCCGACTACTTCTCCGAGGAGTACGTCGCGAGCCGGCATCGGATGTGGAGCCGCGTTCTCCGCCACCCCCGAGACGACATGACCGTGCGAGTAGCCGAGAACGGCGGGGCCATGGTCGGGCGCCCATCACGGGCTAGGGGTGGGTCAGGCTCTGCTCGACGCGACGCTCGGCACTGATCCGGCGATGCTGTGGGTCGCGAAGGAGAACCCGCGCGCGATCGCGTTCTACCGGCGCAACGGGTTCCGCTTCGACGGCGCCGAGCAGATCGACCCGCACGCCCCCCGGATCACCGACGCCCGGATGGTGCGGTAGCAGGTCAGTCGTCCTCGTCCGGCATCTCGTCGGCGCGGGGTCCGACCACGTCGCTGGTGATCGTGTGTTCCCGCTCGACATCCTTGATGACGTCGGTCTTCAGATCGCTGGCCGGATTGCCGTCCTCATCGGGAGACAGCCGTGGGATGGGTGAACTCATGGCGCTCCTCCTCTCGTGCTGTGACGCTACGACCGCGGGTCGACGACGGCGAGCGGCTTGTGCGCCCGTGTCGTGTGCGATAGTCCTTCGGTCGCCGGTGCGCCCCGCCGGAAAGCCACCGCCGACGGAGGGGTTCACCTTGGCGCGTGCGGAGGAGGGCTACTACGCCGGCCTCCTGGTCGCTACCGTCGAATCGACGACACCGGGAGGAACCATGAACCTGTTCGACATCGAGGATGCGCAGCGGATGACCCGTGAGGAGGCGGCCGCGAAACTCCACGAACTCGCCGACGCTCTGGCGAAGAACAACTCCGTGGAGTTCGACCGGGAGGGGCGCCAGATCACCGTTCGAATCCCTGACGAGGTCACCCTGAAAGTGGAGGTCGAGATCGAGGACGAGGGCGGCAACGAACTGGAGATCGAGCTCACCTGGTGACATCCGCTCGCCTGGTCGCATTCCGCAGCCATCGGAGGATGTGCGGGCTCATCGATCGAGCTTCTCCCACTGCCCCTCCGACACCACCCGCACGTCACCGTTGACGACGCTCAAGGCGGTGGCATCATCGATGGCGTACGCGGGACCGGGAATCGTCTCCGCCCACCGCCGCGCTGCTTCAGTGGTGTTGCCGGACCAGCCCGGATAGTTCAGGTGCGGAAAGATCGAGAAGTCGACGACGCCGAGTGTCTCGTCGCCGCCCTCGGGCTGCCAGTCGACGAAGTGCATTCCGACTCGCGGCGTGAGCGCCATGCTGCCCGCGCTCACCCCCACCCAGACGGTCTGGTTCAGCGTCGGCAGGATCGTGGCCAGGCCCGACCGGGTCACCCAGTGAGCGAGGTACACCGCCTCGCCGCCGTCGACGAGGAGCGCGTCCGCGTCGCGCACCCACCCGGTCCAGCGTTCCTCCGGGATGCTCGGGAGCGCGGTGAGCTCGAGCAAGCCGACCGATCGCCAGCCGAGTCCGACGAGACTCTGCTGACCTGGCCACGCGCCGGCAGTCGACTTCCACGCGGTCTCTGGTGAGCACTGGGGTTGACCCCACTGCGCGGTCGGGATGAACAGGGCGCTGCACTCCTCGATCGGCTTCCCCAACAGGTCGACCAGCGCCGCGCGGATCGTGGCGTTCGTGACGCCGCCCGAGGTCAGCAGGAGCTTCATCGCTTCCGTCTCCGCTTCTCCGAGGATGCCCCGGACTCCGCCCAAGAGGTCCATTTCACGGCAGCGGGCGGCCTTCGCGCAAGAGACGCTCGCCGAGGTCGGCGGTGGGGCGTACCGTAGCGGGCGGTTGTCGAGAACCGAACGGCCGAGCGAGGGAGCATACATGGATGACGTCGAGAGCGACTCCGGACGCCTCACCCCCGCGCAGTTCCACCGGGCACCCGGGGTCAGCGACTGGCGAGTCACGAGTGTCGGCCCGGAAGCGGCCTTCCGCGCATCGTCGTTGTCGCACGCGGGACGCCTCGTCGCTCCGGTCGTCGCCGCTGCGGATGAGTCGGAGATGCTCGTCGACATCGACCTCCGTCCGGAAGGCGTCGTCGTCCGCGTTCCGTATCGCGGCTCCGAGGGCATCCCGGCGGCGGCGCCGCGTTTCGCCGCGCGCGTGTCCGACGCCGCAGCAGCGCTCGACCTCACGCCAGACCCCGCGCTCGTGCAGACGATCGGCGTCTACGTCGCGCAGCATTCCGCGGCCGACGTCCGCCCCTTCTTCCTGGCGGCGCTCGGATACGAGCCGCTCGGCGAAACGGATGCGACCGACCCGCTGCGCTGCGGCCCGCCGCTGGCCTTCAACCCGATCACGGGCGACGCGCCCGCAAGAGGCCGAACGCACCTCGACGTCTTCGTCTCCGCCGATCACGCCGAGGCACGCGTGGAAGCCGCGCTCGCAGCCGGCGGCAGGCTCGTGGATGACTCGCACGCGCCCGCCTGGTGGACGCTGGCGTCTCCCGACAACCACGGTGTCGACATCGCGTCCTGGACCGATTCGTTCGACTGACTTCCCTTCCCCCTGACCCTCGCAGCGGTACCGACAAGGACCTTCTTCCCGAAGCCGGCCATCGCGGCATAAAGTGAAGCACTCACCAGGAGGTCCGATGACCAGATGGGGCACGGTCGGTCCGGTCGCCGCAATCGCCGCCGTTTCCGGGGGGATCGTGAGCGGAGCCACCGGCGACTACGGTGACGCCGATGATGACGACAACGTCCTCATCTCACCGCCCAATTGGTCCTTCATCATCTGGGTCCCGATCTACCTGGGCGCCATCGCCTATGCGGTCAATCTGGCCCGACCTTCCCGTCGAACGGACCCACTCGTCCGTGCCACGCGCACACCGTATGCGGCGTCGGTGCTCGCATCCGGGCTCTGGGTCCGAACCGCTCGCCGACCGCGTCTGCAGATGGCGGTGATCGCTTCCACCGCCGCCACGGCACTCGCCGCCCAGTACCGGAGCGGGGGTGTTGTGCCCGACCTCCCGGCGGGAGATCCGGGCCGCGAACGAGAGCACACGTGGCTGACCCGCGTACCGATCGGCCTGTTCGCCGGCTGGATCACCCTGGCCTCGGTCGTCGCAACCAGCCAGGCCGCCGTGGAACTCGGGGCGACCCGGCTGAAAACCACGTCCGCGTCGATCGCGCTTCTCCTCACCGCCGGGGCTGCTGGCGCCGCTGTCGCCGCCACCACCCGCGGCTGGGCCTACCCCCTGACTCTCGTCTGGGGTCTTGGCGGGATCGTCGCCGCCCGCCGACGCGGCGATCCGGCGATCGCCACGGCAGCGGGTGTGGCGTCCGCAGCGATCGCGGCCGTCGCGAGCCTCCGATCACATCGGCGCGCCCCGCGCGAGTGACAGGCGGGGAGCCGCGTTCTCTCGGTCACCGCGGCAGCCATGTCGGCGCACCCAGATCGCGGCCGAGGTTCCGAGCCGCCTCGCGCGGCCCCCGCACCAACTGACGCGAACGTCAGAGGCTCAGCACGACCTTGCCCCGCACGTCGCCGCTCGTGACGCGCGCATGCGCGAGAGCGACGTCGTCGCGGGGGAAGACACCGTCGAGAGGGATACGCAGCCGACCCGAATCGACCAGCCGCGCGAGGCGGGCGAGATCCCCGCTCGACGCGCGCGTGGTCACGAGGGCGAGCCGCGGAGCGCCCCGTCGTCGGGGCAAGATCGCGTGGACGGAGTCGGCGGCCAGCGGCCGGGTCGACACCATCACCCCGTGACGCCGAAGGTGCGGCGCCACATCGGCGAAGCGGAGCACGGCCGGTGCATCCATCACGACATCCCACCCCTCGCTGCTCGCCACCGGATCCGCGTCACGCGGGTCGACCGCCTCGTCGGCACCGAGGTCGCGGAGGAACTCGGCGCGATCGCCGGTCGCCGCGGCCGTCACGCGTGCTCCCGCGAGGGCGGCGAGCTGCACCGCGAATGCCCCGATGCCGCCCGCGGCGCCCATCACGAGCACCCGAGGCCGCGATCGACGGTGGAGAGCGGTGTGGGAGAGCGCCTGGAGCGCCGTCAGTCCGGCGAGGGGCAGGGCCGCCGCGTGCTCGAGGGGCACCGAGGTCGGGGCGAATGCCACCTGCCGCTGGGCGACGGCGACCTCGTCCGACTGGCCGCCCCCGCCGTGGCCGAGGAGCGCGATCACCGGATCGCCGTCGTCGAAGGCCGTCACCCGAGGACCGCGCGCGATGACCACTCCCGCCACGTCGAAACCCAACCGCGTGGGGCCGCTCCCCGGCAGCCGCGGGATGGCGCCGCGCAGCACCTGCAGGTCGGTGCCGTTGACGCTCGACGCGACCACGCGGATCACCACGTCGTCGCCCTCGGGGGGCGCCGGTCGCGCCACATCCGCCATCACTGCGGCGCGCTGGCCGCCCCGTTCCTCGACCTGGATCGTCTGCACCCTCTCCAGGCTAGGCGCGTGTCGGCACCGCGGCGCCGGTCGGATGCAACCCCTTCGCCTCGACGCACGAGTGCGCAATGCTGGGCGGCATGAGCGACGAGGCTACGACCGACGACCGTGCGACGGCCGGCGACCTGGCCGACACGATTCGTCAGGCACGGCATACGCTGCAGCGGCGAGCGAATGCCGAGCTCATCGGGCTCTCGTGGCGGATCGGTCGCGCCGTTCTCGACTCGACGCCCGATGCGAGCGAGGATGACGGTGCAATCCTCCGCCTCGCCGACGACCTGCGAGCCGCGTTCCCCTCGATGACGACCCTCACACCCGCAGGCCTCCTCGTGATGCGCCGCTTCGCCGCGGAGTGGCCGCGGCGCAACGGGATCGTGCAGCAACCGGTCGGGCAGCTGCCGTGGCGCCACATCCTCGAGCTCTTGAACCGACTGGACGATCAGGACCTGCGGGAGTGGTACGCCGGTAAGGACGTGCAGCACACCTGGAGTCGTAGCGAACTCATCCGCCGCATCGACGAACGGTTCCACGAGCGCCACGACGACCCGCCACGCGACTACGCCTCGGCGCTCCGACGGTTCGATTCCGATCTCGCCCGCGAGCTGACATCCGATCCCGACGTGCGCGGTTTTCTCGACACCGCTCCGTGACGGATGATCGCCGCCAGCGCGACTCCCACGAGAGCGCCCAGCCCGTTGGCGACGAGATCGCGTGGGTGGGAGATGCGGTCGAGCGGAATCTGGGCGAGCTCGATCCCGACCGTCAGCGCCAGCGGAAGAATCACACGGGAGGCTCCTCGCAGCAGGAGACCCGTCGCCACTCCGATCGGCACGAACATCAGCACGTTCAGCAGGATCTCGAGGGTTCGCCCATCGGTCCACGCGGCTTCGTCCGTCCACGCGGCCGGGTTGAGGATTCCGAAACGTGCCTCCGAACCCTCCGTCGCCCACGGAAGGGGCCGGAGGGTCGCCCAGAGGACGAGACCGGTATAGAGCAGGCCGAGAACGAGGATGACTCCGCGAGCGACGGCCCCGCCGGGGGTGCCTTCGGGTCGCTGTGGCGGTGTCATGGCTCGATGCAACCCGGGGGCGCTCCCGGCGTCAATGCGTTTCGGCGATCGCTCGACGTCTTGACCGAGTTCTCCCAGCCGTGCGTGACGCCGACTCGGCTCATCGACGCGCCAGCGCCTCCCAGTCGGCGTCGATCATCCGGGGTCGCCGGCGGGAGATCCGGGCGCGCAGCACCGTTCCGACCTCCGGCCAGAAGCGGCGGTCGAGAACGACCTCGGTACGAAGCGTCTCCTCGGGAAGATCGGGCGCTTCGAGCGCGAGGTCCATGGTGCAGGTCTGGTAGCGGCGCCGCCGGGTGGGCGGCGTCAGCGACAGGATGCGGATGGTGCCGACGTGCGCGTCGGCCATCGGAGACCCGGTCAGGCGCTCCAGCGTCTCTGCCGCTCCTTCTTCCCAGTCCTCCATGCGCTGAGACTACCCAGGAGTTCGTGGATCGACGTAACGACAGCGTTCAGTCGTCCGCACCGGGCACCGGCTCGGCGAGAATGAGCCAGGAGGAGTAATGCTCTGTGACCATGCCACCGAGGGCGGAGACTGCAGACGACGCCTGCTCCACTTCCCCGGGCGACCAGTCGCTGAAGGTGGTGAAGAGATCGCGCACCTGAGCTGCGTCGAGATCGATCTGCCACCGATACCGGTGTGTGCTCACGACACGGAAGAGGCCGGCGCTCGTCAGCGCCTCCGCGGTCGCATGCAGATCCTCGGGGTGACCTGTCCGGGCTGTCGACGCCGGAGGCCGGATCCGCTCGATCTCTCGTCGGAACGGCGTGACGGTCGCCTCGCCGTCACCGAAGACGTTCCGCCACACCGCGAGGCGACCACCGGGCGCGATCGCCCGGTGCAGGATCGGCAGCACCAGATCGAGCGCAAGCCAATGCACCGACGTCGCGGCCACCACCAGATCCGCCGACCCCGGCGTGAGTTGCAGCTCCTCCGCGCGTCGGCGCACGACCGTGGCCGAGGGGCACCGAGCAGCGAGGATCGCGGCCAGGCGCTCGCCGGGTTCCACGGCCGTCACGGACATTCCTCGCGAAAGGAGGACCGACGTCGCTTCGCCGGTTCCTGCGCCCAGGTCGAGCGCGCGCCGGCCGGTCGTGACCAGCCCCGTGGCGAAGACGTCGGCCCAGAGCTCCGCCGGGTACGCCGGTCGCGCCGACGCGTACTGCCCGGCGACCGCGTCGAAATGCTCGGCGCCGCCCATGCGTGAAGACTACGGCCGCGGGCGGCCCGCCCCCATACTGATGTCCGTGACCACCTCGCCTCGCCGCGGCCTATGACCGCCGCCCTCACCCGTGTCGAAGAGCGCGTTCTCGATGCCATCGATGAACAGGCTCTCGTCGACGAACTCGTCCACCTGATCCGCGTTCCGAGCATCACCGGCACGGACGCCGAGTCCGACCTGCAGCACCAGCAGGCCGCCTACTTCGCCCAGCTCGGGTTCGACGTCGACGCCTGGAAGCTCGACCTCGCCGACCTGTCGGCGCACCCCGACCACCCGGGCACCGAAGCCCCCCGGTCGGAGGGCTACGGCCTCGTCGCCCGGCTGGGCCCCGTGGGCACGCCGGCACTCGTCCTGCAGGGACACATCGACGTCGTCCCGACGGGCGACCTCGACAAGTGGGTGGACGGCAACCCATTCAGCGGAGCGATCCGCGACGGAGCGGTGCACGGGCGCGGGGCCTGCGACATGAAGGCGGGAGTCGCGGCGAACCTCGCCGTGGCGCGGGCACTCGTGGCATCCGGTGTCCGGCTCGAGAAGCCCTTCGCCGTGCATTCGGTGATCGGTGAGGAGGACGGCGGTCTCGGCGCCTTCGCCACCCTCCTGCGAGGCCACGACGGCGAGGCGGCCGTCATCACCGAGCCCACGAGCGGGCGCATCGTCGTCGCGAACGCCGGCGCGCTCACCTTCCAACTCCGCGTGGCCGGCCGAGCGGCGCACGGCAGCGCGCGCGCCGAGGGCTACAGCGCCTTCGAGGCCTTCCTTCCCGTCTACAGGGCGATCGCCGACCTCGAACGCGAGCGGAATGCACACCTGCCGGCGCTGTTCGACGGCAATCCGCTCCCCTACCCCATCTCCATCGGGACGGTGCGCACAGGTGATTGGGCGAGCAGCGTGCCCGACCTGCTGGTTGCGGAGGGGCGCCTCGGGGTCCAGCTCGACGAGCCCGTCGCCGAGGCGCGGGCGGCCCTCGAGGCGGCGATCACGCGGGCCGCCGTGAACGACCCGTGGTTGCGCGACCACCCCGTCGAGATCGCGTGGACCGGCGGGCAGTTCGCGAGCGGCCGTATCGCCGAGAGCGACCCGCTGGTCGCCGAGACCGCGGGGGTGATTCGCGACGTCGAGGGACGACAGGCGCCCAACGGCGCGGCGCCATACGGCAGCGACCTCCGGCTGTACGCCGGACTCGGGGGCATCCCGACCCTCCACTACGGTCCCGGCGACGTGCGATTCGCGCATGCGCCGCGTGAGCAGGCGCAGATCGACGAGCTGGTGCGGGTGACGCGGTCGCTGGCGGTGCTGGTGGCCCGCCGGTGCCGCGCCCACCTCTGACAGCGGGGGGGTGAGAAGGGGCAGCTCCGCCGGCTCGGCCGGGGGCTGGCGCCATGAGGTCGCGTCAGAGGACGGAGCTGAACCAGATCAGCCCGATGGGGGCGAGCATCAGCAGCCCCAGGACGAGGCTCGTGATCGACAGTCCATACCGTCGCCCGCGGGTGGTGCCGAGAATGAGGCCGATGATGCCCAGCACGAGGACGACGGCCCCGCCGATCGCGAGCATGGGGATGATCGCGATGAGGAGCCACCAGATCGCGTTCATCTCCGGAATCAGCCCGATGAGGAAGACGAACAGCGTTGGCAGCAGGCCCACCATCGCGATGATGACGCCGATGAGGCCGAGCACGTCGAAAGGCTTCTTCCGTGCGGTACCGGGCATGGCCGCGTACCCCGCTCCGTATCCTGCCGCCATCGGCCGTCCCCCTTCGTCGGTGCGATCCTAGGGGAGCGGTGCGCGCGGGTCGATCATCGTCATCCCCGCGGGTGCGGCCGTGTCGAAGCGGGGAAGGAGAGCGGATGCCTCGTCGAGCCCGATCACGCGCTCGATGAGGTCCTGCGGCCGCAACACACCCGCGGCCACCAGGGCGAGCATCTCCGGATAGTCCGCGGCGGCCATGCCGTGACTGCCGAGGAGGTCGAGTTCCCAGGCGATCGCCCGTGCCATCGGCATCGGCGAGAGCCCGTCGGGAGTGGGGAGGAGCCCGATCTGCACGTGACGCCCACGCCGGCGGAGACTCATCACCGCGGTCGTCGCGGTGGCCGCGCTGCCGACGGCGTCCACCGACACATGGCTCCCGCCACCCGTGAGCTCGTGAATCTCGCTCGCGACATCCCGGCCGTCGGCGACGATGACGTGGTCGGCGCCCACCGAGCGCGCGACCGCGAGCGCTGCCGGGTTCCGGTCCACCACCACGGTTCTCGCCTCGAGTGCGGCAGCGACCATCACGGCGCTGAGGCCGACTCCGCCCGCGCCGACGATGGTCACCCACTCCCCCGCCTCCACCCGCGCCCGGGCAGTCACCGCCCGGAATGCGGTGGCGAAGCGGCATCCGAGCGCCGCCGCCGCCTCGAACGACACCGCTTCGGGCACCGCGACGAGATTCGCATCGGCCGCGTGCAACGCCACCTTCTCGGCGAACGAGCCCCAGTGCGTGAACCCGGGCTGCTGCTGATCCGGGCAGACCTGCGCCTGCCCCGAGCGGCACCATTCGCACACTCCGCAACCGCACACGAAGGGAACCGTCACGCGATCCCCCTCCTGCCACCGCTCCACGCCGTCGCCCACGGCCGACACGACGCCGGCGAGCTCGTGCCCCGGCACATGCGGCAGCGCGATGTCGTCGTGGCCCGCCCAGGCATGCCAGTCGCTTCGGCAGAGACCGGTGGCGCGCACATCGACCACGACTCCGCCGCGCGGCGGGACCGGGTCAGCCACCTCCGTCACCTCGAGCGGGCCGCCGATGTGCGTCATCAGCAGGGCCTGCACCGGCGCTCCTGCCGTGCTTCGCCGCGCATCGTCACGGTGACACGCGCCAATAGTGACCCAACGCGTCGGCGAGGTCATCGTGCAGGGCCTGCACGTCGGCGTCACCGCCGCGGTGGAGCGCCTCGCTCACGATGAGGGCCCGGCGGGTGTCTTTCGAGATCGCCGAGAGTGCGCTCTGCCGGTTCGTCCACCGGCGTGCGTGGGCATTGCCGGCGTCGTCGACGAAGACCACCTCGTCGGCAACGGGGTTCTCGATCTCGCCGCCGAACGTGAGATACCTCTCCGTGCCCGAGGCGCGGGTGACCCGGAGATCCCCCGTCACGCGGTCGAGGTCGAAGACGGCGACGGGGAGGGCGTAGGCGACAGAGACGGCGTTGCAGAGGTCGACGAGCGGATGAATCGCCGGGAGCGAGCCCTCTTTGCGGAGGCGCCGCAGCAACGCCTCGGACGCGCATCGGTACTGCGTGGGCTTCAGCCCCATTCGGCTGAAGGCCCGACGCCATGCGGCGACCTCGACGAACTCGCCTTCCGGCCCCCCGTCGAGGCGGGCGCGGGCGCGCTCCACGAAGGGGGCCGCCGTGCCCTCGACATCGGCATCGGCGGTCACCCCGTCGACGGCGAGCGTCGCGACGGCCAGGTCGGGGAAGTCGTCGCGCAGACGACTGTCGTGGTGGAACTGCATCGTGTCCTCGAATGCGGGCGGCATCGAACGGGCGACCGCTCGAGAGAATCTACCCGCAGCGCCGGACGTAGAGTGAGACCGTGCCGCTTCCTCACGAAGACACGAGTGTCACCTATCCCGAGGGCGCCGTTGAGGGCACCGGTCGTGTCGTCCACGTCGAAGACCTCGGGGCCGGGCGCTCGGCCGTCGTCCTCGACACGACGTGCTTCCACCCGGTGACCGCCGCCTGGCCCGACCAGCCGGCCGACCGAGGCGTGCTCCACGCCGAGGGCAGAGCCATCCCGGTCGTCGATGCGGTCGTCGGGGCCATCCAGGACGACCGTCTCTTCCTCGGCGGCGATCTGCCTGTGAGGATGGGCGCCGAGGGGTGGGTGTTCGTCGTCGCGCACATCATCGAGGGGAAGGCGCCGATCGAGGGCGCCGACGTCCGCGTCGACGTCGATGCCGGGCACCGCGCGGCGCTTTCCGCGGGCCACACCGTCTGTCATCTCGCGTCGCTCGCGCTCGATGCGGCGCTCGCCGGGTCGTGGTCGAAGGATGTCCCGACCGACGCGCTCGGAAACCCCGGCTTCGACGCGCTCGCCATCGAGACGTCGCGGATCCACCCTCATGGCTCGGTGGACGTCTACCGCATCGGCAAGTCCCTCCGGCGGAAAGGCTTCGTCCCCGCCGGGCTCGACGATCTCGACGCGGTGGCACGCCACGCGAACGCACTGCTCGCGGAGTGGGTCGCGACGGCTGCCGCGGTGCGCATCGACCGCGAAGGCCTGCACCTGTCGTCCCGGCGCACCTGGGTCTGCGCTCTCCCCGGCCAGGCGGCGGAGATCCCCTGCGGCGGGACGCACGTGTCGAGTCTCGACGTCTTCGACGCCGTGACGATCGACCTCGCGGCGCGCGAGGCCGAGGGCGCCCGTGAACTCGTCATGACCACCACGGCGTCCATGCGGCGCTGACCGAAAGCGATGAAGGAGGACCGACCATGCGCGGAGTGATCCTGCACGGCCCGGGCGACGTCCGCGTCGAAGATCGGGATGACCCGACGATCGTCGAATCGACCGACGCGATCATCCGCGTCATTGCGGCGTGCATCTGCGGATCGGATCTCTGGCCGTACCGGGGCGCGGATCGGATGCGGAACAGCCCGATGGGGCACGAGTACGTCGGTGTGGTCACCGAGATCGGCGCGGAGGTGCGGAACGTCGGCGTGGGCGACTTCGTGGTGGGGTCGTTCTTCGCCTCCGACAACACGTGCGAGATCTGTCAGGCGGGGTACCAGACCCGGTGCATCCACGCGGTCGGCATGGGCTCGATCGGCACTCAGGCCGAGTATGCGCGCATCCCGCTCGCCGACGGCACCCTCGTCGCGACCCCCGGAGAACCGGAGGCCGATCTCATCCCGTCGCTCCTGGCGGCGTCGGATGTGCTCGGAACCGGCTGGTTCGCCGCCGAAGCGGCTCACGCCGGTCCTGGCAAGACCATCGCCGTCGTCGGCGACGGCGCGGTGGGACTCCTCGGAGTCCTCGCCGCCCGGCAGATGGGCGCCGAGCGGATCATCGCGATGTCGCGGCATCCCGAACGGCAAGAGCTCGCGCGTCGGTTCGGAGCGACCGACATCGTCACCGAGCGCGGCGAGGAGGGCATCGCACGGGTCAAGGGTCTGACCGGTGGACTGGGCGCCCACGGGGTCATCGAGGCCGTCGGGACGCAGGAGGCCATGGAGCAGGCGATCCGCTCGACACGCCCCGGCGGGTACGTGGGCTTCGTCGGGGTGTCGCACGACGTGTCACTCGACGGCAGAGAGCTCTTCTTCTCCACGGTGCACCTGCACGGCGGGCCCGCGCCGGTGCGCCGGTTCCTGCCGGAGCTGATCGATCTGATCTGGAACCGCACGATCGACCCCGGTGTCGTCTTCGATCTCACGCTGCCCCTCGAAGAGGCGGCCGAGGGCTACCGGGCGATGGATGAGCGCCGGGCCACGAAGGTGCTCCTGACCACCTGACAGGGGCGGTGGGCGCCGTGCCCGCGAAGGAGGAACGATGCCGATCGTCGACAACGGTGTGTACGTCGGGGGACGCCGCATCGAGAACCCGCGGAGCCTGGCCGACACGTTCGAGTACATGCGTGCCGAAGGCGGAATGGCGTGGATCGGTCTGTTCCGCCCGACGGCGGAGGAGATCCACCAGGTCGCGGGTGAATTCGGACTGCATCCGCTCGCCGTCGAGGATGCACTGACCGGCCACCAGCGCTCCAAGCTGGAACGGTACGGCGACACGCTGTTCGCCGTGCTTCGCCCCGCTCGGTACGTGGATGAGACCGAGACAGTGGAGTTCGGCGAGCTGCACGTCTTCGTCGGCCTGGACTTCGTGGTGACGATCCGCCACGCCGAATCGCCCGACCTCGCGCGGGTGCGACGACGGATGGAGGATGCCCCCGAGCTCCTGGCTCGTGGTCCGGAGGCGGTGCTCTACGCGATCCTCGACGAGGTCGTGGACGAGTACTTCCCGGTTGTCGCGGGGGTGGAGAACGACATCGACGAGATCGAGGACTCCCTGTTCGGCGGCGGCGACCCGCGCCTTTCCCAGCGCATCTACGAGCTGTCCCGCGAGGTCATCGCCTTCCAGCGGGCGGCCCAGCCGCTCGCCGAGATGGTCGTCGCCCTCCAGCGCGGTGGCGAGAAGTACGGGGTCGACCTCGAATTGCAGCGCTCACTGCGAGACGTCCATGACCACGTGCTCCGCGTCGTGGATCGCTTGGCCGCCTTCCGGGTGATCCTCGAGAACGCCCTGACGGTGAATGCGACCCTCGTCACGCAGCGCCAGACCGACACCGCGCTCGTTCAGAACGAGCAGGTGAAGAAGATCTCCGGGTGGGCGGCCATCCTCTTCGGCCCGACGCTGGTGGGCACCATCTACGGCATGAACTTCACCTACATGCCCGAGCTCGACTGGGTGTGGGGCTACCCGATGGCGCTCGGTTTGATGGCGGCGACCAGCGTGACCCTCTATGCGGTGTTCAAGCGTCACCACTGGCTCTGAATGGGAGTTCACCGGTGAGGCGCGGGGCCTCTGAGGCATCCGTCTGCGTTCCCCGCCCGGCAGCCGGATGCGCCCCGCGTGATCTCAGGCCAACGGAATCGGGAGCGGTTCACCGTCCTGAGGAGGGCGCTCGATCAGCGCGAGGGCGTCCTCCTTCGTGAGGTTGGAGGGGAAGTTGAATCGGGCGAATCGGCCGGTCGGATCCTCCTTCGCCCGGGGCATGGCCACTTCCGAGCTCTCCACGAGGGCGACAGCCGCGTCGCGTGCCCACGGGGACAACCCCAGCCGACCGCGTCGACGCACCACGAGAGGGGCGCGAAGCCCATCGGGAGTGCGCAAGGTCAGGATGAGCGTGCGCGGGGCCCCCGGCCACACCTCGAAGACGCCGAGTTCCGCCGTGGTGAACGTATCCCAGTGAGCAAGGCGCCGGCCGACCTTCACGCGCCTGCCCGAGACGTCGACCCAGACGTCGGGATGACGTCGCCGAAGAACGATCATGGTTCCGCCGACCGTCAGGACGACGAGAAGGGTGGTGAGGACCAGTTCGGCCAATGGTTCGTCGACGAAGGCGTCGGCCACACGCCACGGCGCGAGGATCACGAGCCCGACAAGGAGGGGCACGCTGAGGAAGAAGGAAAGCTGCCAGTCGACGCGCGTGAGGCGCCGCCACCCGTCCGTCACGACGAGGTCCTCATCGGGATCGGTGACGTCGTCCGACACGGATCGTGGCGTCTGACCGGGGCGGCCGATGGACATCAGCATGGACCCGATGACCAGAAGGCCGACCATGTAAAGAGCGGGCAGGACCAGGTCGACAGACCAGCCCTCCTCGACCACGACCCATCCTCCCACCGCCGCGCCCAGGGGCACGAGGGCCAAGAGGAAGATCCCGAGGCGCCGAGCAGCGCGCTGCGGTGTCGCCGCCTCCGGCGAGCCTCCGGGCGGCCAGGAGTGGTCCTCCCAGGTTCGACGGAAAAGGAGCAGGATGCCCGCCGCAGCGCCGACGCTGGCTGCGGCCAGGAGCAGCGCGGCGGGGATCGCGAGGATCGGCACCGAGATCCCGACGCCGGCGAGTACCCCTGCGGCGATGCTGCCGACGAGAAGCGCGACGCCGACGTGGCGAGGGGACATGCTGCTGGTGTAACAGCGCCAGAGGCGGTGTCTCCAGCGGTTGCATCGCGCCTCCGCGTCCAGTACGTCGGCGCCGACCGCTCCGTGAGGCGGCACGATGGAGGGATGGGACGTCGGCGTGAACCGGGGGATGCGGCAGAGCCGCGTCATCCGAAGATCTGCTCGTCCTGCGGACGCAGCATGGAGTACCGGGCGAAGTGGGCCGCGAATTGGGACGAGGTGAAGTACTGCTCGGATGCGTGCCGTCGGCGAGGGGTGACGACGGTGGACCGGGCGCTGGAGGGAGCGATCCGAGACATCCTCTCTGCGCGCGCAGCCTCGGCGACGATGTGCCCTTCGGAGGCGGCGAAGGCCGTCGGCCACGACGAGTGGCGCGATCTCATGGAGCCCGCCCGGCGCGCGGCACGCCGCTTGGTCGCGGCGGGCGAGGTGGAGATCACGCAGGGTGGTCACGTGGTGGACCCCTCGACCGCGAAGGGTCCGATACGCATCCGGCGCCGGCCGGGCCCTGGTTCCTGACACGAGCGACCTGACACCATGGGCTCATGAGCGACGACTCCGGGCGATCCCGACGAATCGACTGGGCCGAGGGGACGTGGACGCACCCGCCGCTGGCCGCCGAGCGCCGAGGCGACGACGTGGCGGTGACGGCCGCCGAGGGAAGCGACGCGTGGCGCCATACGGCCTACGGCTTCGTCCACGACACCGAGCATGCCCTCCTCCATCCCCTCGCGGTCGGCGAGGCGATGGAGGTGGACTTCACCGCTGACTTCAGCGAGCAGTTCGACCAGGCGGGGCTGTTCATCCGGCTCGACGCCGAGCGCTGGGTGAAGGCCGGGGTGGAATTCGCCGACGGGATGCTCGGGGCGGGCGCCGTGGTGACCGACGGCGGATCCGACTGGTCGGTGGGGGCTGTTCCCCAGTGGCAGGGGCGCCGCATCCGCATCCGCGTGAGCCGGGGGCCCGACGCGCTCACCGTGCGCGGCGGTGTGGCGGGCGATGAGCTGCGCCTTCTGCGGCTGGCTCCCTTCGACGGGAGTACGGATGCCTCCGCGGGACCGTTCGCCTGCGCCCCGTCGCGGGCCGGGCTCACCGTGGTCTTCCACCAGTGGCGCCTGACGCCCGCCGACGCTTCGATTCACTGAAGGGAACGACGACGACATGGCGACGGGATTGCGGCCGTACCTCTTCTTCCCGGGGACGGCGCGGGATGCGCTGACCCGCTACCACTCGCTCTTCGGGGGCGAGCTGTCGCTCCATACGAACGCCGAGATGAGCCAGGGCGGTGACCCCGATGCCATCGGTCACGGCGAACTCTCCGGGCCCGTGAGCCTCTTCGCCGCAGACGCCGCCCCGGGGCAGGCGGCGATCCGTGCCGAAGGGGTGCTTTTCGCGCTCCTCGGCGCGGCGGACCCGTCGGAGCTGCATCGGTGGTTCGACGCGCTCGCCGAGGGCGGCGAGATCGTCGATCCTCTGCAGGAGCGGCCCTGGGGCGACTGGGATGGGCAGGTGCGAGACCGGTTCGGCGTCACCTGGCTCATCGGGTATCACCCCGGTCAAGACTGATCCCGCCCTCTCGCCGTGCGCGCGGCGTACCCTGGAACCATGTTCGAGCTGCTGGTGCTCCTGGGCGTCGGAGCGGGGATCGCTGCCGTCGTTCTCTGGGTTTCGCGCCCGCGTGCGCCGCGGGAGGCGCCACGCCACGACGACAGCCTGCGAGCTGGACAGACGCCGGAGGCCTCGCCGTACGAGGCGGCGCGTCGCGCGGAGGGCAAGGCGGCCTGGACGCGCATCTCGGGAGCTTGAGCCCCGCTGAGGCATTCCTGCTGCGGCATGTCAACCCGCGACCCCGCCGATCTCGTCGTGCCTAGGGTGAGGCCGTGGACCTCGCCGCCCTGATCGGACCCGTCTCACCGCCGGCGCTGCACGTGATGACGTTCAACATCCGGCGGCGGATGCCGGGACTGATGGCGCGTTCCGCGGATCGGTGGGAAGCCCGCCGGCCTCTCATCGACGCTCTTCTCGACGCCGAGCGCCCGACAGTCCTCGGCGTGCAGGAGGCCCTCCCGGAGCAGTCGCACGCGATCGCCGACGCCCTCGGGCCCCAGTACCTGAGCCTCGGTCAGGGCCGCCGCGCGGACGGCGGGGGCGAGGGGTGTCCCCTCTTCCTCGACACGCGACGGATGGAGGTCATCCGTTGGCGGCAGATCGCGCTGTCCGGCACCCCCGAGGTGGCGGGGTCCCGATCGTGGGGCAACCTCATCCCTCGGATCGCCGTCATCGCCCAGGTGCGGGAGCGCGAGACATCCGCTGCGCTTCTCCTCATCAACACCCACTTCGACCACTTCTCCCGGCGTGCGCGGTTGCGCGCCGCCGAGGCGATTCGACGGCACGTCGTCAGTCAGGGGATGCCGACCGTCGTGATGGGCGACCTCAACACCGGAGAGGGCACGCTACCGGTCCGGACTCTTCAGCGCGACGGCGCACTGATCGACGCATGGACGGCGGCGGAGACCAGGCTCACCCCGGAATGGGGCACGTTCCCGAACTATCGGGCGCCGCGCGCGGGTCGGAAGCGCATCGACTGGATCGCGGTGACGCCCGACATCCGCGTGGAGCGCGTCGCGATCAACGCCACCGCGCCCGGCGGGCGCTGGCCCTCGGACCATCTCCCCGTGCAGGCGGTCCTCTCGCTTCCCGGGGGCGCAGCGTGATCCAGAATTTCCTGCGTCCACCGCAGACCGTCGCCGAGATCGCGGCCGACGGGGTGCGGGTCCTCGGTGTGGTCAGCGTGGTGGTCGCGGTGGTGTGGTTCACGCTCCTCGATGCGGGTGTCGTGGCCTTCGCGCTTCCGGCGCTGATGATTCCGCGCTTCCTCGCGCTTCGCGCCGGCTACGACATCGCGATCGGCGTCTCGGTGCTCGTGGCCGCGTGGAGCAATGTGTTCGGCCTCTACCGCTCGGTGCCGGGGTGGGATCTGGTCGTCCACGGCGTCGCCAGCGCTGCGATCGCTCTCATGGTCCTGGTGCTCCTCGATGAGCTCGATGTCCTGCGGAATCCGGCCGAGTCGCGGCATCCGCTCGTCGCCGGACTGGTGCTGGGCGGCGGACTCGCGCTCGCGCTCGGGTCGCTCTGGGAGATGGTCGAGTGGTTCGGGCGGAACGTGATCACCGATGACATCTACGTCACCTACAACGACACGATCGCCGACCTCGCCGCTGACGGCATCGGCGGGCTCGCCGCCGGCGCAGCGGTGGCGTTGACCCGCGTCACGCGACGGGACCGGGCGCCGGTGAGCGCGAAGCGCTGACGGAACGGATGTCGCACGCCCCCGCGATCCGGAGCACCGGGCCGTCCTCGGTGCGCAACAAGGTCCACAGCGTGTGCGTGCATGAGCGGCAGCGCACGATGAATGCGTGGCGGTCGGCTTCCACGCGCCACTCGGCGAGGGGCGCGGCATCGTGACATCCGCCACATTCCACGATCAGCATGCTGAGGTCACCCCTGAGCAGTTCCTCCAGGGCACCCACGGTGGCATTGCCGTCGACGATGTGGGCGGTGTGGCGCCGAGGGGAGGGTCCCGGGTCGGACATCGTCATCCTCCGAATCGTTCGGTGCGGACTCGCGCCGGGTCGTGCCCGGCGGCGACCATGGCGTCGGCGGCGGCCTCGACGAAGCGGGTGGGTCCGCAGATGAAGGTGAGCGGCGCGTCGCCGGGGTCCCACGTCGCCGCGGCGATGCGCTCGGGAGTGAGCCGGCCGACAGGGTCGGTCCAGCCCTCCGGCGCGCCGCGGGTGTAGGCCCAGGTGAGCTGCAGGGAGCGTTCGCCGAGGGCGAGGAGCTCGTTGCGGTAGAGCGCGTCCTCGGGGGTGCGAACCGAGTACAGCAGGCGGAAGGGAACCGGGCTGCCCGTCGCATCGTGGGCCCGCGCCATCGCCAGGAGGGGCACGATGCCCGACCCGCCGGCGATGAGCTGGACCGGATCGGAGTCGGTTCCATGCCACACGAAGTATGCACCGAGGGGCCCTTTCACCTCGAGCTCGTCACCGACCTCGGCGACCTCGACGAGGAACGGCGAGACCTCTCCGTCGGGGACGGTGTCGACGGCCAGCTCGACCCGCTGGCCGGGTCCGGAGGAGGCGATCGAGTACGACCGCTCGGCCTGATAGCCGTCCTCGGCGGTGAGGCGGATGTCGAGGTGCTGACCCGGGTCGTTGCCCGGCCAGCCCGGCACCTCGAGAGTGAGCACGCGGGCGTGGCTGGTCGTCGGGTGAGCCGCGGCGATCCGTGCCGACAGCCACTCCGACGTCCTCACCAGTACCGCTCCTCCTTCCACGGGTCGCCGTGGAGGTGATAACCGTTCTGCTCCCAGAAGCCGGCATCGTCGTGCTTCTGCATCACCAGGCCCCGCACCCACTTGGCGCTCTTCCAGAAGTACAGGTGCGGCACGAGCAGGCGAGCAGGCCCCCCGTGCTCGGGGTCGAGGGGTGCTCCGTCGAACTCGTAGGCGATCCACGCCTTCCCGCCGAGGAGGTCGGCGAGGGGGAGATTGGTGGTGTAGCCGCCGTAGGAGTGCGCCATCACGTACTCGTAGCCGGTCTCGATCCCCTGGAAGAGGGTGTCGAGCGACACCCCGCGCCACGACGTGCCGAGCTTGGACCAGCGCGTCACGCAGTGGATGTCGGTGTCGATCGTCTCGGCGGGGAGAGCGAGGAACTCCTCCCACGTCCACCCCGTGGCGGCCCCCGTCTCGGTGCGGATGGCGAAGCGCCATTCCTCGAGCGGTATGCGCGGGGTGGGTCCGGCCGACAGCACCGGGAAGTCGGTGGTGAGGTACTGCCCCGGGGGCAGGGCGGGGTCGGATTCCCGGCGCCGTGCGCCGAAGCCCCGGGTGAACTGTGCCATCGGTACCTGCTTTCGCGAAGGTGGTGCCGCGGGAGGGGGTGGCCTGCGGCTGAGCCTAGGGTGCTCTGCACAACTCCTCAAGACCGAGAGGGCGGCGCCTCGATCGCCGCTCGCCGAACGGAAGGCGTCCGGCTCCGAGGAGTCGTGCCGGTCGTCCACGGCCCCCGTCGCCGCCGGTCGCTCAGTTGCTGAGCGAGACAGCGGTGCGCGAGAGTCCGGTGATTCCGCGGGTTGCCGCGACGACGAAAGAGGCGAGGTCCGCGCGGGTGATGGACAGCCCGACTGCGGCGCGCCCACTGCTGAGCCGGAGCCGCTCAACAGGCGGCCGGTCGACGACGTTCGGCAGACGAATGATGGTGTAGTCCGGCGCGGCGGCGATGATCAGTTCTTCCATGCGGCTCTTGTCGGCGATGATCGGCGCGAGCCAGCGGAGGAAAGTGGCCAGGAGCACGGGCCGCAGCACGTGCCGGTACACCCAGGCCCCCTGATTCGCGCTGGAGCCGGCGCCGACGTTCGACAGAGCCACGAGTTTCGGCACTCCGGCCTCCGTCATCGCAGAGACGAGGGTGGCCGTGGCGTCCGACACCGCGGTGCTCGCCCGCCCGTCGCCCGTCCCACCGATCCCCACGCAGTGGATCACGGCGTCATGCCCCGCGAGGGCCTCCGGCCATCCCGCAGGGTCATCGGCTGCCAGTTCGACCACGCGGAGCCGGTCGGCGGGTGTCACCCGGCTGCTGTCGCGCGTCACGGCGGTCACCGTCATCCCGTCGTCGAGGCAGCGAGCGACGACCGCGCGGCCGATGAAGCCGGATGCGCCGGTGACGAGGACGTTCACGGGCGGGCCCCCGCCCCGAGGAAGCGGCGAAGGATCCGGGCAGTCGCTGCCGGCTCCTCGAGGGGAAGCACGTGCAGTCCGGGAAGGATGACCATCTCGGCGCCGGGGTTCGTGACGGCGAGCGCGGCGCGGGTGGCGGGAGGCAGGACGTAGTCCTCCTCGCCGGCGAGAAGGAGGATGGGCGCGGTCAGTTCCCCCATGCGCGGCAGGATGTCGTCAGGCCGCACGAGAACCGCATCCATCGCCCGCGCGAGAGGTCGGCGGCGGCTCCGGGCGAGTCCGCGCTGCAGGTCGGCGACCAGGTGCGGACGCGCCCGCCGGTTCGCGGCGCTGAACATCGCGGTGGCGACTTGCGCGCCGTACCAGGGCGGAGCGCCGGCCGCCAAGACGAGAGCGCGAAGGGCCCGGTAGCGCAGCCGGCCGAGGAAGGCCGGGCGCTCGAGGGGGGTATCCACGAGCGCCAGGGCGCTCACGCGATGAGGCGCGACGAGCGCAGTGCGCACCGCCGTCATGCCGCCCCAGGAGTGGCCCACGAGGGCGGCGCGGTCGATTCCGAGGTGGTCGAGCACCTGCAGGGTCGCGGCGGCGTCGTCGGCGAGGTCGTAGCGGGCACCGCGGTCACCGCTCATCCCGTGGCCGGGGGAGTCGATACGGATGACGCGGTGCGTCGACGACAGCACGGCGGCGGCGGCATCCCAGAGGTGGTGGTCGAAGAAGATGCCGTGCCGCATCACGACCACGGGCCCGGTCCCGACGTCCCACACGGCGAGCGTGCCGACGGCGGTGGCGACACGATGAACCGCCGGGGCGACGGCGGGGAGAGCTGTTCCCACGATGATCCTCCTGATAAACGGGCGTTTAGTCATAACTAACCCCATGTTTAGTACGATGTCAAGATGCCCGCACCCGAGCAGTCCCGCTCGCAGCCGTCCCGTCCGCGCAACCGCCCCGGCGAGGGCGGGCGCCTTCGGGAGGAGATCATCGACGCGGCATCCCGGCTCCTCGCCGGTGGCGTCCGCCCCGCAGCGTTGTCGCTGCGCGCCGTCGCGAGAGAAGCCTCGATCACCGCACCTGCGATCTACGCCCACTTCTCGGGACTCGACGACCTTCTCGCCGCCGTGGTCGAGCGGCGTTTCGCGCGGTTCTCGCGGCACCTCTCGGCGGCCGTCGAGGAACTGCCGACAGACGCAACGCCGGCGGATGAGCTTCTCGCGCGAACCGTCGCCTATTGCCGGTTCGGACTCGAGCACCCGAGCGACTACGAGTTGCTGTTCGGCCGCGGCGAGGCGTACGGCGGGGTGCCGTATGACAACTCCGCCGGTCAGATCGCCTTCGACGACCTCACCCGGGCCGTGGCGACCGTGCGGCCCGACCTCGACGCGACCTTCCTGTCGGCCTGTCTCTGGCCCGCCCTGCACGGGGTGGTCACCGCGCGGATCGAGCTCGCCGCCTTCCCCTGGCCGCCGCTGGAGGCGCAGGTCAGCACCCTCGTGCGGGGGCTCGTCCCCTCGGCCTCGGCCGTCGAACCCGACTAGGCCGTTGCCTTCTCGGCTGCTGCCCTCCGGCGACCAGTGCGGTGGAACCGTGCCCCTCGTCCCCGCGGAGACTGCAGGCATCGGGTCCGGTCAGCCGAGGGCAGCGGCCTTTCCGCGCAGCACATCGGCCTCCCGCTCGTTCCCGGTGAGACCGGCCGCGGCGAGGAGCTCCGCCCGTGCCTCCTCCACCCGCCCGAGCCGAGCAAGAAGCTCGCCCCGGACGCTCGGGATGAGGTGCGACCCCCGAAGCTCGTCCCGCGCGGCGAGCCGGTCCACCATCCGAAGCGCGGTCGCCGGGCCGGTCGCCATCGACACCGCCACGGCGTGATTCAACTCGACCACCGGACTCGGCGCGACGCGTCCGAGCGCCTCGTAGAGGACGACGATCTCGTCCCAGTTCGTCTCGGCGACACTCGCTGCGACGGCATGCTGCTCCGCGATGGCGGCCTGCAGCGCGTACGAGCCGCGCGCGCCGCCGAGGGCGTCGGCGCGGTCGAGGGCCGCGCGCCCCCGAGCGATCTGAGCGTGATCCCACCGCCGGCGGTCCTGATCTGCGAGGAGCACGGGGCGGCCGTCGGCACCGAGCCGCGCGGCGAAACGCGATGCCTGCAGCTCCATCAGAGCCAGCAACGACCAGGCATCCGCCTCACGCGGCAGAAGTCCGACGACGATCCGGCCGAGCCGCAGCGCTTCGTCGGCGAGGTCGTGCCGGATCCATCGATCTCCCGCCGTGGCCGCGTAGCCCTCTGTGAAGATGAGGTACACCACGCTCAGGACGGCGGCGAGGCGCGATCGCCACTCCCCCGGTTCTGGAGTCTCGAACGGCACGCGAGCCGCCTGCAGCGTCTTCTTGGCCCGGGTGATGCGCGCCTGCACCGTCGGGATCGGCACGAGGAGCATGCGCGCGATCTCCTGAGTGGTCAACCCGCCCACGACGCGCAGGGTGAGCGCGACCTGCGATTCCCGCGACAGGACAGGGTGGCAGGCGGTGAACACCAGGCGCAGCACGTCGTCGTCGATGGGTTCCCACTCCTCGTCGGCGAGTTCCGACAGGTCGTGTGCGATGGCCCGATGGTGCTCGTCGAGCTTCGCCCGTCGCCGCCACGAGTCCAGGGCCCGGCGCTTGGCGACCGTGGTGAGCCAGGCGCCGGGGTTGTCGGGAACGCCGCCGCGCTCCCACGCGTCGAGCGCCTCGACGACGGCCTCTTGGGCGACGTCCTCGGCGAGGGCGACGTCTCCGGTCGCCCTCGCCACCGCGCCGACGATGCGGGCGGATTCCATGCGCCAGACGGCATCGAGTACCCGGCGGGGGTCGGCGCTCATACGGTGCCGAGTTCCTCGCGCCAGCCCTTCTCCTTCTGGATGTACTCGTTGTCGGCGTAGTCGGCGAAGTCCGAGTCATCCGTCACGCGACGGACCTCGATCTTGTTGCCGGGCCCGAGCGGCGCCCGCTTGGCCCACTCGACCGCCTCCTCCTGCGTGGCTACCTGGATGGTCCAGAAGCCGTTGAACAGCTCGTGCACCTCGCCGTAGGGGCCGTCGGTGACGATGGGCGCGTCGGCGGTGAACTCGACGACCGCGCCCTGCGCGGCATCAGTGAGTCCTTCCCCGCCGAGCATGACGCCGGCCTTCATCATCGACTCGTTGTAGGCGCCCATCGCGTTGATGATCGCCTCGAAGTCCATGTCGGGGTAGTCCTCCACCGATCCGCTGTTGCGCATGATGAGCATGTACTTGGCCATGATGTGTCTCCTTGTTCGGGGGAGGATGAGCCCTCCCACTATCGCGTCGAACGGGAGGCGACGGAATCGACATGTGAGCGGAAAAAGTTTGGGGATGCCGCGACACCGGCCTGCTAAGTTGTGCCGTCGAGCGAAGGGGCGGGATGAGCGACCAGGACGACCTCGATCTGATGCGGCGAGTGGGCGAGTACCTCCAGCGGGTGAACCACCTCCACCTCGCGGAACTGACCGCGACCCGCACTCCGCTGGGAGACGCGATCAGCGATCACCTGGGAACCGACGCGTCGCTGCTTCCTGCCGTCCAGGAGGCGATCGCCGACCACCGGCTCGTCGACGTCGACCTCGCGCTCGCCGAACTCTCCGCGCGCGCCGGCGGGCGCCTCATGGGCGTCACCGGTGGCGATCAACGGCTTCACACCGGGATGGCCGAGCTCGTCAGCAACCCGCACGCGCGCTTCGCGCCGGGTCCTGTCGACTACGTCGAACGGGCGACCGGGCCGGCGACAAGTCGCCGGGTGGTGGCGATGGGGGTGCACCTCTTCACGCACCGCGGCCTTCCCATCGCCGTGGTGCAGCGCGCTGCAGCGCGCCAGTACGGTCGCGAGGCCGCCGGCGTGGAGGTGATGGGCGCCGACCCCGAGGTGGTCTCCGACCTCATCGAAACGCTCCGCCGCACGATGATCGAGCGCAGCGTGCTGCGGGGCCAGGTGCTCTCCTTCGTCCCGACCGAGTACGGTCAGGACGCCGGCGCCACATTCGTCGAGCGGCCCGAGGTCGGCGAGGCAGACGTCATCCTTCCGCCCGGGCTCCTCGACGTCGTCGTCGGGCATGCCGTCGGGATCTCCGGCCACCGCCGTGCACTCGCGGCCGCCGGCCAGCACCTCAAGCGAGGCATCCTGCTCTACGGCCCTCCCGGCACCGGCAAGACGCTCACCATCCGCCACCTGCTCGCCCGCGGGAAGGATGTCACCGCGGTGCTCCTCACCGGCGCGAGCATCCGCTTCATCACCACGGCAGCGGAGATCGCGCGCACCTTTCCGCCGTCGATGGTGGTGCTCGAAGACGTGGACCTCGTCGCGATGGAGCGCCACAGCACCCCTCAGCCTCTGCTGTTCGAGGTGCTCGACGCCCTTGACGGGCTCGGCGGCGACGCCGACGTCGCCTTCGTGATGACGACCAACCGGGTCGACGTCCTCGAGCGCGCCCTCGCCGAGCGCCCGGGGCGCGTCGACCTCGCGGTCGAGATCCCGCTGCCCGAGCTCCCCGAGCGCCGCCGCCTCCTGCGCCGGTACGCGGGCGGACTGGCCTTCAGCGACGCCGCCCTCGACGACGCCGCCGCGCGCACCGCCGGAACGACGGGGTCGTTCGCCAAGGAGCTCATCCGGCGCAGCGTCCTCGCCGCCGCAGCGCGCGGCGCCGACCCCGGCGATGACGACCTCGCGACTGCACTCGACGCCCTTCTCGCCGACCGCGAGCACCTGACCCGCCGTATGCTCGGCGTCGCGACCGACCCCGACGGCGGCACTCCGCCCGGCGGGGATGACGGCGGGTTCGCGTGGGCGCCGTAGGCGTCAGCCGGCTCGTCCGGTGAACTGGTCCATCGACGAATAGACCCGGAAGACGCGGCCCGCGATCGCGTCGAACACGCGCGTCGGCAGCACGCCCCGAAGCGCCATCGCGAGCTTGACCGTCCACGGCCGGAGCACCATGGGCGTGCCGCGGACCATCCCGCGCCACGCGGCGGCCGTCGCCTGGCGCGGCGTCATGATCGGCGTGAGGAGCGGCCCGCGCGCCCCTGCGAACATGCCGGTGGAGACGTAGCTCGGGCAGAACGTCGTCACCGCGATGTGGCGATGGCCCGCGCGGGCGAGCTCCAACCGTACGGATTCACTCCATCCGATCATCGCCCACTTCGACGCCGCGTACACCGACATGTTGGGGTTCGCCAGCGTGCCGGCCGCAGAGGCGATGTTGAGGATCCGCTTGGGGCGCGAGCGATCGGCCATCATGTCGGGGAGCACGGCGCGAGTGAGCCACATGGCGGCGAGCGTGTTCACGCGCATCGTCGCTTCGATGTCGCCCACCGGATCGTGCTCCCAGAAGGGGGCCCCGCGCACGATGCCGGCGTTGTTGATCAGGATGTCCGGCGAGCCGACCTCCGCGCGCATCCGCGCCACCCCGGCGCTGACCGCATCGGCATCCGACACGTCGACGGCGTCGGCGTGCACCGCTGCGCCGGACCGACGGAGATCTGCGGCGAGAGCCGAGGCCCGGGCGAGGTCGACGTCCCAGAGCATCACGCTTCGTGCGCCGGCTGCGACAGCGCGACGCGCGTAGAGCTCGCCCATTCCTCGCGCTCCCCCGGTGATGAGCACGATCGCCCCGCGCACCGGGCCAGTCTCATCCCTCGTTGCCATGGTCACTCCTTCGCGCCGGCAGTCCTTCGATCGTCACACACAGCAAACCCATAAGCGGGATGACTTGCTGTCTTCAGTGTCTGCACATTAATCTGCAGGAACTGCAAGTTAACCCTCACCGAAAGGCGTCGCCCCATGACCACCACAGTTCCCGCGGGTACCCGTCCCGCGATACTGCGAGCGAAATCGCTCACGAGGACCTATGGAAAGGGGGAGGCGGCCTTCACGGCCCTGCACGGCGTGGATGTCGACATCCACCAGGGGCGCTCCCTCGCCATCGTCGGCAAGTCCGGCTCCGGCAAGTCGACCCTCATGCACCTCCTCGCCCTCCTCGACCGCCCGACGGCCGGCGACGTGGAGGTCGACGGGCGGTCGGCGTCGCGGCTGAAGCCCCGTGAGCTCAACCCCCTTCGCAACAAGACGTTCGGCTTCGTCTTCCAGCAGTTCTTCCTCACCGCGGGGCAGACGGTCTACGAGAACGTCAGCCTTCCTCTCGTGATCGCCGGGATGCCGATGAAGGAGCGCCGCGAGCGCACGATGGCGTCCCTCGAGGCCCTCGGCCTCGCCGACAAAGCCAAGAACCGCGCCAACGACCTCTCCGGAGGACAGAAGCAGCGCGTCGTCATCGCGCGCGCGCTCGTGAACGAGCCGTCGGTGATCTTCGCCGACGAGCCGACGGGGAACCTCGACACCGCCACCGGCGCCCAGGTCGAAGACATCCTCTTCGGACTCCAGCGCGACCGCGGCATCACCCTCGTCGTCGTCACCCACGACCCCGACCTGGCCGCACGCTGCGACAGCGCGATCACCATCGCCGACGGCCGGATCGTCGAGCGGACGGGGGTGGCGGCATGAAGACGACCGACATCGTCCGCATGGCGTCGAAGAACGCCTTCCGGAGCAAGCTGCGCACCACGCTGACCGTCCTGAGCCTCTTCGTCGGCGCCTTCACGCTGACCCTCACGACCGCCCTCGGCGCCGGGGTCAACGACTACGTCGAACGCCAGGTGGCGACCCTCAGCAACGGCGACATCCTGCTCGTCAGTCCCGCCGCCAGCGTCGAGTCCGACGACGACGGCCCCGCCGAGTACGACCCCGACGGCCGCCAGCAGGGCGGCGCGGGCAACCCGCTGACCTCGGGGACGCTGCTCAACAGCGACGACATCGACGCCATCGAGCAGATCGACGGCGTGCGCAGCGTGGAGCCCATCAGCCAGGTCACCGTGAACTGGATCGCCGAGTCGGACTCGTCGTCGGCGACCCGATACGACATCGACATCAACCCGACCTCCTCGATCGGGCAGAGCGACCTCGTCGCCGGCGAGCAGCTCGACCAGGACACCTCCGAAGACCAGATCGTCCTCCCCGAGGAGTTCGTCGAGGCCCTCGGGTTCAGTGACGCGGAGGATGCCGTCGGCCGCACCGTGACGCTCGGGTACACCGACTCCACCCAGGCCGACCAGGAGGTCACGGCCACCGTCGTCGGCATCGCCCGCGAAAGCCTGTTCGCCGCCGGTGCGGGAGCGAACGCCGCGCTGACGACCGTGATCGCCGATGCGCAGTCGGTGGAGGGTCAGCCCGACGCCTGGCCGCTCGCCGTGGCGCAGCTCGAGCCCGCCGACGGCGACACCGTCACGGCGGCGGAGATCCAGAACGTGAAAGACGACCTCGCCGACGCCGACCTCGCCGGTCAGACCATCGAGGACCAGCTCGGCATCGTCCAGACGATCATCAACGGCATCATCGGCGTGCTGAACGCCTTCGCGGTGGTGGCCCTCGTCGCGGCATCCTTCGGCATCATCAACACCCTTCTCATGAGCGTCCAGGAGCGCACGCGCGAGATCGGCCTGATGAAGGCGATGGGGATGTCGAACGGACGCGTCTTCACGCTGTTCAGCCTGGAGGCGGTGTTCATCGGGTTCCTCGGGTCGGTGATCGGGGCGCTCGTGGCCATCGGCCTCGGATCGGTGCTCTCGGTGGCCCTCGCCGACACGGTGCTCTCGGCCCTGCCGGGCCTTCAGATCCTGCTCTTCACGCCCGGCAACGTCATCGGGGTGATCGTGATCATCATGGTGATCGCGTTCCTCTCGGGCGTGCTCCCCGCCCGCCGCGCGGCCCGACAGGATCCCATCGAGTCGCTACGGTACGAGTGACGTAAAGGAGCCCGCAGATCATGTCGACCCCACCTCCGTCGCGCCGCGCCCCACAGCGACGCCGGGACGCGATCGAGAAGACCGCCGCCATCGAGCGAGCGGCCACCGATCTCGTGCTCGAGCACGGCTACGACGCGGTGACGGTCGACATGATCTGCGAGCTCGCCGGCGTGAGCCAGCGCACCTTCTTCAACCACTTCAAGACCAAGGACGCCGCCCTCCTCGGGGCGGAGCTGCCCACCGTCGACGAGCGTGCCGCGCGGGAGTTCGTCGTCTCCACCGGTCCGCTCCTGGCGGAGGCGGCACGGCTCATCCAGATCGACCCGGGAGAGCTGGCCGCCGACCCCGCGCAGCTGGCCCGCCGGATCCGCGCCATCGGGTCGAGCCCGCACCTGATGGCTCGCCAGATGGAGCGGATCGAGGAGACCGAGGCCGAGGTCAGAGACATCCTCATGCTGCGCCTTCGCACGCAATTCCCCGACGAGAGCGAGGAAGACCGCCGGGCACAGGCGGCGCTCATCACGCATCTGCTCGCCGGCCTCATGCGCTACATCGGGCAGAGCTGGGCCGAGCAGGCGGGTGCCGGCCAGGTGCCCGAGATCGACCCCGCCGCGATCGGCGCCTTGCTCTCGCGGGTGATCGCCAAGCTCGCCTGACATCCGCTTCTCCTGCGTTCTTGCGGTCTTTCGGCGTTCGCGCGGACGGGGTGCCGCTTCTCGGCCCGCAGGAGCGCGGATCTCCGGGGCTGAGCAGAACCGACGGCCTCGACACGCGCGACGTAGGCTGGGCGGATGTCCCATGACGAGCCCCACCCGCCGCGCAAGCGCCTCCGCGAGCGCATGCGCGACGAGGGCGGCTGGTTCAACTGGATGAACGCAGCGCTCATCCGCAAGGCGGGGCCTGCGGCGGTGGGTCCGTACGACACCGAGCCCGAGCCCGAGCGCACCGAGCGCCCGTGCCCGCTGTGCGGCGCGCCGATGTCGGAGCACACCTTCGACCGGAGCGGTCCGCGTCCGCGGATGTTCTGTCCGTGAGCGCCGACGACGCCCCGCCGGTCGTGATCGACGCGTCGCGCATCGACGAGGCCTTGGTGAGGGGCATGATCGCGGCGCAGTTCCCGGAGTGGGCACATCTGCCGGTGCGACCCGTTCCCCATGGCGGCAACGATCACCGGATGTACCGGCTCGGCGACGACCTCAGTGTGCGACTGCCCGCCGCGCCCGGCTACATTCCCCAGGTCGCCAAGGAGCAGCAGTGGCTGCCACGCCTCGCACCGGCGGTGCCGCTGCCCATCCCGGTCGTCCGCGGCGCCGGGCGGGCGACCGCCGAGTTCCCCGCTCCGTGGTCGGTGTACGGGTGGCTCGCGGGCGAGCCCGCGGCGGTTGCCGGGGTGATCGACCGCGAGCGGTTCGCGGCCGAGCTCGCCGGCTTCCTCGTCGCGCTCCGCGCCGCCGACGCGACCCGGGGCCCCGAGCCCGGGCTCCACAGCGCCTACCGGGGTGGTCCGGTCTCCCACTGGGACGACGAGATGAGCGCGATCGTGCACCGCATCTCCGGCCGAGAGCGCGACCGCGCCCGGGGCATCTGGCGCGACGCGCTCGCCGCACCCTTCGACGGCCCGCCGGTGTGGGTGCACGGCGACGTGTCGGTGAACAACCTGCTCGTGCGCGAGGACCGGCTCGCCGCGGTCGTGGACTTCGGATGTGCCGCGGTGGGCGACCCCGCGTGCGACACCGTGATGGTCTGGACCTTCTTCGAGGGGTCGGCCCGCGAGATCTTCCGGCGGGAGTACGCCGTCGACGACGCGACGTGGGCTCGCGGGCGCGGGTGGGCGGTGTGGAAGGCGCTCATCATGATCAACAGCGCCGTGCCCGGACAGGCGGCCTTCGCGCGTCGGGTGCTCGGCGAGCTCTTCGCCGGGGTGTGAGGCGTCAGGCGGACGGCGGCGCCGAGCATCCGCTTCTCTCGCCGGCGAACCATCCCGGATTCTCCCCCGGCCCCACCGCCTACACTGGAAACGCCCTGGCCTCCTGCCTGAAACGGTCACCCATGCCCGCCGCCTCCCGGTCCGAACGCGCGTTCCGCGTGCGCGACGTGCAGCTGGCGCGCGCCCTTTTCGCGGCGATCGCGGCGCTCATGATCACGTTCTCGCCCGACCACTCCGCGGCCATCGGACTGTCGGTCTTCAGCGGCTTCGCCATCGCGACGGGCCTGGTACTCGGGCTCGCCGCCTGGCTGGTCCACCCCACGGGGGAGCGCTGGCCGGCGGTCGTCATGGCCCTGGTGAGCCTGATGGCAGGCATGGCCGGCGGCATCCCGGCGTGGCGGTCGGAGGTGACCTTCGTCGTCGTCGTCGCCGCGTGGGCGCTTGCGACCGGGCTCACCGAAGCCCTGGCGTCGTGGCGCGAACTGCGGCGTGCGCGCATCGCGGGCGCCGCGCCCGGCGAGGCGCGGGACGGCCTCGTGGTCGGGCTCGTCACCCTCCTTCTGGCGGTGGTTCTGGTGTCGGTGCCGGTCTCGTACGCCCTGGAGTACACGATCGAGGAGGCCGGGACCTTCACCCTCACCGGAACCACGATCGGCGTCGGCGTGCTCGGCGGCTACGCCGCCATCGTCGCGGTATGGCTCGCCATCGCGGGCTTCTCGCCGCGGCCTGCCGGTGCTGGTGCCGGTGATGCCGGTGCCGACGACGCCGGCGCCCAGGGTGCCGCCTCGGGTGTACAGACCTCCGCGAAGGATCCCGCATGACCGACAAGCCGACCCGCCGCGACCTGCTGAAGCCCCTTCAGCTGCTCGGGCTCGCCTTCGGAGCCGCCGTGTTCGCCGGGGTGGTCAGCCTCGTCGCGATGGGCTTCTTCCAGCAGGGCGGCGGCGACCAGGCGGGGCGCGCCGTCGTGGTGGCGGGCATCGTCGCGGGCGTGGCGTTCATCGCGACCCTCGTCATCGTGGCCCTGCTTCTCCTCGCCGTGGATCCGGCCGAGATGCAGAAGCCGATCGAGCGTCCGGTGCTCTACGACGACCCGGGCGACGCTCCCGAAACGAGTGGGCGCGGTCCGCGCGGGACGTGACTCCGCCCGCGGTGGCGGGAGTCGGGGCGGCCTGCGGGGGCGGCGTTCCGGCGGAGCTGTGACACGGTTCGGCGGGTGCCGAGCGGGTGTCAGACCCGGATGGCTCCCGCGAAGCGGGTGAGGAAGCCCGGATGTCCGGCCGGCATCGCCAGCACGGAATCCGGCTGCGTGTCGGCGAGGCCGGGAAAACCGCTGTCGGCGACGAGGTCGTCCTGGAGGTGACGCACACGCGCGTCGACCAGGGGCCAGGGCTGGTGCTCATTGGCGGCCCAGATGGTGCGGCCGAGGTGTCGCTCGTGGAAGCCCCAGCGGGCGGTGAGGAAGCGGGAGAGCGGGGTGTCCACGGGCTCGGAGCCGAGTTCGACGGCGATGCGGGTGCCGGGGCCGGTCGCCCGCCCGTCGGCGCGGCGCCGCCGGGAGCGGAACTCCCGCAGGTCGGCGGCGTCGCTGCGGAGCCCGATCCGGGCCCAGCGATAGGGGAGCCCGAAGGTCGCTCGCGCCGCGAGCACCGGCGCGAGGTGCTCCGCCTCGAGCGTGCGGAACACGACACCGCGCCTCCCCGCCCCATCGACGCCGTAGGTTCGCACGTTGATCTCGCGGAACGTCCCCACGAGCGGCACCGGTGGCAGCGGCAGGAACTGGAACTCGCTCAGCACGAACGGCACCAGCCCGACCCACGCCGACCCGTCGAAGACATCGGGCTCGACCCCTTCCGGCAGGAGCGGCGCGACCCGCGCCGGCGCGACCCGCCAGTGCAGGAACACCGCCTCGCTCCACCGCTGCGCGATCACGGCGCGCCCGGGAAGGGGAGGGGCGTCGCGCTCGGGGTCCACGCTTCGATTCTGGCTCGTCCGAGCCATCCGCCGGCTCGTCGTGTCGGGCGAAGGCGGCGCGCATGGCGACCTTGCGGCGCTGAACCTCGCCATCTGCGCCACGTCCGGGGGGGCACCCCTCAACTCCGCCCACCGGGCAGACCAGCAGAAAGGATGCGGGGGACCAGCGAGTCTGTCAGCGGGGCGGCTGCACCAGCTCCGCCGCGAGCCCGATGTACCCGGCGGGCGTCAGCGCCAGCAGCCGCTCCTTGGCCGCATCGCCGATGTCGAGACCGCGCACGAACTCGGCCAGGTCCGATGCGCCCACGCGCCGCCCCCGAGTCAGATCCTTCAGCAGTGCGTAGGGGTCGCTGATCTGCGACCGCCCCGCCGTGATCTCGGCCCGCACGACGGTCTGGATCGCCTCGGCGAGCACCTCCCAATTCGCGTCGAGATCGGCCAGCAGCACGTCACGAGCCAGCGAGATCTCACCGAGTCCCCGCTGGAGGTTGTCGAGCGCCAGCAGCGAGTGGCCGAAGGCGACGCCGATGTTGCGCTGCGTCGTCGAGTCGGTGAGGTCGCGCTGCAGCCGCGAGGTCACGAGCGTCGACGCGAGGGTGGTGAACAGCCCGCCCGAGATCTCGAGATTCGCCTCGGCGTTCTCGAACCGGATCGGGTTGATCTTGTGAGGCATCGTCGACGACCCGGTCGCTCCGGCGATGGGGATCTGGGCGAAGTACCCGAGGGAGATGTAGGTCCAGACATCCGTCGCCAGATTGTGAAGGATGCCCCCGGCATGCCGCACCCGGTCGTAGAGCTCGACCTGCCAGTCGTGCGACTCGATCTGCGTCGTGAGCGCGTTGAACCCCAGTCCCAGCCCCTCGATGAACTCCCGCGACAGCGCCGGCCAGTTCACCTGCGGGTCGGCAGCGAGATGCGCCGACCAGGTGCCCGTCGCGCCCGAGAACTTGGCGAGGTACTCCGCGTCTCGGATGCGCGCCGCGACCCGCTCGAGCCGCGACGCGAACACCGCCAGCTCCTTCCCCATCGTCGTCGGGGTGGCCGGCTGCCCGTGCGTGCGGGCGAGCATCGCGGCATCCTTCTGCTCGTCGGCGAGGCGCCAGAGCACCCCGATCACCTCGCGGAGCTTCGGCAGCCACACGTCGTGCACCGCGCGCTTGACGGTGAGGGCGTACGCGGTGGAGTTGATGTCCTCGCTCGTGCAGGCGAAGTGGGTCAGCTCGGCGACTCGATCGAGACCGAGGGCGGCCAGGCGGTCGCGCACGAGGTACTCGACGGCCTTGACGTCGTGACGGGTGACGGCCTCCTTCTCGGCGAGCCAGTCGATCTCGCGCTGACCGAAGTCGAGATAGAGCACCCGCAGGCGGTCCTTCTCCTCGGGGGTCAGCGGCCGGGTGGAGAAGAGGGATGACTCGGTGAGGGCGATCAGCCACTCCACCTCGACTTCGACGCGGGCCCGGTTCAGGCCCGCCTCGGAGAGGTAGTCGGCCAGCGGGGCGACGGCCGCCCGGTATCGGCCGTCGAGGGGACTGAGCGGCTGAGGGGGAAGAGAGGGCACGATGCTCCCGTGACGACGCGGGCCCGGCGGGAGGCAGACCGCGTGAGCAGGCCTACACCGCGGGACGGATGGCGGGTTCGAGTTGCCGGAAGAGCGCCCGGCTCGCGCTCTCGATCATAGCGAGCACCTCATCGAACATCGCGGGCCCGGCGTAGTAGGGGTCGGGCACGTCGAGACCGCCGGCGCCTCGGTCGAAGGAGCGCAGGAGCGCGATCTTGTCGGTGTCGGCTTCGTCGCGCGCCCACCCTCGGAGGATCCGCTCGTGACTGCTGTCGAGCGCGACGATGAGGTCGGTGCGCTCGAAATCGGCGTGGGTGAACTGCCGCGCCCGATGCCGGGTGCCGTCGTAGCCGCGGCGGTCCAGGGCGGCGATGGTGCGCTCGTCGGCTCGCTCGCCGACGTGCCAGTCACCGGTGCCGGCGCTGCCGGACACCACCCGGGCATGGAGGCCCGCCGTTTCGGCGACCGAGCGGAAGACCACGTCCGCCATGGGGGAGCGGCAGATGTTGCCGGTGCAGACGAACAGAACGCGGAACGGCACGGCTGAGGGAGCGCTCGCGGTCATGGGTTCCATTCTCTGGGTCGTGTCCCGGCGTGCAAGGGCGATTCGTCGCCTCCTGCATTCGTCGTGTCCTGCATTCGTCGTGTCCTGCACAGACGCGCAGCTGCACGCATCCCCTCACAGATCCGACCTCGGGCGCGAACGCCCGCGACCCGCCCCTCAACGATGGTGTCATGTCCTCCCCCGCAGCCACCGTCTGCGCACCCGGTGCGGAGACGGGCGTCGCCGCACTTGCGGGCGTCACCCGCGAGCTCCGGTCGATCTCCGAGGCCCTCGACGACGCGGCCGCCACCGCTCGGATGCTCGATCAGGCCACCGACTGGCACGCCCGAGCGGCGCAGGCGTTCCACGAGCGGGCCTTCGCCTGGGCGGGGGATGTCTCGGGCCTGGCGTGCCTTCTCGAGTCGGTGATCCTCGAGGTGGGCATCGCCCAGCAGCGGGCGGCCGTCGCGGCCGAGGCCTGCTGGTGAGTGACGAGATCGAGCTGCGTGGCGGCGGCGCTGTCGCGGTCGACACCGAGACCCTCCGCCACACCGCGCTCCGCTTCGACCGCATCGTCGACGATCTGGAGCGACTCGGTACCCGATTCGCGGCGGCGCGCGCGACGATCCTCGACCAGCGCGGGCACGGCTGGGCCGCGGTCGGCGCCGCCGCGGCCTTCTCGCGCGATTTGGTCGACGCCGTGGGGAACGCGCAGAGCATCGCTCAGGCACTCCGGCACGCGGCGGCGGTCTACGAGATCGTGGAGCTGAACGCCGAACGCTCCGCGCTGTGGCTCGCCGGCGACCGCGAGGGGATGTACGCCGTGGACCGGCGGCGAAACGAATTGCACCTGATGTACCCGGGGGCGCTGCAGGCTGCCTCGATGGCGTCGTTCGAGCGAGGCATCATGTGGCCGAGCTTCCTGGCGCGGCAGGCGACCGAAACCGGCTTCGACCTCGGCAGCATCTTCAGCGAGATGGGTGGGGCGATCGGCGGAGTCGCCCTCGGCGGCGCGACGATCGCCGCCGCGGCGACCTTCGGCATCGGTGGCTGGGGGCGGCTCTCGCGGGAAGCGCGGCTCGGCGGCGACGCGCCGCCGGTGTCGGTGCGGGCGCTCGAGCAGTCCCGGCCCTCCCGGACCGACCGGGCGCCCGCCGATCTCGCGCAGATCGCCGCGCGGATGCCCGGGTCGGGAGAGTCGCGGGTGCGGGTGGAGAAGTACACGATGCCCGACGGCACCGAGCAGTTCGCGGTGTATATCGCCGGCACGCAGTCGGCCGGCATCGGGGGAGCGGACCCCTGGGACATCCAGTCCAACGCCGAGCTGTACACCGGCAGCCGCTCGGCGTCGTACGAGGCGACCCTCGCCGCGCTCGAAGCCGCCGGGGCGAACCCCGGCGACACCGTGCACGCCTTCGGGCACTCGCAGGGCGCGATGATCGCCGCGCATTTGGCGCTGGAGAGCGAGTACGACATCACGACGGTGGTGTCGTTCGGCTCGCCGGTGGAGGCGGATGTCGGCTCCGAGACCCTCAGCGTCGCAATCCGCCACTCCGACGACCCGGTCGCTATCTTCGCCGGCGGGGGCCACGAGGGAGCGGTCGGGGCCCCGGGGAGTTTCACGGCGGAGCGGGAGGCGCATGCCGAGTCGGGCCCGGTCGACGCGACCGCGCCCGCCCACGCGATGGGAAGCTACGCCGAAACGGCGGCGATGGTCGACGCCCTGACCGATCCGCGCGTCGCTGCCGCGCACGATGTGCTCGCGGGGCTGAGAGAGGCCGAGACCGTCGAGGTCACCGAGTACACGGCATCCCGGCCGGTCGGGCCGGCGCCATCGCCCGTGCCGGCTCCCTCTCCCACTCCGTCTCCGTCGCACCAGCCCTCCGCGTCGGGACTCCTCGCGGCGGGGTCGATGGCGGGAGGTGAGGCGGGCGGCGACCGGTGATCACGGAGGCCCGGGTCGCGCCAACGGATGTCGCCGGGTCAGCCTTCCCTCAGCTCGCGGGCGAAGGCTCGAAGGTCGTCCACGAGCAATTCCGGCTCTTCCAGTGCAGCGAAATGGCCGCCCCGGTCTACATCGGTCCAGCGGATGACGGTGTGCTCCCGCTCGACGTAACGGCGGATGGCGATGTCGTGTGCGAGATTCAGCACGGCGAGGGGGACGTCGGTCTTCGCCTTCGGGGTGCCCCATCCACTCGTCTGCGCATACACGGTCAATGCGGCCGAGCCCGCCGTCCGCGTGAACCAGTACAGCGAGACATTGGCGAGAAGCAGATCAGGATCGATGATGTCCAGCACGTCCCGCTCGACCGGCCAGGTCCAGGCCTGGAACTTGTCGAGTATCCAGGCCAACTGCGCGACCGGGCTGTCCGTGAGCATGGTTCCGACGAGTCCGGGTCGAGTGGACTGAAGGGAGATGTAGCCGAACTGGGTCCACATGAAGGCCTCGATGTCGGCGACTGCACGGCGTTCGCGTTCTGTCATCGACGCCAGTTCGTCCTCGGGTAGCGGAACCTCGACATTCGGACCGGTCGTGCCGTTCACGTGCACGCCGATCACGCGGCCCGGTGCCACGCGGGCGATCTCGGGCGAGATGCCGCCGCCCGCGTCGCCGCCCTGCGCGACGAACCGGTCGTAGCCCAGGCGGGTCATGACCTCGGCGAAGGCGCGGGCGATGCGGGTGTCGTCCCAACCGCCGTCGGAGAGCGGGCTGGAGAAGGCGAAGCCGGGAATCGACGGAATCACGACATGGAACGCGTCGGCGGCCTCGCCGCCGTGCCTCTGGGGCTCCGTCAGCGGGTCGATCAGGTGGACGAACTCCAGGAAGGATCCGGGCCAGCCGTGCGTGAGAATCAGCGGCGTCGCATCCGGATTGCTGGATCGGACGTGAAGGAAGTGGATCCGCTGCCCTTCGACAGCGGTGATGAAGTGGGGCAGTTCATTCAGTTGCGCCACGTGGGCTGACCAGTCGAAGTCCTGGTGCCACTTCTCAACGAGACGGCGAAGCGTGTTCGGCGCCACTCCCCTCGACCAGTCGGCATCCGGCTCGCCGTTCGGTTCGGAACCCCACACCCCGGCGGGTGGCAGCGGCTCGGGCCATCGGGTGGCGGCGAGTCGGCGACGGAGGTCTTCGATCTCCTCGTCTGAGGTCTCGATTCGGAAGGGAGTGATCGTCGTGTCCATACCGAGGACGCTAGACGCCATCGCGGTCATCACCTGTCCGCAACGGGGTGCGGTGCTCCGCCGGATTCGAACCGGCCCTCGGATTCAGTCGTTCTTCTTCTTGGGCCGGAAGAAGATGCCGAAGATCCAGTTGATGATCGAGATGATGAGCGCGGCGAGGATCCCGCCCCACCAGAACTCCTCCACCCGCAGTCCGAAGCTCCACCACTGGGTGAACCACGCGGTGAGCCACAGGAGGAATCCGTTGATGAGGAGCCCGATGAGCCCGAGGGTGAGGATGTAGAGCGGGAAGGCCAGCACCTTGATGACGGTGCCGATGATCGTGTTCACCACCGCGAAGATCGCCCCGACGAGCAGGAGCGTCAGGACGAGCTGCAGCGTCTCGCCCGGTGCGAAGGGGATCACGAAGACCTGCAGCGCCGGAATGAGGGTGACGACCCAGATCGCGAAGGCGTTCACCGCGACGCGGATGAGGAAGCGCATGGCGGCAGTGTGCCACGGGGAGGCGACAGATCGCGACGGGGAGACCGGCACGGCGCAGGCACGGCGCCGGCCGAATGAGGGCGGATGTCTCGTCGACGGCCGCCGTAGACTCGGGATCGTGAGCGACGCTGCAGACATCCCGGTCCGCGTCCGCCCCGGCATCGCCGCCCTCCCCCCGTACAAGCAGGGCCGGCAGGCGGGGGGCGACGCGTTCAAGCTCTCGAGCAACGAGAACCCGTTCGACCCCCTCCCCGGGGTTCTCGAGGCGGTGCGCGGGGCGAGTGCGTTCAACCGCTACCCGGATGCCACGGCGACGCGGCTCCGCGAGCGGCTCGCGGCACGGTTCGAGGTGACCGTCGACGAGGTGCACATCGGCGCGGGGAGCGTGTCTATCCTGGCGCAGCTGGTTCTCGCGACCTCCGGCCCTGGCGACGAGGTCATCTACGCCTGGCGCTCCTTCGAGGCATACCCGTGGCTGGCCGTCCTCGCCGGGGCGACCCCGGTGGAGGTGCCCCTCACCGCCGACTCGCGCCACGACCTCCCCGCCATGGCGGAAGCCGTGACCGAGCGCACCCGGGCGATCATCGTGTGCAGCCCGAACAATCCGACCGGGCCGGTCGTGACGCAGGAGGAGTTCGACGCCTTCGTCGGACGGGTGCCCCGAGACATCCTCGTCATCCTCGACGAGGCGTACGCCGAGTTCGTCACCGCCCGCGGCGCCGTCGACGGTCTGCGGGTGCTCGGGAACCGTACGCCCGCCGGGCGCGAGCTTCCCAACGTCGTGGTCCTCCGCACCTTCTCCAAGGCCTTCGGACTCGCCGCACTCCGCATCGGCTACGCCATCGGGCACCCGCGCATCCTCGATGCCGCGCGCAGCGCCGCCATCCCGCTGTCGGTCACCGCGCACGCCGAAGTGGCGGCCCTCGCCAGTCTCGATGCGGAGGAGGAGCTGCTCTCCCGCGTGCGCCACATCGCCGAGCGGCGCGACCGGCTGGCCGACGCCCTCCGCAACGCCGGGTGGGCGATCCCCCAGGCCCAGGGGAACTTCGTGTGGCTGCCGGCGCGGGAGCACACCCTCGCCATCGCCGACGCCTTCGATCGCGAGGGGCTGATCGTCCGGCCCTTCGCCGAAGACGGCATCCGCATCTCCGTCGGCGAGGAGGAGTCTGTCGAGAAGGTCACACGAATCGCGGCGGCCGTTGTGGCAAACCTCCCAGAAGCCCATCCGGGGCGACGGCTAGCGTAGAACGGTGACTCTGCACGCAGGCCCCGCCTCGTCTGACCCCGTCGCCTTCGAGGCCCCGGCCTCGGATGCCCGTCTCGTCCGCCTCCTCGCGGCTGACGGAACCCTCGCGCCCACTCCCGCCGCCGAGCCCTATCTCGACCTCATCGACGCGCTCCCCGACGCCGATCTCGAGGGGCTCTACCGCGACATGGTCGAGATCCGCGCGTTCGACGTGCAGGCGACGAATCTGCAGCGGCAGGGCCAGCTCGCCCTCTGGCCGCCGAGCTTCGGACAGGAGGCGGCGCAGGTCGGCTCCGCCCGCGCGGCGCGTCCCCAGGATCACGTCTTCCCGTCGTATCGCGAGCACGTGGTCGCGCGCATCCGGGGTGTCGACCCCGTCGACATCATCCGTCTGATGCGCGGGTTGACCCACGGCGGCTGGGACCCCACCGATCCGAAGAACGGCAACACGCACCTCTACACCCTCGTGCTCGGCGCCCAGACCCTGCATGCCACGGGCCTCGCGATGGGGCTCGTCTTCGACGGCCGGAGCGGCACCGGCGACGTCGACCGCGACGAAGCCGTCATCGTCTACTACGGCGACGGCGCCTCGAGCCAGGGCGATGTGCACGAGGCGATGGTGTTCGCCGCGAGCTACCGGACACCCGAGGTGTTCTTCCTGCAGAACAACCAGTGGGCGATCTCGGTGCCGGTGGCGACGCAGTCGCGCTCGCCGCTGTACCGCCGGGGCGACGGCTACGGCATGCCCTCGATCCCGATCGACGGCAACGACGTGCTCGCCGGCTACGCGGTGACGAAGCGTGCGCTCGACGAGGCGCGCACCGGCCACGGTCCGCGGGCCATCGAGGCGGTCACCTACCGGATGGGCGCCCACACCACCAGCGACGACCCGACCAAGTACCGCACCTCCGACGAGGAGCGCGCGTGGGCCGAGCGCGACCCCATCGTGCGGATGCGGACCTACCTGCGGTCGCGGGGGGCGTCGGATGCGTTCTTCGGCGAAGTCGAGGCCTCGGCGCGGGCGCTCGCCGACGACACCCGCATACGGACCAACGAGCTCGGCGGCATCCCCACCGGCATCGTGTTCGACCACGTGTACTCCGAGCCGCACCCGCTGATCGACGAGCAGCGCCGGTGGCTCGCCGAATACGAGGCATCCTTCGAGGAGGGCGCGGAATGACCACCGCCGACCAGATCGCGCCCTCGGTCCCGGAGCCCGTCGAAGGGACTGCCGACGGGTCTGCGGACGCACAGGCCGCGACCCCCGTCATCCGCTCCCTCCCCTTCTCCCGGGCCCTGAACGCCGGGCTTCGGGCGGCCCTGGCCGGCAACGACCGAGTGCTTCTCATGGGCGAGGACATCGGTCGGCTCGGCGGCGTGTTCCGCGTCACCGAGGGCCTCCAGGCCGACTTCGGCGACCGCCGGGTGCTCGACACCCCGCTGGCGGAATCGGGCATCGTCGGCACGGCGATCGGGCTGGCGATGGCGGGATTCCGTCCGGTCATCGAGATCCAGTTCGACGGGTTCGTCTTCCCCGCCTTCGACCAGATCACCTCGCAGTTGGCCAAGATCACCAACCGCCACGAGGGGGCGCTCCCGATGCCGGTGGTCATCCGCATCCCCTACGGCGGCCATATCGGCGCGGTTGAGCACCACCAGGAGAGCCCCGAGGCGTACTTCACCCACACTCCCGGACTCCGGGTCGTGAGCCCCTCGACGCCGAACGACGCGTACTGGATGATCCAGGAGGCGATCGCCTCCGACGACCCGGTGGTCTTCCTCGAGCCGAAGAGCCGGTACTGGGCCAAGGGCGAGGTCGACACCGCCGCGTCCGCGCTCCCGCTCCACGCCTCACGCCTCGTCCGGCGAGGAACGGATGTCACGCTCGTCGGCCATGGCGCAATGGTGCACACCCTGCTGCAGGCCGCGGCGCTGGCGGAGTCGGAGGGCACCAGCTGCGAGGTCATCGATCTCCGCTCGCTGTCGCCGGTGGATTACGGGCCGATCCTCGACTCGGTCCGCCGCACCGGCCGGATGGTCTACGCGCAGGAGGCGCCGGGCTTCACCTCGCTCGGCAGCGAGGTGGCGGCCACCGTGATGGAGAAGGCGTTCTTCGCGCTGGAGTCACCGGTCCTCCGAGTGTCGGGCTTCGACACTCCCTTCCCGCCCGCCAAGCTCGAGGGCACCTACCTCCCCGACGCCGACCGCATCCTCGAGGCCGTCGACCGCGCCCTCGCCTACTGAGGAGTCCCATGAGCACGCAGACGTTCCTCCTCCCCGACGTCGGCGAAGGTCTGACCGAGGCCGAGATCGTCACCTGGCGGGTGGGTCCGGGCGACGAGGTCGCCGTCAACGACGTCATCGTCGAGATCGAGACCGCCAAGTCGCTCGTCGAGCTCCCCTCGCCGTTCGCCGGCGTGGTCGGCGAGCTCCTCGCCGGCGAGGGCGCCACGGTGAACGTGGGAGCCCCCATCATCACGATCGAGCCGGCGGAGGATTCGGATGCCGCGGCACCGGCCGCCCCCGCGACCGTCGGCCAGAAGGAGCACGGCACGCCCGCCGCGGAGCCCGAAGCCCCCGGCGCCGTGCTCGTCGGCTACGGATCGGGCAGTGCGGTGAAGTCCCGACGGCGGCCGAGGGCGGAGCGGCCGGTCGCGGCATCCGTCGGCGTCGTCGCCAAGCCCCCCATCCGCAAGCTCGCGCGTGACCTCGGCGTCGACCTCACCTCGGTGACCCCGAGCGGTTCTGCCGGCGAGGTGACCCGCGACGACGTGATGCGCCATGCCTCGCAGGCCTCCGTCTTCCGCAACATCCAGACGCCGGAGTGGGGGGATGTCCGCGAGGAGACGATCCCCGCCCCCGTCGCCGAGCGTGCTCCCGCAGTGGTCCGTGAGCCGGAGCCCGCGCCCGCTTCGGTTGCGGAGTCGGTCGACGCGCCCGAGGCCTCCCGCGAGGAGTCCATCCCCGTCCGCGGTGTCCGCAAAGCCGTCGCGAGCGGCATGGTCGAATCGGCGTACACCGCGCCGCACGTCTCGGTGTGGACCGACGTCGATGCCACCCGCACCATGGAGCTCGTCAAGCGGCTGAAGGCCTCCCCCGATTTCGCCGACATCAAGGTCTCGCCTCTGCTGATCATGGCGCGCGCGGTCATCTGGGCCGTGCGGCGCACCCCCATGGTCAACGCCTCGTGGATCGACGGCGATGAGGGCGCGCAGATCCGCGTGCACCACTACGTCAACCTCGGGATCGCGGCGGCCACCCCGCGGGGACTTCTCGTGCCGAACATCAAGGACGCCCAGAGCCTGTCGATGCGCGACCTCGCCCGGGCGCTCGAGAGGCTCACCCTCACCGCGCGCGACGGCAAAACCACGCCCGCCGACCAGCAGGGCGGCACGATCACGATCACCAACATCGGTGTGTTCGGGATGGACGCCGGCACCCCGATCATCAACCGCGGCGAAGCCGGCATCGTGGCGCTCGGGACGATCCGCCAGAAGCCGTGGGTCGTCGACGGCGAGGTGCGGCCGCGGTGGGTGACGACGGTCGCGGGGTCGTTCGATCACCGGGTGATCGACGGTGACGGGATGTCGCGCTTCATCGCCGACGTCGCCTCCATCCTCGAGGAGCCGGCGCTCCTCCTCGACTGACGCCGCCCGCCGCGGCATCCTGCTGCACTCCTGCGGAGATCCGCACTCCTGCGGATCCGTCTCCTCGCCCCGGTCCGCGGGAGCGCAGATCCCCGCGCGGCCGCGACAGGATGTGGGGGAAACCCCACCCGAAGCGTGAGGCCTCCCTGGTGCCGCCGTCGAGCGCGCTCCGGGAATCTCGATGTCATGGCCGACACCCGCCCTCGCCCCGAACGCGCTCGCCGCGGCATCCGTCCCCCTCGCCTCCGTCGCCCGAAGGTCATCATCGGCATCGTCGTCACCCTCGCCGTCTCGGTCGCCGGGGTCGGCACGGCCTTCGCTACCGGCATCGGCAACGCCCCTGCCGTGGACACCGTCGGAGCCGTGGACTTCGACAATCCCCTGGCGATCCCCGAGCTCGCCGATCCTGTCATCGAGCCCGACGGCACGAAGGTCTTCACGCTGGAGGCGGCGGCGGGGGAGGCCTCGTTCGTCGAGGGACTCGACACCCCCACCTGGGGGTTCAACGGGTCCTACCTCGGACCCACCCTCCGCGCCGCGCGCGACGACCGCGTGCGCATCGACGTCACGAACGGCCTCGACGTCACCACGAGCGTCCACTGGCACGGGATGCGACTGTCGGGGGAGATGGACGGTGGCGTCCATCAGCCGATCGACCCGGGCCAGACCTGGTCGCCGGAGTGGACGATCGATCAGGAGGCCGCGACCCTGTGGTACCACCCCCATCCGCACGGTGCGACCGAAGAGCACGTCCGCCGGGGACTCGCCGGCCTCTTCCTCATCGACGATCCGGTGGAAACCGCCCTGCCGCTCCCGAGGGAGTACGGCGTGGACGACATCCCCGTCATCGTCCAGGACGTCTCGCTCGACCGCGAGACCGGCGTCCTCGGTGAGCGCGACGGCGGGTCGTCGGGTCACCTCGGCGACGAACTGCTCGTCAACGGAACCCTGGCGCCGTACCTGTCGGTGGAAACGGATGCCGTGCGCCTGCGTCTGGTCAACGCATCGACCGCTCGCGTCTACTCCTTCGGCTTCGACGACGGGCGCTCGTTCTCCCACGTCGCGACCGACGGCGGGCTGCTTCCCGCACCCCGCGAGACCGAGAACGTGCGCCTCTCGCCGGGCGAGCGGGCGGAGATCGTGGTTCGGATGACTCCGGGCGAGACCGTCGTGCTCCGAAGCGACCGACCCGACCTCGGCGGTGTTCTCCCCGTCTTCGGCGGCGGTAACGGCGGTGCCGACAGGTTCGACGTGCTCGAGCTCCGTGCGGCCGACGACCTGGTGAGCCGCGGTACCGTTCCGTCCGTTCTCGCGGCCGCCGAGCCGCTCGACCCCGCCGACGCGGTCACCACGCGGGAGTGGGTGCTCGACGGCACCGAGATCAACGGGCAGGCGATGTCGATGGAGCGGATCGACGCGGTCGTCGAGCGCGGCACCGTCGAGCGCTGGCGGGTGCGCAACGACATGTCGTATCCGCACAACTTCCACGTGCACGGGGTCCACTTCGAGGTGACGCGCTACGGCGGTGAGGAGCCGCCGGCGTCGGTCGCGGGGCCGAAGGACACCCTGTACCTGTCGCCAGGCGTCGAGGTGGAGATGGTTCTCCGGTTCGACCATGCCGACCCGACCTACCCGCTGATGCTGCACTGCCACCTGCTGCGGCACGAGGACGCGGGAATGATGGCGCAGTTCCTCGTGGTCGAGCCCGGCTCCGACACCTCGGTGACGACGCTTCCGGAACCTGCTCGGGCTGGTCACGACCACTGACATCCAGAAGGCGAGTTGAGAACGATTATCAGTAGCCATAGGATGTCTCCATGCCCGTCTCTCGCCGCCGCGCCCTGCCCGCCCTCGCCCTGACTGCCGCTTCCGCCCTCGCCCTCGCCGGATGCGCGACCGGGAGCGGGGCGGGAGGAACCGGGGACGCCGAGGCCGACGACCGGATCGCCGTCGTCGCGTCGACGAACGTCTACGGGCAGATCGCGGAGGAGATCGGGGGCGACGCCGTCGCGGTGACCTCCATCGTCAGCTCCTCCGCGCAGGACCCCCACTCCTACGAGCCCAGCGCACAGGACACCCTCGCCGTTTCCACCGCCGAGCTGATCGTCGAGAACGGCGGCGGCTACGACTCCTTCATCGACGCGCTCATCGAGTCCAGCGGCAGTGAAGCTCACGTAATCACGGCGGTGGAGTACTCGCACGACTACCCCGGTGCAGCCGAACACAGCGACGAAGAGCACAGCGACGAGGCGTCGCCTTCGCCCAGTGACGAGGCGGCGGCCGCCGACGAGGGCGCCGCCACCGAGGAGGAGCACGCGCATGAGGAGGGCGAGCACGCGCACGAAGAAGGCGAGCACGATCATGCTCACATCGCGGGCTTCAACGAGCACGTCTGGTACGACCCGCACACGATCGTGCATGTCGCCGAAGCGATCACGGAGGAGCTGACCGAGCTCCGCCCGGACGACGCCGACACCTTCGCCGCAAACCTCGAGACGTTCTCCGCCGACATAGAGAGCCTCGAGGGTTCTCTCGCCGAGATCGCCGCCGACCAGCAGGGCGCCCACATCTTCGTCACCGAACCGGTCCCGGTCTACCTCGCCGCCGCTGCGGGACTCGAGAACGTCACCCCCGACGCCTTCAGCGAGGCCGTGGAGGAGGGGCAGGATGTCCCGCCCGCCACCCTCCTGGAGTCGCTGACGCTCCTCCGCGACGACGACGTGCGCGTCGTCATCACCAACACCCAGACAGGCGGCGCCGAGACCGACCAGATCGTCGGCGAGGCGGAAAGCCTCGGCATCCCGGTCATCGCGTTCGCGGAAACGCTGCCCGAGGGGGAGACTTACATCTCGTGGATGCAGGCGAACATCGCGGCGCTCAGCGACGCACTGGCGGAGTGACCGCCGCCGCGCCTGCCCTCCGGATCACGGATGCCGCGTTGCGGCGCGCGGGGCGCGAGCTGTGGTCGGGACTCGACCTCGCCGTCGAGCCAGGCGAACTGATCGCAGTCCTCGGGCCGAGCGGATCAGGCAAGACCACGCTCCTCCGGGCGATCCTGGGTCTCCAGCCGCTCAGCTCCGGCTCGATCGAGGTCCTGGGGGAGAAGGTCCGACCGGGCGGGAACCGCCGGATCGGCTACATCCCGCAGTCCCGCCCACTGCCCCGCGATACCGCGCTCCGCGGCCGCGACGTGATCGCCCTCGGTGTCAACGGCCACCGATTCGGACTCCCCCTGCCCCGCCGGGGAGACGCCGCGCGCGTCGAGCAGCTCATCGACGCCGTGGGTGCGCGCGATTTCGCGGATCGTCCGGTGGGCGTGCTCTCCGGCGGAGAGCAGCAGCGGCTCCGGGTGGGCCAGGCGCTCGCCGATGACCCGAAGCTCCTCCTGTGCGACGAGCCGCTCACGAGCCTCGACCTCGCCAATCAGCGGGCCGTCGTGGACCTCATCGACCACCACCGCCGCGAGCGGGACGCGGCGGTGCTGCTGGTCACTCATGACATCAACCCCCTGCTCGGGACCGTCGACCGCATCCTGTACCTCGCCGGCGGCCGCTTCACCCTCGGCAGGCCCGAGGACGTGCTCCGCTCGGACGTGCTCACCGATCTCTACGGCACGTCGGTGTTCGTGTTGCGTGCCGGCGACCGGCTCGTCGTCGTGGGGGCGCCCGACGCCGAGGCATCCCACCACCATCACGATCACGGAGCGCACGCGTGAGCTGGGACGCCATCTGGGACGCCATGTTCGGCGGCCTGCCGGTCTACGGTCAGCTGCTCGGGCTGGTGTCGAACTCGGTGTGGGCGGGAGCCGCGCTCGGTCTCGTCGGCGGTCTCGTGGGCGTCTTCATCATGCAGCGCGACATGGCCTTCGCCGTGCACGGGATCAGCGAGCTGTCGTTCGCCGGCGCCGCCGCCGCACTCCTCATCGGCGCGGACGTGGTGACCGGTTCGATCTTCGGGTCGCTGATCGCTGCCGCGCTGATCGGATGGCTCGGGGCGCGCGCCCGCGACCGCAACTCCATCATCGGTGTGCTCATGCCCTTCGGGCTGGGTCTGGGCATCCTGTTCCTCTCGCTCTACGACGGCCGGAGCGCCAACCGGTTCAGCCTCCTCACGGGCCAGATCGTGTCGGTGCAGACCGGTCAGCTGGGCTGGTTGATCGGCATCAGCGCGATCGTGCTCCTGGGGATCCTCGTGATCTGGCGGCCGCTGCGCTTCGACTCGCTCGACCCGCAGTCCGCCGCCGCCCGCGGGGTGCCGACGACCGCGGTGTCGCTGACCTTCATGCTGCTCCTCGGCCTCATCGTGGCCGTCGCCGTCCACATCATCGGCGCGCTGCTGGTGATGGCACTCCTCGTCACCCCGGCGGCCGCGGCGATGCGCATCGCCTCGGGGCCGGTGTCCGTCCCGCTGCTGTCGGCCCTCTTCGGGTTCGTCTCCGCGGTCGGCGGCATCCTGCTCGCCATCGCCGGAACCCTGCCGGTGAGCCCCTACATCACCACGATCTCCTTCGCCATCTATCTCATCTGCCGCATCATCGGCACACGACGCGGCCGGGTCACGCGCGCCCGCGATGACGCCGGGCGCGGCGCGGTCACGGTCGCCCCTGAAGCGCCCGAGGCCGCCCAGCGTCGGCTCAGGGCGGCTCGGTAAACTCCCGGTCATGGCCCAGCGAAACACGTGGCAGCGCGATCGCGTGCGCGAAGCCCTCGCCGACGCGCGCGGCTTCATCAGCGCGCAATCGCTGCACGCCACGCTCCGCGGTGAGAACACCGGCATCGGGCTCGCCACGGTCTACCGCGCCCTCGCCGGTCTCGCCGCCAACGGCGAGGCCGACTCCCTGCAGAGTCCGGAGGGCGAGAGCCTGTACCGCGCGTGCGTGTCGTCGGGTCACCACCACCACCTGATCTGCCGCAACTGCGGGTTGACCGTCGAGATCGAGGCGTCCGATGTCGAGCAGTGGGCGCATCGCACCGCCGCAGCACACGGATTCACCCAGGCCGAGCACGTCGTCGACATCTTCGGGCTCTGCACCGCCTGCGCGGCCGGAACCGGTGAGCGTGACGCGGACTGACCCCCGCCCCCCGGTCGGCTCACCACTGAGCCGGCGACAGCGCACCGCGACGGATGACGCGGCGCGCCCTTCGGCGACGGCGCGCGCCCTCGTGGCGCTCGGGATCGGCGTCGCCGTGGTGGTGGGGCTCTTCCTCGTCGACGCCCTCGCTCCCGCGCTGTTCCCCGAGCCCTTGCCCAATCGCGCGCAGGACGGCCTCACGCTCGCCATCAGCGTGCTGATCGAGTCGCTGCCGTTCGTCGCGCTCGGCGTCGTGCTCTCGATCGTGGTGCAGGTGTGGGTGCCGCCGGGGGTCATCGAGCGGTGGCTGCCGCGCCGCGCCTGGGCGCGCCGCGCGGTGCTGTCCCTTCTCGGCATGGTGATCCCGGTCTGCGAGTGCGGCAACGTGCCCTTCGCACGAGGGCTCCTCATGCGCGGGTTCTCCGTGGCCGAGACGATGACCTTCCTCATCGCCGCGCCGATCGTGAACCCGATCGTGATCATCACCACCCACGCCGCCTTCGGCTTCGACGACGGCATCCTCGTCGTGCGGCTCGTCGGCGGGTACCTCATCGCGAACCTGATCGGATGGCTGTACAGCCGTCATCCGGACCCCGACGCCCTGCTCACCGACCGGTTCCGCGAGACGTGCGATCTCGTCACCCATGAGAGCGGGGGACGCGGCCGGCGTACCCTGGCGCAGTTCATCGTCGAGCTCCGCGCCGTCATGCCGGCGCTCATCATCGGCTCGGCGATCGCGGGAGCCGTGCAGGTGCTCGTTCCGCGCGAACTGCTCCTTGCCATCGGATCGAACCCCGCGCTGTCGATCGTGGCGATGATCGCCCTGGCGATGGTCGTGTCGATCTGCTCGAACGTCGACTCCTTCTTCGCCCTGTCGTTCGCGTCGACCTTCACCCCGGGATCCCTCGTCGCCTTCCTCCTCGTCGGCCCGCTCGTCGACGTGAAGATGCTCGCCCTCATGCGGACGACCTTCACCACGCGCGCGCTCGCCGGGATCGTCGTGATCGTGCTGCTGTCCGCCTTCGCGATCGGAACGGGGGTGAACCTCTTTGCCTGAGCGCTCCGCCCTCCTCACCCGCTGGCTCGGGGTCGGTCTCGCCGCGATCCTCTCGGTCGTGACGATCAGCCTGTTCCTCACCGGGCGGCTGGGCCTGTACATCAACCCCGACTCGGCATGGTTCGCCGTCGGCATGGCGGTGGTGGTGCTCGTGGGCGCCGTGGCGTCGTTCCTCCTGCCGCTGGGGGCCGAGGCCGACCACGGGCACGACCACGGCGAGGTCCCGGTCCGCGCCGGCCGTGGCCGCGCCCACGATGAGCGGGGGCACGCCCATGGCGAGCATGAGCACGCCCACGGCGACCACCACGACGTCGCCCGAGGGTCATCCTCCCGCTCCCGCGGCTCCGACCGGTCCGCTCGCTCCACCCGCCCTGTTCGCGGACGCTCCCTGGGTCTCGCGGTCACGGCGACCGGGGCGGCGCTCGCGTCGGCGATCGTGCTGTTGGCACTGGTCCTCCCTCCGCGCTCGCTCTCTGCCGAACTGGCGATCTCGCGCGACGTCGGTGCGCCGCCGCTGTTCGCCGGAACCGATGTGGTCACCCTGGCACGCACCGGCGACACTGCGTCGTTCGGCGTGGGGGAGTGGTCGGCGGTCTTCGCCACCGCGACGAATCCCGAGGCATTCGACGGCGACCCCGTGACCCTCACCGGCTTCGTGACCCCGGGCGAGAACGGCGAACTGGCACTGTCCCGTCTCGTGATCACGCACTGCGTCATCGACGCGCAGTCGGCGAGCGTGCCCGTCGCGGCCGACGGCGCCGGGGCGAGCGACCCCGACACGGGTCAGTGGGTGACGGTCGACGGTGTGGTGCGGGCGAACTCCGACGGCAGGCTGTTCATCGACGCCGCGTCCATCGAGCTGATCGATGAGCCGGAGGACCCGTATGAGTACTGACGGGCCGCGCCGCTCGGCGCGCACCCGCCGGCGTGGGCGCGCCTTCGCCCTCCCCTTTCTCGTGGTCGCCGCTCTCCTCGCGGTCGTGGGCCTGGCCGGGGCGGCTGTCAGCACGATGCAGGGCCCCCGGGTCACGGCGGTCGATGTCGACCCGGGCGCGGCCGCGGCGGCATCCGGCGGCCGCCTGATCGTCACCACATCCCAGCCCCTCGCCGAGGTCACCGAGGATCAGGTGCGCGTCTCGCCCGACGTTCCGTTCGCCGTGGACACCTCCGGCCGCACGCTCGGAGTGCGATTCGGGCTGCCGCTGCAGGATGACACCGAGTACACCGTCACCATCGAGGGGGTCACGGGCACCGGCGGCGGACCGGCCACGAGCGTCACCGAGACCTTCCGGACTCCGCGCGCGGAGGTCTATCTCCTCCAGCGCGGGAACGGCACGGACACGGTGTTCCGTACCGACCTCACCGGCGAGGACGCCGAGGCGGTCTTCACCCATCCGCACATCGAGGACTTCCGCGCGACCTCACGGCACCTCGTGATGTCGGTGCTCGACGACGACGGGGCGGCCGAGCTCATCGTCACCGACCTGGCGGGCGGCGACGAGCGGAGCCTCCCCCTCCCCGGCGACGGGTTCGTGGCGAATCTGCAGAGCGCCGATCGCGGCGAAGTGGTGGGATATCTCTACAGCGACCGCGAGATCAGCGCCGACGGCGGCCGCGAGAGCCGGCTCTTCACGGCGTCGCTTGCCGAGGGTGCTGCCGACGAACCGCCCACCGAGATCGCCATCGAGGGCGCCGACCCGCGAATCGCCGAGTGGCGGTTCGTTCCCGATACCGACAGCATCCTGCTCCTGTCCTTCGATGGGCAACTCCTCCTGACCGGGGCCGACGGGGCCGATGCGACGAACCTCGGTTCGGCGCTCGCCATCAGCGGGATCGCCCGTGGGTCGTCGCAGGCCGTCGTGGAGCGGGCAGAAGGTGCCGCCGTGATCGATCTGACGGATGCCTCGGAGGAGCCGCTCGTCGCCCCCGACGAGGAGATCGGCGCGGTCGGAACCGTCACACCGCTGCCCGACGGCGGCACGATCCGCAGCGCGGCCGTGCTCGGAGCCGACGGTGCGCCGACGGGATCGACCGCAATCGTCCGCGTCGCCGCCGACGGATCCTCGACCCCGCTGGCCGACATCGGCGGCGGAGACGCGGTGGTGCAGACCTGCGTCGCCCCGAGCGCCCGATACCTCGCGGTGCTCGTCGCGCCGGATGCGGTGTCGAACCCGTACGACACCTATCAGCTGCCGCTTCCCGATCAGCTCGAGACCCGCATCATCGAGCTCGCCGACGGCGCCCCGGTGGTGTCGCTGCAAGGGTTCGACATCTCGTGGTGTCAGGTGCCGCCCCGGTGAGTCCGCCCGGCGGACTGCGACCGGTGGCGCGCGACGATCTCACCGGCCTCCCCTCCGACGTCGCGCCGCGGCTGCTCGGCGGCGTGCTCCGCACCGTCGTCGACGACGAGGTCGTCGCCGTGAGACTGACCGAGGTCGAGGCGTACCACGGTCGCGGCACGGGTGAGGTGCCTGACCCGGGATCGCATGCGCGGATGGGGCCGACCGCCCGCAACGCCACGATGTGGGGCGAGCCCGGGCACCTCTACGTCTACCTGAGCCACGGCATCCACTCGTGCGTGAACGTCGTGTGCGGACCGGAAGGGGTCGCGGGCGGAATCCTGCTGCGAGCGGGAGAGGTGGTGGAGGGAGCGGATGTCGCGGCCCGCCGGCGCGCCGGCGCCGCAGGGCCTGTCGGCGAGGCGAGGACTGCGCTCCTCCGCGACCTCGCCCGGGGGCCCGGGCGGCTCGGGAAGGCGGTCGGTCTCAGGCATCCGGTCCACGACGGCATCGATGCGGTCACCGGCGATCCGCGCGCCGGAGCCGTCGCGCAGCTCTTCGTGCGGATGACGCGCCTCCGCGGCATCGCGTCGGGACCCCGTGTCGGTGTCGCCGGCGCCGCCGGTACCGCGGCGTATCCCTGGCGGTTCTGGGTCGAGGGGGATCCGACGGTCTCGGCGTTTCGGTGGGGCCGCGGCGCCGCCGCCCTGTGACGTCGCAGCGATCGCTCCCACGATTAGGGTCGGCCCGCGGCATCCGGTAGCATGGACGTTTGTCTGCGCGCACTCCTGCGCGTAGTTCGTACCCCTCCCTCTCACACCGCGGAAGCGGATCGTGAAGTGCGGGGTGCAGACAAGGGATCTTGGGTGGCACCGTCCGGTGTCACGGTACAGAAGGAGACATCACCATGGCAGCAGTGTGCCAGGTGACTGGAGCGGTTCCCGGCTTCGGTCACAACATCTCGCACTCGCACCGCCGGACGAAGCGCCGCTTCGACCCGAACGTGCAGAAGAAGACCTACTACGTTCCCTCGCTCGGTCGGAAGATCACGCTGAACGTGTCGGCCAAGGGCATCAAGGTCATCGACGCCCGCGGCATCGAGTCGGTCGTGAAGGACCTCATCGCGAAGGGTGTGAAGCTCTGATGGCGAAGAAGGCTCAGGACGTTCGTCCGATCATCAAGCTGCGTTCGACGGCCGGCACGGGGTACACCTACGTGACGCGCAAGAACCGCCGCAACAACCCCGACCGCATCGTGCTGAAGAAGTACGACCCGGTCATCCGCAAGCACGTCGAATTCCGAGAGGAGCGCTGATCTCATGGCCAAGAAGAGCAAGATCGCGCGCAACAACCAGCGCAAGGAGGTCGTCGACCGCTACGCAGCCAAGCGCGCGGAGCTGAAGAAGGCCCTCGTCAGCCCGACCAGCACCGACGAGGAGCGCGAAGCCGCCCGCGTCGGCCTGCAGAAGCTTCCCCGCAACGCGTCCCCGGTGCGTCTGCGCAACCGCGATGCCATCGACGGTCGTCCCCGCGGCAACATCCGGAAGTTCGGCATCTCGCGTGTGCGATTCCGCGACATGGCCCACCGCGGTGAACTGCCGGGCGTGACCAAGTCCAGCTGGTAAGCACCCAGTCGACCGCTGAAGGGCGGGAGTTCTCCGGAACTCCCGCCCTTCGCCGTCTCCCCTCGACATCCGCCCCCTCTCGTTCCGCGCCTTCCCGGATCGGATGTCCTGATGCGGCGCGGTCGGGATGGCGGTGGCGGTGGCGGGGTCAGGCTCGAGTCGGCGGCGCGGTGGGGGCGGCGGGTCGCGTCACTGCGGCGACCAGCGGTGACCGTGCGCGGTCGCGACGTCGGTGACCACCTCTTCGGTGGACTCTCCCCGCACGTGCGGGTACTGAGTCTTCAACAGCCGGACGAGCTCGTCCACCATCGCTGCGAGGATGCGCCCCTCGGCCTGGACGTCGGGGCTCCGCGACGCCGACGCGGCGTCACGCAGCTCGAGCACGTACTCCATCGCTCGCGGGGCCGACATCCGCTGCGTGTGATCGGTGAAGTAGAAGATCTCGGAGTTCTGAACCAGGTCGGCCGTCACACCCGCGAGTGCGGCCGTCACAGCCGACAGGGTCTCCGCCGCCCGTGAATCGCTGAGCTCGCTCCACCGTTCCACGACCTGCGCCTCCCGCAGGCTCTCGATGTGCAGCCCGAAGGAGCGCCGGCGCGCCAGCGCCGGGTAGAGCTGCATGAACCACGACACCGATGCGGTGAGCAGGGCGAAACCGGTGAGCGCCTCGAGGGGCGACAGCACTCGCAGCACGGGATGTGCGGGCACGACGTCACCGAGCCCGAGGGTCGTGAGTGCGACCAGAGACATGGTCAGGGCCTCGGCGAACGGATGATACGCCGATGCGTCGATTCCGGAGTACGCGAAGCCCTCGGGCACATGAGGAAGGTAGATCAGCGCCCAGCCCACCGCGACGAGTCCGACCCAGAGGCCGATCACCACGAGGATCGTCAGCGGACCGGAGGCGGTGTAGCGACGGCTGCGACGGATCGCCCACGCCATCCGGAACACCAGGTGCGCGAGGCGCCCGGTGCCGGTGGGCCGCAGCAGCGTCTGGAAGACGTCGTTGAGCGCGATGGCGATCAGCACGACACCGACGACCGTGGAGATGAGGGCCACTGCGTCCATGCCGCCACAGTAGCCCGCCCGCGATGCCGGGCTCCTAGACTCGGTACTCGCCGCGGAAGGAGGCCCCATGCCGCTCGACCCCGTCTTCGCCGAGCGCCTTCGCGTGCATCGCCGGTACCTCATCGGGCAGGCGCTGACGGCCGCGAAGAAGCGACTGGTGGGGCTGTGGCCCTTCGCGCATACGCTCAGCGGCGGTGCGGCCGCCGCGCCGCAGAGCAGACGACGCGCAGCCGACCCGGCACCACCCACCGCCCGCGGTGGCGCCGGCCCTCGCGCTCGAGCACGCGCCAAGCACCGCCGCGCCGCCCTCGCCTGGGACCGCACCGAGCTGGAGAAGGTCGGGATCCCCGGACCCGAACTCCGCATCGCCGAGCATCGGATCGAGGTGCCCGGCCGGCCCGCCGTCCGCGTCCGGATCTACGATCCGCGACCGCAGCGGAGCGGACCCGAGGAGACGGATGCCTCGCCCCGACCGCTCCCGGCGATCCTCGCCTTCTTCGGCGGAGCGTTCCGGATCGGCGGCATCGACTACCCCACGACCGACGCGGGTTTTCGCCGGCGGGCGGTTGACGCCGAGGTGGTGGTGGTCGCCGTGGACTACGCCCTCGCCCCCGAGCACCGCTATCCGACCGCGCTCGAGCAGGGGTACGCAGTCCTGCGGTGGCTGTTCGCCGAGGCGGCCGCACTCGGTGTGGATCCGCAGCGCGTCGGCATCGCCGGAACGTCCGCGGGAGCGAACCTGGCGGCCGCGGTGACGCTCGTCAACCGCGACCGCGACGCGCTGCCGATCCGCCTGCAGGTGCTGGAGGTGCCGGTGGTCGACCTCACCGGACGCCACCTCGACCTCCGCGCGACCCGCGCGCTCGGGATCCCCACCGTGATCGCCCTTCGTGAGCTGCGCTCGGTGGCCCGGACCTACCTGCCTCACCGGCGGGATGCGCATCAGCCGTACGCCTCACCACTGCGGGCGCGGTCGCACGCGGGGCTCCCGCCCGCGGTGATCCTCACGGCGGAGTACGACCCGCTGCGCGGCGACGGCGCCGCCTACGCGGCGGCGCTGCGCGCGAGCGGGGTCGAAGCGAGCGCGGTCCAGTACCTCGGCGTGACGCACGACACCCCCATCTTCACGAGCGTCCTGCCCGCCGCGCGGCGGTGGCATGACGACGTCGTCGCCGCGCTCCGGCGTCTGCACGCGGAGTGAACGGCCGGTGGCGGGGTCGCGCGGTCCCGTCGGACTCCCGGCTCGAATCGGCGCCACACACGTCACATCAGCCCCATCGCCGGGGCGACACGCCGCTCAATCGGGTCGCCTGCGCCCTGAATCCGCGAAATTCCGCGGTTCCGTGGGTATATTCGACCCCGGTCGATCCGACCAGCCGGAGGCGGAACCCGCCGCCGGTCCCAGCAAGCAGAAGGCGGCCCGTGGTCGCCCTGGAGGACAATCCACATGGCTGACAAGTCCATCACCAAGACCGAACTCGTCGCGAGCATCGCGAGCGCCACCGGCCAGAGCCAGTCCGCCGTGTCGGGCGTGCTCGACTCGCTCTTCTCCACGGTGTCGGAGGCGGTGGCCAAGGGCAGCAAGGTGTCGATCCCCGGGTGGATCTCGTTCGAGCAGGTCGAGACCTCGGCTCGCACCGGCCGCAACCCGCAGACGGGTGAGGAGATCCAGATCCCCGCCGGCAAGCGCGTGAAGGTGACCGCCGGCTCGAAGCTCAAGGCTGCCGTCAAGTAATCGAGCCCAGAACGACAGGGGGATGCCGCCCGCGCGGCATCCCCCTTCGGCTTCCCCGCGCCCAGCCGTCGCTCACCGCACGCGCCTAGGCTGGAAGAGTGAACTCCCGCGCGCTGCGGGCCGTCGGGCCTGCGATCCTCGTCGCGGCCGCGCTCCTCACCCTGTTCTGGGCGCTGGCCTACGGCGGCGGAGCCGCGCCGCTCGCCATCGGCGACCCCGGACCGCTCGCGCGCTGGGGGCTTCCCGTCTCCAAGCTCTTCGTGAACCTCTCGGCGGCCGGCATGGTCGGCGCCCTGGTGCTCGCGCTGTTCGCGCTGCGCGCCGGGGAGAAGGAGTTCGATGTCGCCCTCGACACCGCATCGGTGTCGGCGGCGGTGTTCACCGTGGCGAGCGCCGCCACCGGATTCCTCACCTTCATCGACGCGTTCAATCCGCAGATCAGCGCCAGCGCCGAATTCGGAGCGCAACTCGGCCGCTACCTCGTCGATACCGAGCCCGGCCGGGTCTGGCTCATCACCGCCATCGCGGGCGCCGTGCTCACCGTCCTCACCTTCGCGGTGCGTTCCTGGGTGTCCACCTTCCTCGTGGCCCTCCTCGCGATCGCCTCCCTCGTGCCGATGGCGACGCAGGGGCACTCGGGTGAGGAGGCGAACCACAACTCCGCCGTGGTCGCGCTCGCCCTGCACATCATCGGGGCGGCGGTGTGGCTGGGCGGTGTGCTCCTTCTCGTCATCGTCCGCCCGCTCCTCGACCGGCGGCGCCTGACGACGGTGCTCCTCCGCTATTCCAGCATCGCGCTCGCGGCCTTCATCGTCGTGGCGATCTCGGGCACGGTCCGCGCCGCGATCGGCGTCGTCACCTGGGAGGCGCTCTTCAGCCCCTACGGCGCGATCCTCGCGGTGAAGGTCATCGCCCTGATCGCCATCGGCGTGCTGGGCGCCTGGTACCGCAGGGGCCTCATTTCGCGCATGGACGGCGACGGGTCGTCCCGCCGCTTCTGGGGCCTCATCGCCCTCGAGCTCGCGTTCATGGGGCTCGCCAGTGGCGCCGCGGCGGCCCTCGCCCGCACACCCCCGCCCACCGACACGAGTCTCCCCGCCGTCCGGACACCCGCCGAGATCCTCACCGGCGCGCCCCTCCCCCCGGAGTTCACCCTCGACCGGTGGATCTCTGCCTGGGACGTCGATCTGCTCTGGGCCATGGCCGCGGGCTTCGGCATCTTCTTCTACCTCGCCGGCGTCTGGCGGCTCCGCCGCCGCGGCGACCGCTGGCCGCTCTACCGCACCGTGCTCTGGGTCGCGGGGCTCGCCATGCTCTTCTGGGTGACGAGCGGCCCGATCAACGCCTACCAGGACTACCTGTTCAGCGTGCACATGCTCGGTCACATGCTGCTGTCGATGGCGATCCCCGTGTGTCTCGTCGCCGGGGCTCCGGTGACTCTGGCGGCCCGCGCCATCCGCAAGCGCGAGGACGGCACCCGCGGTGGTCGCGAGTGGATCCTCTGGGCCGTGCACACACCGGTGGCGCGCGTGCTCACGAACCCCTTCGTCGCGGCGGGCCTGTTCATCGGCTCGCTCTGGGCGTTCTACTACACCGACCTCTTCCGCTGGTCGCTGTACGACCACCTCGGTCACGAGTGGATGATCGCCCACTTCCTCATCACCGGCTACCTCTTCGCCCTCACCCTCATCGGCATCGACCCGGTTGCCTGGCGGCTGCCCTATCCCGGGCGCCTGCTGCTCCTCATCGGCGTCATGGCGATGCACGCCTTCTTCGGCGTCGCGATGATGATGCAGTCGGGCCTCATGGTCGCGGAGTGGTTCGGCTCGATGGGCCGCACGTGGGGCCCCACCCCGCTCGAGGATCAGTACATCGGCGGCGGCCTCGCCTGGTCGATCGGCGAGATCCCGACTCTCATCCTCGCGATCGCCGTCGCGATCCAGTGGAGTCGCAGCGACACCCGCGACCAGAAACGCAGCGACCGTCACGCCGACCGCACCGACGACGCCGAGCTCGAGGCCTACAACGCCCACCTGGCCGCCCTGGCGAAGAAGGATGCCGAGCGCGAGGCGCGACAAGAGCGCGTCAGCCGCTGAATGCCCTACAGGGTGTCGGCGCTCGTGATCGAGATCGACGCCCGCCCGTCGGGAAGGACGGCGATCGTGCCGGTGAGGAGGAACGGGACATCCTCTTCGACGCCGCGCACAGTGCCGTCGAAGAGCGAGCGGATGTCGACGGTGATCCGAGCGACGGCTTCGGTGGCGGGGATCCGCCACCCGGCGCCCTCGGGCTCGAGACGGATGTCGGGCTGACGCGCGATGGCCCACTGCGGCTCCGACACGATGCGATCCTGCACGCGGAAGCCGAAGGGACATCCCGTCGGCTGCAGCACGCGCTGGGTGGTGCACGCGGTGAGGAACTCCTCCACCCGGTCCTGCACCACGGAGACGAACTCCTCGGTCGGCTGTGCCTGCAGCGACACCGGCACCGCGGTGAACGGACTGTCGGAGACGACGGCGACGCCCGGGGTCTTCGAGATCGCGGTGTCGACCGACACGGAGTAGATGCCCGGGGAGAAGACCAGCAGCGACACCGGCGCGTCGGGGTCGGCGTCCACACCGTCGGGCGAGACCTGGCGCTTGTCGATCTCGAAGCCGTTCACCTCGAACGCCATCGACCCCTGGACGGCGACCTCCATGACCGCGAGCGGACTCCGGGCGAACCGCCAGGTGGGAAGCGGACCGATCGCGCCGTCGCGCTCCACCTCGAAGGTCGTCGTCCCCTCGAACTGGCCCGCCCGGTAGGCCGCGGTCACCCGGGTGACGCTCCGGTCGTCCTCCTCGGCGATGATCTCCACGCCGCCGAGGGCCGCCAGGGCGTCGCGTCGGAGGAGCGCCTGCGACGCGGTGGGTGACAGGCCGGCAGCCTCGAGCGCCTCGATGTCGACAGCGACCCCCGGGGTGGCCAGCGCGTCCGCCGCGCGACCTTCGGCGAGGAGCCCGAGATAGCGTTCCACGAATGCTGCCGGGCTGTAGAACTCGCGATAGAGCGTCGCCCCGGCGGTCACGAAGGCGCCGACGAGCAGCGCTCCGATGATGCCGAGGAGCGTCAGGTCGGTGGCAAGGCTCCGCCGCCGACCGCCCGCCGCCCCCTGCGCCATGCGCTCAGTCTAGGAAACCGTTGCCCGCTGTTGCCTGAGTGCGACGGAGCGCGTCACGCCGCAGCGGACGCCTCCACCTCACGCGCGACGAGATGGTGCACACACGCGGCGGCAGCCAGCTGCCCCGACGCGATCGCCACCGCGAGCGAGGCCATCGGCCCGGGAAGAGCAGCGGTATGCGCCATGTCACCGGCGGCGAAGACGTTCCCGCGGTTCGTCCGTCCCATCGGGTCGATCTCCACACCGCCCGAGGGCAGGATCGTCAGCCCCAGCTGCGCTGCGAACGGCGCCCGCTGCGTCGACGTCGGCTGAACGAACAGGCCGCCGACCTCGACGGCGTCGCCGGTCCGCCGTCGAACGCGCAGTCCGCCGCTGACGCGCTCGACCGCGTCGACGTCGGCCGGGTCGATCACCACGATCTCCGAGCCGATCCGCCCGAGCATCGCCCGGTGCATCGCGACGTGGGCGCCCGTGCCGAGGATGCCGATGCGAGCGCCAGTGAGCTCATGCCCGTGGCAGAACGGGCAGTGGGCGACCTCTCGACCCCATGCGTCGGCGAGCCCGGGAATACCCGGCAGCTCGTCGTGGAGGCCGGTGGCCAGTACCAGAGCGGATGCTTCGTAGACCCCGTCATCGGTGAAGACGGCGATGCGGGAGTCATCCGGCGCGTCGACCTCGTGCACGGCGGCGTCTCGGATGGTCACCGTCGGATACTCGGCGATCTCGTCGCGGGCGAGTCGGCGCAGCTGTTCCGGTGCGCGTCCGTCGTTGGTGACGAGGTTCTGCGCATGCGAGACCGTCGCGTTCCGGTACTGGCCGGAGTCGAACAGCAGTGTGTCCCGGTGCATCCGGCCGAGGGTGAGGGCTGCCTGCAGTCCGGCGGGCCCGCCGCCGATCACGATCGCGTCGTACATGGTTCTCCTCGAGGGTCTGGATTTGCGTTCCCCCCGATCGTGTGACTTCATGTCGACATGAAGTCAAGCGGCATCTCGATCGGAGAGGCGGCGGGGCGCTTCGCGCTGCCGACGCACGTGCTGCGGCACTGGGAGGACGCGGGCCTGCTCGCACCCGACCGCGACAGCGGCGGCCGGCGGAGATACGGCGACGACGACCTGGTGCGGATCGCGGTGATCGTCCGCAGCAAGGGGGCAGGGATGTCGCTGGAGCAGATCCGCGTCCTCCTCGATGACCGGGCGCCCGAGCGACATCGCGTGCTCGAGGCGCACCTCGCGGATCTGGCGGAGCGGATGGCCGAGATGGAGCGCTCGCGGCGGATGACCGAGCACGCCCTGAACTGCCGGGCCCACGACATCACCACCTGTCCGCGGTTCCGCGCGATCGTCGCCGACGTCGTCGCCGGCACGGGGCGTTGGCCACAGGACACCGGCGCCGGAGCGCGGCATCCGTCTACCATGAACCGGTGACCACGCCCGCCCTGTCCGCCGAGCAGGAGGCGCTGTTCCGGCTCATCGAGGACTCGCGCGACCACGTCTTCGTCACGGGCCGGGCGGGGACAGGCAAGTCGACGCTTCTGCAGCATCTGGCGTGGAACACCTCCAAGCAGATCGCGGTGTGCGCACCCACCGGCGTCGCCGCCCTCAACGTCGAGGGCCAGACGATCCATTCGCTCTTCCGCCTGCCGATCGGGCTGATCGCCAACACCGACCTGGAGCAGTCCGACGCCACGCGGCGCATCCTCAACGCGATCGACACCCTCGTGATCGATGAGATCTCCATGGTCAACGCCGACCTCATGGACGGCATCGACCGCGCGCTCCGCCAGGCCCGCGGCCGGCGCGCCGAACCCTTCGGCGGCGTGCAGATCGTCATGTTCGGCGACCCCTACCAGCTGGCGCCGGTGCCGCCGCGCGGCGACGAGATGCGGTACATCCGCGACCACTACCGCTCGTTCTGGTTCTTCGATGCCAAGGTGTGGACCGGTGAGGTCGCGAGTGACGGAGTGATGGATGTCGGATCGTACGGCGCCTCGCTGCACGTGCGCGAGCTCGCCGAGATCCACCGGCAGGCCGACCCCGCGTTCAAGGCCATGCTCAACGCCGTCCGCCACGGCCGTGTGACGGCCGATATCGCCCAGGTGCTCAACGACACCGGCGCCCGCCGACCGCCGCACCCCGACGACGGCGAGCATCCGATCATCACCCTGGCCACCCGCAACGACATCGTCAACACCATCAATCGCCGCCACCTGGCGGAACTGATGGGGCGCGAGCAGACGGCGCGGGCCGAGATCAACGGCGACTTCGGCCGCGGCGAGGCGAACTACCCCGCCGACACCGAGCTGAAGCTGAAGGTCGGCGCGCAGGTGATGTTCCTCCGCAACGACACGCAGGGGTACGGCGACCCGCCCCGCTGGGTGAACGGCACGATCGGAACCGTCACCCGCATCGCCGGCGGCACCGTGCGGGTCGAGGTCGAGGACCAGGAGTTCGATGTCGAGCCGGCGGTGTGGGAGAGGTTCCGGTACGCCTACAACGCGGGGTCGAAGACCCTGACTCGGGAGGTGGTGGCGGAATTCACGCAGTTCCCCCTGCGCCTGGCGTGGGCTGTCACCATCCACAAGTCGCAGGGGAAGACCTACGACCGCGCCGTGATCGATCTCGGCTCGGGAGCGTTCGCGCCGGGGCAGACCTACGTCGCCCTGTCGCGGCTCACCTCGCTCGACGGCCTGTACCTGTCGCGACCGCTCCGGCCCAGCGACATCCGGGTCGATCCCGACGTCGCGCGGTGGATGCACGCGCACGCCGGCCGCGCCGCGGCATCCTGACCCTAGGCGACGGCTCCGGCACCCGCCTTCGCGGCGGCGAGATCGTCAAAGAGCTCGGTGTTGTAGCGGTACGCCCGCAGCACCTCGTCGATCACCTGCTCCTGCTCGTCGGCGTCCCACGGAGCGGCGTCGAGCTGCTCGCGGTAGACGTCTTTGAACGCGCGCGGGTCGGCGATGTCGTCGAAGAGGTAGAAGCCGATCCCGTTGGTCTCGAACCCGAACCGGCGTGCCATCAGGCGCCCGATGAACTGTCCCCCCGAGAGATCGCCGAGGTAGCGGGTGTAGTGGTGGGCGACGAAGCCCCCCGGCCAGCTGCTTCCGACCTGGCGGATCCGCTCGACGTAGGCGCGCGTGGTGGCAAGGGGTGCGATGCGCCCGCGCCAGTCCGGGCCGATGAGGAACTCGAGATCGGCTTCCAATGCCGGCAGGCGCGTCAGCTTGTCGGAGATGAACACGGACGCCACCGGATCGTGCCGCATCCGCTCGGCCGCGGTCTCGAGGGCGTCGTAGATGAACCAGTGCTGGGCGACCAGCGCGACATAGTCATCGCGGGTGCCCGAGCCTTCGATGAGATCGGCCATGAAGCCGGCGCGCTCGCTGGAGGAGTGCGCCGTGCTGGAGCGTTCGCGAAGTGCCGCCGAGAACGGGACGAGGTCGGCCATAGGCCTCATCATAGGCGACTTAGGGTCACCTAACCAGACGTCAGTCGTGCGGTCGCGGCGTGACGCCCAGCCGCCGGCAGGCCTCGTCGTACAGCGCCACGATCTCGCGGCGCACCTCGGGCCGCTCGGTGATGGCTCCGCCCGGCCACCTCACGCGGACCTCGCGCGCGCTCCCGTCGGCGGTGACGGCACGCCAGGATCCGCCGTCGCCGTCGAAGCTCGTCATCTCCGCGGTGACGTACTCGGAGGTGCCGTCGGCGGAGCCGTCGAAGGCGCGGACGATCAAGAGGTTGTCGTCGACGTGGTCGGCGTTCATGTGCCGGAGGACCCCGGCGATGATCTGCTCGTCGAATCGGTGCGCCACAACCCTCCACCCTATGGCGCGCACGGTTCTGCCGGACGGGTGTGTTTGAATTCTCGGAAGGCCGAGGCTCCTGGGGGTGACATGCGCCTGCGCACCGATCGACCGCGCGCGCTGCGGCGCGCCCTCGCGCTCGCCCTGGCCGGGGTCATGGCGGTCGGCATCACCGCGTGCGCGCCCAGCGCCGCCGTGCCGATCGATGTGCCCACGCAGGTCGAGGGCGCTCTCCCCGACGAGACGGTGACGCAGCTGCAGGACGCCGTCACCTACGCCATGGCCGCCACGGGATCGACCGGAGCGGTGGTCGGCGTCTGGGCTCCCTGGAGCGGAACCTGGGTCACCGGGGTCGGCACCACCGAACCGGGCGGGTCGGAGACATCCCCCGACATGACCTTCCGTGCAGCGCAGGTGACCCGCGCGATGACCTGCGACGTGATGTACGTCCTCGCCGAGGACGGGGTGCTCGAGCTCGACGCGCCGGTCACCGAGTACGTCTCGGGTGTGGCCGGGCTCAGCGACATCACCCTCGAGCAGCTGTGCGACGGCACATCCGGTCTCGGTGACTACGCACCGCGTCTGCTCGGCATGTTCCTGCAGACTCCCGACCGGGTGTGGAATCCGCGGGAGCTCGTCGCCTACGGGGTGGGGACGACGGCGGATGTCACGCCGGGCACCGTCTTCCGCGACTCCGACGCCGGTTACCTGCTGGCGGGCCTCGCGATCGAGCGCGCCACCGGCCGCACCGCCGCGGAGCTCCTCGAGGAGTACGTCTTCGCGCCGCTCGCCCTCGAGGGCACCCGTCTGCCGCGGGGAGCGGCGGCGCCGCCCGCGACGGAACGGCCCGTCCTCGACGGCCTGTGGTCGCCCGATGCCGAAGGCGGCGGCGTGAACTGCGCCGAGCCCCGCAATCTCACCGAGTCGTCGGCGAGCTTCGGCTGGACCGACTCCGGCGTCGTCTCGACCATCGACGACCTCGGCCGGTACGCGCAGGGCCTCGCCGCCAACGCCCTCGGCGTCGACGCCGACGAGCGGTACGACGCCCCGCTGCCGCCCTACGACGGTGCGCCGTCGTGGCACACCACCGCGGGAGGCGTCGTGCAGGCGGGGTCACTCCTCGGCCAGTACGGGTCGACCCCCGGCTACATCACCGCGGCCTTCGCCGACCCCGAGACCGGGCTGACGGTCGCCGTGGTGCTCAACAACTCGCGCGGCGGCGGCGGCTTCGGCGCGTTCCTCGCCTGGCAGCTCGCCGCGATCGCCTCGAAGGCGCCCGCGGCCTCGGGTCAGACCGCCCCGGCGGCGGGGCTCCCCTGGACTCCCGAGCAGCAGCGCGACGCGATCACCCAGAACGCGATCTGTCCGCTTCCGTGAGCGGCGCGTGACCTCCCGCGCCGCGGGACCGGCGGTTCTCCTCGTCGTCACGGGTCTGGCGTGTCAGGAGGTGGGCGCCTCTCTCGCCGTGCTCCTCTTCCCCGAGGTCGGGCCGCTCGGCATGGTGATGCTGCGACTGGTGTTCTCCGCCTTGCTGCTGCTTGTGATCACGCGCCCGGCGCTGCGCGGACACTCCCGGGAGGCGTGGCGCGCCGTCATCCTGTTCGGTCTCGTCCTGGCCCTCATGAACGGGCTGTTCTACCTCGCGCTCGAGCGCCTCGCGCTCGGGGTGACCGTGACGATCGAGGTGCTCGGGCCGCTCGTCCTCTCGATCGTCGCAAGCCGTCGGGCATCGGCGTGGCTCTGGGCACTCCTCGCCCTCGCCGGGGTCGTCGCCCTGGGCGGAGGGGGGTGGGACCGCCTCGATCCCCTCGGGGTGGTCTTCGCGCTCGGCGCAGCGGCCAGCTGGGCGTTCTACATCCTGGCGTGCGCGCGGGTGGGGCGGGAGTTCCCCCGACTCGACGGGCTGGCTCTCGCGATGGCGATCGGCGCGGTGGTGATGCTCCCACTCGGGATCTGGGATGCCGGCGGCGCACTCCTCCGCCTCGATCTGGTCGCCCTCGGGGCAGCGGTCGCCGTGCTGTCATCCACGATTCCCTACGCCCTCGAGCTGATCGCCCTCCGGCGGCTTCCTGCGGCCGCGTTCGCCATCCTCATGAGCCTCGCGCCGGCGACCGCCTCGCTCGCCGGCTTCCTCTTGCTGGGGCAGCAGTTGGCGTGGCTGGAGATCGTGGGGATCGCCCTCGTGATCGCGGCGAGCATCGGCGCCGTGCGCTCGTCGTCACGGGCGGCGCGCGAGGCGGCGGAGCCCGTTCCCTGACCTCCTCCCCGTCGCCGGCGCTCGTCCCGCTCCGAACGCGCCGGAGCGATCACCGGGCGTAGGTTGGATGGCCGGCGCCGGACGGCACAGGGGGGCGGAGACGCGCCAGGCTCCGCCGGTCGGACGCGCCCGGCGCGGCACGGGGATACTGGTCGGGTGCCCATCCCGCGTGACACTTCCATCCTCGACCGCAGCCTGCTGCGCGACGACGTGTACCGGCGTCTGCGCGACGCGATCGTGGACGGCACCTTCGCGCCGGGGGAGCAGCTGAGGGACGGCGAGCTCGCGGCCTGGCTGGGGGTGAGCCGCACCCCGGTGCGAGAAGCCCTCCTCCGCCTCGGCGGGTCGGGTCTCGTCGTCGCGCAGCCCGGTCGCTCGACCACGGTCAGCGTCATCGACGAGACGACCCTCCGCGACGCGCGGGACGTCGTCGCCGCGATGCACCAGCTGGCGGTCCGGGAATCGGTGGCACGGCTCACGACCGAAGACATCGACCGGATGCGCATGGCGAATCGCCGCTTCGCCGACGCCGCCGAGCGCGGTGACGTCGACGGGGCCCTCGACGCCGACGATGAGCTGCACGCGGTGCCGGTGCACGCGCTCGGCAACGCCGCCCTCCAGTCGGTGCTCGATCAGTTCGGCCCGATCGTCCGACGTGCCGAGCGGCTGCGCTTCAGCCGGGACGCCGCCCGCTCGGCCGCTCAGCACGAGGAGTTCATCGCCCTGTGCGAGCGGGGGGACGGGGCGGCGGCGGCAGCGGTGGCCTACGACACGTGGCACTCGTTGCCGCTCACTCCGGCGGCGACCCCGGAACCTGACCGCGTGTGATGTGCGGATCGGTGACGCCGTCGACGCACCGATCACGCTCGACGTCCCAACCGGCGAGCCCCGCGCCGGCGACATACGCCGCCTCGAAGAACGCCAGCGCCGCCGCCTTGGCGTCGCCGGTGGCCCGGGCCTCCGACAGCGGGTAGATCGCCAGATGCGACGTGCCCCGCGGAGCCCACTCAGCACCCGCGGGAAGGGGCGTGTCGGCCAGCCCCGCCGGCTCGGGTGAGGTGTAGGCGTAGAACGCCGGGAAGGGCACCTGGGCGTCGCCGAACCAGAAGCCGAAACTCGTCACCTCGCGCGAGTAGGCCTCTCGGGTGACGGGATCGGTATCGGCGGCATGGTCGACGTGCACGTCGGCGAACCGCGTGAGCGCGACGTCGAAGGTGTGCCAGAAATGGTGCACCGGGCTGGTTTTGCCCGAGAAGCGGGCCGCGAACTCCTCCAGGGTGAGGTTCACGTCGCTGAGGGTGTGGAAGTACCGCGTCGCCGCGACCGGGTCGTACGCATCGTGGGCCGTGTCGTCGGCGAAGCGGCGGTCGGCGTCGGGCAGGTCGAAGGGCCGAGCGTCGCGGATCGGTGTGACGTCGATCCCGAGATGCTCGAGCGCAGCCGTGAGTTCGCGGTGGAAGGACGCGACGCTTCGGCCGTTCAGCGAGAACGAAGCGCGGTCGCCCGCCGTCGTCTGCACGATCAGGCGGTGATCGACGAAGTCGAAATCCACCGCGAAGGTCGGATCGATTCCCATCGGGCGGGTCGTCATCCCTGATGCGGTGAGGTGGAACGGCACGTTCCACCAGTGATTCCGGCGAACGCTCAGCGCCAGCCGGAGCTTTCCGACGATCTGGGCGAAACGGTGGAGGGTCTCCTTCGTCGGGACCCAGTCGTCGTAGGGGATGTCACTGTCGAACACGTCGATCCTCACGGGCGGTGGCGTGCGAGGAGGCTATCGCAGAAGGTCGGCGGTTCGATGACGGCCACCGGATCAGCCGAAGGGCGTGGGTGTCACCTCCATAGCTACTTCAGACTGGATGAACCCTATGCGCCCTAGTTCGGACTGAAGAAGCCGCGGTCTCTAAACGCGCCAGCACGGCCCCATTCCAAAGCTATTTCGGACAAACCGAGTGGAAAATGCCTGATAGAACCCAAATCTCTCCAGTCCACGCGACACGAGGAGCTTGTTCTGTGGTCGCGGGCGGCCATCGCAAGCCGCCTTTAGGCGCGGCTCGTACGAGGCCCCGGCTTATGTGCTGCGAACTGCAGCACATTGTCGCCCGGCACCGGCTGGTCGAGCACCGCCTCCCCGCAGGTGGCCGTCCGCAGGTTTCGCAACAAGCCCCCGATATCGGAGCCACTCAGCTCGCAGGCCAGTATGAGGGCGAGAAGTACCTCGGAACGGGTGGTTCGTTCACCGGCGTCCACCGCACGGGACACCAGCGCGTCAAGTCTCTGGTCGAGCGGGAGGGGAATCCGAAAACTGACTTGCCGATCCCGGCTGATCCGCAGTAGCTCGGCGGCGTCAACCGAGTGTCGTGCCACTTCCATGTCGCTCCACCGTTCTACCTTAGATATATGTCTAAAAGAGGTATTTCTAACCTCCTGACAACCATGATGGCTGTGGGCGGTGTCAGTTGCATAGATGCGCGCGATCACCGACTCGCGCACGATGCCATTCGACGTCTTCGCGACTCCACAGACGGGCGGGACGCGCTCTCCGCGTTCAGCGTTCGGATGGACTGGACGCCGGACCCAGAAGTCGGGCTGCGGGTGCCCGGTGTCACCTCGGCTCTCTGGGATGCGGTACGAGACGGGCGACTGACGGTTGAAGAGCACAACCACCTGGCTTCGTTCGAGTTGCGAGTTGGTGAAACGGCGAAAGCGCGTCGGCAGCTGAGTCGCTTGCCTGTTGGAGTCGCGAACGCAATCTTTCAGACGGGGACTGCCTGGGCCGCCGCTTCGACTTCGCGAAAGAACGTTGAGAGTGCTGACATGTCACCGGCCGTGGACCGGCGCGTGAGCCTCGCGTAACGTCGCCATATGCGACCGCCGTCCTTGCTTGAGCGGGCGCTGAGTTCGACTTGTCCCGCGTAGCGTCCGCTGCAAGCCCGCGCTTCGATCCTGAGCACACGTTGCCTGTCCGCCGAATGGCGTGGCGGCCAGCGGCCTTCCCACTCCCCGTCGTTGACCACTCGCCAGTCGACATAGCGCAAACTATCGAGCGCCCCCAGGGCCGCGTCCGCAGACTGGAATCGGCGCTTCGGGTCAGAGTCAATGAGCTTCTTCACGAACCGCTTGACAGCGGGGCTCACCCAGGGGCGGAACGCGAGATAGCGGGGAGGCGGCGCGGGCCTGCCCTGGCTCGCTCGCTTCTCGAGGTCGTGTACGTTCAGAGCGCCGTAGTCGAAAGCACCATTCAGCATCTCGAAGGCCGTTAGGCCAACCGCGTAGAGATCACTCCTGCGGTCCAGGCGGCCGGCCGCGTATTCTGGCGCGCGATACAGGAGGGTGCCTCCGGATGCGGGCGCATCGTTGGTGGTGTTGTCGACGTATGCCGCACTACCGAGATCTCCGACGAAGCCTTCGAGGCGATGCGCATCGAGCATGATGTTTCCGGGCTTGACATCCCGGTGAATGATCGCGACTGTCGCGTGTAGATAGTGGAGGCCCTCGAGAGTGCACCGGGTGATGCCGAGCGCCTCGCTCGTACTGAACGTGTGTCCCTCGGTGAGGGCGGTATGGATGCTTTCGCCCGGGTAGTAGTTGGTCGTAAACGTGATTGCCCTTACCGAGGGATCCTCATCAGGGTCCCACTGCGCTTCTCGCACTTTGATCACCCGGGGGTGATCAAGAGCCTCCAAGAGTCGGGGCTCGCTTTCGACTATTCCGCCCGCAAGGCCGACGAGGGAGATCGTCTTCTGGACCTGTGGAACACCAAGAACGTCGTGCATGAAGAGGCGAGTGACGGCGGTGTTGCCTTCGGCAATGGTTCGCAGGAACGAGTATGACGGGCGACCGAGAACCTTCGCATCGCCGAAGATAGCCATCATGCCTCCGAGGCGCGGGCCGCGAGGGCAACGAGAGCCGCGAGATCGCGCTTGTTCGCCCAGTGTGGCGAGTGGGGTTCGACGACGCTCGCTACATGGCTCGCGAGCGATCCGGTACGGGGGAGCTTGAAAGCAGAACGTACGGACGCGCGGCTTCGGCGAGCTACCGGCACTTTCTGCTTCCACGCCGCAAGCATTACTGCAGCCTCCAGGGAGATGCGCACGATCTGCTTCCCATAGCTCGTCTGAGCGGCCGGCTCCGCGTCGAGGAGGACCACCCTCGTGATGCCGTAACTGGTGAATAGGCGGGACGCTGCTTCGACCGTGTTCGCGATCTGAACCTCTAGCGGCGTGTCTGCCGACGGGGCAAGGCTCACAGGCGCGTCGACGATGTCGCCATTGTCAGACACAACCGCGAGCCAAAGTCCATTGGATGAGCCGTTGACTCCGAGAATCGCCATGTCTGCCCCAGCCGTGCGCTTCCGCCGCGGCGTCGTTGTCTGCGGCACTCCCCCAAGCTACAAGCCTCAGATCGGCCCAGCCGGGCACCACAAGCGTGTGTCCCGAAGCGGGTGGGGCGGAGCGCGCGGAGGCGGTTTGAGTGGAGCCAGGACGCGCCGTCAGTTTGCTGTCGCTACGGGAAGTACAGTGGCCGCGTGGTGATGCGACCGATGAAGAGAACGCCCGCGCTGGATGGCCTCGACCTGTACCGTCGGCTGGATAGCCCCTCTGACGAGACCGTCATTAGAGACCCAGCTCGTGTCGACGCTGTCATGGAACAGATCAGATCCGGCCTCGAGACCGCGTTGGGCAGCGACTCCATCGTTCGGGGCTGGAGGGCGCAGGCACTCTTCGCTTCAACCGTGGTCGCACTTGACGGGTGCGTCATGATGACCCAGGTCGATCTCGGCGAGTTCTACGTGGATGGCGACGAAATCAAGGCCCCGGACTTCTTCCTCCATCTCCGTGACGGCAAGCGGATCCTGGTCGACGTCAAGTCAGTCGACGGTGCACCTGAGACCCCGGAGTACATCCAGACCTTTGGCGCGAGCCACGTCCGACGGTTGCGTCGGTTCGGCCAACTGTATGGAGCGGAGGTCTACCTCGCCTTCTACTTTTCCTACCATCCTCTGTGGCTATTGATCTCACTCGACGACCTAACGCTTGGCCCTGGCGGAGGGTTCAGAATCACCTTCGCAGACGCCTTCGTGAACAACAAGATGTCAATCTTGGGCGACAGGCTGGTGGGTGCGCCCGCTCCGCTAGAGCTGCAGCTACTTTCAGACCCTTCCGAACCGAGTGGTGTGACTGATGGGAAGGCGCGGCTCACGGTCTCTGACTTCAAAATCCGTGCGGGCGGCCGAGAGGTGCTTGAGGAGCACCCGCGCCAAGTTGCGCTGTTCCTGATGATGCACGGAGATTGGGAAGAGTCGCAGTACATCGCGACTGATGAGGCCCGAGTCATCAGCGTCACAATCGAGAAGGCACCGGCAGATGATGACGATCCGACTCGCTATCCACGAGCCGATCTCATCGGGGCGCTCTCTACGATGTACGCGCGACTTTTCGAAGTGGGCACGAGCGGCCCTGATGGCCCGACCGGCCTCGAGTTGAAGGCGGAGCCCGGCATGCTGGTATCGCTCATCCCACATGACTATGAATCAGCTGAGCTTCCTCTTGTACGTCTTGAGGTCCTGCCGGACCCTGAAGCCAATGGATAGACTCGCGCTGCATCGGGGTGAGCGGGCGTTCGTACTCTTGCGCCGCCGGCTCAATCGAAGCTGGGACGGGTCTACTGATCTTCGACGACAGCCTGCCAGTAGCAGAAGGAACTTCGGCTCAGCTTCGTGAAGGTTCGGACTTGGCCTGGGCCCGAGTCGCTCCAGCCAAACCCCCAGACCAGGCGAACCGGTTAGACGGAGACCACCCCCGACTGATCCACCCAGCGTGCGAGCAGGCTGAACGCTGCCAACTGCTCGAGCGCGAGGTGTTCGTCAGTGACTCGTTCTGGCTGATGCACCCCGGGATTGCGTATCGCCGCATAGAGCCCCTCCGCGAACGACCGAGCGCCGCGGTGGAGATTCTTGTATGTGTCTCCGCCGTCGTCCTCAGCGAGGCGCAGGCGGCTCTTCCCCACTTTGGGCTCATCGAGCGAGAAGGCCTCGTTGAAAAGGGCGGTCTCGGATACGTCCATCCGGCCGAGCTTCGCTTGGGTCTCCGCGTTCACCCGAATCGCCGCCTGCATCACGGCCTGGTGATAGTGCCCAGTTCGCCAGTAGGACGCACCGTTCTCCCATGCCCAAGGGTGCAGCTGTCCGGCATCCATCTCGGGCGCGGTGTCGCCAAGCCGCTGCGCAAGTTCGGCGCCGCGCTCAAGGGCGGCTCGGCCCCTTGATGCTTGTTGGCGCAGCCACTTGTAGTCGGCATCCTTCGCCGGTCGGTCGGCGTCCCAGCGTGGCAGGGCTCTGTCGAGAATCTGTTCAACGACGTGGCTCCGCTCGTCGGCCTCGGTGCGCGGGCCGCGCATCACCGTGCCGAGGTAAACCACACCACCTCCCGAATCGGGAACCACCTGCGCCGTTACACGCAGGAATGCGTCGATCTCCTTCAGCGCCCACGGGACGTCCAACTTCGACACGACCTAGCTCTCCTTATCTCCGGAGGTTAGTGCCAGCTCGTACGCCTCCACCAGTTCCGTCGACAACCGTCCACGCACACCAACCGCGTACCCATTCGCGATGCCCCACGCACGGATCTCGCCCGGTGACGTAGTAGTGACCACTGATACCGACGTGACGCTCGACAGCGCGGTGGTGGAGGCGGGCGCTTCGGCGCGTTTCGGCTTGGGAGACGCGACGCTCGCTGGCTGGAGGTGCTTGAGCAGGATCGCGTAGGTCTCGGGGTCGACGATGCGGGTTCCGAGTTCCTCAGCGCGCTCGAGCTTCCCACCCGCGAACGAGCCGTCTGTCACCACCATCGCCGTCAGCCCGGACACCGCGCCAAGAACTCGCACGCCCAGCTCGCGAGTGCGCGCCTCCAGACTGGTTCGTTCCCGCTCGCGGTCGACGAAGCCGGTGAACACGACCTTGTCGCCGACGCGCAGGGGGTCGCCAAATGCCCAGTCGCTCGGCAGGGCACCGAGGTTGGCGCTCAGTCGTGCAGCGCGAGCGGCATCCGCTTCCGCGATGAGGCCCGGGACCAGGTCGGTAGGCAGGCGAAGGGCAGACGCGATGGCCTCCAGCTGCGCTCGTTCGTCGCGACAGACGTGGCCGTCATCGAGAGCCTTGTACGCCACTGCAAGGAGGAGCGCGGTGTGCGCAGCCTTCACGTCGGCGTCGCCAAGCTCGTATACCTCCACGAGGTCCTGGAGGGCGGCTGCTTCGTCCTCCGAGATCACGCCGTCCTCGAGCGCGTCCAGCAGAGTCTCCACGTATGTGAGCGAGCCGACCGGGGCGCCTTCGTCGAGCACCTCTAGAAGGCTGAGCTTCGTCAGCTGCGCGATGAGCGCGGGCTGCTTTGGCCTTGCATCGGTGATGCGGATCGGTCGTGAAGCTCGAGTCGTCGACTCGTCCGGGAGGAAGGAGAGCGGTGCTCGGCTGGGGCCCGTCGGCCAAACGGTGCTCCGTGCTTCGTGCGGGACTGACAAGAGAGCTTCGTGGGGCCGCACCTGTCCTTGCAACTGGAGATAGTGCCGAAGAAGGCCGGCAGTCGCCCGCGCGTCGCCGAGCGCGGAGTGGGCGTCGTTCAGCGGAACCCGAGCGCTCCAGCAGCAGTCGACCAAGCGGCGTCGGTCGAGGTTGGGCAGGTAGTGGTGGCTGCCGTCTAGCGTGCAATAGGCGGGCAGCCAGGGCACGTCCCAACCTGCGCGTCGGAACTCTGCGCGGAGAAATGCGAGATCGAAGCGGGCATTGTGTGCGGCGATTGGCAGCCCCGCGATGTACGGAACGATTGACTTCGCGACATCTCGAAACACCGGTGCGTCGGCCACGTCTGCCTGGGTGATGCCATGAATATGGGTCGCTCCGACCGGGCCCTCGGGGTTGAACCTGGTGGACCACTCGTCGACGACATGGCCGCGCTGGTCCACCCGCACCACGGCTAGTTCGAGCATGCGGTCGTGCTTGGGGGATAGACCGGTGGTTTCGACGTCGATGATGGCGAAGTATGGAGGTCTCGACGGGGGGCGTGCGGCCGATGTCATCGCGGGCGTCCCGGACCCCGTCTTTCGCCCGCCGCCGAACAGCTTGTCGAGCCAGCCCATTCCTACCCCTTGTGATCTCGCGCCGACTCTCCGGCGCCCCCGGATCATCCTGCCGCGGACTGACGACATTGAGCGTTCGCCGTGCGGTGCGGACGGTGACTTCCACTGCGATGTGAGGCGCGACCACGCGTACGGGCGAGGGACGCCGCAACCAGATTCCCCGGGTGGCACGGCGAGGCGTCAGAACGTCGTGACGCCTAGCGCAGTTTGCCGTTCGCGAAGGCGTGCCGAGCCTGTCGCAGTGATGCATCAGGGGCAGGTTGCTGCTGGCGCCGTCTCGTCCGGATGTGAGTTTGTGGATTTTCTGCTGGCCTGTCGGCGGGCGCTGTAGTGCGTGTTCGGTCTGACAGCGATTGAGCTGGCGGCAGTGTGCCCCGCGCGTTCGGGTGCAGGGCATCTGGTGCATCCGAGGGACTTGAGGCGGTGAGGGATGCTCCGTTCGGCTTCGTGCCCGTTCTTGCAGCGCCAGTAATACTTCACGTTTGAGCCGGCCATGACTTCCGAGGGGAGCTTGACCCGCTTTCCCGGACACCTGAGTTGAGGCGATGATCGTCTCGGAAGGAGTCCGTGAGATGCCCGCACCACATTCACCGGAGTTTCGGCGTCGAGCGCTGGATCTGGTCGCGCAGGGAGAGCCGGTCGCGCGGACGGCGCGTGAGCTGGGGATCAGCGAGTCGTGCCTTCGCAACTGGATGAACCGCGACGCCATCGACAGCGGTGCGAAGCCGGGGCTGACGACCGATGAGCGTAAGGAGCTCGTCGAAGCGCGCCGCCGGATCCGGGTGCTGGAGATGGAGAACGAGATCCTCAAGCGCGCGTCGGCGTACTTCGCCAGGGAGAACGTACTCCCAAATTAGGATTCCGGCTGGTCCAGGAGCTCGCCGCGGACGGGATCCCCGTCGCGGTGGCCTGCCGGTTCCTGAACGTCTCGAGCTCCGGCTACTACGACTGGGTGAGCCGGCCACCGTCACGTCGGGCGATCGCGGATGCGGAGCTGACGACCACGATCCGCCGGATCCACGCCGACTCCAGGGAGACGTATGGCGCGCCGCGGGTGCTCGCGGAGCTGCGGCTCGGGCTCGGTGTTCATATCGGCCGCAAACGCGTCGCGAGGCTGATGCGACGAGACGGCCTGGTGGGCGTCTCGCACCGGCGGAAACGCCGCGGCTGGAAGCCGGGCACCGCCACACACGATGACCTCGTGAAGCGGCAGTTCCGCGCGGACGCGTCGAACCGGCTGTGGTTCTGCGACATCACCCAGCACCGCGCCCGGGACGGGTGGGTCTACTGCGTCGCCGTCATCGACGCCTGCTCGCGCCGCATCGTGGGCTGGTCGATCTCGGATCGAATCACCGCGGAGATCGTCGTCGACGCGCTCGAGATGGCTCGCTGGCGACGGAAGCCCGAGCCCGGTACCGTCGTCCACGCGGATCGCGGAGCGCAATACACCTCATGGATCTTCGGGCACCGGCTCCGCCAGGCCGGGCTGCTCGGTTCTATGGGCCGCGTCGCCTCGAGCGTCGACAACGCCCTCATCGAGTCGTTCTGGTCGACGATGCAAAGGGAACTCCTGGGCCGCACCGTCTGGGACACTCGGGCGCAGCTCGCGTCGGCGATGTTCGAGTGGATCGAGGCGTTCTACAACCCCCGCCGCCGGCACAGCAGCCTCGCCAACCTCAGCCCCGCCGACTACGAAGACCTTCACACCGCCGCCGACGCCGCGGCATGATTAACACACAAGAACCGTCCGGGAAACCGGGTCAAGCTCCGCTACAGTTACAGCGGCTCTCTAGAGAACATCTTCAAGAACAATCTGGTCTACTCCACCACTTCAAATCCGATTGGCTTCAGCAGCGGCGGGATCACATTCGACTACAACCTCTGGTACTACTCCGGGGGGAGCTACAGCAATAGCGAGCCGAACAGCGTTTTTGCCAACCCGCAACTCACCAACCCTGCTCACACCGGTAACGGCTTCCCATCAACTGCTTATCTCCTGCAAGAGGGTTCACCCGCTGTGGATGCCGGAACATCGATCTCGTCGCCCGGATTCTCAGACTTCTATGGCAATGCCATCCCCAGAGGCAACGCAATCGACATCGGTGCTCACGAGTCCCCCTCTTCGGGAGGCACCAACCCGGGAGCTCTACTGTCCAACGGCGGGTTTGCGAACGGCCTGACCGGATGGAACTGTTACCCGTCGGGTTGCTCGACAACGACGAGCAACGTATCGACCGGGGGAGGTGCGGCGCAGATCACGGGAGCAGACCGCGGCGTCTACAGGACTGTGAGTGGTCTGACCCCGAACACGACGTACGTCCTTTCGGCTTGGCTGGCAGCGGGCTCGAGTGGTCAGTCAGGGTACCTGTACGTCAAGAATTACGGTGGTAGCCAGATCAACGCGGCGCCGGTCACGTCTACCTCTTACACCCGGACGTCACTGTCGTTCACGACAGGCCCATCGAGCACGACCGCAGAGATCGGCGTGTGGCGAGATCAGAACGCTGGGTCGGGAAGCCTCTTCGTCGACGACGTTGCACTGGTGGTTCCCAGCAACATGCTCTCGAACCCGGGGTTCGAGGATGGCACCCTCAGCGGCTGGAGCTGCTTCCCCTCGGGCTGCTCCGTCGTCAGCGGTGATCCTCGAACGGGAACATTTAGCGCTTCAGTTACGGACGCGGACCGAGGCCTTTACCAGACCGTCTCTGGGCTCTCGCCCAGCACCACCTATGTGTGGTCGGCGTGGCTCAAGTCTCAAACGAGCGGCCAGCAAGGTTATCTGTATGTCAAGCCCGCAGGTTCGAGCCAAGTGAATTCGAGCGTGATCACGGCAACTGGAAGCTACACGCAGGTGACGGTCGCGTTCACTACCGGGCCCGGCGGGACCTCCGCGGAGGTCGGTTTTTGGCGGGACGCCGGTAGCGGATCGGGAGCGATTCTGATCGATGATGGGAGTTTGCTGATCCAGTGAGCGGGCCTGGAGCCACGTGGTCTTTCGGGGGCACAGCACCGCCACCGTGGCTCTATCGCAACTGAGTGGGTTCGCGAACCGAACGGCCGTTACGGTTTGCGCGAGACACACCCTCCCGATCCCGAAGGGCTTCGAGTGTGTCTCACTCCCTGCGCGGACGCACCCGGACGGCCGCGCAGGGAGGTCCGTCCGTCGCGCCACGCAGAACTCTCCGACCGAGATCTAGATCGAGGCGCCGTAGCGCCCGGGCGAGCAGTGGATCATCACGTTCGAGCCGCGCGAGGAGTACGTCCGGCTGGGGTCGGCCGACGTCCAGGTGATGGCCGACCAGGTCGCGACCCTCGCGACGCTGTGCGCCCGCCGGCAACCAAGTTCGAACAGTAGAAGATCCCCACACCCCGCCCGAACTTGAGGTCTCGGTCGTTGACCAGGATCGGCTCGAGTAGCCCCGGCGCCGGGCCCACCGCCCGTGTCACGTGCACGCCCACCGCTCCTCAGGGGTCGGCACGAACCTGCCAACGATTGATGACGTCCAGAAGTCGGCTCACGAGTCATTTCGTCAGCGCTGCCGTAATCGATGGCTGAGAGCGAGTTTGAGTGCCTAGAACAGAACGACCGCGAGAACGCCAGTCCGAACTGACTTCAGAAAGTCCGAGGTAGCTATGGAAATGACACGTGGAGGGGGTGACGGGAATCGAACCCGCGCTCTCAGCTTGGGAAGCTGATGTTCTGCCATTGAACTACACCCCCGAGGGGACGCCCGCAGGCGCTCGGACAGGATAACAGAGCGCCGCCATTAGGCTGAGTGCCGTGCTGCTGAGCGACCGCGACATCCGCTCCGAGATCGACGCCGCCCGGATCGGCCTCGCCCCCTGGGACCCGGCCATGGTGCAGCCCTCGAGCGTGGACGTGCGGCTCGACCGCTACTTCCGGCTCTTCGACAACCACAAGTACCCGTTCATCGATCCCGCGCTCGATCAGCCCGACCTCACGCATCTCATCGAGGTCGACCCGACAGAGCCGTTCATCCTGCACCCCGGTGAGTTCGCGCTGGGCTCCACATTCGAGCAGGTGACCCTTCCCGACGACGTCGCCGCGCGCCTGGAGGGGAAGTCCTCCCTCGGCCGGCTGGGTCTTCTCACCCACTCGACGGCGGGGTTCATCGACCCGGGATTCTCGGGGCACGTGACCCTCGAGCTCTCGAACGTCGCAACCCTGCCGATCAAGCTGTGGCCCGGGATGAAGATCGGCCAGCTGTGCTTCTTCCGACTGTCGTCGCCGACCGAGGCGCCGTACGGCTCCGGCCCCTACGGCAACCGGTACCAGGGGCAGCGGGGGCCGACGGCGTCGCGCTCACACGTGAACTTCCATGTGACGGATGTCGGCGCGACCGACGCCGGCGCGCGGGGCGCCTGACCCGGCGCCCCGCGACGCCGCTGTGCCGGTCAGATCTCCGAGGCCGGGTGCTGACGCGGGTCGCCGGGCCGGCCACGGTGGCCGGGCCACGGGCGGGGACGGATGCCGTCGGGACGGGGCCCCGCACCGGGGAACCCGTGATGCGGGTTGCCGCCGAACCCCTCCTCGCCTTCCGGGGCGAAGGGGCGGAGGCCGAAGCGATGGCGCGGATGACGCGACCAGCCTCGCCACGGCCGCGGGTCGGTCTCGTTCCAGCCGAGCTCGCGCGCGATCGCCTCGAGTGAAGCCATGGTGGTTCGGAAGTCCTCGGGCGACACGGCGCCGGCGACACGGGTGCGCACCGCCGCGACCGCCTCAGCGAGGGTGTCGCGCATACGGCGGCCTTCGTTGGTGAGGCGCCAGTCGTCGCCGTCGCGGTCTACCCAGCCGCGGTCGGAGAGGTGGCGCAGCGCCTTCGGCTTGCGGGCGAGACGCTCTCGGAAGCCGGGAGCGTCCACCTCGCCGGCGAGCACATTCAGGGTCATCCACATCCGGCGATCCGCGCCCGCGGCGGCGAGGGCGGCGTCGATCTCCTGCGTGAGCAGGGCGTCGACGGCGCGCAGCCAGAAACCGAGGGGGCGATCGGCGGGTGGGGTCGGGGGTGTGTTGTCGTCAGTCATGGGAAGTCCTTTCGGAGCGCCGCTCGGCGCGTTGTATGTCATTAAGCATGCACATGCAGTGTGACATGCATTCCAAATGTATGTCAAGTGGCATGTATCCTGCTGTCGTGACCGACACGCCGCCTGACCGTAGCGACGCCGCCGATCAGATCGCCGCAGCGCTGTCGCGCCTCCGCGGGCGGCGCGGCGCTCCGCCGTGGGCGCAGCGCCCGGGCGACGGCGGAGGCCTTCGTCATGGGTGGGGCGATCACCCCGGACGCGGACGCCACGGGATGCGCGGGATGCGCGGCGCCGACGGCCCCTGGGCAGGGGCGACGCCAGCCGGGGGACCGCCGTCCGCCGGCGCGCTCCCGCCGCACTTCGGCGGTCCGGCGCGCCTCCGCCTCCTCGAGGCGCTGGCCGCGGCATCCCACCCCCTCAGCGTCGGCGAGATCGGCGAAGCGATCGGCGTGGATCAGCCCCGCGCCTCCCGGCTCGTGCAGCAGTGCGTCGATCACGACCTCGTGAGGCGGGAGGCCGATCCCGACGACGCCCGCCGCACCCGGGTCGCCCTCACAGACGCCGGGTCGCGGCTGGTACGCGGCTTCCGAGGGGAGCGGCGTGACGCGGTCGACACCGCGCTGTCGACCTTCACCGATGACGAGCGGGCCGAGCTCGCGCGGCTCCTGACGAAGCTCGCCGACAACTTCCCCGGCTGACTACTGCCGCTGGTGGCGGGGGAGCTTCACCAGCAGGAGCAGGACGAGACCGACGATCAGCACGATCGTGATACCCAGGATGCCGAAGTGGGTCGCCCCGAAGACGCCGATGAACAGCGACCACAGCAGGGGCGAGAGGAAGCTCATCACCCGTCCCGTCGTGGCGTAGAGGCCGAAGATCTCGCCCTGCATCATCGGCGGCGTCACCCGTGCCAGGAGCGACCGGCTCGACGCCTGCGCCGGGCCGACGGCGGCGGAGAGGACGATGCCGCCGATCCAGAAGATCAGCTTCCCCTCCTCGCGGAAGAAGAACACGAACAGGGCGCTGACGATGAGGATGCTCAGCGCCGTCACGATCACCGCCCGGGCGCCGAAGCGGTCATCGAGCCGGCCCGCGAGGATCGTCGAGACGCCGGCGACGAGGTTCAGTGCGATGCCGAACAGGATGACTTCGGTGGCGCCGAATCCGAACGACACGGCGGCGAGCACACCGCCGAAGGCGAACACGCCGGCCAGGCCGTCGCGGTAGACGGCGCTGGCGATGAGGAACCAGAAGGTCGACCGGTGGTGCCGGAAGAGTTCGACCACGTCGCGCACCAAAACGCCGTAGCTCGCGAAGAGGTTCACCCGCGGGCGGTCGGCGTGAGGAGCCGATTCCGGCACGTTGATGACGAAGGGGATCGCGAAGACGATCGTCCACACCGCCGCCCCGACGGCGATGAGTCGGTAGGCGAGACCGTCGGAGACATCCAGCCCGAACCATCCCACCTGGTTGAGGACGACGACGATGATGAGCGCCACGATGCCGCCGATGTAGCCGAGCCCCCAGCCGAGGCCGCTGACGCGGCCGATGGTGCGCGGTGTGGAGACCTCGACCAGCATCGCGTTGTAGTTCACTCCGGCGATCTCGGAGACGACGGATCCGAGCGCGATGATGATCGCGCCGAACCAGAAGAACGCGGGCTCGGCCGAGAGGAAGAAAAGCAGGAACTGAAGGAGCGCCAACCCTGCCGTCGCGCCCACGACCCACCGCTTCTTCGTACCGGCTGCATCGGCGCGCTGACCGAGAACCGGGGCGAGGAGGAGGATGAGGATGCCTGCGGCGAAGGTGACCCAGCCGTACCACTCGGCGAGGTCCGACAGGCCGGTGCAGTACTCGGTGGCGGCGTCCGCGGCGCGCGAGCAGACGAGCTGGCCGTCGGCGTTCTGCGCCGCGACGGAGGCGGGAAGGAAGCTGTCGGAGACCAGGTACAGCGAGACGAAGACGAATGTCAGGATGACCGAGTTGAACGGCTGCGTGGCCCAGTCCCACAGGGCCCAGGAGAGGACGCGGCGCCGGGGGACGGGCCGGTCGTGCAGGCGGTCTCCGGCGATGACGGGCAGCGCATCGCTGTCGGCGGTCGCGGGCGGCACGGACTCGGATGATCCGGCTGGCCGTGGCGCATCGGGTGCGGTCATGACCGTCACGCTAGGGCTCTTCGGTGAACGGCGGAAGAAGCGGGATACGGCGCGGCGCGTCATCCGAAGTTGAGCCAATGCATATCAAGTTCATTTGACTCCGGGAACCGGCCCCCGTAGTCTTGAGTCATCGCGGCTCAACCGTCGCGAGCAGACTTCACGACAACGCCCCGGGCCGAGGCTTTCGGCTCACGGAAAAGGAGACACACATGGCACGTGCTGTTGGAATCGACCTCGGAACGACGAACTCGGTGGTCGCCGTCCTCGAGGGCGGGGAGCCGAAGGTCATCGCGAACGCCGAGGGCTTCCGCACCACCCCCTCCGTCGTCGCGTACACCAAGGACGGCGAGATCCTCGTCGGCGAGACCGCCAAGCGCCAGGCGGTGACGAACGTCGACCGCACGGTCTCGAGCGTCAAGCGCCACATGGGCACCAACTGGACCTTCGAGGTCGACGGCAAGAAGTGGACGCCGCAGGAGATCTCGGCGCGCATCCTGCAGAAGCTCAAGCGCGACGCCGAGCAGTACCTGGGCGACACCGTCACCGACGCGGTCATCACCGTGCCGGCGTACTTCAACGACGCCGAGCGCCAGGCCACCAAGGAGGCCGGCGAGATCGCGGGGCTGAACGTGCTCCGCATCATCAACGAGCCGACCGCCGCCGCCCTCGCGTACGGCCTCGACAAGGGCCGCGAAGACGAGCTCATCCTGGTCTTCGACCTCGGTGGCGGCACCTTCGACGTCTCGCTGCTCGAGGTGGGCAAGGACGACGACTTCTCGACCATCCAGGTGCGCTCGACCGCCGGCGACAACCGCCTCGGCGGTGACGACTGGGACCAGCGTCTCGTCGAGTACCTCATCAAGCAGTTCAAGGACACCACCGGCGTCGACGTCTCCGGCGACAAGATCGCCCTGCAGCGGCTCAAGGAGGCCGCCGAGCAGGCGAAGAAGGAGCTGTCGTCGTCGACCTCGACGAGCGTCAACCTCCCCTACCTGTCGCTGACCGACTCGGGCCCCGTGTCGCTGAGCGAGACGATCACCCGCGCGAAGTTCGAGGATCTCACCAAGGACCTCCTCGACCGCACGAAGAAGCCCTTCGAGGACGTCATCCGCGAAGCGGGAATCAAGGTCGCCGACATCGCGCACGTCGTGCTCGTGGGCGGCTCGACCCGCATGCCCGCCGTCTCGGAGCTCGTGCAGCGCGAGGCCGGCAAGGAGCCGAACAAGGGCGTGAACCCCGACGAGGTCGTCGCCGTGGGCGCCGCCCTGCAGGCCGGTGTGCTGAAGGGCGAGCGCAAGGACGTCCTCCTCATCGACGTCACCCCCCTGAGTCTCGGCATCGAGACCAAGGGCGGCATCATGACGAAGCTCATCGAGCGCAACACCGCCATCCCCACCAAGCGCAGCGAGACCTTCACCACCGCCGACGACAACCAGCCGTCGGTCGCGATCCAGGTCTTCCAGGGCGAGCGCGAGTTCACCCGCGACAACAAGCCGCTCGGCACGTTCGAGCTCACCGGTATCGCCCCGGCTCCTCGCGGCATCCCGCAGATCGAGGTCACCTTCGACATCGACGCCAACGGCATCGTGCACGTCTCGGCCAAGGACAAGGGCACCGGCAAGGAGCAGTCGATGACGATCACCGGTGGCTCGTCGCTGCCGAAGGACGACATCGAGCGCATGGTGCGCGAGGCCGAGGAGCACGCGGCCGAGGACAAGAAGCGCCGCGAGGCCGCCGAGGTCCGCAACCAGGCCGAAACCCTGTCGTACTCCGTCGACAAGCTGCTGAAGGACAACGACGACAAGCTCCCGACCGACGTGAAGGAGTCGGTCCAGGCCGACGTCGACGCCCTCAAGACCGCGCTCGCGGGCGAGGACGACGACGCGGTGAAGACCGCCTTCGACAAGCTGTCGCAGTCGCAGGGCAAGATCGGCGAGGCGATCTACTCGGCGAACCAGTCGGCACCGTCGGACGAGGCGGGGCCGGCGGCCGGTGAGGGTGCACCTGCCGGCGAGCAGGCTCCGTCCTCAGACGAGGACGTGGTCGACGCCGAGGTCATCGACGACGAGGAAGACAAGAAGTAATCATGGCTGACGACAAGGACGACCCCACGTTCCCGGGCGACCAGCCCGAGGACGCTTCGTCGCCCGAATCGGCTGACGGCGCTGCGGGTGCCGGGGGTGCCGACGACCTCACCGTCGACGACATCCTCGGCGCCGAGCAGTCCGCCGACGCCGCCGCGGCCGAGAACACCGACCCCGTCGCAGACCGCGTCGAGGCCCTCGAGACACAGCTGCTCACCGATCTCAAGCGCCTTCAGGCCGAGTACGCCAACTACCGCCGCCGTACGGAGGAGCAGCGCGAGATCGAGATCGAGCGGGCCAAGGGCGCGGCCGCAAAGGGCCTCATCCCGGTGCTCGACGACCTCGACCGTGCCGAGAAGCACGGCGACCTGCAGGAGGGGACGCCCTTCTTCGCCATCGCGGAGAAGGTGCGAGCGGTCGTGGAGCGCATGGGCGTGGAGCAGTACGGCGCTGCCGGTGAGACCTTCGATCCGCAGCAGCACGAGGCGATCTTCCAGCAGCCGACCCCCGGTGCCACCGAGACGACGATCCTCGAGGTCGTCGAGACCGGCTATCGCCTGGGATCGGTCGAATTGCGCCCGGCGAAGGTCGTCGTCGCCGTGCCGGAGTGATCGATGGCCAGCCAGGACTGGTTCGAGAAGGACTTCTACAAGGTCCTCGGTGTGTCGAAGGATGTCTCCGACGCTGACCTGAAGAAGACCTATCGCAAGCTCGCGCGGCAGTACCACCCGGACTCCAAGCCGGGCGATGCTGCCGCCGAGGCGAAGTTCAAGGAGATCAGCGAAGCCTACGCGGTTCTCTCCGACTCCGAGCAGCGCGCCGAATACGACCAGATCCGCGCCATGGGCTCTGGAGCCCGCTTCACGGCGGGCGGTCAGGGCGCCGGCGGATTCGAGGACGTCTTCAGCGGGTTCAGCCAGAGCCGCGGGGGTCGGTTCGACTCCGCCGACTTCGACGACATCTTCGCCATGTTCAATCAGCAGCAAGGCGGCGGCGGGTTCGGGTCGGGCCGCTTCGGCCAGCCGACCGGCGGCTACCGCGGCTTCGGCGGGCCGACGCGCGGGGCGGATGTCACCGCACGCACCACGATCGACTTCGTCACCGCCACCAAGGGCGAGACGATCACCCTGCAGGGCGAGGACGGCAAGCCGTTCAAGGTGAAGATCCCCGCAGGCGTGTCCGACGGGCAGCGCATCCGTCTCCGTGGCCGGGGGCGGCCCTCGCCCGACGGCGGGGAGGCCGGCGACATCGTCGTGCAGGTGACCGTGCGCCCCCACCCGGTGTTCACCCGGGAGGGGCTGAACCTGCGGGTCGTCGTGCCGGTGACCTTCACCGAGGCGGCGCTGGGCGCCACCATCGAGGTGCCGACGCTCGGCGGCGATCCGGTGAAGCTGCGGGTCGCGCCCGGCACCCCCTCCGGGCGGGTGCTGCGGGTCAAGGGCCGCGGCGTGGCCACCCAGAAGGGCACCGGAGATCTCCTCGCCGAGGTGCAGGTCGTCGTTCCCTCGCACCTGGAGGGCGCCGCGCGCGAGGCACTCGAGCGCTTCCACGAGGTCGAACCGAAGGAGAACCCGCGCGCCGACCTCATGGCGAAGGCGCGGGGCTGAGACGGGAGGACGGACGATGGACCGCGTCGATCTCGACGCCGACGCTCCGATCTTCGCCATCGCCGCGGCGGCGGAGCTCTCCGGGATGCATCCGCAGACCCTCCGCCAGTACGACCGGCTGGGTCTCGTCGTGCCGGCGCGCACCCAGGGCGGGTCGCGCCGGTACTCCCTGCGACACGTCGAGCAGCTCCGCGAGGTGGCGCGGCTCTCCGCCGACGGCATGAGCCTTCCCGCCATCGCGCGCCTGATCTCGCTCGAGCAGCGCGTCGTCGAGCTGTCGCGGCGGGTGCGCGACCTCGAGCAGCAGCTCGACGTCGAGCGGCAGGCCCGGCCAGGCGCACGCGTCTTCGCCGCCGGAGCGACAGGATCGGTGGTCACCCTGCGCCACGGTACCCGCGTGCGTCGGGCGACCGAGCTGGTGGTCTGGCGTCCGCGTCATCCGCTCGCCGTCGCCGACGAGGCGACCGACGCCGACCAGGACGGGGCGACCGGCCGGGCGTCCTGACTCTCTCCGCGCCTCAGCCGTCGACGCCGCGGTGGCGGCGGAAGAGCTGCCAGTCCTGGTACGCCAGATCGGCGTAGGCGAGTGCCCACTCGAGGATCGCCTCGGCCACCTGCCGCCCGCCGCCGGCGTAGCCGACGACCCTCGCCGCCAACGGCGATTGTCCGTGCGCGCGGGCGAGGGTGGCCGCGCACGAGACGGCGTACCAGTGGAAGGGCCGATCCTCCATCGACTCGGCGTCGAAGCCGCCCTTCATGTCGTGGAACTGGCGCACGTAGAAGTCCCGCCGCGCGCCCGTGGGCGACCGGCGGACGAAGCCGAGGAAGGGGTCCGACACCGCCTGCAGGACTCGCTGCATCGTCACCACCCGCCCCCCATCGCCGTTCTGGGTGATGTAGCGGGCGACCGCATCGGGCTGCTGAACATGTCCGTACTGGATGAGGACGCTCGGCCCGGCCTCCTTGCCCTGGAGGAGGAGGGTCCGCCCGTCGCCGTCCTGGAGGGCGATGAGCAGGCACCTCGTGCCGACGCTGCCGACCCCGACCACCCGCAGAGCCACGTCCGCGATGGCGTACTTCTGCAGAAGGACACGGATGTCGACGTTCGTCGAGACCTGATACTCCCCGAAGACGCGAAGGAGCCGCTCCTCGCTCTCTTCGTCGATATGCGTCATCGTCGGGGGCGTCTCGACGAACACCGCGCGACCATCGGGGCCGGGTGCGGTGAGCTTTCGCGCGGCCCGCGAGGCGGTGTGCTTCTGGGCAGCTCGCACCGCGTCCGCGACGACACGGCCGGTCTCGGGATCAGCCGCCTGCTCGGCGCTCACCGCGTCGAAGTGGTCGTAGTACCTTTCCACGGGTGAGCGCTTCGCGCCGGCTCGCAGGGCGCGTGCGTAGGTGCGGACCGCCTCCCGTGCGGCATCCTCGATGACCGCGCTGTCGCGCGAGGTCTCCCTGCCGCCCACGACGATGCTCGTGACCAGCCGCTTCAGGTCCCATTCCCACGGCGCCCACGCCGCCTCGTCGAAGTCGTTGAGGTCGAACATCAGCGTGCGCTGCGGGGAGGCGTAGAGCCCGAAATTCGACAGGTGGGCGTCGCCGCAGGATCCGACCAGGATGTCGGTGCTCGGCGACCGCGACAGGTCGTCCGCCATCAGCGCGGCGCTGCCGCGGTAGAACGCGAACGCACTCGCCGCCATCCGCTGGGTGCGGATGGGGACCAGCTCGGGCACGCGGTCGACGTCCTGGGCGTCGAGGACCGCCATGGGGTCGCGCCCGCTCGTGACGAGCTCCGCGAGCGCGGCGCGCGGCGTGCGGTCGCGTTCGGCCGTGCCGTCCGCGATGTGGTCCGCCAGCGCGGTCGGCGCCGTCCACTGTCGTGCCACCGGTCGCGCGTCGACCATCGTCATGGCGTCACCTGCCTTTCGTCTCGCGTGACGTCGCCACGCTCGCTCGCCCGGTCACGGTTGAATGATCGCGAAGTCCGGGTCGCCGGGGTCGAGGACGGCGAGCATGCGATCGAGCACCTCGGGGTCGCCGTCGAGGATCAGCCCCGCCGACCTCGCCCCGTCGATCGAGCCCACCGCGAGGGCCGCGATCGCCGCCCGCGGAACCGTCAGGGTCAATGCCGCCTCCCCGCGACCGTGCGGGACGGCGGAGAGCACGCCGTTGCGCAGGGTCACCCGGAACTCCTCGTTCGTGTCGGGGAAGACCCACCGGCTCGCCAGATCGAGATCCCATGCCCGCGGGCCGTCGATCTTCATCGCGAAGGCGTCCAGCAGCAGCGTCGGCGACAGCGAGGCGACGATATCCTCCGATGCGGATGTCGTCGGCGTGCCGAAGCTGCCCGACCGGAGCTCGGCCGCGCCGGACAGGAACGCGTTTCGCCAGGTGCCGTTCTCGGCGCCGAACCCGAGGCGCTCGAGCGTGTCGGCGAGGGCCTCCCGCGCACCGGCGTGCGCCGGCTCGGCGAAGACGATGCGGTCGAGCAGCTCCGCCGCCCATCGCAGTTCCCCCGCGTCGAGGGCCGCCCGGGCCCGATCCACCACGGCGTCGGCACCGCCCATCGCCTCGACGTACCGGCGCGACGACTCGGCCGGCGGCAACTGCCACAGCCGGGTGGGGTTGCCGTCGTACCACCCCATGTAGCGCTGGTAGATCGCCTTCACGTTGTGGCTGACCGAGCCGTAGTAGCCGTGGGCATGCCAGGCCGCCTCCAGTGCGGGCGGGAGGCGGAAGTCCTCGGCGATCTCGCTGCCCGTCAGGCCCCGGTTCAGCAGGCGAACTGTCTGGTCGTGGAGGTATGCGTACAGGTCGCGCTGCAGCGAGAGGTAGCGGACGACGTCGTCGCGGCCCCAGATCGGCCAGTGGTGGGAGGCGAAGACCACGTCCGCCTCCTCGCCGAACAGCTCGACGGCCTCGCTGAGGTATCCGGCCCACGCGTGGGCGTCGCGGACGACCGCGCCCCGGATCGTGAGGATGTTGTGGAGCGTGTGCGTGGCGTTCTCCGCCACGCACAGGGCACGGCGCTCGGGGAAGAAGAAGTGCATCTCCGCCGGGGCCTCCGATCCCGGCGCCAGCTGGAAGACCATCCGCACCCCGTCGACCACGCGCTCGTCGCCGGTGGCCTGGATAGGGTCGGTGGGCGGGATGAGGGTGACCGTGCCGGTGGAGGTGGTCTGGCCGAGCCCTGCCCCGACGGCACCGCGCGGGCCGCGGTCGAGCGCCGCTCCGTACATGTACCCGGCTCGGCGGGCCATCGCCACCCCCGCGTACACGTTCTCCGAGATCGCGTGCTCCATGAAGCCCGCGGGGGCGACGATCGGGACGGACCGCGCCGCGGCATCCGCTTCGCTGAGCACCCCCTTCACTCCGCCGAAGTGGTCGACGTGGCTGTGGGTGTAGATGACCCCGGTGACCGGCCGATCGCCCCGGTGGGCGCGGTAGAGCGCGAGCGCCGCCGCGGCGGTCTCGGTGGAAATGAGAGGGTCGATCACGATCACCCCGCTGTCGCCCTCGACGAAGGTGATGTTCGACAGGTCGAAGCCGCGCCCCTGGTAGATCCCGGGAACGACCTCGTACAGACCGGCCGGTGCGACCAGCTGGGACTGCCGCCAGAGACTCGGATGCACCGTCGGCGGCGCGTCGCCGTCGAGGAAGCTCCACGCATCGGCGTCCCAGACGGTGCGGCCGCGGGCGTCGGTGATGAGCCCCGGCTCCAGAGGGGCGATGAGGCCCCGTCGCACGAGGGCGAAATCGTCGGTGTCGTCGAACGGGAACGCGGGGTCGGTCATGGCGTCTCCTGGCGAGTGGGCTGCAACATCGAGGCCTGCTCAGACCGTACGCCGACCGAGCCCGCTGTGCCAGGGGTGCGCGCCGTGCCGCGGATGGGTGCTGCGGCGCCAGTACCCTCGTGCCGTGAGCACGCCGTCGCCTTCTGACCGAGCGAAGGGCGGGATGACGCTCGAACGCTGGCATGAGATCACCTACTGGCCGCTCCTCGTCGCGGCGCTGGTGTTCCTCATCGTCTACTCCTGGCAGGTGATCGCCGATGTCGGCGGCACCGCCTACCTCGTCTCCCGTGTCATCATCTCGGCGACGTGGGTCGTCTTCGCGATCGACTACGTGGTGCGCCTCTCGATCGCGCGACCGCGGGGACAGTGGTTCCGAGCGCACCTGTTCGACCTGGCCGTCGTCGCGATCCCCGCGCTGCGGCCGCTCCGCCTCCTGCGCGCGCTGACGGTGGTCTCGGTGCTCCACAGGACTGCGGGCTCGGCCATCCGGAGCCGGATCGCCATCTACGGCGCCGGGGCCGCGGCCATCCTCATCTACGTCGCCGCGCTCGCGGTCCTCGAAGCCGAGCGCGGTGCGCCCGGTGCGAACATCGAGAACTTCGGCGACGCGGTGTGGTGGGCCTTCGTCACGATCACCACCGTCGGGTACGGCGACTTCTACCCCGTCACCGCGTGGGGTCGCATCGTCGCGGTCCTCCTCATGTGCGGCGGCGTCGCGGTGGTCGGCGTCGTCACGGCGACCCTGTCGTCGTGGGTGCTCGAGCGGGCGGCGTCGACGAACGGCGACCAGAACGAGCCCGCGACGCGCGGCCAGCTCCGCGAGCTGTCGAAGCAGCTCGCCGCCATGAACGCCAAGCTCGGCGACCCGCCGGGCCCGTGACCGACTCCGACGAAGCGCTTAGGCTGAGGCCGTGCCGCCCGTCCTCCTCCTCATCGACATCCAGCGCGACTACTTCCCGGGCGGACGCTTCCCGCTGGTCGGGCCCGACGAGGCGGCCGACCGCGCCGGGGAGCTGCTCGCCGCGTTCCGCGAGCGGGGCCTTCCGGTCGTCCACGTGCGGCACGAGTCGTCCGATCCCGCCGCGTTCCTCGCCGCCGGCACGTCCGGAGCCGAGATCGATCCCCGCGTCGCGCCGGTCGACGGTGAACCCGTGTTGGTCAAGCACCACCCGAACGCGTTCCACGACGGCGCTCTCGCGACCGCTCTCGCCCCGCACGTCGGCAGGCCGCTCGTCATCGGCGGGATGATGACGAGCATGTGCGTCGATGCCAGCGTCCGGGCGGCATCGGATCTCGGCTGGGGCGTGACGGTCGCCGCCGACGCCTGTGCGGCGCCCGACCTCTCTCACGAGGGGACCACAGTGCCGGGCGCCCACGTGCACGCGGCCTTTCTCGCCGCCCTCGCGAGCGCCTACGCCGAGGTCGCGCCCGTCCGGCAGGTGGTCGCGGCCCTTCCCGCCGCCTGACCCGCCCCGCGTCACCTCCGACGCGCGGGACCTCATGTCGGGACATGTCAGCCGCCCGGTCGCAGAAAGCTGCAGGACGCCGACATGAGTGCCCCGAGGACGGTGAGGCGCGACGCCTACCGCGGCGGCTCGATGATGAGCACGTCGGGCGAGCTGCCGACGGCCAGGTCATCGATGACGCGGATGCTGCGGGCCACCCCATCCACGAAGGGGATGACGGTCCCGAACCGCTCGCGGTCGGAGCACACGGCGGTGAGGGTCACGAGGTGGGAGCCGGTGTCCCAGGTGTAGGTGGCGAAGGGGGGCGTCCGCGGCTCGGGCGGGAGGGCCATGACGAGCTTCTCGCCCATCCCGAGGTGCGGGTTGGAGAAGCTCTCGGTGTCGTCGTACTCCATGGGCATCATCGCGCGCGCGGCGCGCAGCTGGGGCGTGAGTTCCTGCAGTTGCGCCATCATCACCAGCAGCTCGGGGTCGGCCTTCCACACCCACACCAGCACCCGTCCGGCGGCCCGGCGCATGAGAAGCGGCGTCGCCTGACTCATCACCCACGCCAGCACACCGCTCGAGGGGCGCTCCTCGGCGCCCACCGCGCGGCCGGCCTGATTCAGCAGCATCCGGATCGCCGCCTTGCGGTGCCGCCGGCCGCGGAAGCCCAGCGAATCGGTGACCGCCACCCAGCGGTCGGGGGAGGCGTCGGCCTGAAGACGAGGCATGCCTCCAGGGTAGGCCGGTGGCCTGCAGAAACCCTGCGACGGCCGGTGGCCCCGGAACAACGCCCAGCCCTCGATTAGAGTGGGACCGCCGCGCGCGCCGCGCGCGCCCTCCTCCCGCCGCAGAGAACAGGCACACCCTTCGTGACCACCCCCGCGACGCCCGACGACTCCCCTCGTCCCGACGCCGTGAAGCGACCGCTGCGGGTCCTCATCGGCTGCGACACGTTCGCCCCCGACATCAACGGCGCCGCTCGCTTCGCCGAGCGGCTGGCCGCCGGCCTCGTCGCCCGCGGGCACGACGTCCACGTCATCGCGCCCAACGATCACTACCGCAGGAGCCCGGCCCACATCGAGGTGATCGAGGGGGAGCCGATGACCCTGCACCGCCTCCCCTCGGTGCGCTGGCCCCCGCACGACTGGCTCCGCTTCGTGTGGCCGTGGCGCTCGAAGCACTACGCCCGGCAGGTGCTCGATGAGGTGAAGCCGGATGTGGTGCACATCCAGTCCCACATCGTGATCGGCCGAGGCCTCGCGCGCGAGGCGCGCAAGCGCGGCATCCCGATCATCGCGACCAACCACGTGATGGCCGAGAACATCCTCGACTTCACCACCCTCCCCGACGCGGCGAACCGCGTCGTGCTGAAGCTGGCCTGGGCCGACGCCCGCCGCACGTTCCAGATGACCCGCGCCGTGACCACGCCCACCCGTCGCGCGGCGGACTTCCTCGAGTCGACGATCGCCATCGAGAACGTGATTCCGATCAGCTGCGGCATCGACCGGTCGAACTACACCCCCGACCTCACCCCTCGCGCCGAGAACCGCATCCTCTTCGTAGGCCGGCTGACGAGCGAGAAGCACATCGAGGTGCTCCTGAAGGCCGTGGCGACCCTCGATCCCGCGCTCGACGCCAAGGTCGACATCGTCGGCGGAGGAGATCAGCGGAGGAACCTCGAGCACCTCACCGAGCAGCTGGGCCTCACCGATCGGGTGACCTTCCACGGGCACGCCTCGGAGGAGGACCTCCGCCACCTCTACTCCCGCGCGAGCCTCTTCGCGATCGCCTCCATCGCCGAGCTGCAGTCGATCGCCACCATGGAGGCGATGGCCTCGGGTCTCCCCGTGGTCGCCGCCGACGCGGTCGCCCTCCCGCACCTGGTGCACGACGGCGAGAACGGCTACCTCTTCGAGCCCGGCAACGTGCCGCAGATGGCCGCCCGGCTCACAGATGTGCTGACCGCCGCGCCGGAGGAGCGCCTCCGCATGCAGCAGGCCTCGCTCGACGGCGTCATCGTGCACGACATCGGCCGCACCCTCGACACCTTCGAGGCGCTGTACCGCGGCGAGCCCATCCCACGCTGAGGCCGCCGTGCACATCGTGATGTTCGGCGACCAGCACGTCGAGTCATCCGGCGGAGCGCAGGTCTCGATGCGCCTGCAGCGTCGGTTCCTCGAGCGGGCCGGCCACACCGTGACGATCGTCCAGCCCCGCCTGCATGCACGCCGCGTGACCGACCCCGGCGCCGTCGACCTGCCTTCGGTGCCGGTGACCCTCGACCGCGAATACGGGATGACCCTGCCCGGACGCCGCACCGATGACGTCGTCGACCGTGCGATGGCCCTTCGTCCGCCGGTCGACGTGGTGCACGTGCAGGCGGACTTCTGGGGGGCGATCATCGGACACCGCTTCGCCGCACGACACGGGATCCCCGTCGTTCACACCATGCACAACCGCGTCGACGTGGGAATCGCCGCGACCACCCCCTTCCCCCGGGTCGCGCTCCGGGTCCTCAACGCCTGGGCGCGGACGGCGCTCGGCGCGCCGCGGGTTCGCCGTCGCCGAACAGTGCGGATGTCCGAGGCGCCCGGCCGCTCGCTGCGACACCGCCGCACCGCTGCGTCGCCGGTGCGGTGGGGCGCAGACGGCTGGGCGTATCTCCGCCGGTTCGCGCGCCGCTCCGCGGGGGTGACCGCGCCCTCGAGCCACTTCGCCCGCCGGCTCGAGCAGCACCACGTCGTCGCCGCCGGCGGGGGCGCGGTCGACGTGATCTGGAACGGGATCGACGACGAGGTCCTGGATGCCGCGACGGCGGCACCCCCTCCCGATGGTCCGCGCGGGCGCCCGCGGCTGGTCTGGGTGGGGCGCATGAGTCCCGAGAAGCGTCTGCTGCCGTTCCTCGAGGCGCTCGCGCTCTCAGGGGTGGCCGCCGATGTCGACGTGATCGGCGGGGGAGCGCAGGCCCGCGCCGCGAAGCGGCTCGTCACGCGCCTGCAGCCGGTCGCCCGCGTGCGATTCGTCGGTCGGCTGCCGTACGTCGACACGCTCGCGCGCCTCGCCGGCGCCGACGCCGTCGTGCAGACATCCGTCGGCTTCGAAACCCAAGGCATGACGGTGTTCGAGGCCGCTTCGCTCGGAACCCCCGCAATCGTGTGCGATCCCGACGTCGCCGCCGAGCTCGGGGCCGGCGTCTGGACCGTCGCCTCCGAGGAGGACGCGGTCGGCGCGCTCGCCGGTGCGCTTCAGAGAGCGGTCGCCGACATCCGCGCCGAGCACGCGCCCCGCCCCGACCCCGGCATCCGCGACCGCTTCCGGCAGTCGTCCCGTACCGCGGCGATGATCGAGGTCTACCGGCGGGTCACCGCCCGGCCGTGACGGGTCGGCGTCACCCCACGACGCCGAGGACCGCGGGATAGAGGACGCTCCAGATGAGGATCATGAAGAGGGCGAACCCGCCCGCCCCGAGACCCAGCGCGGCCAGCACGCGCGGCCGGTCGCTTCGCGACAGACCGATGATCCCGAAGACGACGGCGAGGAGGGCGAAGAGCCCGTTGAGGATGGCGAACGTCGCGCCGACGAGCCCCAGCGCCCCGTAGTTCGACGTGGCGACGAGGCCGGCCTGGACGACGAACTCGACGATCGCTAGGGCGACGAGCACGCCCACGGCGATGAGGGAGACGAGGCCGGCGGGGTTACCCCGCTTGGCGGGTGCGGGCGCGTACCCGCTCGGCGGGGAGTAGTGCTGAGGATCGGTCACGAAGGCTCCGTCTCGTCGGTCTCCCGAGTCTATAGACGGGCCGGAAACGGCTCGGCTGTTCCGGAAGGCGGGTGCGGTCGGTGGGGATCCGGCCGTAGCCGTCGCGGCGGACGGCGACGACGGAGCCGACGATCGCCCAACCTGCGATGGCCGTGAGAATGAGGAGGAGTGTCATGGCAGGAAAGCTACGCTTGCAGAGGTTCTGCCACGAGTGGCAGGATGGACACGCATCGCGCTATTTCTGCCACACTGAGGTCACGCCGATCACGCGCGATCGACCGGAGAGAGGATTCCTACATGAGAACCGTCGCCTGTATCGTCACCCCCGGGTTCGCGCCGTTCGAGTTCGGTGTCGCCTGCGAGGCGTTCGGGCTCGACCGCAGTGACGACGGCGTGCCCAACTTCGACTTCCGCGTCGTGACTCCCGTCCCCGGGGCCGTCCCGTCGAAGATGGGGTTCTCGATCAACGTCGACAACGACCTCTCCTTCGCTGACGACGCAGACCTCGTCGTCGTGTCGCCGACGCCCCGCGAGTACTGGGGAAAGTCCGACGAGCGGGTGCTCGACGTCATCCGTCGCGCAGTCGAGCGCGGGGCGTGGGTGCTCAGCGTCTGCAGCGGCTCGTTCGTGCTCGGCGCGGCGGGCGTGCTCAACGGCCGGCGGGCGACCACCCACTGGATGTACGCCGCGATGATGTCGGAGATGTTCCCCGAGGTCGAGGTCGACCCCGACGTGCTCTACGTGCAGGACGGGCGGATCATCACCAGCGCGGGCACCGCCGCGGGGCTCGACGCCTGCCTGCACCTCCTGCGCCAGGAGCTCGGAGCCGAGCTCACCAACAAGATCGCTCGCCGGATGGTGGTGCCGCCGCAGCGCGACGGCGGGCAGGCGCAGTTCATCGATTCGCCGCTCCCGCTCGTGTCGTCGCTGTCGCTCGCGCCGGTGACCGACTGGATGCTCGCGAACCTCCGCAGCGACCTCACGGTCGAGCAGCTCGCCGCCAAGGCTCACATGTCGCCGCGCACGTTCGCCCGGCGCTTCAAGGCCGACTACGGCGCCACCCCGGCGGCCTGGCTCGCGCGCCAGCGTCTCATCCACGCGCAGCGCCTGCTCGAGAGCACCGACCTGGGCCTTGATCGTGTCGCCTACGAAAGCGGCTTCGGTTCTGCGGCGGTGCTGCGGCAGAACTTCGCCCGCACCCTCGGACTCACCCCGACCGCCTACCGGAACCGGTTCTGCTGCACGCGCGAGGCCGAAACGACGAGGACGGATGCCGCGGCGAACGTCGTCGCCGCGGCATCCGTCCTCGAGCCGGTCGCCTGAGGGGCCCGGCTCAGCGCACCGCGGTCTCCGCGTGGTGACCGTGGTCGTGCAGGAACCCGCCTCCGGGCGTCGACGCACCGCCCGCGGCTCCCTCCGCGTCGGCGCCGCCACCGGTGACGGGGGAGGTGTCGAACGCGAAGGTGATGATGGCGGCGGCGAGAGCGTCGGAGTTGACGTCCAGAGCCGTCCGGTTCACGTTGCCGGTGAGGCGCTGCTTGACCGACCGCGCGAGATCCTTGTAGAGGGCGGGGTCCTGACCCTCACCCGTGAGGTTGTCGCACGCCTGGTGGTAGCAGGGGTCGTAGGCCACACCGGCGAGGCCGCCGTAGCGTGCCGCCTCCTCCTCGGTCTTCACTTCCTCGGCCCCCGTGAACAGCCCGCCCGCCGGAATGCCGACGGCGATGAACGGACCATAGTCCGAGCGCCCCGAGAATTCCGTGTCCTGGTAGGGGAGACCCTGCGAGGCGTAGAACTGCTCGAAGACGTCCTCGATCTCGGCCGACCCCTCGGGGATGAAGCCCTCGGGCGCGGTCCCGCTGGAGTTGTCGCCGTCGTAGATGCCGTAGATGTAGTTCGGCGAGCCGATCATGTCGAAGTTCAGGTACAGCGCGATGCTGTCGATCTCCTCCTGCGTGAGGTTGGCGATGTAGTAGTCCGCGCCGAGGAGACCCTCCTCCTCTGCGCCCCACCAGGCGAACCGCACGGTGTTCGTCGGCTCCACCCGCTGCATCTGGATCGCGGTCTCGAGGAGCGCCGCACTGCCCGTTCCGTTGTCGTTGATGCCCGCGCCCTCCTGAACGCTGTCCAGGTGCGCGCCCGCCATGACGACGTTGCCGTCATCGCCGGAGCCCGTCTCGGCGAAGACGTTGTAGGTGACCCGCTCCTCGGCGAAGTAGTCGACGGTCACCGTGACGGAGGCACCAGGGGTGGAGAAGAGGTCTTGCCCGGTCTCCGATGAGGCGAAGACGGCGGGGATGGTGAGCCCGGTGGCATCCCCGATCATTCCGACGAGGCCCGGTCGACCGTCATTCGAGACGATCACGGCGGAGGCCCCGGCCGCCTGGGCGTTCAGTGCCTTCAGCGAGAAGTCGCAGCTGCCGCGCTGAACGAGAGCCACACCGCCGGCGGGGAAGCCGGCGAAGTCCTCGGTCTCGCACCCGCTCGTGCTCGTGCCGTCGGCGGGGAACGCGGGCTCGAAGTCCACGGGTACGAGTGCCCCGGTCGCCGTTCCCTCGGGGCTGCCGGTGTCGAAGTTGTTGCGGAGGAAATCCTGGCCGTCCACCCAGGTCGTCGCGGGGTTCTGCCGACTCAGTGCGCTGTTCTCCTCGGCGTAGGTGAAGGGGAACTCCTGCACGACGGGGGTGTACCCGGCCCGAGTCAGCTCCTTCACCACGTAGTCCACCGATGCGTCGTAGCCCGGAAGCCCGGCTGCCCGGTTTCCGCCGTTGGCGTCGGCGATGCGTTGGAACTGCTTGAGATGGTTCATGACCTGGCTGATCTTCACGGCCTTGGTCAGCTTGTCGACGGTGTCGGCGACGGGCACGGCGTACGCCGGGGCGGTCAGCCCCAGCGTGGCGACCATCGCGGATGCGGCGGCGACAGCCGCCATCCTGCGCTTCGTGAGCGGCATGATGCTCCTTCCGGATCGTCGGCGACCTCGTTGACGCCGACCTTCCCGACCGTAGTGACCGAACCGGTGGGGGGGGAAGCGATCGCCGTGACCATGAGAGAGCTCTCACGAAGCGGCGTCCCGTCACTGCCGCGCCCTCCGCGCGCCTCGAGGGCATTGTCATCCAGAACCGCTCCTGATAAACTTGAGCCAACCCGACTCAGGTTTGAGTCGCCACAGATTTCAGGAGAACCATGGCAGCCCAGCAGATGCCCCCGCAGGAGGACCAGCAGAGCGCCCTCGAGCAGTTCGGGATCAACCTCACCGATCGCGCCCGCCAGGGAAAGCTCGACCCGGTCATCGGGCGCGACAGCGAGATCCGCCGGGTGAGCCAGGTGCTCACCCGGCGCACCAAGAACAATCCCGTCCTCATCGGCGAGCCCGGCGTCGGCAAGACCGCTGTCGTCGAAGGCCTCGCCCAGCGCATCGTCGCCGGCGACGTCGCCGAGTCGCTGAAGGACAAGGAGCTGATCGCGCTCGACATCTCCGCGCTCGTCGCCGGCGCGATGTACCGGGGTCAGTTCGAGGAGCGCCTGAAGAGCGTCCTGAAGGAGATCACCGAGTCCGAGGGCCGCGTCATCACCTTCATCGACGAGCTGCACGTGCTCATGGGCGCCGGCGGCGGGGAGGGCTCGGTCGCCGCCTCCAACATGCTGAAGCCCATGCTCGCCCGGGGCGAGCTGCGCCTGATCGGCGCGACCACGCTCAACGAGTACCGCGAGTTCATCGAGAAGGATGCCGCGCTGGAACGCCGCTTCCAGCAGGTGTACGTGGGCGAGCCGAGCGTCGAAGACACCGTCGCGATCCTCCGCGGCCTCAAGGAGCGCTACGAGGCGCACCACAAGGTCGCGATCTCCGACGGGGCGCTCGTCGCCGCGGCATCCCTCTCCCATCGGTACATCCCGAGCCGGCAGCTGCCCGACAAGGCCATCGACCTCATCGACGAGGCGGCGTCGCGCCTGCGGATGGAGATCGACTCGGCGCCGCTCGAGATCGACGAGCTCCGCCGTCACGTCGACCGGCTGAAGCTGGAGGAGCTGGCGCTGAAGAAGGAGAAGGATGACGCGTCGAAGGAGCGCCTCGCGACGCTCCGCGACACCCTCGCCCAGCAGCAGGCGCAGCTCGAGGAGCTGCAGGCGCGCTGGGAGCGGGAGCGCTCGTCGCTGAACCGCGTCGGCGACCTCAAGACGCGGCTCGACGCGGCCCGCATCGAGGCCGAGCGCGCGCAGCGCGAGGGCAACCTCGAGAAGGCGTCGCGCATCCTCTACGCCGAGATCCCGCGTCTCGAGCGCGACCTCCTCGAGGCCGAGCGCGAGGAGCCTGCCGGTGAGCGGATGGTCAACGACCAGGTCACCGAGGAAGACATCGCCGCGGTGATCGCCGCGTGGACGGGCATCCCGGTCGGACGCCTCATGCAGGGGGAGACCGAGAAGCTGCTGCACCTGGAGAAGGAGCTCGGCAGGCGGCTCATCGGGCAGCGCGACGCGGTCAAGGCCGTCTCCGACGCGGTGCGCCGCTCCCGCGCCGGGATCAGCGACCCGAACCGGCCCACCGGATCGTTCCTCTTCCTCGGGCCGACGGGTGTCGGTAAGACCGAGCTCGCCAAGGCCCTGGCGGAGTTCCTCTTCGACGATGAGCACGCCATGGTGCGCATCGACATGTCGGAGTACGGCGAGAAGCACTCCGTCTCCCGGCTCGTCGGTGCCCCTCCGGGATACATCGGCTACGAGCAGGGCGGGCAGCTGACCGAAGCGGTGCGCCGGCGGCCCTACTCGGTGGTCCTCCTCGACGAGGTCGAGAAGGCGCACCCCGAGGTCTTCGACGTGCTGCTGCAGGTGATGGATGACGGACGCCTCACCGACGGCCAGGGCCGCACGGTCGACTTCAAGAACGTGATCCTGATCCTGACCTCCAATCTCGGTTCGCCGATCCTCATCGACCCGACCCTTCCGATGGACGTCAAGCGCGACCAGGTGCAGGCGCTCGTGCGGCAGGCGTTCAAGCCCGAGTTCATCAACCGCCTCGACGACATCGTGATCTTCCAGGCGCTCACCGAAGACGACCTCGCGCAGATCGTCGAGCTCGCGGTCGACGCGCTGCAGCGGCGACTGAAGGACCGCCGGCTCACGCTCGCCGTCACTCCCGACGCGCGGGCGTGGCTCGCCGAGCGGGGGTACGATCCGGTGTTCGGCGCACGGCCGCTCCGCCGGCTCATCCAGTCTGAGATCCAGGATCGCCTCGCGATGGCGATCCTCGCGGGGGGCGTGCGCGATGGGGATGTCGTCCGAGTGGATGTCGCCGCCGACGGCTCGGCGCTGGTGCTGACGAGCGACGGCCCCGCCGCTGCCGCCGAGGCGGACGACGACGAGGTGATCGAGGCCATCCTCGAGGACTGACGGGGTGAGCCCCAGGGGTCCGCTAGCGTCGGATGATGCGGATCCTCCGGGCCCTGTGGGGTTCCTCCCATCCCGGGCCGACGGTCGTCGTCACGGCGCTGTCGGTGGGGCTCGGCGTCGCCGCGGGCCTCGAGCCCTGGCGGCTCGTGCTTCTGGCGGCGGCGGTCTTCTTCGGCCAGCTGTCCATCGGCATCTCCAACGATGCGATCGACGCCGGCCGCGACCGCGCGGTGGGGCGCACCGACAAGCCGATCGCCCGCGGCGACGTGAGCCTTCGGACGGCATGGACCGGGGCGGTGGCGTCGGTCGTGGTCGCGCTCGCGCTGTCGATCCCGCTCGGATTCGGCATGCTCGCCGCTCACGCGATCGTGATCGCCTCCGGATGGCTCTACAACCGGCCGCTGAAGTCCACGCCGCTCTCGCTCCTGCCGTTCCTCACCGCATTCGGGACGTTCCCGTCGCTCGCGACGCTCTCCGCGGCCGAGCCCTCCGTCGCGCCCGCGTGGGCGACCGTCGCCGGCGCGGTCCTCGGCGCGGCGGTGCACCTGACGAATGTGCTCCCCGACCTCGACGACGACCGGAAGACCGGCGTGCGCGGCCTGCCGCACCGGCTGGGCGCGCGGGTCTCGGCGGTGCTCGCCGCCGTCGGAGTCGTCGCCGGTGCGGTGGCGGTGCTGCTCGGACCGGTCGACGCGGATGTCTCCGACGTCGGCGTGGTGACGTGGGTGCTCTTCGTCGCGGTTCTCGTGGCGTCGGCGATGACGGTCGTACTCACCGTCATCCGGGCGCCCGGCCGCATCCTGTTCCGGCTCGTGATGCTCGCCGCGCTCCTCCTCGCGCTGCAACTCGTCCTGTCGGGCGGCCTCTGACCGGTCATGTCGGGGTGTGTCACGGCGAGGGCGACCAGAAGCTGCGGAAGCCCGACATCACCCGGGGGGCCGCGCCCGGATGCGCCGGTTATGTGCCGGTCGGGCTGATCACCAGCTCCTCGATCCGCACGTGCGGGGGAGAGTTCAAGACGAACAGCACGGCGCGAGCGACGTCGTCGGGCGAGAGCATCCGCTGCCGGGCCGCCGCCGAGGGCGGAGAAGGGCGGAGGTCGAGGAATTCGGTGGCGATGTCACCCGGGCAGAGGTGGCACGCCCGGATGCCGTGGGCCGATTCCTCCTCGTTCAGGGAATCCACGACGGCGCGCAGAGCGCTCTTGCTCGCGCGGTAGGCCACGCCCGAACCCGGTGACGCCGTCCACGCGGCGCGGGATGACACGACGACGACCTGGCCTCGCGCTGCGCGCAGCCGCGGCAGGGCTTCGCCGATGAGCTCGGTCACACCGAGGAGGTTCGTCCCGACGACCGCCCGGAACTCCTCCGGCGTCTGGTCGCTCCATCGCCGGCGGGGCGTGTTGAGGCCCGCCGCGAGGACGAGATCGTGGATGTCGCCCGCCGCCTCGACCAGGGGAGCGGGATCGTCGCCGGTGATGTCGTGGGGGTGAACGGTCACGCGCGCGCCGGCCGCGCGTGCGTCGTCCGCCACCTGCTCGATCCGGTCGCGGCGCCGGCCGACGAGCGCGAGATCGTGGGTGGGCGCGAGCGCCCGCGCCACCGCGGCCCCTGTTCCAGAGCCGCCTCCGGTGATGAGAACTCGTCGACGCTCTTGCGTTCCTCCGTCCGCACCCGTCACCCTCCGAGTATGACGTCAGAGCAGCGGGTCGCGGTGGTCACCGGCGGGGCGAGAGGCATCGGGGCGACGATCGCCCGGCGCCTCGCCGACGACGACATGGCGGTGTTCGTGCTCGATCGCGACGTCGCGGGTGCGGGCGACGAGGTGAGCGCGCTCGTCTGCGACATCACGTCGGACGCGGATGTCGGCGGCGCCGTCGCCCGGATCGTCGGAGAGCGAGGGCGGATCGACGTGCTCGTGAACAATGCGGGCGTGAACCTGACGGGGCCGCTCGAAACGACCGACCTCGAGGCGTTCGAGCGGTGCCTGTCCATCAACGTCACGGGCCTGCTGCGGGTCTGCCAGGCGGTGATCCCGGTGATGCGGGCGGGCGGGAGCGGGCGGATCATCAACGCCGCATCGTTCGCCGCCATCATCCCGGCGGTCGGCGGCGGGGCCTACGCCGCGTCGAAGGCAGCGGTCGTGCAGCTCTCGCGCGCGCTCGCCGGGGAGCTCGGGCCCGCGGGAATCACCGTCAACAGCTACGCCCCCGGGATGGTGCCGACCGCGATGAACGGCTTCGCCGACATGGAGGAGGAGGTGCAGGATCGCCTGCTGGACACCCTGACCATCCGTCGCTGGGGAACCCCCGAGGAGGTGGCCGACCTGGTGAGCTTTCTCGCGAGCCCGCGATCGGGGTACATCACCGGGACCCTCATCGATGTCAGCGGCGGCAAGCTCGCGACGCAGATCCCGCGAGTGGCCTACGAGACCGATGCGGCGCGAGGAACGGGGAGCGCGGCGAGCACCTCGCCGGCGACCCGTTCCGGGGAGCATTCGGGGAGCCAGTGACCCTCGTCGAGCTCGACGAACCGGTAGTCGGCTGTCACATGGCGCGCGGTGAGCTCGGCCGCGCGACGGCCGAGCGCCGGGTCGAGGTTCCCCCACAGGTAGGTGGTCGGCACGCGCACCGGTCGGCGTGACGCGCCGCCTGCGCTCCGGCCGGCCCGTGCGCGCCGGTCGGGCAGCCACATCCCGCGGTACCAGTGCAGCGCGGCGCGAAGCGCGCCGGGTGCGGCGAGAAAGCGCTGGTACTCCGCCGCTGTGTCGGCGGGGAGCCCCGACGCGGTGAGGAGGCGACTCAGTCGCCGCCTGAGGACTGCCTCGGGAATCAGGGGCAGTTGGAAGAACACCATGTAGAGCGACCGGACCGCCTGCGCCGACGAGAACAGCGACCGGAGCAACGCGCGCGGATGGGGGGTGGACACGACCGTCATCCCGCTCAGGCGGTGGGGCGCGATCGCCGCGAGACGCCAGGCGACGAAGCCGCCCCAGTCGTGGCCGACGAGGTGTACGCGTTCGACGCCGAGGGCGTGGAAGAGGCGCAGGACGTCGGTCGTGACATCCGCCGCTCGGTAGTCACGTCGCCGGGGCGGCCGTGCGCGGGGTGCGTACCCGCGCTGATCGATCGCGACGACGCGCGCACCGCCGGCTTCCAAGAGCGCGGTCACCGCGCCCCAGGTGCGGCGCGAGCCGGGGAAGCCGTGCAGCAGCACGACGATGGGGCCGTCGGCGGGTCCGGAATCGGAGACGTCGAAGCGCAGCGCACCGTGGCGGAACTGTTCGAGGCGCTCAGTCGGCATGCCTCATCTTCTGGGCCGGACGGTCGCCGGTGAGGGGGGTTGCGCCCGACGGCTGCTTCAGGATGGGGCGGCGACGACCCGGAAGGTGCAGGCGCGTGCCCGGGGGGTGACGGTCTCCTCGACCGACGCCGGCTCGTCGGCGTACTTCGTCCAGAGCGCCTCGTCGATCGTCTCGTTCACCGGGTCGTCGGCCGGCACGCGCTCCAGCTCCACCCGCTCGGCGGGGAGCTCGAGGGCGGCGCTCTTGTCGCGCTCGGCGACGGCGCCGTCGGCCAGGACGAACTCCACGTCGCGACCGGCGACGACGTGGCGGTACCACCACGCCTTCTCGCCGTACGCCGACCGGATGTAGGGCACCCCCTCGATCACGACGGCCCAGATGGGAGTGGCGGTGCGCGACCCGTCGGAGCGCCGGGTGACGATGGCGACGACGCGGGTGCGGTCGAGATGCTCGACGACGGTGGGGAAGCTCACACCGTCACGCTACGTCAGCCGTCGCCTCGAGGCGACAATCTTGCGTGATGCCCCGCGCCCCGTCGAGGCGCCGCTGCATCCTCACGCGTCGAGGTCGAAGCCCATCGCATACGCGTGGGCGAAGACGCGGCCGCCTGCAGCCGACAGTGCCGCGCGCAGGATGACCCGGCGCGCCCGGTCGCCGGCCGCGCCGAGCGGGCGCCCGAGCGCCGTGTTGACGGCGGCAAGGCGCGCCGCGCGCCGCGCCGAGGCCACGCGCCGCCGTTCCCACCGCTCGAGCGCCGCGGTCGGCTCGGTGCCGGTGCGCACCCACTCGGCCACAACCGGCGCCAGCGTCGCCGCGTCGAGCAGGCCGAGGTTCATCCCCTGCCCGCCGATGGGGCTCACCTCGTGCGCGGCGTCGCCGACGACGATGACGCGCCCGCGGCGCACGCGGGGTGCGACCGCTCGCCGAACCCGGAAGCCCGATGCCGCCGACAGGGCGGTTGCGGCGTCGTCTCCGAGGCGAGGAGCAACCGCGGCGCGGAGCCGCTCGGTGCGCGCCGCTGGGTCGTCGTCGGCCGGGTTCGGGTCCCACGCGACGAACCGCCGCACTCCGCCGGGGAGGGGGAAGGATTCGAGCACGCCGCCGCGGTCGAGGTGCACCTCGGCGATCGGGCGACCCGGTGCGACCGCGTCGGACATGAGGTACCGGTCGGCGTACTCGTGCACCGGCACGCCACCGGCGCGGAACACCAGATCGCGCGCGCCCGCTCCCGAAGCGACGACGACGGCCGCCGCGTCGATCTCCGCCTCGGCACCGTCTTCCCTCCGCGTGCGTACGCGCACCCGGTCGCCGTCTCGTCGCACACCCAGGACGGTCGTGCCGCGTTCCACCGCCGGCGCGGCATCGGTCAGCACCTCTTCCGTCGCCGCCTGCGGCAGCGTCGCGACGAACGGGAAGCGGCGCGCCAATCGATCGAATCGTACGACCCCGACGATCTCGCCGCCGGCGTGCGCTTCACCTCGGTCGACGCGGAGCGCACCCGCCAGAAGCCGGTCGGTGTAGCCGCCAGGTTCGAGGGCCGCGAGCGACGGCGAGTGCAACCCGATGGCGCGCGACCCGGCTCCCGCCATCGGCCGGCGCTCGAGCACCCTCACCTCGGCACCGTGGCGGCGTAGCTCCGCTGCGGCGAGGAGGCCGACCGGCCCCGCACCGACCACGACGATCGGCGACTCAGCCACGGCCGTCGGCAATCGCCAGAAGCCGGAAGGGCGCCGGTCGGGCCACCCGCCACGGCGGGCCGAGTGTCGCGGCGAGCTCGGCCGCGGTGTAGGAACGGCGGATGCTGCGGAGCCCGTCGGTCCGGAGGAACGTGCCCGGCGCCAGCGGGGTGATTCCGACCGTGTAGAGGCCATACGCGAGGCGGCCGCGCGCGATGTCGCCGTGAAGGACGAGGCCGCGCGACAGCGCGAGCGAATCGTCGGCGAAGGCGGCGAGCTCGGCGGCGTCGAGATGGTGCAGCACGTGGTTCGACAGCACGAGGTCGAAGCGGTCGCCGCCGGCACGGAGCTGCGTAGAGTCGGTGCTCTCGAAGCGGATGCCGGGAGCGGCATATCTCCGCGCGACGGCGAGCGCCCGCGCATCCGGATCGATGCCGAGCCACTCGACGGGCAATCCATCCCGGCGTGCGAGCGCCGCAAGCCGCGCCACCACGTCGCCGCCGCCGCAGCCGACGTCGAGCACCCGCGCCGGACGGTCGAGTCCCGAGAGGAACGGCAGGATGCGGGACCGGTACACCGCACCCCACCCCGAGATCAGTCGGTTCACGACCGCGAAGCGCCGAAGGGTGGCATGGAGTCGCTCGAGGTCGCACTCGGGGTCATCCATCAGCTCGCGCACGTCGGTGTCGCGCACGGCGAGGGTCACGACCGCCCGTCCTCGCGTTCCGATCCGGCTGCCCGCACTGTCAGCAGGGCCGACTCGACCGTCAGCCCGGGACCGAAGGCGAGAGCCGCGACGCGCTCACCGTCGGGCAGGCCGTCGTGGAGGAGCCGGCGCAGGATGAACAGGATCGTCGCACTCGACATGTTCCCGTAGTCGCGGAGCACCGTCCGTGATGCGTCGAGGGCATCGGCGGGGAGGTCGAGGCCGGATTCCACCCGGTCGAGCACGCTTCGCCCACCGGGGTGCACCGCCCACACCGTCGGCCGCTCGTCGCCGAGGAAGCCGTCGACGGCCTCGCGGATCTCGCGGCCGATGATGCGCGGCACCTCTGCGGAGAGGGTCATCTCGAACCCTTCGTCGCCGATCGTCCACACCATGTCGGTCTCGCCGTCGGGCGTGAGAGTCGTCGCGAACCGGTCGAGTTCGAGTGATCGGCCGGTCGCGTGCTGCGGGTCGGCAGTGACGATCGCCGCCGCCGCCCCGTCGGCGAACACCGACGCCGCGACGATCTGCTGGGGGTCGTCGGAGGCGCGGATGTGGAGCGAGCACAGCTCGGCGCATGCCACCAGCACGACCGCGTCGGGTTGCGCCGCGCAGATGCGCGCGGCCGAGCGGAGGCCGGGGATCCCGGCGGCGCACCCGATGAATCCCAGGTGGTATCGCTCGACGGTGGGATTCAGGCCGAGGTCGCGTACGAGGCGATAGTCGGGGCCGGGGGCGAAGAATCCCGTGCAGGAGACCGTCACGACATGGGTGACAGCGGAGGCATCGAGCCCGGCCTCGCCGAGCGCGCCACGCGCCGCCTCGGCGTAGAGATCGGGCACGAGCGCGGTGTAGGCGGCGTTGCGCGCACCCGTCGAGGGGACGAGCAGGTCGCCCTCGGAGCCGATGAAACCCCCGCCGGCGCGCGCGGGCGCCGCATCCGTTCCTCCGCCGACGGCCGCGAACTCGTGCAGGACGGTGTGCCGCCGCTCGATCGCAGCCGCGTCGAATGCCGCGCCGATGAGACGACCGGTCAGGCGGTTTACCCCCGGCTGCGCGGTGAAGAAGTCGCGGACGGCATTCTGCTCGAGCACGGTCTCGGGCACCGCGGTGCCGATCGACAGGATGCGCGCCACCATGCTCACACTCAACCACGCCCACGCTGTGCGTGGGCCGGGGCTTGCGCCCTGTGACGACGGAAACTACGCGTCGGCGTGGGCGGCAGGGAGTTCGCGCATCGCCCAGAACGGCCCGATGACGACGAACAAGCACGAGAGGAGTTCACCGGCCGCCGCGATCCAGAGGGTCGGGACCACGCCGATCCACGTGCCGAGGGCGCCCGCCAGAAGGGCCGCGATCGGCATGACGCCCCAGACCACGAACCGGATCGAGGCGTTCATGCGGCCGAGGAGGCGCGGCGGGGTGATCCGCTGCCGGAACGACACCTGGGTGACGTTGTAGAGGAGCACCGAGAAGCTCAGCACGAAGAACTGCACGATCAGCAGGGGAAAGGCGAGAGCCGGGACGAGGGAGATCGCCGGGAGGAAGAACGGCACGAGGCAGAAGAGGATGGCGCTGATGGGGATGGCTCGGGCCTCGCCGATCCGCTTGACGATGTGCGGCGTCGCGATGGCACCCAGGAGGCCGCCCACCGCCGACAGCGAGAAGACGATGCCGAGCATCGCGGGGGTGAGCCCGAGCTCTCGGAGCACGAAGATCGGGAGGAGCGTCGTGGCGATCGTGCCGAAGAAGTTCGCGGTGCCGGTCGTGCAGACGATGCGGCGAAGGAGGGGATTGCCGAAGACCCATCCGAGACCCTCGGCGATCTCTCGATGAAGGGGCCGCCGGTTCTCTCGTTCGTGCGGCGGCTCGTGGTCGCGGGTGAACACCAGCGCCACGAAGGACGCGAGGTACGTGCCCACCGTCACCAGGATGGCGACCGGGGCGGCGAGGACGCCCACGAGCCATCCGCCCATCGCCGGGCCTGCGAGCCCGGCGACCTGCTGCGTCGACTCGAGCTTGCCGTTGGCCTCGGCGATCTGCGTCGGGCGGACGAGCGAGGGGATGATGCTCTGGTACGACACGTCGAAGAAGACGGTGGCCACGCCCATGACGAGCGCGACCGCGATCAGGTGCCAGATCTCGAGAATGCCGGCCAGCCACAGGACGGGAAGCGCCCCGAGTGCGACCGCGCGGACGAGGTCGGCCCAGATCATGACGTGACGTTTGCGCATCCGGTCGATCCAGGCGCCGGCGGGAAGCCCGACGATGAGGAACGCCGCGACGTTGGCGGCGCCGAGAACCCCTACTTCCCACTCGGTGGCCTGCAGCAGGATGACGGCGAGGACGGGGATCGCGAGCTCGGTGATCTGAGAGCCGAACTGGCTGAAGGCCTGCCCGGTCCACATCGTCAGGAAGTTGCGGTCGCGCCAGAGCGACCCCCGGGGGGCCGCCTCGGTCGCGACTGGTTGAGACATGTCGATCAGTGTGACGCGGTGATTGAGAGATGTCAATCGGTGTGGTTTGCTGAGGGCGTGAGTCGAGAGCGGATCGAGCTGCGGCCGGGAGACCCCGAGGCCGAGGCGAGGATGCGCGCCCTCAGCTCACCCCTGCGGCTGCGGGTGCTGCGGCTGTGCGCTTTCGAGGCGCGGACGAATAAGGACCTCGCGCAGCTGCTCGGGGTGAATCCGGGGACGATGCTCCATCATGTCCGGACGCTCGTCGGCACCGGATACCTCGCGGCGGAGCCCGAGCGCACGGGCGCGCAGGGGGCGCGCGAGGTGCCGTACCGGGCCACGGGGCTGTCGTGGCGGACGTCGATGCCGGGCGGATCGCACGTTCTCGTCGAGACGTTCCTGCAGCAGATCGAGGGGCTCACCGACGACGATCTGGATGCCACGTGGCTCGGCCTGAAGCTCAACGATGCCCATAAACGGGAACTGCAGGACCGGCTCTACGCCCTGGCGAACGAGTTCAAGGAGCGCGGGCCCGACCCCGACGGCGACACCTATTCGCTGTTCACCGTGCTGCACCCCGATCGGAACCCGCCGGGAGCCGGTGCCGTACCGACTGCGACTGCGTAACTCCGGCGGGTTCGAGCCGGATGAGGCGGGCACGGGTCGTTTCCCGCCGTCACGGCCGCTTCCGTGCGGAGTTGTGCAGATGCGAGGACGGTCCCGTCGTCAGGCCGTGGTTTCGATGAGCTCGACAGCCCGGCCGGTGCCGTCCTCGGCGGCGACGAGCGGGCCGAGCTCGGCTGCCCGTTCCCGGGCCCCGAGAGCCTGATCGAGGGCTTCGCCGGCGCGCTGCGGCGTGAGCCGCCGGCGGGAGACGGGGTCTGCCGCGACGCCGCGCGCGCGGAGGGTGCGTGCCCAGAACGGCTGGTCGGCCAGAAACGGCACCACGACCGACGGCGTGCCCGCGCGGACCGCTGCCTGCGATGTCCCCGCCCCGCCGTGATGCACCGCGACCTCGACACGGGGGAAGACATTTCCATGGGGAGCTCCGTCGACCACCAGCACGTCGTCACCGAGGAGTGCGGAAGGAACGTCGGCGCCGCCCCACCCGCGAAGGACCAGGGTGCGCAGTCCCCGTTCGCGGGCGGCGGTGACGAAGGCTGCGCCCCGGGCGAACGGGTCTCCCTGCGCCATCGAGCCGAAGCCCACCGAGATGGCATCGCCCTGCGCGAGGAAGGGGTCCACGGTGGCATCCCGCGCGCCCTCCTGTGGCGGCTCCACCCACGCGCCGGTGAGGTGAGCATCCGCCGGCCAGTCGGCCGGCCGGGAGAGGATCTGCGGGCTGATCGGGAGGAGCGTCGCTCGCGCGCTCGCCGGCCGCGTGTCGCCGAGCAGGTGGGCGGCCTCCCGCATCTCGCGCCGGAACATCGCCGCCGCAGCCCCGCCCGCGCGATAGGTGAGCCGGTTGAGCGGGCCCAGATCGGTGTTCACCGTTCCCGCGGCAGGGAACTCCTTCGTGGGGACCGTGGTCGGGACGGTCTCCACGTTCACCAGGCGCGCACCCAACCGACCGGCGATCAGCGGAGCCGAGAGCACCTTCGGGTGCGCCAGCACGACGTCCGCGCCGCTCTCAAGCCCGATCCGCGCGGCCCCGACGATGACCGCGCGCATCGTCGGCCGCACCACCGAGCGGAAGCTGCGCAACGCCTGCCCGACGGATGTCCCCTGGTCGGCGATCATCGCCTGGAAGTCGGCCCCGAGCGACGCCGCGGAGAGACCCGAGAGATCGGTTCCCGAGTTGTCCGGCACGGCGAGGAGGACCTCGTGCCCCTGCTGCCGGGCACGCCGTGCGAGCGCGGCGAAGGGCTCGACGTCGCCTCGCGACCCGGCGGTCAGGAGGAGGATCTTCACCGGGCACCCGCCGGGGCGAGCAGGGGCGCCACCGCGGCGTGACCCTTCTCGAGGCGCAGCAGCAGGTCGGCGTCCAGCGCGTCGCGGCCGAAGTGCCGGGCGATGAGCGTGCCGAGGAGGAGGGGCGCGAGCGAGTAGGCGGTGAGGGCGAGGACCGCGTCCTCGAGCTCGGTATCGCCGAGGCCGGCGCCGACGGCGTCGGCCGCGATGACCCGGCGCGATGTCGACAGGAGAGCCTCGAAGATGGCCGACGCGCCGTCATCCGCGTCGATCAGTGCCCGAGCGACGTACCGCACGTGCGGAACCAGGCGCTCGGCGATCGAGCGCCGTGTCTCCTCGTCGGCCGGTGCCGCCTTGGTCGTGAGCGCCTCGAGCGCCGCCGCGTCACAGGCGCGCCGGAGGCCGGCCTTGTCGCCGAAGTGGTGGATGACGAGCGCGGCGCTCACACCCGCCTCGCCCGCGATCGCGCGGATAGACGCCGCGAAGCCGTTCGCCGCGAAGCAGGCCATCGCCGCGTCGAGGATGCGCTCGCGGGTCGCGTCGGCCGGGGGAGCAGGAGACATCTCATCATGATTGAACAGGTGTTCAGTCGTGTCAAGGAAGCGGTGTCGGAGGTGGGTAGACGGACCGCCGCGGACGCGGGATGCTGGCAGCATCACTCTGGGAGGAATACCGATGTTCACCACCGACCGCGTCTTCCCCGGCTTCAGCGTCGACGACCTCGACGCCGCCCGACGCTTCTACGGCGAGACGCTGGGTTTGACGGTCAGCGCCAATCCCATGGGCTTCCTCGAGATCCGGCTGCCGGCGGGCGACCAGGTCCTCGTGTACGACAAGCCGAACCACGAGCCGGCGAGCTTCACGATCCTCAACTTCCCCGTCGACGACCTCGAGGCGGCCGTCGATGACCTCAATGCGCGCGGCGTGACGACGAAGATCTACTCCGACGACGAGTTCCCGACCGACCATCGCGGCATCCTCCGCGGCGGAGACCAGGGGCCCGACATCGCCTGGTTCCGCGATCCGGCGGGGAACGTCCTCGCCGTGATGCAGAACGGATGACCTCGGCCCTCCCTTCGGCGCCCGATCGCCGTCCCGACCTCGACGACGACTTCGCGGGCGGCATCGACCCCGAGCGCTGGGTCGCGCATTACCTCCCGCATTGGACGACCCCCGAGCGCTCCGCCGCCCGCTACCGGCTCACGCCGGACGGCCTCGAGCTGCGCATCGAGGAGGACCAGCTCGACTGGCGCCCCGAAGACGCGCCGCTGCGTGTGTCGAACCTGCAGACGGGCACCTTCTCGGGGCCGCGCGGTTCGACGGTCGGCACCCACCGGCACCGCCCCGACGGCCTGACGGTGCGCACCGAAACGCCGCTCCGGCTCCTCTGGGCGCCATCGGCGGGACGAGTGGATGTCACGGTGTCGGCCTCCCGCGACGCCGGCTGCATGCTCGCGGCGTGGCTCGTGGGGACGGAGCATCTGTCGCCCGCCGACGCCGGCGAGATCTGCCTCTTCGAGATCGATCACGACGCGATCGGCGCGACGACGACCACCGCTCGCACCGGCCTCAAGGCCCACGGCGATGGGCGGCTCACCACCGACATGGCGGAGGTGACGCTCCCGTTCGATGCGACGCGTCCGCACACGTGGACCGCGATCTGGGGCGGTGGCGAGACGACGATCGGCTGCGAAGGACATGTGGTGAAGCGGATGCCGCAGGCCCCCGTCTCCCCGATGTTCCTCCTCATCGACCTCTTCGAGATCGGTCCGCCGGGCGGCCGCTATCCGAAGGCCGCGACGGCGCACCGCGTGCAGGGCTGGACGGGCGAGGGCGGGTCATCCGCCTGAGTCAGTGCGCGGGCCAGCCGGCGGGACCATCCGTGCCGGCGGCATACTCGTCGAGGGGCACGCGGCCCTCGCGCCAGGCGTCGATCACGGGCTGCACGATGCGCCAGCACTCCTCGGCCGCGTCGCCGCGCACCGAGAGCGTCGCATCGCCGTCGAGGATGCCCGAGAGCACTTCGGCATAGGCCTTGAGGATCCCCTCGCCGAGGTCGGCGACCAGCGGAGCGCGCTCGAGCTCGAAGGCGTCGCCGTCGCCCGAGACGTTGAGGTCGAGCTCCATGCGGTCGGGGCCGAGCGAGAACCGCAGCACCGAGGGAGCCGTGCTGCCGGTGAGACCCTTGGCGAGGTGCCGCACGGGCCGGAATCTGACGACGACCTCGCGCTCGGCGTCATCGAGCGCCTTCCCCGACCGGAGGGTGATCGGCACGCCGCTCCAGCGGACGTTCCGCACCTCGCACGTCATCTCGGCGAGGGTCTCGGTCTCGCGAGCGGGGTCGACCCCGGGCTCGTCCGCGTACGCCGGGTAGGCGCGGCCCTGAACGGTGCCGGCGGCATATCGCGCGCGGCGGGAGGAGGCGACCGGATCGTCGTCCCAGACGTGGGTCGCCCGCAGCACGGCACTCGTCGCCTCGCGGAAGTCGACCTCGTCGAGGGAGGCGGGGGGCTCCATCGCGACGATCGCGAGCACCTGCAGGAGGTGGCTCTGGATCATGTCGGCGAGCGCCCCGGCGTGGTCGTAGTACCCGGCGCGACCCTCGAGCCCCAGGGTCTCGTCGTAGCGGATGAAAATCGACTCGATGTGCTCGGCCGACCAGACCGGCTCGAAGACCCGGTTCGCAAGCCGCACACTGATGAGGTTCAGCGTCGTCGACCGCCCGAGGAAGTGGTCGATGCGGAACACCTGCTTCTCGGGCACGATGCGGCGCACCGTTTCGTTGAGGGCCCGCGCGGTCGCCTCGTCGCTGCCGAACGGCTTCTCGAGCGCCAGGATGAGCCCCGCGGGCACCTCGATCTGCGTGAGGGCCTGGCACGACCGCTCGGCGACGGCCGGCGGAACGGCGAAGTACAGCGCGACGCGTCCCTCGTTGCCGGCGAGGAGCGCGGTGAGATCGGCCGGATTCGTGATGTCGGCCCGGGTGTAGGTGGTCGAGGCGACGGCGTCGAACGCGGCCTGCGAGTCGGTGGTGGCGAACGAGGTCCGGACGACCTCTCGCCAGTGCGCGTCATCCCAGTCGTCCATGCCGGCGCCTCGGAGGTGGATCCGGCGCTCGGGCTCCCGAACGAGCAGCTGCCCGAGCGCGGGGAGCAGCAGTCGCGAGGTGAGATCGCCCGATGCTCCGAGGATGATCAACGTCGTCGAGTCGGTGGTCCCCGCGTCAGCGCTCATGCTCGCCACCCTAGCGACGGCGCCGCCGTCCGGAGAGCGGTTGACGTCGCGTCAACCGCCCTTCCCTCCCGCCGAGGCGGGCGCGGCGGGAGGGAAACGGAGAGAGGGGAAGGGGGGATGCCGGCGGCCCGGCATCCCCCCGCGGCGCTCCGCTTACGCGGCCAGCGCCTCTCGCAGCTTCACGCGGCCCCCCATGCGCAGCAGCGAGTTCTCGTAGATCTTCGCGCCCAGGAGGATCGCCCCGACGCAGGTCGCGGCGAGGATCACCAGCGACAGCAGCGGCTCCCACCACTGCGCCTCACCGAGGAAGAGACGCATGGGCATCCCGACCGGCGCGGAGAACGGCACGTACGACATGATCGTCAGCACGAGCGGGTTGTCGTTGAAGAAGATCACCAGGAAGTACGGCGCCATGACGAGCATCGTCAGGGGTGTGGTCGTCGACCCGATGTCCTCCTGCCGCGAGACCATCGCCGCCGCGGCGGCGAACAATGCGGCCAGCAGCACGAACCCGAAGAAGAAGAACACCGCGAACCACGCGATCGGCGCCCCGAGGCCCTGGAGGAGCGCGGTCTGGTCGGTGACGGTGAGCCCGATCACCGCGACCGCGGCGAGCACGAGGATCTGCCCCATCGCGAGGATGGTGTTGCCGATCACCTTCCCCGCCAGGAGCGCCCGCGTCGGCACGGCCGAGATGAGGAGCTCCACCACCCGGGTCTGCTTCTCCTCCACCACGCTCTGCGCGATCGTTCCGCCGAACAGCGACGCGGCGAGGAGGAACACGATCCCGAAGCCGAGCGCCACGAAGTAGCGGAGGGCCGGGTTGGTCTCATCCGGATTCAGCAACTCCACCGGCGGCACCTGCGCGAGGGTGAGCATGAGCTCGGTGGGGGCGCTCGAGTCGGCGAGGATCGAGAAGCCGAGCGGGGAGGACGGGTCGCCGACGATCGCGGCATCCACATCGCCGTCCTCGACGAGGCGTGCCGCCTCGGCGCGATCGGAGACATCCGTCACCTCGAGGCCGTCGACGCCCTCGACGTACTGGCTCGCGTTGCTCGTGACGGCCACCGGGGTGCCGCTGGTGTTCGCGGCGGAGAATCCGCCCCAGATGACCAGAGCCAGGGCGCCGAGCACGAGGATCGCGGTGGAGATGACGAGGGCCTTGCTGCGCAGCTTCGAGCCGATCTCGCGCTCGGCGACGAGCCAGACGCTCTGCGCGAGGCTCGGCGCGGAAGGAGTGGTGGACGTGCTCACTGGATGACCTCCTTGAAGATCTGCGCGAGGGTGGGATGCTGCGGGGCGAAGCTGGCGACGTCCCCCTGGGTCACGGCGCGGCGAAGGACTCGCTGCGCCGTCTCGTCGGTGTCGACGTCGAAGACCGCGTAGCCGCCGTCGAAGTCGAGCACCGTGACGCCCGCTTCGTCGCGGAGCCAGCCGGCGTCACCCGCCGACACCAGCTCGTACCGCCGGGCCGAGTGCTCGGCGCGCAGCGCGTCGCGGGCGCCGGCGGCACGCACCCGGCCGCCGGCGATGATGACGAGGTCGTCGCAGAGGCGCTCGACGACGTCGAGCTGGTGCGAGGAGAACAGCACGGACGTCCCGGCCGCGGCACGCTGCTGCAGGACACCCGCCACGACGTCGACCGCGAGGGGATCGAGTCCCGAGAACGGCTCATCGAGGATCAGCACCTCGGGCTGATGCACGAGGGCCGCGGCGATCTGGGCCCGCTGCTGGTTGCCGAGTGACAGGGTCTCGACGTTGTCCTCGAGCCGCTCGCCGAGGCCGAGCTCTTCGAGAAGCGCTGTCGCGCGGGCCGTGGCATCGGCTTTGGAGAAGCCGTGAAGGCGCGCGAGGTAGACGATGTGCTCCAGCACCTTCATCTTCGGGTAGAGGCCCCGCTCCTCGGGCATGTATCCGAAGCGGCGGCGGTCGGCGCTCGTCACCGGTGACCCGTCGAGTGCGACGGTACCGGCGTCCTTGGCGAGCACGCCGAGGACGATGCGCATGGTGGTGGTCTTGCCGGCGCCGTTGCCGCCGACGAATCCGGTGAGGCGGCCGGGACGCACGTCGAAGGTGACGTCGTCGAGGGCGCGGCGGCCGCCGTAGGACTTGGTGATGCCTCTCAGCTCCAGCATGGTGCTCCTTCTGGTCAGGACCGGCCGGGATGACATCGACGTTACGGAGACGGATGCCTCGCGACATCCGTCTGCGGGCGGGTTTGCTGCCGCGCGCGTCCTCCCCCTCGCGGGGGACCCCGGGTGTCCGCAGACGTCGGTTGTCAAGCGATCGCCGCCGATTTCCATACTTGGGAATAGATCGGCGAGGCTTGTCCTTGCACGTGAATGGAATGTCCGACGGCGGTCTCCCGCCGGGGGACGCCATCTATGGAGGAGAAGTCATGAGCAACCGCACCATCGGGTACATCGTCGGGAGCATCTCGTCGACCTCGATCAACCGCCGTCTCGCGAAGGCCCTCGAGCGCCTCGCCCCCGAGGGCACGACCCTGGTGGAGATCCCGATCAAGGACCTGCCGTTCTACTCGCCCGATGTCGACGCCGACTACCCCGAGATCGCCCGCGACTTCAAGCGCGCGATCGAAGAGGTCGACGGCGTGATCGTCGTGACCCCCGAGTACAGCCGCTCGATCCCCGGTGTGCTGAAGAACGCACTCGACTTCGCCGCGCGTCCGTGGGGGAAGAACTCCTTCAACGGCAAGCCCGTCGCCATCATCGGCACGTCGCAGGGCGGCATCGCCACCGCTGCCGCGCAGCAGCACCTGAAGGCGATTTTCAGCCACCTGAACGCCCCGACGCTCGGTCAGCCCGAGGGCTACGTGCAGACGACCCCGGGTCTGTTCACCGAGGCCGGCGAGGTCACCAACGACGAGACCGCCGCGTTCCTCGTCAGCTACCTCGAGGCTTTCGAGGTGCTGGTCGACCGTTACGCCCGCGAGCTCGCCGCGGCCTGACATCCGCGTCTTCGAGAGCCCCGGTTCCGCGTCGGCGGGCCGGGGCTCTCGGCGTTCGGGGGATCCCGCGCCGTCAGGCGAGGCCGTGCCGGTGGGCGTACACGACCGCGGCGACCCGGTCGCGCGCGCCGAGCTTCTGCAGCACGTTGGAGACGTGGGTCTTCACCGTCGCCTCCCCGATGTACAGCCGCTCGGCGATCTCGGCGTTGCTCAGCGCCTGCGCGACGAGACGCAGGACCTCGGCCTCCCGCTCGGTGAGCTCGACTGCCGGGGCCGTGGGGGTCGGCGCCGATTCAGAGGCGGGGTTTCGGTCGAGACGCGTCGTTCCGGCGGCGGAGAGCCCTCCGCTCGGCCGACTCTCCTCCCGCGGCACGAGTGAGGCGGCGGGCGCGCCACCCGCGAAGCGCTGGATGACCCGCCGGGTGACCTCCGGCGCGAGGAGCGCATCCCCGGCAGCGGCGACCCGCACCGCGTGCACGAGCTCCTCCGGCCCGGCGTTCTTCAGCAGGAACCCGCTCGCCCCCGCCGACAACGCCTCGAAGAGGTAATCGTCGCGGTCGAAGGTCGTGACGATCAGCACCGCGGCGTCCACCGCCGCGCCGACGATCGCGCGGGTCGCCGCGATGCCGTCCATCCCGGGCATCTGCACGTCCATGCAGATGACGTCGGGGGAGAGGACGGATGCCGCGGCGACAGCCTCCTGCCCGTTCGCGGCCTCTCCGACCACGGTGACGTCGTCCTCCGCCTCGAGGATCATCCGAAAGCCCGCGCGCATCACCGCGTGATCGTCGACGAGGAGGACGCGGATCGGCCGCGGCGACGCATCCGTCTCCCTCACGCCGGCACCTCCGCACCCCGCGCGGCGGACGCCACTGGCACCGGCACCTGCGCCCGGACGCGGAAGCCGCCACGCGGGCGCGGCCCGGCATCGAGGGTGCCGCCGGAGGCGGCCGCTCGCTCGCGCATGCCGACGAGACCGAGACCGGGGCGGATCACCGAGGCGACACGGCCGGTGCTGGTGACTTCGAGCTCCACGGCATCGGCACCGTAGCGAAGCCGCACATCCGCCGCCGCATCGGGCCCCGCATGCCGCCGGGCGTTCGTCAGCGCCTCCTGCGCGATGCGGTAGAGGTTCACCTGCACCATGTCGGGCACCGTGACGGGGTCGCCGATGACCGAGAGCGTCGTCGGCAGGCCGTTGGCCGACGCGTGCGCGACGAGAGCGTCGAGCTCGGCGAGGGAGAGCGTCGAGGCATCCGTCGTCCCGGCTTCAGGCGTGCGGAGCGTCTCGAGAAGATGGCGCAGTTCCTCGAGGGCCGAACGGGCGGATGTCTCCACCCCGGCCAACGCCGCACGGGCGGCATCCGGATCCTTCTCGATCACGGCACGCGCCGCGCCGGCCTGGACCCCCATCGCCGACACGTGATGGGCGACGACGTCGTGGAGCTCGCGCGCGATGCGCACGCGATCGAGGGCGACGGCCTGTGCCGCGGTGCGCTCGCGCTCGCGCTCCAATTCGGCGGTGCGCAGCTCGAGGGCGCGACGCTGCAGCGCCGAGGCATATGCCCGATCGCCCATGTAGTAGGCGCCGCCGAAGAAGGCGGCGTTGACGAGGAACTGGATCAGCATGAATGCCACGAAGGGGGAGAAGAGCCCCTCACGCGAGAACCCGTCGTCGGTCGGCGACGTCGCCGATTGGAAAGTCGTGACGAGAAGCCAGAGGAACATCCCCACGATGATGAGAACGCGCACGATCATCGCGCGCCGCCGGTCGTTCACCCACGCGCCGACGGTGTAGAACGCGATGAAGACGGCGATGTTGCCGACGTAGATCTCGGGGATGCGCACACTCACGCCGACGAAATACGCCAGAGACACTGCCACGGCGACGACCTCGGGGAACCGCCGGCGCAGGGCGAGGGGGAGCGTCAGCGCCGCGCCGTAGAGGAGCGACCACTGGATCTCGGCGGTGTCGGTGCCGTAGACGCCCGCGACGGAACCGAGGGCGGCGCTGAGCACCGCGCCGATGAACAAGCCGCCCGCGAGCCACAGGTCCGAGCGGACCTCGCGGGGCGTGGCCGGTCGCCGCGCCAGGGCAGCAGAAGTGTCGGACATGCTTCCACGGTAGGGCGAGCGCGAAGGGGCGGCATCCTCCCTGAGGCGGAAGCGGCGGATCCGCCGCCCGGGGGAGGCGCGGCGGACGACGAGCTCGGTGGCATCCGCGCCCTTCGGGACGCCGAGCCGCGCCTGTCGCTCAAGCCGGCGCGGTACCTGGCGGCGCAGCTGCGCGGCTGACGGCTCGCCGTCCCAGCCGCTGCTAGCGTGCGGCGGGTGAGCGAACAGCAGATCGAGGAGCCGGCGGCGGCGGAGCGCGCGGTCCCGGTCGGGGTCGTCATGGTCGGGATGTCGCTGGTGGTGTGGTGGCCCGCGTTCACCCTCGGCGCGTGGGGCGATCTCTTCTTCGACCAGCTGCTGACCCTCTGGGCCGCGTCGACGGCGGCCCTGGTCTTCGTGCTCGTGGAGCGGAAGCCGGTCGGCGCGAAGCTCGGGCGGGCGCTGCTCCTCCTCGTCCCGTCGTTGTGGATCGTGCTTTCCTTCCTCTTCAGCGAGGACGAGGGAAACCTCGCGGTTCTGCTGGTGGCGCTGAGCGGGGTTCTCGTCCTGGTGCTCGCGCTTCCCTTCACGATGTGGGTGCTGGTGCGGATCGTCTGGCCCGACTTCAGCTCCTTCACCCAGCGGGGCACGCGATGGCTGATCCTCGGCGTCGTGGGCGGGATCGCCCTCGTCTCGTTCCTCCTCGGCGTGTTCCAGTCGGAGTGGCTCTACTGCGAGGACTTCGCCATCGGCGGCAACTCCGAACCGTCCGGGTGCACGCCCGAGCCTCCTGGACTCGAATAGCCGGCGACGCGGAAGGCCCCCGCCGGAGCGGGGGCCTTCCACTGCCGCACTCAGCGGTCGGTGGTACGGGTGTCGCCCTCGAGTTCGACTTCCTCGCGGCGGACGTCGGCGTCGACACGCTCGGTGTCGGTGACGCTCTCGGTCCCGAGGCGCACCCGCTCGACGGGGACGGTCTCCTTGGCGATCACGGGGCGCTCCTCGGTCAAGACGACCTCGTGCTCCTCCTCGCTGATGTCCGGGCCGGAGAGGGCGTCGCCGACGTTCCCGTCGGTGATCGGCTCGCGCTCGAGGCGCACTTCCTCGCGGGTGACCGGCACGTCGACGGTCTCGTGCTCGGTGACGACGTACTTGCGCAGCCGCGCACGGCCGGTCTCCACGCGCTCGGTGCCGACGTGCAGCTGCTCCTCCGAGCGGGTCATCGCGTCGTCGGTGTTCGGGCCCGACGTGTCGTACCCGGCCGACCGGTCGACGCCGGTGGTGGTGTCGCGGTCCGCCGTGTCGGCGAAGCCGTCGGTGCGGGACTCGGAGAACCCGCCGTTCCCGGCGTGGCCGGCGCCCGAAGTCGCTCCCCCGTTCAACTCGTAGTAGTCGTAGAGCCGCGACTCCTCGGCGGCGGAGAGCTCGGCGTCCGTGTCGATGCGGGGCGCATCTTTGATGAACTCCTTGGTGTACGGCACGCGCAGCCCCTCGTCGGTGGCGTCGGCCTGCTCGAGCGGCACGAACGACTCGGAGGTGCCGAAGAGGCCGGTCGAGACCGTCGCCCAGTTCGGGCGCCCGGTGTCGGGGTCGACGTACACCTGCCCGACCGTTCCGATCTTGTGGCCGTCCGGGTCGGTGACCTTGCCGCCGATGAGGCCGGCGATGTTCTGCTCAGTGATCATGTCGATTCTGCCTTTCGCTTGTGGGGGGAATTGCTGGCGAGAGGATGTGGGGGAGCTGACGGATCAGCGGCCGAGGCCGACGCGGTCGACGCGGCGGTGATAGCGCATCCCGGCGATACCGCCGAGGATGGCGCCGAGCAGCGTGACGACGGCGGCGCCGATGGCGGTGAGGATGCCGGTGGTGGTCGCGGTTTCGGGCGTCACCGGGATGCGGGGGAAGCCCTGGAGGTTCGAGAGGATGTCCCACTGCGAGCCGGCGATCGCCGTGATGATGGCGACGACGACCGCGATGACGATCGCCCAGATCCACACGGCGATACCCTGCTTGGCTCCGCTGAAACGCGCCATCCGGCCCGCGACGTATCCGCCGGCGAAGTAGGAGATCAACAGGACCAGACCGATGACGATGGCGCTGACGATTGTGACGGCGCCGGTGTTCTGGGCGGCGGCGTCGGCCGCCTCGTCGACGCTCGCACCGCTGTTGACGCCGACTGCGGCGCCGATCGCGGCGACGAGAGCGGTCAGCAGAACGGTGGTGCCCATGGCGGTGAGCCAGCCGAAGAAGGCCGATCCGAACTTGAAGCCGCCGAACTCCGCCTTCTCGCGCTCGTGGACGTCGTTGCGGAGAGTGTGGTTTCCGTCGACGGCGACGGCGGCGCCATCGGAGTCGGCGTCGTAGACGGGTGCCCCGGGGGTGCGGGGATCGGTTCCCCCATTGCTGGTGCTCATGTCTCGACGGTAGGCAACGCTCGGGGTGCTTCGGGGGGTGGTTGCCTGCAGGCGCCGCAGCGCGTACAGTTCGCCCGTTGCTTACAGTGTAAGCAGCCGGATTACTGCGTCAGTTGCTGGTTCAGTCGATCCAGGAGCGCCTCGAGTGAGATCTCGAATTCCTCCGCGGCGCGGTCCTCACTGAGGAGGGGCCGCAGTCGCCGCACTTCGGGTGCGGCGTCGAGGCTCATGTGCCCGTCGCCCTCGGGAAGGTCGGCGTCGCCTTCGTCGAGCGGCTCTTCGGCAGGCGCGGTGTCGGCGCCCCGGACGGCGGACTCGAGCAGGAGCTGACCGAGGAGGAAACTGCTGAAGGCGCGATAGGCGCCGACTGCCTGCTCGTCGCTGAAGCCGTGCCCGAGGAGGGTCGCGAGGAAGCTGTCGACCACCTCGACGCTGCGCAAGGGCGGACGAAGCCACGGTGCCGCCGGATGCCGCGTCGCCACGAGCGGGAAGGCCCGCGGATGCTCGACGGCGATCCGGCGGACGCGGTGGGCGACGGACTGAAGGAACCCCTGCCAGTGCTCGGTGAGCCCCTCATCGAGGTCGGCGGTGAGGTCGCGCATCAGCAGCGCGACGACTCCCTCGAGGAGGTCCTCCCGCCCATGCACATGCCGGTACAGCGACATCGCCTCGACCCCGAGCTCCTGGGCGAGAGTCCGCATCGACAGCGCCGATGCGCCCGACCGGTCGATCTGTTCGAGCGCTGTCTGGATGATGAGATCCCGGCTGAGTCGTCCCCCGACGCCCGCCGGCCGCTGCTTTCCTTTCCCCGCCATGCCCCCATCCTCCTCCTCACGGAGCCGACGAGTCTCCGGAGCGCCCACGCTCCTCGCCGTCAGGACGGCCGCACGTCGCCGTAGAACTGCCCGTGATAGCCGTGCAGCACGGGATGCGGCAAGACGGCGCGAGCGATCTCGGTGAAGGTCGAGGCATCCAGCACCAGCAGGAAGGATGTCTCCGCCTCGGCATCGAGCACGACCGAGAGCACCACGCCGTCGTCTTCCGCCTCGCGGCCGGGTCGCCCCACGAAAACGCCCTCGCCGGGGAAGCAGCCCTCCTCGCGCCAGACGGCGGTCTCGCGCCGAGCGACGTCGATCTTCACCAGTCGGTCGTAGAAGCCCGGGCCGTCGCCGAGTCCGACCCCGTACACGAATCGGTGGTCGGGCCGCGTGTTCATCCGGGCGTAGTCCAGGCTCGGCAGCTCGATCGGCGTCGGGGACAGCTCCTCGCCCGTCACCGGGCCCGCGCCGCCCGCGACCGGAAGGCGGAACCGGCGGAGAGTTCCGGGAGGGATGCGGGAGTCCGGCTCCTCGAGGCGATGGAGGTAGAACGCCTCGATCACCGACGAATCGTCGTACCCGACGAGATCGACGACGACGTCGTCACCGTCGTCGAACGCGTTGACGTGGTGGAACGCGAAGAAGGCCGGCCCCCGCAGCGTCCGCACGTGGGCGCCGCTGTGTCGGTCGAAGATGTGGAACCGCGTGCCGCGCTCGGGCTTCCACCGGAAGTTCTCGATGTAGGGCTTCAGCCACAGCAGGAGCGACAGGGGGTTCACGACGAGTGGGAACTCGGCGAGCACCAGGTAGCGCTCCGACATGCCGAACGAATGGATGTATCCGGGTTCGCCCACCCGCCGTCGAGCGAGCGTCGTGGGGGTCGCGCCCGGAGTGGTGGTGTCGAGATGACGGAACACGTAGTGGCTCGAGGCGTTGAACCGGGTCACGAGGTTGATGGCCTCGCCCCGCTCCTCGTCGAGCTGGGGGTGGACGGTGGTGATGCGGCCGAAGTTCGAGTCGTCCCACCCGGTCACTCCCACCGTCTTGAGGGTCACCGGGTCGAACTCCACCTGGATCGGCGTCTCGGCGAGCGCGAGGAACTTCTCGGCGACTTTGGCGATGTTGACCTTGGCGCTGTCGGTCGGCTTCGGATCGAACACCGCCATCGCGCGGGCGAAGAGGGATCGGCACGGGTCGGTGGCGAACTCCGGAAAGGCGATCTTTCCCTCGTCGCGCGCCGCGCGGTAGGACTCGGTCTCGAGGAAGCGGTTCTGGTACGACACCCGTCCGCCCGCGACCGTGAAGCGGTGGAGCATCGCCAGGCCGTCGAACCAGTGCCGGTAGCGACGCTCGCCGACCTGGAAGGTGCCGGGTCCATTGCGAAGGAGCGACCCCTCGAGCCAATCGGGGAGGGTTCCCTGCACCGGCACGTCGTCGATCGCGACCTCGGGGCTCTCGCCGAACCCCGACTCGAACCCCAGCGAGGTCGTTCCGCCGCTCACGTGGGCACCTCGTCGACCAGGCGCGCGGGATCGGCTCCGCCCGGACGATCGACGCGGACAGCGCCGTACTCCTCGGTGATCAGCCGGGCGGCGATCTTTCCCGACGCGATGACCGCGGGCACACCGGCCCCGGGATGGGTTCCGGCCCCGACGAGGTACAGGCCGCGCACCGCGCGCGAACGGTTGTGAGGCCGGAACCAGCCCGATTGGAACAGCGTCGGCTGCAGCGAGAATGCGGCGCCCCGGGGCGTTTCGAGCACATCGCGGAAGTGCTCGGGGCCGATGGCGTGCTCTGCGACGAGGTGCGACGACAGGCCAGGGAGGAATCGTTCGTCGAGGGTGTCGAGCACGATCCTCCGCACCCGCGCCGCTTCGTCGGCCGCGGCGTCGGCGGAGCGCTCGCCCCGGGCGGGGAGCGGCGGTGCGGCGACCAACACGTAGAGCGCCTCGCATCCGGGCGGCGCCACCGACGGGTCGGTGCGGGTGGGCACGTGCACGTACAGGAACAGATCGTCGGCGGTGAGAGCGTCGCCGGCACCGAGTCCGCGCGATCGTGCGCCGAACACCCGCCGCATCACGCGGCGCGCGTTTCCCCCGAGGAGCAGGTTGTGATGAGCGAGAGCGGTCTCGGGCCAGGTGCGGTCGGCGCCGAAGTACAGCACGTGCAACGACATGCTCGGGATGCTGCGCCGCAGCCGGAACCGCGGACCCGCCACCTGCGGCATCCCGGCGAGGAGCCGCTCGTAGGTCGCGCCGGGGTCTGCGCCCGACACCACGACATCCGCCTCGATCTCCGACCCGTCGACGAGACGCACCCCGGTCACGCGGCCGCCCTGAACGAGGATCCGGTCGACTTCGGCGCTGCAGCGGATGCGGCCGCCCAGGCGCTCGACGAGGTTCCCGAGCGCCTCGACCAGGGCGCTGGTGCCCCCGATGGCGTAGTGCACGCCCCAGCGCCGCTCGAACTCGACGATGAGCGCGTACAGCGAGGGGGTGCGGGCCGGGTCGCCGCCGATGAGAAGCGGGTGGAAGGCCAGCGCCCGTCGGAGGAAGGGGTCTCGCACGGTGCTGTTGACCAGCCGCTGCATCCCGAGCGCCGCGCCGTGTCGGAGGAGGTAGGGGAGCATCCGGAGCATCACCGTCAGCTGCATCATCGGGCGCTCGGTGTAAGGGTAGAAGGCGTCGAAGATCGCGCTGATCCGTCTCTGCAGCCGATCGAAGCCCGACGCGTCGGCTGGGCTCCGCCGCACGACTTCGTCGCGGAAGTCCGCCACCGACGCGCGGAAGTCGAACCGGCCGCCGGACGCGTCGAACGCGCGGTAGAACGGGTCGAGGGGCACGAGCTGGACGTGGTCTTCGAGGCGTTCCCCAGCCAGCGCGAAGAGCTCCTCGAACATGAACGGCGCCGTCAGCACCGTCGGACCGCCGTCGAACCGGAACCCGTCGACGTCGTACCGGTAGGCGCGCCCGCCGATGCGGTCGCGCTTCTCGAGCACCGTGACGTCGTGTCCGGCAGCGGCCAGCCGCGCCGCAGCCGAGAGACCTCCGAAGCCGGCGCCCACGACGACGACGCGCGCGCCCCCCTCGGTCACCGGCAGACGCTCGGTGCGACGCGCACCACGACCAGCGAGGTCGTGGCCGCGGCCACGCCTCTTCCCCACCCGCGGGAGGTCCCCCGGGCTTCTGACACGCTCCCCATTGCGCTCCTCCTTCGAGGATGTGGGGCTAGCATACGGCTCCGCCGAGCGGCGGAGGGTCGTCGGATCCCGGGTTCGAGGTCAGCCGAAGATCATCGGCCGGTCGTCGTCCTCCTCCACCGGAACCCCCAGGTCGAGGTCGACCACCACGGGCACGTGGTCGCTCGGTGCCTCACCCTTGCGCTCGTTGCGGTGGATCTGCGCTCCGGTGACCTTCTCGGCGAGGCCCGCCGACCCGAGGACGAAGTCGATGCGCATCCCCTCGTTGCGCGGGAACTTCAGGCGCTTGTAGTCCCAGTAGGTGAATCCGGTGGGAATGAGCGGGCGGACGACATCCGTCATACCCGCCGACTTGAGCGCCGCGAACGCCTCGCGTTCGGGCGGCGAGACGTGCGTGGAGAACCCGACGACGACGGCCGGTTCGCCGTTGTCGGCGTCGGTGGGCGCGATGTTGAAGTCGCCGACGAAGGCGAGGGGAAGTGCCGGATGCGCGGCGAGGGTGTCGCGCGCGTACTGCTCGAGCGCGGCGAGCCAGTGCAGCTTGTAGTCGTAGTGCGGGTCGCCGAGGGCGCGGCCGTTCGGCACGTAGAGACTCCAGACCTCGACCCCGTCGATGCGCGCACCCAGCGCGCGGGCCTCCTGCGGGGCATCCGGTCCCTCGTGCCCCTTCTCGAATCCGGGCATGCCGGGGAAGGCGGTGCGGACGTCGTCGATCGGCTTCCTGCTCGCGATCGCGACGCCGTTCCACTGCGAGAAGCCGTGCGCCTCGACCTGGTAGCCCGCCTCTTCGAACCGCTCGTACGGGAACTGGTCGGCCTTGCACTTGATTTCCTGCATCGCCAAAACGTCGATGCTCTCGCGGGCGGCGAAGTCGACGATGCGGTCGACGCGGGCGCGGATGGAGTTGACGTTCCAGGTGGCCAGGCGCATGCCTCCAGCGTAGATCGGGGCGACCACGACGCCGGCAGTCGACCCTTGTCGGGGTCGGAGCACCCTGGCATGCTCGTCGGCAACCTTCGAAAGGGGTACGACATGCGCAAACCCGCGCTCGCGCTCGCCGCCACCGCGGCGGCACTCCTCATGCTGACCGTCGCGTCGCCGGCTCAGGCGATCACCGACGGGGTTCCCGACGGCGACGGACACCCCGAGGTCGGTCTGATGATCGCTCAGGACGCCGACGGCAACCCGCTGTGGCGCTGCAGCGGCACGCTCATCTCCCCGACGGTGTACGTCACCGCGGGGCACTGCACCTTCGGCGCCGAGCACGTCGAGGTCTGGTTCGAGGACGATCTCGAGCCCGACCCGAGTGTCTACGGCTACCCCTTCGACGGCGAAGTGGCCGGAACCCCCTATACGCACCCGCAGTACGACGACGCCGCCTTCTACCTCTACGACCTCGGCGTCGTCGTCCTCGACGAGCCCGTCGTGCTCGACCGCTACGGGTCGCTCCCGACGCTCGACCAGCTCGACGGCTTCGCCAAGAAGACCAAGAAGGATGCGACCTTCACCGCCGTCGGCTACGGCCTGCAGAAGAGCTTCCCCGACGCCGCGTCCTGGAAGGATCAGGCGCTTCGCACGCGGTACGTCTCGTATCCCAAGCTCATCTCGATCAACACCGGGTACACCGGCGACGGCTCATTGATCCTGTCGAACAACGCCAACACCGGCGGCACGTGCTCCGGCGACTCGGGCGGGCCGAACTTCCTGGGCGACTCGACGGTGATCGCCGGCGTGACATCGTTCGGCAAGAACAGCACCTGCGCCGGGACCGGCGGTGTGTACCGCATCGACCGGGCCGACGATCTGGCGTTCATCAACCAGTTCCTCGGCTGATCAGCGAGGGTGCGGGGTGGCGGTCACGCGTCAATAGACTCTTCGTCGTGACCGCCGCCTCCACGCCCGAACTCGAAGCAGACCGGCAAGCACTCATCGCCCTCATCACGCAGGAGGCGGTGTTCCACGGCGACTTCACGCTCTCCAGCGGCAAGAAGGCGTCCTACTACGTCGACATGCGCCGCCTCACGCTCGACCACCGGGCCGCCCCGGCGATCGGGCGCATCATGCTCGACCTCGTGCGCACGGGGCTCGGCCCCGCCGCCGATGATGTGGTGGCGGTCGGTGGCCTGACCCTCGGAGCCGACCCCATCGCGAACGCGGTGCTGCACGAGTCGGTGCGTTCGGGTCGACCGCTCGACGCGTTCGTCGTGCGCAAGGAGCCGAAGGATCACGGCCGAGGGCGGCAGATCGAAGGGGCGGATGTCGCAGGCAAACGGGTCGTCGTCGTCGAGGACACCTCGACCACCGGGCAGTCGGCGCTGAAGGCCGTCGAGGCGCTCCGGCGCGAAGGGGCGGAGCCGGTCGCGGTCGCGGTGATCGTCGATCGCAAGACGGGGGCGCAGGATGCCGTCGAGGCTGCCGGTCTCCGGTGGCTCGCCGCGATCGATCTCGACGACCTGGGGCTCGCCCCACAGTAGGTGCGCGCTACCCGCCGTCCCCGTCGCGCGGGCCGCGACGCCGCGACCGGACGAGCTGCCACAGCAGCACCACGAGAGTCCCGGCGACGATCACGGCGCTGGTGAGGAGGAGCAGCGTCTGCTCGGTCTCGCTGATCATGGGCGCTTTCCCTCCGCCGCATCCGCGACGATCTTCGCGATCCGTGCCGCCCGGGTCTCGGGCCGGCGCGCGGTGTCGACCTGCGTGATGCCGAACTTGCGGGATGACGGCGGGAAGCCGTCCCAGTTGGCTCGTGCCTCCGGCGACGCATCGAGGGCCGCCGCGAGGTCGTCGGGCTCCCTCAGCGCCTCGGCGTTGTCGAGCACCGACCACGAGCCGTTCGCCTTCGCCGCCTCGATCGCGCGGATGCCCGCCTCTTCGAGGAGTCCCTCGGCCTCGAGCCGCGCGACGCGCGCCTTGTTCGTCGCCGCCCACCCGCTCGTCGGCCGCCGCGGGGCGAACCACAGGCCGCTCATCCGCTCGTCGAAGACCCGCACCGGCCCGTCGACCCAGCCGAAGCACAGCGCCTGCACGATGGCGTCCTCGTACCCGATGAGCTCGAGGCCGGAGCCCGGCCGCGGCCGCACGAGCCAGGCGCCCTTCGAGGTGCGGTGGTTCTCCGCGAGCCATCCGCGCCACGCCGCCGCATCGGCGGCCATCACCCGTTCGCCGTCGTCCAACGCCCCCATGTTTAGATCCCCTCGGGCATCTCCGACTCGACCGGCTCGGGCGCCACGAGGTCGGCGACGGAGTCGACCACCTCGTCGGGCCGGAACGGGTACCGCTCGATCTCGGTCTGGTCGCTGATGCCGGTGAGGACGAGCACCGTGTGGAGGCCCGCTTCGATGCCCGCCACCACGTCGGTGTCCATCCGGTCGCCGATCATGCCGGTCGTCTCGGAGTGGGCGCCGATGCGGTTCAGCGCCGATCGGAACATCATGGGGTTCGGCTTTCCGACCACGTAGGGCTCTTTGCCGGTGGCCCGCGTGATGAGGGCGGCGAACGAGCCGGTCGCCGGTACCACGCCCGAAGGGGTGGGGCCGGTGGCATCCGGATTCGTGATGATGAAACGGGCGCCGGCGTTGATGAACCGGATGGCCTTCGTGATCGCCTCGAAGGAGTACTGCCGCGTCTCGCCGACCACGACGTAGTCGGGCTGGGTCTCGGTGATGATGTATCCGGCTTCGTGGAGCGCGGTCGTGAGCCCGGCCTCGCCGATGACGAAGGCCGTGCCGCTCGGCAGTTGCGAGCGCAGGAAGTCCGCCGTGGCGAGGGCGGATGTCCAGAGTCGATCCTCGGGAACGTCGAGGCCGGATTGGGCGAGCCGGGCGCTGAGGTCGCGGGGCGTGAAGATGGGATTGTTCGTCAGCACGAGGAACGGCGTGCCCTGATCGCGCCACTGAGCGAGGAGCTCGGCGGCGCCGGGAATGGGGCGGTTCTCGTGCACGAGCACGCCGTCCATGTCGGTAAGCCAGCATTCGATGTCGGCGCGGGTCCGCATACGGCCAGCGTAGCCGTGCGCCCTTGCGCGGGACGTCGTACTGTCGAGGGATGACCACCCCCGAGTGGGACCCCGAAAACCTCCCCGACCTCACCGGGCACACGTACCTCGTGACCGGGTCGACGGCGGGCCTGGGGTATTTCGCCTCGGAGCAGCTCGTCCGGGCGGGCGCGCGGGTGATCATGACGGGGCGCAATCCGAACCGGCTCGTCACGGCTCGAGCGGCGGTGGAGAGACGAGTGCCGGATGCCGCGAGCGTCGGCCCCACCGAGACACTGCTCCTGGACACCAGCAATCTGGGCTCTGTGCGGGCGGCCGCCGCCACCGCCCGGGCGCGCGGACGCATCGACGGCCTGCTGCTCAACGCCGGCATCGTCCATGCGCCGCGCACCCGCGAGACGACCTACGGCGGCAACGAAGTCGTCTTCGCGACCAACGTGCTCGGCCACTTCGCGCTCGCCGGCGCCCTGCTGACCGCGCTCTCCGCGGCATCCGGTCGGATGGTCTGGGTCGGAAGCCTGTCCACCGCGATATCGCCGTACGACCCGGTCGACCCGCAACTGGTCGAGGGCTACTCGCCGTGGCGGGCGTACGTGCAGTCCAAGATCGCCACGAGCGCCCTCGGGTTCGAAGCCGACCGGCGCCTCCGAGCCGCGGGCGTGCCCGTGTCGAGTGTGGTGGCGCACCCGGGCTACGCGATCAGCGGACGCACCCCCGGAATCCACGGCGTCAATCAGCCGTCGCGCTGGTCGCGGTTCGTCGACAACCTGCAGGCACCGGTGACGCAGTCCAAGGAGGATGGCGCGTGGCCGCTCGTGCGGGCGCTCGCCGACCCCGTGGTCAATGGCGGGGAGTTCTGGGGGCCGCGGGGCCTCGTCCGTGGTCGTCCCACACGCCAGCGTCCGTCACGGATCACGCGGAACACCGAGATCGCCGAGCGGTTGTGGCGTTTCTGCGAGGAGACATCCGGCATCCACTGGCCCTGACCGGGGCCGCTGCCGTCCCCTGTGCCGCAGCTTCGCCAGCCCGGTTCCCGGTCCTCTCCTCGACCCTTGCGCTGTCCTCCGCCGAGAAACCACTTCTGCGCCGAGACCCACCGCCTCGCCGCGAGGTTTCGGCGGCGATGTGGTTTCTCGGCGAGGAGCGGTCTCAGGCGGTCAGCCACACCGCGTCCGCCGCGCCGTCAGGGAGCGCGAACGGCGTGCCGCCATCGACCGAGACCGTGGCTAGCGCGCCCACCTCGACCTCGTGCCCGACGGCGACACCCGCGGCGTCGAGTGCTCGCAGCAGATCGGGGTCGCGGTCGCTCACCCGAAGCACCCGTCCGCGGTGCCCGACCGGCGCTGCGGCGAGGAGCACGAAGGGCTCACGGTGCACCCGCCCCGAGGCATCCGGAATCGCGTCGCCATGCGGGTCGAACCGCGGGTGTCCGAGGCGCTCGTCGATGCGGGCGAGCAGCCGGTCGCTGACGGTGTGCTCGAGCACTTCGGCCTCATCGTGCACCTCGTCCCAGGTGTAGGCGAATTCGCGCACGAGCCAGGTCTCGATGAGACGGTGGCGACGGATCGTCGCCGCGGCGCGGCGCTCACCGGCCTCGGTGAGCGAGACCGGACCGTAGGGCCGGTGGGTGACGAGTCCCTGGGCGGCGAGCTTCTGCACCATCTCCGTGACGCTCGAGGGGGCCAGCCCGAGCACCGCGGCGAGTTGCGACGGGGTGATGCGGGCGTCCTGCCACTCGGTGTGGTGGTAGATCGTCTTCAGGTAGTCGTCGACGGCGGGGGAGGCCACGGTTCCAGGCTATCCAGGCTCACGCCGGGCGTAGCCGTCGCGCGAGGCGCCAGACGTTCCCCCACGATCCGCCGTCGTGCTCGAGGGAATCCAGGGTGGCGACGGCGAGGGCGAGGCCGCGCCCCGACTCGGCGTCTTCGCCCGGCATCGACACCGCCCGCAGGTCGATGATGGCCGGGTCGGCGTCATCCGTGAACGTAGCGCGCAGGGCGTCGCCGTCGACCGTGAGCTCCACCGAGACCGAGATCGGCTCCCGCGCACGAGCGTGCTCGACGATGTTCGTGGCGATCTCGCTCACCGCCAGGGTGAACAGCGTCCGGTCCTCCTCCCCGACGCCTGCGCCGGTATCGCTCCGCCACAGCCGGTCGAGCCCCGCGTGCACCTCCTCGATGAGGTCGTCGTCTGCCCGCCCCTCGATGCGGAGGCCCTCACCGCTCATCGAACGCGGCTTCCGCGGTGGCGTGATCGCGGAGCACGCGATCGAGGTTCGTGAGCTTCAGCACCCGCCGCACCGGCTCGGTGACCCCCGCGATCCGAAGGTCACCGCCGGCGAGCCGCGCGGCCTTCAGCCCGCCGATCAGGGCGCCGAGACCGGATGAATCGACGAACTCGGTCGCCGAGAGATCGACGACGATCCGTGTGCTGCCACCATCGACCAGCTCGGTGATCGCCGATCGCAGGCGCGGGACCCCCGGAGCGGTGAGCCTGCCCTCGAGGTGGATGACCGCGAAGGCGGTGCCGGGGGTGACGGTGAGGTTCACGACGTCTCCTGCCTTTCCAGGGGAGCGGGCGCGCTCGGCCCGCGGTAGAGAGCGGCCTGGATGATGACACTGAGCACCGCCAGGTCGTAGATCACCCAGACCGTGTTGACGAGGGTGCCCGTGCCGTCGGAGGTGCCGCCCATCCCCAGTCGTACCAGACCGATGACGAGGGCGACCACGAGGATGGCGATCGCCGTCAGCTGCGGCCAGATCTGACGCCAGGGCGGACCGCCCTCGGCGCGGCCGTCCTTCTTCGTCACCGCGAAGCTCAAGGGTTGCTTGAGGACGACGTTGCGGAACGCCGTGACGCACGCCGCGATCCACACCGGGAAGAGCGCCAGGGCGTACTGCTGCCCGCGCCAGGTCTTGATCCCCCGCGCGACGACGAGGAAGAGGATCTGGTTGATGATGAAGTACGGCAGGAACCGGGCGAAGAAATCGACGCTCCACGCCGTCACCGGCATCACGCCGAAGATCAGGTAGATCACCGGCGCGGCGAGATAGACCACCGCGGTGAATCCCGACAGGTAGCTCCACATCGTCGCGAAGTACATCAGCCGCTGACCCGCCGACAGGCCCCTCTTCACGAGCGGATTGTCACGGAGCATCACCTGGAGGGTGCCCTGCGCCCAGCGCAGCCGCTGGGTGAGCATCGTCTTGAGGTCTTCGGGTGCGAGGCCGTGCGCGAGGATCTCGTGGTGGTAGACGCTCCGCCACCCCAGGGAGTGCAGCTGCATGGCGGTCGCCATGTCCTCCGTCACCGAGATCGTCGCCATCGGCTGCACCGGCTGCGCTTCGCCGGGCCGGTCGACCCGGAGTGCCTCCAGGAGAGCCGAGACCGACTCCACGGCCCCGAGGGGCGACATCTCGCGGGTCGCGAGGGCGTCGAGCGCGGTGTCGTCGATGACGACGGCGTCGAGCTCGCTGTCGCGCTGCACCGGGAGCTGCGAGATGACGTCGAGATCGGCTTGCAGGGTCGCGAGATCGCGCGAGACCAGACGACGGGATGCCGCGTCGACGGCGCGCTGCACGCCGTAGGTCACTTCGCTGATGGGTTCGCCTCCGGCGATCTGAGCGCGGGCGCGGGCGACCTCCTGGCGGAGTGCGGCGAGCTCGGCACGGACCTCGGGGTCGGCGGAGCGGTCGCGGGCCGACTTCGCCAGCAGGGACTCGGCGGCGCGGAGGGTGCGGGCGGTGGACTGCTCCAGGTCGCGGACATACCCCACGATCCCGAGTTGCATGAGGGCGTCACGGCGGAGCACAGCGTTGGAGCCGCAGAAGAAGGCGGCGTTCCAGCCGTCCTTCCCCTGCTGGATGGGACCGTAGAACAGGGGCGCCTGGCTGCCGAGCGGGTCGGCGTCGTCGACGTTGACGAACCACTGGGGCGTCTGGACGAGCGCGACGTCGGGGTCGTCGGCGAAGTAGCCGAGCGTTCGGTGCAGGATCAGCGGATCGGGCACCTGGTCGGCGTCGAGGATGAGGAGGAATTCGCCGTCGGTGCTCATCAGGGCGTTGTTGAGGTTGCCGGCCTTCGCGTGCCGGGGCTTGCCCGTCCAGTCATCCGATCGTGTGACGTAACCGATGCCGGCGTCGGCGGCCGCCGCCTTCATCTCCGGCCGCGCACCGTCATCGAGGATCCAGGTCTCGTGCGGGTAGGCGATGCGCTGGGCCGCGAGGGCCGTTGCCATCACCATGTCGATCGGCTCGTTGTAGGTGGTGATGAAGACATCGGCGGTCCCCTGGGGCGGGGAGGTCGGCGCCGGGCGTTCCCGGGCGCGCCACATCGTCGCGGCGAAGAGGAAGGTGTCGACGAGGCTGTAGGTCTCGGCGATCACCAGGGGAACTGCGATCCACCACGCCGACCAGTTGATCGAGTCCAGCCAACGCCAGGCGATGTAGTTGACCCCCAGGATCACCGAGGTGAAGGCGAGGATGCGGATCCAGACGAAGCGTGCCGTCATCCGTCCCTCCGGATCACGACGACCGTGACGTCGTCGGGCGCCTGGCGCTCGCCGGCGAGGCGCATCGCCTCGGCGGCCGCGCCCTCGGGTCCGTGTGCGCGCAGGACCTCGGAGACGTGCCCGAAGGGATCGGCGGGGTCGAGCACATCGAGGAGGCCGTCGCTGCAGCATAAGAAGGCATCGCCGGGTTCGAGGTGGACGGTGACGGCGGAGCGCTCGACGTCGAATCCCATGCCGAGGGGGAGTCCTGTCGACCGCAGCCCTTGCCAGCTGCCGTCGCCGCGCAGGACGAAGGCGAGGCTGTGGCCGGCGTCGACGACGGTGACATCGCCCGCGTCCGGGTCGAGCTCGGCGAGCACGGCGGTGACGAAGATGTTGGAGCCGCCGATGTCGTGGAGGAGAAGACTGTCGACCTCCGATACCGCCTGGACGAGGGTGCGGAAGGGCGCGGTCCGCAGCGACGCGCGCACCGAGGCGGCGATGATCGCGGGGCCCGTGCCCTTTCCCATCACGTCGGCGAGTGACATCCGCACCCGTCCCTCGTGCAGGAACCAGTCGTACACGTCGCCCATGAGCTGGCCCGAGGGCGTCGCCGCTGCCGCGAGGGTGTACCCGGGGACGACGGGGGGAGCGGTGAGGAGCGCGCGCTGGACGGATGCCGCGAGGTCGGAGTCCTCCTCGGCCATGAGCTCGTTCTGCACCCACTGGGCCATCTCGACCAGCAGTGCACGCTCGCGGTCGTCGAGGGAGCGGGGCTTGGTGTCGAGGATGCACAGCGTGCCCACGTGCTCTCCACCCGGGGCCTGCAACGGGTGACCGGCGTAGAACCGTAGATGCGGGTCGCCGAGCACGAACGGATTGCCGGCGAAGACGGCGTCGACACTGGCGTCCTCGACGATGTAGGTGTCGCCGTGACGCACCGTGACGTCGCAGAAGGCGCCCTCGCGGGGCGCTTCGTCGCCACCGAGGCCGATCTGCGACTTGCGCCATTGCCGGTCGCGGTCGAGGAGTGTGACGCTGACCATCGGCACATCGAACAGCTCCTGCGCGAGCCGCGTCACCCGGTCCACCCGCTCATCGGGCCCGGTGTCGAGCAGGCCGAGCGCCTCGATGGCGCGCTGGCGCCTCTCGTCGTCGAACATGGCGACCCCCCGTCACACTTTTCGGCGTTCTTCCAGTATGGCCGTCCCGCCGGATCGCGCGAGAGAACGGGGGAACGATTTCCCGGCGCGACGCGCATTAGCCTGAGGCGGTGACCGACGACACCGCCGAGCCGCAGCTGCCGCACGGCGTCGGGCCGTGGCCGGGCGGGCGTGAGGCCTGGCCGGACGACCCGCGCTACGACCTCGAGCTCCTCGCCGCCGGTGACACCCGCAACGTCGTCGACCGCTACCGCTACTGGACGCTCGAGGCGATCGTCGCCGACCTCGACGAGCGCCGCCATGGGTTTCACGTCGCGATCGAGAACTGGCAGCACGACATGAACATCGGCTCGGTCGTGCGCAGCGCCAACGCCTTCCTCGCCGCCGAGGTGCACATCGTGGGTCGCCGCCGGTGGAACCGGCGCGGGGCGATGGTCACCGACCGGTATCAGCACGTGCGCCACCACCAGGATGTCGCCGCCTTCGCCGCCTGGGCGGCCGACGCATCCCTCCCGGTCATCGCGATCGACAATGTGGAGGGCTCGGTCCCGCTCGACCGCGCCGCGCTCCCCGAACGCTGCGTGCTGCTGTTCGGGCAGGAGGGGCCGGGGCTCTCGCCCGAGGCGCTCGCCGCCGCGTCATCGGTCGTGGAGATCACCCAGTACGGCTCCACCCGGTCGATCAACGCCTCGGCGGCAGGTGCCGTGGTCATGTACGAGTGGTGCCGCCGCTGGGCGTCGACCGGCCATTCACCGGAAGCGTGATCCGGAACGTCGATCCTTCCCCGACGACCGACGTCACCGAGACCTCTCCCTGGTGCGCGTGGACGATCTCCTGGACGATGGCGAGACCGAGACCGGTTCCCTGCACGGCCTGGTCCCGAGCGTTCGTCGCCCGGAAGAAGCGGTCGAAGAGGTAGGGCACGTCATCGGCGGGGATGCCCACTCCGGTGTCGGAGACGTCGATCGTCACCGTCGGCCTGCCGTTGGACCCGGTCGCCGACGCCGCCTCGACGCGCACCGAGCCGTGAGGCGGAGTGAACTTCACCGCGTTCTCCACGAGATTGCTCACGGCGCGCTCCAGCTGGCCCTCGTCGCCGTCGACCACTGCCGGGTCGTCGGAGGCGACGCGAAGATCGACGTTCCGGACGTCGGCCAACGGACGCAGCGACTCCTCGATGCGGCGGAGCATCCGTCCGACCGGCACCGGCGCCCGGGACGGCATCGCGTCGCCTGCCTCCAGGCGGGTGAGGAGGAGCATGGTGCCGGCGAGACTCTGCAGTCGACGCGCGTTCCGCTCGGCGACCCGCAGCATGTCCTTCGTGTCCGCGGGGACGGCGTCGTCGTCGAGCACCAGGTCGATGTAGCCCACGATCGAAGTCAGCGGAGTCCTCATCTCGTGACTCATCGTGTCGATCATGGTGCTCTTCGAGGCGTCGAGCTTCTGCAGTTGCCTCACCAGGTCCTCTTGGCCCTCGAGGAGCCGCGCGAGGGTCGCCTGACGCAGCATGACCGACACCGCCGCGAGCGCCACGGTCGCGGCGGCCAGCGCCAGCGCGAACGGGGGCACCGGCGTCTGCGTCGCGACGAGGAGCACGCCGAGACCGGCGAGGACCGCGAAGGCGGGGACCGGGAGTCTGCGCGCGCTCGGGCGGGCGCGGGGCGGGGCGGGTGTGCGGCCGGTCACCCCATCGACCCAGATGGCCGCGCACGCGAGGCCCGCGGTCCAAGCGATGTCGAGCGGAGACCCGGCGCCGTAGACACCGGCATGACTGAGCAGGGCGTACGCGACGTCGGCCCCGGCGAAGAGGAGGAAGCCGAGGACGAGGAACTGCCAGCGGGGCCCGAGTCTCAAGGCGGGCGACGCGGAGACTCCCACGACGGCGGTGATCAGGAGCAGGTCGAACAGCGGGTAGAGGGCGGCGATCGCACCGTCGAGAGTCGTCGCCTCACTCGTCGCGTCGGTGAACACGGGTGCGAGGAGGAGGGCGAGGACGGCCGCGGCGCCGAGGGACGCCACGCCCGCGTCGAAGAGCGCCGACCGCACGGAGCGTCCCGACTGCCGCCGAACCAGCACGAGGAGCGCGGCCATCGTCAGCGGGTAGTACAGCAGGTATCCGAGGTCGGCGAGGGAAGGAGACGGGAGCACTCCATCCGGGCCCATCGCCAGCCCGTAGAAGGTGTCGCCGGCGGCGTTGAAGGTGACTCCCGCTGCCGCGAGGACCACCTCCCACAGACGGAAACGCGTCCGCACCGCGACCAGCCAGAAGACGCCGACGGGTAGCCACTGGGCGGTGATCGACAGCCAGACGTCGATGAGCAGGCTCGCCGGGTCGCCAGGAAGCAGAAGCGCGCCGAAGTAGATCACGTTCACCGCGACGGTCAGCACGATGAGGATGCGGATGGCCCGATCGAGACCCCTGCCCGGGATCGACGGCGGCACGGCGGGACGGGGCTCGTCGGCGCCCGCCGGGGCCGCACCCCCGCCTACTTCCATGGCACCGGCCACGATTCCCCCGCACCACGTCACCCGACTCCGGGGCTCCGCACTTCAGGTCATCGTAGAGCGCGACGACCGGGCACACCGGTGGACAGGCCCGTGGCGACCCGTCGGCGAGCGATCAGGCGCCGCCGGTCATCCAGGCGCGCCCGCGCACGCGACGGCCGAGGGTGACGAGGCGGGCGAGCATGTAGACACCGAAGAATGCGACCGCCAGCCAAGCGAGACCCGCCGCGCCCTCGGGGCGGAGGAGACCGATGAGCACCAGCGCCGGCACGAAGGGCACGAGGTTCACCAGGCCCACGATCGCGAGGAACTTGCCGTCGCCGGCGCCGATGAGCACCCCGTCGAGGACGAACACCACGCCGCAGACCGGCTGCGCGACGGCGAGGACGAGCAACGCGGGCTGGACGAGTGCGGCGACATCCGCATCGCTCGTGAACACCAGCCCGATGACCCCCGACGCCGCGGCGATCAGCGCCCCGACGATCACCCCGAACCACGCGCCCCAGGCGACCGTGCGCCCGAGAACCCGCTGCACGTACGGTTCGTCACCGGCCCCGAGGCCCTTGCCGATGAGCGCCTGCGCCGCGATCGCCAGTGCGTCGAGCGCGAACGCGGCGGCGGAGAAGATGGTGAACGCCACCTGCCAGCCCGCGAGCTCGTCGGTGCCGAGGGTCGTCGCGACGGCGACGGTCGCGAGAAGGGCAGCGCGCAGCGACACGGTGCGGAGGAACATCCAGCCGCCCTGGAGCGCCGAACCCCGGACCCCGTCGCGCTGCGGACGAACGGATGCCGCGTGACGCCGCGCGAGGCGGCCGACGACGACCACATACGCGGCGACCATGCCCCACTGGGCGACGACGGTTCCCGCCGCAGATCCCGCGATGCCCCAGCCGAAGCCGTAGATGAACAGCCAGTTCAGGAGGGCGTTCGCGCCGAAGCCGATGCCGGCGATCCACAGCGGCGTCAGGGTGTTCTGCATGCCGCGGAGGAGCCCCGTGGCGGCGAAGACGATGAGCATCGCCGGGAGGCCCCACATCGAGATGCCGAGGTAGGTCTCGGCGTCGGCCGCCACCTCGGGTGTCGCCCCGAAGACGCCGACGAGGAGCGGTGTCGCGAGCGACCCGGCGAGAGCCAGCACGGCGCCGATGCCGAGGGCGAGCCACATGCCGTCGATCCCGGCCGAGACCGCACGCGAGGGGTCGCCGGCGCCGAAGCGCCGCGCCACCGCCGGTGTCGTGGAGTAGGCGAGGAAGACCATGAGGCCGACGATCGTCTGCAGCACTGCCGAGCCGATCCCGAGTGCGGCGAGCGGAACGACGCCCAGATGCCCCACGAACGCCGAGTCGAGGATGAGGAACAGCGGCTCGGCGATCAGCGCCCCGAGCGCGGGGAGGGCGAGGCGGAGGATGTCGCGGTTCAGCGTCATCCGTCCTGTCTCCCGCTCGGTCACCCTCCGAGGGTAGAGCGCCCCGCCGACCCGTCGCGCACGTCTCCCCCCTCCCCCTTCGCGCGCGAACCCACCCTTTCCGCGCGAACGCACCCTGGAGGAACGCGCGGATGGGGTGGGCTCGGCGGGAAAGGGTGGGTTCGGCCGGACGTTCGGAACGGGGGGCGGGTCGAGCCCGCCGGTCAGCGCCCCATCAGTGACTCGGTGAGCGGGAGGGCGAGGCGCGTGGGCGCGAGGCGCCCGACGACCGAGCCGAACCGGTTCGCCCCGCCCGACACCACGACGGGAGGGGTCCGGCGGGCGTCGAGAGCCCGCATCGCCGTCGCGACCACCTGCTCAGAGGTCTGATACCGGCCGACCTTGGCCTCCTCGGTGCCGACGACGTCGAAGAACTCGGTCTTCGTCGCGCCGGGGCAGAGGGCGGTGACGCGCAGGTTCGTCTCCCGCGTCTCCCACGCGACCGCGGCGGTGAAGCTCCGCACGTACGCCTTCGTGGCGCCGTAGACCGCCATCCCCGGCACCGGCTGGAACGCGGCGGTGCTGGCGACGTTGACGAGCGCTCCGCGACCCCTGGTCAGGTCGGGAAGGTACAGGCGGGTCAGCGCCGTGAGTGCGCCGACATTCAGGCGCACCTCCTCATCGGCCCGGGCGGAGTCGGCGTCCACGAGCGGCCCGTAGGTGGCGAAGCCCGCGTTGTTGATGAGCGTCGAGACGGTGAGACCCTCGCCGTCGGTGTAGGCCTTCAGCGCCGGCCACGAATCCGGGTCGGCGAGGTCGGCAGCGTGGACGAAGACGCGCACCTTCGACGCGCGGCGGATCTCCTCGGCGAGCGCCTCGAGACGGTCGCGCCGGCGCGCGACGAGCACCAGGTCGGCACCGCGCCGCGCCAGGACGCGGGCGAACTCGGCGCCGAGGCCGGAGCTCGCGCCGGTGATGAGGGCGGTGGTGGAAGCGAGCGGGAGGGGCATGGGTCATCCTTCATGTGGGCAGTGACTACAAGTTGACAGTGACTACTTTGCATCGAATTCCGGATGTTGTCAATGCCTACTTTCCGGTAGGCTCGCGGTATGCCGTCATCCCGTCGCCCCGCCCCGCTTCGGGACGCGCTCCTCCAACGCGCGGCGCAGACGATCGTCAGCGACGGTGTCGATGCGGTGTCGTTGCGACAGCTGGCGCGGGAGTTGGATGTCTCGCACGCCGCCCCCGCCCGGCACTTCCGCACCCGAGCCGACCTGCTCAACGGCGTCGCGATCGCCGGCTTCGACCAGCTCGCCGCGGCGCTCCGCGACGCCGCCGCGGAGACGGCCGGTGGTGATCCGCGCGCGCGACTGCGGGCACTGGCCGACACCTACCTCGCCTTCGCCACCGAGCAAGGGCGCCTGCTCGACCTGATGTACTCGCGGAAGACCGCGGATGACTCCGCCCCGGCCGTCGCCGACGCAGGACGCACTTCGCTCCTTCCGCTCCTGGAGGTGCTCGACGAGGCGGTCGCCGCGGGGCAGCTGCCACCCGGCGACCCCGTCTCCCGCGCTCAGGTCGCCCTCTCCGCCGTGCACGGGGTGAGCGCGCTCGCCGGGCCCCAAGGGATGGACGGCACGCCACCGGCCCAGATCCTCGAGGCCACCCTCGACGTGCTGTGGCGGGGCATGGGAGGCGCCTGAGGGTTGCTTCCGAACCCCCCTCTCTTCGAACCCACTCTTTCCCTCCGAACCCACCCCCTTTTTCCGAACCCACCCTTTCCTCGCGCGCATAAGGGGTGGGTTCGTGCGGAAAGGGCGGGTTCGTGCGGAAAGGGTGGGAGGGGGTTGGGCGCGCCGGCCAGCGACCGGATGGAAGCCGGCTGAGCGAGCACGCTGACGCGCCGCCTATCCTGGAACGCATGACCGACGCCCCCCGCTCCGGTCTCGCGCTCGAAGAGCTCAGCGACGAGATCCGCCCGCAGGACGACCTCTTCCGACACGTCAACGGCGCGTGGCTGGAACGCACCGACATCCCCGACGACAAGGCGAGGTGGGGATCGTTCCACCTCATCGCCGAGCAGGCGGAGAAGGATGTCCGCGCGATCATCGAGGAGTCTCAGGGCGCCGAACCCGGCACCGAGACGCGCAAGATCGGCGACCTCTACACGAGCTTCATGGACACCGAGCGCATCGACAGCCTCGGGACGGCACCCTTGGTCGACCAGCTGGCGCGCATCGACCGGGTCGATTCGCTCGCCGCGTTCCTCCGCCTCGTCGGAGAGCTCGACCGCGAGGGCGTCGGTGGCATGATCGGCCTTTACGTCGAGCCCGACCCGGGCAACCCGCAGCGGTACGTCCCCTTCTTCGTCCAGAGCGGGCTGAGCCTTCCCGACGAGAGCTACTACCGGCTGGAGAACTTCGCCGACACGCGCACCGCGTTCCGGTCGCACGTGGAGAAGATGCTCGAGCTGTCGGGGGTCGCCGAGCCGGCGGCATCCGCCGACCGGATCGTCGCCCTAGAGACCGAGCTCGCCACCCATCACTGGGACAAGGTGAAGAGCCGGGACGCCGTGGCGACCTACAATCTCCGCACCTGGGACGACGTGCAGCAGATGGTCGGCGTCGACCTGCAACCCTGGCTCGAGGGTCTCGCTCCCGGCTTCGAGGGCGCGTTCGGCGAGGTCGTCGTCTACCAGCCGAGCTTCCTCGAGGGGCTCGGCGTGCTTCTTCTCGAGGAGCGGCTCGACGACTGGAAGGCCTGGCTGCGCTTCCGCGTGATCCACGCCGCGGCCGCGTTCCTCCCCGACGAGTTCGTCGAGGCGAACTTCGCCTTCTACGGCACGCAGCTCACGGGCGTGCCGGTCAACCGTGAGCGCTGGAAGCGCGGCGTCAGCCTCACCGAGGCGGCGATGGGCGAGGCGATCGGCCGCGTCTATGTCGAGCGGCACTTCCCGCCGGCAGCGAAGGAGGCGATGGACGAGCTCGTCGCGAACCTCGTCGAGGCGTACCGGCAGAGCATCTCGGGGCTGGAGTGGATGACCCCGGAGACGCGTGCGCGGGCGCTGGCCAAGCTCGAGGCGTTCACGCCGAAGATCGGCTATCCCGTGGCCTGGAAGGACTACTCCGCCCTCGAGATCGACGCGACCGATCTGCTCGGAAACGTCCGTCGCTCCCACGTGTGGGAGCACGACCGGCAGTTGTCGAAGGTCGGCCAGCCGATCGACCGCGACGAGTGGTTCATGACGCCGCAGACGGTGAACGCGTACTACAACCCGCTGATGAACGAGATCGTGTTCCCCGCCGCCATCCTGCAGTACCCGTTCTTCGACGCCGACCGCGACGCCGCCGCCAACTACGGCGGGATCGGCGCGGTGATCGGGCACGAGATCGGCCACGGCTTCGACGACCAGGGGAGCCGGTTCGACGGCGACGGGTCGCTGCGCGACTGGTGGACGGATGACGACCGGGCGGCCTTCGAACAGCGCACCAAGAACCTCATCGACCAGTACGACGCCCTCACCCCGGCGGGCCTGTCGGAGGAGTACCGCGTCAACGGCGCGCTCACCATCGGCGAGAACATCGGCGACCTCGGGGGCCTCGGCATCGCCATCAAGGCGTACCGGCTCTCCTTGGGCGTGAACGAGGACGGCACCCCGGTCGAACCGCCGGTGATCGACGGCTACAGCGGCATCCAGCGTTTGCTGCTCAGCTGGGGCCAGATCTGGCAGCAGAAGGGGCGGGATGCCGAGACGATCCGTCTTCTCACGATCGACCCGCACTCGCCGAACGAGTTCCGCTGCAACCAGATCGTCCGCAACATCGATGCGTTCTACGACGCCTTCGGGGTCACCGAGGCCGACGCGCTGTGGCTGGATCGTGACCAGCGCGTCACCATCTGGTGACCTGAACGCACTGGTGGAGCGGGCCGGCATCGCGTAGACATTCAGGCGAGCTGTCAGGGAGGAAGGGGAGCCGGCATGGCGATGTCTTCCGAACCCCGATCGCCCAGTCCCCGCCGCGACGCCGACGGGCTGCGAGGCCCGCGGCGCGGCCGGGCTCGAGCGTCGCGGCGCGGGGCCGCCGGCCGTCGCACGTTCACATCGACGCTGCGCGCCCTCGACGACGTGGCGGCGTCGGGCGCCCAGGTCTCGGTGCGGATCACCGACCTCGACCGGGGGACGAGCGTGCTCGCGGGCGACGACCACGTCACGCGCCCGGTCGCGGGACTCGGGGTCGTTCCCCTTCTGATCGAAGTCGCTGCGCAGTTCGAGGCGGGGACGCTCGATGCGCTCGAGCTTCTCGACCGCTCCTCCCTCCCCGGCATCGAAGGGGCCGGCATCTGGCAGCACCTGAAGGCGCCGACCCTTCCCCTCATCGACCTCGCCGTGCTGGCGGCGGCCACCGGCGACAGCCTCGCCGCCAACGCTCTGCTCGAACGGGTGGGTCTTCCGGCGGTGCGGTCACGGGTGGAGGCGCTCGGGCTCGAACGCACCGCGCTGCTCGACCGGTTCCGTGATCATCGGGGTCCTGACGACGCGCCGCACTTCGCCCTCAGCACCGCGCGGGAGCTCGCGGAGATCTTCCGGGCGCTGGTGAACTCCGAGGCGGTCTCACCCGTGGTCAGCACCCAGGTCGCCGAGTGGCTGACCCTCAACGAGGACCTCTCGCTCGTCGCGACCGCGACCGGCCTCGATCCCTTCTCGCACGAGAGCGACGACCACGGACTGCTGTTCCTCAACAAGACCGGCCGCGACCGCGGCATCCGAGCCGAGGCCGGTGTGATCGGAGGTCCTCGTGCCGGACTCTCCTACGCCCTCATCGTCTGCTTCGACGACCTGTCGGTCATGCACCGGGTGCGGGCGCACGAGGCGTTCCGAGTACTCGGCGTCGACCTCATGGAGTACGTGTACTGACGGGCGCCCGCCGCGACCCGAGCGCCTCGATCTCGTCGGCGAGCTCCGCGACCGCGCGCCGCCCGTCGAGTTCGACCGTCGCCGACCGTCGGAGAAGCGGCTCCACCTCCACCAGATATCGCCGGATGTCGTCCTGCTGCGCGAGAGAGGTTCCGTAGGGGTTGTTCGTCCGGGCGCTCACGCGCGCGATCAGCACCTCCACCGGGGCGCTCAGCAGCACGATGTGTTCGAAGCGGTCGGAGAAGCGCCCCTGGTTCTCGGCCGTCCCCGAGACGACGACATCCGGGTGCGAGTCGAGGAGGCGAGACATCCGCTCTTCGTCCCAGGGTCCGCCGTCGCCGTCGGTCCACCCGTCGTCGTCCGTGTCGACGGTGACGTGGCCGCGACGGGCGAGCTCGGCGAGAACCGTCGACTTGCCTGCTCCCGACATTCCGGTGAGGAGGATGCGCGCCACGGCAGCCGCCTCAGTTGTTGTCGGACGACGACTTCTCGGGCAGGTAGGGCTCGATCGCCGCAGCGAGCTTGGCGGGCGTCATGGACTGCAGCCACACGTGCCCGGGGCCGTGCAGCTGTGCGAGAAAGAGCGAATCTCCGAAGAACTTGTTCTTGATCCCCCTGATCGTCGCGAACTCCAGGGGCATCTCCGCGCGGTACAGCGCGAGGTGACCGGGATGGATGAGCAGCGACTGGCCGGCCTGCAGGTCGTACTCGACGATCTCGCCGGCCAGCTGCACCCACGCCGTGCCGGTTCCGGCGAGCTTCTGGAACACCACCCCGGCCCCGCCGAAGATCCCGGCCCCGAGCTTCTTCTGCAACCCCACCGACACCTCCACGTCGGGGGTGCTCGCCATGTACGAGCCCGACTGCACCATGAACTCGTCGCGCGCGTCGATGGCGATCTCGCGGATCGTTCCGGGCAGCTGCGCCGCGAAGGCCACGAAACTGCCCGGGGTCTGCGCGGTGTACTGGGTGAGGAAGAGCTGCCCACCGCCGACCAGGCGCTTCAGGCCGCTCATGAAGCCCCCCTTCCCGCCGGAGCCGAAGGCCGTGGACGTCTCGATGTCGAACCCCGGCGTGAGCCAGGAGACATCCCCGCCTTCGGCGATGATGCGCTCGCCCGGGTCCAGGGTGAGTTCGAGAACCGGCATGGTGGTGCCCGCGATGATCGCCTTCATGGGTTCACCGTAGCGACGCCGGGCTTACGGGTCGACCATCACCGCTCTCCTCGAACCGCCGGCGGAACCGCCCGTGCTGCCCCGCCGCGGCGCAGGCGCTGCGCGGCCACCATCACCGGTACGGCGGCGCGAAGGACGGATGTCCCCACGCGCGAGTCGGTCGCGAGCACCTGTCGCACCGTCTTCATCGCGAGGGTGATGGCCTCGGCGCCTCGCGAGGCCACGGCGCGTTCGAACTCGCCGATCGCATCGGCGAGCGGGCGTCCGGCGCGCACGTCGACAAGGGTGCGCACCAGATGATCTGCATCGCGGATGGCGATTCCCGCACCCATCCCGGCGGTCGGCGGCGTCGCGTGGACGGCGTCGCCGAGTGCGGTGACGCGCCCGGCGGGCCAGGGAGCCAGTCGCGACGCCTCTTCCGGCGCGGCATGGAACCGGAACAACGCCACGCTCGACGCCTCGGTGCGTTCGAGCAGTTCGAGGGTTGTCCGCGCCCACCCGCGCGATTCGAGGAGGGCGACAGAAGCGTTGCGCAGCGCCTCGCCGCGCAAGCCCCGCCAGCGATCGGTGGGTGGGCCCTCGGGGAACATCGCCCCCCAGATGAAGGACGGTTCTGCGGTGACGGCTCGGCTCGAGGCCGGGTCGTCGAGGGCGGCGTGTCCGGCCGGGTCGAGGTAGCCCGCGTAGAGGGCCGTTCCGCGGGGGCCGATCGCGAGGCTGGAGCGGATGCCCAGCCGCTCCCGTTCGGACCGCCCCAGGGCCGCCACGGAGGTCCTTCCCGACACGCCGAGAAGCCCGGTGGGCCGGTTCTGAGGTTCACCGGCGAGGGCTCGGGCGACCAGCGAGTGCGTTCCATCCGCGCCCACGAGCACATCCCCTCTCGCGGTGACTCCACCTGCGAGGCGGGCGGTGACACCCGCCGAGTCGTCGTCGATTCCGATGCACTCCGCGCCGGTGCGAAGGTCCGAGGCGACGACCCCGGCGAGGATGAGCCGCAGCGTGACGCGATCGATGTCGATGGCATCGGGGTGGACCACGCCGGGCAGGACCATCAGCGGGCGGCCCTGCCAGTCGAACATGACGTCGTCACCGCGGCGCTGCGCCAGGGCCGACGACGCGCGTATCGCCCGCATGGCATCGGCCGGGAGGAGCGCCTCGAGAGCAGTCTGAGCGCGGGGGTCGAGGGTGATGTGATAGCCGCCGGTCGCGGCGAGGTCGACGTCGCGCTCGAACACGGTGACATCGATACCGTGCCGGCGGAGCCCCGCGGCCAGCGCCAATCCTCCGAGGCCACCGCCGATGACGAGAACATGCATTCCTGCTCCTTCCGTTCGCTGACGAGCACCGTCCCGGGCTCGGCGTCTATCGTTCGCGCCTATCCGGACGCGGAGTGTCCGCCACCGGCGAGACACTCGGAGACATGCCCTCCACCTCTGCGCGCGCCCTGACCCTCCTCTCGGTGATGAGCTCCGGCGGCGTGTGGGCCGCGGCCGACCTCGCGGCACGATTCGACGTGTCCGAGCGCACCGTGCGCCGCGATGTCGACATGCTGCGCGATCTCGGGTACCGGATCGAGCCGGTCCGGGGAGCCGCGGGCGGTTACCGCCTGGGAGCCGACAGCAGACTTCCGCCGCTCGTCTTCGACGAGGATCAGGTCGTCGCCGTCGCGGTGGCGCTCCAGACGGTCCCGACGGTCCTGGCGGGCATCGAGGAGTCGTCGGCGCGCGCCCTCCAGACTGTGCGGCGTGTCATGCCCGAGCGATTGCGCGTCGAGTCCGATGCCTTCACCATCACATCGATACCGAACGATTGGGAGTTCCCGGCTGAGCCGATCGACGCGGACGTCGTCCGTCGGGTGGGCGCGGCCGTCCGCCGTCGTCACCTTCTGCGGGCGGAGTACGCCGTCGACGACGAAGACATCGAGCGGCTGAGGGTCGAGCCGCATCACCTCGTGGTCTGGGCGGCACGGTGGTATCTCGTCGCGTTCGACCTCGATCGATCGACGTGGCGGGTGCTTCGGCTCGACCGCCTCAGCGCGAAGACCCCGACCTACGTGTCCTTCGACGAGCGCCCGCTGCCCCCCGGCGGAGTCGAGGCCTTCGTCCAGCAGACGGTCGATCGGGGCGACCACCCTGCGCCGTGGCCGTGTCAGGGCTCGGTCGTGCTCGACGTGCCGCCGTCGGCTGCCGCCCGATTCGCGCCCGGAGGAGCGGTCGTCGATGCGATCAGCGAGGACTCCTGCCGGCTCCGCATGGGCGCCTGGTCGTGGACGGGGCTCGCGGGGCTCTACCTGACCTTCGCGGCGAGGATGCGAGAGGTGGAGCCTCAGCCGCTGCGGGACGCGTTCGTCGACATCCACCACCGCCTCGCGTCGTTCGTCGACGGGGCGGTCACTGGCGTCACGGGCCGAAGCGGCAGCTCGCGAGAAGCGCCTCCCTGAGACGGATGTCACCGGACAGCGCTAGCATCCGCGCATGGCCTTCATTGAGGCGACCGACCTCGTCAAGACGTATCACCCCAAGGGTGCGCCGGTCGTGCGCGCGCTCGACCGGCTCAGCCTGCAGGTTCCCGAGGGAACCGTCACAGCCCTCCTCGGCCCGAACGGGGCCGGGAAGACCACCACGGTGAAGGTGCTGACCACCCTCATCCGTCCCGACTCCGGCTCCGCGCGCATCGCGGGCGTCGATGTGCTCGGCGACCCTCAGGCGGTCCGCCGCATCAGTGGCGCGAGCGGACAGTACGCGGCGGTGGATGAGAACCTCACCGGCTTCGAGAACCTGTACATGGTGGGGATGCTCTACCACCTGGGGCGCGCCCGGGCCGCGCAGCGCGCACGCGAGCTCATCGAGCTGTTCGATCTCGTCGAGGCGCAGAACCGCCCGGTGAAGGGGTTCTCGGGAGGCATGCGGCGGCGCATCGACCTCGCCGGGGCGCTGGTCATCAATCCGCCCGTGCTCTTTCTCGATGAGCCGACCACGGGCCTGGACCCCCGCAGCAGGCTGGCCCTCTGGGACATCATCGAGTCGCTCGTGCAGGGCGGCACCACCGTGCTGCTCACGACCCAGTACCTCGAAGAGGCGGACCGGCTGGCGGACTCGATCTCGATCATCGACAACGGCCAGGTGATCGCCGAAGGAACCGCCGACCAGCTGAAGTCGTCCGTCGGCGGGCAGCGGGTCGCGGTCACCTACGTCGACGACGCCGACACCGCCGCGGTCGAAGAGGTACTCCGTCGCCAGGGCAGCGGCGCGGTCGTCTCCGACGGAGAACGCACCCTCGTCGTACCGGTGTCCGACGGTGCGGCCGCGCTCGGCGCCATCATGGCCGACATCGACGCATCCGGAATCGCCGTCCACGACGCCGGCATGCGTCGCCCCACCCTCGACGACGTGTTCCTCCAGCTCACCGGCCACGCGGCCGAGAACGCCCAGGATGAGAGAACCCCCGCATGACCTCCACGACCCGCACCCCGGTTCCCGCTCCCGTCGGCGGCGCGACCCTCGCCGCCGAGCCCGGCACCGCAGTCAGTCGCTTCTTCTCCGACGGCTACGTCGCGACGTGGCGGAACATCAAGAAGATCGTGCGCGTGCCCGACATCCTCGTGTTCACGCTCATCCAGCCGATCATGTTCGTGCTCCTGTTCACCTTCGTGTTCGGGTCGTCGATCAACGTGCCGGGGGAGAACTACGTCTCGTTCCTCATGGCCGGCATCTTCGCTCAGACCATCGTCTTCGGCTCGACCTACTCCGGCTCGGCGATGGCGCAGGACCTCAAAGACGGCATCATCGACCGCTTCCGCACTCTTCCGATGAACGGCTCGGCGGTGCTGCTGGGGCGCACCCTCGGCGACCTCGTGATCAATGTGCTGTCGCTCGTCGTGATGATGCTCACCGGCCTCGTCGTCGGTTGGCGGGTGGAGTCATCCTTCCCGCAGTTCCTCGCAGGGGTCGGCCTGCTGCTGCTGTTCTCCTACTCCTTCTCGTGGGTGATGGCCTTCCTCGGTCTCACCGTGCGGAGCCCGGAGGTCATCAACAACGCCTCGTTCCTGATCCTCTTCCCCCTGACCTTCATCTCCAACGCCTTCGTGCCGAGCGAGAACCTGCCCGGCCCGCTTCAGGTGTTCGCCGAGTGGAATCCGGTGTCGGCGCTCGTACAGGGCGCGCGCGAACTGTTCGGGAACGTGCCTGCCGGTGCTCCGGTGAGCGACGCATGGCCGCTGCAGTACCCCCTGCTCTATGTGCCGATCTTCGCCCTGCTCCTCCTCGCCGTCTTCGTGCCCCTGTCGATCCGCCGCTTCGCGCGGCTCAGCCGCTGAGGGGTCAGGATGTCCACGCCGCCCTTCCGTGCCGACATCGTCGGCAGCTTCCTCCGCCCGACCGCCCTCGCCGACGCCCGCCGCCGCCACGCCGTCGGGGAACTGGATGACGCGGGGCTCGCCGTCGCCGAAGACACCGCCATCGCCGAGCTCGTCGTCCAGGAGGCGGATGCCGGCCTGCGGCTCGCCACCGACGGCGAGTTCCGCCGATCGTGGTGGCACTTCGACTTCTTCGGGCTCCTCGACGGCGTGGAGATCGTAGAGCTCGATCACGGCATCCAGTTCCAAGGAGTGCAGACGCGCCCTCGCGGGATCGAGATCACCGGTCGGATCGGGTTCAGCCCGACTCATCCGTTCCTGGAGCACTACCGGTCTCTCGCGTCGCTCCTCGAGCGGACGACGGGGGCGGTGCCGAAGTTCTCCATCCCCGCGCCCACGGTGCTCGACTTCCGCCTCGAGCCCGGACACATCGATGCCGACAGCTACGGCGGACGCGACGACATCGTCGACGACCTCGTTCAGGCGTACCGCGACGCCGTCCAGGCGTTCTACGACGCCGGCGCCCGCTACCTGCAGTTCGACGACACCGCGTGGGCGTACCTCTGCTCCGAGGAGGAGCTGGCGAAAGCGGCGAGCCGCGGCATCCGCACCGACGGCATCGCCGAGCGCTATGCGGCGCTGTTGAATCGCATCCTCGAGGGCACGCCCGACGATCTCGTCATCACCACGCACGTCTGTCGCGGCAACTTCCGGTCGACGTGGATCTCCTCCGGCGGGTACGAGCCGGTCGCCGAGCAGCTCCTCGGCGTCACCCGGTACGACGGCTACTTCCTCGAGTACGACAGCGAGCGCGCGGGCGGCTTCGAGCCGCTCCGCTTCCTCCCGGAGGGAGACAAGACGGTGGTGCTCGGGCTGGTGACGACCAAGAGCGGTGAGCTCGAAGACGCGGATGTCGTGAAGAAGCGCATCGACGAAGCGTCGGCGTTCGCGCCCCTGGACCAGCTGGCGCTCAGCCCGCAATGCGGCTTCGCCTCCACCGAGGAGGGGAATCTGCTCACCGAGGACGAGCAGTGGGCGAAGATCCGGTCGGTCGTCGAGATCGCGGAGGATGTCTGGCGCTGATCGCCCCGCTGACCGCCCTCCACACTGATGTCGGGCTGCGTCAGGTTCCCACGCCCGGAAACCCGACGGATCCCGACACGATCCGCCGCCCCTACGGCTTGCGGTAGGGCTCGCCGCGCATCGCGGCCGCGTCGATCTCCTCCTGGTTCTCGACGAACGGCGTGCCGTGGGTGTGGAAGGTCGGCACCGTCTTCATGCCCCACGCCTGACCCTTGGCGCGCTCGGCCTGACTCCACTCGACGACCGGCCAGTCGGGGTCGAGGATCAACCGGGCGCCGGCATTCGCGAGCTCGATGCGATTGCCGCCCGGCTCCCAGACGTAGATGAAGAAGGTCTGATTGATCGCGTGCTTGTACGGGCCGAACTCGATGTGCACGCCGTTCTCGAGGAAGATATCGGCGGCCTTGAGGATGTCTTCCCGGGTGTCGGGGGCGAGGGCGAAGTGGTGGAAGCGTCCCCGCTCGCCGGTCCAGTCATCCGAATACACCACGTCGTAGGACTTCTGCTGGAACCGGAACCACCACGCGCCGTACCGACCGTCGTCGAGCCGCACCCGCTCCGACTCCCGCGACATCATCACATCCCGCCAGAACTCGCCTGCGGCATTCACGTCGGAGGCGAGGTAGTTGATGTGGTCCATGCGCCGCGCGTTCACGCCCCGCCCCGGGAACGCCGACGCCTGATTCTTCAGGGCCGGCCGGTCCTCGTCATCCGGCACGTAGTGTTCGGTGTCGTAGTACAGGGCCATCACGTGTCCGTCGGGGTCTTCGAACTCGAACGATCGGCCCACCCCGACTTCGGGTTCGCGCCACCCGTGCCCGAGCCCCGCCGCCTCGATCGCCGCGACCCGCCGGTCGAGGGCCTCGGGACTCGTGGCACGGAACAGCGTCCGGCCGACGCCGTTGGTGTCGGACGCGGTGAGCTTCAGCGTGTACAGCTGGTACTCGTCCCAGCAGCGCAGGTAGACCGAGTCGCCACTTTCGGCGACCTGACGCATCGCGAGGATGTCGCGGAAGAAGTGCACGCTCTCCTCGAACTTCGGGGTGAACAGCTCGACACCGCCGATGTGGGCGAGGTCGAAGTTCTCACTGGCAGCCATGGTGCGGTCCTCTCTGACGCAGGCGGGTCACAGGTGCGGCCGGGGGAAGACCGTGCCGTCGAAGATCTTGCGGGCGGTGCGGACAGAGACGGATGCTGCGTGCCAGACACCCGCCCCGTCGCGAGCGACCTGGACGCGGGCGGTGGTGACGCCGCTCGGATGCTCGATGTCGAAGCCGCCCGAGCGGGGAAGCCGAGCGATGTCGGATCCGACGGCTCCCTCGACGCTGACCCCCGCGGCGACGGACGCCGCCATCAGCACCCCGATTCCGGTGTGGACGCGGTGCGGGATGAAGGCGCGCGTCGACACGACGCCGCCGTTCTGCGCGGCGGAGACGAGGATCGCCTTCGGGACGGTCTGATGGGACACATCCCCGAGCCTCATGAGTGGGCCTGCCGCGAGCCGGATCTCCTCCACCGCCGCGCGGACGCCCGGGTCGTCCTCGAGCTCTGCAGGTGTCTCGGTGCCCGTGGCGCCGACGTCTTCGGCGCGTACGAGCACCACGGGCATCCCGTTGTCGACGAGAGACACCCGATGGCCTGCGACGACGTCGGTGACAGACCCCGTCGGAAAGAGCGGCCGCGCCCCTTGCACCCGCAGCTGGATCGGAGCGCCGAAGCCCGGCACGCCGTCGATCGCCGCGTCGCCGTCGTACACCGGTCGGCCCTCGGCGACGGCGAAGGTGGCGGTCGCGACATCCCCGGTGTTCATCAGGCGGATCCGCACACGGGCCTCATCTCCCGGCGCCTCGACCAGACCGCGCTCGAGGGCGAAGGGCCCGACACCCGCCAGGAGATTGCCGCAGGTCTGCGTCGTGCCCACGGTCGGCTCGTCCACCCCGACCTGGAGGAAGAGGTAGTCGACGTCGATCTCCGGCTCGCGCGAGGCGGAGACGACCGCCACTTTCGACGTGAGGGGGTGCGCGCCTCCGAGCCCATCGATCTGCCGCGGATCGGGGCTTCCCATGATCCGCAGCAGCAGGGCGTCGCGCTCGGCGGCGTCTTCGGGCAGGTCGTCGGAGAGGAAGTAGGCGCCCTTCGACGTGCCACCGCGCATGAGCATGCAGCGGATGCCGTCAGCGCCGGCCATCCTCGTACTCCTCCTGCGTGAGGTAGCGGACGCCGAGGTCGGCGAGCACCGGCCGGAGCCGGTTGCGGTCGAGGCTCAGCTCACCGCGCTGGTACGCCTGGCGCGAGGCGGCCTCCTTCGCCACGCGCGCCTCCGCCGCCGACAGCGCTGCCGCCGCCTCCCTCCGCGGCACGCAGAGCACGCCGTCATCGTCGGCGAGGATCACATCGCCGGCGCCCACCGTCGCGCCGCCGACGACGATCGGCACGTTCACCGAACCGGGTGTCGCCTTCACCGTTCCCTGAGCGTTCACGGCGCCGGCCCAGATGGGAAAGCCCATCGACCGCAGGTCGGAGACATCCCTCACGCCACCCGTGGTGACGAGTCCACGCACGCCGCGGTGGTGAAGGGCCGTGGCGAACAGCTCCCCGAACGACCCGTCGAGCGAGGGGGAGACGGTGGTGACGACGAGGATGTCGCCGGGCCGGCACTGCTCCACCGCGGCGTGGATCATGAGGTTGTCGCCCGGCCAGCACAGCACGGTGACGGCGGAACCGGCGATGCGCGCACCCTGCTGGATCGGCTGCACCGAGGGACCGACGAGACCCCGCCGCCCCATCGCCTCGTGCACCGTGGCAACGCCGTGGACGCCGAGCGCGTCGATCACGCCGGCTTCGGCGCGGGCGACGTCGGTGACGATGACGTGGCTCACTCCAGCACTCGCGTCACCTGGGGGAGGTACCGCATGTACGCCTCGCCCATCGTCTCGTGAGGAAGGCCGAGGTTCGGGCCGGCGTTGCGCTTGACCTGCACGCCCCGCCTCACGGCGAGGTCGGTGTAGTAGGACCACATGTGCTTCTGGGCTGGAAGGCACTCCATCGCCTGGCGCTTCAGCGGAAAGGCCTCGGTGATGTCGAGCAGCACGTTGGGCACGAAGCCGCTCTGCTCGGGCTGGTGGGGCTCGAAGAAGAACACCGGGGGAGCGCCGATGATCTCCGCTTCAGTCGGCGACGAGCCATCCGAATTCGCCACTCCGATCGCCTGCGCGAGAATCCGGGCCTGCAGCGCCATACGCGCGGCGACGGGGTGATCGCCGTTGTACGGATCGGTGAGGGTGTGGGTCAGCACGACCGACGGCTGCACGCGCCGGTACACGTCCACGAGCTGCGCCACCGCCTCGGGGGACTCGAGCAGGGGATAGTCGCCGAGATCGAGGAACTCGATCTCGGCACCCAGAGCGGATGCCGCGGCCTCGGCCTCCGACCGCCGGATCGCCTTGATCTCGTCGAGCCCCTTCCCCTGCAGCCATTGGCTCGCCGATTCGCCGCGCTCGCCGTACGAGAGGCAGACGATGACCGCGCGGTCGCCGCGCTGGGTCGCCGCCGCGATCGCTCCCCCCGCGCGCCAGACGAAGTCGCCCGCATGCGCGCTGATCACCAGCACATCTGACATGCGGCTAGGGAACCACACCCCTAGCGGAATGGTCAAGAAATTGTCTACAATCTCGGCTACCGAGTCCCTCTCTCCGGAGGGATCGCGCGCGGCCGTCCGCGCGCCCGTAGACAAGGAAGTCGAGGACCCCATGGCCGCTACCCTCCAGGAGCTGCTCGATGAGCGCGGGAATGTCGTGGAGATGCTCCGCAACTCCCGGCTCGGCACCTACATCTACCCGGTCGTCCCCGCGGAGTTCACGAACTGGCGGCGCGAGCAGAAGGCGTGGCGTGAGACCGCGGTGCTCTACGACCAGTCCCACCACATGGTGAACTTCTTCCTGTCGGGCCCGGGCGCGCTGCAGCTGCTGTCGGACACCGGGATCAACAGTTTCGCGAACTTCCCGGTCAACGTCGCGAAGCAGTTCGTGCCGACGGCGTCCAACGGCGGGGTCATCGGCGACGGCATCCTCTTCCACGAGGCCGAGAACGACTACGTCTACGTCGGACGCGCCCCCGCGGCGAACTGGCTGCACTTCCACGCCGAGACGGGCGGATACGACGTCGAGGTGCGCTACGACGACCGCTCGCCATCGCGTCCGTACGGCGCGGCCGTGAGCCGGGAGTACTACCGCTTCCAGATTCAGGGCCCGAACGCCTGGGCGATCATCGAGAAGCTCGCCGGCGGCGAAGTGGAGAAGGTGAAGTTCTTCCACATGGGCGAGATGACGATCGCCGGAGAGCGGGTGCGCACGCTCCGCCACGGCATGGCCGGGGCGCCCGGCCTCGAGCTCTGGGGGCCCTATGAGCAGCACGGCAAGATCCGCGACGCGATCCTCGAGGCGGGCGCGGAGTTCGGCATCGAGCCGTGCGGGTCGCGCGCGTACTCCTCGAACACGCTCGAGTCCGGATGGATCCCCTCGCCGCTTCCGGCCGTCTACACCGGCGGCGACATCGAGCGCCGCTACCGCGAGTGGCTGCCGGCCGACAGCTACGAGGCGATCAACGCTCTGGCGGGCTCGTTCGTGTCGGACAGCATCGACGACTACTACCTGAACCCCTGGGAGCTCGGGTACGGGTCGTTCGTGAAGTTCGACCACGACTTCATCGGTCGGGAGGCGCTGGAGAACCTCGACCCGGAGCGTCAGCGCAAGAAGGTCACGCTCGCGTGGAACGACGAGGATCTCGCGAAGATCCTCACCTCGGTGCTCGACCGCGAAGGCCCGGGGTATCAGTTCTTCGATCTCCCGAACGCCAACTACGGGTCATCCAACTACGACGCCGTCATCGACGCCGACGGCAACACCGTCGGACTGTCGCTCTTCACCGGAGTCACGGCGAACGAGCGGCGCGGCCTGTCGCTCGCAACCGTCGACCGCGATGTGCCGATCGGCGCCGAGGTGCGGGTGGTGTGGGGTGAGCCCGACGGCGGGTCAGGCAAGACCACCGTCGAGCCGCACGAGCAGATCGCGGTGCGAGCGGTCGTCAGCCCCGTGCCGTACGCGGTCACGGCGCGCACCGAGTACCACGGCGGGTGGCGCACCACCGGGCAGGCCTGACGCCCGGGCCGCCTCACCCCGCCCCGCTCGCATCTTCGCGGAATCGCGCCGACTTCGGACGATTCGGCCACATGGCTCCGCGGAAGGCGCAGTTCTCCGAAGTTCGCGCGGCGGCCCGGCCGACGCCGCGACCCGTCAGTCCGACCCGCCGGTGTCGCCCAACCGGGCGAGCCATGCGAGCGTCCCCCGCGTCATGTCGGCGGGCGTGCCGAGGCGCTCGAGCTCGGCGAGGGCCTCGCGCATCTCGTGTTCCCGGCGCACGGCATGCATGCGGGTGCCGTTGACCATCCGGTCGATGCGCTCCGCCCCCTCGCCGTCGGCGTCGAGCTCGGCGACGATGCCCTGCCGCATCCAGTCCTCCGCGCCCGCGGCGCGCGCGGCCTCCAGGGTCTCGATCACGACGGCGGCGAGGCCCTTCATGAAGACGCTCCGCAGGAGTTTGCGCTCCGCCGCGGCGCCCGCAGGAGCCTCGATCACGTCGACGGGCACCCCGAGTGGGCCGACGAGCGCGGCGAAGGCCTGCGCACCGTCGCCCGCGGCGAGGAGCGGGGTGGCGTGGCCGGCGCGCGGCACGGGCGCGAGCACCGCGACATCCGTCATGCACACCGCGTTCGCGGCGGCGATCCGCGCGACCGCCCGCTTGGTGTCGGGCGAGGCTGCATTGAGGTCGGCGTACACCGCGGTGCGGGGAAGGAGGGGGATGACGCCGTGCGCGACCTCTTCGGCGGTGCGTCCGTGCACCAGACTCAGCACCACGTCCGCCTCTCGAACCGTCGCCGCGAGCTCGCCCGGCTGCTCGACACCGGCCAGCACAGGAGCGTGATGCGCGTCGTACCCGAGCACTCGGGCTCCCGCCGCCCCCAGGCCCGTGGCGTAACGGCTCCCCGCTTCGCCGAGGCCGATCACGGCGATGACGACCCGGTCACTCACCGTGCACCACGATGCCGGCGTCGTGAGGGTCGGACGAGAGCTGCTCGAGGTACTCCAGCGACCGCTCCGATCCGCGGACGAGCGACCGGATGCCGTGCGCCTGCTCCTCCACGTCGGGGCGGTAGGCCTCGGCGAGGTCTTTGGCGATGCCGGCCGCGGCACGCCGCAGGAGCCCGATGAAGGGATGCGGCGACGCGCCGTCGTTGGGGACAACCACGCCGATCGCCGCGTAGACCGAGCCATCGGGCCCGGTGACCGGCACCGCGATGCCGCGGGAGTCGGGGTGGATGTGGCCGTCGTTGACGGCGTAGCCGTCGGCCCGCACCTGCCGGAGACGCGCGCGCAGCGCGGTACCGGTGCGGAGGGTGTGCTCGGTGTAGACCCGGAGCCCCTGCGCGACGACCTCGTCGACGAGGTCGGGGTCGGCGAAGGCGAGGAGGACCAGCCCGCTCGAGGAGGCGTGCAGCGGCATCCGTCCCCCGATGAGGGTGGCGTTCAGCACGGCGTCGCGCATCGAGAGTCGCTCGATGAAGAGCACGTCGGTGCCGCTGAGAACCCCCAGCTGCGCGTGCTGGCGCACCCGCTCGTGCACGGCGGCGAGCCACGGCCGGGCGATCTCCCGAAGGCCCAGCGCACCGGGCGTGCGGCTGGCGAACTCCCACAGCCGCACCCCGAGGCGGTAGGTGCGGTCGGGCAGACGCTCGAGCAGCCCCTCGCGCTCGAGCTCCGCCACGAGACGGTGCGCACTGGAGCGGGGGAGGCCGGAGGCATCCGCGATCTCACTCAGGGTGAGGAACGGGTGCCATGCATCGAAGGTGTCGAGGATGCGCAGGTGCTTGTGCAGCACCGATTCGCCCGCCGACCCTCGCGCCACGGCCACCTCCTTCGGTGCGGCCATGCTAGCCGCGCCCGCAGGCGGCCGTTCCATCATGGTTGTCATGGTCGTGCCCTTCCTGCTCTCCGTGCGCGAGATCGCGGACGACGACGAGGTGCACCTGCTCCCCACTGGCAACGCCACGCTGCTCGTCGCGCCCGACACGGCGGTCGAGCCCCACCGACTCGTGCTCCCGCACCGGGGCGTCATCCGAGGACGGGGCCCGGTCGCCCTCGCCGCGCTGTCGCCGAATGTGGTGAAGTGCCTCCTCGGCGAGCCGCGCCGACATCTCGAGCGCACGATCGCCGTCACCGACCACCCCCTGCTGGTCCCGTTCGCGGGCGCCGACGGGATGCCGCAGGTCGCTGACCTGCTGCGCGACCTCCGCGACAGCCTCACCGTCACGGCCGATGAGCACGACTTCCTCGATCTCTGGGGAGCCGTGGGGCGCGGCGAGGAGCTTCTCACGGGCGATCGACGGGTGCAGCGACTGGTGCTCCGATACGCCGGCCGCTCGCCGCTGGCCCTCAACACCATCGCGCGGCTCGCGCGCACGCTCGATGCCGACAACCGCACCGGGGGACACAACTCGCTCGGGGCCTTCGCGGATTCCTCGCACTACGTCCGGGTCTGCCGATCGCACACCGGCCGGACCCCCACCGCGTGGCGGAACATGTCGCAGGCGTTCTATTGACGAGGGTGCGGGTGTGGCTAGCGTCGATCGCAGCACCGAGGAGGGATGCCATGGCACTGGGCCCCAAGGCAATGGGCGAGGCGATCATCGCGAACCTGAAGACCAAGACGGGGAAGGACCTGGCCGGCTGGCAGGCCGAGCTGACCGCCGCCGGCGCCACGGATGCGACGACCGCCAAGCGGCTGCTCATCGAGCGCGGTCTCGGACAGTTCCAGGCCGCCTCGGTGGCGGAGTACACCTTCGGCGACGACTACTACGCCGATGCCGAACGCCTCGTCGACGACCAGTTCGCGCGGTATCCCGAGCAGCGCGCGCTCTACGACCACGCCCTCGACCGGCTTGCAGAGCCCGAGTTCACGCCGAAGCCGTGCCGCACCTACCTCCCCGTCTACCGCGACGGGCGGATCGCGGTGTCGTTCAAGGCGACCCCGCGCGGGCTCTACGCTGCGCTCACCCTCCCGGATCCCGCCGCGGTGCCGGGCCGCGTCGATCACAAGCCGTCACTCGGCGGCAGCCCGCGACTGAAGGACGGCGTCTACCTCACCTCGCTGGCCGAGGTCGACCGCGTGATGGGGGAGGTGAGCTGAGGTGGAGTTCGTCCTGCAGACCGCGCTCACCGCGGTCATCCTGATCATCCTCGGCGGGGTCTCCCAAGCGCTTCCGTGGGGGATCGGGTCGGCGCGGCAGGTGATCCAGCAAGCGTCGATCGGGGCCGACCATGCACGGCCGAAGGTTGTCGACGTCTCGGCCGAGCCGGTCACGCGCTGATGAGGATATCCGCGCTTCTGCGGACCAGTTGGGAGGATGCGGTCCGCAGGAGCGCGGATCTCCTCGCGGCGGAGGAACGGGAGCTGGAGTGCGCCGGTCGAGGCGAACGCGCCGGTCGACGCGAGCGCGCTGAGAGCGTGCAACGGGCTTCAGCGGCGGTCGCGCGTCACCCGTTCGCGCGGTACACCGTCCGCGCGTACTCGTGGTATGGCGCGGGGGCGACCGTCGCGCGGATCCGCACCTGGCGATGCTGCCGGTCGACCGAGTCCTTCTGCGAGACGGGGTCCTCCCCCCACACCACCTCGACCTCGGCCCCCTCGGGCACCTCGTTGGCGAGGGTCGCGAGCGACATGTACAGCTGGTCGTAGGCGACGTAACCGGCGTCGGTCGAGATGCCGACGCGGCGGCCCTCCTGCACCACCTCGTCCATCTGATAGAAGCCGTACCGGGCCTTGGGGAAGTCCAGCCACTTGGCCGGTACGCCCGGCTCCACCTGCGAGCGGACGACGTCGGCGACATCCGACGAGTTCCAGATCAACGTCACCTTCCGCCGCTCGGGTGCCTCGGCGATCTTCTCGAGGGCTTCGCGCCCGTGGAAGTCGTGGTCGAAGCGCACCGACCGACCCAGACCGAGGTCGAACGGCGTCATGTAGTAGTCGTGGATGTCGGTGGAGTACAGCGACCCGCCGATCGAGCCGATGCGCGCGGCCGGCAGCCACTCGCGGTACTCGGCGAAGTCGTCGTCGAAGACGGCGGGAAAGGGTGTCGGCACCCATCCCGACTCGAGCGGAGACGAGGAGTACGCCTTCGCGCCGACCCGGCGGATGTCGAACTCCTCGCCCGCCGTCATGATCGCCTCCAGCACGATCTCGTTGTCTTTCCACGGCCCGTAGAACTCGAACCCCGGCTGGCCGGCCATGCCGTGCCGGAGCGCCCGGACGGGCCGGCCCGCGATCTCGACGTCGCCGATGTGGAAGAACTTGATCGCGGGCGCAGGGCCGCCGAAGATCTTCTCCATCACACGATCGGCGTGCGGTCCCTGCAGCTCGTAGCGGTAGAAGGTCGGGGGTCCCTGTCGCATGTGCGAGTTCGCCTCGAGGCGGTACCGCACATCGCGCCCGGCCGCCTGCGCCTTCTCGACGTTGAAGCGCACCCAGTCGATGAGGATGTGGTGCCCGATGAGCACCAACCCCTCGGGCCCCTCATGGTTGTAGAAGAGGATGCCGTCGCCGATGAGATAGCCGTCCTGGTTCACCGAGATCAGCTGCTTGGCCACCCCCGGCCGGAAGGTGGCGAAGGTGTTGGGCGAGATGGAGCTGAGGAGCGGAATGAGGTCGGCTCCGTCGAGGAAGAGCTGCGTCATGTGGTGCGACTGATCCATCAGCGCCACCGAGGTGTTCCACGCCCGCTGCTCGTCGCGCCAGTTGGTGAACTCCGGCGCGACCGGAAAGGTGAAGGCGGGCCAGTTCTGGTTCCGCAGCAGCTCCGCCGGGCTGCCGGCGCGGGTGATGGCTTCGGCCAGGGATTCGGTCATCGTCGACCCTCTCTTTCGTCGCCGCCATGGTAGGAGCGGGAGGAGAGCGGATGTCTCCGCGTTCCGTTCAACGGAAGTAAGTGGCTACTGATCGGCGACTCGATCGACGATGGCAGCGCCGGAGATCGTGGCGCCGCGTCGTCGATCACGAATCGGTGACGGAACACATCTTCTGCACCAAAATCGTTGACAATTTCGCGGTGAATCTCTACGGTCCGAAGGAGGGACCACGGCAATCCCGTTCGAAAGCGATGGTGCGACGACGGAAGGCGGGCGATGGGTGCTCGATTGACGGTGTCAGACGTCAGCCTCCATTTCGGCGGCGTCCGCGTCCTCGACGATGTGTCGTTCACCGTCGAGCCGGGGAGCATCGCGGGTCTCGTGGGGCCCAACGGCGCCGGCAAGACATCGCTGTTCAACTGCATCAGCGGGCATTACAAGCCGTCCGCGGGGTCGATCACGATCAACGATGCCGAGGTGCGGGGCTCCTCCCCGGCGAGCCTGGCCAAGCACGGGCTTGCGCGCACCTTTCAGCACCCGGCGCTGCAGTTGCGCGAGACGGTGCTGGAGAACGTCCTCCTCGGGGCGCACGGGCGGCTCCCCGGCGGACCCTTCGAATGGTCGATCCGGATGCCGCGGACCCGGCGCACGGAGAAGGAGTTGCGCACCGAGGCTCTCGACCTCCTGGAGCGCAACGGCCTCGGCTGGACGGCCGACGTCCGCGCCGACGAACTCTCCCACGGCTTGCACAAGGGCATCGAGCTCTGCCGCGCGCTCCTCAGCCGCCCGACGCTGCTCCTCCTCGACGAGCCCGCCGCGGGGCTTCCCCACAACGAGGTCGAGCAACTCATCGACACCGTCCGCCGAGTGCGTGACGACGGCATCACCGTTGTGGTCGTCGAGCACAACATGGGCCTGATCGCCGCGCTCACCGACCACGTCGTCGTGCTCGACCACGGCCGGAAGCTCATGGAGGGCAGCGCCGCCCAGGCGCAGTCCGACCCGCGGGTCATCGAGGCCTACATCGGGAAGGATGCCGCCGATGACGCTGCTTGAGCTCGACGGCGTCACCGCCTTCTACGGACCCGTGCAGGTGCTCGAGGGTGTCTCCCTCACCGTTCCCGACGGCGGCGCGGTCGGCATCCTCGGCGCGAACGGCGCCGGCAAGACCACCACCCTCCGCGCGATCAGCGGCACGGTGCGCGCGGGCGGGCGGATCGTCTTCGACGGGAAGGACATCCGCGGCTCGAAACCCGAGAAGGTCGCCGCGATGGGGATCGCGCACGTCCCCGAGGGGCGCGGCACCCTCGGGGGTCTGACCGTGCGCGAGAACCTCCGCGTCGGCGCCTACCTCCGCCGCGACCGCAAGGGCATCGAGCACGACATCGAATACTGCCTCGACCTCTTCCCCCAGCTGCGCGATCGCATCCGATCGAACGGCTCGGCGCTGTCCGGCGGCGAGCAGCAGATGCTCGCCGTCGCGCGGGCGATCATGGCCAAGCCCCGCTTGATGCTCCTCGACGAGGCATCCCTCGGCCTCGCTCCGTCCACGGCGAAGAGCGTCTACGAGGCGATCGGCCGGCTCCGCCGGGAGTCGGGGATCGCCATGGTCGTGGTCGAGCAGAACGCCAACCTCGCCTTCACCCTCGTCGACAGCGCCACCGTGCTCGAAACGGGGCGCAACGCCCTGACCGGTTCGACCGCCGAGCTTCGGGGCATGGACGAGATCCGACGCGCGTACCTGGGAGGCTGACCGTGCAGACCTTCATCCAGCTCGTGATCGACGGCCTCTCGACCGGATCGATCTACGCCGCCCTTGCCCTCGCCATCGTGCTGGTGAATCAGGCGACCGGGCTCATCAACTTCGCGCAGGGCGGCATGGCCGTGCTGTCGGCCTACATCGCGTACCAGTTCACGGTGTGGGGCATCCCGCTGATCCTCGCCATCCTCGCCTCGGTGGTGGTGTCGTTCTTCCTCGGCGCACTGATCGAGCGCTACCTCATGCGACGATTCGAGAAGGGCGACCCCGACACGGCCGTCGTGGTGACGATCGGCCTTCTCACCCTCATCACCGGCTTCTGCGCGTGGCTCTGGAGCTACAACAACCGCCAGTTCCCCTCGCTCTTCCCCCTCGACACGGTGAACATCCTCGGCGCGGTGGTGAGCGTCCGCTCGCTCGGCACCATCCTCGTGATCGTCGTCATCATGCTCGTGCTGCAGGGGCTCTTCCTCGGCACGAAGCTGGGCCTAGCCCTCCGCGCCGTCGCGATCAACCCGCAGTCGGCGTCGTTCTCGGGGCTGAAGGTCGGGCGCCTCCTCATGGTCGGCTGGGGTCTGGCCGCCGCCCTCGGCGCCGTGGCGGGGGCGATGGTCGCGCCGCAGCTGACACTGACCCCTGGGATGATGGACGGCGCCCTCGTCTACGCGCTGGCGGCCGTCATCATCGGCGGCCTGTCGAGCCCGCTCGGCGCCGTCGTGGCGGCCTGGCTCATCGGCGTGCTGGAGAACCTCGCCGCGGTGTACGTGCCGTTCATCGGGTACGACCTACGCATCGCGGTGCCGTTCCTCCTTCTCTTCGTCGTGCTGATCCTCCGGCCGCAGGGCCTGTTCGGCCGGAAAGTCGTGGTGCGGGTGTGATGTCGACCGTGACCGAACTCTCGAAGCGCGCCTGGGTGCGATGGGCGGGCATCGTCCTGGTCGTCGTCCTCGCGGTCGTGCTGCCGCTCGTCTTCGACGCCGGCACGAACTCCACGCTCGCCCGCATCGGAGTCTTCGCCGTCGCGGTGCTCGGGCTCAACGTGATCATGGGCTACACCGGCCAGGTCATGCTCGGGCAGATCTTCTTCGTCGGCCTTGGAGCGTACGTCACGGCGTACGGGGTGTCGCAGGACTGGAACATCCTCCTCGTCTTCGTGCTCACCCTCCTCATCACCGCCGTCGTCGGACTTCTCATCGCCCTCGCCGCCGCGCGGCTCGGCGGCCTCGCCATCGCCATGGTGACGATCGCCCTTCCCATCGTCGGCGTGCCGCTCGCCCGGCGCCTCGAGGAGTTCACCGGAGGGTCGCAGGGACTGTCGGCGCGGTTCTCCGGCGCTCCGGAAGGAAGCGGCCTCTACGACGACCAGTGGCAGCTGTATCTTGTGCTCCTCATCGGCGGCATCACGTTCCTCCTCACCCGCAACCTCGTGCGCGGCAAGTACGGGCGGGCCTTCGCGATCGTGAAGGAGAACGAGGCGGTGGCCTCGTCGATGGGCATCTCGCCCTACCGCTACAAGGTGCTCGCGTTCACCATCGCCGCCCTCATCGGAGGCGTGAGCGGCTTCCTCTACATGGTGGTGATCCAGTACACCTCGCCCGAGACGCTGAGCTTCGGGCACTCGATCGAGCTCGTCATCGCGATGGTCGTCGGCGGTGCGGGAAGCATCATCGGCTCGATCCTCGGCGGGGCGTACTACGTGCTCGTGCCGCAGCTGACGAACATCATCGACCCGAACCTCACCGCGCTCCTCCAGGGCGCGATCCTCCTGCTCGTCCTCTTCCTCCTCCCCGGCGGCCTGGTGTCGCTTCCTCGTGTGGTGCGTCGCATGGTGCGCCGGCGGAGCGGAGACCGACGAGCGGATCACTCGGCGTCCCGGCGCCCGCCGGCGGATCCGTCCCCTGATCGTCCTCAACCCCCGGCCCCTGAGCTCGTCGAAGGGCCACCTACCCACGAGAGAAGGCAAGACACATGAGCGAGTTCCGCACGAAGACGTGGGGACGCCGGATGCGGGTGACGAGCGTCGTCGCCGGCGTGGGCATCCTCGCACTCGTCGTCTCCGGCTGCGCCCGCGGCGCGAACACCGGCGACGGGGATGACGGCGGGGACGGCGGCGCCCCTGCCGCGTCCCCCGGCATCACCGACACGACGATCACCCTTGGAATCACCACGCCGCTGAGCGGTGCGACCGCCGGCCCCGGCACGTGCACCGTGGCGGGCCTGGAGGCGTACTTCGGCGCAGCCAACGCCGAAGGCGGCATCGAGTTCGGCGACGGCAACACCCGCACCGTCGAGATCGAGGCTCTCGACGACGGCTACGACCCGCAGCAGGCTGCGGCGAACTTCGAACAGCTGAAGGACGACGTCTTCGCGATGACGTCGGGTCTCGGCACCCCCACCAATCGCGCGTGGCGCGAGGCGGCGATCGACGACGAGGTGCCGCAGGTGCTGATCATGACCGGCGACCCCCTCTTCAGCAACACCGAGGAGAGCCCGTGGCAGCTGGGGTTCGTGCCGATCTACCAGAACGAGGGCGCCGCGTTCGGCGAGCTCCTCGCCGCCTCGGGCGAAGACCACCGGGTAGCGATCCTGTCGCAGAACGACGACTACGGCGAGGGCTACGTCGAGGGCTTCAAGGAGGCCATCGAGGGCGCCGACAACATCGAGATCGTCGGCGAGCTCACCTACGAGGCCACCGACACCTCCGTCGACGCGCAGCTCACCGAGCTCGCCGCGAGCGGGGCGGACGTCTTCTTCAACGCGATGTCGATCACGCCACTCGTGATCTCGTCGTTGCAGAAGGCGCAGGAGCTCGGCTGGCTGCCGTCGTGGTTCCTGCCGTCGAACACCTCGAGCCCCACGGCGATCCTCGAGCCGGGCGGCGCGACGGCGTTCCCGGGCGTGTACTCGGTGTCGTTCGCGAAGGCGCCGGCGAGCCCGGCGTACGCCGAGGATGAAGACGTGCAGGGGTTCCTGCAGAACCTGGCAGAGTACGCCGACTACCCCGACACCCCGGCGTTCCCGCACTGCATGTGGAGCTACATGATCGGCGGCACGCTGGAGCAGGTCTTCGGCGCCATGACCGAGCCGACACGCGAGAACTTCATGGAGGAGCTCCGCAACGTCTCGGGCTACGAGGCGCCGCTGATGCTCCCCGGCACCTCGGTCGACACCACCGAGGACGGCCAGCCGGCCGTGTCGAGCGTCGTGGTGCAGAAGTACAACGGCCGCGGCTACGACACGGTGGAGGCGTTCGAGTAGGGGCGACGAGGAGGACGGATGCCGCGGTTCACCGAGCCGCGGCATCCGTCCTTCTTGGCCTGGCGAAGGAAGGCGCCCGACCCTGTCGACGGGTCAACCCATTTCGCGCAGCACTCGAGCGATGCCCTCCAGGTGCCGGCGGGTGGCGGCCTCGGCGGCGTCGGGGTCGCGGGCGAGCACCGCGTCGATGATCGCGATGTGCTCCGGCGCCGACACCGACGCGCGGCCCGGATGGAACGCCAGCCGGAACTGGTGCCGCGCCGACTGCGCGCGAAGCCGCTCGAGAAGCTGCGTCGCGGTGACGTGGGCGCTGAGATCCCGCAGGCACCGATCCATCTCCTGGTTGAGGCGGGAGTACTCCACGAGGTTCCCCGTCGTCACGGCTTCCTCAATGCCGTCGCGGATGGCTCGGAGCTCCGTCTCGCCGTCGCCGGTGAGGTTCTCCGCGGCCTTCCGCGCGCAGAGCGATTCCAGCCCGACGCGCACCTCGACGATCTCCACGGCCTCGTCGATGCTGATCGCGCGCACGCGGGCCCCACGGTTGGGGAGCCGCTCGACGAGTCCTTCGCCGGTGAGATTGAGCAGCGCGTTCCGCACCGAGGCGCGGGAGGCGTCGAAGCGCTCGCTGAGGTCGGCCTCGATGAGGCGCTGATGAGGGGCGAACTCGGCGCCCAGGATCGCGTCGCGGATTCGCTGCGTGAGATCGGGGCGGCCGAGCTCTGCGCCCTCGTCGAGCGATGCCTCGCCGACCACCGTCGCATCCGTCATCCGCTCTCCCTCCGTCGACGTCGACCGGCCGGCGGCTGGCGCCGGGTTGCGCCTCTGAGGCTACTCGCTCACGGGATCGTTGACGAGATCGACGTGAATCCTGGCGCCAATCGCACCGCGATCAGGGCTCAGCCGAGCCGCTCCACGAGCGCGAGGCCGCGCTCCGCCCACGCGATCTCGCCACGGGCGCGCTCGACGAGTCCTTCGTAGGCGAACCGCTTGTAGGCGATGGTGCGCTCACGGTCCTCGTCGGCGGTGACGGCCAGACGGCGGATCAGCATCGGATTGCTGAGGGCGTCGATGCGGGCGAGCTCGCCCTCCCACTGGGCGAGCTCGGCGGTCCAGGCGGTGATGTGCTGGCGGAAGAACTCCCGCGCCGCTTCGGGCGTGGTGTTCTCGAGGTACGCCGCGCGGAGGTGCGCGGGGTCGCGGACGCGCTGGTAGTCCAGGGGAGAGGCCATCCACTCGAGGAACGCGCGGTCTCCGGCCTCCGTCACGTGGTAGAGCCGGCGCCGGCCGCGCTCACCGCGCGTCTGCTCCTCGGCCTCGACGAGCCCCTCGTGCTCCATCTTGCGCAGCTCGGGGTAGATCTGCGAGTCGGGCGCATGCCAGACGTGCCCGACCGAGAGGGAGAACTGCTTCTGCAGGTCGTAGCCCGACAGCGGACCCACGCGAAGGATCGCCAGGAGGGCGTAGCGCAGGCTCATCGGTGCTCCTTCTGCAACGGTCGTTGAGCGACGAGCGTAGCGAGGAGGCGAAACGCCCCGACCGAGTAGCCGGGGCGTTTCGCCTGCCTTCGATCTCAGTCGTTCTGGTAGCCGGTGCGCCAGCCGCCCTGGTAGGTCTGTCGCGCCACCGTGGAGTAGGGGACGGGCGAGACCACGACACGCACCTCGGTCTGCTCGTGCGGCTCGACCGACGCCTTCGACGATCCGCCGTTCGGCTCACCCCAGACGACGCGCAGCTCGGTGCCCTCCGGGACATCCGGGTCGACCGTGGCCAGTGACAGGCCGCGCTTCTCGTTCGCGCTGTAGCCCGTGAACATCGAGAACCCGACCACCGTGCCGTCGGCGTCGACGACAGCGTCGTAGTTCGCCGAGCCGTAGTTCGCCAGCGGCAGGTCGAAGAACTTGTAGCTGGGGCCGTCGACGTCGAGCAGCGACGACCAGACGCGACCGAGGTCCTCGGGATTCCAGGCGAGCGTCACCTTCTTACGTTGGGTCGCCGGGTCGATCTTCTCCAGGGCGTCGCGGCCGATGAAGTCGTGGTCGAACTTCACGAACGAGCCGTAGCCGAGCTCCCACGGGGTGAGGTAGTAGTCCTCGATGTCGTCCGAGACGAACGAGCCCGCCAGGGTGCCGGTGGCCTCGTAACTGTCGATACCGAGCCACTCGCGATAGGCCCGCTCCTGTTCGCCCGTGTAGATCGCGGGGAGTGGCGACGGGATCCAGCCCGACTCCAGAGTGTTCGACGGGTACGCCCGTGAGCCCACCGGCAGCAGTCCGAACTCGGCGCCGGCCTCGACGATGATGTCGCGCACACGGTGGTGGTCCTCGTAGGGCCCCCAGATCTCCAGGCCCGGGGCGCCCGCCATGCCATGGCGGAGGGTGCGAACGCTCATCCCCTCGATGTTCATCGTCGACATCGCGAAGAACCGCAGCTGCTCGAGCGGCCCGCCGTTGAGCTTCTCGATCACCTGCCAGGCCGCCGGGCCCTGGATCTGGAAGCGGTAGTAGCGGCGCGACACCGCGTCGCCGTAGGGACGGGAGGGTGAACGCCGGTCGACTTCGACCTCGAGGTTCTGGTAGCCGCCCGTCTCCCCGTGGAACATCAGCCAGTTCGACGCCGGCGCGCGCCCCACGTAGACGTACTGGTCTTCCTCCTCGTGGAACAGGATGCCGTCGCCGATCACGTGGCCCGACGCCGTCGTCGGCACGTACTGCTTGGCGCGGTTGACCGGGAACACCTCGACCGAGTTGATCGCGGTGTCGCGGATCAGGTTGATCGCGTCCGACCCCCGGAGGAACACGTTATCCATGTGGTGCGACTGGTCGTAGAGCACGGCGGTGTCGCGCCAGGCCTTCTGCTCCTTGATCCAGTTGGTGAAGTCGGCGGGCACCACCGGGTAGATGTACGAACCGATCTGCGAGTTGCGCAGGAGCTCGACAGGGTTCCCCTTCTCGTCGAGCAGCTGCTGCAGATTCTCTGCCATGGGCGGGACCTCTTTCGTTGAGTGGTTATGGTCGGTCGCTGAAGACGATGGTGTGATTGCCGTGACGGATGACTCTGTCCTCGGCGTGCCACTGCACGGCACGCGACAGTACGGCGCGCTCGACGTAGGCGCCGCGGGCCTGCAGATCGGCAGCCGTCATCCGGTGGTCGACGCGCGCGACGTCCTGCTCGATGATCGGGCCTTCGTCGAGGTCGGCGGTGACGTAGTGACTGGTTGCCCCGATGAGCTTGACGCCGCGCTCCTTGGCCTTCTTGTACGGAGCGGCCCCGATGAAGGCGGGGAGGAAGGAGTGGTGGATGTTGATCACCGGCACGCCGATCTTCTCGAGGAAGTCCTCGGAGAGGATCTGCATGTACCGGGCGAGCACCACGAAGTCGACGTTGCCGGCCAGGAGCTTCACGATCTGGGCCTCGGCGGCGGACTTGTCGGGCCCCTGCGAGGGGACGTGGAAGAACGGGATGCCGAAGGAGCGGACATCTTCCGCCGTATTGGTGTGATTGGACACCACCATCGGGATCGTCACCGGCAGCTCGCCGCGGCGATGCCGCCAGAGCAGCTCGAGCAGGCAGTGGTCGCTCGTGGAGACGAGGATCGCCATCCGCTTCGGCACGGACTGGTCGGTGAGGGTCCACGTCATGCCGAGCGGGCCGAGGGTCTTCTCGAGGTCGGACTCGATGTGCGGCATCGCCGCGGTGAGCTCCGGCCGGTGGAACACCACCCGCTGGAAGAACTCGCCGCCCTCGGGGTTGTCGGAGTACTGGTCGAGGGTGACGATGTTGCCGTCGTTGCGGGTCACGAGCGCCGAGACCGCCGCGACGATCCCCGGCTGATCGGGACCGTGGACGATGAGGCAGGCGTGGTCGCGCAGGGCGTCGGTGTGCAGCGTCATGCAGATCTCCTCAGGATTGCGGCGCGCTGAAATCGCGCACCCACTCCGAGGTCGCTCGCAGCCCGCCGAACGTGTAGAAGTGCAGTCTGACATCCCCGAGACCGCCCCTCTCGTCGAGCAGCGCGGCGAGGTCTGTGACGAACCGGTCGGGCCCCGCCGTGCCCATGAGGTTGGTGAGCGAGAAGCCGTACTTCTTCACGATCATCGCGTTGGCGCCGATGCCGAACCGCCGGGCGAAACCGAGGAGGCGCTTGATGCCCGCGGGACCCGGAGTGCCGATGCGGATCTGCGCGGTGATGCCTCGCCGGCGCACCTCCTCGATCCAGGCGACGACCGGATCGGTGTCGAACGCGAACTGGGTCAGGATGACGGCGTCGAGGCCCTGCTCCTGCAGCGCCGCCCACTTGTCCTCCAGGTGCTGCCAGAGGAGCGGCTCGGAGATGTCGGGGTGCCCCTCGGGGTACCCCGCGATGCTGACCTCGGTCACCCCGTAGCGCTGGAGGATGCCAGAGCGGATGACCGACAGCGAGTCCGGATAGGGTCCCTCGGGTTCGGCGGGGTCGCCGCCGACGGAGAAGACGTGGTCGGTCGCGCCGACCTCCTGCAGGCGACCGAGGAATTCCTCCAGCTGCGCCTCGGACGTCAAGCGTCGTGCAGAGATATGGGGGACCGGCGTGAACCCGGCATCCTTCACCGCCTTCGATGCGGCGACCCGCATCTCGAGATCCTCATTGCCGAGGAAGGTCACATTCACCTTCGTTCCGGCCGGAATCGTGTCAGCCGCTTCCTCGAGACCCGGGATGTCTTTTCCGGTCATCTCCAGCGAGTAGTCGTCGATGAGGGCGCGCGCGGCTGCGGAGTGTTCGGCGGAGGTGGTGCGTGCCACGTCGAGGTCCTTTCCTCAGGTGAGCGACGATGCTCCACACCAGATTAACTATCAGCATAGGTAATGGCAAGAGGTATCAGAAGGATGCGTCGGCGCAACGGAACGCGCAGGAGGGGAGCGTCGACGGGCCGGCAGCGCGGGGTCGACGGGGCGCTCGCGGTGTGGGCAGACGGCGAGCGCCCCGGCACCTCGTTTCACGTCGCCGAGGCGTCGGACACCCAGTGCGAGTTCATTCTGACGCATGGACGCCGCGGGTGCACCTGGTCAGGAGTCGAAGCCCATCCCCAGCGCGTCGAGGGTTCGCAGCAGCACGTTGCGGCGGCCGGCGTTGTGGTCTGCGCGATCGAGCGACCATTTGGTGAGAGTGATGCCGACGGATGCCACGGGCTCGGGCGGGAACGGGACGGGCTTGTCCTTCACCATGGCAAGCTCCGTGCGCTCGGTGGGTCGCCCTGACAGCAGGTCGAGCATCACGTCGGCCGCAAAGCGCGTCGCACCGACGCCGAGGCCCGTGAAGCCGGCGGCGTAGGCCACGGTGCCGGCGCGGGCGACGCCGTAGAACGCGCAGAAGCGGGAACAGGTGTCGATCGGGCCTGCCCACTGATGCGAGAAGCGGAGGCCTTCCAGCTGCGGGAAGGTGGTGAAGAAGTGCGAGGCCAGCCGCCGGTAGCTCTCCGGCCGGTTCTCGTAGCCCGCCCGGACCTTCCGCCCGTAGTGGTACACCGCGTCGTACCCGCCGAACAGGATCCGGTCGTCACGGGTGAGCCGGTAGTAGTGGAACTGGTTGGCGAGATCGGCGATCCCCTGTCGCCCCTCCCATCCGATCGACGCCTTCTGCTCCGGGCTCAGCGGCTCGGTCATGAGGACGTAGTCGTAGACCGGCACCGTCATGAGGCGATTGCGGGTCAGCAGCGACGGGAAGACGTTGGTGGCGAGAGCGACCTTGCCGGCGCGGACCGCCCCCTCGGCGGTGCGGACGATGGGCCGCGACCCCGCCTCGGAGTCGATGTCGATCACCCGCGAATGCTCGAAGATCTCCACGCCCGATTCGGCGGCGATCCGGGCGAGTTCGGCGGCGAGCTTGCCGGGGTGGACGAGCGCGGTCTCCTCGCGGTCCCACTGCCCGGCGAGGTAGGTGGGGGAGTCGACGAGGGCGCGCGTCGCGCGAGCGTCCAGGAATCCCTCCTCCCCCGCCAGCCACTCCACCTGGTGCGGCTCGACGGCCACGGTGAGAGTCCCCGTCCGCTCGAACTCGGCGTCCATGCCGTAGCGGGCGACCGTGTCGCCGATCGCGTCGAGGTTCTCCCGGCCGAGTTCGTCGAGCCGCTCGATCTCATCCGGCCAGCGGCTCGCGCCGTTGTCGTGCCCGTGGGTGAGGCTCGCCTCGCAGAAGCCGCCGTTGCGGCCGGAGGCGGCCCACCCGACGGTCCGGGCTTCGAGGACGACCACCCGCCGTGCCGGGTCGCGCTCCTTGGCGCGGAGCGCTGTCCACAGGCCCGCGTACCCGCCGCCGACGACGACGAGGTCGGCGAGGTGCGTCCCGACGAGCGCGGGGCGCGCCGGCTGGCGGATGTCGTCGAGCCAGAACACGCTCCGACGTGTTCCGGTGAGGGCGTGATCGATGACCGTGGCCGCCGGTGGCCGCCGTTCGAAGACGGTGGTGTGCACGGGTTCCTCCTCGAGCGGGGACGAGACCGCTCAGCACCACTGTGCCCCGGCGCGTGGCGCTTCGCCACTCAGCGGTCGGCGGGTTCGCGGGGTCGAGCGTCGCGCGTCGAGTCGAGGACGAACCGCTCGCGTCCCGCGAACACCCCGACGCCGCCCTGTGCCACGAGGACCGCGAGCAGAAGTCCGAGAGGCCAGATCCACGAGCCGGTGGCGGCATACAGCGCGCCGAAGAGGATGGGTCCGAGGGCGGCCACGAGGTAGCCGACCGACTGCGCCATGCCCGACAGTGCGGACGATGTCACATGGTCGCGCGCCCGGAGGGCCATGAGCGTCAGCGACATCCCCAGCGACGCCCCCGACGACAGGCCGATGAGCACCACCCATCCCGTGATGCCGGCGGGAAGGGCCATCAGCCCGAGCGTTCCGATGATCGCCAGTGACGGCACCGCCGCCGGCGCCCACCGTTCGAATCGACCACGGAGGAGGAGAGGGAGAAGGAGCGCTCCGGCGGTGGAGCACAACTGATAGATCATGACGTCGATGCCGGCGGCCACCTCGCTCCGGCCGGTCGAGACCGACAGGGCGGCGAACCAGGTGACGCTCATGTAGAACATCGCGGACTGCAGCCCCATGTAGGCAGCCACGAGCCAGGCGACCCGATCGGTCCAGATGCCGGTGCGCCGGCGCGGCGGGCGCGGCGAGGCATCCGCTCGTCGCTGGCGGAACGTCACCGCCCACCACACGATGGCCGGCGGGAGGAGGACCCCGCCCACGAGCAGCAGCGCCCACCGCCAGCCCAGCTCGCCCCCGCTGGTAGGCAGGTGCGACAGCGGCACGACGATCCCGGATGCGATCGCGCCGAAGCCGCCGAGGAGGGCGGTGTAGAGGGCCATCACGACGGCGATGCGGCCCGGGAACTCGCGTTTGACCACCGCCGGCATGAGCACGTTGACCACGGCGAGCGCCACGCCGACGAGCGCGGTCCCGCCCCACAGCAACGCGGTGGGGCCGGGAAGCGAGCGCACCACGGCGCCGACGCCGAGCAGCACGAGCGCCCCGAAGATCGCTCCGCCGAGGCCCCACCGCCGCGCGATGTCGTGCGCGACGGGGGAGAAGACGGCCCAGGCCGCCAGCGGCACCGCCGCCAGCACTCCGAGAAGGGCGAGGGACGGGCCGGTGTCGGCGCCGATCTGATCGAGCACCGGGCCGAGAGCGGTGATGGTGGGCCGCATGTTGGCCGCCACGAGGCAGACGGCGGCGACGAGGATGACGGTGCGTGTGGTCGACCGCGTCGGTGGGGCCATGGGCACCGGACTATAGTCCAGCGCGTCGGCGTCGCCGCCGTCGGTTCCCGCTCAGCGGGCGGTCCGCTAGGGCCACGAGCCGATGCGAGGTGCGCTTACCGGCCTGGTGCCGAGCGTTCTGCAGCGGATCGCATCGGTCAGGAATCGAGAAGCGCGAGGGGAGCGGGAGTCCTATCGTGATTCGCACAGACCCGATCGAGGAGGACGACATGGCCACGAAGACGAAGGATGACGGACTCTCCGCCGAAGAGCGCGCGGCCGTCAAGCAGCGCGCCCAGGAGCTCCGTGCGCAGGCGAAGGCCGGGAAGAACCGCGAGGCGGGTGAGAAGCAGATCCGCGAGGCGATCGAGGGGCTCGAAGGCACCGATCGCGAGCTCGCCGACGGCTTCTACGCGGTGGTCAATCGGGTGGCACCGGAGCTCATGCCCAAGACCTACTACGGCATGCCGGCCTACGCCAACGCCGAGGGCAAGGTCGTGGTCTTCCTCCAGCCGGCCTCGAAGTTCGGTGCGCGGTACGCCACGATCGGGTTCGAAGACCGCGCCACCCTCGACGACGGTGAACTCTGGCCGATCGGTTTCGCGGTGACGGCGTGGACCCCGGAGGTCGACGCGCACTTCGCCGACCTGATCGCTCGCGCGGTCGGCTGAAGCGCGCTGCCGACGCTCATTCGAGGGGCGGGAGCGGCCATCCGGTGTAGGCCTCGGCGAGGTAGGTCTGGCCGGCGGTGGACTCCGCGACCGAACGCAGTTCGCCGAGCTGGCGCCGACGGTCGAAATCAGAGGCGTCCGGAGCGACATGCAGCATGCTGGTCATCCACCACGAGAAGTGCTGCGCCTTCCAGATGCGGGCGAGCGCCGTCTCGGGAAAGGCCTCGACCAGGCGCTCGTCGCCCTCGAGGAGGAGCGCGCGCAGCGCGCGAGCGAGCACGACGACATCGGCCACAGCGAGGTTCATCCCCTTCGCCCCCGTCGGGGGCACGGTGTGCGCGGCGTCGCCGATGAGCGCGACCCGGCCGCGCAGCAGCTGGTGGGCGACGAAGCTCCGGAATCGCAGTACGTCGCGCTGGAAGATCGGCCCCTCGTGCAGGGTGGTCCCCGGCACCCGCAGTTGCAGCTCGTGCCAGAGCTGCTCCTCGGTGTAGCCCGCGGGATCGGCGGCCGGGTCGCACTGGAAGTACATGCGCTGCACGGTGGCGTTGCGCTGACTGATCAGCGCGAAGCCGTCGGGGGAGTTCGAGTAGATGAGCTCCTCCGAGCTCGGCGGTGCCTCGCAGAGGATCCCGAACCAGGCGAACGGGTACTCGCGGAAGTACCCCCCGGTGGCAGACCCGGTGACCGCCGGGCGGACCGCGCTGCGTGAGCCGTCCGATCCGACGACGAAGTCGGCCTCGATCTCGAGCGGCTGCCCGTCGGCGTCGGTCGCGATCACACGAGGCCGCGCCGTCTCGACGTCTTCGACCCGCTCGGCGGTGACCCCGAGGCGGAGGTCCTGGCCTTCGGCCAGCCTCACTGCGACGAGGTCCTTCAGCACCTCGTGCTGGGGGTACAGCCACACCGAGCGTCCGGCGAGCGAGGGGAAGTCGATCCGGTGCCCCTCGCCGGCGAAGCGCAACTCGATCCCGTCGTGGCGGTTGCCGACCGTGCGCACCCGCGACGACGCACCGGTGGACTCGAGCACCTCGACCGTGCCCTGCTCGAGGATGCCCGCCCGGATGGTCGTCTCGATCTCCTCGCGGGAGCGCTGATCGATGACGATCGACTCGACGCCGGCTCGGGCGAGGAGGTGCGACAGCAGCAGGCCCGCCGGCCCTGCGCCCACGATGGCCACCTGGGTGCGGATGCGCGTCATGTCGTCTCCTTCGACGGATGTGGGGTGCCCGGCGCTCCGCCGGTGCGCCCAGTGTGCCCGTCGCTCGACCTTCGAGCGCGGAGCATCTCATTGAATGAGAGATCGATCAGCGGGGGCCAGTGCGGGTCAATGCGCGCTCGATGCCGGCCGCGGCCGACCGGAGCTCGTCGAGCGGCCCTCCCGTCGGCGCGTCCCGTGGCAGCACGACCGACAGAGCCGCGACCACCGGCCCGCTCCTCCCGACGCGGAGCGGCACGGCGACACCGGTCGACACCGCCTCGACCGAGCCCGGGGCCACGACGAACCGGTCGCGACGGATCCGGGCGAGCAGGCGGCGGAGCGTCGAGGCATCCGTGACCGTCTCCGGCGCCAGCGCCGGAAGCGCCCCCGACAGCACCCGCTCCTGCACCTCGGCCGGCGCGAACGCCAGCAGCACCAGTCCCGACGACGACGCGTGCAGCGGCAATCGCCCCGCGACTCGCGTGATGTTCGCGCCCGCCTTCGGGTGGCTGAGGCGCTCGAGGAACAGCGCCTCGCCCTGCTCGAGCACGGCGAGCTGGGTGTGCTCGCCGACGCGCGCCTGCACGCGCTCCATGAACGGCCGCGCGGCCTGGCGGAGGCGGAGCGCCAGCGAGCCGCGCTCGGCGAGCTCCCAGAGGCGCAAGCCCAGGCGCACCCGGTGGTCATCGTCACGGTCGAGGAGGCCCGCGGCCACCAGATCGCCGACGATCCGGTGTGCGGTCGACGGCGGGAGCCCGGCGCGCCGACCGATCTCGGCCGCGGTCTGCAGCGTCCGGTCGGCGTCGAAGGTCTCGAGCACCCGCACGAGCCGGTCGACGGCGGAATCGCCGGAGGGCGAGTTGGCCATGCGCACACCTTCTCATGCGCGTGGCCCGGCCACACGGGTCAGAGCAGGTGATCGTCGGCGGTGAACGTGCGGAGCCCATGGTCATGCAGCACGAACTGGGCGCGCACCGCCACGCCGGCGTCGAAGCACGGCGGGAGTTCTGAGGAAGACACGTCTCGTGCTCCGCCTGTGCAGGGATGGATGCGTCGTCGGCCACACCCCGCGGAACCGTAGTCTCGGGTCGTGGCAGCGCAACCCGGACGCGAACCGGAGCCCGGCGAGGGCGTCCTCGACCGCACGCTGCGCGTGCTCGGCTCGTTCTCGGAGGATGAGCCCGCTCTGACCGCGGCGGAACTCGGGCGACGGGCCGGGCTCTCGTCATCCACCCTTCATCGCCTCCTCGCACGGCTTCGCAGCGAGGGCCTTCTCACGCAGCTTCCCGACCACCGCTACGCCATCGGCCCGCGGCTGTGGGAGCTCGGCGAGCTGTCGCCCCTCGCCCTGCATCTGCGGGAAACGGCGCTCCCGCACATGCTCCGCCTCTACGAGGCGACCGGCGAGAACGTGCACCTGGCCGTGCTCGACGGTCCCGCGCCGGAGACATCCGCCGCTCTCTATGTCGGGCGGGTGACCGGGCGCCACTCGATCCCCACGCTGAGTCGGATGGGCGGCCGGGGGCCGCTGCACACCACCGGCGTCGGCAAGGCGCTCCTGATGACCCGGGATGACGCGTGGCTCGCCCGCTACTTCACGGCGCCGTTGGAGCGCGAGACCCGGCACTCCCTCACCACCGAGCCGGCGCTTCGGGCGGATCTGCAGCGCGCGCGGACGCGGGGGTACGCCACCACCCGCGAGGAGATGACCCTCGGGAACGTCTCGGTCGCCGCGCCCCTACCGCGGCTCGAGGAGCTTCCGCCGACGGCGATCGGCCTGGTGGTGCACCTCGAGCGCGCCGACGAACGGCGCCTCGGGCCCCTCGTGATGCAGACCGCGCGGGAGCTGTACGACGACCTCCGCCTCTCCCGCTGAGTGGGACAGTACCGCGCCTGCGGCGCGGCCCGGTGCGACGCTGGAGCCATCCGGACCCGTCGAAGGAGACCCCGATGACACTCGCGGAACAGGCGCACTCGCCCGCCGCCGCGGCGGCGCCCGAGTCGCTGCTCGCCACACCGGTGCAGGTCACCCAGGCCGAGATCACCGAGGAGATCCGCGCCCTCCACGCCGAGTACGAGCGGCGCGAGGCCGCCGGAGAGACGCTGCCGGCGACGATGTGGGACTTCCCGCCCTACCGGTCGAGCGTCCTGCGTCATCCCACGAAGAACCCCAAGCTCGTCGACCCCGAGACGATCGAGCTCCTCTCGCCGGCCTTCGGCCAGCGCGACGTCGCCGCCATCGAGGCCGACCTCACCCTGCAGCACGCCGGCGAGCCGCTCGGCGAGCGCATCACCGTTCGCGGCCGCCTGATGGACTCATGGGGTCGCCCCATCCCGAACCAGCTGATCGAGATCTGGCAGGCCAACGCCGCCGGTCGCTACATCCACCAGCGCGATCAGCACCCCGCCCCCTTGGACCCCAACTTCACCGGGGCCGGCCGCACGGTCACGAACGACCAGGGCGAGTATCTCTTCACGACGATCAAGCCCGGGCCGTACCCGTGGAAGAACCACACCAACGCCTGGCGGCCGGCCCACATCCACTTCTCGGTGTTCGGCAGCTCCTTCACGCAGCGCATCGTGACGCAGATGTACTTCCCGGGCGACCCGCTGTTCGCCCTCGACCCGATCTACAACACGATCCGCCGGCAGCAGGACCGCGACGCCCTCATCAGCGTCTACGATCACGACCTGACCGTGCCGGAGTTCTCGATGGGCTACCGCTTCGACATCGTCGTCGACGGCCCCGACGCCACCTGGTTCGAGCCCGAGGGAGAACACTGATGGCACGTCCCACGGGAGCCAAGACCCACACGCCGTCGGCCGGACAGACGGTGGGGCCGTTCTTCGCCTACGGCGTCGAGTTCCGCGACATGCACCACGTCGCCTTCCCCCACTCGCCGGGCGCGGTGGTCCTGAACGGCACCGTGTACGACGGCGCGGGGGCGCCCATCCCCGACGCGCTCGTGGAGATCTGGTCGGCCGACCTCGACGGCACCGTGCCGCGCGCCCGCGGCGCGCTCCGCCGCGACGGCCACACCTTCACCGGGTTCGGCCGGGCGGCCACGACAGACGAGGGGCACTACGAGTTCTGGACCCGGAATCCGGGAGCTGCGCCCGGCAAGGCGCCCTTCATCGCGATGGTCGTCTACGCCCGGGGCCTGCCGAACAAGCTCCACACCCGCATCTACCTCCCCGACGACGAGGAGCTCCTCGACGCCGACCCCTTCCTCTCCTCACTCGAGCCGGACGAGCGCGCTACGCTCATCGCAACGCGCACCCCCGACGGCCATTTGCGCCACGACATCCGGCTGCAGGGTGAGAAGGAGACCGTGTTCCTTGCCTTCCCCGACGCCCCCGCCTGACGCCATCGACGTCGGCCTGCTGTCGCCGGTGACGGTGGGGCACGACGACGCGGTGACGGATGACGCGGTGCTGGCCGCTCTCGTGACGGCCGAGGTCGCTCTCGCGCGCGCCTACGGCTCCCTCGGTGCTGCGCCCGCCGACGCGGTGGATGAGATCGAGACGGCGTTCGGGTGGGAGGGGGCGGCCCGCGGATGTCGCGCGCACGGCCTGTCGGCGACGGCGCTGGCGGGCGCCGCGGTCGCCGGCGGCAATCCCGTCATCCCGCTCGTCGGGGCGATGCGGGAGCGGGTGTCGCCCGGCGCTGCCGCATGGCTTCACCGCGGCGCGACGAGCCAGGACATCCTCGACACCGCCCTCCTGATCGTCGCCCGCGACGCCGCGGTCCGGGTCTCGGCGTCGCTCCGCCACGCGGAGGTCCTGCTTCGGAGCCTCGCGCGCGCGTGGCGGGACGAGCCCGCCGCTGCGCGGACGCTCACGCAGCACGCCGTCCCCACGACGATCGGGCTTCGCGCTGCCGGCTGGCTCCGAGGTGTCCGGCGCGCCGGCGCGCGACTCGACGAATCCCGGCGGTCGCTTCCCGCCCAGCTCGGCGGCGCGGCCGGTACGGGCGCCGCCCTCCTCGCCCACCTCGGATCCGTCGAGGCCGTCACGGGGCTCCGCGCCGCTTTCGCGACCGAGACCGGCCTCGCCGCAGCATCCGTTCCCTGGCACACCGAGCGCTGGCCGGTGACCGAGCTCGGCGACGCGCTGGTGCAGGCGATCGACGCGGTCGGGAAGATCGCGGCGGATGTCGCCACCCTCAGCCGCACCGAGATCGGCGAACTCGCCGAGGGGGCCGGCGGCGGGTCGTCGGCGATGCCGCAGAAGCGGAACCCCGCGTCCTCCGTCCTCATCCGTTCGGCGGCGCTTCGCGCCCCGCAGCTTGGTGCCACCCTGCACCTCGCCGCCGCGCTCGCGGTCGACGAGCGCCCCGATGGAGCGTGGCATGCGGAGTGGCCCACCCTGCGTGAACTCATCCGTCTCGCGCTCGGCGCGGCGGCCCACGCCGCGCGGCTCGTGGAGACCCTGCACGTCGACACCGACGCGGTCACCCGGAACCTCGCTGCGACTCGCGGCCTGATCGTCTCGGAGCGCATCGCGGTCGTGCTCACCCCGCTCATCGGGGCCGACCGGGTGCGCGAGGTCGTCGCGGCCGCGGGTCGCGGCGACGATCTCGGGGCGCTCATCGGCTCCCTCCCCGAAGCAGCCGGGCTCGACATCGACGCCCTGCTCGACCCCGCGGCGTACACCGGTCTCGCGGGCGCGTTCGTCGACGCCTCCCGCCTGCTCGCCGAGGGCGGCGAGGACCAGGAGGGCGCGCCGTGACCACTCCCGCCATCGCCGTCCCCGATGCCGGCGGTCCCGCCGGCGCTCCGCTCGTCGTGCTGGGTCCGTCGCTGGGAACGTCCGCGGTGCTCTGGAGCACGGTTCTCCCGCAGCTCACCCGTCGGTTCCGCGTGGCCGCGTTCGACCTTCCGGGGCACGGGGCCTCACCGCCGGCGACCGATTCGTTCTCCGTCGGCGAGATCGCCGATGCGGTCGCGACAGCCGTCGGCGAGCCGTTCCACTACGCAGGCGTATCGCTCGGGGGGTGCGTCGGTCTCGAGCTCGCCGTGAGACATCCCGGCCTGGTGCGTTCCGCGACGATCATCGCCTCCGGCGCGAAGATCGGCACCGCCGAGGGGTGGGCCGAGCGTGCCGGGCAGGTGCGCGAGCAATCGACCTCGTCGTTGATCATCGGGTCTGCGCAGCGCTGGTTCGCGCCCGGCTCGATCGAGCGGAACCCCGAGATCACCGGGCGTCTCCTCCATGCCCTCGGCGACGCGGATGCCGAGAGCTACGCGCTGTGCTGCGAGGCCCTCGCCGCCTTCGACCTGCGGGAGCGTCTGGGCGAGATCGTCGTTCCGGTGCTCGCGGTGTGGGGTGGGCACGATGGCGTGACGCCCGAAGCGTCGGCGCGCGAGATCGCGGACGGCGTACGCGACGGCCGAGCCCGAGGCATCCCGGATGCGGCTCATCTGCCACCGGCCGACGACCCCGCCGCCACCGCCGCCGCGATCACCGCTTTCATCGACGACATCGAAGGAGGAGCGGATGACCCGTCCTGACGGCGAAGGGCTGAGCGATGCCGAGCGCTACGATCAGGGCATGGCGGTCCGCCGGGAGGTGCTCTCGGATGCGCACGTCGATCGCGCGAACGCCGTGACGACGCCGCTCACGGCCGACTTCCAGGACTTCATCACCCGCGTCGCGTGGGGCGACGTCTGGTCGCGGCCGGGGCTCGACCGCCGGTCGCGGTCGGTCGCGGTGCTCACCGCCCTCATCGCGCTCGGGCATCACGAGGAGCTCGCGATGCACCTGCGGGCGGCGCTTCGCAATGGTCTGACGATCGACGAGGTCCGCGAGGTCATCCTGCAGTCCGCGGTGTACTGCGGGGTGCCGGCGGCGAACACCGCCTTCCGCATCGCGAGCGAGGTCTTCGCCGACCCGTCATGATGGGCGCATGACGACGACGGCGACCGGGGAGGCGACGGCAACGGATGCCACCGCTCCGGCCGACAGGGTGACGATGCGCTTCCTCGCCCTGCCCCACGATTCCGCCGCGGGCGGTCTCACGGTCGCCGCGGGCAGCGTCATGGAGTGGATCGACCAGGCCGGCTACGCCTGCGCCGTGGGCTGGAGCGGCCGGTACTGCGTCACCGCCTACGTCGGGAACGTGCAGCACACGCGGCCGATCGCGCCGGGGTCGCTCGTCGCGGTGCACGCCCGGGTCGTCCACACGGGCCGCTCGAGCGTGCACGTCGCGGTCACGGTCGAGTCCGCCGACATCCGTTCCCGCGAGTACTCGCCTGCGACGACCTGCATGCTCCTCTTCGTCGCGGTCGATGATGACCGCAAGCCCACCGCCGTGCCCCCGTGGACGCCGCGGACCGACGCCGACCGGGCGCTCGCCGCCATCGCCACCTCTCGGATCGCCGCGCGCGACGTCATCAAGAAGGCGATGCTCGAGCAGGAGTACACCGACGCCACCGCGGCGCCGCGGTCGCAGCTGCGGTTCCTCGCGCCGCCGAGTGCGGTCAACTTCGGGGGCGCCGCACACGGAGGGACCGTGATGCGCTGGATCGACGAAGCGGCCTTCGCGTGTGCCGCGAGCTGGTCGTCGACGACGGCGGTCGCGGTGTACTCCGGCGGCATCCATTTCCTCGCTCCGGTGCGCATCGGCAGCATCGTCGAGATCGATGCGCGACTGATCTACACCGGCCCTCGCAGCATGCATATCGCCGTGCGCGTGCTGACAGCCGATCCCCGGACGCCGGGCGAAACGACCCTCACCACCCAGTGCCTCACGGTGTTCGTCGATCCTGGCCCCGACGGCCGCGCGCGACCGGTGCCGCGGTGGGAGCCCGAGCTCGCGGAGGACGTCCGGCTCGTCCGGCACGCGGTGGAGCTCATCCACGAGCGGGAGCGGATCGTCCCGATCCCGGCGCCCCTCACTCTTCGGGACTGACCCGAACGAGTCCGGCAACGCCCGCTCCTTCGCAGGAGTCCGGCAGGCTCGCCTTCCGCTCCGGAGGACGACGGGCGTACACTGGGTGCGTCAGACGTACACGTGTACGCATAGCGAACAGCCGAGGAGCCCGCGTGATCGACAAGACCGTGGCCACCGTCGAGGAAGCGGTCGCCGACATCCCCGACGGCGCCACCGTCATGATCGGCGGCTTCGGCCGCGCCGGTCAGCCGGTCGAACTGATCGACGCCCTCATCGCGCAGGGGGCGAGCGACCTCACCATCGTCAACAACAACGCCGGGAACGGGGATGTCGGCCTGGCCGCCCTCCTCGCCACGCGTCGTGTCCGGAAGATCGTCTGCTCCTTCCCGCGCCAGAGCGACTCGTGGGTGTTCGACGGGCTCTACCGCGACGGCGACATCGAGCTGGAGCTCGTTGCGCAGGGGAACCTCGCCGAGCGCATCCGCGCCGCCGGCGCCGGGATCGGCGCGTTCTTCTCCCCGACGGGCGTCGGCACCGAGCTCGCCGACGGCAAGGAGGAGCGCGAGATCGACGGCCGCACCTATGTGCTCGAGTATCCGATCAAGGCCGACGTCGCCCTGATCAGCGCGCTGAAGGGCGACCGGTGGGGGAACCTCGTCTACCGCGAGACCGCTCGCAACTTCGGCCCCATCATGGCGACCGCTGCGACTCGCACGATCGCGCAGGTCGACGAGGTTGTCCCCCTCGGCGCCCTCGACCCGGAGACGGTCGTCACCCCGGGCATCTTCGTCGACCGCGTCGTCGCGGTGGGGGAGCGGCCGTGGCTGCGAGACGGCGCCTTCGTCGGCGGCGTCGACCTGGAAGGACGGCGGATCGGATGACGACACGCATCAGCCGCGACGAGCTCGCCGCACGCATCGCCGCCGACATCGCAGAGGGGTCTTACGTGAACCTCGGCATCGGCGCCCCGACTCTGGTGGCGAACTTCCTCCCAGCCGACCAGGAGATCATCCTCCACACCGAGAACGGCCTCCTCGGCATGGGTCCGGCGCCCGAGCCCGGTGCCGTCGACCCCGACCTCATCAACGCCGGCAAGCAGGCCGTCACCGCGCTGCCGGGGGCCGCCTACTTCCACCATGCCGATTCCTTCGGGATGATGCGTGGCGGCCACCTCGACGTCTGCGTGCTCGGGGCGTTCCAGGTCTCCGAAGGCGGCGACCTCGCGAACTGGTCGACCGGCGCTCCCGGCGCGATCCCCGCCGTGGGCGGCGCGATGGACCTGGCCATCGGCGCGAAGGCGGTCTACGTCATGACCGACCTCCTCACCAAGACCGGCGAGTCCAAGCTCGTCGAGGCATGCACCTACCCGCTCACCGGCGTCGGCTGCGTGACCCGCGTCTACACCGACCACGCCATCTTCGATGTGACCCCCGACGGCTTCGCGGTACGCGAGACCTTCGGCGACAACACCGTCGACTCCCTCGAGAAGCTCACGGGGCTCCGCCTCACGCACGCAGAAGGACACTGACATGCCCGCCACCTACGTCTACGACGCCGTCCGCACCCCCTTCGGCCGCGCCGGCGGCGCCCTCTCCGGTGTCCGCCCCGACGACCTCGCCGCGGTGTCGATGAAGGCGGTCGTCGAGCGCACCGGTCTCGACCCTGCCCGCATCGACGACGTGATCTTCGGCGACGCCAACCAGGCGGGCGAGGACAACCGCAACGTCGCCCGCTTCGGCGCGCTGCTCGCCGGGTTCCCGACGACCGTCCCCGGCGTCACCGTGAACCGCCTGTGCGGGTCGAGCATGGAAGCCGTGATCCAGGGCTCGCGGGCCATCGAGGCGGGCGATGCCGACGTCATCCTCGCCGGCGGAGTCGAGTCGATGAGCCGCGCGCCCTACGTCGTGGAGAAGTCGCCCAAGCCGTGGCCGGCGACGGGTAACCAGACGATGTGGAACACCTCGATCGGATGGCGGATGACGAACAAAGCTCTGCCGAAGGAGTGGACGATCTCCAACGGCGAGTCGGCCGAGAAGCTCGCGACGATCTACGGCATCTCGCGGGATGAGCAGGACGCTTTCGCCCTCCGCAGCCACCAGAGGGCCGCGCGGGCCTGGGCCGACGGCGTCTTCGCGGGCGAGATCGTGCCGGTGCCCGGAGCCGAGCTCACGCGCGACGAGGGGATCCGCAGCGACACCACGCTCGAGAAACTCGGGGGGTTGAAGGCGCTCTTCGCCGCAGACGGCACGGTGACGGCGGGGAACTCCTCGTCGATCAATGACGGTGCATCGGCATTGCTTCTCGGCGCCGAAGGGGCGATGGATGTCGAGCCGCTCGCCCGCATCACCGGGCGCGCCGCCTTCGGCAACGACCCCGACGTGTTCGGGGTGGCGCCGGTCGAAGCGGCGAACCGCGCCCTTGTGCGCGCCGGCCGCACGTGGGCGGACGTCGATGTCATGGAACTCAACGAGGCGTTCGCCTCGCAGAGCCTCGCGTGCCTGAAGTTGTGGACCGAGCTCGACCCCGAGAAGGCGAACGTCCACGGCGGCGCGATCGCCATCGGCCACCCGCTCGGAGCGTCGGGCGGACGGGTCATCGCCCGCGCGGCGCACGAACTCGCCCGCCGCGGCTCCGGCGTCGCGGTCGCCGCGCTCTGCATCGGCGTCGGCCAGGGTCTCGCGGTGGTCCTCGAGCGGTGAAGAAACCTTCACCGATGCCGGCCGGCGCCTCCGCCGGGGCTGGCACAATGGCCTCACAAGCCTGGGGGGTTTCATGCAGACACGTGGTGTCGCTTCTCTTCGACGCGCCGCGGCGGTGACACTCGTCGGAGCAGTCCTGCTCGTGACCGGCTGCGCCGGCGGGACGGCTGCGCCGGAGACATCCGCTCCTTCTCCTGCGGCGAGCGGGAGTGGGGCCGTCGTGCTCGACGACAGCACGACCGAGACTCTGCAGGCCGCGTTCGAGGAGGCGTTCGGGTCGTCGGGGATGCCCGGCGCGACGGCGTACGTGCAGATCGGCGACGACGTGTGGACCTCGACCCTGGGTGTCGGCGACCTCGAGACCGACGAGCCGTTCGATCCCGAGGCGATCGTCCGGATCGCCAGCAACACCAAGACCTTCACCGCCACCGCGGTTCTCCAACTCGTCGACGAGGGGCGACTCTCGCTCGACGACACCCTCGACACCTTCGTCCCCGGAATCACCAACGGCGACACCATCACGGTCAGGAACCTGCTCCAGATGAGCTCCGGGATCTGGGAGTTCAGCTCCGACCCCGACCTCCTCGCCCGCTGGAACGCCGACCTGAACATGCCTTGGACGGTGGACGAGTCGATCGCGCTCATGCAGGGGAAGCCCGCTCAGTTCGCGCCGGGCGAGAAAGTCGTCTACACCGACTCGAACTACGTGCTGCTCGGGCGCATCCTCGAAGAGGTCACGGGCATGAGTGCCGCCGAGGCCATCACATCGATGATCATCGAGCCGCTCGGCCTGAGCGACACCCGGTTCCCGGCTCCCGGACAATCGGAGGTGCCCGACCCGCACCAGCAGGGGTACCGGCCGCCGGCGGAAGAGCTCGGCGACATCGAGGCTCTCCAGCCGGTGGGTGACATCAACCCCGAGGTGGCATGGACGGCGGGCAACATGACCTCGACGATGGCCGACCTGGTGACCTGGGTGACCGCCCTCGCCGACGGCGAGCTCCTCTCCGACGAGCTGCAGGCCGAGCGCCTGGAATCAGAGCGGTTCGACGGCCAGCAGATCAACTTCGGATACGGCCTGGGCGTGGTGAAGCTGAACGACTTCATCGGCCACGACGGCGCGATCATGGGGTACAGCTCGGTGGCGATGCGCGATCCCGAGGCTGACGCGACCTTCGTCATCGTCGGCAACGCGTCGACGAACTCCACCACGCCGACGCTCGACATCTTCATCGCGATGCTGCAGCAGCTGTATCCCGAACAGCTCAGTTGATCGACCCAGCAGGTGAGAGCGATCGGATGACCCAGCTCGACAGCTCCGGCGAGTTCGTGCAATCGCTCGCGCGGGGGCTCACCGTCATCCGAGCGTTCGACGCCGCGCATCCCTCGCTCACGCTGAGCGACGTCGCGCGCCGCACCGACCTCACCCGCGCCGCGGCGCGGCGATTCCTTCACACGCTGCAGGCCCTCGGGTATGTCCGCACCGATGGCCGCGCGTTCTCCCTCACTCCGCGGGTGCTCGAACTCGGGTTCAGTTATCTCTCGGCGCTGTCGCTCCCCGAGGTGGTGCAGCCCCACCTCGAGGCCCTCTCGCGCGAGGTCGAGGAGAGCGTTTCGGCGGCCGTCCTTTCGGGAGCCGAGGTCATCTACGTCGCACGCGTGCCCACCCGGCGGATCATGAGCGTGCGCATCACCATCGGCACCCGCTTTCCCGCTTATGCCACGTCGATGGGGCGGGTGCTGCTCGCGGCGCTTCCGGAGGAAGAGGTTGCCGACCTCTTCGCCGCAACCCCGCCCGAGCCGCTCACCGACCGCACGATCACGGCTCCGGCGGCCCTCCAGGAGGAGTTGCAACGCGTTCGGGGCCAGGGCTGGGCGCTCGTCGACGGCGAACTCGAGCCCGGTCTCCGCTCCATCGCCGCGCCGTTGCACGACCGCACCGGTGCGGTCATCGCCGCGGTGAACGTCTCCACCAGCGCCACGCGCGACAGCGTCGACCGGGTGCGGGACGCCTATTTGCCCCCGCTCCTTGCAACGACCCGCGCCATCGAGGCCGACCTCCGGCACGTGTGACGGCCGCCGGTCGCCGTCTCATCGCCGCGGCGCAGTGTCGAACGGCTCGTAGCAATCGAAGGTCTCGTGGGCGACGATCCTCCCGTCTGCCACGGTGAGGATCGCTGCGACGTGAGCGATCAGCTCCTGCCCTGCGCGGAACGGTCCGGCATCGCCACCCACCACGCCCCGCCAGGTGACGCGGGCCGCCGCTCTCTCCCCTTGGGAGATGACGTCATGGACGGTGAACTGCTGCTCGCGAAGGAGGGCTTTGCCCCGCCGGAACCCCTCGAGCGTGCCGGCGAGGTCGCGTCGGGCCCCCTGGGGAATGAGGGCGTTGGGATGCTCGATGACGAGCACACCCGGCGCGAGGACTGCTCGGAGCTCGTCCTCGCTCGAAGTGAGGTCCGAGACGATCCGGTAGTAGTCCCGCACCAAGGCTTCGGCGTCTCCCGGGCGGGCGGTGGCATTGCGATCCGTCATGCCCGCAGTATTGCACAACTTTGGTTGTGTAAACTATTTCCATGGCTGACCCCTCCCCCCGCGACGCGGCGGATCTGGACACGACGACCCTTCTCTCGCTCGCCGGAAGCGCAGCGGATGCCGCGGTCATGACGGCGATGCGCGAGCAGGGCTTCTCGGTGACGCGAGCGCACGGCTACGTCTTCCAGAGGCTGCTCACCGGCGAGCAGTCCATCACCGACCTCGCGAGGGATCTGCGGATGACCCAGCAGGGAGCCTCCAAGCACGTCGCCGAGCTCGAGCGTCTGGGCCTGGTGTCGCGCACGGTGCGACCGGACGATCGTCGAGCGCGCGTGGTGGCCCTCACCGATCGCGGTCGGGAAAGCATCGACGTGGCCCGCGCTGCGCGGGCAGACCTCGACCGTCGGCTGCAGGAACTCGTCGGCGAAGGCGGCCACCGGGCACTGCGTGAGGCGCTGGTCAGCCTCCTCGACGGCCTCGGGATCTCGAGGCACATCGCCAGCCGCTCGATTCCCATCGACGAATGACGTTCGAGTCATCGCCGTTGCTAATGCACCTATCGCTCCTTCTTATGCGCAAAAGCGACAGATTGAAGTAGCGTCGAGGTGGGCCTGTCGAGGCCCCGTGCCGGCGTCGTCGCCGTGCCGGACCATCCCGACGAAGTGAGCATCGATGCTTCTCGAACGAGACATCCTCCAGTCCATCGGCTTCCGCAACGTCCGGGACGGCGACCGCGTGACCGGATTCCAGATCCGCCTGCGCATGCCGTCTTACCGCGGTATGGCGGCCTCGCTCATCGACGGCGTCGCGGTCCGCGTCGGCGACCTCGTCGATGTCGGACCCGGTGTTCCGCGCTGGACGTTGCAGGGCCGCACGTACACCCTCCAGGAGTTGTGGGACTCCGAGGGTGTCAGGTGGCCGCTGGAGGATGCCGCGGTGATCACGCTTCCCCTCGAAGGGGGTCTCCCCGAAGGCACCCACGAGGTGTCGATCGAGCTGCGCCTGCGGATGTCGTACATCCCGATCGAGCACCAGCCCTCGACCTACCGCGAGACCCGGCGCATCACGCTGACCTCCGACCTCGACGGCGGCCCCTTCAAGTACGGGGTCTCGCTCTACAGCTTCATGCACGACTTCGGCACCGTGCTCGACCTCGAGTCGGCGCTCGCGCACGTCGCCGACCTCGGTGCGACCGGCGTCGAGATCCTCGGCGAAGGGCACATCGCGGGGTACCCCCAGCCCTCGACCGAGTGGATCGACGCCTGGTTCGCGCTGCTGGAGAAGTACTCGCTCGAGCCGACGAACTACGGCTCGTGGATCGACACCCGCCTGCACTCGAGCGGTCCGAACGCCCGCGACCTCACCGCCGTCGAGGGTGCGGCGATGCTCCAGCGGGACCTCCGGCTCGCCAGCCGCCTCGGGTTCCGATTCGTCCGGCCGAAGATCGGCGTGGTCTCCAGCGACCTCGTCCCGCACCCGACGTGGACGGAGGCCGTCGAGCGGAGCCTCGACCTCGCCGCTGAGCTCGATGTGGTGATCTGCCCCGAGATCCACTCGCCCACGCCCATCAAGCACGAGGTCGTCGACGACTACATCGGGCTCATCCAGCGCACCGGAACGAAGCACTTCGGTCTGCTGCTGGACACCGGCATCTTCCAGGACCGGCCCATCCCGCTCCGCCCCGGTGAACTCCCGGGTCAGCGTCCCGCCTTCCTCGACGGCATCGCCGTCGACCCCGCCGACATCGCCGACATCGCGAAGTACGTGGTCTTCATCCAGGCGAAGTTCCACGACATCGACGACGACCAGGTCGATCAGCAGATCCCCTGGGAGCCGGTGCTCCGCGCCCTCAAGGATGCCGGTTACACCGGGTACCTCTCCAGCGAGTACGAGGGCGACCGCGCGCCCTGGCGCTCGATCGAGCAGGTGCGACGGCAGCACAGCCTCATCCGCCGCATCGCCTCGGACCTCTGACGGAAGACGCCAATGCCCAACGGACTCATCGCCGACGACAGCCTCCGCCCGCACCCCGAAGGCCTCGCGCTCGCGCTCACCCTCCCGTGGTACCGGAGCCTCTGGCTGTCGTCGGTCTCGACCCTCGCCGTGACGATCGACGGCGCCGAGGTGGCGCCATCCGATCTCTCCTTCGAGCTCGACGGACGGCGCTACGGGATCGGCGACCTGCCGCAGCAGAGCGAGACGCTCTGGTACCTCCAGGCTCATCCGCTCCTTGTGGTGCGGCGTGACGAGAGCGTCGCCGTGGGCGAGGAGCACGAGGTCACGATTCACGGCGAACTGCGCCTGCCGTACATGCAGATCGCGCCGGGGCAGGACGGCGGGCCGGGCCTTTACGTCCCGAACGTCGTGCACCAGACGCTCGCCCTGACGGCGACGGACGCGGATGCCGCGACGCCGGCGCTCGTCCGGAATGTCGCCCCGCCGCCGCCGGCAGCCGATGACGACCCGTTCCGGCTGGGCCTCACGCTCTACTCGGCCAGTGCGGAGTTCCGCGCCGGGTGGTACGACTTCGGCGGGCTCCTCGACCGGGTCGCCGAGCTCGGCATCGGCCCCGGCATCGAGATCGTCGCCTCGCAGGTCCTGCCGACCTACCCGGTCGTCTCGGACGATTTCGTCCGCACCTGGCACGCCGCCTTCGACCGTCACGGCTTCGATGCCAGCTCCTTCGGCGCGAACCTCGACATGGGTCGCCGCCGCGAACGCGACATGACGCCCGACGAGGAGTTCGAGTTCTCGAGGCTGATGCTCCAGGGGGCGAGGAAGCTCGGCTTCCCGCTCGTGCGGATCCAGTCGGCGAAGGCGGCGCTCCTCCGCCGGCTCCTGCCGATCGCCGAGCAGCTGCACCTGAAGCTTGCGTACGAGATCCACGCGCCGCTCGGGCCCAACGCGCCGGAGATCGTCGCGATCCGCGAGACCTACGCCGAGCTCGACTCGCCGCTCCTCGGCTTCGTCGCCGACTTCTCGTCGACGATGCACGCGATGTCGCCCACCCTCCTTCGGGCGGTCCGCCGCGCGGGGCTCGACGACGAGGCGGTCGACCGGTTGCAGGAGATCTGGGCGACGGATGCCTCGATGCGCGACCGTCAGCAGGAATTCATCGCGTACCTGACCGGCCGCGACTTCGACCCCGGCCGCCTCGGTGCCTTCGCGCACCTCGCCTTCAACATGCATGGGCACGTCGATCCGCGCGAGTGGGCCGACATCATGCCGCAGATCCTGCACGTGCACGCGAAGTTCTACGACATCGACGACTCCGGTCAGGAGCCGGCGATCGACTACCCCGAGCACGTGCGTGTCTTCGTCGACGGCGGCTACCGCGGGTACTGGTCGAGCGAGTGGGAGGGCCACGCCTTCGCCGAGCTCGGCGAGGTCGACCCGCTGATGCTCGTGCGGCGCCAGCACGACCTGATCCGCTCGGCGATGCGGCAGGTGCAGCCGGCATGACGGCCCCCGCCCGCCTCGCGATGTCGGAGAACTCCGGCGATGTCGGACTCCCCGCCCCCGTTGGTCCGACGAATCCCCTCATCTCCGACGTTCGGTGCCCAGGGATGTGCGACCGCCGGATGGCGGCGGCGTAGCGGAGGAGATCCGCACCCGGGATGACCGATTCGCGTCGAGCGACCTCCCGTGGTCGGATCTCATCCCATATGCGCGGCCGAAACGCGGCTCCCTATGCGACCGCGACAGGCGCCGGCATGGATGCGACGTGGGCGCCCGATCCGACGATGCGGCCGGCCTCGACGAAGAGTTGACGCATCCACGCGTGCTCGGGGTCGCGTCCGTGGATCGGATGCCACCACAGCGCGTTCGTCAGCGGAGTCGGCTCGAACGGCAGCCCGACGGCCCGTACTCCGCCGGCGCGGGTGGCGAGGTGCGAGATCGCCTGCTGGATGATCCCGATCCGCCGCGTCCCGGCGATGAAGTGGCTCATGGAGAGGAAGCTCTCCACGATCGCCTCGATCCGCGGTTCGATTCCCAGCTGCTGCACCTGGCGCCCGGCTGAGGTGAACGCCGACCGCGTCTGGTAGGTCATCACCCAGGGGAGGTCGGCGAGCTGCTCGCGCGTCAACGCGTCACCGACCTCGTCGTTCTCGGTCGACACCAGCGCCGTCCAGTCGTCGTGCCAGAGGTCGACGAACGGATGATCCGAGATCGGTCCGTGCGGAATGATCATGCCGTCCACCGAACGCAGGCGGGTCGCGGCGTCGTCGACGATGGTGGGATTGTGCAGCATGAATCGGAACCGCACCCCGGGCGCCCGCTCGGCGGCGAGGCGCGAGACGACGCTTCCGACGGTGACGAACCCGTAGTCCGAGCCGTAGATCGAGAATTCCCGCGTCGATTCCTCGGGCGACCAGGTCGCCTGCGACTCGAAGACACGGCGAGCGGCTTCCAGCGCTGATGTGGTGTGCTCGCTCAGTCGCACGGCGAAGGGTGTCAGCTCGTAGGTGTTCCCGCGGCGGGCGAGGATCTGATCGCCGAAGTGGGTGCGAAGCCGGGCGAGCGAGGCGCTCAGCGCCGGCTGGCTGAGGTGTAGTCGCTCGGCGGCGCGCGTGACGCTCCGCTCGGTGAGCAGCGCGTCCAGCGAGACCAGCAGGTTGAGGTCGAGGCGGGAGAGCGGCATCTGGTCGATCACGGCGGTGTGACCCTTCCGGTGAAGGCGAGGACCTCAGCGTATCAATGCCTTCGATGTTCCGGCTATGCCCTATCGGTCAGGGCGATGAAGCGGCTCTCCCGTGACGACGAGATCGACCACCACCGTCTTCTGCAGGGTCGGCCCGACGTGCAGCCGGAAGCGCCCCGGCTCCACCACCCGTTCGAATCGCCCACTGTCCTCCCGCCAGTACGAGAGCGCCTCGAAGCCGAGCGAGAACGACACCCCGCGTTCCTCGCCGGGTTCGAGCCGGACTCTTTCAAAGGCCACCAGTCGCCGCACCGGCGGAGCCACGCGGGCGACGAGATCTTCGACGAAGACGAGCAGCACCTCGTCGCCCGCCCGCTCAGAGGTATTGGTCACCCCCACTTCGAGGCTGACCGCCTCCTGGCGGAGCTCAGCGAGACTGAGCATCGACGACGACACCCGCGGCGGATCGTGACGGAAGGTCGCGTAGCTGCCCCCGTGCCCGAAAGCGAATCGCGGGCCGAGATCGAGGTCGAGGTACTTCGAGGTGTACTTGTCGCTGACGTTGTCGGGTCCGTGCACTCCGATGTCGATCAGTTCGGCGTCGAGGGCTCCTCGTACCCGGGCAGGTCGGCCCGTGTTCTCGTGCGCGTAATAGATGGGCACCTGACCGACGGCCCGCGGGAACGTCATGGGAAGGCGCCCGGCGGGGTCGACATCGCCGGCGAGAACATCGACGATCGCCGCTGCGGCCTCGGTTCCGCCGTGCCAGGCCACCACCGCTGCCGCGACGTCGTCGATCCACGCGCTGACGTCGAGCGGGCGCCCGGTGAGGAGGACGACGACCGTGGGGAGGCCGGTCGCCGCCACGCGACGGATGAGCTCCTCCTGAGCGCCGGGGAGACGGATGTCGCTCCGAGACGCCGCCTCGCCCGAGATCGTGCTCGGCTCTCCGGCCAGCACCACCGCCACATCAGCCCGGCTGGTAGCTGCCTCGACCTCGACGATCCCTGCCTCATCACCGCCGAAGAACCCCACGCCGGGTGCAGCGACGACACGATCCTCACCGACCCGCGCGGCGAACGCGTCGGCCACGGTGTCGGAGGACGGCGTCGCGAAGGAGTGGGTCCAGGCGCCGAGGTGATCGGTCGATGTCGCGTAGGGCCCGGTGAGGAGCACCCGCGCCTCCGGGCCGAGGGGGAGCGTGCCGTCATTGCGGAGGAGAACGGCCGCGCGTGCCGCCGCGGTGCGGGCGAGGCCCCGCGCCTCCTTGGTCGACTCCGGCCTTGCGGGCGGGACGTCGACGAAGGGGCGCTCGAACAGGCCCAGCCTCTCCTTGAGCATGAGGATCCTGGCCACCGCGTCGTCCACCCTCGCCGCGTCGATGCGCTCGGGCCTGAGATCGTCGGCGTCGACGGCGAACCCGGCACCGCCCATCTCGACGTCGAGGCCTGCCTCGTGCGCCATCCGCAGTGCCTCGCCGAGGCTCTCGGCGACCCGATGATCGAGGAGGTTGGGCACCCCTTCCGCGTCGCCCACCACGAGGCCACCGAACCCCCACTCGTCTTTCAGCACGTCTGTCAGCAGCGCGCGATTCACGTGCATCGGCTGGCCCGCCACCGTGTTGAAGGACGCCATCACCGCGGCGACACCGGCATCGACTGCTGCGCGGAACGGCTCGAGATGCACGTTGCGGAGGCGATGGGGCGAAGCATCCACGGTGTTGTAATCGCGGCCGCCCTCCGGCTCGCCGTAAGCGACGAAGTGCTTCGCCGTGGCCGCGAGCGCATCCGAAGCGGCGAGGTCGTCGCCCTGGTACCCCGCGATCATCGCGCGGCCCATCGTCGCGGTGAGCAGCACGTCTTCGCCGAACCCCTCGACGACGCGTCCCCAGCGGGGATCGCGGGTGACGTCGACCATGGGAGAGAACGTCCAGTTCACGCCTTCTGAACGCGCTTCGGCGGCAGCGAGCGACGCGCAGCGCCGGACGAGCTCGGGGTCGAAGGAGGCGGCGAGGGCCAGCGGCGTGGGCACGATCGTGCGGTGGCCGTGGATGACGTCGAGGGCGACCAGCAGCGGGATGCCGAGGCGGGTCTCGTTGAGCGCGACGCGCTGCAACTCATTCGTCGCGTGCGCAGACTGAGGCCAGAAGACCGCGCCGACACCGCGTCGGACCACCTCGGCGGCGTCAGCGAGGGCGGGTCGGTAGACGATGCGCAGCTGGCTCAGCTTCTCCTCCCACGTCATCACCGCGATGAGGTCACGCACTCGGTCGCTCGGCAGGCTCACCCGTCATCCTTCCGTGGTCGTCATGCGAGGAAGCCGCCGCCCGGGAGGAGGACCCGGGCGGCGGCTTGGTCACGCGCGAGGAGCGTCACTCGCCCCAGGCGGCATCCATCTCCTCGAGAACCTGGTCGACCGTCTTCTGGCCGGTGAAAAGACCCTGCACGCCGGTGCCGAGCGCTTCGTACACGGCCGGGTTCGGCCAGGTGGCGTTCGGGAGGCCGGCGTAGTCGCCGTTCTCCAGCAGGTCGCCCACGGGGGAGTAGATCGGCAGGAGGTTGTCGGCCGTGGCGCCGGTGATCGGGACGAATCCCGACAGGTCGGCGAAGGCCTGCGACTCCTCCGGAGTGGCGAGCCAGTCGAGGAACTCCTGCGCGGAGGCCTTGACGGCGTCGTCCGATGAGGCGTTGACAGCCCACGCGTAGTTCGCCGAGGCGAGGGTGTACGGGTCGCCGCCGTCCGCGGGCGGGAAGGCCTGCACGGTGAGGTCGAGACCGGTGCCCGCGGCGATCGAGGTGGCCGCCGAGCCGGGAACCGCGGCGGTGAGCGACGACTGCGAGCCGATGCCCTGGGTGATCGAGTCGAACGTGCCGCCGGCGACACCGTCCTGGAAGCAGCCGCCCTCGTTCATATCCACGATGTCTTCGAGCACGTCGCGCCATCCGCTGTCGGCGAAGGTGACGTCGCCCGCCGCGCGCTGCTCGTTCCAGTCGGGCGTTTCGGCGTACACCCGGGTCGCCGAGACGAGCATCGAGAAGAGACCGGTGTTGAACGGGACGCTTCCGGCGATCACCGTGAAGGACTTGCCGCCGTCGCGGGCGGTGGTGCACGCCTCGAGGAGGTCTTCGAAGGTGGCGGGGTACTCGTCGATGCCGACCTCTTCGCCGCCGGCGCCGTTATAGATGAAGCCGACCGGCACAAGGGCGGCGGGCTGGGCGTAGACGTCGCCGTCGTAGGAGTACTCCGCCTCGGTGCCGGCGGGGATCAGGCCCGCGGAAGTGTCGTTGAGCGGCTCGAGGAAGCCCGCCTCGGCGAGGTTCACGACCGAGATCGGCTGGCCGGTCCCCGGCGCGAGGATCATCATGTCGGCGGCGTTGCCGGCCTGCAGCTGGGTCGTGACCTGGGTGTTGTACGCGTCGGAGGGGTAGGGGATCACCTCGATCTCGACGCCGGTCTGCTCGGTGTACTTCGCGGCGGTTTCGGCCCAGTAGTCGTCCTGGTCGTTGGCCTGGGCAACCATGAGGCTGAAGTTCTCGGCGCCGGCGTCACCGCCGGAGTCGCCGCCGCTGTCGGAACCACCGCTGTCGCCGCCGCCCGAGCACCCGGCGAGGACGAGTGCGCCTGCGGCGCTCAGGGCCAGGAGGGACCAGCGGAGGCGTCGGATGTCGGAATGCTGTGACATGTCGACCTTTCATGACGTCGTTGTCGCCAGTGCAGGACTGGCGCGGCTTCGGATCCGCCGCGATATCAGCCTGACACGATATGCACCATTCCGACATAACTGATGCTTATGTGGGGCTATAGTCCTGCTGATTCTCCGCGATCGTCGACACCGCGAGGGTGACCCGTCCGCGCAGACCGGCGGGTCTCGGTTGCGCCTCCGCTGTGAACACCTGCGCCATCGGGCCGTACAGTCCACCCGACGGTGCCGACGCCTCGGCGACCAGGCGGTTGCGCCACGGGTTGGCCACCCGCACCTCGAGGGTGTTCTCGCCGGGGCGGACGAGCGCCGTGACATCGCATCGATACGGCGGGGTCCAGATCACTCCCGCGCGAACGCCGTTCACGACGACCTCGGCGATGTCTCGCACCTCCTCGAACGCGAGGAAGGTCCTCCGGCCGGCGATCTCAGCCGACTCGAGCCAGAACCGCGTGACGTAGTCGCCCACTCCCGAGAAGCCGGCGAGTTCGGGGTCATCCGTCCAGGCGCTCGGCCGCCGTCCCAAGGAGCGTGGCGAGTATTCGGGGATCGTGAGCGTCCACGCCTCCTCCAGCTCGCGAAGCTCGATCAGGGGCAGAGGGTCCGGCGCGACTGCATCGGTGACGAGGATCGCGGACTCGAAGGGGGCGAGCGTCAGGGCGAAGATCCCGCGGTCGGCAGGTGCGAGAGGAGGAAGAGCGGATGACGCCGTCGAGACCGGGTCCCAGCGCGCGACCGCTGCCGCACCCGGGCTCCAATCGACGGTGGTCTCCACGGGCTCGCCGTTCGGGTTGGCGACGAAGGTGACGAGCCGCCGGCCCACGCGTCGGGAGATCGACCGGATGCGCGGATCGCCGATCGCCACAGGAGGCTGCAGGCCGAGGGAGACGAGGGCCGCGGAGAGATCGGATGTCGCGACAAGCCGGCCGTCATGATCGGAGCCCCAGATGCGCTCGCGCACTGCAGCGAAGACGGCGGGGTCGTCGGCGAGCGAGGGACTGCTCTCGGGGGGAAGGCCCACGACGGTCGCGCCCGCGTCGAGGAGACGCGCCAGGGCCGACAGGACCGCCACCGTCATCCGACGGGAGGAGCCGCCGAGGTACAGCGCCCGGTACTGCGCACCTCGGGCGGTGATGTACCCGTCCTGAACGTCGAGGACGCGCAGGAGCGCATCTGCGCCGACGTAGTCGAATCCGAACCCGAGCGGCACCGTGTCATCGACGCTTCGACCGAAGAGCGCCGTCACCGGCCCCTCCTCACCGAGGAAGACCGCCACGTCGACCGCCGGGGTGCCGGCGGCGAGCACCGCGGAGCACCGCGCAAGGTAGTCGATCCATGGCCCGGCCATGCCGGCCCAGGTCTCGTTGCGGGAGAAGGCCTGGCCGAGGAAGGGTGCGAGCGCCATCCCGGGCGCGGGCACCGTCGAGGGCTGATGCGGCGAGGAGTGGATGCAGAAGCGGGTGACACCGAGGGCGAGCTGAAGGTCGGCAACGTGCTTGAGGCTCCCGGGGGTCGCTGCCCAGGGGTCCTCGAAGGAGGTGAACGCCTCGGAGCCGGTGTGCGCCGCGCCGTACACGTGCGCCACCGACGCGGCGCCGCGAAGGTCGGCGACGTAGGTCGGGCGCGGCCCGCGCTCCGGTGCGAACGTCCACATCGCACCCATCGGGATGTCGGCGGGAGCACGCATGGCGAGGTCGTCGCCGAGCTGCGGCCGGCCGTCCTCGAGCGCCTCGGCGTAGAGGGCCATCCCGCGCTCGTGAGCCGCGCGGGCGAGCGTGCCGTAATAGCGTTCAGCCACGAGATCTGCGACGGTGCGGCGGTAGTCGAAGAGGAATCTGTCGCTCGAATCGGCGTCGCCGACGATCCAGCCGGTCAGCGCGGGCAGCCACGGCGTCGGGTCGTATCCGCGCCTCGCCCGGAACGCCTCGGCGATGTCATCCGTCCAGTTCTGCAATCCCGCCTCGATGCTGTCGCTGAGCAGAGCACCGACCCCGTCGACCGCATCGCCCACGAAGCGCGCGAGATGGCGGTCGAGGTACGCGGCAACGCGGCCGGCGTCGAGCTTGTCCACCTCGAGTCCCGCCGCGTCCGGAAGGGTCGGCCCATTCGTCGCGCCCGTGAGAGACGCGCCGAGCCGCAGGATCGTCCACGACCCGCGCGGAGCGGACCAGTGCAGGATGCCGTCGCTCACGCGGTCGGTAAGGTCGACCACGACGGCCGGGTCGATCGCGCCCGTACCGCCGGCGGGGGAGTCGAGCGCGAAGTAGTCGTCCGCGATCCCGAAGCCCGCCTTCGCTTCGGCCGCCTGCACCCGCGAGGCGGTGAACAGCGCGAACTCCGTCACCACGAAGGCGTCGGCCGGACGCAGCACCGGCGGCGTCGCGACGCCGACGCCGATGGGGGGCAGGGCGTCGGCGGCCGCCCCGCCCGATAGCACGAGGCGGAACGCGCGAGCCCGCACCGCCGGGAACGACGCCGTCCGCGCCGCCGCCCGCGTGTCGGCGAGCTCGGTCACCGCGAACCAGCGGCCCTCGTCGTCCTGCGCCTCGAGCAACGCGTCGGCCGGGGGAGCGGCCCCGAATCCGCGCGGACCCGGAAGGCCCACCACGACCGAGCGCACCTCGACCTCTTCCCCGAATCGCTGCTCGAGCCAGACCTGGGACCAAGCATCCGGATCGCGCGGCAGAGACAGCGCGCCGGCGAAGGAGCCGTCGATGAGAACAGCGGATGACGCCTGCTCGCCGGATGACAGACGGACCCCCGTCGGCCGAAGCGGCGTCCGAGCCACGTCGTGGGGGAACGCGAGGACTCGCCAGTCGACCCTGAGACGTCGGCTCGGGTCATCCGCTCCTGAGTCCTGATAGGCGCCGACGGTGCCGGGAAGCGGCGGCAGCGAGACAGCGATCTCGCCGCCACCCTCCACCGCGATCGCGGACCACACGACCTTCTTCATGGCGTCGGCCGGTGTCACCCACGGGCCGCCCGAGGCGCTCCATCCGGACGACGTCGCGACGGCGACCTCCAAGCCGAGGTCGCGGCTGCGCGCCGTCGCCTCGGTCATCGCCTCCGCCCAGGGCGCCGATCCCGGCCGCACCGGCTGGGCCACGACGGGAGGAAGACCCATGCCGCCGTCGAAGATCTGGATGCCCCCCACTCCGGCGCCGTGCAGCCAGTCGAGATCGGCGCGGATCCCGTCGAGGTCGACGTTGCCGTCCATCCAGTGCCACCACACGCGGGGTCGGGACGCGGGAGGCGGGTCGAGGAACAGGCGGCGCAGGCGCACGACGTCGTCGGGATCGGACACGTCGCGATCCTCGCACCGCGCGTCTGGCGCGACGGCGCCGGAGCGCCTCGCGGCCACTTATATCCGATATCGCGATAACTAATGTGCGGTTTCGACGCAAGCGTGTGATCCTGAATCGGAGGCGCCCGACGGCTGTGGGCGCGCAACGGACGACGAGGTCGAAGCGAATGACAGCGACGATGCAGGACGATCAGAGCACCCGCGCGGTGACCGTGCCGCCCCGGGCTCGACGCACCAGCACGCGGATCAAGGGTCGGAAGCCCCTGATCAGTTACGGGCACTGGTGGTGGGCTCTTCCCGCCATCATCCTGGTGATCGCGGTGCACTATGCCGCCACGCTCACCGGCGGCTTCTTCGCCTTCACGAACTGGACCGGCCTCGGCGACTGGGAGTTCATCGGCGTCGACAACTTCGTGCGGATCTTCAACGACCCGCTCCTGCTCGGCTCGGTCTGGAACACCCTCTTCCTGGCGATCGGGTCGGTCGTCCTGACGAACGTCCTCGGCCTCCTCTACGCCCTGGCGATCAATCGGATGCTCAAGTCGCGCTACGTCCTGCGCACGCTCCTCTTCATGCCGGTAGTGCTGAGCCCGCTGGCGGTGTCGTACGTGTGGAAGTTCATCTTCCAGTTCGACGGACCCCTCAACGACTTCCTCGGAGCCGTGGGGCTGGAGTCGCTGCAGCGGGTGTGGTTGGCCGATCCCACGTTCTCCATCTGGGCCATCCTCGTCGTGATCGTCTGGCAGCAGACCGGCTTCACGATGGTGATCTATCTCGCCGGCCTCGCGTCGGTTCCGGTCGAGGTGGAGGAGGCCGCCGCGCTCGACGGCGCCAACCTCTGGCAGCGCTTCTGGCACGTGGTCGCCCCCGCCATCCGCCCCTCCATCGCGATCGCGACGACGCTCGGGATCATCCAGGGCCTCCGCATCTTCGATCAGATCCTGGCCCTCACCGGCGGAGGGCCGGCGGGCGTCACCGAGACCCTCGCGACCCAGGTCTACAAGCAGGCGTTCTCTCTCGGTCAGTTCGGGTTCGGCTCGGCGCTCGCGCTGGTGCTGACCGTCATCATCCTGGTGTTCGCGATCTTCCAGCAGTGGCTCACCCGCGACCGCTCGGTCGGAAAGGTCTGACGCATGTTCCGCTATACCAAGCTCACCGCGGTTCGCGAGGTGTTCGTCTGGGTCGTCACCCTTATCGGGCTCCTCCCCTTCTGGATCCTCATCGTCACGTCGCTGAAGACCGACCAAGAGGCCCTGACTTCGAGCGCGGTCGCTCCGCCGACGGCCCCCACCTTCGCCGCCTTCGCGGAGGTGCTCACCTCCACGGGGCGTAACAGCATTCCTCTCAGCATCCTCAACAGCGTCATCATCACGGCCGGGTCGATCTTCTTCCTCGTCGTGCTGGGATCGCTGTCGGCCTACGTGATCGCACGTCGCACCCGCACCTGGACGACGCTGTCCTACTACCTGGTCCTCATCGCCATCATCCTTCCCGCGCAGCTCGGAACCGTCCCGCTCTACATCGGCGCGCGGTCCGTCGGCCTCACCGGGTCGGCCGTCGGCATGATCGCGCTGTGGACGGGCATCCTGTTGCCGCTGTCTGTGTTCTTGTACGCGAGCTTCTTTCGGGGTTTGTCGACGGAATACGAAGAGGCCGCCGTCATCGATGGCGCGTCCCCGACTCAGGCGTTCTTCCGCGTCGTCCTCCCGCTCATGGCGCCGGCCACCGGCACCGTGGCGATCCTGACGGGCCTGATCGTCTGGAACGACTTCTTCAACTCGCTGATATTCCTCGGCGGCACGACGACCCAGACTCTGCCGGTGGCCATGTACTCCTACGTCGGAGGGCTCGTCTCGGCGTGGAACAAGATCTTCGCCGTCGTGATCATTTCGATGATCCCGATCCTGGCGTTCTACATGTTCGCCCAGAAGCGATTCATCCAGGGATTCGCCGGCGGCCTCAAGGGCTGAGTCATGACATCGATTCGGGGGCGGCCGGATCGTCGAGCGGTGAGCCTCGGCTCTGCGCACGTCGCCCACTTCATCGGAAACCATCCATTTCGGAGACGTCATGTACCAACTCGCACCCAACATCGAGCTCCTCTTCACCGAGGCGGGTGACTACCACGACCGCGTCCGTGCGGCCGCAGCCGCAGGCTTCTCCGCGGTGGAGATGTGGGGCCCGACCGGTGTCGACGCTCCCGCGCAGCCCAAGGACCTCCCGGCGCTGAAGGCGGCGCTCGAGGAGACCGGCATCGCGCTCGTCGCGCAGCTGTCCGAGCCCCGCACGCAGTTCATGATCCCGCCGTGGGATCACTCGGAGTTCTTCCGCAAGCTCGACGAGGGCGTCGCGATCGCGCACGACCTCGGCTGCCCGCGGATCGTCGTCGGCAGCGGCACGGGGTTCGGCGGGTGGAAGCGCCAGGTGCAGCTCGACAAGCTCATCGAGATCTACCAGAAGGCGATCGCCCAGATCGACGGATCGGGCATCACCCTCGCACTCGAGCCGGTGAACGTGCGCGTCGACCACCCCGGCTCGCTCCTGGATCGCACGTCCGAGGCGGTGTACATCGCGCGCGGCGTCGACTCGCCGTTCTTCGGGGTGCTCTACGACATCTACCACTCGGCCGTCGAGGGCGAAGACATGGCGGCGGAGCTCGCGAACGCCGGCGACCTGGTGGCCTACGTGCAGTTGGCGGATGCCCCGGGCCGCGGCGAACCCGGAAGCGGCGACCTCGACTGGGTCGAGCGCTTGGGCATCCTCCGCTCCTCGGGCTACGACGGGCCGATCGGCCTGGAGTTCTACCCGACCCAGGAATCGAAGGCCTCGGTGGCCCGCATCGTCGAGCTGGCAGCCTCGGCATGAGCACGCGCTCCTATCCGGCGTCGGTCGACGTCGCCATCGTCGGCAGTGGTCCGACGGGGGCCGCCTATGCGCGCATCCTCAGCGAGCAGGCGCCGGGGACGACCATCGCGATGTTCGAGGTCGGTCCGACGATCTCCGATCCGCCGGGCGCCCACGTGAAGAACATCGCCGACCCCGATGCGCGCGCCCGCGCGCAGGCCGCGTCGGAGGGCCCGGGGGAGCGTGGCGCCAAGGTGGCGAATCCGGGCGCGGCCAAGGCCGGCGTGCGCGCAGCGAGACCCGGAACGTTCCTCCTCCCGGAGGGCTACCGGTTCGACGGCGAGGACGGCCTGCCGGTGGCGGCGATGTCGAGCAACGTCGGCGGGATGTCGGCGCACTGGACCGGAGCGTGCCCTCGACCCGGCGGCAGCGAGCGCATCGCGTTCCTCCCCGAGCTCGACGAGCTCCTCGCCGAGGCGGACCGCCTGCTCGGTGTGACCACCGACGCCTTCGACGCGGCGCCCTTCGGAGCGATCGTGCGCGAGCGGCTGGCGTCCGCTGTCGACGAGGGCCGGACGGCCGAGACGAAGGTGCAGCGGATGCCGCTGGCCGCCCACCGCCGCGACGACGGCCGGCTGGTGTGGTCGGGGTCGGACGTCGTGCTCGGCGAGATCACGCGTGGGAACCCCGGCTTCCACCTCTTCGACGAGTCGCTCGTGGCCCGGGTGCTCACGAGCGGCGGACGCGCGTCGGGCGTCGAGGTGCGGAACCTCCGGTCGGGCGACACGCACCGCGTGTCAGCCCGGTATGTCGTGGTCGCCGCCGACGCGCTGCGCAGCCCGCAGCTGCTGTGGGCCAGCGGCATCCGTCCCTCCGCCCTCGGGCGCTACCTGAACGACCAGGCCCAGGTCGTCTTCGCGGCGCGCCTCCGCGGGGTCGAGACGCTCGGCGCCGACGCGCCGACGACGGGGCTCGCCGAGTACAGCGGCGTCAGCTGGGTGCCCTTCACCGACGACGTGCCGTTCCACGGGCAGATCATGCAGCTGGATGCCTCGCCGATTCCGCTCGCGGAAGACGACCCCGTCGTCCCGGGGTCGATCGTCGGTCTCGGCCTCTTCTGTGCGAAGGACCTGCGCGCCGACGACCGTGTCGCGTTCGACGACGACGCCGTCGACGGGTACGGGATGCCGGCGCCGCGCATCCACTACCGCCTCACTCCGCGCGATCACGAAGTGATCGAGCGCGCCCGAGCCGAGATCGTGCGGCTCGGCGAGGCGATCGGCGACCCGCTCGACAGTCGGCCGTTCACCCTGCCGCTCGGGTCGTCGCTGCATTACCAGGGAACCACCCGCATGGGGGAGGCCGACGACGGCACGAGCGTCTGCGGTCCGGACAGCCAGGTCTGGGACGTCGCCGGCTTGTTCGTCGCCGGCAACGGGGTGATCCCCACCGCGACGGCGTGCAACCCGACGCTCACCTCCGTCGCGCTCGCCGTGGGCGGTGCTCGCGCGATCGTCGCCGCCCTCGCGGGCTCGGCGTCGTCGCCCGCCGCCACCCGTGCCCGCTCATCCCTCGCCCCCACCCCCACCCCCGCCCCCGCCCCCACCTGAGCGAGAGTGCGACGGGACGCCGAGAATCCGGGGTTCACCCGCACCCTCGGCGCCCAGAAGCACTCTCGCGGGTTGCACTTGCTTATGCTGGAATCAGACAATAGAGTGTAGGAATCATGACAAAGACGTCGGCGGCCTCTGCCGCCCCACCGAGGAGGTCCGTGTGATCCCCGACCGCATCATCGAGCAGGGCACGTTGACCGCTCGCGACGGACGCGCCTCCGTAGAGGTGCGCCTTCCCTGGTACCGCGCCCTTCCGGGCTCGTGCATCGCCGGTGCCGCCCTCACGATCGACGGCGTCGAAGCGCCCGAAAACTCGCTCCGCTGGCGGATGAACGGCACCGAGTTCACCTTCGACGAGCTGAAGACCAACACCGACGAGTGGTGGTTCCCCACCGACTCGGCCGTCCTCTCGGGCGATCTGGAGGTGGCCGGCGACGGCGAGCACGAGGTGAGCGTCCGACTCGTCCTCTACATCCCCTACATCGTCATCTCCGACAGCGAGGTGCTCCACATCGAGGAGCGCGACACCAAGAAGATGACCCTTCGTCAGGAGGTGACGGCATGACTCACAAGGGCACGCCGATCCAGGGCGTCACGCTCTACAGCTTCACCCGCGCCTTCCACGGCCGCGAGTACGACCTCGAGGGGCTCATCCGCAAGGTCGCCGCCGACGGCTATGGCCCGGGCCTCGAGATCATCGGGTTCTCGAGCTTCCGCGGCTTCCCCGAGATCGACGACGCCTACGCGGCATCCTTCTCCGACCTGATCGACGAGGTGGGGCTCGTCCGCACGTCGCTGGCGGTGAACGCCGACATCGGCATCCACCGCGACCGGCTGCTGAACCAGGACGAGCTCATCGAGTACATGCGCCGGCAGATCGCCGCGGCGGCGAAGCTCGGCTTCCCGATCGCGCGCGTGCAGATCTCGCTGACTCCCGACTCGATGGAGCAGCTCGCCCCGATCGCCGAGGACTACGGCGTGACCCTCGCCCTCGAGGTGCACGCCGACCAGTACGCCTCGCATCCGCGAATCCTCGCTCTGCGCGACCGGTATGAGAAGGTCGGCTCGCCCTATCTCGGCTTCACGATGGACTGGGGCGCCACCGTCACCGGTTTCGCACCATCGCTGATCGAGGCGTACCGGCGCCGGGGAGCGTCCGACGAGCTGCTCGCTGCCGTCGTCGAGCTCTGGGACGACTTCTACGAGCAGGGCCCGCCCGCCGACCAGACCGAGCACGGGCAGCGTTTCGGCCGGTTCATCGGCCTCGCCCACCAGCACGGGCGTCCCGACCTCGGCATCGACTTCGGCATCAACGGCACCGGCCTGTTCGGCCCGGCGCGCGTCGACGATTGGCTGGAGATCTTCCCGTGGATCCGCCACGTACACGGCAAGTTCTTCGGCATCGACGAGAACCATCAGGAGCCCTCGGTGCCCGTGACCGAGCTCACCACCCTCCTCGTCGAGAACGGCTACTCCGGTGCGATCTCGAGCGAGTACGAGGGGTGGCACTGGAACTACTGGCAGAGCCCGTTCGAGATCATCCGCGACGAGCAGGCGATCCAGCGCGTGGCGGCTGAGGCCGCCGGCTCGCGCATGATCACGGATGCCGCGGAGGCCGGCGCCGTCCTCGGATCCCACCTCGCGCACGCCGTGCGCCGCTGACCCTTCCACAAGCCCAGGGAACTGACATGACCAACCACAACGGCATCGCCGGCACCGGCATCAAGCTCGGCACCACCCTGTACTCCATGACGAGCGAGTTCGCGGCGGGCCTCTACACGCCCGAGACGCTCATCAAGGCCGTGCACGACGAGGGGATCGGCCCGGGCGTCGAGTTCAATATCGCGCAACTGCTGCGCACCTACCCCGACGTCGACGACGCGTTCGTGAAGCTGTGGTTCGACAGCCTCGAGAAGTACGGGCTCGAGGCGAGCGCGATCGGCACCAACCTCGACATGGGTCGCCGCAAAGACCGCGACATGACGCCCGACGAGGAGCACGAGTTCCTCGCCCGGCAGTTGAAGACCGCGCACACCCTCGGGTTCACGCGGGTCGTCATCCGCTCCCACGGCCGGGAGCTGCTCCGGAGCCTCCTGCCCCTCGCCGAGAAGTACGACCAGTATCTCGGGTACGAGATCCACGCGCCGTCCGGCCCCAACGACCCCGCGGTGCTGCGGATGCGCGAGATGTACGACGAGCTCGGAAGCGAGCGGCTCGGCTTCACGGCCGACTTCTCGTCGACGATGCACAGCCTCTCGCCGACCCTTCTGGCACAGCTCAACAAGATGGGCATGGACGAGAAGCACTTCCCGGTGATGGATGAGATCTGGCACGAGCCGACCCCCATGCACGTGCGGAACCAGAAGTTCGAGGACTATCTCGTCGGCGAGGGCGTCGACCCACTCGCCTTCGGGCCGTTCACCCGCCTCGCCTTCAACATGCACGGTCTCGTGCCCCCGGAGGAGTGGCTGGACATCATGCCGCAGATCTTCCACGTGCACGCGAAGTTCTACGACATCGGTGCCGACGGCGAGGAGCCCGCGATGGACATCCCGCGGATCGTCAAGCAGTTCGTCGTGGGCGGATACACGGGCTACCTCTCCAGCGAGTGGGAGGGGCACGCCTTCCAGGACCTGGGCGAGGCGGATCCGATCGACCTCGTGAAGAAGCAGCACGCGCTCATGCGCAAGGCCATCGAAGACACCGTCGCCGAGCAGTCGAAGGAGACAGCCCATGTCTGACACCACCACCGAGGTCTCGGTCGCGGAGCTCGCCGCCGAGCTCGCCGCGCTCCGCCAGGAGGTCGTCGCGGCGCGCGCCCTCGCGCAGCGGGCCGAGGACCGCGGGCAGGTCGAGAACCTGTTCAACCGGTACATGTACCTGCACAACGCATTCGAAGACGAGCAGATCATCCCGCTCTGGGTCAAGGAAGGGACCGAGGGCATCCGTGCGCGGTACACCAACGCCGGGCAGTACACCACGTGGCAGAGCGTGACCGACTACCACCGGGGTCGTCCGCACCCTGTCGGCAAGCTCATCCTCCACGCCACCACCACTCCGGTCATCGAGGTCGCCGCCGACGGCAAGACCGCGAAGGGCGTGTGGATGATGGCGGGCACCGAGTCCGGGCTCACCGACCCGAAGGTCGCCGAGGCCTTCCCCGACATGTATTCGCCGGAAGAGGTGCTCGGCAAGAAGGTCTGGGCGCACTGGGTCTGGTGCAAGTACGCCATCGACTTCCTCAAGCAGGACGGCGAGTGGAGGTTCTGGAAGTTCCGCTGCTACGAACTCGCGCGCGCTCCCTTCGAGGAGAACTGGGTCAGCTTCGGCCTGAAGAATCAGGGCGCTTTCGACCTCGACCTCATGTACTTCGGTGACGACGGCAAGCCCGTCTTCATGCCGCCGGCCGATCAGCCGGTGCCGTCGAAGAACCACCCGTACAGCCCCGAGACGGTGCAGAAGCTCGAGCCGGCACCGCCGGTGAAGCACGAGCACTTCACCGACACCTTCGCGTAGGAGACATCCATGGCCACCCACGACTCCCTCTTCCACGACGAGGACGTCCGCCGCACCGACGACGGCCTCGCCGTCTCGGTACAGCTTCCCTGGTACCGGAGCCTCTGGCTCTCGGCCGTCGACGATGTGGCGGTGACCGTCAACGGCACTCCCGTGCCGACGGACGAGCTGCGCTTCGCCCTCGAGGGCCGCGAATACCGGATCGAGGAGCTCCCCGAGCAATCCGAAACGCTGTGGTTCGTCGCCGACCGCCCCGACATCCTGATCCATCTGGATGCCCCGCCGGCGCCCGGCGCGACGATCACCGTCGAGGTGGTGCTGACGATGCGCCTGCTCTACATGCAGATCATGCCCGGGGTCGACGGCGGCCCTGGCCGGTACGTGACGAATCGCGTACCGGTCGAGCGTGAGCTGGTGCTGGCCTGAGCGTGGGCGACGTCCTCGACGTCCTGATCCTCTCCGGGCACATGACCCGGGAGCACGACAACGAGTTCCGCAGCTTCCGCAAGCACAACGAGTGGCTGACGACGCTCCTCGAAGACACCGGGCGCTTCCGGGTTCGCGTCGTCGAAGATCCGCGGGGCCTCGGGGCGTCGGTCATCGACAAGTACGACGTGGTGATCGTGGTCTTCGAGGGCCGCGACGGCTACTTCGACAAAGCGGTCGGCTTCGGCGCCGAGACCGACGCGGCGCTGCTGAAGTTCGTTCACGATGACGGCAAGGGGATCGTCTGGTTCCACGGGTCGGCGGCCCAGGAAGACGACTGGGGCTACCCCGACGAGTACAACGTGATGCGCGGCTCACGCCTCACCGTCGCCGGGGGGCTGCGGCCGCGCCCCTGGGGCGAGGCGCAGCTGCATACGGTCGAGCCGAGACATCCGATCACCGAGGGCATCAGCGACACCTGGACAGTCACCGGCGACGACATCCTCGTCGGCGTCGAGATCCTCGACGGCGCCCAGGTTCTGCTGACGACCTTCGACGACCTCGCAGCGTACGAGAAGGCCCCGGTGTGGCCGATGTCGCACTACCCGGTGGCGATTCCGGATGAGGGCATCGCGGCCCTTCCCGGGATGAACACCGAGCAGCCGATCGCCTGGATCAACGAGTACGGCGCCGGCCGCTCGTTCACGATCACGATCGGCCACGACATCGACACGTTCCGCCGGATCGAATTCATCCGGATGTTCCCGCGCGGCGTCGAATGGGCCGCGACCGGAGAGGTGACGTTCACCGGCCCCGACCGCCGCGGCGACCGGCGCTTCCTCCCCTGGCCGTACTACAACGGCGAGGGATGACTCTGGGCCGGCCGTTTCACTCGCCGTCGACGTGGAACCGCCCGTCGTCGTCGAACCACGCCCGCCGGACGTCCACCACCCAGCTCGGTCGGATCGGGCCGTAGATGTGGGGGAAGAGCTCGCCGTCGCGGCCGTCTTCATCGATCACCGTGACGCCGTCCGCGTCGACGAGGCCTTCGTCGATGACGAGGACGCAGAGCTCGCCATCGTGGTCGGCGTAGGCGGACTCGGCGACGCGCGCCAGCTGATGAGGGTATGACGCGTGGATGTAGCCGAGGTCGTCGAGGCCGGCGCCGCGCGTGGAGGTCCGGTACTCGCCCGACGTCACCGCCGCCTCCCACTCGGAGCGGTCGGCGAGGTGGAGGATCGTCACCCGCACAGTCTGACACCCGGTCCGGCGACACCGGCAGGATGAGCATGTGACGAACGCGACGAACGCAGAACCTTCGGGGACGATCGTCCTCGTCCGGCACGGCGAGACCGAGTGGAGCAAGACCGGCCGTCACACCGGACTCACTGACATCCCCCTCACCGAGACGGGGGTGTACAAGGCGCAGCTGGCCGGAACGCTCCTCGCATCCCGCGATTTCGACCTCGTCCTCACCAGTCCCCTGCGCCGCGCCGCCGAGACCGCGCGTCACTCCGGATTCCCGGCCGCCGAAGAAGACCCGCGGCTGCACGAGTGGGACTACGGCGCGTACGAGGGGCTGACGACTCCGCAGATCTCGGAGCGAGTCGGCAGGCCCTGGCTCCTGTGGGACGACGGCACGCCCCCGGGTGCGACGCCCGGGGAGAGCGTCGCAGACGTGACCGCCCGGGCGGAGTCGCTGCTCGCGACGGTCCGGCCGCGTGTCGCGCGCGGTGAGCACGTCCTGCTGTTCTCGCACGGCCACTTCCTGCGGGCGCTCGCCGGCACCTGGCTGGGCCTGACCGCCGCCGGCGGCCGGTACTTCACCCTCACCACCTCGGCGGTGAGCGAGCTCGGCTTCGAGCACGGCTCCGAAGTCATCGTGCAGTGGAACCACGTGCGCGGGCGGTAGCCGAGATCGTCCCTCCCTTCGAGGCGCACGATCGATCGCTCGACGGAGCTTCCGTCGACAAGAAGCGCCCCTCACGATGTCGGCGGTCGATGCGAAGATCCGCACGACGACGAGCGGGAGGCAGGATGCGCGGCGAGGCGACCGTTCTGCATGCCGATCTGGATGCCTTCTACGCGTCGGTCGAGCAGCGCGACGCCCCCGCCTTGCGCGGCCGGCCCGTGATCGTCGGCGGGGGAGTGGTGCTCGCGGCCAGCTATGAGGCCAAGGCCCGAGGCATCCGTACCGCCATGGGCGGACGGCAGGCACGCGATCTCTGCCCCGACGCGATCGTCGTCCCGCCGCGCATGGAGGCGTACTCCGCCGCCAGCCGCGCCGTGTTCGACATCTTCCGCGACACCACACCCCTTGTCGAAGGCATCTCGATAGACGAGGCGTTCCTCGAGGTGGGTGGTCTCCGGCGGATCTCGGGCACACCCGAACAGATCGCGGTGCGCCTGCGCGAGCGGGTGCGCGCCGAAGTCGGCCTGCCGATCTCCGTCGGGGTGGCTCGAACGAAGTTCCTCGCCAAGGTGGCGAGCGCGGTCAGCAAGCCGGATGGGCTCCTCATCGTCGAACCCGCCCAGGAGGAGTCGTTCCTCCTGCCGCTGCCCGTCGAGCGGCTCTGGGGAGTCGGAGCGAAGACCGCGGAGAAGCTGCACCGCCTCGGTATCCGCACCGTCGGGCAGCTGGCCGAGCTCGAGGCCGCGACCGCGGAGCGGCTCCTCGGCCGGGCGGCCGGTGCCCACCTTCATGCCCTCGCCCGGCTGCGTGACCCGCGCCCGGTCGACACCACGCGGCGCCGCGGCTCGATCGGGTCGCAGCGGGCGCTCGGGAGTCGTCCACGCTCAGCGGATGAGCTCGACGTCATCCTCTCCCAGATCGTCGACCGTCTCGGCCGCCGCCTGCGAGACGGCGACCGCGTGTGCCGCACGGTCGTCCTCCGCCTGCGGTACGGCGACTTCGCCAAAGCGACGCGCTCCCGAACGCTGCGGTTCCCGACCGATCGCACCGGAATGATCCTGGATGTCGCGCGTGATCTCCTCGCCGCGGCTCAGCCGACCATCGCCGAGCGAGGTATCACCCTGATCGGGGTCTCCCTGTCGCAGCTGGGCCGGGTCGGAGACATCCCGCCCGAACTCCCCCTCGAATGGGAGGACGGTGCGGTCCTCGACGGCGTGCTCGACAAGGTTCGGGACCGCTTCGGAGCCGGTTCCGTCGCCCGGGCTGCGCAATTGGGGCGCGATCCCGGGTGGTCGACGCCGGTGCTGCCCGAGCACGAGTGACGCATCATCGGCTGCCGGACGCGAAAATCCGGGCGTAGATGTCGTCGATCACCGCGTTCTTGGCGAGGTTGTAGCGGTCCGGCTCGTCGCGATGGCGGTCGCTGAGCTCACGCTTGCTCTGTGCGTAACGTTCCCGATCCTTCGGGTGCGTGCGCAGCCAATCCCGGAACAGGAGATGCCGGATGGGTTCGCCGGCTCCGTCCGGCCAGACGTGCAGGTTGAGGTCGTCATCGTTGACGAACATCCGGTGACCGTGCCACCACGGCTCCCGGATCACCAGGGTGAGACCTGCCGCTTGCAGCGCGGGGAGATAGGTAGCCTCGTCCTCCGCATCGGCGACGATGACGTCGATGTCGATGATCGGCTTCGCGGCGAGCCCCGGCACCGAGGTCGACCCGACATGGTCGACCCGCAGCGCGGTTGCGCCCAGGGTGTCGAAGACGAGGGCGCGCAGCTCCTCGAAGCGCACGGACCATCCGGCATCCCACGGAACCACCTCGACCTCTGCGCGGGATGCCGGGAAGGCGCCGACCACCGCCGCCGCCATCTGCTCCGGCGTACTCTGCAGACGCTCGGTGACCGAGGGTGGCCAATAGCTCATGAGACAGCCTTTCGACGCGGCGTGGTCGCGGTGTAGACCATCATGCGATGGTGGGTCGGAGAATCGCGTCCTGACAAGCCCTCCGAGCCGGGGTGCTCACCGCGCTCACGACGAAACGCCTCACCGGGATCGCGAAGAACGTGCGGACTCGCAAGGTAGCGCGCTCGGTGGCCGGCGATGGCGCCTACGGCAGCGCCTCGCTGAACTCCTCGCGCGCCAGCGCGATGTGGGCGCGCGTCATGTCGGCGGGGTCGGCGTCGAGCCACTCGTGGCCACCCCACTCACTGGTCAGGACGCCGTCGAAACCCGTCGAGGCAAGCGCCTCACCGAGCTCGCGGAGCGGTCGCGAGACGCGCCCGCCGGCATCGTCGAGGTCCCAGAACTTCAGATGAAAGCCTGCCGTCAGCGGCAGCACGTCGCTGAGGACGGTGACATCCGACCGGCCGAATCGCACCAGCATGTCCATGTACAGCGTGTGCACCGGCCCCGGCACCCCGCCTGACTTCAGCAACGCGACGACCTCGTCGTGGGTGGCGGGATCCTGCCACTCGTCGCGCACGCGGTTCAGCAACCCATCCGGCACCCCGCCCCGCTCGAGCGCCTCGAGATAGGTCACCGGCAGCGCGGGCATCAGCATGCTGATGTCGACCAGAAGCCGCAGGCGCGGGTCGTCCACCTGGGCGATCACCTCGTATGCGGGGCTGCTCGCCGGGTTCTGCGGGGTCTGCCCGCCCTGCGCCTCCTCGAACAGCACCAGGTCGAGCTCGTGGAGGTGGGGGAGAAGTCGGCGGATGACTCCGTCTCCGGCCTGTCCGAGCGGCAGCCGGATACCGACGGCTCCCAGAGCATGCGCGGCGTGCAGCTGGGGGAGGAGGAAGTCGACACGCTGCTCGTCGGAGCGGCGCCGCGTCGGAGACATCCAATCGTCGAGGCTCCCACCGACGATGCTCACGGAGCCCCCGGCTGCGGTCAGGCGCGTGCGGAGGACGCGCGCCTCATCGTCGCGGGTCCGCGGGAAGGAGCGCCACAGTTGCCCCGGCTCGACTTCGATCACCGAACTGATCCCCTGCTCGACGATGCTGACGGCGATGTCGGTCGCGTCGCGCTCGGCGCGGATCACCTCCGGCGTCCAGTTGAAGGCGCTGGCGCCGATGCGCTCGCGCGGCTCAGGCGACATCGCGCGCGACCGATGCGAGAGCGGGTGCGTCGAGGATCAGCGTCCGGTCGGCGCGGAACGGAAGGGCGAGAGGAGCCTCAGGGTCGCCGGGGAGGTAGGGAATTGCGAGCCGGAACGCGAGGGAAACACGATGGGAGCCGGGCGCCAGAACCCGCCGCACCTCGAGCCGCAGGCGGTCCTGCACGAACCACCAGCCGCGTTCGAAGGCCAGGGCCGAAGGCGGAACCCGGCGTTCCCCGATGGCGACCGCGACGATGCCGGCGGGTTCGTCATCGATGACGAGGTCCAGTTCTGTCACGCTCCACACGGGGAGCGACCGGATCCAGGGAAGGGATGCGCGCACCTCGACGCCCTCGGGGCGGGAGCGCAGCGCGTCGTCGCGCAGGATGTCGAGACTCATGCAGCACGTCCTTGTGGTGGGAACACCATGGTGTCTTTGACACCGAAGATACATGCTTCTGTCGAAAAGAGAAAAAAGTCATGCGGCGAGGTGAACGCGCTCACTCGTGGGACGCCCGTCGGCGAACCACCGGGCGAATGTCACCTCGAACAACTGCTCGCGCGCGAGCTCCGCGCCGCCGCGGAGCGGCGCGTTGGGGTCATTCACCGACTGCGTGATGACGAGATCGCGGGTGGCGAGCGGGAGCGACAGCTCGTACACCCGCTGTCGCACCTCGGCGAGGTACAGCTCGCCGGCCGACGCGACTGCTCCGCCGATGACGATGACACCCGGATTGAAGACGTTCACGAGGGTGGCGATCGACCCTCCCACGACCTTCGCCGAGCTTTGGATGAGCGAGATCGCCAGGGCGTCGCCGTCTTCTGCGGCCTTCGATATCGCCTCGGGGGTGAGGTCGTCGACGGCCAAGCGACTCTGCTCGCCGGCCTCGAGTCGTGCGCGCGCATCCCGCACCAGCGCCCACCCACCCGCGACGGCCTCGAGGCACCCGACCTTCCCGCAGCGGCACGGCGCCTCGGACTCCGGGACCCGCACGTGGCCGATGTCACCGGCCGCCCCGTTCGCGCCGCGATGGATTCGGCCGCGGGAGAGGAGTCCGGCGCCGATCCCCGTGCCGATCTTGCAGTAGACCAGATCGGCGTGGTGGCGTTGCCGTTCTGCCCGCTCGCCGAGGGCGAGGAGGTTCACGTCGTTATCAACCCACACCGGTGCATCGAAGCGCTGCTCGAACCGTCGGCGGATGTCGAAGCCGTTCCACCCCGGCATGATCGGCGGGGCCACCGGGCGCCCGGTGTCGAAGTCGACCGGCCCCGGAACGCCGACCGCGACCGACCAGACCGGGGCGTCGCCGGTGCGCTCGAGCAGCCCGTCGATCATCGACATCACCACGTCCAGAGTGTCGGCCGGTCCGGCTGAGATCTCCCACGAGCGGTGCTCCTGGTCGAGGATGTCGCCGTCGAGGGCGGCGATTCCGACATGGATGTGGAGCGCACCGAGGGCGCACACGATGATGCGGCCCTGGTCGGCGCGGAAGTGCAGGGTGCGCGGCGCGCGCCCCCCGGACGACGGGCCGAACTCCCCGTCGATGAGGAAGCCCATCTCGATCGCCTGATCGACGCGCTGGGTGACGACGCCGCGACCGAGGCCGGTGATCCGGCCGATCTCGGGCCGCGTCACGGCTTCTCCAGTGCGCACGAGGTTCACGATCCGGAGCAGGCTGGTCACTTCGTCGGTCTGCGCCGCGAAGCGGAGGGTAGAGGCTCTGGCCACGCTTGATTCTGACACAACGGGCAGGAAAACCGGTCGGATGTGCGAGCGACAAATGCCACGAACGAGAAAACTTCTGTATCGTTCGAGCGGAAGCGGATGATGGTCGCGCACACCAACCCGCAAACGAGACGAGGAAGCGATGGCACGAGGAGTGGGTATCTTGGGTGCCGGTCCCGGCGCCTGGGCCCTGCATGTGCCGACGTTGACACGGCTCCCCGACACCTTCCGCGTCGTCCACGTGGCCGACGGCGGCAGCGGCCGAGCGCGCGATATCGCCGGACCGCTCGGTGCCGCCTCATCAAGCGGGCATGAGGAGCTTCTGAGCGACCCCGCGGTGGAGGTGGTGGCGATCTGCTCGCCGCCCGCCGAGCACGCGCGCCACATCCACGCCGCCGTCGACGCCGGTAAGCGAGTGATCTTCTGCGAGAAGCCGCTTGCCGCGAACGCGACCGACGCAGAAGCGGTCATCGAGCGCTGCCGCGTCGCGGGCGTCGCGCTCCTCGTCGGCACGAACCACCTTTTCGATCCGGCGTGGAGCCGCGCGAGCCACTACCTCACCGCTCTCCGGGGTGAGGTGCGGAGCGTATCCGTCACAGTGTCCCTGCCACCCAATGACCGCTATCACCGCGCGGTCACCGACGACGTCCTCCTGCCTTCTTCTCCGCGACCCGCTGCCGACCTGTCGAACCCGGCCATCGCGGCAGCGGTCGGTCGAGCCCTGACTTCGGGGCTCGTGGTGCATGACATCCCACTCCTCCGCGACCTCGCCCGCGGCGAGCCGCGACTGGAGTATGCCCGCATGCTCACCCCGCTCGGCATCGCACTCGGCTGGAGCGTCGGCGAGACGATCTTCCGCACCACCGCCGTGATGGTGCCGGGGGGCGCGGACGCGCTGTGGCGCCTCAGCGTCCACACCGATCGCGACCGACTCGACATCGCCTTCCCACCGGCTTTCGTCCACGCCGGCGGGGCATCGGTCAGTGTCCGCACCGCCGACGGCATCCGTACCTCCTACCCCCGGCTTCGCGAAGACGGGTACGAGGCCGAGTGGCGTGCGCTCGCAGCCCTCGCCGACGGTGACGACGCCGTCGAGTACGACGAGATCCTCGCCGACGCGCGCTACGGCATCGCACTGGCGGATGCCGCGGCGGCGGCGATCGGGCGCGCCGCGTGAGCACGACCGGCGCTCCTGAGGTCCCGACGCCCGATTCCTCCGGGCGTCGGCGCTTCCCCAGGGCGCTCTTGGGCCAGGTTGCGGCGCTGTCCCTCCCTCGCCCCTCCGCTGTCAGCCTCGACGTCACCGCGACGGCAGCCGACCTCCCTGCGGCGGTGGCCGATGCCCTCGCCTGGTGCCGCGTCCTCGGCGGCGCTCGAGACATCCGCGTCCTGCACCGTGCTTCGCGCGGCGCCGCCGCGCTGGCGCTGCTCGACGTCGACGGCGTGACGGCCGCCCTCTCCGTCAGCACGGTGAGTTCAGGCTCGGGCGTTCTCCGGGGAACCTCTCTGGGGCCGACCCGTACGGAGGTGGAGATCGATCTCGACGCCGGCATCGCCTCCGCACGGATCACCGACGAGCAGGGTGAGCGTCGGCTCCCGACCGTGTGGTCACTCCGCGCCGGAGCCACTTCTATCGACCACTCGGGGGACGATCGGCGCCTAGCGGGAACGATCCTCGGCGACCCCTCTCGGCCATAACGGTCGCTGATACCGAGCATCGGCATCTTCGGATTCCCTTATGTCTGGAACCGACGGATAGTGGATTCCGGGCCGGAGCGAATCCCGCCGTCCCGGAAAGGATCGAAGATGATCAAGCTTCTCTCCCACCTGTCGTATGTCGCGATCACTTCGCCCGACGTGGAGGCCTCCGTTCGCTTCTACGAGCAGGAAGTCGGCCTCACGGTCGTCGACCGGGTGGACGGTCGTGTCTATCTCCGCTGCTGGGGTGACTACTACGCCTACTCCCTCGTGGTCGTCCCCGGCGACGAGCCATCCCTCGAGACCATGGCCTGGCGCACCTCGAGCGAGGATGCTCTCGAAGAGGCCGTCAAGCGCATCGAGGCCACGGGCGCCGAGGGCGAGTGGTTCGACGCCCACCAGATCGGACGCGCGTACCGCTTCACCGGGCCCTGGGGCCACTCGATGACCCTCCACTGGGACGTCACGCGTCACCAGGCGCCGGGCCGCACGGCGTCGATCTACCCCGACCGCCCCGAGAAGCGCAGCAAGGTCGCCGGTGCCCCCCGCCAGCTCGACCATGTCACGATCGCCACGAGCGACGTCGACGGCTTCGCCCAGTGGTACAACGAGGTGCTCGGCTTCCGCATCATGGCGCGCACCGTCCTCGACGAGGCGCCGATCTCCGTCTTCAGCGTGTTGACGACGAACGAGAAGTCGCACGACCTGGGCGTGGTGCTGGATGGCTCCAGCCGCGCCGGTCGCGTCAATCACTACGCCTTCTGGGTCGACACCTACGAGGAACTGCTCATCGCCGCCGACACGCTCATGGAGCGCGACATCCCGATCGAGTACGGCCCCTCGATTCACGGCATCGGCGAGCAGACCTTCCTCTACTACCGCGAGCCCTCGTCGATGCGTATCGAGCTGAACACCGGCGGCTACCGCAACTACGTGCCCGACTGGACGCCCAACACCTGGAAGCCGTCGCTCGGCTCGAGCAATTTCTATCGCAACGGTGCCATGCCGATGTCGATGACGGAGTCGTTCCCGCCCGCCGATGGTCCGAGCGCGACCGAGGAGGGCGTGCCCGAGGAGATCCGCGAGGCGCTGCTCAACCCGTACACCAAGACCGGCTGAGCTCGTGAAGAACCCCCGGGGCGGTCACCGATCGGCCGCCCCGGGCACCACGTCAGGATTCGAGGAGGACTCATGACGCAACCGCCCCCCGCCCCCTTCGCTCTCGCCCGCTACCGCGAGGGCGATTCCGCGCGTCTGGGACTGGTGTCCGGCGACCGCATCCGCCCGCTCGATGAGGCAGGGCTCGGCGCGGCGAACCTCAACGGGTTCCTCGCCGATCCCGACTGGGGCCGACTCGAAACGTCGGCGGAGGAGAAGGATGCCCCGTGGCGGCCGCTCTCCGAGGTGACGCTCACCGCTCCGGTCGAGCCCCGGCAGGTCTTCCAGGCGGGGGCGAACTACCGCACCCACGTGATCCAACTCATCATGGGCGGCCTCACGGAGGGCGGCGGATCCGACCTCTCACCCGAGGAGGTCCGCACGAAGGCGGAGCGGATCATGGACGCCCGCGCCGCCAGCGGCCGGCCCTTCATCTTCCTCGGCCTTCCGCAGTGCGTCGTCGGAGATGACGTTCCGCTGGTGCTGCCGGCGTACAGCGACACCCACGACTGGGAGCTCGAACTCGCGGTGGTGATCGGACGCGAGGCGTTCCGCGTGAGCCGCGACGACGCGCTCGACCACGTCGCCGGGTACACGATCGTCAACGACATCACCACTCGCGACCGCGTCTTCCCGCCGGATGTCGGAGACATCGGTGCGGACTGGTTCCGCTCGAAGAACGCACCGGGGTTCCTTCCTGCCGGCCCGTACCTCGTGCCGGCTCCGTTCGTCGACCCGAGCGACCTGTCGGTGCGTCTCGAGCTCAACGGAGAGACGATGCAGGACGCCACGACCGCCGAGCTCGTCTTCGACGTGCCGACGCTCGTCGCCGCGGCATCCCACACCCTGCCGCTGCTCCCCGGCGACCTCCTCCTCACCGGCAGCCCCGCCGGCAACGGCCAGCACTGGAAGCGGTTCCTGCGCGAGGGTGATGTCATGACCGGAACGATCGAGGGGTTGGGCACGCAGGTCGTCCGTTGCGTCGCGGAGAACGCCGGAGTGGATGCCTCGTGAGCAGCCTCTCTGACGACCCGACCGACCTCGACCGCATCGACCCCGAGGGCGAGATCGCCGCGCGGGCCGAGGCGTTCCGCAACTGGGGTCGCTGGGGCGAGGACGACGTCCTCGGCACCCTGAACTTCATCGATGCCGAGAAGCGGGTTGCGGCGGCATCCCTGGTCCGTGAGGGCATCGTGATCTCGCTGTCGCAGTCGTTCGACACCGAGGGGCCGCAGATCGGGTGGCGGCGGCGCACCAATCCGGTCCACACGATGACCGACACCGGCACCGACGCCGAACGCGGCAACCAGGGCTTCCCGCACGGGATCGGCGGAGCGGACGACGTCATCGCGATGCCGCTGCAGTGCTCGACGCAGTGGGACGGCCTCGGCCACATCTTCGACCACGGCATGGCCTGGAACGGCCGTCGTGCCGGTGACGTCGTGACGAGCGACGGCGACCTCGTCACCGGCATCGAGCACACGAAGACCTCGTTCGTCACGCGCGGTGTGCTGCTCGACGTGGCCGCTCACCTCCGCCCCGACACCGGCGAACTCGAAGACGGCTACGCCATCACCGCCGCCGACCTCGACGCGACCATCGACGCCCAGGGCTCCTCCAGCCGCGTGGGGCGCGGCGACATCGTCGTCGTGCGCACCGGGCGGTACACCCGCGCTCGCCGCGAGGGGTGGAACGGCTACGCCGGCGGTCCCGCCGCGGGCCTCTCCCTGACCACCGCCGGATGGCTCCACCGCAGCGAGATCGCGGGCATCGCGACCGACACCTGGGGCTTCGAAGTGCGTCCGAACGAGTTCGACGTGCCCTCCTTCCAACCGCTCCACCAGGTCGTCATCCCCAATATGGGGCTGTCGATCGGGGAGATGTGGAACCTCGACGAGCTCGCCGCCGCCTGCCGTCGCCTCGGTCGCTACGATTTCTTCCTCGCCGCCCCGACCCTGCCGATCACCGGCGCGGTCGGTTCGCCCGTCAACCCCGTCGCCGTGCTCTGACGACACTCCACCCCACCAGAACAGGGAGGTTCTGACATGACCGCAGTTCGCAAGGTCGCCATCGCCGGAGCCGGCGTCACCGGCCTCGCCGCCGCCATCCGTCTCGCCAAAGCCGGCGTTGAGGTCGACGTCTTCGAATCCAAGCCCGAGCTCACCGCGCTCGGGTCGGGCATCTCGCTGCAGGGGAACGCGCTGCGGGTCTTCGACGCCCTCGGCGCATGGGACGACATCCGCGCCGCCGGCTACGCCTTCGAGGGTCTGAACCTGCGGGCGCCGGGCCCCGACGCACCGATCGTGGCGAATCTGCCCGACGTCAAGACCGGCGGTCCCGACTATCCGTCGGCGATGGGGATGCCGCGGCCCGAGCTCGCCCGCATCCTGTTCGAACACGCCGAGAAGGCGGGCGCCCGCGTGCACTTCGGTCGCTCGATCACCGCCATCGACGCCCGCGCGAACGACGCGGTCGAGGTGTCGGTCGACGGCGAATCGGCGGGTGTCTACGACCTGCTGATCGGGGCCGACGGGCTGAACTCGAAGGTGCGCGACCTCATCGGCATCACCGAGCGCCCCGAGCCGACCGGCATGGGCATCTGGCGCACCTTCGTCTCCCGCCCCGCCGAGGTCGAGCGCAGCGAGCTGTACTACGGCGGACCGGTGTACATCGCCGGGTACACCCCCACCGGCGAGGACTCGATGTACGCGTTCCTCGTCGAGAAGGCCCAGGACCGCCAGGGGGTGAGCGACGAGGAGGCGACGCAGATCATGATCGACGAGTCGCGGGCGTACGGCGGACCGTGGAACGCGATCCGCGCCGACCTCGAGAAGGGCGCCCACGCGAATTACACCTGGTTCACGAAGCACCTCGTCGATGGGCCGTGGAACCGCGGTCGGGTCGTCATCATCGGCGACGCCGCGCACAGCTGCCCTCCGACGATCGCGCAGGGTGCGGCGCAGGGTCTGGAGGACGCGCTCGTGCTCACCGAGCTCCTCACCACCCGAGACCTGGTCGACCAGGACCTCTGGGACGCCTTCCACGCCCGGCGCCTCCCGCGCGCCAAGGCCGTCGTCGAGGCATCCGTCCAACTGGGTCAATGGCAGATCGATGGCGACCGCGATGCCGATGCCGGGGGTCTCATCTTCGGTATCGCCCAGCAGATGGCCCAGCCCGCATGAGCGGCGACTATCCGGTCACCGACGTGCACGCGCACGTGCTGCTGCCGGCTCTGCACGCCGAGGTCGAGCGCCGCGCGCCCGACGAGGTGCGCGCCGCCGCCGAGCTCGACCTTCGTCGCAACGGCGCCGAGAGCCAAGCGGTCTCGGGTCCCATGGTCGGATCCCGCATCCCCAAGCTCACCGACGTCGCGGTGCGTCTGGCCGACATGGATGCGCAGGGCGTCGACCGGCAGTGGGTGAGCGCCTCGCCGAACCACTTCTACCCCTGGGCGAACGAGGGTCTGTCGGTGTGGATCGCGATGGAGGCCAACCGCCTCATCGCCGAGCACGTCGCACAAGCGCCCGATCGCCTGACCGGACTCGGGGTCGTTCCGCTGCAGCATCCCGAGCGGATCGTCGAGTGCCTCGACGACGCGGTGCTGGGTCGGGGGTTGTCGGGTGTCGAGATCTCGTCCTTCGCGGGCGACGTCGAGCTCTCGGATGACCGGCTCGAGCCCTTCTGGGCCCGCGCGGCAGAGCTCGGTGTGGTGGTCTTCCTGCACCCCTTCGGCTGCAGCCTCGACGAGCGACTCGACCGCTTCTACCTCGCCAACACCGTCGGGCAGCCGGTCGAGAACGCGGTCGCGCTGTCGCACCTCATCTTCTCCGGCGTGCTCGATCGTCACCCCGAGCTCAAGATCGTCGCCGCCCACGGCGGCGGCTACCTGCCGACGGTGATCGGACGGTCCGATCACGCCTGGCGGGTGCGCCCCGACGCCCGCCGCTGCGCGCACCTCCCCTCGTCGTACCTGTCGAAGATGTGGTTCGACACCGTGGTGCACGACTCCCGCACGCTCCGCGCGCTCGTCGGTGCGGCGGGCGGAGCGCGGGTCGTGCTGGGAAGCGACTACCCGTTCGACATGGGACTGGACGCCCCGGTGGCCTTCGTCCGCGGAGCAGACCTTCCCGACGAGATCACGCGGCGAATCCTCTCCGAGAACGCCGTCGACCTGCTGCGGACGAAGGTGCGCGCGTGAAGATCGCCCGCTGGACCGGCGGTGGGGAAGGCTTCGTCATCGACGACCGCGTCGTGCCGTTCCCCGATGGCCTCACGGTGGCGCAGGTCCTCGCCGGCGGACTTCCGCTCGCGCACGCGCTCTTCCATCGCGTGACCGACAGTCGCCTCGTGAACGACGGCGGCAGACCCCTGGAGGACGTGACTCTGCTCGCCCCCCTCCGGCCGGCATCCGTGCGCGACTTTGTCACCTTCGAGGAGCACGTCGAGGGAGTGAGTGCAGGTGTCGAGGGAAAGAGCCACGTCGCGGACGAGTGGTACGAGGCCCCGACGTTCTACTTCACCAACCCGCACACCATCCTCGGGCCGGACGAGCCCGTGCGGCCACCGGTGACCGAGCGGCTCGACTTCGAACTCGAGGTGGCGGTGGTGATCGGAGACGTCCGCGACTCCACCGGCTCGAACCTCGACGCCGCCGCCGCAACGCCGCACATCTTCGGGTACACGATCATGAACGACTGGTCGGCGAGAGATCTGCAGGCGCGGGAGATGAAAGTGCGTCTCGGCCCGGCGAAGGGGAAGGACTTCGCGACCTCGCTCGGCCCGTGGATCGTGACGGCCGACGAGCTCGAGCGCTTCCTCGACCCCGATGGGTTTCTCGCCGTCCGCGCCGAGGTGCGCGTGAACGGCGAGCTCGTCGGCGAAGACCTCGTGTCGAATATGGGGTGGCCCTTCCCGGAGCTCGTCGCCTACGCGTCGCGCAACTCGCGCGTGGCGCCCGGTGACGTGCTGGGGTCGGGAACGGTGGGGAACGGCGGATGCCTCGGCGAGCTGTGGGGCCGAAACGGCGGCCTCACCCCTCGCCCCCTGCAGCCCGGCGACGTCGTGTCCATGCACGTCGAGGGGATCGGGGAGCTCACTGCGCGCGTAGACGATCACGTCCCGGCGCCGGCGCTTCCGCCGGCGCGGCCCCGGCCGCGGCTGCGCCATCGCGCCAGCGCCACACCGTGACTTTTGTTGCTTTTCGACTGAAGCACGCGTAGAATGAACCTGACGTCGGGGTCCTCCGTACCCGTTCCCGCCGTGATGGATCGGTCGGGGCACACCGAGTCGCGTCGACTGCCCGATCGATCGGGCACCTCGAACATGCCGCTCTCTCGCGCCAGGCTCCGCCTGCTCGTCGTCTCCCTGCTCACGGCCGCTTTCCTCGGCGCCCTCGACCACACCGTGGTGGCGACCTCGCTGGCGACGGTCGCCGGCGATCTCGGCGCGCTCGAGCACATGAGCTGGGTCGTCGTCGGCTACACCCTGGCGGCGACGGTGCTCCTGCCCGTCATCGGCAAGCTCGGCGACATCCTCGGTCCCCGCGCCGTCTTCGTCACGTCGCTCGTCGTGTTCATCGTCGCGTCGCTCGTGTGCGGATTCGCGCAGGACATGACGCAGCTCGTCATCGCTCGTGTGCTCCAGGGCGCGAGCTCGGCGGGTCTGCAGCTGATGTCGCAGACGATCATCGCCTATGTCACCACCCCGAGGGAGCGACCCCGCTACCTCGCCGTCATCGGTGCGGCCTTTCCTGTCGCGATCGTGGTCGGTCCCTTGTTCGGGGGTCTCATCACCGACTTCTGGGGGTGGCCGTGGGTGTTCTGGATCAACGTGCCGGTGGGGCTCGTTGCCCTCGTCCTCGCCCTCGTCGCCGTACCGCACGTCGAGCCGTCGGGCCGGCGGAGCTTCGACGTTCCCGGAGCGATCCTGTTCACGGTCGCCATGGTCGCGCTCGTCCTGGCCGTGTCGTGGGTCGGAGACCCGTCCGCCTCCGTCACGGTCATCGCGGCATTCGCGGTGGCGGCCGTGGCTTTCGTCGCCTTCTTCTTCGTCGAGATCCGCGTCTCCGAGCCCTTCGTGCCGCTCCGCGCCTTCGGTAACCGCGCGGTGGCGGCGGGAATCGCCTTGTCGGGCATCATCGGGATCGGTCTCTTCTCGGTGACCGCCTATCTCCCGACGTACTTCCAGATGGCGTACGGCGTGACCGCCACCGTCTCGGGATTCGTGCCGATCGCGACGGTGTTCGGGATGCTGGTCGCCAACCTCGGCACCGGATGGCTCGCCAGCCGCACCGGCCGCTACCGTCCCTACCCCATCATCGGCACGACTCTCGGCGCCGTCGGCCTGTTCGTGATGTCGCTGCTGCCGGTCGGCGTGCCGCTGTGGGTGCCCATGATCGTCATGGCCGTGGTGGGGCTCGGTACCGGCAGCTTCATGAGCCTCGTGATCGCCGTCGTGCAGTCCGCGACCCCGCGCAGTCAGACCGGCAGCATCACCGCCACGATCAACCTCGTGCGACAGGTCGGATCCACGGTCGCCACCGCCGTGATCGGCGGCGTCGTCGGGTTCGGCGTCGCCGCGCGGCTGCCGCAGGCGATCGACCCCAACGGCCTCACCCCGGAGGTCGTCCGCGGGTCATCCGCCCTCATCCAGGCCGAGGTCGCCGCCATCTATCGCGACGTGCTCGCGCCGGTCTTCCTCGCGCTCGCCATCGTCTACGCGCTCGGGATCGTCGCCGCCCTGATGCTGCCCGGTGGCCGGCTCTCCGACGAGGCACCCGCCGAGGACCCGTCCGACGCCGAGCGCGTCACCGTCCCCTGACCGTCCCTCTTCCCCCGCTCACTCAGGAGTCATCATGTCCGACACCCGCACCGTCGCCATCGTGGGCAGCGGCCCGATCGGCAGCGCGTATGCCCGCACCATCCTCGAGGGGTCCCCCGACACCCGGGTCGTCATGTTCGAGGCCGGCCCGCAGCTCACCGACATCCCGGGCGAGAGCGTCCGCAACATCGCCGATCCCGACGCCAAGGCCCGGGCGCGCGAGATGTCGCAGGGCCCGCAGGCCGGCGATTACCGGTCGGAGCTCGGCATCCCGGACTCGGTCGTCGTGGAGGGCATGTTCACCGCCCGCCAGGGCACGCACCTGCTCGACTTCGGGGGTCCAGGGTCGGCGCACGCTTCCTCGTTCGGCGCGGTCGCCGCGTCGACGAATGTCGGCGGACAGGGGGCGCACTGGACCTGCGCGACCCCGTCGCCGTCGTTCAGCGAGCGGATCGCATTCATCGACGACGCCGAGTGGGAGGAACTCATCGCCCAGGCTGGCCGGCTCCTGCACGTGCAGAGCGCGGCGTTCGCCGATTCGCGCGTGGGCGAGGCGATTCGGTCTCTGCTGGAGGAGGAGTTCGGCGCGGAGCTCCCCGAGGGCTACGGTCCGAGCACCCTCCCGGTGGCGGGCGATCCGCAGCCCGACGGCACCATGCGATGGGCGGGAGCCGACGTCGTGCTCGGGCCGCTGGTGGAGCCGGGACATCCGCTCGCTGATCGGTTCGAGTTGCGCGATCTCACCCTCGTCCGCCGGATCGAGCACGACGGCTCCCGTGCCACCGGGGTCGTCGTCGAAGACCTCCGCACCGGAGGGATCTCGACTGTCACCGCCGACCTCGTGGTCGTCGCCGCCGACGCGTTCCGCTCCCCGCAGCTGCTCTGGGCGTCGGGCATCCGGCCGCGTGCGCTCGGGCGATACCTCACCGAGCATCCCGTGGTCATCTCCACCGTCGCCCTCGACGCTGAGAAGATGCGCCGGTTCGCGGATGAGAACGACCTCGCCGATGAGAAGGCGAGGCGGGCAGTCAATCCGGTCGACCCGGTGGCGGCGGTCAACCGCATCCCGTTCTCCGAGCCGGATCACCCCTTCTCGCTGCAGGTGATGTACTCCGAGACGACGCCGTTCCTCATGGAGCCCGGCACTCCGTACGCCGAGAACGACTGGGGCTACGTGAACATGGGTTACGGGCTGCGCAAGCGCCCGCGGGTCGAAGACGGCGTCAGCTTCGACGACGATGACCTCGACTGGCGCGGCTTTCCGAACATGACGATCGAGTACGCCCTCACCGACGACGAGGAGCGTGAGATCGCCGCAGCCACCGAGCGCCTGCGCCGAGCCGGCAGCGCACTCGGGCATTTCGTCGCCGAGCCGCGGCTGCTGCCACCGGGGTCGAGCCTGCACTACATGGGGACCATGCGGATGGGGGAGACGGATGACGGCACCTGCGTCGCCGATCCGTACTCCCGTGTCTGGGGGTTCGAGAACCTGGTGGTCGGCGGCAACGGCCTGATCCCCACGGCCAACACAGTCAACCCGACCCTGATGAGCACGGCGATCGCGGTGCGCGGCGCGCGCGCCGCCGTCGAGCATCTGCGTGGGGCTCAGGCGGCGGCGTCCGCCGCCCGCTGACGCGCCCGGCTCCGTGTCGGCCGTGCCATGACGCCGCCCGAGCGCACGATTCCTGCCACGGCGGCAACGTCTCACGCGGGATCACGATAGCCTCGCAGCGTGCAGGGGAGCCGGAGCGATCGCGTCGTCTGGGTGGCCGGTACGGCGGCGGCCATTCTCGGAACGATCGCGGTCGTCGTCGGGCTTCAGCTGCCCGCGACGATGAGTTCGTTCGGGTGGTTCGCCTACCAGCCGCTCGCCGGCGAAGTCTTCGCTCCGACCGGCAGCGGCGTGTTCGTGTCGTGGTGGTCGATCGGAGGGGCGCTCCTGCTCGCCGGGGGAGCGGCAGTACTCGCCTATGCAGCCGGTCGCCGACACGGAAAGGGCTCTGGGGTGGATTCATGACTCTCGACGTCGAGGCGCTGCGCGCCCAGTTCCCATCGCTCTCATCGGGCATCGCGCACTTCGACGGTCCGGGCGGCACGCAGTCCCCGGCCGCCGTGGGCGAGGCCATCGCCCGCACGCTCACCGGGCCCCTCTCCAACCGGGGCACCTCTGTCGCAAGCGAACGCAACGCCGACGATGCTGTCGGCGAGTTCCGCGCAGCCGTCGCCGACCTTCTCGCCGCCGACCCTCGGGGGGTGGTCTACGGGCGAAGCGCGACGCAACTGACGTACGACTTCTCACGGATGCTCGCCGGGAGCTGGGGCGAGGGTGACGAGATCGTGGTCTCGCAGCTCGACCACGACGCCAACGTCCGCCCCTGGGTCCAGGCAGCCGAGGCTCGCGGCATCACGGTGCGGTGGCTGCGTCTCGATCCCGGTACGGCACAGCTCGACCTTTCCGACCTCGACCGGATCGTCAACGAGCGCACCCGGCTGGTGGCCGTCACCGCGGCATCCAACCTGCTCGGCACGATGCCGCCTGTCGCGAAGATCGCGGCCCGTGCCCACCTGGTCGGAGCGCTCGTGTATGTCGACGGCGTCCACTACACCCCGCACGCGTCCGTCGACGTCACCGCGCTCGGCGCCGACTTCTTCGTGTGCTCGCCGTACAAGTTCTTCGGTCCTCACTGCGCGACCCTCGTCGCCGACCCCGACCTGCTCGCGTCGCTTCGTCCCGACAAGCTCCTGCCCTCGACCAACGCCGTGCCCGAGCGGTTCGAGCTGGGCACGCTCCCGTACGAGCTCATGGCCGGCGTCACCGCGGCGGTCGACGTCATCGCCGCCATCTCCCCGTCCAGCGGCTCGCGCCGCGAGAGACTCATCGCGGCTCATCGGCTCGTCGAAGAGCGAGAACGGTCTGTTCGCCAGCGAATCGAAGCGGGGCTCACGGAACGGGGGATGTCCGTCCACTCCCGTGCGCCCGAGCGCACCCCTACCCTGTATTTCACCTTCGATCACGAGGATGCCGCGGAGGCGTCGCGCTTCCTGGCCGACCGCGACATCCTCGCTCCGGCGGGGGACTTCTACGCTTACGAGCCGTTCCGCGCGCTCCGCCTCCCGGTCGAGACCGGAGTTCGTGTCGGGGTCGCACCGTACACGAGCGATGAGGACGTCGCGCGCCTCCTCGAGGGCCTCGACGCCTTCCTCGCGCGCTGATCGCGGCGGCCATCGCGACAGGGGGCCGCGTCATCTCCCTCGGAGCCGCGGGTGACCGATACGCTTCCCTCGTCCGCGCACCCCAGGAGCCATCGTGACCGACGCCCAGCCCGCCGCCGCGCCCACTGAGAACCCGACGCGCCTCTCCGGCCTCGTCGGTGACATCGAGCTGCTGGTGGTGATCCTCCTCGGCATCGTGTCGGTCGCCACGGCATACACGTCGTTCCAGTCCACGCTGTACGACGGGCTGTCCGCGTCGGCCTACTCGCAGGCGCAGAACAGCCAGACCGAAGCGGAGTCGCTGTACCTCGAGGCCAATCAGCTCTACATCCAGGACACCCAGACCTGGGCCCGTCTCACCGAGCTCGGCGTCGACCTGGACAACCCCGATCCCGAGGTCGCAGCGAACGCGTCGGCGAAGTTCGAGACGCTGCAGTTCGTGCTCGTCGACGAGGTCTTCGAGGCGGCGATCACCTGGTCGGACGAGCAGACGGAGGCCACCGGCGAGTATGTCGGACCCTTCGACGACGAGGAGTACTTCGCCTCGCGCTTCGCCGCCTGGCAGGAGGAGGACACGCGCAGCACGGAGCTGTTCGAGCAGGCCGAGGAGTACAACACCCTCGGAGACCGCCTGCAGCTGAACACCGTGCTCATGGCGATCACCCTGTTCCTCCTCGGTGTCGCGGCGGTGGTGAAGCGTCGGCGCATGCAGTGGATCCTGATCGGCTTCGGCATGACGATCTTCGTCGTCGCGGCGATCCTCACCGCGCTCGTGCCGTTCGCCTGGTTCTGAGCGATGCCCTTCGCGATCGCGCTGACCGTCGTCCTGATCCTGCTGGCCGCCTTCCAGGTCGCGCTCGCGCTCGGTGCGCCCCTGGGGCACTTCGCCTGGGGCGGCCAGCATCGGGTGCTGCCCACCCGGCTGCGGGTGGGCAGCGCGGTGTCCGTCGTGGTCTACGCGCTGATCGCGCTCATCGCGTTGAGCAGCGCCGGGGCGATCGGACTGTTCCCCGTGCCGTTCGCCGACGTCGCGATGTGGGTGGTCTTCGGCTACTTCGCCCTCGGGATCGTGGTGAACGCCATCTCGCGCAGCAGGCCCGAGCGCTTCACGATGGTGCCTGTTTCGCTCATCCTGGCTGCGTTGTCCTTCTGCGTCGCGATGGGATGGAGTGGCGACGTCGCGTAGACGACGGCGCTCGCCGAGACGGAGGGAGTGATCATGGATGAGTCGGCTGACGTGGGGCGTCCGAGCGGGATCGAGGCGCTCACGTCGAGCTTCGTCACCGAGCAGGCCGTGTACGGCGTCATCCTGGTGTCGGGGATGATCGTCGTGAGCGGCGTGGGGGATTCGACGAGTTTGAGCGTGTTCGTCGTCGTCGTGAGCACTGTGCTCGTCTTCTGGGCGGCGCACGTGTACGCGGCCACCGTCGCTGCGCTCGGGTTCGGCCGCCACGCCCGTCCGGTCCGGGTGGCGTTCCGCGGTGCCGTGAAGCAGTCGCGAGGCCTGCTGGTGTCGGCCCTCATCCCGTGTGCGATCCTCCTCCTCGGCACCGCGCGGGTGATCGATGACCAGTGGGCGATCTGGGCGGCGCTGCTGTCGGGCACGGTTCTTCTCGCCGCGCTCGGGTGGATCGCCTTCCGTCGCCGGGGCGCCTCGATTTCGCGCAGCGTTCTCGGCGCCGCCTGCACCGCGGCCTTCGGCGGAGTGATGGTGCTCCTCAAGGTGGTCGTCGTGCACTGAGGCCAACCGTGACCTCCGCGGTGCGCGAAGCCCTAGCGCAGCCGGTCCGACAGGATCTTCGCGCCGGCGGATGACGCGAACCCGCCGTCCACCGGAATCTCCGCTCCGGTGAGATAGGTCGCGTGGTCGCTCAGCAGGAAGGCCACGAGGTGGGCGACCTCATCCACCCTGCCGGTGCGCTGCAACGGAGTGAGGGAGAGTTGCGCCTCCCGCATCGCCTCCGGCGCGCTCGCCGTCATCGCGGTTTCGATGAAGCCGGGATGCACCAGATTCACCCGGATGCCCCGGGGTCCGAGCTCGGTCGCAGCGGAGTGGGTGAGGCCCCGCAGCGCCCACTTCGATGTCGTGTACGCAACGGGATAGTGCCCGCTGATCCCGGCCACCGAGCCGATGTTGACGATCGACGACCCGTCCCCCATCAATGGCGCCAGCGCCTGGATCCCGCGGAGAGGACCCGTCACGTTGACCGCCAGCACCCGGTCCCAGTCCTCTCGGGCGACCGATTCGAGCCGGGCGCGATGGGTGATCCCGGCATTGTTCACCAAGCCGCGGACGGGTTCACCCCCGACGAGCTCGGCGGCGAGATCCGCCCAGGCCGCATCATCCGTCACGTCCAGCCGCCGATACGAGGCGCCGGATCCCTCGAGCGCCGGGGCGGTGTCGGAGACATCCGTCGCGATCACGCGCGCGCCGGCGTCCGCGAGCAGGATCGCCTCCGCCGCGCCCTGGCCCCCGGCGGCCCCGGTGACGACGACCACCCGGCCGGCGAGCCCGGGGTACCCGGTCGCCTCAGACATCCGCTACCGCACGCCCTTCATCAGCGCGAGCACCGGTTTGACCGAGAAGAGCAGTCCGATGCCGACGACGATCGCGATCGCGCCGAGGATCGTGAAGTACGGCACCTCGTTGTTCACGTCGAAGAACTGCGCGACCCACCCCGAGACGGATGTCCCGAGTGCCACCGACAGGAAGAACAGCGCCACCATCTGGGTCTGGAACAGTTCGGGAGCGAGCTTCGTGCTCGCCGAGAGTCCGACCGGCGAGAGGAGCAGCTCGGCGACGGTGAAGACGAAGAGGATGCCGACGAGGGCGAGGAGCGGCGTGGAGTTGGCCCCACCTCCGGAGAACGGCAGGAACAGCAGGAACGCCCCGCCCATGATGATCGATGCCAGGGCGAATTTGACCGGCGTCGACGGCTGGCGCCTGCCGAGCTTCGTCCACAGCGCCGCGAAGACGCCCGAGAGGATGATGATGAAGATCGGGTTGATGGACTGCACCCACGACACCGGCATCGTCCACCCGAAGATGTCGCGGTCGAGCTTCTGGTCGGAGTAGATCGTCACGACGGTGAACTGCTGCTGGTACAGCGACCAGAACGCCGCGCTCGTGATGAACAGCGGCAGGAAGCCCCAGACGCGCGAGCGTTCGATCGCGGTGATGCGGCGGCTGGAGATGATCACGACGAAGTAGGCGATCGTCGCGGCGAGGGTCACCACGATGACGACCAGCGACAGGTTGTCCACACGGATGACTCCGACCAGGAGCAGCACGACGATGAGGCCGAGTCCGGCGGCGCCGATGCCGATGAACAGGCCGTAGCGCTGGCGGGGAAGCGGGTTCGGCACGATCTTCGCCTCGGGCGGCAGCTGCTTGCGGCCGAAGGAGTACTGGACCAGCCCGATCCCCATGCCCAGGGCGGCGAGCCCGAAGCCCCAGTGGAAACCGAGGGTCGTCTGCAGGAGACCGGTGAGGAGGGGCCCGAGGAAGGCTCCGAGGTTGATGCCGAGGTAGAACAGCGAGAAGCCGGCGTCGCGTCGGGGGTCATCGGCGGTGTAGAGGGTACCGACGACCGAGGTGGCGTTGGCCTTGAGCCCGCCCGAGCCGAGGGCGACGAGGATGAGTCCGACGGTCACGCCGAGGAATCCCGGGAGGAGGGCGAGGGCGATGTGTCCCGCCATGATGACGATGGCGCTGAAGAACAGCACGCGCTCCGAGCCGAGGATGCGGTCGGCGATCCACGCGCCGAGGATGGTCGAGAGATAGACCGAGCCGCCGTAGGCGCCCAGGATTCCGGCCGCGACCGTCTCGGGAAGCCCGAGGCCGCCCTGCGTCGCCGAGTAGTAGAGGTAGATGAGCAGGATGCCCTGCATGCCGTAGAAGCTGAAGCGCTCCCACATCTCCACGCCGAAGACGTGTGCGAGGGCCCAGGGCTGTCCGAAGAAGCGGGCGTCGTGATCGCCTTCGCCCCGCCCGAACGTGGCGGCGGCATCGGTGCCGCTGTCGTCGGCGGCACGCCGACCGGCGCGGGTGGTCGCGCGCCGATCGGCGGCGGCAGTGGCACCGGTCGGCGGGCCGACGGGAACCTGCTCCGGCTCGCGATCGCGGTCATCGCTGTTCATGCGAAGACGATACGCCCGGCCCGGCGTCGCGCGAAGGATCACGATCCCGCTACGGCATCCGCCTCTCCAGCGCGGGGTGGGGAGGGGAGCGGTAGAGTACCGCCACCGGCTGCGCACCGATGCGGAGGACGGATGGGCTACCAGTACTTCTCGACCCGAGGCTTACGCGCACCCGAGCGCATCGAGCTCTGGGAGCATCACAACGCGCACGCGTTGCTCAGCCTCGCGTGCCGGTCGACGGATGACGAGCCGCTCGAGGCCGACGAGGCCAATCTGCATCTCTCACGGCTGTCGTTCGCCCACGTGCGGGCCAATGCCCATGTCGTCGAGCGCACCCGCTCCCACATCGCGCACACCGCGACCGACGGAGCGGTTCTGTACTTCTCTCTGGCCGGCGACGCGTTCTTCTACCACCCCGACGGGGTGCACCTGCAGCGGCCCGGCACGTTGCTGGTGTGCGACGTCAACGTGCCGTTCTTCCGCGGCTTCGCCAAGGGCCTCAGCGAACTGGTCGTGACGGTGCCGAAGGCGGTGTTCGAGGATGTCGCCGAGCGGCCCCTCCCCTCGTCACCGCTCGTGCTCGGGTTCGCCGAGGGTCCGGGAGGGGACGCCCACGCCGCCGCTCTTGCTCGGGTCGTCCGCGACGGGCTGGCTCACCCCGACAGCGCGGCCGAGACCGAGGAGCAGGCACTCGAACTCCTCCGGAGCCTCTTCAGCACCGACGGCGCCGAGTCGCCGGCGGCCCGCCGCCGCGTGGCGATCGGCTGGATCGAGCGGAACCTCCGCGACCCCTCCATCTCGGTGTCGACGGTGGCGAAGGCCATCGGCGTGAGCGAGCGGCAGCTCGCCCGCGCCTTCGCCGAGACGGGGACCGGCGTCGCGCGCGTCATCCTCGAGATGCGCCTGGGGCTCGCGCATCGGATCCTCTCCCGCCCGGGCGCGCCGACCGTGCAGGACGTCGCGATGTACTGCGGCTTCGTGTCGGCCTCGCACTTCAGCCGCGTCTTCCGGGAACGGTTCGAGCAGTCGCCGGCGGAGGTTCGAGCCGCCGCACGAGCGCGGGCGTGACGATTCCCGACATCCGCTAGCCGGTTTCCGCCACCGACGCTCTCGCCGATCTGTTCGCGACGGAGACTTCCTCCGAGCGCACGCGGGCGTGCGCCTCCAGACGAGGAGTATCAATGGCGGACTTCGACGACGGCATCGCAGCGACGGCTCTTCCCACCCACGGAGTCGTCGAAACGGACGTGCTCATCGTGGGCTCCGGGCCGAGCGGCTCGGCGGCTGCGCTGGCGCTCGCCACCTACGGCATCCCGAACATCATGATCACCAAGTACCGGTGGACCGCCAACACCCCGAGGGCGCACATCACCAACCAGCGGGCGATGGAGTTCTTCCGCGACATGGGAGTCGACCACGAGGTCGCGGCTCTGGCGACCCCGCACCATCTCATCGGCGACACCGTGTTCTGCTCCTCCATCGCGGGCGAGGAGTTCGGCCGCATCCTCACCTGGGGAACCAGCCCCGAGCGCCACGGCGACTACGAGGCGGCCTCCCCGATGCTCAACTGCGACATGCCCCAGAACCTGCTCGAGCCGATTCTCGTGCGCAACGCCACGATGCGCGGCACGCAGACGCGCTTCTCGAGCGAATACGTCTCGCTGGAGCAGAACGAGGACTTCGTGACCACGACGGTGCTCGACCGCGTCACCGGTACGCCGTATCAGGTGCGATCGAAGTACGTCATCGGCGCGGACGGCGCTCGTTCGAAGGTCGCCGCCGACATCGGACTGCCCTTCGAGGGGGCGATGGACATCGCCGGATCGATGAACATCACCTTTCGCGCCGACCTCACCGCTCTCGTCGGCCACCGGCCGTCGGTTCTGTACTGGGTGGTCCAGCCCGGCGCCAACGTCGGGGGAATTGGGGCGGGCCTCGTCCGCATGGTGCGGCCCTGGGACGAGTGGCTCATCGTCTGGGGGTACGACATCTCCCAGCCCCCGCCGACCGTCGATGAGGCGGGCGCGAAGGAGATCGTGTATCAGTTGCTCGGATCCCGCGACATCGACGTCGAGATCACCGGCACGTCGCTGTGGGGCAACAACGAGATGTTCGCCACCGAGCTGCAATCGGGTCGGGTCTTCTGCGTCGGTGACGCCGTGCACCGGCATCCACCGTCCAACGGCCTCGGCTCGAACACCTCGATCCAGGACTCCTACAACCTGGCGTGGAAGCTCGCTGCGGTCCTTCGGGGTCAGGCGGATCCCTCGCTCCTGGACACCTACACCGCCGAGCGGGCCCCCGTCGCCCGCCAGATCGTCAGCCGCGCGAACAAGTCTTCCCGCGAGTTCGGCGGGTTCTTCGAGGCTCTCGGCGTCACCTCCGCCGAGAGCGAGGCCGAGATGGTGGCGGCGATCGAAGAGCGCAAACTGGACACCCCGACCGGGCGCGCCCGCAGGGAGGCCCTGCGGCAGGCGATGGAGTTGAAGAATTACGAGTTCAACGCCCATGGCGTGGAACTCGGACAGTTCTACACTTCGAGCGCGGTCGTGCCGGATGGCTCGTCGAAGCCCACTCCAGTGCGGGATCCCGAGCTGTACTACCAGCCGTCGACCGTCCCGGGCTCGCCGCTCCCGCACGTGTGGGTGGGCGACAACATGCGGAAACTGTCGACACTCGATCTCGCGCCGTCCACCCGCTTCACCGTCTTCACCGGTGTAGCCGGCCAGAAGTGGGCGGACGCGACGGAGGAGATCGCCGCCCGTTGGGACATCCCCGTCGAAGCCGTCGTCATCGGGCCCGGCCGGCCGCAGGAGGATCTGTACTTCGACTGGGCGCGGGTGCGCGAGATCGACGAGGACGGCGTGCTTCTCGTCCGACCTGACAAGATCATCGCGTGGCGCTCGATGGGTCTCGTCGACGACCCGGGCGGCGCCCTCGAGAGCGCGCTCCTCAGCGTCCTCGGACGCGCGACGGCGCCGGCGGTCCGATGACTCTGCGCTTCGACCACGCCACGCTCGCCCAGCGCGTGCTCTTCGGTGCCGGGGAGGCGGCGGAGAACACCATCACCGCGGTGGAATCGCTCGCCGCCGCTCGGGTGCTGCTGATCGCCGACGCCTTCTCGGCGGCCCTCGCCGACCGGATCGCCGCGTCGCTGAACGTCGTCGCTCGCATCGATGACGTCGTGCAGCACGTGCCGGTCGAGCGCGCCGACACGGCGACCGCCACGGCGACCGACGCCGCCGCCGACGCCGTGGTGACGATCGGCGGCGGCTCGGCCACGGGGCTCGGCAAGATCGTCGCCCTGCGGACGGGGATCCCGCTCATCGCGGTGCCGACGACGTTCGCCGGGTCGGAAGCGACGAACGTGTGGGGGCTGACGGAGAACCATCGGAAGACGACCGGATCCGATCCACGCGTCCTCCCCCGGGTCATCGTCTACGACGCCGAACTGAGCGCCGGCCTGTCGGCGGCGCAGGCCGTCGCGTCCGGCCTGAACGCCGTCGCCCACGCCGTCGACGGCTTCTGGGCGCCCCGGGCCGATCCCATCAATCGGGCGCTCGGCACCGAGGGGCTCCGCGCGCTCGTCTCGGGGCTCCGAGTCGTCGCCGAGAAGCCGGGAGAACTCGCCGCGCGCGAAGAGATGCTGTACGGCGCCTACCTCGCGGCCGTGGCGTTCGCGTCGGCCGGGTCGGGGATGCATCACAAGATCTGCCACGTGCTCGGGGGCACGTACAACCTGCCTCACGCCGAGACGCATGCCGTGGTCCTTCCGTACGTCGCCGCGTTCAACCTTCCGGCCGCGCCGGACGCCGCCGCCAGGATCGTCGGCGTCTTCGGGACCACGCCGGCGGATGCCGCGTTGCTGCAGTTCCGCAATGATCTCGGCGCTCCGCGCTCCCTCGGCGAGATCGGCTTCCGCGAGCACGACATCGCCGAGGCAGCCGACATCGCCCTGGCCGCCGTCCCTCCCTCCAATCCCCGACCGGTGTCATCCGAAGACCTCGTCGACCTCCTGCGCCGGGCGTGGGCGGGCGACCCCCTCCCGTCCTCGAAGGAGGAGTCATGACCGTCAGCCCCACCATCTCGTCCGAGCAGGAGGCTCGCGAACAGGCGCTCGTCGACACCGTCGTCGCCTCCTTCGACGCGACCCCCGACGACCGGCTCCGCAGCGTCATGCAGGCGTTGGTCCGTCATCTCCACGCGTTCATCCGCGAGGTGCGCCTGACCGAGGAGGAGTGGAACGCCGCCATCGCGTTCCTGACGGCGACCGGCCACATCACCGACGACCGCAGGCAGGAGTTCATCCTCCTGTCCGACGTCCTCGGGGCGTCGATGCAGGTGGTGGGGGTCAACAACGAGGCGTACGCGGATGCGACGGAGGCCACCGTCTTCGGGCCGTTCTTCACCGAGGACGCGCCGCTCCTCCCGCAAGGCGGCGACATGTCGTTCGGTGCGGCGGGGGAGCCCTGCTTCATCGAGGGGAGCGTGCGCGGAACAGACGGCTCACCGATCCCCGGGGCCCGCATCGAGGTGTGGGAGGCCGATGAAGACGGCTTCTACGACGTGCAGTACACCGACGGACGGGTGGCGGCGCGCGGTCACCTCTTCAGCGACGACGACGGGCGTTACCGCTTCTGGGGCCTCACGCCGACGCCGTACCCGATCCCGCACGACGGCCCGGTCGGGGCATTGCTCGCCCGCGCGGGCCGGTCGCCCATGCGGGCATCCCACCTTCACTTCATGGTGAGCGCACCGGGGTACCGGACCCTCATCACCCACATCTTCGTCCGCGGCGACGAGCTGCTCGAACGGGACTCGGTCTTCGGGGTCAAGGAGTCGCTCGTGAAGGACTTCGTCGCGCACGACCCCGGCGACCCCACCCCCGACGGGCGCGATCTCGGCGGTCGGGCATGGTCGAGCACCCGTTTCGACATCGTGCTGGCCCCGGCCGGCGCCTGATCCGCGACGACGCATCGCAACACAGTCAAAGGAGACCAACGAAATGAACACACGGCAACGCTCAGTCCGCCGCGGCGCCATCGCGGTCGCCGCCGTGGCCGCTGTCATCCTGACCGGGTGCAGCGGCGGCCTCGGGGGCGGCGGGTCGGACGCGGAGGGCGGCTCGGGCGACGAGGGCGAGCCGATCCGCATCGGCTACGTCACCCCCCAGACCGGCGCGCTGGCCCTCTTCGGGGAAGCCGACTCGTACGTGCTCGACGCGGTGGAGGCCTACTTCGCCGACAACCCGATCGAGCTCGCCGACGGCTCCGCCCGGCCGGTGGAGATCATCACCAAAGACACCCAGTCCGACTCCCGCCGCGCGGCGGAGGTCGCCAGCGAGCTGATCCTGCAGGACGAGGTCGACCTCATCCTCGTCTCGTCGACGCCCGACACCGTCAATCCCGTCGCCGATCAGTGCGAGGCGAATCAGGTCGTCTGCATCTCGACCGTCGCGCCGTGGCAGGCGTACTTCTTCGGGCGGGGCGGCGACCCCGAGGTCGGGTTCGATTACACCTTCCACTTCTTCTGGGGCCTCGAAGACGCCCAAAGCGTCTACCAGGCGATCTGGGACGCGACAGCGCCCGAAGACGCCAGTGTCGCGCTCCTTCTGCCGAACGATCCCGACGGCAACGCCTGGGCTGACGCGTCGACCGGCTTCCCGCCCTTCATCACCGAGCAGGGGCGCGCCGTGACCGATCCGGGTCGCTACGAGAACGGCACGACAGACTTCTCGGCGCAGATCGCCGAGTTCCGTGCGGCCGGCGACGAGATCCTCACCGCCATCCCGATCCCGCCCGACTTCACGACCTTCTGGCAGCAGGCCGCGCAGCAGGGCTTTCAGCCGACGACCGCCACCGTGGCGAAGGCCATCCTCTTCCCCGCAGCCGTGGAGGCGCTCGGCGACCTCGGCAACAACCTGTCCACCGAGGTCTGGTGGCACCCGACCGTCCCGTTCGAGAGCTCGCTCACCGGCCAGACCGCGCAGGAACTCGCCGACGACTTCGAGGAAGTCACCGGGGCGCAGTGGACGCAGCCGCTCGGCTTCGCCGAGGCTCTCTTCGAAGTCGCCGTGGCGGCGCTCGAGCAGGCGGATTCGCTCAGCTCGGAAGACATCTCCGCCGCCCTGTCCGAGCTCAGCGTCGACACCGTCGTGGGGACTGTCGACTTCGCGAACGGACCGGTTCCGGGGGTGGCGAAGACACCCCTCACGGGCGGGCAGTGGCGCCTGCGCGATGACGGCGGGTACGACCTCGTCATCGTCGCGAACCCCGACACCCCCGAGATCCCGACCGGGGGATCGCCCGAGCCGATCGACTGGTCCGGCAACTGATGACCGCCCTCCTCGAGACGCATGGGCTCAGCAGATCGTTCGGCAAGCTCCAGGTGCTCTCCGGCCTCGACCTGCGGGTCGAGACCGGAGAGGTGCTGGGCATCATCGGCCCGAACGGCGCCGGCAAGTCGACACTGCTGTCCCTTCTCGGGGGGAGTCTGGCGCCGAGCGCCGGCGCCGTGCGCTACGGCGGCGAGGATGTCACGAGGCGCCGCGCCCACTGGCGGGCCCGGCGCGGGATCGCCACGAGCTATCAGGTTCCGCGGCCCTTCAGCGGGATGACGGTCCTCGAGAACCTCCTGGTGGCGGCACGGTTCGCCGGTGGCCTCAGCGCGAAGGAGTCGGCCGCGGCGGCATGGGATGCGCTGGAGCGCACCCAGCTCACGCCGCACGCCGACGCCGTGGCCGCGTCGCTGAGGCTGCTCGACCGCAAGCGACTGGAGGTCGCGCGGGGCCTCGCCGCGCGACCGCGCCTTCTCCTTCTCGACGAGGTGGCGGGGGGCCTGACCGAACACGAGCTCCCACCGGTCGTCGAACTCGTCCGCTCGGTGCACGAAGCGGGAGTGACCGTGGTGTGGATCGAGCACGTCGTCCATGCGCTCACCGCTGTCGCCACCCGCATGATCTGCCTGACCTACGGGACGGTGCTGGCAGAAGGCGCGCCCCACGACGTCCTCGCCTCGCCCGAGGTGCGGGCGATCTACCTCGGTATCGAACCCGACCTCGACCGCGAAGCCGCGGAGGTCGCCGAACCCGAGGAGCGTCGGGATGCTTGAAGTTGACGACATCCACGTCTCGTACGGGCAGCTGCCGGCGCTCCGCGGGGTGTCGCTGCACCTCGACGGCGGCGACATCCTCGCCGTGATCGGGGCGAACGGCGCGGGGAAGTCGACGCTGCTGAAGGCCATCGCGGGGCTTCTGCCGCTGCGGCAGGGATCGATCAGGCTCGACGGCGAGGATGTCTCGCGACTGCGCGCCTACGAGCGGACCCGGCGGGGAATCGCCCTCGTCCCCGAGGGCCGGCAGCTCTTCGCGTCGCTGACGGTCGAGGAGAATCTCCTGACCTCCCGGGCGAGCAGGCGCACCGGCCCGTGGGATCTCGATGCGGTCTACGAGCAGCTTCCCATCGTCGCCGAGCGGCGTCACCGGTACGCCGGAGACCTCAGCGGCGGAGAAGCGCAGGCCGTCGCCATCGCGCGCGCACTCATCACCAATCCCCGGGTGCTGCTCCTCGACGAGGTGAGCCTCGGGCTCGCCCCGGTCGTGGTCTCGCAGATCTACGCCGGAATCCCCGGGATCCTCGCGCAGGGGACATCCGTGCTTCTCGTGGAGCAGGACGTGCAGCAGGCCACGCGCGCCGCCGACGAGGTGCACTGCCTTCTGCAGGGTCGCACGTCGCTGGCCGGCCGCGACCTCGCCCTCGACGCCATCACCCGCGCCTACTTCGGAGCCTGACGTGGACCTCGCCTTCGCGCTCATCCAGGGAATCCTTCTCGGCGGCCTGTACGCCCTCTTCGCGGCCGGGCTGTCGTTCATGTTCGGCGTCATGCGCATCGTCAACCTGGCCCATGGCGCGCTCGCCGTTCTCGCCGCCTACCTGACCCTCATCCTCATCCGGCTCGGGATCGAGAATCCGCTGCTCGCCCTCGTCATCGTCGTGCCGTTGATGGCGCTGCTCGGCTACGCGCTCCAGCGCAGCGTGCTCCAGCGGACCCTCGCGACGTCTCCGCTGCCGTCGCTGCTGGTGACCTTCGGCATCGCGATCGTCATCGAGAACCTGCTGCTGGCCACCCAGTCGGCCAATCAGCAGCGTCTCTCGCTCGGCGCCCTCGACACCGCGTCGATCACCCTCCCCGGCGGCATCCGCGTCGGGATCTTCCCGCTCCTGGTGCTGCTGTTCGCGATCCTCGCGCTCGCAAGCCTCTCGCTCGTCCTCCGGCGAACGCAGTTCGGCCGCCTCGTGCGGGCGGTGAGCGACGACCCGCTCACCGCCTCGCTCACCGGCGCCGACCCCCGGCACGTGTACGGCATCGCGGCGGCGATCGCCTTCGCCCTCGTCGCCGTCGCCGGCTTCGCCAGCGGCGTGCAGGCGGGCTTCAACCCGACATCCGGCAATCTGCTCCTCATCTTCGCCTTCGAGGCCGTGATCATCGGCGGGCTCGGGAGCCTCTGGGGCACCCTCGTCGGGTCGATCATCCTCGGCGTCGTGCAGACCGTCGCCGCGAGCGTCGACTCCACCCTCTTCCAGCTGGCCGGGCACCTGGTGTTCCTCGCCTTCCTGGTGTTCCTGCCCCAAGGCCTGTTTCGACGGAAGGCCCGACTGTGACCGCACTCGGAACCGCACCCGCCTCCCGGAATCAGGAGGGCTCCGTCCCTCGGCTGCACCGCTTCGGGCGTGCTTCCATCGCCGGGCTGATCGTCAGCGGAATCCTCGTCGTCGTCCTCGCGGTGCTTCCCTACTACGTGCCGCTCGGGTCCACGCGGGAGCTGACGAACCTCTTCGTCTACATCATCCTGGCCACCTCGTGGAACCTCCTCGCCGGCTTCGGCGGCATGGTCTCGATCGGCCAGCAGGCCTACATCGGGTTGGGCGCCTACGGCATCGTGACCCTCGTGGGCCTTGCCGGAATGAATCAGTTCCTGGCGATCCCGCTCGTCGCGGTCGCCTGCGGGATCATCGCCCTCCCCATCTCCTACGTCGCCTTCCGGCTCTCGGGCGGGTACTTCGCCGTCGGAACGTGGGTGATCGCCGAGGTCTTCCGTCTGCTGACGATCCGGGTGCCCGAGCTCGGCGGCGGATCGGGCATCTCGGTTCCGCCCATGGCGGGAGTGGGGCGCGACCTCCGCATCGCCTCGGCGTACTGGGCGGGTCTGGTCCTCACCGTTCTCGTGGTCGCGGCGGTGGTGCTGGTGGCCCGCTCCCGGCTGGGACTGGCTCTCACCGCCGTCCGTGATGAGCCGGTGGCCGCGGCCACGAGCGGGGTCGACGTCGTCTCGGCGAAGCGGATCGTGTTCGTCATCGCGGCGGTCGCCGCCGGAGCCGCCGGAGCGCTCCTGGCGATCTCGACCCTGAATGTCCAACCCAACGCCGTCTACGGCGTGCAGTGGAGCGCCTACATGATCTTCATCGTCGTGATCGGCGGGGTGGGGTCGATCGAGGGGCCGATCATCGGCGCTGCCTTGTTCTGGGCGCTGCAGGTGGTCCTCGCCGACTTCGGCGAGTACTACCTGATCGGGCTCGGCCTGCTGGGGATCATCATGGTGCTCTTCGCCCCGGGCGGAATCTGGGGGCTCATCACCCGACGCCGGCGCATCGACCTCTTCCCGATCGCGTACCGGCTCGACCGACGTGTGGACGCGGAGTCGCGCTGACGCGGATGCGATCGCCGGGCGCGCCCGAGAATCACTCGTCGACGAAGGTGCGCGCGAACGTACCGTGGTCCATGGGGATGAGCGCGCCGGTGATGCTCTGCGTCATCGGTGCGCACAGGAGCGCCACGACCGCCCCGGCTCCGGCATCGACGTCGCCCGGTCCGACGAGCACGCTGTTGACGCGGGCTCCCTTCGCGCTGCGCCGGACGACGCCCGACATGGTGCGACGCAGCCAGCGCGCGGCGAGGTCGAGCTCGCCGTGGTCGTTGAGTTCGTAGAACAGCAGCAGCGACTGCCCGACGTCGGGCATGGCCGACTCGAGTATCTCGGTCGCCTGTCGCATGACCGCCCGAGCTTCCGACCGCAGCCGCCACCACCGGACGGGCCGTCGGGCGCCGAGGCCCTCGATCACGTCGATGTGGAGCACGATGGCCGTCGCCGGTCGCCCTCGCTCCGCGAGGAACCGGCTCATCCGGGCAACGGATGCGGCGTCGAGATGGTCTTCGGTGATCACCCAGTGCGACGAGTCCGACCCGTGCTGCGCGAGATCGGTGGTCGAACCGGTCGATTGCGTCGCATAGGTCCAGGCGCCTTCGCTCGCGAGCGTGCGCAGGATCGCCCGGTCCCACTCGTCGCCGGGGCCGAGCAGAAGCACGGTCGCTTCCTCGAGGTGAAGATCCATGGGCCTCCGTCGATCAGCGGGCATCGCGCGGGCGGCGACGCTCATCACACTAATGACCTCGACGGGCGTGCTCGGCCGGACGCCGCCTCGCGGCGTGGGGGGACGGGCTCCCGTCGACGGGTGGAGGAAATCACTCGACGAGCCAACCCGCCTTCGCGGATGCACGCTGCGGCCACCGATCCGGTAGCGGAGGCACGAAGCAAGCCGGTGGCCGTTCGCTCTCACCGGTCTCTTTGCGTGCGGAGATTGCTCAGAGGTGGTTGACGTTATGGCGGGCGATGTGGTCGTCGTCAACGAAGAGTGAGCGACTGTAGACCGTTCTCGGCGCAGCCCGTAGCCTGATGGGAGCCCTGAAGCCGGTCCTCGAAACGCAGCGGCTTGCGCGCAGAACGCATCGGCACACGGGTGCTCTAGTGCGCGCGATTGCCTGGCGTGTCGGTGGGTGCTGGCACGATCTCGAATGAGAGATCGCAGTCAGAACTAGGGGATGGCAATGATCAGTCAGCAGCCTGCTTCTGAGGCACCACGCCCACCCGGGTACGCCACGGTCGCGCCCTGGTTGATCTCCGCCGACACGGCGGCGGAGCTGAGCTTTCTCGCGGACGTCTTCGGCGCAATTGAGCGGCCAGGCTCGCGCGTGATGGACGGCGACCGCATCAATCACGTCGAGGTCGACCTCGCGGGTACGACACTGATGCTTTTCGACGCCCCGCCGACGTGGACTGCTGCGGGTCACTTGCGCATCTACGTGCACGACGTCGATGCCGTCGTTGAGGCGGCCCGCGCGCGGAAGGCCGTGGTCGTGACGGAACCTACTGAAATGCCGTTCGGAGATCGCATCGCACGATTTCGGGATCCTCAGGGACACCTCTGGTGGGTGCATCAACACGTCGAAGATGTCCCGGTAGAGGAAATGATGAGACGCTTCGGGCAGCCCGAGTACATCGCCGCCAACCATTACGTAGGGCGGTCGCTGGCCGATCATCTGACGGCAACCTATGAACGTTGATTTTTCCCGTCGACGTCTCGGCACATTGACGGAGCCCATCGGCTATTGGCCGCGATCCGCATGGCTGGGCGACTTGGGCACGCACATCTCCCGCAAACGCATGTCTCGCATCTTGCCTTGCGCGCCGCTCCTGGTCGCAGTCGAGGATCGGCTTGCGGGGCAGCGCGGTTCACGTAGGCGCGCTGCATTGAGACGCGACACTCAAGTGCATGAGGCCGTCGATCGTCGTGGAGTCGCGGATGCTCATCTTCTCGATGGGTAGCGTCTCGCTGTAGCGGATGTCTTCCTGCATGGCCCGGTCGGGAGAGTAGCCGGCCGCGTCCCAGACCTGGAGGATTCGTGTGAGCGAGGCAGCGTCGTCGTCCGTGGTGAACTCGAGCCCGACCCCGATGCGGGTTCCGTTCTCGCCGCACGCGGTCGTCACGAGCCCGAGCTCTTGCGCGTCGATGACGACTCCTGTGGCGTTGCGGGCTGGCCCGACAGTTGCGGCGAGCGAGGCAGCCACCATCTCCGCGACCCCGGCACGAGCCTCGTCGGTGGTGTAGACGGGCGGGGGCGGCGGTGTCGTCGAGGGCTCTCGCGTGCCCGCGCTGAGACCGCACGAAAACGGTCGGTCTGTCAGTTTGGGGAGAGTGAAAGCGGGCTCGCCGTCGGTTGCGATCGGAGCGGCCTGGTAGTCGAAGCTGAAGGAGTACCAGACCCGAAGCGAATCGCCGTCGTCCACCACGGCATAGGCTCCGTCGGCAAAGGGGTGGTATCCGTCGTCGCCACCGGTTTGCTCGACGGCGGTGACGAAGATGCCATCTGTCCGGTACACGGTGCCCCGGCCGGCCAGGAGGAAAGACTCTTCCTCCATCACGTACCCGGTTTCGCATCCGGCGCTGATCAGCGGCACAACCGTCGCGGAAGACGTGAGGAACCAAACGAACGCGGCGAGACATGCGGCGGCGATCGCGGCGATGCGCGCCGGGATCATCACGAGCAACCAGATCCGGGACACTGGGATCAGACACAGTCCCAGCGCAAGAGACGTCAAGGCCGCAACGATGGCCACAGTTCCGATGCGCTCGGAACCCCTCGTTCCGATCAAGACGGATACCTGGGCGTCCGATCCGGTGGAGATCGCTAGCAGAACCACCAGCACAGCGAGGGCTGCAGCGAGAGTCACTCCTGCCGCCAGAACCACCCAACGTCGCAACCGAGAAGAGGATGCGGGAGCTCCCGCGTCCTCTTCCGTCGAAACCGGCGCGGTGGACACTCCGCAAGCCTAAGAGGCGGGCTCGCCCCCGGGAGATGCCCGCTCACTCACCATCGCCCGCCAGAACCATGCGCAATCGAGATAGCCGGACAATCGTATATCTGTCATCGTCGAATGTACTGTGCCTAGAGACTTCTCAATAGGCGGTCGGCTTCCGCGGGTTGCCTTCACCAAAGTCGTCAGTGCAGCCGGCGCTGGGGAGGGTGCCCGATTACCCCTTGCGCCGGGGTTCCTAGTAACGGTGCCCCAACTGCGATGCACGGCTGTCTCAGATGGTGATAGCCCAAACTGAGCAACGAGCTCAGGCGTGACCCTCCCGCACACGATCGCATCGGAATTCCTTTCCGCGCCGCGCACTGTCTTGTCGCATCGCGATCTCGCTATTGCTGTCGCCTCTGTGGGGATCGAGAAGGTGAGCATCGCTGACAAACCCCCGACGAGGCGACGAAGACGCGTCTCGGATGTATGGCGCTTCTATCACTGCTTACAGTTGATGTTCTTCAGCGGGATCGATCGGATTCACGAGATTAGTCTCGTAGCCGGCTCCGTCTCGATCATCTTGGGGGGCGATGGCGACTCTTCAACACACTGCCCGGACGTCTCTACTTACAGCGCGTCACGGAGCAGACGTCAGTGAACCTTGAGCTCAGTGTGCAGCACAGGAGCTCGTCCAACGTCGAACTCCCGCCGACGGGGGAGACGACACCACGTGGATCCTCGAACAGCAGGGGTTTATTGCACGAAGAGGGAACGCCGGAACGCCCCACACATCCTTCGCTGCTGGGTGGGCCATGACGATGAGTTGAGTTATCGTGCGGGCATGCAGCGTGGCGCCGTGATCTTATCGTTGAGTATGTGCGTGATGACCCTCGCGGGATGCACAGCGTCTTCCGGCATCCCGGAGTTGGATCGTGTGCCGACTGACCAAGACCGCCCGGATTGGGTAGTGGAGGGTGATCTTTACGTCCCTGACTCCCTCCGCTTCGCGGGGGAAAGCGGCGACCAGGAGGTGTACCTCGCTCGCGGAACGGATTCACCGGACACGCTGTGCGTTCTTGTTGCACGCGACAGCCGACTTCAAGGGTCAGCCTGCAGCGGAGGTGGAGGGGTGGGATTGAAGCTCGACGACGGCACTCGTTTGGAAGTGGGCAGTTATCGAATGTCCGGAAACGAGGAACGGACGTCCCTCTCGGAGAGCGTTCGGCTGGTGAGTGCCGAGCAATGAGCGGTGTTCGTACACCCATGGCCTACTGAGCGTGGAACCCGTGCGGAGTGGTCTGATGGACGAGCTTCTTGGTCTGCCGCCCGAGGCGAACTATCGCGGGGCTCTCGACGCATTTGCAGACGCGGGATGGACGCCGTGGGGCGTGGGCGACTGGGCATGGGTCCTTCGCAGTCCGGACGGCGGACGCGTCGTGCGCATCAGCCCGTTCGACCCCACTGGCCCCTACGCCGCGGCTCTTTACGAGCAGGCCGCGCATACCAGGCAGGTTCCGGTCCTGTACGCCCATCGCCGGCTCGAAGGTGGCGGCGACCTTCAGCTCATGGAGTGGCTCGGCGCCGTAGACGCCGACGCGGCTGCGGAGTTGCACCAGGCTGTTGAGCGTGAAGAGCCCGCCGTGCGCGAGCTCGTCGACGTGGTGCGCCGAGTCCACCAGCGTGCCCTGGCGGAGTTGCCGTGGTGCGGCCGCCTCGACCAGAACCCGTCGAACGTGATGCAGCGCACTGACGGCCAGCTCGTGCTCATCGACCCCTTCTACGCCGACGGTCGGAACCTCTTTGCGGCCGCAGAACGCGACCCCGCCACCGTTGTGGCGCGCATCCCTCGGCACGAGCGCCGCTATATGACCGAGATCCCGGTCGCCAGTTCCGGTCCCTGGGACAAAAACTCACGCGCAGAGGTACGTGCGGCCCTCGAGGAAGCGGATGCCGCCAGCTAACGGATCCTGGAACGACCGCTCTTCGCGCTCCATTCGGACGGGGGGTGAAGATTGATCATGAGCGGCGACGAGACGAACTCTGGGGCGAGTCTCAGCAGGCGGCCCTGGTGGGTTGCGATGCCCTCGCTGTGGCCGGCCGTTCTGGTCGTCGTTCTGCAGGGGACAGTCTTCGTATTTGCCCTCGTCGGTCTCATTGAAGAATTCGACCCTTGGCGGTTTGTGATGCTGATGGCCAGCGCGTCATTAGTGGTCATCTACGCGCCATCGATCTTCTTTTTCGCTGAAGCCCGGCGACGTTCCAGCGAGCAGCCGCTGGAGCCCGCTCGCCGGGAGCGAGGACGGCATCAGTAGGCTCAACCGAATGATGGCGCGCACTCTCGAGATCCGGACTTATAGCTTCCCCGCGTCGGCAGGCCGGAACGACAACTTTCCCCGGCCGAAGTAACAACGCGGTTCGTCGCTATCTGATCTGTCTAAAGAGCGATACGCGATCCTGGACCGGCTCGACGGGCGGCCCTTTGTCGTCGCCGTCCGCCCGTACCCACAGCCTGCATACTGTCCGAAGGGGGTGGAGCTATGTCGCTGGTGCTGCGAAGGATGGAGCTAGAGCGAGCACAGAACGCGGGTTGGCTCTTCGTTGCGCTGGGTGTCATTCAAGGGCTCACGTCGGCCTCGGGCTGGTTCTCGGTCGATGATTCCGTCTGGTCGAAACTGTTCCCGATCGGCGCCGGGATCGTCGCCCTCGTGTTCATCGTCTACGGCATCGAACGCCTGCGGTCTGCGCGGGCCGCATTACGGCGCTTTGAGGCCGACCACGGCCAGGACGCGGGAAAGCAGAAGCCCGTGTGACGCGCGACCGCATGAACCGCGGCGCGACAAACCGAGCAGGATCAATCTCCGTGGAAGGCGTGAAACTGGCTCCGTCGCGAGCGGGGATCGGCATAGGTGGGTTAGAGCGCTGTCGCTGGACCTCAGCCGGAAACTCGATGACCGTCGGTTCCGCTGACTCGCCTGGCGGCCACATCTCCACCCGTGCCAGGGGGACCGGAGCGTCGCGCATGATTGGCTCGACCACCTGCCACATGGCCGCACGGTCAGTGCCGTAACTATATATGGCTCGCTCGCTCGTCGGATTTCGCAGCTGGCGCGCAGAGTCGGGCGTCGCTCGACCGCGCTCTACGCGCGGAGAGTGGAGATCCGCTGACGCTGACGCCGGACCGCATTCGAGATCAAGATCGCCGTTATCAACGAAGCCCATGCGCCCACGAGCACCAGGGCCCCGATCCACACCGCCGTCGATGAGGCCAGCATCAGCGCAGGAAACATCGTCAGAAAGAAGCCAGCGACGCGCAGCACCTTCACGATTGTCGGCTCATCGCTGGGCACGCTCCAGTACGGGTACGGACTTGTCAGCCGAACTCGCGCGTAGACGAGGACGGATGCGACAGAGCTGGCGGCGCCAACGCCAGCCAGCAGGACCCATAGCCAAACGCTGTCCATGAATGAGATGCAATCACATTGACTCCGCCCGGCCGGACGGGTCGCCCGCCATGTTGCGGATGCTGGAACCTTTAGTCTCAGGGAATGAGCCGGGGAAGCCTGAAAGTCGCACAGGACCTCGTCGACCGGGGCCAGTCTCGGGAGGCGATCCGCGTGCTGCGTCGGGAGGCGGAGACGGACGAAGCCCCTTATGACATTCGGCTCATGCTGGCCGAGTTGTACCGGAGCCTTGGCTGCCCCGATCAGGCGGGCCGGTGGGGAATAGTCGTCGAAGGATGGACCACGCCGATCGAGAGGGATCGCGTCGGCCGCCTGCTAGGGGCAAGCGGCCCACCGCGAAGTTGGAGAGAAGGACTCCTCGCCCTTCCCCGCGGCACGCCCGACAACCCCGATTTGATCGAGGTGCTCGAGGTGATTGCCCCGGCGCATCGCGAACGGTTCCGCGCTCAGCTCGGTCACTATCCCCCCGAACGACCCTCCAAGTCGGTGGAGGCGCTTGAGAACGTGGCTGGGCTGGGGATCATCGTCGGGATCCTGGCGCTGTTGTTGGGAGGACTCGGTGCCTACATCGTGGCACCCCTCAGCTTCGGGGCGAGCAATTCTTGGGTGCTGCTCCTCGGTGGGATCGCCGCGGGACTTATTGGAGTTGGGCTGATCGCCCTAGGCGGAGCTTTCCTTCTCAAAAAGAAGTCGTGGCAGAGCGTGATCGCGATCGCTGCGGGTGTGGGCATTCTCGCGGTCGCGGTAGCGGGCTTCGCTTTGCTGCCAGCTGCATCAGGTCTCTTTCGCTGACGGTTGCTGTCACAGTGGCGATCCCTCAGAACAACATGTGTCCTCTGCAGGGCACCCCTCGTGCGCGACCGCTTGCTAAAGGTGCTTGTCCAGGTACTCGGCCGTTTCGATCGTTGAGCGATGGATACCGTCGTGATCGACATAGCCGTAGCTATACGTCTCAACTCTTCCGGTCGGCTCGTAGCCCGCTCGCTCGTACAGGCGGCGCGCATCAGGATTGTCGACCCCGACGCCTACGCTCATTACACCGTGATCGGCCGCCCCTGCTTCAGCTGCGTGGATGATCGCTGAACCAATACCCCGACCGCGCAACTCGGGAGCGACATGGAGATTCTTGAGCTCGGGAACGCGTGACCACTCAAGCTCACCCGATCCCACGGGATCCTCGCCAAGCCAAGCAACCCGGTACAGACACCGACCCTTTTCCTGCGCGGCAAATGTGGTCTGGGCGTACGTGGAGTTCTCGGGTTCAAGGTCAGCGATCACTCTCACGTCCGCAGCGAGACATCGGCGGACGACAAGTTCGGCGAGAGGATCCACAACTGCTATCTGATCACGCAGCCCCACATGCCATCGCTCACGAGCTGAGGTCAGCAGTCTCTTCGAGATTTAGTCTTCGCGCGGCGCTGAGCGGTGAATGTGGCACCGAAGAGCACGACGAAGGTGACGACACCTAACGTGAGGGTCTCCGCGATGCCGCGCGCGTCTTGTCGACCACCGAGGGCACCGAACATCACCAGCCCGCAGATCGCCCCCGCGGACGAGGCGACGATCGCGCGATGCACGTGACGGACTCTCGATCTGGTGGCGACGTGGACGAGGACTGATACTCCTCCCACGCACGTACCCATGACGAGCCCGACGAGACCACCGAGGATGACCCCCACCAAGACCGTCCCGCTCGACCCGTGTCCGCCGCTGGACGACGGATACCCGAGCGCGGCCGGAAGCGTGATCCACACGGCATAGAGGCTCCCCGCCAGCATCCCGCCAATCAGTGACGACACGGACAGGGCGAGCGAGCTAATGGCCTCTCGACTCAATCGCGTCACGTTATCCCTCCTCGGCGCCGCAACCGTTGCTGCTGGCGATGCTCGCGACGTTACGCCAACCGGATCATGTTGATCGCGGAAGCGCAACCGTCTCGCGACCGGCCCCTGAGGGGCGGAACGGCGAATCGCCGCCGCTAGACATGTGGACCGGCGAATGAGCTGTCCGCAGCAGGATCGCCGCGCGTACGACAGTCCGCGGCTGATTATTTGGCGGCGCATCGGCCTTCGCTACGGTCGACTGCATGACCGATAGCACCGTGAGATTGGATGATTCCGGATGGCATACTCGGGCTCGCGACTTCGTTCCCGCTTCTCACCGGGACTTGCCGATGCTGCGCGTATACCTACCCTTCATAGACAGCGGCGGGAGCTTCGTGCGATGGTCGCAGTACGTCGATGTCGAGGAACACTCCGCGTCGCTGAGCTGGTTCGAGGCGACCCGTCACCTCGTGGAGGAGCACCCCGGGATTGACGAGCTGGTCTCGTGCATGGGTCAACCGGACGAATCCACCGCGCAAGCGCTCCGCGACGCCATCGGTGACCTCCAGCTGCGATGCCTCCGCTGGGTGGGATACGGCGAGGTGCCCACCGCCCCAACGGTTCGCGTGCACGGAGAGGACTACTTCGAAGCCAAACTCGTCCCCGCTGATATCGCTGCGGAGCGACGCATCCCAGAATTCGCGTGGGACGCAGACCGGCAATTGGCATGGGGAAGCCGCCTCTACCCGGATTCCGTTGTCATCGCCGCGGAGCTGTCGATCTTCAGGCAGCTCCGCAACGATCCGCGCCTGGACTCTGTATCGGTCAGGGTGGACCGAGACGAACTTCCCCCAAGCAGCGGCGACTGAACCCTCATCACCTCGGTTACCTGCACCGCTTAAAGGATCGCTGAAGGCACGTTCGCGTATGGAACTGCGTTCCCTGCCGACGCGGGGATGAGAGCGACAATCACCAGCCAGGAAGAGCGTCTACCACCTGTGGGCGGTTGTCTTCGCTGATTCCGCCGGTGATCGTCTTGATCGGTGGGGCAGTTCTTCTGGAAACGCCGTTGATCGACACGATGAGCCCCCCGCGGTCACGGGCTACGTCCTGACAGAGTGGTGGCGTTCCTCCTCATCCTCGTCGGCTTCCTGTTTCTTCGCGCGGTGCCGCTCGACGCCAACGGTGAGGGGGCCTTCGTCGCAGGCGGACTGCTCTGATTCATCCTCTGAAGCTGGCCGTTCTTTCTTGGAATGATCGTTGCTCATCGATTCGGGCATGTTGTTGTTGTGAGCCTGTTGGGACTATGGGGGTATGACCTACGACGAATCTGATGTCCTAGCTCGGGGCCGTCACCGCCATGCGGTCGAGGCCGCAATTTGGGGTATGCCGGCCGTCAATTATCAGTTGATGCGGGAGGCGATGACCAAGGGTGCGACGAATGAGTTCGTGTACTGGTCGAAGTTGCTGGACTGGCGTAATCAGACGCTTACCCCGAACCCTGACCTCATCTACTACATGGCGTTCTTCGACACCCACGACGGGCCGGTTGTGGTCGAGATTCCAGGTGAGAGCGACGGGCAGGCCCTCAATGGGTCGATCTGCAGTCTCTGGCAGGTTCCACTCGAAGATGTCGGGCATTTTGGCGTCGACGCGGGTCGCGGCGGGAAGTATCTCATCTTGCCCCCGGACTTCGATGAGCCGGTACCCGAGGGATACATCGCGTTGCCCTGCGAGACGTATGGCAGCTACGCGCTGTTGCGCTCAGTGCTGGCAGAGGGCACGCAAGAGGCGCTCGACAGGGGGCTCGAGCTGTGCCGTCGTATCCGCGTCTACCCGTTGGCTGAGGCCAGCGACCCGCCGGAGACGAAGGCACGCGATCTGCAGGGCGAGATCGTCGACACGACCATCCCATACGATCTTCGCTTCTACGAGCTCCTGCACCGCGCGATCCAGAACGAGCCGCTGCTGGCCCGTGATCGACCGTTCGAGCAGATGCTCGCCTCGGTCGGCATCCGCAAGGGTGAACCGTTCGCCCCTTCGTCTGCCGATGTCGCGTTGCTCGAAGACGCGATCGGAGAGGCGCACGCCTGGCTGAAGACCGAGTACGAGCGGAGCTTCGATCCCTTCTTCGACGGCGCCCAATGGTTCTTCCCCGGCCGAACTGACTTCACAGACAGTCAACGCGACGGCTTCGATGCTCACCCTGAGGGCTACCCATATCCCAACCGCGGCGTCATCTACCACATGGCCTTCATCGGCATCCGGCGCCTCGGCATCGGCCAGTTCTACCTTGTGAATCTTCGCGACAGCGACGGCGAAATCTTCTCCTCCTCCGCAAGCTACCGAATGCGCGTGCCCGCCAGCGTGCCCGTGTCACAGTTCTGGTCGGTGACCATGTACGACGCCGCGACCCATGCCTTCATCCGCGGCAACACGAAGTACTCGGTCTCGTCGCAAACTCCCGGACTCGTCACCAACGACGACGGCACCGTCGACATCTACTTCGCACCCCACACGAGACCGGGTCAGCACGCGAACACCATCGAGACCGGGGCGTCGACCAGCTTCGAGCTCATGTTCCGGTTCTACGGAGTCGGGCCCGAGGTGATGACGAAACAATGGGCCCTGAGCGACGTCGTCCGAACTTCCCCCTAAGCTCGACCGATCAATTGGACGCCCCGAAGACAGTTGTCGATGAGTGCACTCAGGGGCGCTCGGCGAGGACGAACCCCTGGGCGTGCCGTTCCGTAGTCCTTGGTGAACGATCGAGGCGAGCGATCATGGGTAAGCCGGCGGCCGTGAGCGTCTCCACCACGGCATCGGTCCGGTGCAGGAAGGCCCGTAGCTCGATGTCGTGCCCGTAGGGTTTGGTCAGCTGACGCTCGCCGGTTCCGGCCTGGTAGCCGAGCAGGATGAGGCCGCCCGGTGCGAGGAGGCGTGCGAACTCGGTGGCGACGTTGTGAAGCTGCGCCGGTGGGAGATGAATGATCGAGTACCACGCCAGAACAGCGTCGAACTCTTGAGCCTCGAACGGGATGTCGGTGATGTCGGCTTGTACGAATCGGACGGTCGGGTGTGCCTGTTGTGCGAGTGCGATCATCTCCTCAGACAGGTCGACACCGGTGACCTCGAGGTGCGGCGACGCTGACTGGAGGTGTGCGACCATGCGTCCGGCGCCGCAACCGGCATCCAGTACGCGGCGTGACGGTCGCGCGCCGACAAGTCGGACGAACTGGTCGACCATGGCCAGGTCGAGGTGTGCTTCGAAGCTCGTATCGGGAATCATCGCGGCATATTCGGCAGCGACGACGTTGTACGCGCCCCGCGTTTGCTCACGCAGCTCGTCCCTCACCGCACGACCATACCTGACCGATTGACAACCATGTCCAGAGTCGCCTGGGGGGAGTCACGGGCTCGCGCCCCGATACTCACCATCGACCTGCGCGGAAGTCGGTCCGCCATCGAACCGCGAATCTATCGTGGTCGTGGTCGTGGTCGTGGTCGGCGGCCAGGAACCCTTCCGCGTGACCTAACTGCCCACAAGACCGGTCTGGTGAAAGTCGCGTGGCGGGGCGGCTGCGCTCGCGGAGCTTTATTATCCGACCTGTCTCGTATCCCTTGCCTTGCGCTGCGCCCGCTGTCGCACTCGGGATCCGCATCCGAGCAGTGACTGACCTTAATGTCTCCGCCGAGGGCGAGCTGACCTCAGCCGCCAGTTCGGGGAGCGGTTGGTGCAGGGACGCCGAAGGTATCCTTCGACGGTGCATCCTCCGCTTGAACCGGTCGCGTCGGGCATTCTTCACCGCCCGGGCGGGGTGGAGTTGTACTGGGAGACCTCTGGGAACCCGCTTGGCCGACCCGCGCTGTACCTGCATGGCGGCCCAGGCGGCGGGCTGGGTAGAGGCGGCTACCGCCGTCGCTTCGACCCAAGCAAGTACCTGATCGTCGGCCTGGACCAGAGGGGTTGCGGCAAGAGCAGCCCCTGGGCGATCGACGACCTCGACCACCTCGACAGGAACAACACCCAGAATCTCATCGACGACATCGAGGCCCTGCGGAGCCACCTTGAGATTCGATCGTGGCTGCTACACGGAGTCTCATGGGGTTCGACGCTCGCGCTGGCTTATGCCCTTGCTCACCGGGATCGCGTCACAGAGATCGTCCTGACCGCGGTTACGACGGGCAGCCGCACCGAGATCGACTGGATCACAGAGGGTGTGGGTGCGATCTTTCCGGAGGCGTGGGCTGACCTATCTGCTGGTGTTCCCCAAGGGGAGCGTCTCATCGAGCACTACGCGGTGACGATGCGGGACCCGGACCCTCAGGTGCGCGCCGAGGCTGCTGACCGGTGGGACAGATGGGAGTCGACACATGTCTCGCTTGATCCTGCGTGGCAGCCCGGTCCAACTCACGAGGACGAACGAACCCGGCAGAACTTCGCGACGCTGGTCACGCACTACTGGGCGAACGACTGCTTCCTCAACGGTGAAGACGCCGTTCTCGAGCGAGCTGAGGAACTTGCCGGGATACCGGGCGTTCTCATCCACGGACGCTACGACGTCAGCGGACCAGCCATCACCCCCTGGCGCCTGCACAACTCCTGGCCCGGTAGCCGACTCGAGATTGTCGAGACCGAGGGACACGGGGGAGAAATCGAGATGACACTGACAGCTGAGGCAATCGATGGGTTCGCCGGCTGAGGAAGCGTCCACCCGCGGTAATTCGCAGAGGATCAATCCTCCTCCCCGTGGTGGCGTTCGTTGTCGCGATCTGGGCCGGACGGTGGCGGGAGTGCTGACGCATGTTGATGCTCCCCCAGGTCCCACCAACGTCCTTTAGGGGACCCAAGAAGATTCCCCTCCGCCCATCACGCCCGCCACTCGGCGTGCGGAGAGGTCAGCCCTTAGCCTCTCAATGGAGAACGGGGTGGGATTTGGTAGCACGACGGCGAGGAGTCTGGGCATGGACGGTTGCAGCCGGAGTCCTTGGATGGCTCGCGACTGGTGCGATCCTGCCGCTGACGATCGAGGCATGCGGATGGGAGGTGATCGGATCCGGCATTGTCGATGGGCAGGTCTGGGCCAACCATCTCGGGATTCTCGCCGCGACGACTTTGCTCGCGTCTGGCTGGATTCTGGGCTACTCGCTGTGGGCTCGTCGCCGTAACCGCGGCTGGATCGCAGATACCTTCCTCTGCATGGGATTCGGAGCGACCGCCTGGGCGCTTCCCTACATCGGGCTCGCCTACACGATCAGCGACCATTGGGAGGGTGGCAAACCTTTTGAAGGGATCGCGCCTCTCGGTGCAGGTTCCTGCGGTCTACAAGTCAATCCCCTCGGCCTCCTCCTCGTTATCGGCGGGTTCCTGGGGATCGTTGGCTGGCTGATCATGATCAACGCAGACCGCAAACGGCCAAAACGCATGAGCCTCGCTTTGGGGGCGAGCAGTCGCTAGGTACGTCCTCGCATTTCGCCGCGGTTTGAGTGTTCCAACGGGGTCAGCTACCGCACGCCGCCGGACGATGCGAGTGGATGTTGCCAGGCCGCGTCTCTTCGTCATCCGACTCTCGCATGACCCGCACAGTGAGAATCGCACAGCGGGCGTAACTTGCGCTCGCACATCTTCGAGCGCGAAGTGTCTTTATCCCTTGCCTTGCGCTACGCCCCCTGTCGCACTCGGGATCCGCCTCCGGGCATCACTCCTCCCACCGTGATCAATTGGCCGCGAGCGTGCGACAGCTCACCGCGGCCTTTCACTCATCAGGTTCTGCATGGCGACGGTCACGAAGGTCAAGTCGCGATGCGGCGGCTGCGGCAGCCTCGAACAGAGTGGACCGGATGTCGCTGGCCTTGGACCAGCCTCGCTCCTGCCACTCGGCGCCGGCCACGCTATCTCCGGCATACAGGAGTTGTCCCAATCGAACCCCTCGGAAGCGCGCTACGGCGACCCGGATCCGGCGGCGCGCTTCAACGAGCTCCTTGCGCTCGTCGGTCGTCAGGCCCGGCTTCGCGCCACTGTCGATAGCGTCGCGTTTCATCCAGTTACGAAGGCACGACTCGCTCATCCCCAGCTCACGCGCAGTCCGCGCGACCGGCTCTCCCTGCGCGACCAGATCCAGCGCTCGACGCCGGAACTCCGGCGAATGTGGTGCGGGCATCTCACGGACTCCTTCCGAGACGATCATCGCCTCAACTCAGGTGTCCGGGAAAGCGGGTCAAGCTCCAGAGCTTCTCGCTTGAGGTCAGTTGGTCGGGTGCTGCAAAGTCGCGCACACGTCAGCGCTGATCCCGAGAGCTAGTCATCGTTTTGGCCCTTTCATCCCACCGGCTACAGTTCGAGCCATGTTCTCCAAACCTTGGGCGTGGTTCTGGACGATCGTTGTCGCCCTGGGTAGCGGGGTTGCCACCTTTTTCGGCGCTCTCGAGCTGGAACTTGGATACGGGTGGGCGATCGCCGGGGGATTGGTGGTCTCGGCCTTGTGGTTCTTCTACTGCGCCACCTTCTTGACCGACCGCGCCGAAGTGCCGCCATCCGACGAGTCGAAGCCGGATCCATCACCGTGATGTTGTCGGCACCTGCCGGCGTACCGAGATCCAGCCGTTGCGTGACCTCCGGTCGCAGGGTATGCACGGATGGTGCGTGACAAGCGGACGGCTCAAGTGCTGGGGTGCGTGTGGATGGTTGTGGGCTTGGCGTGTTTGCCGTCACCGCATGGATCTGGTGGGCGGCATCGGACTCGCCGCCCAACCAGACCGAGGCCCGAATTCTCCTTGCTTCACCAACTCTCGGCGCCATACTCGTCGGTGTCGGACTCTGGATGCTGATAACGGGAAGGCGCTTGGAAGCGGGGTCGCCGCGCTGGCCATATATATCCGGCGATAGGAACAGCCGACAAACCGACGAAGACAGCGCGGGACGGGGAAAGAACTCCTACCAAGACGTCATCTCCGAGGCATCGCACCGCGCGATGCGTCAATGCGGCTGCTTCCCCGCTGCCGTTCCTGCGTCGCGCCTAGGACTTTCGTGCCTACGTAGAGCGCGTCGCCGGGCGCGTAGGTTTCGGCTATGAGCCTGAAGCAGGAGCTGCTGACGTGGGGCGTCACTGTGCTCAGCTGCGGACTTGCTCTTGCCATGCCGATTTTCATGTGGCGGCGTCTCCGCCGGCCCGAGACGCTTCGCGAGGCGTGGATTTATTCCAGGCCCGGTGCGGTAGTCGCCTGTTGCGTCGCGGGGACCGCGCTCCTGGCGGTCGCCGGAGTCTTCATGGGTATCCTCGCCATAACCTCTCCATTTCTGTGGGCAACCGTTGCGTTGATCGCCGGCGCGCTCGTCGCGGTCGTATGGTTCTTGGTTCGATACCTGGCGTTCGATCCCCGCGACGCGGTGGAGTCGATCGCTGAACCGGCGAGTGACGAGCCACCCACGTGACCGGTCCGTCGCTACCTGGCGCTTCGTCACGTAGCGCGCCGCCGACGGCATTCCCGGCGGCACCATCAGACAGCGCGTCTAACCGGCCGGCGATCAGGGTGGTGTGTCGTGCCTAGGTAGGACACGCCTTCCGTCATGCCCTGTCTCGTATGCCTTGCCTTGCGCTACGCCCCTGTCACTCTCGGAATCTCCAGCCGGCTCCGGCATTGTGCTGCGGCGTCGCCATCTGGTTATTGCCGTGGGCCTCTGTGAGGATCAAGGAGATGACTACCGCGGGTGAATCCGGAACGAAGCGACGAGGGCGCGTCTCCGTCGTTGGCGTGATCGGGGAGATCCTCATCACGGTGGGTTTGGTTGCGTTGTTATATGTGGCCTGGCAGATGTGGATCGGGGATGTCATTTACGCCGCCCAGGCTCGCCAGAAGGGTCAGGCTCTCTCCGAGCAGTGGGCACAGGAGTTCACCGCTTCGAGCCCGGTACCGTCGGACCCGCCGCGTTCTGCAAGTCCCGATGGATCCGCCGCGCAGACTTCCCCGGTGGATCCGCCCGTTCTCGCACAGCCTGCTGACGCGCAGACTTTCGCGACGATACGTATCCCACGGTTCGGGCCGGATTACATCCATGAAGTCGCCGGAGGCACGTCCCGCGCCACTACCCTCGACACCGCGCGTGTCGGTCATTACGACGGCTCAGAGATGCCCGGGCAGATCGGCAACTTCGCCCTTGCGGCGCACCGCACCACGTTCGGCGCCCTCTTCAACCGGATCCCGTCACTGAAGGTGGGAGACGCAATTGTCATCGAAACGGCTGATGGCTGGTACACGTATCGTTTCCGGAACCATCAGTACGTGGTGCCGACCCAGGTCGACGTTCTACTTGACCTCCCGCAGAAGCCGGAAGTCGCCGCGAACGGGCGCTACCTCACGATGACCAGCTGCAGCCCTATCGGCTCCCTCGCCGAACGCATGGTCGGCTACAGCGTCTTCGAAAGCTATACCCCCCGATCCGAGGGTGAGCCAGCCTCTCTCGCAGCACCGACAAACTCGTGACTCGACGGCCGATCATCTGACGGCCGAGACCAAGAAGCGACGCGCTCGGACAATCACGTGCCGACTGGACATGTTCAGGTAAACGGACATGTGAGGTGGAGCGGGATGGAGCGGGTGCTCCGCACTCTACCGGCGTGGTTTGGTATCGCCGAAGCCTCTGCTAGCTACGTCGACCTTCGCGGGCAATGAATCGGGCGCCGCCTTGTCGCCGCGGTGGAGGATTCGCTGCGGACGGATGGGTGCGAGTTTCTCGAGGTGCATACAGTGGGGCCGTCATATGAGGATGACTGCTACGCAGATACTCGGGCGTTCTACACCGCGATCGGATTCGCCCCGGTGCATGAGTTCGACCACCTCGACTGAGACGGTCCAACTCTGCTGATGATCAAGAGCCTCTGACGTCCCAGTCCCATACGCCCCCGGCACTGTGATGCGTTTGTCCAATCACCATTAGCGGTCGCTTACCGCGCGCTGCTTCCTTCGATTGCGAACCACCGCGACGGTCGTGATCGACCAGTACACCGCGAGTCCGACCGAGCCTACGCTCAGCGCGACACGCCAACCATCGGGGCTGTGCACGGCGGCCAGGGTCCAAGCCCCCGCCATCGCGAGCCACACCACTAGCTGCATCACCAGCAGCGGAAAAGACGGCCCCGCCCAAAAGGTCACGGACTTGTTCCAACGCCACATCCTGTGACGCCAACAGCATCCCTCGGGGGATCCTTCATTCGTCGCGGGTGAGTAACTGCACGGCCAATCGATGGGGCGCGGTCGTCTGCTGACGTGTCTCGTATCCCTTGCCTCGCGGCGCACAAAGGATCTGCGAGCGTAGTCACTCAGACGGGTAGATTGCGGCTGTGGAAATTCCAGCGCGGCTATGACCTCGTGCAGCCTATCGACATGCCTCCACTACCCACGATCACCTGAGACCGCGCTTCAGCCCGGGGCTGACAAGCAGGCTCCCTTACGAGCTCGAAGTGCGTGCGGCGCCGGCGCCGGCGCCCTCCGCGTCCGCGGCTTCCTCCTCGGGCAGGGAAGGGTGGCGTTCTCGCGGATCGCCGTGCCGCGGGATGAACAGTGCGATCACGAGCGCCACCACCGCCGCCCCTCCGCCGAGGATGAACGAGAGCTGGAAAGCGGTCGGACTCGGGACATCCGTGCCCTCGAACGGGGTGACGTAGGTCGCCAGCACCGCTCCGATCACCGCGGCGGCGGTGCTCGTGCCGAGTGAGCGGAAGAGGGCGTTCAGGCCGTTCGAGGCGCCGGTCTCGCTCTGCGGCACGGAGCGCATGATGAGCATCGGCATCGCAGCGTAACCGAAGCCGATCCCCACGCCGATGAGGATGTTGGCGATGAGGATCTCCCAGACCTCGCGGGAGAACAGCAGGGTGTAGCCGTAGGCGGCGATGAGGGCGAGCGCGCCGAGGATGAGGAGGAGACGGGGGCCGACGCTCCGGGCCATCCGTCCCGAGAACGGGGAGAGGACCATCATCACCAGGCCCGCCGGCATCACGATGAGGCTGGCGGCGAGGAGCGAGAGCCCGAACCCGCCGGTGGCCGTGGGGAGCTCGAGCATCTGCGGGTAGACGACGTTCGAGGCGAAGAGCGAGAAGCCCATCGCCACCGAGGCGATGTTGGTGAGGAGCACGGGGCGCCGGGCGGCGACGCGGAGGTCGAGGAGCGGGTCGCTGATGCGGAGCTCGTACCAGCCCCACGCGAGCAGGATCGCGAGGCCGCCGAGGCCGAGCGCGAGCACGGCGGGTGACGTCCAGCCCCACTCGTTGCCGCGCGAGATCGCCAGGAGCACTCCCAGAAGACCGACCGACATGCCTGCGGCGCCGACGTAGTCGAACCGCCCGGCGGTGCGAAGCGTGCTGACGGGCACGATCCACAGCACGAGCGCGAAGACCACGACGCCGAGCGCTGCCGACACCCAGAACAGCAGGTGCCAGTCGCTGCGTTCGGTGATGAGAGCGCTGATCGGAAGACCCAGGGCGCCGCCGACGCCGAGGGTCGCGCTGATGAGGGCGATGGCGGTGTCGACGCGGTTCTCGTGGAGCACGTCGCGGAGGATCGAGATGCCGAGCGGCACGACACCGGTGACGGCGCCCTGCAGGGCGCGCCCGATGATCACTCCGACGATGCCCGGCGAGAGCGCGGCGATCACCGAGCCGACGACGAGGAGGGCGAGGAGGATGAGAACGATGCGGCGCTTGCCGTACATGTCGCCGAGGCGCCCGGCGACCGGCGTGCTGATGGCCGCGGCGAGAAGGGTCGCAGTCACCACCCAGGCGGTGTCCTCGCGGCTGGCGTTGAGGAGTTCGGGCAGTTTCGACTGGATCGGCACCACGAGGGTGAACATGAAGGATGACGCGAGGCCGGCGATCGCGAGAACGGCGACGATCGCACCCTGGCGGGGCTTCCGGCCGAGGTTCTTCCGTGTCTCCTCGGGCCGGGTGCGCATCACTCCAGGCTATCGGCGCTCATCCGAGGGGGCTCGGTCGGCGACCCGGGGGCGAGTACCGTGACACCCATGGCCGAGGCATCCGTCCCCACCCCGCCGGGAATCGCGATCCGCCCGCTCGACACGGCCGAGGAGGTGCATCAGGCCTCGGCGGTGCTGTCGGAGGTGTGGGGCGGCGACCGGTCGGGCATGCCGCCGAACCTCCTCCGTGCCCTCGCGCACTCGGGCAATTACGCGATGGGTCTCTATGACGACGGCCGCATGGTCGGGGCATCCGTCGCGTTCTTCGCCGCGCCGGCGGCGCGCTCGATGCACTCGCACATCACCGGAGTGCTGCCGGGCCTGCAGAGCCAGGGTCTCGGGCGCGTGCTCAAGCAGCACCAGCGCGAGTGGGCGCTGGCGCGCGACGTCGGCCACATCACCTGGACCTTCGACCCGCTCGTCGCCCGGAACGCCCACTTCAACCTGCGGGTGCTCGGCACGCGCGTCACCGACTACCTCGTGAATCACTACGGCGCGATGGACGACGGAGTCAACCGCGGTGACGAGACCGACCGGGTCATGGTGTCGTGGGCGCTCGCTGCGCCGCCGGTGCCGACGCCGACCGACGATCAGGTGGCCGCGACGGTGGCGGTGCCGCCCGACATCATGGACATCCGGCGCGAGGCTCCGGCCGAGGCCCGCGCCTGGCGGCAGTACGTGCGGGAGGGGCTGTCAGCGCATCTCGCCGACGGACTGGTGATCGGCGGGTTCGACGACGAGCGCGGCTACCTGCTCGTGCGGCCGTAGCGCGTCTCAGGTCCCCGGCTCGTCGAGCGGATTCCCCGGACGCACCGCCGCGTCGTCGCGGATGTCGATCCGCGTCACCCCCTCGCGTGGGTGCGACACATCGATCCGCGGTGCCGCGTCTTCCTCGGCGGCGTCGGGCGCGCTGAGCAGCTGGTCGCGACGCTTCTCCTCATCGCTCATCGCATCCGTGGAACCGTCGCGCGGGTCATCCGTCATGTCATCTCCTCCAGGAGTCATCGAATCACGGGTACGACGGCGAAGCCGTCGCGGGGCTGGGAGGGGAAGCGGCGGAGACTCGGGAAGAACGGGGTGGTGCGCCGCACCCCCTGCGCGAGGGCCCATGAGCGCGACATTACGGTGCCCACTGCCGGTGACGGAGGGGCTTTACGCCGCTCCCGGCAGCGGTTAAGGCGGGCCGGTACAGTGACGAGATGATCGCCGCAGACTGGACGCCGCACCGGAGAGAAGACGGCGAGCTCGTCGGCTGGATCCGGCCCGAGGGCGACGCGTGGGTCGCGGTCGACCTGTTGGGTCGGCCGGCGTCGGAACCGGTGGAGTGGCTCGACGCCGAGGAGGCGCTCGAGGAGCGGGGGCTGGCGTGGCTCACCGACATCTGGATGCTCGAACGGGTGGATGACTCGCCGCTGCGCGTCCGTGTCGCCGAGGTCACCCCCGGAGGCGCGGACGAGCCGGGAACCGTCGTCGTCCACACCGACGACTTCGGAGCGATCGACGTGCCCTACGAGCGGACGGTGCTGCCGTGGCCGCCACCGCCCACGCTCCGGCCGAGACGAGCGGATGACCCCGACGGCAGGCTGTTCGGCTGACCGACGTATCAGGGCCGCGGCGGGACGCTCTGGATCGGTGACGCGGGGGCGTCATCGACGAAGGGGAACCGCCATGAGATTGCGCGACGCACTGCGGGCGACGGCCGGGAGCGGATCGGCCGGGCGGCGGACTGCACGGGCCGCCCGACGCCTTCGGCCCCGCCGGGCCCGATCGACCTTCCGTCCGCTCATCGCGGTCCCGGTCGGCTGACCGCGGGTCATCCGTCCGGCCCGGTGGCGGGCGTACGCTGACCCCATGCTCCACGCCCGCCACGCGGCATCCGTCTTTCTCGACGGCTTCGAGCTGCGCGTGCTGCACCTGCCGCTGGTGTCGCCGTTCACCACGTCGTTCGGGACTGAGACGGTGCGCGAGGTGATCATCGTGCGGGCGCTGACGCCGGACGGCGACGGCTGGGGCGAGGTCGTCACCGGGGCTGCGCCCCTGTACTCCAGCGAGTACACGCAGGGAGCGTGGGACGTCATCACGCGGTTCCTCGCGCCCGCGCTCCTCGGCCGCGGCGCTGTCGCCCCGGCCGAGGTCGCGGGCGTGCTCGAGCCGTTCATCGGGCACCGGATGGCCAAGGCGGGTCTCGAGCTCGCCGTGCTCGACGCCGCGCTCCGCGCGGAGGGCCGCTCGCTCGGCGCCTTCCTCGGAGCGGATCGCGACCGCGTGCCGGCGGGGGTGTCGGTGGGAATCCAGCGCGACCCCGCGGCGCTCGTCGATGCCGTGGGCGGCTACCTCGCCGAGGGGTACGTTCGCATCAAGATCAAGATCAAACCCGGTCGCGACGTCGCCGACACCGCCGCCGTACGCGACGCCTTCGGGACGATCCCGCTGCAGGTCGACGCCAACTCCGCCTACACGCTCGCCCAGGCCGACACGCTCGCCGAACTCGACGCCTTCGACCTCCTCCTCATCGAGCAGCCCCTGCAGGAGGACGACCTCGTCGACCACGCGGTGCTCGCCGAGCGCCTCCGCACCCCGATCTGCCTCGACGAGTCGATCACCTCGCACAAAGCCGCAGGCGACGCCCTCGCTCTCGCCGCGGCATCGGTGATCAACATCAAGGCCGGACGCGTCGGCGGGTACCTCGAGGCGGTACGCATCCACGACCTCTGCCGCGCAGCCGGGGTGCCGGTATGGTGCGGGGGCATGCTCGAGACCGGCATCGGTCGGGCCGCGAACGCCGCTCTCGCCGCCCTCCCCGGCTTCACGCTCCCCGGCGACATCTCCGCGTCGAGCCGCTTCTATCACCGCGACATCGTCACCGAGCCGGCGGTGCTCGACGACGGGCACGTGCGGGTGCCGACCGGCCCAGGACTCGGGGTCGAGATCGACCACGGCTTCCTCGACGAGGTCACCGTCGAGCGGGTCGAGGTGCGGCGGTAGCGACGATGCAGCGTCCCGCACTCCTCGAAAACGGGCTCGTCACCCCTCGCCACAGCTCTCTACACAGCCCTCGATACACCGGTCGGAGGGCGTCGACCCCACCACGGTCCAGGAGGTGGGCACTCCTCACGGTCGCCGCACTCCTCCTCTCCGGCTGCGCCGCGGGCGCCGAAGCCACCCCCACCACGACCCCGGCGGCCCTTCCGGAGGGCGTGACGGTCGAGGTCGTGCAACTTCGGGCGGATGTCGCGGTGCGCCAGGCTCAGGTGCACCTCGTCAACGGCTCCGACGAGCCGCTCGAGATCGGCGACGTCCAGGTCGACGACCCGCGATTCGCGGCGCCTGCGACGCGGGTGCTCGCCGGCCGCACGAGCACCATCGCCCCAGGCGGCGAGCTGAATGTGCGCGTGCAGCTGCCGAATGTCTCCTGCCCGGCCGACTCGGCCGGCGAGGCCGAGCCGACGGTCGAGCTCGAGCTCCTCTCGGGCGAGGAACCGACGACGGTGCGGGTGCCCGCGGCCGATCCGCTCGGGTTCCTCGCACCGCTCCACGAGCGGGAGTGCCGCGCCGAGGCGCTGGCGGCGGCGGCCGACCTCACCTTCACCGCGTTCACCGCGAGCGCGCCTGGCGCGCCCGCCACACTCCAGCTCACGATCGCTCCCACCGGCGAGGGCGCCGCGACGGTCGACGCCGTCCAGGCGACGAACCTGCTGTCGTTCGGTCCTGCCACCGTCGACGGCACCTATCCGGTGGGCGTCGAGGTCACGCCGGACGCCCCGGAACCCGTCGTCGTCGACATCCCGATCCTTCCGTCGCGGTGCGATCCGCACGCCGTTCAAGAGGACAAGCGCGGCACCATCTTCGACATCCGCCTCACGCTCGACGGCGAACCGGGCGAGATCGAGCTCTTCGTCGGCGATGACATGCGCGGGAAGATCCTCACCTGGGTCGCGGACTGGTGCGGATTCGGCGCGTGACGCCCCCGCCGTAAGCTGGCGTCATGAGCGACGTGGCTCCGCACGACCCGGCCTCGGCCCGCGGGTTCTCCCGACGCACGCAGTCGGAGATCTACCGCGCGGGGATCAGCGGAAACCGACCCGCCGTGCCGGTCGACGCGGTCGCGCTCGAAGGCAAGGCGCGCAAGGCGCTGAGCGCCGAAGCGTTCGCCTACCTCGCCGGCGGCGCGGGCGCCGAGCGCACGATCGCCGCGAACATCGCGGCCTTCGGCCGCTGGCAGGTCTGGCCGCGCCCTCTTCGAGACGTGACCGAGCGCGACCTCTCCATCGACTTCCTCGGCCGACGCCGGCCGACGCCGCTGATCCTCGCTCCGCTCGGGGTCATGGAGCTCGCCCACCCCGACGCCGACCTCGCCGTCGCGCGCGCTGCGGCATCCCTCGGCGTCCCGTACACGGTTTCGAATCAGGCGTCCTTCCCGATGGAGCGGATCGCCGAGGCCGCCCCCGACGGGCCGCGGCTGTTCCAGCTGTACTGGTCGGCGTCCGACGAGCTGAATGCGTCGCTGCTTCGACGGGCCGAGGCATCGGGCGCCGAAGCGATCGTCGTCACCCTCGACACGCATCTGCTCGGCTGGCGCACCCGCGACCTCGATCTCGCCTACCTGCCGTTCACGCGCGGCCTCGGGATCGCGCAGTACACCAGCGACCCGGTCTTCGTGCGGCTGGTCCGCGAACGGGCGGCAGGGACGGATGCGCCGGCGCCGCCCGCCGCGAAGGTGCGCGTCACCGCCAAGACCGTCGCCGCGGGCGTCAGCATCGCCCGCAAGGGCGCGCCGCTGACGGGCGCCGGGGTGCGCGAGAGCCTGCGCTCGCCGTTGCCGCGCGCGGCGGTGGAGACGTTCCTCGACGTCTTCTCCACGCCGGCGCTCACCTGGGCCGACCTGGCGAAGGCCCGGGAGTGGACGGGACTGCCGATCATCCTGAAGGGCATCGTGCACCCCGATGACGCGGCGCGCGCCCTCGACGCCGGGGTCGACGGCATCTGGGTGTCGAACCACGGCGGGAGGCAGATCGACCAGTCCGTGCCGACGCTCGACGTGCTTCCCGAGATCGCCGAGCGCGTCGGGGGACGTGTGCCGATCGTGTTCGACTCGGGGGTGCGGCAGGGGTCGGACGCCCTCATCGCCCTCGCGCTGGGTGCGACCGCGGTGGCCATCGGTCGCCCCTACGCGTACGGTCTCGCGATCGCAGGGGAGGCGGGGGTGCGCGAGGTGATCCGCAACATCCTCGCCGAGCTCGACATCACGCTCGGCCTGTCCGGTCACACCTCGGTGGGTGAGCTCAGTCGCGCTGCGCTGAAGGGTTGACCGCCGGACTGCCGTGGTTGGCGGTGCCGCCGTCGGCGGCGAGGGCATCGAGCACCGCGATGCCGATCGCGCTTCCCGCGTGCCACGGGAACGGCATCGGCGCGAGAGCGGGCGCGAAGGGGTCGCGGCCGCGGCGGAGGTCGAAGGTCTGAAGAGCGCCGCGGAACAGCGAGGGGAGGACGTCCCGGCCGGCGGCGGCCCCGGTCGCCGTCTTGACGGTGCGGAGTCCGACGGCGAGCCCGCCGAGCGCGCGGCCGCTGTGGGCGATCTGCGCCGTCGTCACGGCGAGGAGGGCGACCGCGAGGAGGAGGAGCGCCACCCCGCGTCCCGTGCTGCCGGTGATCAGGGCCGCGACACCGCCGATGATGCCCGCGAGCGGAAGTGCGAGGTCGATCAACAGGGCGCCGGCGATCTGTCCGCCTCGCGCCCGGGCGGTGAGCACGAGCGGATCGACGTCGGCCAAGCGCAGCGAACCCTGTGTGGTCATCGTGTGAGTCCGGTGTCGGCGGACCATCCGATCCTGGACGGGGAGGAGGATTCGCTCGTCCCGCCTGTGGCCGTCGGGACCGGACGATGTCGGACCCCCGGCGTAGCGTTCAGACATGGACGGCGACTTCGAGGTGACGGCGGTGGATCCGCAGGCCCACCTCTTCGCCGATCCGTCCTGGCGGGAGATGTGGTGGGCCGACCTCGCCGCCCGGGCGGCCCAGTGGGATGAGGAGCATCCGCCGGAGGCCGATGTCGTTCGGGACGACGTCCGGCGGGCCGAGATCTACGGCGCCGCGCACGACCTCGACCTCGACGAGCTGCAGGCTGCGGCTCGCGAGGGGCGGATGCTCGTGGCCCGGCAGTACCGCGTCATCGCGTCGGTGATCGCGAATGCGGCGGAGAGCCCCGACCCGTGGGTAGGTGCAGACCCGACGCTCGACCCCGCGTGGGTCGATCGCCGCAGCCGGAGCGTCGCCGCCGTGCGCCGCGAGCGGCGGGATATCGCGGTGCGGGCTGCGGTGCTCGACATCGCGGTGCGGCTGCAGATCGCCGAGGCCACGGTGCGCGCGCGTGCGGCTCACGCCGACGCGCTTCTCGAGCGATGCCCCCGGGTGTGGTCGGCGTTCCTCGTTGGCGACGTCGCCGAGCAGAACGCCGTGGCGGCCGCGCAGTTCGCCCTGACGCTCCCCGCCGAGGAGCCGCGGGCCTGGCAGGCGTTCGACGAGGCGATCGTGGAGCGGGCGACGCGGCTCACTCCCGTGAAGTTCCGGCACGCCGCCCGCATCGCACGTGAGCGCATCCACCCGGAGACGCTCGAGGTCCGCCATGGGCGCGCTGCCGACGAGCGAGGGGTGTGGATCGACCCGCTCCTCGACGGGATGGCGATGCTCTCGGTGAAGATGCGCGCCCCCGAAGCGCGGGCCTCCTATGACCGCATCGACCGTGCTGCGCGGCATCTGCAGGGGCAGGAGGGAGGGGGTCGCACGCTCGCGCAGCTTCGCGCCGACGTCACCGCCGATCTGCTCCAGCACGCCGCCGTCGACGGTGACGGCGACGGATCGGTGGCGAGCAAGGTCCCGCGAGCAAGCATCGCGGTGACCGTTCCCGTCCTCACGCTGCTCGGTGAGGGAACGGAGCCGGCGATGCTCGACGGGTACGGGCCGATCGACAGCGAAACCGCGAAGAGGCTGGCCGGCGGAGCGTCATCCTGGGTCCGCATCCTCACCCACCCCGTCACCTGCGCTCCGCTCGCCCTCGACCGCGCCGTCTATCGGGTGCCGAGGGCGCTCCGGCGGTGGCTCGGGGTGGTGCACCCCACCTGCGTATCCCCGGGATGCAACCGATCGGCCCGTAAGTGCGACATCGACCACTTCCGGGGCTGGGCGCAGGGCGGACGGACGGATGCGGTCAATCTCGGGCCGCAATGCGAGGCCCACCACGTGGTCAAGACCGAATCGCTCTGGCGGGTTGAGGTCGACGTCGACACCGGCGAGCCGCACTTCATCAGCCCGACGGGTTATGTCTCGGCGCTCGATCCGCCCCCGTTCTGAATGGCCCGCCGAGACGGGGTTTCCGATCATGGCGCGCGCGATTCCGTCGTGCCGGTGGCGCCAGCAAGGACGTTCTCGGCCTGTCGTCGGGCCTCGGCTAGGTCAGAGGGCCTTCAGTGCTCACCGGGGTTTTCCGTCCCCGATGCGCTGCAGTTGTAGGGCCGCAGGTTCGGCGCTCCCGAGTCGGAACGGTTCGGAGCCATCCTTGGGAATCGCGACGCTCACACGAACCTCCAAGAGGATCCGCGCCTCGTCACGACTGGTGCCAGGACTGCCAGGCGTCAGTCGAGCAGTCCGGGAATCTCAAGGGGGCGGTAGGTGCCGGACTCGATCATCAGGATGACCTGGCCGGCCTGCAACCGGGTGACCGGCCAGATCTCGTGATCGCGGGCACCGAGGCGATCCTCCTGGAGAATGGCGGCCTCATCTGGCACCCACTCTCGCTTATTCGCGCTGTAGATCTCGTCCCGCCCGCCCGCGGTGCGGAAGACCCTCACCGGGACCCGTACACCGTTGCGGAAGGTGACCTGCGCGAAGTAGTCGTACTCGATCGCGTCCTGTTCCTCAGCCGGCTCTGCGTACTTCGTCGATGAGCCCCAGCGCTCCAGATACTTGTCCGGAAGCCGGAGCCGAGCCCACTCCTCCATCTGCCCCAGCACGCCCCGGATCGACGCGTCATCGCTGTTGAGCGTGAACCGGCGACCGAACGGTGCCGTCACAAGCCGACCGCCAGCCAGCTGTATGCCCGCTGCGAGGTTCCCCCGCGGCTGTTCCAGACCGATCTGAAACACGAACGCGTCGAACAGAACGCCGGTCACACCTCGCACGCTCTCGTCGATGTCGAGATAGACCTCAGTCGCACGGTCCGAGAGCGTCGTCTTGACGATCGTCATAACCCGCATCGCGTCATCCCATCCCGCGGGCCTGTTCACGCCGTCCGTTCTCCTCAACACTCGTCAGTCGATCGGCGGGTACGCCGTGTTGGAACGCGGATCGAAGCTGTATCCGCTCCGGATCAGGTATTCGAGCTCCATACCAAGGTAGCCGCCATCGCCGACGAGGTTGTGGCTGAAGTGCACCGTCTTGCCCTTGAGAATCGCGTCGTCGAGGAATGCCGCGTTTAAAGCCCCCGCGACGCGCTGGCCGAAGGAGGCGGTCTGCTGGTGCCCGACGGCGGGTGCTGAACGGGCTGGTCGACAAGGGCAACACCGTCATCGTCATCGAGCACAACCTCGACGTCATCAAGTCGGCGGACTGGGTGATTGATCTCGGTCCGGAGGCAGATGAGAAAACTCTCCTCTTCTGGTGACCCGCCTGCCACGATGGGATCGATCCAGTGGAAAGGCCCTCATGGCGGACTATCCCAACATCGCCGACCACGGCGTCATCGGCGACCTGCAGACCGCCGCGCTCGTGTCGACCGACGGCACCATCGATTGGTTCTGCGCTCCGCGCTTCGATTCCCCGAGCATCTTCGGGTCGCTTCTCGACGCCGAGAACGGTGGGCACTGCCGCATCCGTCCGATCGCCGACGACGTCGTCACCCGTCAGCTCTATCTCCCCGACACGGCGATCCTCGTCACACGCTTCATGACCGAAGACGGCGTGGGAGAAGTGATGGACTTCATGCCCATCGCGGGGAACAAGCCGTCCGCACGCCATCGGATCGCGCGGCTCGTGCGGGTCGTGCGGGGATCGATGGAGTTCGAGTTCGAGATCCGTCCGCGCTTCGGGTACGGGCAGCCCGCACAGCGGGTCGACGCGGCGACCGACAACGGAATCGTGTTCTCCGGGGAGGGTCAGACGCTCACGGTCCACCGGGTGGGCGACATCATCCACCACGGCAAGAACCGCGCCGGGCATCTCGAGCTCGACGACGATGCCCTCCGGATGCGTGGCACGCTGCGCGCGGGGGAGACGTCCGGCGTCCTGCTGGAGACCGGCGGTGCGGCGCCCGAGCGCGTCACCGCTGCCGACCTCGACCGGATGTTCCGACGAACCCAGAAATTCTGGCGCGAATGGGTGGACCGGTCGACCTACCGCGGCCGGTGGCGCGAGATGGTCACCCGCTCGGCGATCACTCTCAAACTCCTCACCTATGCCCCCACCGGAGCGATGGTCGCCGCGCCGACAACGGCTCTCCCCGAGCAGATCGGCGGGGAACGCAATTGGGACTACCGCTACACCTGGGTCCGTGATGCGTCGTTCTCGGTCTCAGCCCTCCTCGGCCTCGGCTACGACGACGAAGCGGAGGCGTTCGTCGAGTGGCTCACCGACCGCGTGCAGGAGAGCGCCGGGGACGAATCCGGCCCTCTGAAGGTCATGTATCGGGTGGACGGTTCGTGTGATCTTGAAGAAACGACCATCGACCGACTCACCGGCTACCGTGATTCGCGTCCCGTGCGGGTGGGGAACGGTGCCGAGAACCAGTTGCAGCTGGACATCTACGGCGAGGCGATGGACTCCATCGCGCTGGCCGAGGCCCACGGTCTTCGCCTCTCGCATGCGACCTGGACCGAAGTCAGCAGGATGCTCGACTGGCTCTGCGACAACTGGGAATCGCCGGAGGAAGGCGTGTGGGAGACCCGCGGGGGCAAGCAGCGGTTCACGTTCGGGCGGCTGATGTCCTGGGTGGCGCTGGATCGCGGCATCCGACTTGCACAGGAGCGCGGGCGTCCGGCCGACATCATCCGGTGGCGCACCCAGCGCGACGCGATCTACCAGGCGCTGATGACCGAGGGGTGGAGCACCGCGCGCCACGCCTTCGTGCAGCACGCGGGAACCATGGTGCTGGATGCCTCGCTGCTCGTCATGCCGCAGACGGGCTTCCTCTCCGCTCGCGACCCGCTGTGGCTGTCGACGCTGAACGCGATGGACGATGAGCTCGTCTCCGACAGCCTCGTCTACCGCTACAACCCCGCCGCCTCGCCGGACGGGCTCCGCGGCTCGGAGGGCACCTTCACCCTCTGCTCGTTCTGGTACGTCGACGCGCTGTCGCGCTCCGGTCGGCTCGATGAGGCGCGCCTCACCTTCGAGAAGATGCTCACCTATGCCAACCACCTGGGCCTGTACGCCGAGGAGATCGGGCTCACCGGCGAGCAGCTGGGCAACTTCCCTCAGGCCTTCAGCCACCTCGCGCTCATCAACGCGGCGGTGAACCTCGACGCGATGCTCGGCGGTTGAGGGTTTTCCCCCTCCCACCGGGCGGCGGGCGTCCCTACGCTGAAGGTATGACCACCCCTCCCTCGCCGCCTGCCGGCGGCTACGCTCCGGCCGCGCAGCCGATGAGTCCCTCTGACGAGAAGCTCTGGGCCACGCTCGTCCACGTCGGCGGACTCTTCTTCGGCTTCCTCGCCCCTCTCATCGGCTACCTCGTCCTCAAGGACCGGGGGCCGTTCGTGCGGGCGCACACCGCCACCGCGCTGAACTTCCAGCTGACCCTGGTCATCGCCTACGTCGTCGGCGGCGTCCTCTCGCTCGTTCTGATCGGCTTCGTCGTGATCTTCGCCGCATACGTGCTGAACATCATCTTCTGCATCATCGCGGCCATCAAGGCCAACCGCGGCGAGTGGTACACCTATCCGCTGTCGATCCCGTTCGTTCGGTAGCCCTCACTAGAATCGACGGGTGCCCGACCAGTCCCGTCTCGACAAAGTCATCGCCCTCGCCCGCCATCGCGGGTTCGTCTTCCAAGCGGGCGAGATCTACGGCGGTTCGCGCTCGGCGTGGGACTACGGTCCCCTCGGGACGGAGCTGAAGGAGAACATCCGCCGGCAGTGGTGGCAGACCTTCGTCCGCGGCCGCGGGGACATGGTGGGGCTCGACTCGTCGATCATCCTTCCCAAGCGCGTGTGGGAGGCATCCGGTCACGTCGCCACCTTCACCGACCCGCTCGTCGAGTGCCTCCACTGCCACAAGCGCTTCCGGGCCGACACGCTTCTCGAAGATTTCGAGGCCCGCAAGAACCGACCCGCCGAGAACGGGTTGGTGGATGTCCCGTGCCCGAACTGCGGCACGAAGGGGCAGTACACCGAGCCGAAGGCGTTCTCGGGCCTGGTGAAGACCTACCTCGGGGTCGTCGACGACGAGTCGGGGCTGCACTACCTCCGCCCCGAGACCGCGCAGGGCATCTTCATCAACTTCTCCAACGTCCTCACCGCGAGCCGGAAGAAGCCGCCGTTCGGCGTCGGCCAGGTCGGGAAGGCGTTCCGCAACGAGATCACGCCGGGGAACTTCATCTTCCGCACCCGCGAGTTCGAGCAGATGGAGATCGAGTTCTTCACGCCGCCTGCCGAAGCGGAGACCTGGTTCCACGACTGGGTCGAGGCCTGCTGGAACTGGTTCGTCGACCTCGGTATCGACGAGGCGAACATGCGCCGCTTCGACGTCCCCGCCGAAGACCGGGCCCACTACTCCGCCGGCACCATCGACCTCGAGTACCGCTTCGGGTTCACCGGCAAGGAGTGGGGCGAGCTCATGGGTGTGGCCAACCGCACCGATTACGACCTGAAGAGCCACAGCGAGGCGTCGGGTCAGTCCCTCACCTTCTTCGACCAGGCCTCCGGCGAGAAGTACACGCCCTACGTCATCGAGCCCTCGTTCGGGCTCACCCGCGCCATGATGGCCTTCCTCGTCGACGCGTACCACGAAGAGGAGGCGCCGAACGCCAAGGGGGGCACCGACAAGCGCACGGTTCTGCGCCTCGACCCGCGGCTGGCGCCGGTCAAGGTCGCGGTGCTGCCGCTCTCGCGCAACGAGCAGCTCTCGCCGATCGCGCGCGAGGTGGCAGCCGACCTCCGCGGCGAGTGGAACGTCGACTTCGACGACGCCGGCGCGATCGGTCGCCGCTACCGGCGGCAGGACGAGATCGGCACGCCGTTCTGCGTCACCATCGATTTCGACTCGCTCGACGACCGTGCGGTGACCGTGCGCGATCGCGACACGATGGGCCAGGAGCGCGTCCCGCTCGAGGGGCTGCACGCCTACCTCGCCGAGCGGCTGAAGGGCGCCTGACGAGCTAGCCGGTGACGGCCTTCGATAGTGACCGGCTCAGCCGGTGACGGGGCTAAACGGTGACCGGCTCAGCCGGTGACGGTGCAAAACGGTGACCGGCTCAGCCGGTGACGGTGCTCAACGGTGACCGGCTCAGCCGGTGACGGTGATCGCGGCGTACTCGCCGCCGCCGCTCGTCACCGATGCGAAGCTCTGCACCAGGATGTGACGCAGTACCTCGAGGTCGACCTTCTCGAGGTCGGTGAGATAGACGCACGACACGCTCGACGTGTGGGGGCCGAGCTTCGCCAGGTCCTCGGTGTGCGCGGCCACCGCGTCGACGTACACCGTGGTCGAGGCCTTGCGCGGCGCGAACGACAGCAGCGGCATGTCGCCCTCGGTGCCGGTCGGGTAACGGTAGTGGCAGCTCCCGAACCCGATGATCGTGCCCCAGAGCGCCGGCTCGCGGCCGCTGATCTCCCGCATCATCGTCACGAGGGTTCGGGCGTCGCGCTGCCGCTTGGCCGGTGTGACGGAGGCGAGGTACTCCTCGACGGCGCCACCGGTCGGCTTCACGGCTTCTCCTTGGCGGCGGCCTTCATCGCCCGCTTGTGCTCCCGCACCTTCGCCAGCGACTCAGGCGACACGATGTCGGCGACGCTCCGGAACGACCCCTCCTCGCCGTAGGGGGCGGATGACTCGCGCCAGCCGGTCCCGGTGAATCCGTACTGCTTGCCGAGGAGCGCGAGGAAGATCTTCGCCTTCTGCTCACCGAAGCCCGGAAGCTTCTTCAGTCGCCGGAGCACCTCTGCGCCGTCGGGATCGCCCTCGGTCCAGATCGCCGAGGCGTCACCACCCCACTCCGCCACGACCGCCGCGCACAGCGCCTGCACGCGCCCGGCCATCGAGCCCGGGAACCGGTGCACGGCCGGCGTCGCGGAGAACAGCTCGGCGAAGGCGTCGGGTGCGAAGCTCGCCAGCGCGGACGCCTCGAAGGTGCCGGCGCGCTCGGCGATCTTCAACGGACCCGCGAACGCGGTCTCCATCGCGACCTGCTGATCGAGCAGCATCCCGATGAGAAGCGCCAGCGGATCGTCGGTGAGGAGACGGTCGGCGGTCTCGTCGCCGGTGATGTGGAGCGTCATGACGAAAGTCTCCCACCGGATAGGTTGGCGGGAGGTTTCCGATCATCGAAGCGGAGGTTCGAGCCGATGCCCGATCCCCGCCTGCTCATGACCGCGCGCCTGCTGCGACTGCGTGCCGCCGCTCGCTGGCCGCTCCTGGCTACGATCGCCGCGACGATCGCGGTGGCCGTGGCGACAGCCGTCCTCGTCCTCACGGTGACCGGACAGGCCGCCGATGACGCACGCGCCGCCGCCCCCGCGGGTATCCCGAGCGATGACCTCGATGCTCGCCTCACCGCAGGAGCCACCGCGCTCGCCTCCTCCCTCCCGTCGCTCTTCCTCACGGTGGGCGTCGTCGCCGCTGTCGCGGTCGCCCAGCTCGGCCGGCTGCTCGCCGCCGCGCGCGAACACGAGACCGACACCGCCCGAGCGCGGGGACTGTCGCGTCGACAGGTACTCGCTCTGGGTGCCCTCGAGGCAGGGGTGGTCGGGCTCGTCGGCGCGGTCGGCGGCGGCAGCGGGGCGGTCGTTCTGGCCCTGATGGGAGGGCCGGATGCCGCGGTCCGCGCGGTTTCGCACGTCTGGGTCGCGGGCGTCGGAGCCGCCCTCCTCGCCGGGGTGCTCGTCGCCGCGGTGTCGCGACAGTCTCGCACCCGGCGTCGCGCGGCACGGGTCGCCACCGGGGCCGGGGTGGTGCTCCTCCTCGCCGCCGCGGCGCTCTGCGTCTGGCAGCTCGGGCTCGCGCGCGCCGGCGGGTTCGATCCCATCGTCGCAGTCGCCCCGACGGTTCTCCTCGGTGCCGCGGCGGTGCTGGCGTTGGCGCTGTTCGGTCTCCTCGCGCGACTCGCCGCCGCTCCGTCATCCGGGCGTCGTTCGTTCGGTACGCCATTCGCGAGCCGTCAGCTCGCGCGGCGCCTGCCGCTGTCGGCGGTCGCGGTGCTGCTGGTCGCCCTCACCGTCGCTCAGGCCATCCTCGCCGCCTCCTTCGCCGCCACCTGGACGAGGGCGACGACGAGCTCGGCGGCACTGCGCACAGGAGCCGACCTCCGCGTGGACCTCGACCCGCAGGATGCCTCGCCGGCGGATGTCTCCGACGCGGCCGCCATCCCCGGTGCGACGGCCGCGGCCGGTGCGGTCACCGAGGTTCTCGAGTTCGGTGGCGACGAGGCGAGCCTCGTCGCCCTCCCCGCGGCCGAGGCCGGCAGCATCCTGACCACGGCGGGAGGCGCCGTCGACCCGGGCGCTCTCGTCGCCGCCCTCACCGGCGAGGCGACGGAGGGGATCGTCGCGGCGGAGCCGCTTCCGCTCCGCGATGGCGCGACGAGCCTGTCGCTGACGCTCGCTCCGGAATGGACGGGCACCGACGTCAGCGAGGCGCTGCAGCCGCTCGCGGTGCTCCTCGACGACCGCGGAACCGTCGTGGCACGCCCGCTCGCACTCACTTCGGTCGGCCCCGAGGGCGTGATCGCCGAGGCGACGCTGCCCGAGGGCACGGCCCCCTGGGCGCTGGCGGCCCTCGTCGTGCGGGTCGGCCCCACGCCGTCACCCCCCGTCGGTGTCGTCCGCATCGCCGGCCTCACCGCCGGGGGCGAGGGAGTGGATGTCGCCGGCGTCGCCCGTTTCGAGGACGACCGTCGCGACGTGGTGGCCTGGCTCGCCGACGGTCGCGATCGCGGCGGCGAATCGCAGCCGCCCGAGCGGCTGAGGGTCGTCGTCTCCGACGACTTCGCCGACCGCTTCGGCGTCGACAGGGGAGATGCCCTGGAGTACCGGGTCGCGGGCACCGGCCGCCGCGGCGAGATCGACGTCAAGGACGTCGTCCCCGCGATTCCCGGCGCCTCGAGCCCCGTGGCGGTGTTCGCCACCGCCGAGGATCTGCTCGTCGCGGCGCTCCAGCGCGGGACATCCTTCGCCTCACCCACGAGCATCTGGGTCTCGGCGCCCACCGACGCCGATGCCCACCTGAGCGCCGCCTTCGGCGACCGTCCCGTGAGGGTGTCGTCGCCGGGTGTCGCCGACCGGGTGGTCGGCGCGCTCATCCCCGGGTGGTGGATCGCGACGGTCGGCGCGGCCGCGTTGGCGCTCATCGCCCTCGTCGCGATCGTGCAGACCCTGGCCCTGGCCCGTGCCCCCGAGGTCGCCGTGCTCCGCGCCCTGGGCGTGACCCGACAGCAGCAGGCGCGCGGGCGCGCGGCCGAGCTCGCCGCGGTGCTCGGCGGCGCCGTGGCTCTCGGTGCGCTCCTCGGCGCGGTGGTCGCGGCGTCGGCGGCCGTCCCGCTCGTCCGGGCGACGACCCCCGGCATCCTGCCCGGCGCCGCCTCGATCGAGATCGCCTGGCTCCCCGCGGCCGGCGTGGTCTCGGTGCTCGTCGCCGGCGGTGCGGTGATCGTCCTGGTCGCCGCCGCGCGGGTGCGACGCGCCGCCCGTCGGGCCGTCGTCGGGGAGGAGGCGCGGTGAGCCCCCGCATCACCCGCGCCGCACTGGTGCGCCATCACCTCGGATCGGGATCAGGCGGCGCGGCCGTCGTCACGGCGCTCGTCCTGATCCTCTCCCTCCTCGCTGCCCTCGCCCCCGTCGCACTGGCGAACCTCGGCGACGCGACGGTGCAGAATCGGCTGGCACAGCTCAGCAGTCTCGAGCGGGATGTCGTGGCCGACCAGCCCGACCTCCCGCAGGTGCCGGAGGGATCGATCGGAACCGGTGCGTCGGCAGAGGCGATCTGGGGACCGTTCACCGCGGAGGTGGAGGCGATCCGCGCCGGGGCGGCGGCGCCCCTCCCCGCCATCCTCCAGCCCGCCCGAACGGTCGCGACCGGCGCCGCAGCGCCGCTCGCCGACGCACCGCGGACCGCCGAGGCGGCGATCGCCGTCGACCCCCGCTACGAGGAGGAGATCGAAGTCGTCGAGGGTCGGCTTCCAGAGCCGGCCTCCGAGAACACGATCGAGCTGATCCTCTCCCCCGAGACGGCATCCGAACTCGGCTGGGAGCTCGGATCATCGCGCGACATCGTCACCGTCGGCGGCACGGTGACCCTTGCGCTCGTGGGTCTGTTCGCCCCGAGAGACCCCGATGCGGGCTACTGGCAGCATGTGACGTCGGTCCTCGAGCCCAACATCTTCGACAACGGCAATGACCCCCGCCGAGTGACCGGCACGGGCTTCACACATCCCGCGTCGCTGTACGCCACGCTCGTCGGAGGAGGACGGTCGACCACCACGGTGTGGTTCCCCTTCGACGAGGGCGCCGTCGACGCCCGCGACGCCGAGGCGATCTCCGCAGGACTGCGCGAGTTCACCGCCGTCTCCCACACCGTCGGCGAGACGGCCGGAGGCCCGGGCATCCTCTCCCTCCGCTTCACCGCCGACGTCATCGGCGCGCTGGAGTCCGCGCTTGCGCAGGAGGACGCGACGGCGGGTGTCGTCGCCATGATCGTCTCCGGGCCGATCGGGGTGGCGGCGGCGGTGCTCGTCCTCGGCTGCCGCCTGGTCCTCGAGCGGCGCCGTCCCGCCCTCCGCCTGCTCTCTGCGCGGGGCGCGACAGCCGGGCAGCTGCGATCGCTCCTCGCGCTCGACGGCGTGCTCGCAGGGGTGCTCCCAGCCCTCCTCGGAGCGGCGGTCGGCACCGCGATCTCGTTCGCCGCGTTCGGGACCGTGCCACCGCCCGGTGCCCTCGTCCTCGCCGTCGCGATCGGGCTGCTCCCGCCCGCGGTGCTGGCGGTCCTCGCACCGGCGGCGGCGGAGCGGCGCGCGCGCAGCGATCTCGGTGGGCGCGGCTCCCGGCTCCGGGTCATCCTCGAAGCCGCCGTGGTCGTCGCTGCGGCACTCTCGCTCGCACTGCTCCTTCTGCGAGGGGTGGGGAACGGCGCCGACCCGCTCACCGCGGCGACGCCGCTTCTCCTCGCCCTCGTCGCCTGCGTGCTCACACTCCGGCTCTACCCCCTACCCCTCGGGGCGCTCCTCACCCGGGCGCGCGCCGGCCGAGGGCTCGGCGGCTTCCTCGGCGCGGTGCGCGCGCTGCGGGAGCCCGCCATCGGGCTCACCCCCGTCCTCGCCCTGGTGGTGGGGGTCTCGGTGGCGGTGTCGTCGGGGGTGCTGCTGTCGACGCTGCAGGCCGGCATCACCCAGTCCGCCGGCGCGCAGATCGGCGCCGACCTCCGCGTCGCCGGCGGACTCCTCACCCGGGATCAGCTCGATCGGGTGGGCGCGCTCGACGGCGTGACGGCGGCGACGGGCATCTCCGGCGCCGAGCCGGTGACGCTCGACATCGCGGGTGAGCGCGAAGGGACCTCCCTCTTCGTCGTCGACGCCGCCCAGCTGCGCGCGGTGCAGGCGGAGGGGCCTGGGATGCTCCCGCCCGGCGTCTCGCTCGAGCCGCGATCCGGGGCGATGCCGATCCTGGTCTCGCGTGCCCTCGCCGACGAGATCGCGGGACGGGACGAGCTTCGCGTGGGCACGGTGCCGGCCGAGGTGGTCGGGGTGCTCGACGGGCCGGCGCCGATCGGGGAGCGCGCCTCATGGCTGGCGCTCGACGCCTCGTACGCCGAGGATGTCGCCGGGCGCGATCCGAGCGATCGCACGATGCTCGTCCGGTTCGCGCCGGGCGCTGATCCGGAGGCCGTCGAGTCGGCGGTGCGCGGCGTCGTGGGGGAGTCGCTCCGCATCGACACGACCGCCGAGGTGCGGGGATCGATCGAGGCGAGCCCCGCCGTGGCGGGGATGCGGGTGGCTCTCTTCGCCGCCACCGGCTTCTCCGCCGTCCTCGGCGGGCTCGCCATCGTGATGACCCTGACTCTGGCCGCCGGGCCGCGCGCGCGTGCCCTCGCACTCCTCGGCACGCTCGGCGCACCGGCGCGGGTGGGAAGGACGCTCGCGGTCTGGGAGGTCGCGCCCCCCGCCCTGGCCGCCCTCGTGGCCGGCACCGCCTTCGGCGCCCTCGTTCCGCTGGTCGTCCTGGCCGGAGTGAACCTGAGACCCTTCACCGGGTCATCCGCTCAACCCCCGTACGCCGTCGACCCCGCGCTCCTCGCCGCGACCCTCGGCGGATTCGTCCTGGCCGTGGCGGCCGCCACCCTCATCGCGCTCGCCATCTCGCGCCGTGCTCGCGCCGCGCGCATTCTCCGCACCGTCGAGGAAGGATAGGACCATGACCCCCACCGACGCCGACATCTGGTGCGCCGACCTCGTGCGGATCTTCCAGGTGCCCGCCGCCACCGGACGCGCGAAACAGGGTCCGGGGATCGAGGTGCAGGCCCTTCAAGGGCTGAATCTCCGCATCGAACGGGGCGAACTCGTCGCCGTGGTGGGCGCGTCGGGGTCGGGCAAGTCCACCCTGCTGTCGATCCTCTCCAGCCTCGACCGGCCCACCGCCGGTATCGCATCGGTCGCCGGGCACGACCTCCTGACCATGAAGGAGAAGGAGCGCGTCGCCTTCCGCCGCCACAGCGTCGGCTTCGTCTGGCAGCAGACCTCACGAAATCTCTTCCCGTATCTCACTGCGGCGGAGAACGTCGCGGCGACCCTCGCCGTCACCGGTGCACCGCGCGGTGCGGCGGCACGCGAAGCGCGGGTGCGGGAGCTTCTCGACCTCGTCGAGGTCGGGCACTGCGCCGACCGGCGCCCCGCGGAGATGTCGGGCGGCGAGCAGCAGCGGGTGGCGATCGCGGTCGGCATCGCCAACAGCCCCCGGGTGCTCCTCGCCGACGAACCCACCGGCGAACTCGACGACGCCACGAGCGCGCAGGTGCTCGAGGCGATGCGGTCGGTCAATCGCGAGCTGGGCGTCACCACCCTCATCGTCACCCACGACCCCGGTGTGTCGGAGCACGTTGCACGGACGGTGCAGATCCGCGACGGCCGCACCTCGACCGAGGTGCTGCGATCGACCCGCGTCGACGAGCACGGCGCAGAGGAGCACATCGCCGAGGAGTACGCCGTTCTCGACCGGGTGGGGCGCCTGCAGCTCCCCGACGAGTTCGTCGCCGCCCTCGCCCTTCGCGACCGCGTGCGCCTGGCCCTCGAACCCGACCACGTCGGCGTGTGGCCCGGTGGCGATCAGGAGAGGGAGCGCCAGGAGAGCGACCGACAGGGGGACTCATGACGTCTTCATCGCCCGCCCTCCGCGGAGAGGGCCTGAGCCGCAGCTTCCCGAGCGCCGCCGGCGAGGTGCACGCGTGCGTCGACGTCGATCTGGCGATCTTCCCGGGGGAGCTCGTCGTCGTCACCGGCCCCTCCGGTGCGGGGAAGACCACGCTGCTGAACCTCCTCGGCACCCTCGACCGGCCCGACGCGGGTCGCATCTGGGTCGGCGACGACGAGGTGACCGCGCTCGACGAGGACGCGCTCGCCGACGTGAGGCGGACCCACCTCGGATTCGTCTTCCAGTCCTTCGGTCTCATCCCGGTGCTCTCGGCCGCCGAGAACGTCGAGCTGCCGCTGCGGATCGCGCGCACCGAGCCGGCCGAGCGGGACCGGCGGGTGGCGGAGGCCCTCGCGCTGGTCGGGCTCGCCGACCACGCCGCGCAGCGGCCCGGGGAGCTGTCGGGTGGGCAGCAGCAGCGGGTCGGCATCGCCCGCGCGATCGTCGGCGAACCGCGCGTGCTGATCGCCGATGAGCCGACCGCGCAGCTGGACTCCCGCACGGCGGCATCCGTCATGGACCTCGTCGTGGACCTCGTGCACACCCGCGGCATCGCCGCGGTGGTGGCGACCCATGACACGATCCTGCTGCAGCGGGCCGATCGGGTGGTGGAACTGCACGACGGGCGCCTGCGAGGGGCGCCCTCCTCCACCGAAGGGAGGCTCCGCCGTGACCGACGCCGACGGTGAGAACGTCCTCGCGGCGGCCGCCGCCCACGCGCACGAAGTCACCGTCGCCGTCGTGGGCGGGGGAGTCGCGGGCCTCGTCGCCGCCCTCGAATGCGCCAAAGTGGGGCTGCGGGTCGTGGTGCTCGAGCGGGAGGACCGGCTCGGCGGAGTGATCCGCCGCGCCGACGTCGGCGGCGTGGCCGTCGACCTCGCCGCTGACGGTTTCTCCACGCGCGGCGGGGTGGTGGCCGCGGTGCTCGATGAGGTGGGACTGGCGGATGACGTCATCCGGCCCGATGCCGGCGGTCGTTGGATCTCGGGTCCCGGCGGGCTCGCGCCCGTCCCGTCCGAGACCGTCTTCGGCATTCCCGCGAATGCCTGGGCCGACGACGTCCGCCGCCACATCGGCTGGGCAGGGGCGTGGCGGGCCTACCTCGATCGCCTCCGACCGCCGCTGACGATCGGTCAGGAACAGAGTCTCGGCCGCCTGGCGGCGACTCGCATGGGAGATCGCGTTCGCGACCGCCTCGTCGCTCCGTTGAGCGTGGGAGGTTACGCCGTCGACCCCGACGACATCCTCGTCGACGCTGCGGCCCCGGGGCTGAACGCTGCCCTGACGCGGACCGGCTCGCTCGCGGGCGCCGTGGCGGCGGTGCGGGGCGAGCGGCGATCGGACGGCGAAGGCCTCGCGGGCCTCCGGGGCGGGATGTCTCGGATCGTCGACGAACTCGCCGCGCGGCTCGGTGACCTCGGCGTCGAGATCCGGACCGGAGTGGCCGTGTCGGCGATCCACCGGTCCGGCACCGGATGGGCGGTCGTCACGGCGGCCGATGCCGTGTCCACCGACGCCGTCCCGGCCGACGCCGTGATCGCCGACGCCGTGATCGTCGCAACCGACGAAGACACCGCTCGCGCGCTGTTCGCCGGTCCCGCGCCGGGGTTCGCCGAGGTGCGGGGCGAGTTCGCCCCCACGGTGCCGCTCGAGTGCGTCACCCTGGTGTTCGAGGCGCCTGGCGGCCCCGAAAGGCGCCGCGGCCCCGTCATGCACGCCGTGCCCGGAACGCGCCATGCGGCGACCCTCCTCCACCAGACCGGCCGCTGGGAGCATCTGCGCGAGGCGGCCGGTGAAGGCACTCTCGTCGTGCGCGTGACGTTCGGCGGACCCGGCGACCCGCCGGCCACCGCGAATCTCGACGACGCCGCGGCGACGGCGATGGCGCTCGCCGAGGCATCCGCTCTTCTCTCCCTGCCGCTCGAGGAGGTGCGCCTGCGCGGCGCCCGTCGTGATCGCTACGCGCAGCCTCCTCCGGCGGTCGCCCGCGGACGAGCCGAGAGAGCCGACCGCGCTCGAGCGGCACTCGCGGCTACTCCCGGCCTCGCCGTCGCCGGGGCATGGATCGCCGGGACGGGGCTCGCCCAGGTGATCGAGGACGCCGTGGCCGAAGCCGACCGCCTGCGGCGGGCGATGCTTTGGGGCGCTCGAACCGCCGGAGACTGAGGTTCCTCCCCGCGCGGGATTGTGCCGCTGGAGTCGTCGCGCGTCAAGAGCGGATGCCGCCAGAGGAATACACCGCTACTGTGTAAGGGATTTCACCCCCCGACGACCCTGAGGAGACATCATGCGAGGCAAGATCGGGCTGGTCATCGGACTGGCGGCGGGTTATGTTCTGGGTTCCCGCGCCGGGCGCGAGCGCTACGAGCAGATCAAGGACCAGGCGGAGAAGCTCTGGAACCAGGAGCCGGTGCAGAAGCAGGTCACGAAGGTCACCGAGTTCGCCAAGAGCAGTGCGGCGGCTCTTCCGGGCACGCTCTGGGACGGTGCGGTGAAGGTGTCCAAGGCGGCTACGTCGAAGGGCACGAGCGGCAGCGAGAAGGTCGGCGACGTCAAGCGCGCCGCCCAGTCGTCGGCCGAAGCCGTCAAGGACGCCGCTGCCGAGGCCGCGGCGGACGCCTCCGCTGCCACGGACTCGCCCTCGCCGGCCGCTCCGCGCCCCGGAGTCTGATATGACGACGCCGCGGGGATTCCGCGACCGCGCGGACGACAGCCTGCTGACTCTCGTCGGAGAGATCCCTGAGCTCGTCAAGAACCTCATCGTCGCTGAGATCGACTCGGCGAAGAAGTGGCTCAGCAAGACCGCCAAAGACGCGGGCATCGGCGCCGGTTGGTTCGTGGCGGCCCTGTTCGTGCTGTTCTGGTCGGTGCCGGTGTTCGGTACGTTCGTCATCGCCGGCCTGTCGTCCTGGTGGCCGGTGTGGCTTTCGGCGATCGTGGTGTTCGCGGTGATGATCGTCATCACGCTGGTGCTCGCGCTCCTCGGGTACCTGCGCTTCAAGAAGCTCTCGAAGCGCGAAACGCCCGTGCAGTCGATCGCCCTCGACGTGAAGGAGGTGCGCGATGAGCTCTGACGGTTCCGTGCGCGCAGTTCGCGCCGCATCCGCGCCGCTCCCGGTTCCACGCACCGCTGTCCCCCTCGGCATCGCTGACCCGGTGGAGCAGGCGCGCGCCGAGCTGAAGGCTGCCCTCGCGGCCATCGAGGTCAAAGCCAATGTGCCCCGGCGGCTGTCGGAGGCCACCGACCGCGAAGTCGCACGGGCGCGGACGTTCGCGCGCCGGAACCCCGGTGCGGCCACCGCCGCAGTGGTCGCCGTCGCGTCGGCGGTAGGCGGGCTGGTCTGGCTGTTCGTCCGGTCGTACACCCGCTGATATACCGCTCGAGAGGCGCTCCCTCGCCCCCAGGGGTATGGTGGGGAAGAGGCAGTGCAATGGAGCGGATGCTGCCGATCGCGCGATTGCACCCGCGCATCGGTTGCTCGACATGCGGGCGGCCGAACACGCCCCACGAGAGTCGACTGAATGAATCACGCAGCGCAGGACCCTCCCGCCAAGCCCCTCAGTGGCTGGCGAGTCCTCGTGCCTCGCGGTGGTCCCTGGGGTGACGGCGTGGCGGCGTCCCTCCGCCGTCAAGGAGCGACGCCGGTCATCGCGCCGCTGATCAACTTCGCGCCCACGCGCGATCACGAAACCCTCGAGAAGTCCCTCGCCGACCTCGCCGCCGGCGCCTTCCGCTGGCTCACGGTCACCAGCGCGACCACTGTCGACGTGCTCTACGCCTATCGCGCGACCATTCCCGCCGAGACCCGCATCGCGGCCGTCGGAGAGACCACCGCCGCCGCTCTCCAGGCCGTCGGCTACCGGGTCGACCTGGTGCCCGAGCGCGACAATTCCGCCGCCGGGATGGCCGAGCAGCTGATCGGTCTCGAGCCCGATCCGGTCGACATCCTCGCCCTTCGCAGCGAAATCGCCAAGCCCGTCCTGACCCGCCGGCTAAGCGACGCCGGTCATCGGGTGCGGAGTGTCGTGGCGTACCGCACCGTCGGCGTGCCCGTCGCCGAGCGGGTGGCGCGCGACGTGCAGAGCGGGCGCATCAACGCCATCCTCGTCACGAGCGGATCGGTGGCCGAGCAGGTGCACGCCCAGTTCCCCGACATCCCCGATACCACCGTCATCGCCGCCATCGGTCCGCGCACCGCTCGTGATGCGCGCAAGGCCGGCCTGTCGGTCGACGTCGTCGCCGACACGCAGACCGTCGACGCGCTGATCGCCGCGGTGGCGACCTTCTCCCTGCCGCACTCGGCCGACGAGTTCGCCCCGCAGACCGGCGCCATCCGCCTCCCCGGCGGGCCGCGCGAAGACTAGGGGTGCCCGACCTCAGTGCGCTGGCGTGGGTCGTCCTCGCCGTCGGCGCCGTCATCGTGGGTCTGTCGAAGACCGGCATCCCCGGTGCGGGCACCCTCGCCGTCGCCGCGTTCGCCGCGGTGCTGCCGGCGCGCGAGTCGACCGGAACGATCCTTCTCCTGCTGATCCTCGCCGACCTGTTCGCCGTCACGATGTACCTCCGGCACGTCAACTGGCGGGCGCTCCTGCGCCTCGCACCGGCGATCGTGGTGGGGCTGGTGCTCGGGGTGCTCTTCCTCGCGGTCGCCGACGACGCGTGGGTCAAACGCACGATCGGCGTGCTGCTCCTCGGCGTGATCGCGGTGACCCTCGTCCGTCGACGGGTGGCCACGGCGCTGTCAGAAGGGGGGCCGCGCCGCGGCGCGGCTGCCGTCTACGGCACGATCGGCGGGTTCACCACCATGGTCGCCAACGCCGCCGGTCCGGTGATGTCGATGTACTTCCTCGCGGCCCGGTTCCCGGTCAAGGAGTTCCTCGGCACGGCGGCGTGGCTGTTCTTCATCGTCAACGTGACGAAGGTGCCCTTCTCGGTCGGGCTCGGGCTCATCACCGTACCGGGACTCGTCCTCGACGCGGTCCTCGCGCCCCTCGTGATCGCCGGTGCACTCCTCGGTCGGTGGATAGCCAACCGCATCGACCAGCGGCTGTTCGAGCGTCTCGTGATCGTCCTCACAGTCGTCGGGGCCGTTTATCTGCTCATCTGAGGGGGCGCGAGCAACCGCGGATGTCGGAGATGAGCGCCGTTGTCGGACGCTTCGCCCCCAGACATCCGACAACCGCGTCATCCACCGACGAACGCGCTCCGCGCGTCAGCCGTTAGCATCCGTGTCGTGCCCTTTCCGCTGCGAACTGCTCGCCTCGTGCTCGCCCCGCTAGGCTCCGACGATCGCGACGCGTTCATCGCCTACCGGCAGCACCCGGATGTCGCCCGCTGGCAGTCCTGGACGCCGGACTACAGCGCCGCCGACGCCGACCGCCTCATCGCCGGGCAGCCGCCCGGGATCGAGCAGGGATCCGGGGAATGGCTGCAGATCGGCGTCCGCGACCGGGAGACGGGGGCCCTTCTCGGCGACGTCGCCGTGCACGCCCTGGCCGATCAGCCCGACACCTATGAGGTCGGAGTGACCCTCGCCCCGGCGGCGCAGGGTCGCGGTGTCGCGTCGGAGGCCCTCGCGGCGATCGTCGAGTCGCTCTTCGGTGAGCACGGCGCCCACCGGGTGACCGCGACGTCGGATGCCCGGAACCAGCCCGTCGCGCGCCTGCTCGCCCGCGTCGGCTTCCGACACGAGGGGCGCGCGCTGGAGGCCGACTGGTTCAAGGGGGAGTGGACGAGCGTCGACTCGTGGGCGATCCTCGCCGGGGAGCGCTGACGGTGGAACCCTGGCAGCTCCACGCGTGGTTCGCCGAATACATCGACGCGTGCAATCGCCACGACCTCGACGACATCCGGTCGTTCCTCGATCCGCAGGTGCGCCGGGCGCACCGCCCGGGCGGAGCGGACGCGTGGGTCGACGACCTCTCCGCCCACTTCCACGCGTTCCCGGATTGGCGGTGGCGCATCATCCAGGTCGTCGCCGAGGACGATCGCGTCGCGGCGCACGTCCGCGGCAGCGGCACCCATCTCGGCCCCTGGGAGGGGATCGCGCCGACGCGACGGCACGCGAACGTGGCGGAGTTCGCGATCTACGGGGTCACGAACGGCCGGGTGACGTCGTTCGCGGGGACGGAGGCGTTCGAGCTGCGCGCCCAGCTGGGGGAGACCCGCCACTGACACGTCGCGCCCAGCGGGGCGCCCGCTCGGGCCGGACGCCGACCCCGATCAAGAACGCCGGGACGACCGTGAGGGCGGGGACGACGCGGACGAGCCGCAGCAGCAGAGCGGGAGGGTTCAACGAGGCGCCGCGCAGCGCCGGCATGATGAGGCGCGCGTGCAGCACCGCTGGAGCGCCTGGATGACGACGACCGCGGGAAGCCGACGGCGGCGCACGCGCGCCAGCACCCGGCTCCCGCCCGGGCGACGGAGGTCGCCCCTGGTGAGCGGCCCCGCGAGGATGCGGGCGGTGGCGACGGCGTCTTGGATGGCGAGGTTGATTCCCACCCCACCCACGGGTGACATCGCGTGGGCGGCGTCGCCGATGCAGAGGACGCCGTTCGCGTGCCAGCGCCGCAGTCGTTCGACCCGCACGTCGAGGTGCTTCACATCGTCCATCGAGGCGACCGAGTCCACCGCATCGGCCAGCTCGGGAAACAGGGTTCGCGCGTCGGCGCGGAAGGCATCGATTCCGCGGGCGCGCACCTGCGCATCCGTCCCCTTCACGCCGAGGGAGGCGACCTGGACGTAGCCGCGGCGCGGAATGCCGATCGCCACCTTTCCGTCGCGGACCCGCGGGAGAAGGCTCTCGCTCAGGTGGCGATCGCTCGTCAGCCGGTACCACCACACGTCGAACCCGACCGGGATCTCCCGCATCGGCAGCCCCACGCTTTGTCGCACCGTCGACCAGCGACCGTCGCACCCGACGATCAGGTCGGCGTCGATCCGGCCGTCACCGTCGGGCGAGCGGAACCTGACGCCGGTCGCCCGTCCGTTCCGGCGGGTGACCCCGGTCACCTCGTGGCTCCGCCGCAGAGTGAACGTCGGCTCGGCGTCGGCCGCGTCGGCCAGGAGATCGAGCAGGTCCCACTGCGGCACCATGGCGATGTACGGGTGAGGCACGGGGAGCCGGTCGAAGTCGGCGAAGACGTCGCCGGCGGCTTCTCTGCCGGGGAAGAAGGCCCGCCGGATCTTCGAGTGGGGCAGGGCGTCGAATCGCTCGAAGAGCCCGAGATCATCGAGCAGCCCGAGCGTGGCGGGGTGCACGGTGTCTCCCCGGAAGTCCCGCAGGAAGTCGGCGTGCTTCTCCAGGACCGTCACCTCGATTCCCGCGCGGGCCAGCAGGAGTCCGAGGACGATCCCCGCGGGACCGCCCCCGACCACGACGCACGTCGTGCGCGCGGTGGCGGGCGGTGGTTCGGTCGTCACCGGCTCACACCGTCGCCGCACGGCGGTGACGGACGCGAAGTGCCACAGCCACGGGGACGAGAAGGAGGCCGACGAAGGCGACGGCGCTCGTGGCGAAGAGCGGTTGTGCCCAAGGCGAGTGGTCCGCTCCGGAGATGAAGTACGTGTCGGCGAGAGCCATGCCGGGTCCGAACGAGGCCACGAAGTACGCCACCGATCCGAACGCGAGAAGCGCGAGATAGGCGGCCGAGACCAGGAGCGGCGTCAGGTCTCGACGAGCGATCGTGAGAAGGAGAACAGTGACGGCGATGAGCGGACCGAGCGCGAGCATACCGACGACCAGGGGCGTGAGGATGTACTCGTTCGCCTCCGCCATGTCGGCGCGGATCTGCTCGATGGTCCTGCCGGGTGCCGCCGCGAGCGGATTCAGCACAAGGATCTGTACGATCGCCAGCGCGGCGTACGCGGCGACCAGAAGAGTGCCGCCGCTTGCCAGCAGGATCGCGAGACGCGGTGCCATGGCGGGACAGTATCAGGAACGCGCGTCCGTTCCCCGACCCAAACGGATGTCTCCCGGCGCGCGAAGCGCCCGCCACAGGGTCGGCCGCGCCTCGGGCGCCGCCGGCGTCGCCAGCACATCGGCGGCGACGAGCTCGGCGAGGTCGATCGCCGTGAGCCCGGCGATGTCGGCGATCGGCACCTGGAAGGTGCGGAAACCGCCGAGGCGATCGATGGCCATGACCCCCCGCTCCAGGTCGACCAGGCGGGACTGGTCCAGTACGAAGCCCGCGGCCTGTAGACCCGCCCTCGAGCGCCAGGCGGCGATCTTGTAGAACCGCAGCGGCACCCGTACCCCGCGGTACGGCGGGTCGTCGTCGGCGAGGATCGGGGCGGTGAAGACGCTGACCCGCAGGTCGGATGTCTCGGCGAAGCCGAGCACGTGGTCTTCGAGCCCCAGCCACAGCTCCTTCGACTGATTGAAGTCCGCCGCCTGGGGTGCGGCGTTGGTGTAGAAGAAGGTCGCCTCGGTCGCCGCACGCACCTCGTCGGGGGTTCCCCACCCGGGGTCGCGCCGACGGACCAGGTGCCCGCGGTCGAGGTCGTTGCGGGCGTAGACCTCGGGACCGGTCTGCTCGTCGGCGGGGATGCGGGGGTCGAGCGCCCACTCGCCGGTGCGGGGGAGATCGAGCAGCCGCGACCCGTCGATGTTCACCCCGGTCACCGCCGCCAGACGCCGCGCGGGGTCGAGGAGCACGGTGAACCGCGGGTAGTCGAGCAGTCGCCAGCCGCGCCCCCGCCACTGATCCGCCGCGGGAAGCGGCACGTCGACGCCGAGGAACCCCGGGTCGTACCCGGGGGTCGTCACCCGCATGCCGCCATCGTCGCGTTGCCGACCAGCGCCGTCGTCCGAGGGCCGAGGCCCCAGCCGGCTGCGGCCTGCAGCTGCTCGGCGGTGTCGACGTCGCGGCGGAGGCTCGAACCGGGCGGCACGTCGAGGGGGAGACATCCGATCTCCTGATGCGCCGCGAACGACCCGTTCCCGAACGCCGACGCCCAGGTGACCCCGGCGCCGACTGTCACGAGCGTCGATCCCGTCCCCTCGGCGTCGGCGACGACGCCGCGATCGAGGGCGGCGGCCAATCGCAGCGCATCCGCCAGATCGTCCGGGCGAAGCGCCGGCAGGTCGCCGAGGAGCGCCGCCCGCGGCATCCGCTCACCCGCCGCTTCCATCCCGGCGGCGACGGCGGCGTTCAGCCCGCGCGCGTCGCCCTCGGGTACGAACCGCAGGCCGGGGATGTCGGCCGCGTGCAGCGGCAGCGCCGGGTCGTCGGTCACAACGAGCACCCGCGCCACGAGGACGCACGACGCCGCGGCAGCGATCGTGTCGAGGGCGATCGCCCGGGCGAGCGCGATGCGGTCGACCCCCTCGACGGTCAGCCGGCTCTTACCGCGGGCGGCCGGCTTCACCGGGATGACGACCGCCCACCCCGCGGGTTCACGCATCGGCGAAGCGCGCCCGCAGCCGCGGCAGGATCTCCTCGCCGTAGGCGCGCAGGAACTCGGCCTGATCGTGGCCGGGATCGTGGAACACCAGGTGGCGGAATCCGAGGTCGACGTATCGGGCGATGCGCTCGACGTGCTCCTCGGGGTCGGTGGAGACGATGAAGCGCGACGCCGCCCGCTCGATCGGCAGCTCCGCGGCGCGACGTTGCATCTCGATCGGATCGTGGATGTCGCGCTTCTCCTCCGGCGACAGCGCCAGCGGCGCCCAGAACCGCGTCTTCTCCATCGCGGTGGCGTGATCGGGGTGGTACGAGACCTTCACCTCCATGAGGGTGTCGATCGCATCGTCGGCACGGCCCGCTTTTTCGAGCCCCTCGCGGAGGGCCGGGAGCAGAGTGTCGGTGTAGAGCGCGGGGTCCTTGCCGCTCGTGGTGATGTACCCGTCGGCGATGCGGCCCGCCAGCCGCGTCGCCGCGGGCCCCGACGCACCGATGTAGATCGGCACCTTCGTCTCGGGCCGGTCGTACACGGTGGCGTCGGCGACGGAGTAGAAGGTGCCGTCGAAGGTGACGCGCTCGGCCTCCCAGAGCTTCTGGATGAGCGTGATCGACTCCTTCAGCCGCTGGAAGCGCTCGGGCGGATCGGGCCACTCCAGCCCGAGCGTCACTTCGTTGAGCGCCTCGCCGGTGCCGACGCCGAGGATCACGCGGCCCGGGAACATCACGCCGAGGGTGGCGAAGGCCTGGGCGACCACCGCCGGGTGGTAGCGGAACGTCGGGGTCAGCACGGAGGTGCCCATGACGATGCGGGATGTCCGTGCGCCGACCGCACCCAGAAGCGGGATCGCTGCGGGAGCGTGGCCGCCCTCGTGCATCCACGGCTGGAAGTGATCCGACACGAAGACGGAGTCGAAACCCATCTCCTCCGCCAGCACGGCGAAGTCGGCGAGCTCGGTGGGACCGAACTGCTCGGCGGATGCCTTGTAGCCGAACCTCAGGGGTAGCGTCATGTCATTCCTTTCCTCGGGCTCCCACCGGCGCACCGGTGAACTCCGACCCATCCACCCGCGACAGCCGTTCGCGGAACGCGTCGACCGTGCCCGGCCAGAGGAGCGTCAACCGCCCCGACCGCTCGTCGACGTACCAATTGCGACAGCCGCCGGTGAGCCAGGGAGTGGATGCCGCGGCCGCCGCGATCTCCTCGACGTACGCCTGCTCGGCGGTGGGGTCGACGCGCAGCACGCCTCCGTCGATCCGCGACCGCTCGGCGAGGGCCGACACGGCGTAGGCCGCCTGCTCCTCCACCATCAGCACCGAGGAGTTGTGGCCGAGCGAGGCGTTCGGGCCGTTCAGCACGAACATGTTGGGAAAGCCGCTCACCACGGTCGAGGCGAAAGCGCTCATTCCGTCGGACCAGTGCTCGGCGAGGGTGGATCCTCCCTCGCCCCGCACGAGCTCCGCGTAGGGCTGGCGCGTCGAGGCGAATCCGGTCGCGAGCACCAGCGCGTCGACGTCGACCGCGTGCCCGCTCGCGGCGGTGAGCCGCGAGCCCCGCACCGATGCCAGGGCGGAGGGCTCGAGGGTGACCGCATCCGAGGCGACGGCGGGGTAGAAGTCGTCGGAGAGCAGCACACGCTTGCAGCCGAAGGCGTAGTCGGGCGTGAGGGCGTCGCGGAGGGCCGGCTCGGCCACATGGCGATGAAGGTGCGCGAGCGCGAGATCGCGGGCCGCGGTGGATGCGGCGGCGTCGCCCGACCGCGAGGCGAAGCGCGCTTCGCCTTCGAGATACAGCTCGGCGCGAAGGCGGATGAGTTCGTCGGGGTGCGCGGCGAAACGGCGGCGCTCAGCCGCGCTGTAGGGGCGGTCGCCCCGCGGCACGATCCAGGCCGGGGTGCGCTGGAAGAGGGTGACGTGCCCGGCGACGCGGGCGAGCTCGGGGACGAGCTGGACGGCGCTCGCACCGGTGCCGACGACGGCGACGTGGCGGCCCCGGAGGTCGGCGTCGTGGTTCCAGCGGGCGGAGTGGAAGAGGGGACCGGGGAAGCCGGCGAGTCCCGGGATGTCGGGGATCGCGGGCTCCGTCAGTCGACCGCAGGCGAGGACGAGCACCTCGGCGAGGACCGGCCCGCCCGGGGTGTCGACACGCCAGCGCGCGTTCCCCTCGTCCCACGCCGCCGACAGCATCGGGGTGCGAAGGCGCAACCGGGGCCGGAGGTCCTCGCGGTCGGCGACATCGTCGAGGTACCGGTGGATCTCGTCGCCGCGGGCGAACACCCCCGACCAGTGGGGATTCGGGTGCGCGGCGAAGCCGTAGAGGTGGCTCGGAACGTCGCACGCGACGCCGGGGTAGGTGTTCTCCCGCCAGGTGCCCCCGACCGAGTCGCCGCGCTCGAGGATGAGCAGGTCGTCGTGTCCGGAGCGTTGCAGCGCCATCGCCATGCCGAGCCCGGCGAAGCCGGCACCGACGATGACGGTCTCCACGGACGCCGGAAGGGTCGACGGGCCGCTCACGGGCTCGCCTCGGTCTCGGGAGTGCGGTAGTCGGTCGTCCGCAGCCGGAACGGCCGGAACAGGCGTGCAGCGATCGCCGCGGCATCGGCGACCGGCAGTTCCTGGCCGAACTCCACGCCGGCGCGGGGCTTGACCCGACCGTCGAGAAGGGTTCCGCCGAGGTCGTCGCCACCGGCGCCGAGGAGGACGGCAGTGTGGGCGCGACCGACGCGGGTCCAGGGGATCTGGATGTGCGGGATGCTCCCCGAGAGCATCAATCGCGACACCGCCACCATCGCGCGGTGCTCGTCGAGCGACGCGCGTCCGGAGACGAGCGGCACACCGCCTGCCGGTCCGGGGAGGGGGATGGGCACGAACTCGGTGAATCCGCCGCCGGTCGCTGAGCTGCCTCCGCGGGTCACTGCGCTCGTCGAGGCGTCCTGCAGCACCCGCAGCCGGCGCAGGTGCGCGATGCGCTCCGCAGCTGTCTCGACGTGGCCGTAGAACAGCACCGAGGTGGAGCGGAAGCCGATGCGGTGGGCGGCGGTGATCGCCTCCTCCCAGCGGTCGATCTCGACGTCACCGGGGGCGATGAGCGCGCGGACGCGCTCGCTCAGCACTTTCACGCCAGTGCCCGGAACCGTGTCCACGCCTGCCGCACGAAGCGCCTCGAGCGCCCCGGCGAGGCCCAGCCCGCCCCGGTCGGCGAGGTCCCACACGTCCTGGGGGCGGTAGGCGTGCAGATGCAGCGACGGCTCCGCGCCCTTCGCCGCCCGCACCATGTCGAGGTAGGCGGCCGGATCCTCCTCGTCGGCAAGGCGCCCCTGGATGCACAGCTCGGTCGCGCCGAGGTCGGCGGCGTCGCGGGCGATCTCCGCGACGTCCGCGAGGTCGAAGGCGGAGACATCCGTCCCGCCCCTTGCCCGGTAACCGGACGAGGTGAGATTGCGGTTCACCACGAGACTCACCGATTCGCCGACGGTGTAGCGGCGCACGTCGTCGGCGGTGGCGACCACGACGTCGAGATCGGCCGCGGTCGCGGTGAGCAACCGCTCCCAATCGTCGTCGTCGAGCGCGAGGGGATCGGCGGCGGCCGTCTCGGCGAGACGGCTGACGTCCGACCGTGAGGCCGGGCCCTTCGACGGGCTCAGCGACCGGGCGTGCGCCTCCGGCGACGGTGCGGTGGGCAGCGACCGCGGTGCGCCACCCGCGGCGAGACCCGATGACGGGTCGGCGAGGGCGGCGACCGCGGCGTGGAGGTCCGGATCGATCCACTGATCCGCTGCCCGGACGTATTCCGGCTGGGCGGTGAGTCGCTCGGTCAGGGTGAAGCCGAGTTCCGCGGTGCGCGCGGCGAGGTCATCGAGGTGCGGCCAGGGGCGTTCGGGGTTGACGTGGTCCGCGGTGAGCGGCGACACCCCGCCCCAATCGTCGGCGCCGGCACGCAGGAGGAGATCGAGCTCGGCCGGGTCGGAGAGGTTGGGCGGAACCTGGACCCGCATCGCGGGACCCAGCACGAGGCGCGCGACGGCCACCGCGGCGACGTATTCACGCATCGAGGCGTCGGGAGCGCCCTGCATCGCCGTCTGCGGCTTGGCGCGGAAGTTCTGGACGATGACCTCCTGCACGTGACCGACGTCCCCGCGCCCAGAGCCGTGGATCCGGTGCCGGTCGTTCACCTCACGGATCGCGACGAGCGACTCGGCGCGGTCGCGAAGCGTCTCGCCGATCCCCACCAGCACCCCGGTGGTGAAGGGGATGCGCGCGCGCCCGGCGTCGTCGAGCACGGCGAGGCGGACGGCAGGATCCTTATCGGGCGAGCCGTAGTGCACCTGGCCCGGCACGGCGAAGAGGCGCCGCGACGTGGTCTCGAGCATCATCCCCATCGACGGCGCGGTGGGCCGGAGGGTCTCCAGCTCGTCGAGGGTCATGACGCCCGGGTTCAGATGCGCGAGCAGACCGGTCTCGGCGGTGATGAGGCGTGCGATGTGACCGACGTAGTCCAGCGTCGAGGCGAAGCCGTGGTCGTCGAGCCACTCCCGCGCCTCGGGCCAGCGATCCTCGGGACGATCCCCGAGGGTGAGGAGCGCCTCCTTGCACCCCATCGCCTGCCCTTGGCGCACGACGCTCAGCACCTGCTCGGGAGACATGAACGCCGGCTTGTGCTTCTTCCGCAGCTGCGACGGGGTGTCGACGAACACGCAGTAGTGGCATCGGTCACGGCAGAGGGTCGTGAGCGGTACGAACACCTTGCGGGAGTAGGTGATGACCCCGGGGCGCCCGGCGGCGGCGAGACCGGCGTCGCGCAGCGACGTCGCCAGCCGCAGCATCCGCTCGAAGTCGGCGCCCTCAGCGCCTAGCAGCGCCTCCGCGTCGTCGGCGTCCAGCCGCGCGCCCGCCTCCGCTCGCGCGAGCGCGTCGGCGGCGGATGAAGGGGAGGTGCGGACCGGATCGAGCAGGGTCACCGTCCCAGTCTTGCACCGTCGCCCCGCCGCGGGCGCCGCGATCGTTGTGGCTCCGTAAGCAAAACGTCCCGTAGGGGTCGGCGCCGCGCTGGCAGACTAGGTCCATGGTCACGCTGCTGCTCGATTCGACGCGACTCGAGGTCGTGCTGTCGGGCGCCGAGCGGGCGCTGGCATTCCGGCGGCAGAATGTGCTCATCGAGCGGGACAGGATCGCCAAGGTCCAGCTCACCGACGACCCGTGGACATGGCTCCGGGGCGCGGCGAGCCCGGGGACATTCGTCCGCGGGGTGCTGGCGATGGGCACCTGGAAACTCGCCGACGGCGCCGACTTCGTCATCGTCCGCAGGCGTCGCGCGGGAGTCGTTATCGACCTCGAGGGTCACCCCGACTTCCAGCGGGTGATCCTCACCACCCGTCATGGCATCGCGCTCGCAAAGGCCCTCCGGCTCGACATCGATACGACGCCGACCGACGTGGTCGACATCATCGCCGCCGCTCCCGCAGGTTCCCTGGCCGAGTGAGCGCGACTCAGGTCACGTCGCGACGCCAGCTCACGAGGTGGCCCACGACCACCAGCACCGCAGCGTAGGCGAGGAGCACGAGTCCGCCCGCCCACCACTCCAGCGGTTCGCCGCCCGTCGCACCCGAGGTGGCCGAGAGGATGCTCTCGCCGACGAGGGCGTCGCTTGCGGCGCCGGGGAGGAAGCGGATGACGTCGGACAGACCGTCGACGAACGACGCCGCCAGTCGCGCGATCGGCTCGAGGAAGAGCGTGAAGACCAGGACCCCGACGACGGCGCCCACCTGATTGCGCACCAGCGCGCCGACGCCGATTCCCACCCAGACCCACAGCACGAACGCCAGCAGCATCCGACCGAGCAGCGCCCAGGTGTCGCTGGAGGTGAGATCGGTGTCGAGCCCGTACACCGCGAGCAATCCTGCCGCGGGGCCGACCGAGGCGATGATCCCGAGCACGCCGTAGATCAGGCCGAGCCCGACCCCGACCACGAGCTTTGCGCCGAGCACCAGTCCCCGACGAGGCGTGGCGAGGAAGGTCGAGGTGAGGGTCTTGTGGCGGAACTCGCTCGTCACCATCAGCGTTCCGATGAGGAGCGGAAAGACATATCCGACCGCGGTGGCGGTGCTGTAGAGGAGCGCGGGCAGGCCCTCCGTGGGCGCCGCCGGAGTGTTCCCGCCGGGCAGCGACCCGGTCGAGGCCGCGGCGAAGACGAACGCCAGCGTGCCGGCGTTGAACGCGACGTAGCCCACGAGCACGATCGCCAGCACCCACCAGATCGAGGTGGTGTACTGCTTCGTTGCCTCGGAGCGGCTAGCGGCGACGAGGCTCATGGCCGGCCTCCTTCCTCTGATGCCGAACCTTCGGCCGGTCGCACCACGTCGATCACTCCGGTGGTGGCGACGGAGAAGGAGCGGCGATCGGATGTCGCGGTCGTCGCCGGCTCGGGAGCGGGCTCCGCCTGGGCCTCCGGCACGGCGACAGCGGTGCCGGCCCCCGGGTCGGTCGACGGGGCGGGTTCGGCGGATGGGGCTGCGGTGGCGCTGCCGGTCGCACCGCCGGTGGCACCGCCGGTCGCACCGCCGGTCGCACCGCCGGTCGCGCTCGCGTGCACGCGCGTGCCGTTGACGAGGTCGAGGAAGACCTCCTCGAAGGCCGGACCACGCCGCTGGAGCGAAGACAGCGCGACGCCGGCGTCGGCGGCGATCCGGCCGATCTCCTCGGTGGTGTGGCCGCGCACGGTGAGGCCGGTCCGGAGCAGTTCGCCCTCGATCCCCGCTTCGGCGAGGGCGGCGGTGAGGGCGGCGCGGTCGGGGGCGTCGACCACGGTGGCGAATTCCGAGGGGTCGGCGAGATCGGCGATCTCGCCCTGGAAGACCAGGCGTCCCCGCGAGATGATCAGCAGCGCGTCGACGGTCTGCTGCACCTCAGCGAGGAGGTGAGACGAGACGAAGACCGTGCGCCCCTCGGCGGCGAGGGCGCGCAGAAACCCGCGCATCCACTTGATCCCCTCGGGATCCAGGCCGTTCGAGGGCTCGTCGAGGACCAGCACCCCCGGGTCGCCGAGCAGTGCGTAGGCGAGCCCGAGGCGCTGGCGCATGCCGAGGGAGAACCCGCCGATCCGGCGGCCCGCCACATCCGCCAGTCCCACGAGGCCCAGGACCTCTTCCACGCGCGTCACCGGCAGATCGGCCGCCTGCGCGTAGACCTTCAGGTGATTCGCGGCACTCCGGCCCGGGTGGTAGCTGGAGGCCTCGAGGACGGCGCCGACGGTCTGGAGGGGATGGCGCAGCTGCGCATAGCGCTCGCCGCCGATGGTCGCGGTGCCCGCGTCGGGGCGGACGAGGCCGAGGAGCATCCGGAGCGTCGTGGTCTTGCCCGCGCCGTTCGGTCCGAGGAAGCCGGTGACCAGTCCCGGCTCGACGCGCGCCGTGAAGCCGTCGACGGCCGCCACCGCCCCGAACCTCTTGATCACCCCCGAGAAGTCCAGCACCTGTCCCTCGGGCATGCCGCATTCCCCTCGTCGTGGTGAGCCGATCCCTCTCATCTTGGCCGATCGCGGGTTCGGAGGTGAGCAGCCTCGCGGCGGTAACGTTGCCGACGTGACCGACGACGACCACCTTGATCCGCCGCGCGTGCTGACCCGGGTCGCGAACGGCCTGGGTCACCTGACGCTGAACCGGCCCCGCGCCATCAACGCGCTCGAGGTCGGGATGATCCACGACCTGCACGCGGCCCTCGACGCGTGGGAGGGTCACCACGGCGTCGATCTGGTCGTCCTCGACGGCGCCGGCGACCGAGGCTTCTGCGCGGGTGGCGACGTCCGCGGACTCCGCGAGCAGATCCTTACGGGCGACCCCGAGGCGGCGGGGACGTTCTTCCGTGCCGAGTACGCGCTGAATGCGCGCATCGCGGAGTATCCCAAGCCGGTGGTCGTGCTCGCCGACGGCGTCACGATGGGTGGAGGTATCGGTCTGGCCGGTCACGCCCGCGTCCGGGTGGTCACCGAGCGCTCGAAGCTCGCGATGCCCGAAACGCGCATCGGGTTCACTCCGGATGTCGGGGGCTCGTGGCTCCTCGCCCGGGCGCCCGGGCGGTTGGGGGAGTTCCTGGCCCTCACGGGCCGGACGATGGATGCCGCCGACGCCCTCTACGCCGGCTTCGCCGATCACCTCGTTCCCAGCGACCGGCTCGACGACCTCCGCGAGGCGCTGCAGAACCGCGCCGACCCCGCGAGCCCCACCGAGATCGTCCTCCTCTTCGACGACACCGCAGAGCCCTCGACGCTCGCGGCCGCCCGCCCCTGGATCGACGAGGCGTTCGCGGCCGACACCGTGCCCAAGATCATCGAGCGCCTCCGCGCCCGGGCCGAGCCCGAGGCATCCGTCACCGCCGACTCCCTCGAAGACCTCTCACCCACCGCACTCGCCGTCACGCTCGAAGCGGTGCGGCGCGCCCGCACCCTGCCAGGGCTGCGCGCCGCCCTCGCGCAGGAGTACGGGCTCGTGCTGTGGTTCGCCGCCACCCAGCCCGACCTCATCGAGGGGATCCGGGCGCAGCTGGTGGACAAGGACCGGATGCCCCGCTGGCGCCCGGCGCACCTCGCCGATCTCCCGCCGGACACCGTCGAAACGGCCTTCGCGTACACCCCCGCCATCCCCCTCTGGACCTGATCGCGATGCCCGAAGAGCCCCGGTCCGACGAACCCCCGCCTCCGCGCCGCAGACGCCTCTCGATCGGCATCGCGATCGACTGGTTCTTCTTCGTCTTCGCCGGCCTCGCCTCGATCTGGCTGGCTTACCTCAGCCTCACCGAGTCGTTCCGCGTGGGGTGGTGGGGCATCCTCGTCGCGATCGCGTTCTGGGTGCTACTGGCCTACCTGGTCCTCCCCCGGTTGCACCGGATCCTCACCGCGATCTACGTGCCCGACTACTTCATCGGCCGCACCCGCACGAGTGATGGGCTGCTCGGCGATCCCGTCAATCTCGCCTTCGTGGGGGAAGCGGAGCAGATCAAGGCGGCCATGCGGGCCGCGCACTGGACCGAAGCCGACCCGGTGACCCTGGCATCGTCGTGGCGCATCGTGATGTCGACGCTCTCGCGACGGAGCTACCACGAAGCCCCGGTGAGCCCGCTGTTCCTCTTCGGTCGCCAGCAGGACTTCGCCTTCCAGCAGGAGGTAGACGGCAACCCCGCGAAGCGACACCATGTGCGATTCTGGCGGTGCCCCGACGGATGGCTCCTGCCCGGCGGTTCGCGGGTGGACTGGCTCGCCGCCGGCACCTTCGACACGGCGGTCGGGTTGTCGCTGTTCACGCTGCAGATCACGCACCGCATCGACGCCGACATCGACATCGAGCGGGATCACATCGTCGCGACCCTCCGAGCCGGAGTGCCCGAGGTGAGCGTCCGCATCATCGAGGACTTCTCCACCGGATACCACTCCCGTAACGGCGGCGGCGACACCATTCACACCGACGGCGACCTCCCCGTCATCGACGTACGCGCGGTCGCCGCTCCGGCAGCATCCGCCGCTGCGGAGGTGGCGAGGTGAGCGGGCGCGGGCACGTCAAGAAGCGCCCCGCCTTCGAGCCGGCCGAGCGGCTCCTTCAGCCGACCGGTTACGACCCCGAGATGAAGCGTCCGGCGACCATCGTCGCCGGGACGCTCCTGATCGTGCTCGGGGTGATCGCGGGGATCGTGTGGGTCATCTCCTCGGCGGTCGTCTGGCCCGAGTGGATCGGCGAAGCCGCCGCACTCGTCGGCGGCGACGATGTACCCCGGCGGGTCGAGAGCAGTGCGTTCCTCGCCTTCGCCGCGGTGACGGGAGTGCTCCTCGCGATCGAGGCGGCACTGGCGATCTTCGTCTTCGCCGGCCGCAACTGGGCGCGCGTGTTCGTCATGGTGATCGCCACCCTCACCATCTGTTCCGCGTTCGCGCGCTGGTGGGTCGAGGGGGAGCTCGAGGTGAACACGACGATCGTCTCCCTCGGGATCGACATCCTCATCCTCCTGGCGCTGTCCAGCCGCAGCGCGGCGGCGTACGCGCGACGCAATCAGCGGCGCTGACCCGCCGACGTGGTGGCTCCTTGCGAAGTGAGCCTCGTGGCCCTCTTGCGGCGTCAACCTCAGCGGGCCACTCTTGGGCTGTATCTGACACCTCGGTCACGCCTCTCACTACGCAACGCACCCATGAGACGAGGTCCGCCATGCCCGAGTTCGAGACCCATCTGGAAAGCGACAATCCGGCAGTCGGCCGGCTCGCCTCGTCGGCCGCTGACGATGTGCCGGGAGCCCTGACCGGTGCCTACCCGTACATCCGCGACGAGCTCGTCATCGATGAGACGGTCCAAGCCTTCTGCAGCCCGGACATGGGCAGCGGCCCGGTCTTCCTGGTCGGCCGTGTGGTGCGCCACGCACAGACCCTGAGAATCGCTCGTCCGGTCGTCATCGTCGCCGACGTCTACGACGGCACCGGCGGCGGGATCGATGCGTCGGGGGTTTCCGGTGCTGGAGGTGCATCCGGCGCGGACGGGCAAGGTCCGGGAGCGGGAGGGAACCCCGGCGGTGCCGGCGGCTCCGGCGGACCCGGCGGCACCGTCACCGTCTACTGCCGGCGCTCGATCAACGCGCAGATCAGCGTCCGGGGCGGGCCTGGCGGTCCCGCAGGAAACGGCGGCAACGGCGCCGGCGGCACTGCGGACAGCGAGATCGCCGGCTACACCGAGGTCGTCGACTCGACGCCGGACGACCTGTCCGACTTCGCCACCCACGAGGTGTATCACCCGCCCGTCCCTATCCCCGGCATCCCCGGCGGCAAGGGCGGTTGGGGCGGCGCCGGCGGCTCCGGCGGACCTGGCGGCACCATCGCCTTCACGAGCATCGCCGATGACACCGCGCCGGTCCTCGACGCGGCCGGCGGCGCAGGTCAGCCGGGCGGATACGGCGGCACCGGGGGGATGTTCGCCCCCGCCGAGGAGGACGGGACCGGCACCGCCCCGCAAGGCGCGGAGGGCAGCTGGGGAGCAAACGGCGTTGTGACACAGAGCATCGTGAGCGAGGAGGACTTCGCCGCCGGACTCCGTCCCCTTCTCGGTGCACACGCCGACGACTGGGCGCAGTTCCGCGCCGGGAACGGCGAGTACCTCTATCACCGGCACAACGACGACATCCCCGACCGCGCCGACTGCTCCGAGCGCGCGGCGGCGGAGTTCCAGCGCGCTCTCGAGCTGCAGCCGATGAACCCGAAAGCCCTCGCCCTGCAACGGCAGCTCGAAAGCGGCGTCAACGCTCTCGGCCTCGATCCCGACCTCGATGTGCTGCCGAGCTTCACCGACTACATCAGCGCCTACACCGGCTTCGGCGGGCTCGCGCTGAACTTCCTGACCAGCGGTACGCAGGACATCGTCAACGCGCTCACGCTCGCCCACCTCGCAACGTTCGCCGAGCTGATGCGCATGCAGACAGCATCCGCGAAGGACGCCGCGGTCGATCAGCGAGGCATCGCCCGCACCGAGGAGCAGCTGGCGACCGACGAGATCGATCACGCGCAGCGGCGCCTCGATCAGGCCAGCGCCGACATCACCGCCGAGATGGAGCGCATGGAGCAGGCCGCGCTCGAGTCGGACGGCATCTTCGGCACTGTCGCGCAGGTGGCCGTGGCGGTGGTCGGCGTGATCGCGGCGGTCCCCACGGCAGGCGCGAGCCTCGTAGCCCTGGTACCCGCGGTGGTGAGCCTCGCCGACATCGCCCTCGACGAGGGACCCGACATCGTGAAGGCCGTGATGCAGGGCAGTGAGGCAGACGTCGAAAACATCAAGAAGGCCTACAAGAAGATCGGCAAGAAGGAGACGGATGCTGTCGCCCAGGGCGCGAAGAGCATCATGAACTTCGTCTCTGTGATCGAGAAGCTGACGGCCAGCAAGACGACCGACAACGCGCGGTACGTCGACCTGGTGCGTCGCGGTACCGAACTGACGCACGAGCTGCTGCTCGCGCGGCGGCGGGCGGGACTGGCCGGTCAGCGCGTGGCCGCCCTCGAGAATCAGATCGCCCGTGCTGACGTCATCATCGAGCGGGCGGCCGCGCTCCGTGACGACCTGACCGCCGATGCCGGCACGCTGAGAGCCGCCGGCGGCCTCTCCGTCGCCACGGCGCAGGCGGCCGCAACGACCCTGCTCGGGCTGGCGTTCCGCGCGCAGCGCGCGGTGGAGATCTACACACTCAAGGACGAAGGCGCGCACCTGGACCTCGCTACCGGGATGCTCGATCCGGACTTCGTGCGCCGCTACCAGGAGGCCCGGCACACCGAAGCAGACCTGGTCGCTGCGCTGAAGGCATCCTGGAGCGGCCTGATGCAGCCGATCGCGATACAGGGCGACTACACGTCGTACTTCGACACCCCGCCCGATCACGATCAGCTGCGGCTGACGTTCGAAGCGGACAGCCTCGAAGTCGAGAGTCTCAGGGCGACGAACCGCCTGGCGTTCCGGGTCGACGTCGGCGACATCCCTGACGGCAGGTACGACGCGAAGGTCGTGGGGGTGCGGATCGCGCTGGTCGGGGCGACCCATCCGAATGGCGAGGTGTCGTGTCAGCTGCGTCACGGGGCGCAGTACGCTCAGCGTCGCCCCGACGGGTCGGTGCACGTGCAGCTCCTCGCCCCGCGGACGAGCACCCGCAAGGCAATGCTGACGACGCTGCCGCCCGATCCGGGTTTCACGCCGGATCCGCCGCTGACGGCTCCGACCACCCTGCGGTTCTGGGGTCGCGGGCTCGCGGGGGACTGGGAGCTGAGCATCCCCGACGACCAGCTTCCGGGTCTCGACCTGAGCGGCGTGACCGCGGTACAGGTCTGGCTGGGTTACCGCTTCGTCGGGTGAGGGTGCGGACACTCGACGTTGCGGGCGATGCGGCGCGGAGTTCCCGTGAGTCTGGGGTCGCCGACTTGCCACGAAACCTGAACTCTGCTTCACTATTGGTCGAAGGGGAGTAATCCTCGCGACGCGCCGACAGTACGGTCATCGGATATGACCCGGTGCGTGGGGCAACGGACGCCGATGAGACCTTCACGACACTCGTGGAGGTCTTTGTCATGTCCGTTCCCGTCTGGGCGTGGTTCGCCGTGCTCGGCGTCATCCTCGCCATGCTCGTCGTCGACCTCGTCGCGCACCGCAAAGCGCACGTCATCGGCATCCGCGAAGCGGCCGCCTGGTCGATCGTCTGGGTGCTCTCCGGAATCACCTTCGGCATCATCGTGTGGAACGCCTGGGGCGCCGAGTTCGGCCAGCAATACTTCGCCGGTTACCTGATCGAGAAGTCGCTCGCGGTCGACAACGTCTTCGTCTGGGCGATCATCTTCGCCGCCTTCGCCGTGCCGCGCGAATTCCAGCACCGCGTCCTCTTCCTCGGGGTGCTGGGTGCGCTGATCTTCCGCGGCATCTTCATCGCCGCCGGCGCCGCGCTGATCGAGAACTTCTCCTGGATCCTCTACGTCTTCGCCGCGTTCCTGATCATCACCGGCATCCAGATGATCCGCACCCGCAACGAGCACGTGCACCCCGAGAAGTCGCGGACGCTGAAGCTCTTCCGCCGGTTCGTGCCGATGACCGACGCCTACTACGGCCAGCGGTTCCTCGTCCGTAAGGCGGGGGTTCTCGTCGCCACCCCGCTTCTGGCTGTCCTCGTGCTGGTCGAGGTCACCGACATCATCTTCGCCGTCGACTCCATCCCGGCGATCTTCGCCGTCACCAGCGAGCCGTTCCTGGTCTTCACCGCGAACGCCTTCGCGATCCTCGGCCTCCGCGCGATGTACTTCCTGCTGGCCGACCTCATCCACCGCTTCCGCTACCTCAAGATCGGCCTGGCGTTCGTGCTGGTCTGGGTCGGCATCAAGATGGCCCTCCTCGACGTCCTCTACATCCCGACCCTCGTCTCCCTCGCGGTGGTGGCAGCGATCATCACGGTCGCCATCACCGCGTCGCTCATCGCGACCCGGGGGCAGGGCCGCCGCGAGATCGAGGTGGCCCCGGCCGGCGCCTTCCGTATCGCCTCCGAGGAGGAGATGCGTGACGTCGAGCCCGTGTTCCGCTTACGCCGAGCGCTGGCAGGGGAACGGCGATGACCAGCCCCACCCGGGCACGGCGCCCGAGCACCCTCCTGCTGCTGTTCGCCCTCCCCGTGATCGGGCTCGTCGCCCTCCTCGTCCTCCCCTTCGTCGGAGCTCCGGCGAGCAGCTGCGGCAACGGATTCGGGTGCGGCAGCGTCCGGAACGCCGGCGAGCAGGATGTCACGGTGGTGGCCTTCGGCGCCGACGGCGCCGAGCAGGCGTCCTACGCGGTCACGCCCGGCTCACGCGATGTGCTCCTCGGCGTCGACAACGCCATCGAGGTGCCGGCGGGGTCGTGTCTCACCCTCGAAGGCGGTCCGTTCTGGCTCGACCGCGTCGTGGTGGACGGCCTCGACGGAGCGACGCGCGTGCCGGTGGATCATTGGGGCGCGCGGGTGACTCTGACCGACGGCGGCTGCGCGCGGTGAGGATGGCGGCCCGGGTTTGGCATCGCGCCACCCGGGCCGCCACAATCATCTGGTGGCAAGCGGCGGCACGTGGACGTTCCTCACCCACCATTCGCATGTGCTCCTCGCGGTGGCGCACAACAACGACGCCACCGTGGCGCAGATCGCCCGGGTGGTCGGCATCTCCGAGCGGTCGGCGGTGACGATCCTCAACGACCTGGCCGACGAGGGCTACATCGAACGAGAGCGTCGGGGGCGGCGCAACCACTACACCATCCGGGCGAGCCGGCCGCTGCGTCATCCCTCGAACGCCGCCCACACCATCGGCGACCTCATCAGCGGTCTCAGTACGATCGACGCCGGCGACGACGGTCGGCTCTGACCCGTTCCCAGCCGAGTCTCGACCGGCGGCGAATAGCCTGGAAGGGTGTTCGACAGCCCGTTGTCCGCCTCGGCCTACGAGGTGCTGCAGGTCGACCCGACGGCCGACGACGAGACCCTCCGCCGCGCCTACCGGCTGCGGCTGCGCCAGACCCACCCCGACACCGGCGGTGAGGCCGCGCTGTTCGTTCAGGTGCAGCGGGCGTGGGATCTGGTCGGCACGCCGGAGGCGCGGGCGGCCTACGACCGCGGCCATGGGTTCGGTGCCGAGGCGGCACCGGAGTGGTCGGGGTGGCGCCCGCCGGCACCGCGGCCCGACACCCGTCCCCGCGCCCGCTCCTACGGCCACCCGGGGGGCTGGCGCCGCGAGCGGTACCTGAGCCTCATCCGCGAGTGGGTCGGCCGCGGGGTCACGATCGACGACCCCTACGACCCCGCCCTCGTGCGGTCAGCCCCGCATCACCTCCGTCGTCTCCTCGCCGACGCGCTCGCCGAGGAGGAGACCGCCCGCACCGTCGCCGACCTCGGCATGGGCTACACCGTGTGGCACGACGTCGACGCCTCCGGGCGGGACGGCGACCCCGACGCCAAGCTCGACCACATCGTCCTCGGCCCGAGCGGACTCTTCGGCATCCTGTCGGAGGACTTCGGCGCCCCGGTCGGGATCCGGCGGGGAGAGATCGTCGCCGACGGGATCGCCGAGCCCCCGATCGCGGGCCTCCTCGGTCGCATGCGCACCGTCTCCCGTGCCGCTCGCGTGCGCTTCACCGGGGCGATCGTGGTCCTCCCCGATGAGGATGTCGCCGAGCCCATCCAGGAGCTCGGGAAGGTGAAGGGCATCCCGGTCGCGGTCGTCTCCCGGAGCGCCCTCGCCACCGTTCTCCGCCGCGGCCTGTCCGGTGCGCGGATGATCGGCGGGACGGAGCTGTTCGACATCCGCACGCGCCTGCAGCACACCGCTCAGTTCGTCTGAGTCGGGGCATCTCGTCCGACTCAGCCGGCGAGGCCGAACAGCTCCAGCGGATGGGTAAGCCGCCACCAGAAGGTCGGCTCGGAGACATCCTGCGCGAGTTCGAGGGCGACCGCGGACGTGTTCAGCGCCCCGGTCGCCGTGAGTGCACCGACGATGTCGCCCCGGGCGCGGAGGTCGCCGAGGTCGAAGGTCGACTCGGTCGTGGCCGATCCGCCGTTCCAAGCGATGACCGAGGCATCCTCGCTGGTGATCACCGGCACGTCTTCGTCCCACGCGGTGCGCACGTACCCGGCCACCGTGCCGCCTGGGACGGCGATGGTCGGCTGCAACTCGGCTTCGAGCTGGGCGTAGAGCGCGCGGGAGGCGGCGAGGCGTGCCTCGTCGTCGGGCTGGCCGAGGACGGCGGCGTAGAGCGTGACGGGGGTCTCGGCGACGGTGATGTTCTTCGCCGACAGCAGACTCCAGCGATCGAGGGTGCCCGTCTTGATGCCGACGACCCCCGGATCGGCGAGGAGGCCGTTGGTGTTCTCGACAAGCCCCGCGCCGGGCAGCTCGACCGACTGCTTCGCGACGATCTCGGCGATGACCGGGTTCGCCAGCGCCCGCTGGGCGAGCGGGATCAGCGCATCGGGGCTGGCGGTGTTGCGGGAATCGAGACCGGTGGGCTCGACCACCGTGATGCCGGTGATGCCGTGCTGGTCGAGCCAGGTCGCCGCGGCACTGGCGAAGACGGCGTCGCTCGGCCACAGGTTTCCGGCGAGGCGATCGGCGTAGTTGTTGGCCGAACCGATGAGCATGCCCTCGAGCATCTGGTACATCGACAGCGAACCGCCCACCGGCACGTCGAGGGCCGACTCGCCGCCGGCGCGGTAGTCCCAGTACTGGTCGCTGTCGCGGGCGGTGAACCGGAACTCCGGTCCGGGTTCCCCGGGGGCGAGCGGGATCTCGTCGAGGACGACCAGGGCCGTCACGACCTTGGTGATGCTGGCGATCGTGTCACGGTCGGTACTCGACGCCAGCGGCCCACCCACCCCTTGGACGGCGATGGCCGCCGACCCTTCGGCGGGCCAGGCGGGGGCGGCGGCGGGTGCGGATGCCGACAGCACCTGCACCGCCTCGACCTCGGGGGTGACGGCGTAGAGCGGCCAGAGCGCGGTGGTGGCGGCATAGCCGCCGAGGAGCCCCACGATGACGGCGGCCGGAAGCATGACGCCCGGCCGGAAGATGGTGCGGCGCGGAGCTCCTGCGAGCAGATCCGCGCCGACCGGCAAGTAGGGGACGGCCGCGCCCGAGAGGTCGGTGGAACCCGCAGGGCGAGTGGCGAACGTGTGCTCGTCGACCCAGGTGAGAGCGGTCGGATGACGCGGGGCGGTCACCACCGACGGCTGCGCGAGGCTCGACACCGTGGGCGAGGGTGCTTCGTCGCCCTGAGGTGCGGTGAGGATGCCGCCGAGCGGCGAGGCCGACGCATCCGTCTGCTGCTCGCGCAGCGCGCGACGCGTGAGGCTGCGCGCGTCGTCTTCGGCCATTCGCCTACGGTACAACGACGCCGGGCGCAAGGCCCCGTGCGGCGCTAGAATCGGGGATACACCACGGGAGTCCGGCGAGCCGGGCTGAGAGGAAGCGAACCGCGCTTCGACCGTCGAACCTGATCTGGGTCATGCCAGCGCAGGAAGGGAGCATCGATGCATCTGTCCACGTCTTCGCGCGCCGGCCACAGCGCCGCTGGAACCGCCACGTCCGGCTTCCGGCGGAGCTTCCGCTGGCGGATCGTCGACATCGTCGTCGCGAGCGTCCTGGGCGTCGCGTGCGGTCTGGTGTTCCTGCTGTGGAACATCGGCTATCTCGGCCCGAGCCAGTTCCTGAGCCCGCTGCTGCCGGGCCTTCAGGGGCTCCTCGACGGACCGTGGCTGTTCGCCGGAGTGCTGGGTGCGCTGATCATCCGCAAGCCCGGAGCGGCACTCTACACCGAGACGCTCGCGGCCGTCGTCTCGGCACTCGTCGGAAACACGTGGGGCGGGTTCCTCACCATCGAGGCCGGCCTCGTGCAAGGCCTCGGGGCCGAGCTCATCTTCCTGCTCTTCCTCTACCGGCGCTTCTCGCTGCCGGTCGCGGTGCTGGCGGGGGTCGGTGCGGCGCTCGCCGGCGGCATCAACAACCTCCTGCTGTGGTACCCCGGCTCGAGCGGACTGTTCATCACCGTCTACCTCGCGAGCACGATGCTCTCGGGCGCGGTGATCGCGGGAGCGTTGTCGTGGCTTCTCGCCCGCGGGCTCGCCGCCACCGGCGCCCTCGACCGATTCGCTATCGGGCGCGAGGCGCGCGCCCGGGTCTGAACCGGTGATCGATCCTCTCCCGCCTCATCGCTCCGCGCGACCGGCCGCGATCGAGGCGCGCGGCTGGGGCTGGCGGCACGCGTCGCGGCGGGCGTGGGCAGTGGCGGATGTCTCCTTCCGCATCGACCCCGGAGAACGCGTGCTGCTCCTCGGCGCCTCGGGCTCGGGCAAATCCACGCTCCTTCACGGGCTCGCCGGAGTGCTCGGCGGCGACGATGAGGGCGAGCAGCGCGGCGTCCTGCTGCTTGACGGCGCCCCGCCGCCCGCCGTGCGGGGGCGCGCGGGGCTCGTGTTGCAGGACCCTGACGCCCAGGTGATCCTCGCCCGCGTCGGCGACGACGTGGCGTTCGGGTGCGAGAACCTCGGGGTTCCCCGGGCGGAGATCTGGGCGCGCGTCCGCACGGCGCTCGCGGCCGTCGGTCTCGACGTGCCGCTCGACCGCCCGACCAAGGCGCTGTCGGGCGGTCAGAAGCAGCGACTGGCGCTCGCCGGGGCTCTTGCCATGCGGCCCGGGGTGCTGCTTCTCGACGAGCCGACGGCGAACCTCGATCCCGGCGGCGTGCTCGAGGTCCGGGAGGCGGTCGCGCGTGTCACGGCGGAGCACGGGCTCACCCTCGTCGTCGTCGAGCATCGGGTGGAGGCATGGCTTCCCGTGGTGGATCGGGTGATCGTGCTCGGTGGAGACGAGACGGGGGTCATCGCCGACGGGCCTGCCGAAGAGGTGCTGCGACGAGACGGGGCGGCGCTCGCGGCGGGCGGCGTGTGGGTTCCCGGTCGGCCGCCTGCCCATCCCGCGCCGCCGGTGGCGACGCCCGGCGACGTGCTCCTCGCGGGTCGCGATCTGGCGGTCGCGCGCGTGCGAGAGCAGGTGGTCGCCACCGTGCCGGACGTCGCGGTGCGGGCCGGTGCGGCCCTGGCCATCACCGGGCCCAACGGCGCGGGCAAGTCGACGGTGGGCCTCACGGTCGCGGGGCTGCTGCCCCCGGCATCCGGTTCCCTCACCGCCTCGAGCACCCTCTCCGCCGGCGCCGGCTCGTCGCCCGTCGCGTGGTCGTCGCGGGAATTGCTGACTCGTATCGGCACCGTCTTCCAGGAGCCGGAGCATCAGCTCCTCGCCCGCACGGTTCGCGACGAGCTCGCCGTCGGCCCCCGCGCGCTCGGCCTCGGCGAGCAGCAGATCGCCGGTCGGGTGGACGAGCTCCTCGGGCGCCTGCGCCTGGACGCCCTCGCGGCGGCGAACCCCTACACGCTCTCGGGCGGCGAGAAGCGGCGGCTCACCGTCGCGGCCGCCCTCGCCACGCGTCCACGGGTGCTCGTGCTCGACGAGCCGACCTTCGGGCAGGACGCCCGCACCTGGGCGGAGCTCGTCGCCCTCCTCGCCGGGCTCCGCGATGCCGGATCGGCGATCGTCACGATCACCCACGACCGCGACGTGGTGGCGGCGCTTCACGCCGAGATCCTGGAGCTCGGCCCATGACCCTTCTCGAGACGCGCGTGCGCGCGGGCGTCGTCGCCGGGATCAATCCGGTCGCGAAGCTCGGTGCGGCAGCGCTCCTCACGCTGCCCCTCGTCCTCACTCTCGACGCGGTGTCGGCCGGGGTGGCGCTCGCTCTCGAACTGCTGCTGTTCCCTCTCGCCGGTCTCGGCTGGCGGGAGTTCTGGCGGCGGACGTGGCCGGTGTGGCTGGCCGCTCCGCTGACCGCGCTGACGATCGCCCTCTACGGCGAGACCTCGGGTGCCGTGCTGTTCGAGTGGCTGTTCGTGCGGGTGAGCGACGGTTCGCTCGAGCTCGCAGGGGCGACGCTCCTGCGGGTGCTCGCGATCGCGCTCCCCTCGGTGGTGCTGTTCGTCACGGTCGACCCCACCGATCTCGCCGACGGGCTCGGGCAGATCCTGAAGCTCCCCTCGCGGTTCGTGCTCGGCGCGCTCGCGGGGCTTCGCATGGTGGGCCTGTTCCTCGACGACTGGCGGGCGATGGAGCTCGCGCGCCGCGCGCGTGGCGTCGCCGACAGGGGACGCGTTCGCCGCTTCCTCGGTATGGCGTTCGCGCTGCTCGTGCTCTCGCTCCGGCGCGGATCGAAGCTCGCGACCGCGATGGAGGCTCGGGGGTTCGGCGCCCCCGGGCGGCGGACCTGGGCCCGGGAGTCGCGCTTCGGCAGGCGCGAGGTGGTGCTGATGCTGATCGGTGCGTGCATCGGGGCGGCCGCGGTCGCGGCATCCGTCGTCGCGGGCACCTGGAACCTCATCCTCGGCCCGTCGTGACGCCGTGGGTCGCGTCAGCCGGCAGCGACCTGCTTCTGGTACTCCTCGCGCAGCGCCGGGTAGTAGGCGTCCCACGCCACGGCGTCGACGTCGCCGCCCTCGCGCGCGACCACGAGGCGATCGAGGTAGTACTCCCACCCGGGGCCGATCGAACCGACATCCTCGTTGGGGTTCAGGCGCTGACCGAACGTAAGGGTCGTCTCGGCGCCCTCCTCTTTCAGCTCGAACCACAGATGCCAGGTGCCGCCACCCTGCTCGGTGTCGGCGACGAACCGGCGCGGTTTGTCGCACTCCCTGATCCGGAACACCTCGGCGGGGACGTTCTCCCCCTCGGCGGTCATCTGGAACGAGACCTGACCTTCGGCGGGGTCGCCCTCCCAGCGGCCGATCCACCGCGACAGCCGATCGGAGTCGGTGAGGTCGCGCCAGACCTTCTTCGCCGGCGACGCGAACGTACGGCGGAGCACCAGGTGCGGCTCGTGGTCGATCGACTCGACGACGCCGGTCACCGCCGGCCGGGGGATGTCACTCATGTCGCGTTCCACAGCTCCCGGTAGTAGGTCATCCGCTCGGCGTCAGGGGCGATCCCGTACGCGTCGAGGAGGGTCTCGGTCCATCCTGGCCCAAAGTTCCAGCCGGCGCTCATCGCGGCGACGGCGATGTCCGCCCAGCGATCGGCGACACCGAGGCTGGTGAGGTCGACGTGCCCGGCGACGCGGCCGCCCTCGCCGAGGAGCGTGTTCGGGCTGCAGGCGTCGCCGTGGCAGACCACGAGACGGTCGATGGGCGGCGGCTCCTGCAGTCGATCGGGAACGCGGATGCCTCGCCGTGCCGCGTTCGCGATGCGGTCGGCCACGCTCCACGAGAAGGGGCAGTCCTCGACAGGCAGCCGGTCATGAAGGGAACGGAGGCCTTCGCCGAGCGCGGCGACGGCGGTCGCAGCATCCTCGGTCCATCGCGGCGCCACCGCGGTCTCGCCGGCGATCCCTACGGTGATCAGCCATTCCTCCGCGTGGTCTCCGCCGACGCCGATCACCCGGGGCACCGTGACGAAAGGCGCCGCCCACCGGAGCCGCGCCGCTTCGCCTTCGGCGCTGGTCTCGGGGTTGCGCGGTCCCCACTTGATGTAGCGGACGCCCTGGGTGTCCTCCGCGCGGAACGTCAGGCCACCGATTCCGTTCTCCCAGACCGGGGTGAGCGCCGCGCCGTCGGCGAGCTCGCGCACCCGATCGGGCACGGGGATCGGGCCCCCGGGGATCGACACGCGGCCACCCTACTGCCCGGGACGTGCGCTAGCCTTGAGTTCGCACACAAGGGGAGTACTCCCGTCTGCGACGAGCTCGTCAATACGGATCCAATGAGGCGTTCCGGGCCGTCGGCCCCTTCCGGGGTGGAGAAGACCTTGGCGTCATCCGTTACGCCTACCCTTGGAGCCCCCTCTCGTGGACGTCAGCCCGCTCGTCTGGATCATCACGATCGCCGTCACGATCCTCTTCTTCATCTACGAATTCTTCGCCCATGTGCGAAAGCCGCACGAGCCGTCGATCGGTGAATCGGCACGGTGGTCGGCCTTCTACATCGGTCTGGCGCTGCTGTTCGGTCTCGTCATCGGCCAGGTCTGGGGCTGGAACTTCGGGGGCGAGTACTACGCCGGCTACCTCACCGAGAAGGCGCTCTCGGTCGACAACCTCTTCGTGTTCCTCATCGTCATGACCGGTTTCGCCGTGCCGAAGATCTACCAGCAGAAGGTGCTGATGATCGGCATCGTGATCGCGCTGATCATGCGGGGCATCTTCATCGCGATCGGGGCCACCCTGATCTCGAACTTCTCGTGGATCTTCTACGTCTTCGGCGCTCTGCTGCTCTTCCTCGCCTACCGCCAGGCGTTCGCGCACGGCGACTCCAATCCCGCCAACGGCCGATTCATGACCTTCGTCCGCCGTCACCTCCCGGTCAGCGACGAGTACAACGGCGACAAGCTGACCGTCAAGAAGGACGGGCGCCGCTTCGTCACCCCGATGCTGCTCGTCATCATCGCGATCGGCTTCGTCGACCTGATCTTCGCGGTCGATTCGATCCCGGCCATCTACGGCCTGACTGAAGAGGCCTACATCGTCTTCGTCGCGAACGCCTTCGCGCTGATGGGCCTGCGTCAGCTGTACTTCCTCATCGGCGGCCTCCTCGAGCGCCTGGTCTACCTCGCGCAGGGTCTCGCCGTGATCCTCGCCTTCATCGGCGTGAAGCTCATCTTCCACGCGCTCCACGTCAACGAGCTGCCGTTCATCAACGGCGGCGAGCCGCTGCTGTGGGTGCCCGAGATCCCGATCTGGCTGTCGCTGCTCGTGATCGCGGCGACCATCACCGTCGCGACGGTGGCGAGCCTGGTGAAGACCCGCGGCGACCGGCAGAAGGACGACCGCGAGACGATCGAGGGTGAGCCGGTGGCGGTCGCGCAGGACCGGGGAACGGATGACCCGGCCGGGGCGTGACCGGCTCGAAAGCGTTCCCCTGACCGGTTAGCCTGGTGTCGGCGGCACGGCCCGTGACACTCAGTCCCATCTGAGCTGACACGCCGTACCGCCGACCGGTGGAACGGTTCGAAGGAGAACGGCATGGACATCTCGGGCGCAGCAGCCCTGGTCACCGGGGGTGCCAGCGGACTCGGTCTCGCGACCGCCGAACGCCTCGCGAACGCGGGGTCCGCGGTGACGATCATCGATCTACCCTCCTCGGCGGGTGCCGAGGTCGCGGCCGGCTTCGGCGGGGCGTTCGCGGCCGCCGACGTCACCGACCCGGAACAGGTCGCCGCGGCGGTGGCGACCGCAGCGAGCACGGGACCCCTTCGGATCGTCGTCAACTGCGCCGGGATCGCGCCCCCCGCGAAGGTGCTCGACCGCGACGGCCGGCCGACCCCGCTCGCCGACTTCGAGCGGATCGTGCGGATCAATCTCGTCGGCACGTACAACGTCATCGCGCAGGCCTCGGCCGCGATGGTGCGGACCGAGCCGACGGCGTCGGGCGATCGCGGCGTCATCGTCAACACCGCGAGCGTGGCTGCCTTCGACGGACAGATCGGCCAGCCGGCGTACGCCGCGAGCAAGGGCGGCGTCCACGCCCTGACGCTCCCGGTGGCGCGGGAATTGGCGCGGTACGCGATCCGCGTCGTGACGATCGCGCCGGGGATCATGGAGACGCCGATGCTGAAGGGCCTTCCGCAGGCGGCGCAGGACTCCCTCGGCGAGCAGGTGCCGTACCCCGCTCGCCTCGGTCGTCCCGACGAGTACGCCGCGCTCGTGCAGCAGATCGCCGAGAACGGCTACCTGAACGGCGAGACGATCCGGCTCGACGGTGCGATCCGGATGGCACCGCGATGAGCGCCGCCGACAGCATCCTCCTGGCCGTCGCCGACGACGGTCTGGCTCGCATCACGTTCAACCGCCCCGAGCGACTGAACGCCATGGACTTCGACATGGCGACGCGCTGGCGGGAGGTCGCTCATGCGGTGGCCGAGAATCCGGATGTCGGCGCGGTGATCCTCGATGCCGCCGGCCCCGCCTTCTGCGCCGGGGGCGATGTCGTCGCCATGGCGACGTCGGGCGCCGGCGGCGAGGACGTCACCCGCACCGCGCACGTCATCCACGACGGCATCCGCACCCTCGCCCTGTCGGAGACCCCGATCGTCGCGGCCGTCCAGGGCGCGGTCGCCGGTGGGGGACTCGGGCTCATGCTCACCGCCGACTACATCGTGGCCGCCGATCGGGCGGTGTTCGTCAGCCGCTACGCGAACATCGGGCTCACCCCCGACCTCGGCGTCACCACGCTCCTTCCCGCGGCGGTCGGCGAGCGGCGGGCGCTCCAGCTGCTCCTGCAGGATCTCACCCTCACGGCGGCCGACGCCCTCGAGTGGGGCCTCGTCGCCGAGGTCGTGCCGGCGGGCGAGGTCGCCGGCCGCGCCGAGGCCGTCGCCCGGTTCTGGCTCGGCGGCGCGACCGGAGCCTTCGGTCAGGCCAAGCGCCTCGTCCGCCAGGGGGCGCACCGGTCCTTCGCGGAGAACCTCGCCGACGAGGCGGCGACCATCGGCGCCCGGTTCGACACCGACGAGGCGCGCACCCGCGTCGCGGCGTTCGCCGCGGCATCCCGGACCCGAGGAGAGAGATGACCACGCTCGCCGGAAAGACCCTGTTGATCTCGGGCGCGAGCCGCGGGATCGGTCTCGCGATCGCCCTCCGCGCCGCGCGCGACGGCGCGAACGTCGCACTGCTGGCGAAGACCGGCACGCCTCATCCGAAGCTCGAGGGCACCGTGCACACCGCCGCCGCCGCCATCGAGGAGGCGGGTGGGCGCGCGCTCCCGATCGTCGGTGACGTCCGAAACGACGACGACATCACCGAGGCGGTGCTGAAGACCCAGGGCGAGTTCGGCGGCATCGACGTCGTCGTCAACAACGCCAGCGTCATCGACCTCTCACCGTCCCTCGACCTCGCGGCGAAGAAGTACGACCTCATGCAGGACGTCAACGTCCGCGGCACCTTCATGCTCTCGCGGGCGGCGGTGCCGATCCTCCGCGACGCGGAGAACCCGCACATCCTCTCCCTCTCGCCGCCGCTGAATCTCTCACCCCGGTGGCTCGGCGCGCACCCTGGCTACACGCTGGCGAAGTACGGCATGACGATGGCGACCCTCGGCTTCGCCGCCGAGTTCGCCGCCGACGGCATCGCCGCCAACACCCTGTGGCCACGGACGACGATCGCGACGGCAGCCGTGCAGTTCGCGCTCGGGGGAGAGCGGATGATGCGGGCGAGCCGCACCCCGGAGATCTACGCCGACGCCGCGTACGAGGTGCTGCTCAAGCCGGCCCGGGAGTACACCGGGCAGACCCTCATCGTGGAGGAGGTGCTCGCCGAAGCCGGCGTCACGGACTTCTCGGGCTACGCCGCCGTGCCGGGAACGCCCGATTCGGAGCTGTTCCCCGACATCTTCCTGGACTGAACTCAGCGCTTCTCGCCGGTGACGAGGAGGAGCCCGCCGAGGCCGATCATGAGCCCGCCGCCGGTGGCGGTGAGGGCCGAGATGCGGCGGGGGGAACGTCCGAACCAGACGCGGGCTCCCGCCGCCGCGAGCGCCCAGATACCGTCGGAGACCAGGGCGAGCGCGAAGAAGATGAGGCCGAGAAGCATCATCTGCAGCGGAACGTACCCCGCCGAGACGTCGACGAACTGGGGGAGCACCGCGACGAAGAAGGCGATCGACTTCGGGTTCGTGATTCCCACGACGAACGCCTGCCCGAGCTGTCGCCACCGGGAGACTCCCGCGGCGCTGCCGTCGGTGGCGGCGGCGGCCGCCTCCTTCCGATGGCGGATCGCCTGCACGCCGAGGTAGACGAGGTAGGCCGCGCCGACCACCTTCACCGCGGTGAAGAGCACCGCCGACTGCGCGATGATCGCGCCGACGCCGAACGCGACGGCGGCGACGAGCGGCAATTGCCCGAGCGCGTTCCCGAGAACGCTCAGGAGCCCTCCGACCGGCCCGAGCTGGAGGCTCCGCCCGATCGTGAACAGCACGCTCGGCCCCGGGATCGCGATGAGGACGAGCGCCGCGAGAGTGAAGGCGAGGAGGTTCTCGAGCGGGACCATCCACCGAGGGTAGTCGTGATCTCCCGGCCTCGGCGAGCGCCGTCAAGCGACGGCGGTGCCCTCGAGCTCGACCAACTGCCCGGGGATCGCGAGTCGGCTCACCCCGAGCATCGTCGTGGTCGGCGCCACCCCGGCGGCACCGAGTCTTCCGGCCAGCAGCCCGTAGTGCGGCAGAAGGGCGTCGACGTCGGTGGTGTAGACGTTGAGCCGAACGAGGTTCGCCAGTGACATCCCCGCCTCGGTCAAGACGGCTTCGAGGTTGTCGGCCGCCAGCGCGAGCTGCGCGGCGACGTCGCCGTCATGCTCCGGCCGGCCCTCCCGGCTCATCGCCGTCTGACCCGAGAGGTACAGCGTCCGGGTCACGCCCGAGACGATCTCTCCTTGGTTGAAGCCCATCTCCTGCGACCAGGTCACCGGGTTGACGGCTGTGCGGTGCATGTCCACTCCCATCGTTCGCGGCGATCACCGGAGCCGGTTCGGCTCCCGTCGTCGATGCCGGTGGTTTCAGCCTTCTCGAGATACACGACATCCTGTGTCGTGAATCCTCACGAGAATGTTCCCGTGCGCGCCGACCGACTCGTATCGCTGGTGCTGCTCCTGCGGCAGCGCGGCCGCTTGACTGCGCACCAGCTGGCGGCGGAGTTGGAGGTGTCGACGCGGACGGTGCTCCGCGACATCGACGCGCTGTCGACAGCCGGGGTCCCCGTGTACGCCGATCGGGGTCGCTACGGCGGGTTCTCGCTGCTGCCGGGCTTCCGTACCGAGCTGACGGGCCTCAGCCACGAAGAAGCGCTCGCGCTGCTGACGGCCGGGTCGGGCGGCGGCGAGAAGGTGTTCGGCCTCAGCGCCGCCCTCTCGTCGGCCATGCGGAAGGTGGTCGATGCACTGCCCGACGGGCAGCGGGCGAGCGTCGATGAGGCGGCGCGGCGGTTCCTCGTCGAACCCGAGGCCGACCTGCTCTCACGGCGACCGGTCGTCGAGGAGCTGGCCGACGGCGTCTTGCGCGAGGTCCGCCGCGCCGTGCTCACGGGCCGCCGTCTCCGATTCGACTACGAGACTCCCGGAGGCGACTCCCGAACGCGGACGATCGACCCGATCGGTCTGGTCACGGTCCGAGGCCGTACCTACCTGCTCGCCACCGACGGAGGGGATGATCGCACCTTCCGGCTCTCACGGATGCGGAGCGCCGACGCCCTCCCCGAGCCTGCCGAGCGTCCCCGGCTGGTCGACCTCGAGCGGCTGTGGGCGGAGCGACGAGCCCGCTTCCTCTCGGAGAACCACATCTCGGTCATCGTCCGCGTGGCGCCGTCCCGGCGCGAAGAGCTCCTCGATCTGTCGCGGGCTGTTCGCGCCGTCGACCGCGATGCCGACGGCTGGGAGCGGTTGGACCTCGCCTTCGAAGACGTCCGGCACGCGGTGTGGGCCGTCTGGCAGCTCGACACCGACGCCGAGGTGCTGGCGCCCGACGCCGTCCGCGCGGCGCTTCGCGATCGGGCGCGTGCGCTCGTCGGCCGGTACGCGTGACGCGTGCCGGCCCCGGTCAGAGCGCGTCGGCCGACCCCTGAACCAATGGCTTCCGCAGGAAGACCTGCTCGCTGCCGTCGCCCGGCACGCGCTGCGCCTCGCGATACCCCTCGCGCTCGTACAGGCGCAGGTTCGCTTCGCTCAGCGACCCCGTGAACAGCTCGGCCTCGGTGGCGCCGGCCGCGCGCCCGCGCTCCTCGACGGCGGCGAGCAGTTTCGACCCGACGCCCTCGCCCTGAACGTCGGGCGCGATGGAGATCCGTCCGATGAGAAGAAGCTCCTCGTCGATCCGTGCGCGGGCAGCGCCCACCATGCGATGACCGATGAACGCCACGCATCCGAGATTCTCGGTGAGCTCGTGCTCGACTTCGTCGAGGGTCTGCGTGAAGGGCGGCATCTCGACGCTGCCGTAGATGATCGCCTCCGAGACGAACGCCGCGCGCTGCAGGGTCAGCACTTCGCCGGCGTCGCTGGGACGGATGTCTCTGATGCGCACGTCGCTCACGCGACAACGTTACGCGCGGGCGCCCCCTGCGTCTTGACGGCCGACCGGTGGGTCTGCGCACCATGAGCCATGCCGGAACGGGATGTCATCGTGATCGGGGCGGGCCTGGCGGGGCTGACCGCGGCCCGCGATCTCCAGGAGGGCGGTCGCGACGTCGTCGTCCTCGAGGCGCGGGACCGCGTCGGCGGACGTGCGTTCAGTTCAGCCGATGCCCTCGGGGGCGCGCCGTACGAGTTCGGCGGCATGTTCGTCGATCCCACGCAGGAGCACATCAGCGCCGAGCTCACCCGCTACGGCCTGAAGACCCGTCCTCCACGGCCCCCGGCCGCGATCAGCTGGTTCTCGCAGGGGCAGCTGCGCGTCGGCGGCTTCCCCGTGCCCCTCGACGAGCTGGAGTCGTTCGAGCGAGCGGTGCACGGGTTGCACGCTCTCGCGCTCGCCTCCGGCCGGGGTGAGACGATCGAGGGGAGCGCTCAGGCGCACCTCGACGCCTGGCACCTCGGGCCCCACACGAGCGACATCGTCGGCGCCATCCTCTCGAACGAGACCAGTTCCTCTCTCGCCGACGCGTCGATGGCGAGTCTCGCCGCAGATCTGGCCCTGACCGGAGGCCAGCTCGTGGCGTGGTTCCGCGCGGCCTCCCTCGCCGAGACGGTGGACGGCGGTGTGCAGCGGCTCGCCGAGGCGATCGCGGGCGAGGTGCGAGACATCCGGCTCTCCACTGCCGTCACCGCAGTCCGCCTCGCGGGCGCCGGCGCCGAGGTCGAGACACCCGCGGAGTCCTTCCGTGCCCGGCGGGTCATCCTCGCCACCCCGATGAACACGTGGCGTGATCTCGTCGTGGATCCCGGCTGGCCGCCGGCGGCGGCGTCGCTCATCGCCCGCGGACACGCCGGTCGCGGAGTCAAGATCGGGATGCTCGTGGCGGGCCCCATGCCGGATGCGGTCATCGGCGCGCATCCGGTGTTCCAGATGGTCAAGGTCATCGAAGAGTGGGAGGGGATGTCGGCGGTGGTGGGGTTCGGTATCGACGCGTCGCTCGTGCCGGCCGACGACCTGACCGCTCTCACCGCGATCCTCCGGGGGCTCGCTCCCGGCACATCCGTTCGCGCCGCCGTGTCGCACGACTGGACCGCCGACCCGTACAGCCGGGGCACCTGGATGTCGCACTATCCCCAGACCACCCCGGCCGAGATCGCCGCGCTGCGATCGCTCGAGCCGACGGTGCACATTGCCGGATCGGATGTCGCCGACGAGAGCGCCTCGTACCTGGACGGCGCGGTGCAGTCCGGCCGCGCGGCCGCCGCCGCCCTCCTCGCCGAGCGCTGACAGCGATCGGCCAGGCGCCTGGCCTACCCTGGACCGGTGACCGAACAGCCTCCCGTCCGCGCGACCGCGGGACCCGTGCGCCAGGTGCGCCCCCGCACCGAGGGGTGGTCGCAGAAGAAGGATGCCGAGGGCCGGCCGCTCCTGCAGTTCGCCAGCCCCAAGCGCGGCAAGCCGCCGGTCCATCTCGCCGACCTCATCCCCGAGGAACGGGTCGCGAAGGCGGCCGAGCTCGGGCTTCCGGGGTTCCGCGCGAAGCAGCTGGAGACCCACTACTTCCGGCACTACACCAGTGATCCGGGTGAGATGACCGACCTCCCGGCATCGGTCCGCGACGACCTCGTCGCCGGCCTCCTCCCGCCGCTTCTCACCGAGGTGCGGCGCCTCGAGACCGACCGCGGCGACACCATCAAGTTCCTGTGGAAGCTCCACGACGGGGCGCTCGTCGAATCGGTGCTGATGCGCTACCCCGGCCGCATCACACTCTGCGTGTCGAGCCAGGCCGGGTGCGGCATGAACTGCCCGTTCTGCGCCACCGGCCAGGCCGGGCTCACCCGCAACATGTCGGCGGCCGAGATCGTCGACCAGATCGTGCGGGCGAACCGGCTGATCCGCGAGGGCGGGCTGGGGCGCGCGGAGCACCCCGATGAGCGCGTGACGAACATCGTCTTCATGGGGATGGGCGAGCCTCTCGCCAACTACAACCGCGTGTTGCAGGCGGTGCGGGTGATGACCGACCCGAAGCACGGGCTCGCCATGAGCGCGCGCGGCATCACCGTGTCGACCGTGGGCCTCGTGCCGGCGATCCACAAGCTCGCCGCCGAAGAGATCCCCGTCACCTTCGCCCTCTCGCTCCACGCGCCCGACGACGAGCTCCGCGACGAGCTGATCCCCGTCAACTCGAAGTGGAAGGTCGACGAGGCCCTCGACGCCGCCCGCGGCTACTTCGACCGCACCGGCCGACGCGTGTCGATCGAGTACGCGCTCATCAAGGACATGAACGACCACCCGTGGCGCGCCGACCTCCTCGCCGAGAAGCTCAACGCCCGCGGGCGGGGCTGGGTGCACGTGAATCCCATTCCGCTGAATCCCACACCGGGATCGGTGTGGACCGCCTCCGAGCGCGGCGCCCAGAACGAGTTCGTCCGGCGCCTGAACGCCGCGGGCATTCCCACCACCCTCCGCGATACGCGCGGCAAAGAGATCGACGGGGCCTGCGGCCAGCTGGTGGCGACCGAGGCGGATGTCGCGGCGGCGACCTCCCGCTGAGCGGATGCGGTCATCCACCGAACGGTGGATGAACGACCCACCGTCAGATCGTCGTGCCGGACCGTCGAATACGGCATCGTCGGAGTATGACCAGTGTTGTCGAGGTCGAAGACCTCACGAAGACCTATCGCGGCGGGTTCCAGGCCCTCCGCGGCGTGACCTTCGACATCCGCCGCGGCGAGACGTTCGCGTTGCTCGGGCCGAACGGTGCGGGCAAGAGCACGACCATCGAGATCCTCGAGGGCTACCGCGACCGCTCGAGCGGTGAGGCGCGCGTCCTCGGGGTCGATCCCCGCCAGGGCGACCTGCGTTGGCGCTCGCGGCTCGGGATCGTGCTGCAGAGCACCGGCGAGGCGCCGTCGGCCAGTGTCAAGGAGTTGTTCTCGCACTTCGCGTCGTTCTACCCGCGTGCGCGGAACGTCGACGATGTGATCGACGCCGTCGGGCTCACCGAGAAGGCGAAGACCCCGGTGCGCAAGCTCTCGGGCGGTCAGCGTCGCCGGGTCGACGTGGCGCTCGGCATCATCGGCTCCCCCGAGCTGCTCTTCCTCGACGAGCCGACGACCGGGTTCGACCCCGAGGCTCGCCGCGTGTTCTGGGAGCTCATCCGGGGACTGCAGCGCGAGGGCACGACGATCCTGCTGACCACCCACTACCTCGACGAGGCGGCTGAGCTCTCCGAGCGCGCGGCGATCATCGTCGGCGGCCGGCTGGCCTCGCTCGGTCCCGTCGGCGAACTGGGCGGCGCCGAGGCGCGCGTTCCGATCGTGCGGTGGCGCCAGGGAGGCGAGCGCCGAGAGCAGCGCACCGAACAGCCCGGCCGCTTCGTCGCCGACCTCTGCGCGTCGCTCGGCGCCGAACCCGAGGGACTCGAGATCGTGCGTCCGAGCCTCGAAGACGTGTATCTGTCGTTCGTGGAGGGGGAGGCCGGCGCGACCCCTGATCCCGATGCCGAGACTGTCACGGAGGTGACCCGATGAGCACCACGCGCGCCTCCCACAAGGTGTCGTTCGGCCTCGGCCGCACGATCTCCCTGGGCCTTCGCCGCATCGTCTTCGAAGTGCGGGCCTATTTCCGCCAGGGCGATTCGGTCTTCTTCACCTTCCTGTTCCCGGTGCTGTTCCTGTTCATCTTCGCCGTAGCCTTCAGCAGCAGCACGTTCGGCCCACCCGACGATGAGGTCACCGCCGCCGGGTACTACCTCCCCGCCATGCTCGCCGCGGGTCTGCTCCTGTCGGGCACCCAGCTCCTGGCGATCGACATCGCGATGGAGCGCAGCGACGGAACGCTCAAGCGCCTGGGCGGGAGTCCCCTGTCGCCGGTGTCGTACTTCATCGGCAAGCTCGGTCAGGTGCTCGTCACCGGGATCTTCCAGGCGGCCCTGCTGCTCGTCATCGCGGCGGTCTTCTTCGGCGTCGCGCTTCCCACCGACCCCGAACGCTGGCTGACCTTCATCTGGGTGTTCCTCCTGGGCGCCATCACGTGCGGCGTGCTGGGGATCGCGCTGAGCGCCCTCCCGCGCAGCGGGCGGAGCGCGACAGCGGTCGTCATCCCGATCGTCCTCGTGCTGCAGTTCATCTCCGGCGTCTTCATCCCCTTCGACACCCTCCCCGAATGGCTGCAGAACTTCGCGGCGATCTTCCCGCTCAAGTGGATCGCGCAGGGCATGCGCTCGGTGTTCCTCCCCGAGGTCTTCGCCGACGTCGAACCCGGCGGCACCTGGCAGCACCCGGAGACGCTCATCGTGCTCCTCATCTGGCTCGTGGTGGGTCTGGTCCTCGCGCGGCTCACCTTCCGGTGGATCCGCAAAGATGGCTGAATGACCGAGGCGCGGCCAAGCGTCGGTGCGGTCGGCGCGTGGGGCTGGGGGGTCTCACTCGCTGCCGCCCTCGTCGCGTGCGTCGTCGCGGCGTGGGTCGCCGTCTCGCCGCGCGGGGAGTGGGGACTCCTCGTCGCCACGGGCGCCATCGGGGCCGGCTACCTGCTGCTGTTCCATCTCGTGCTCCGTCGGGTGCCCGCCGATACCCCCGGCGTCTGGGCCGCGGCCGCGGTGACGATCCTCGTCGCGGGCGGCATGACGGCCCTCGTGCCCAGCAACGCCGCCCTGCAGTTCTGGGCCTTCCCGGCGCTCTGGGCGCTGCAGTCGCGCCTCGTGCCGGTGATGCTGATGACGCTGTCCCTGACGGTGGCGGTCTTCCTGGGGTTCGCCGTCAGTACCGGCGACCAGCCGGGGTGGCAGGTCACCGCGCTTCTCACGCAGGTGATCTCCTTCGCCTTCAACGTGGTGATGGGCCTGTGGCTTCGCCAGGTGTATCTCGTCTCGGAGGCTCGGGAGCGCCTCCTCGCCGAACTCACCGCGGCCCAGGACCAGCTCGCCACCCTGCACCGCGAAGCCGGCACGGCCGCCGAGCGCGAGCGCCTCTCCCGCGAGTTGCACGACACGATCGCGCAGTCGATCGCGGGCATCGTGCTGCTCGTGCAGCGGGCGCGACGGGAGTTCGCCGCGGGCACGCTCGGGGACGAGACGCTGGAGATCACGGAGAACGCCGCGCGCGCGGCCCTGACGGAAACGCGCACCCTCGTCGCCGGCAGCGCCCCGGTCGAGCTCCAGTCGGGCGGACTGGCGGCGGCCCTCGAGACCCTCGCTGACCGCTTCCACCGCGAGACGGGCCTCGCGGTCACCGTCCATGCCGACTCCGGCACGGCGGGGGTGCTCGATCGCGAGCGGGATGTCGCGCTGCTGCGCTGCGCGCAGGAGGCGCTGGCCAACATCCGCAAGCACGCCGACGCCCGTGAGGTGCAGATCGCGCTCCTTCGGGATGACGCCACCGCCGTCCTCGAGGTCAGCAACGACGGTCGCGGGTTCGACCCCGACACCGTCGCCACGGGCTTCGGTCTCCCCGGTCTTCGCGATCGGCTGCAGCTCGTCGGCGGCACACTGGAGATCGTCGGCACCGACGGTGATGTGCGCCTGCGTGCCCGGGTGCCCCGAGGAGGAGACGAGTGATCCGCGTTCTCGTCGTCGACGATCATCCCGTCGTGCGCTCGGGCATCGTCGCCCTCATCGACGCCGCCGACGACCTCGAGGTCGTCGGCACCGCCGATACCGGCGAGCGCGCGGTGGACCTCGCCGCCGCGCTCACCCCCGACATCGTGCTGATGGACCTGCGACTGCCTGGGATCGACGGCGACGAGGCGACGGCGCGCATCGTCGACATCCTTCCCGCCACCCGGGTCGTCGTCCTCACGACGTACGAGACCGACGACGCGATCCTCCGTGCCATCGGCGCCGGGGCGAGCGGCTACCTGCTGAAGGCGGCTCCCGAGGCCGAGCTCCTCGCCGGGATCCGGGCGGTCGCCGGCGGCGAAGTGGCACTCGCCCCGAGCGTGGCCCGGGTGCTCGTCGCGCGCGCCGCGCGACCGGAGCGCGGCGGCGCCGACACCGTCACCCTGTCGGCCCGCGAGACCGAGGTGCTGCGGCTCGTCGCCGAAGGGCTCAGCAACCGGCAGATCGGCGACCGGCTCCATCTGGGGGAGTCCACCGTGAAGACCCACCTGCTCCACGTCTTCGGCAAGCTCGAGGTGAATGACCGCACGCACGCCGTGATGCGGGCGATCGAGCTCGGCCTTCTCCGCGGCGCCTGACACATCCGGTCGCCGCGGACAGAGTCGACCGACACTGACACCGTCGACTGGCACTGACACCGTCGACTGACACTGACACCGTCGATCGACACTGACACCGTCGACTGACACTGACACAATCGACCCATGCCGACCTGGGTGATCGTAGGGATTCTGGCGGTCGTCTTCGCGGTCGTCGCCACGTGGGCCTCGCGCCGGCTGCTCGATCGGCGGATCGGCGAGATCCGCGCGCTGATCCTCTCGGTGATCGTCTTCCTCATCGGCGCGCCCGTGGCGCTGTGGATCCTGCAGCGATCGGGGGTGCTCGACGCCGACTTCCGGGTCGCCGTCGAAGTCCTCGTCGCCATCGCGTTCGTCGTGCTCACCCTCGGCTGGATGTTCGCCATCGTGGTCGCCGTCGTCATGGCGGTGGAGTTCCTCTGGCCGAGCCGGGGGTGGCGCAACCCCATCCAGGCGTTCCGCCAGGCCCTCCGGCGACGCGACCGCGCGCGCCGGTACGCGCAGATCGTCGCGATCGGCTCACGACACGGCCTCGGCCTCTATCAAAGCCACCGCCGGGGGGAGGGAGACGACCTCCCGACCGCGCTCGTGGCGGCGCTCAATCAGGCGGGCGTCACCTTCGTGAAGCTCGGGCAGGCCCTCTCCACCCGTGAGGACGTTCTCCCCCCCGAGTTCATCCGGGCGCTGTCGTCGCTGCAGATGGATTCCACGCCCATTCCCTGGCCCGAGGCGGAGGCGGCGATCGTCGCCGAGCTCGGCCGTCCGCTCGAGGCGGTGTTCACCGAGGTGCAGGAGCGACCGCTCGCATCGGCCTCGGTCGCACAGGTGCACGCGGCGACTCTCCTCACCGGTGAGGAGGTCGTGGTCAAGATCCAGCGACCGCGGGCCCGCGCCCAGGTGACCACCGACATCGACATCCTCGAGCGCCTCGCGACGGACGCGGAGCGGCGCCTGGAGTGGGCCCGCGCGTACGGGCTCCGAGCGCTCGTCGTCGAATTCGCCCGAGCCCTGCGCGAAGAACTCGACTACCGGGTCGAGGCCGCCAACACCGAGCTCCTGCGGGGCGCGATCGCACGATCCAGCTCGTCGCCGCTCGTGGTCCCGAAGGTCTACGCGGCGTTCACCACCTCGCGGATGCTCGTCCTCGAGCGTGTCATCGGTACGCCGTTCAGTCGGTTGACCCCCGGAGACATCCCACCCCAACGTGCCGAGGCGATCGCCGACCGGGTCGTCGACAGCGTCTTCGAGCAGATCGCGGTGCGCGGGGTGTTCCACGCCGACCTCCACCCCGGAAACCTGGTCCTCCGCGATGACGACACCGTCGCCCTCGTCGACTTCGGCGCGATCGGCCTCCTCGAGCGCAGCATGCGCCACCTTCTGGTCCCCTTCCTGGTGGCGATCCTCAACGAAGACGACATCGCCGCGACCGACGTCGTGCTCCTGCTCTGCGCCCCTGAGACGGGCACGTCGGCCGACCGCGCGGCGCTCCAGCACGACATCGGGGTCGTGCTCACGCGCATCCACAACGGCTCGGTCGACCAGAACGTCTTCCGCGCGCTGATCGATGTGCTCCGCTCCCACCACCTCGCGATGCCGCCGTCGCTGCTCCTGGTCTTCCGCACCCTCGCCTCGCTCGAGGGCTCCGTCCGCCGGCTCCGCGAGGACTACGACATGGTCGGCCATGCCCTCGGGCGGGCACCGCACTATGCCCGGCTCATGATGTCGCCCCGCGACATGCTGCTGTCGGCGCAGTCGAACGGCGCGCTCCTCCTCGAGCAGATGCGCCGCCTGCCGCGACGGATGGAGAACCTCGGTCGTTCTCTCGAGGACGGCACGTTCGTGGTGCAGCTGCGCCGCTTCTCCAACCCCACGGAACGCAGCTGGCTCGACGGCCTGCTCGGGCAGGTGACCGTCACCGTGATCGGCATCGCGCTCCTCCTCATGGGCCTGCTCCTCGCCGTCGCGAACGGCGGGCCCGAGCTCACGCCCGAGGTCGCGGTCTCGCCGTTCCTCGGCAGCATCGTCGCCCTCGGCGGGTTCCTGCTGCTCCTGCGGAGCCTCCGGCGGGCACTGCGCCTGCGGGGCGATACGGGCGACGAGTTCGGCGAGCCCAGCCCCTGAACCCTGGCGTTGAGCCGGGGGCCTAGGGTGGAGAGGCTCCCCGCCGTTCATCGTCGAAAGGACCCGCATGAGAAGGATCGCCCTCGGCTCGACGGACGCCCCCAACGTCATCCTCGGCCTGATGCGCATCGCCGAGAAGACCGACGACGAGATCCGCGCGCTCGTCACGGCAGCCCGCGACGCGGGCATCGACTTCTTCGACCACGCCGACGTGTACGCGACGGAGGACCACCAGTGCGAGGCGCGCTTCGCCGACGCGCTGCAGCTGTCGCCGAGCGAGCGCGAGCAGATCACGCTGCAGACCAAGACCGGCATCGTTCGGGAGGGGCCGTACTTCGACTTCTCCTACGAGCACATCCTGTCGTCCGTCGAGGGGTCGCTCCGGGCGCTGAAGACCGACTACATCGACATCCTGCTGCTCCACCGACCCGACGCCCTGGTCGAGCCGGAAGAGGTGGCGCGCGCGTTCACCGAGCTGGAGTCATCCGGCAAGGTCCGCGCCTTCGGCGTCTCCAACCACACCCCGCGGCAGATCGACCTGCTCCGCACGGCGGTCACGCAGCCGATCGTCGCCAACCAGCTGCAACTCTCGCTCACGCACGCGCCGATCATCGCCCAGGGCGTGGCAGCCAACATGGCGGGGCTCGACCAGTCGGTCGTGCTCGACGGCGGCGGGGTGCTCGACTACTGCCGGCTCGAGGGCATCACGATCCAGGCGTGGTCGCCCTTCCAGGCCGGCTTCTTCACCGGCACGTTCCTCGGGTCATCCGACTACCCGGAGCTGAACGCCGTCATCGACCGGCTCGCCGACCAGTACGACGTGCCCCCGATCGCGATCGCGACCGCCTGGATCACCCGTCACCCCGCCGACATGCAGGTGGTGCTCGGCACCACCACGATCGAGCGGGTACGGGGGGCGGCGCGGGGCTCGGACATCCCCCTCACCCGGGCCGAGTGGTACGAGCTCTTCCGCGCCGCCGGCTACCGCGTTCCCTGAACACAGACGAAGGAGGACCCTCGTGGTCGAATACCGCTATCTCGTAAACAGCGGATTGAAGGTTTCGGAGATCACCTACGGCAACTGGGTGACCCACGCCTCGCAGGTCGAGGACGACGCCGCGGTGAAGACCGTGCACGCCGCCCTCGACGCGGGCATCACCACGTTCGACACCGCCGACACCTACGCCAACACCGCCGCCGAGGTGGTGCTCGGAAAGGCTCTGGAGGGTCAGCGACGAGAGTCGCTCGAGATCTTCACGAAGGTCTACTTCCCCACGGGTCCGGGCGGCCCGAACGATACGGGGCTGTCGCGCAAGCACATCATGGAGTCCATCAACGGCTCGCTGCAGCGCCTCGGCACCGACTACGTCGACCTCTACCAGGCGCATCGCTTCGATTACGAGACGCCGCTGGAAGAGACGTTCCAGGCCTTCGCCGACGTCGTGCGACAGGGGAAGGCCCTCTACATCGGCGTCTCGGAGTGGACCGCAGAGCAGCTTCGCGAGGGCCACGCACTGGCGAAGGACCTCGGCATCCAGCTGATATCGAACCAGCCGCAGTACTCCATGCTCTGGCGGGTGATCGAGGGGAAGGTCGTCCCGACATCGGAGGAGCTCGGCATCTCGCAGATCGTGTGGTCGCCGATGGCCCAGGGTGTGCTCAGCGGCAAGTACCTGCCCGGGCAGCCGGTGCCGGAGGGGTCACGGGCGACCGACGAGAAGAGCGGCGCGAAGTTCATCAAGAGGTTCCTCCGCGACGAGGTGCTCGAGGCGGTGCAGCGGCTGAAGCCGATCGCCGACGAGGCGGGCCTGTCGATGCCGCAGCTGGCGATCGCGTGGGTGCTGCAGAATCCCAACGTCGCCGCGGCGCTCGTGGGGGCTTCACGGCCCGAGCAGCTCGCCGACACCGTCAAGGCGTCCGGTGTCACGCTCGACGCCGACACCCTGGCGGCCATCGACACCGCCCTGGGCGGAGCGGCGTTCGCCGATGCCGAGCACACCTACGGCGTGTCGCCGAAGCAGCGCTTGACGTGATCCGCAGCGCCGGCATCCTCCTCTACCGGCTCGGAGATCGCCCCGAAGTGCTGATCGCGCACATGGGCGGACCGTTCTGGGCGAAAAAGGATGCCGGCGCGTGGTCGATCCCGAAGGGCGAGTTCGGCGACGACGAGACGCCACTGGATGCCGCGCGGCGCGAGTTCCTCGAAGAGCTCGGCGTCGCCGCGCCCGACGTGGCCTACGCCGAGCTCGGCACCTTCGCGTACTCGTCGGGAAAGCGCGTGACGGTCTTCGTCGGAGACGGCGCGGGGTTCTCTTCGCCGACCGAGGGGTTCGGCGAGTTCGAGATGGAGTGGCCGCCCCGATCGGGCAAGCGTGCGATCTTCCCCGAGGTCGATCGGGTGGCCTGGCTCGGGCTCGACGAGGCGCGGGAGAAGCTTGTGGCCGGTCAGCGCCCGGCGATCGACGCCCTGGAGGCGCGGCTTTCCGACGTCTGATGCGCTGGCGCGCACAACCGCGGGCTTCGCTCGCGGCACGCCGCGTCGCGGCATCCCTCCCCGGTGTGTCGGCACCCTCGGCCCGCCGTTGCGCACGGCACGGGGCGCAACAGAGCGCTACTGGGTGCCGGGGGCTGGTGTCGCCGTGCGCGTCGGTTCGGGAACGGCAGCTGCGGCGGGGTCGGCTCCAGGCCGCGCCACCACTCGACCATCCGAGCGCAGGGTGTAGCCGACGTACGTCACCGCTCCCGGCGATGACGCGTCGAACTGCGGGGCCGGAAACACCAGGGTCGCCGGAATCTCGAGGGGCGTCCATGACGCCAGGCACACCGTCGCCGCGGTCGGCTCGTTCTCGACGATCATGCAGACCCGGTCGTCTCGGGTCGGTCCCGCGCCGACGAGGCGACCGTAGAGCCGGCCGTAGGGGCGCATCTCCTCCCGCACCATCCGCGAGGCGACCCCCTCCGCGCCGGGGAGCCGCAGCACCTCGTCGCGCTTGCCGTCGAGGTAGAGGTCGTACACGGTCTGCGTCGGCAGATCCGCATCGAGGGCGAGACGTCGCTCGGCGGCCTCGGCCGCACGACGGCGGGAGTCCTCTTCCTCATTCGCCGCCACGACCGGTGCGATCCCTGCCGCAACGACGGCGGCTGCGACGACGGCCGCCGCGGCGCCGACGAGGACGCGCATCCGCCGGGAGCGCTGGGGAGGTGGGGGCTCCGACACGGCACTCGGGATGTCGGGTGTCGGCGACTCCTCCACCGCAGCCGGTTCCGCCGCACCCGCGGGCGGCGTCGCCGCTTCCTCGAGTTCGCGCAATCGAGCGAGGGCGTCAGGGTCGGTGTGGATGTCGGCGTCCGGCCCGTATGCGCGGCGCTGGAGCGCGCGCAGTTCCGCGCGCGTCTCATCGCTCAGGCGGTCGGGCTCCGGTGCCACCGTTCCAGGCTAGAACCGAAGGCTGCCTCCGGGGCCGGCTCAGCGGCCGTTCTTCGGCGCCACCGAGACATCCAGCTTCGGATGCGAGCCGAGCGACGACCAGGCGCTCTCGACGCCCTCGGCGGCATGCTCGGCGGCACGGACCGCGCGCTCATCGGCCCAGGCATTAAGGACATGGCCGGAGTGACCGCGCACGTGCTCGAGCACGACATCCGGCAGACCCGCCGCGCGGCGGGCGTCGCGCACCTCCATCAGCTGTTCGAGGAGCTCGCGGTTCTTCGTCGGGGCACCGGTGGAGGTCTTCCAACCGCGGCGGCGATGCCCGTCCATCCACTTCGCGTAGGTGTCGATGGCGTAGGTCGAATCCGCCTGCACGACCAGGTGGGGGATGTCGCGGTGGTCGTCGATCGCGCGGAGAAGCCCGGTCAGCTCGCCGATATTGTTCGTCCCCTGCGCGATGGAGCCGGCAGCCCACTCGCCGTCCTCTCCGACCCACGCCCATCCGGTGGGGCCGGGATTGCCCTTGCAGGCACCGTCGGTGGCAACGATGTAGCGGGTGGTCACCCCGTTACGCTACCCGGCGTCACGGGAAGGCCAGCACCGTGTCGCCCCAGCTTGCGCGAAGCGGGGCGTCGAGGTCGGGGACGACGGTGTCTTCGCCGTCGATGACGAGGGTGAGGCGCTCAGCGGCGTCGTAGGCGGGCCACGCCGGTGATCCCGTCGCGTCGGGCGCCGTCCCCGAGGCGAAGGCGACCCAGCGATCCTGCATCCGCGCCGAAATGTGCTCGGCGCGGCGCCTCCCGCCCAGGCGGAAGGTGATGTCGCGAGGATTCACGCCGAAGTTTCCCCAGACGTAGGCCAATTCCGCACCGTGGGTCGCTCCGATCCCGAGGAGGCGGAGCATCGGGGTGGCGTGATCGAAGCGGTACAGCCAGGTCGGCGCGCGGCGGCTATGGCCTTCCGCAACCCACAGGCTCGGCATACGAAAACCGATGTCGCGGGCGATCCCCATGCCGATCGCGTGATGGCGGACCCCTTCGTACGCGGCGCGCACCTCGTCGCGGCTCGGCACCTCGATCTCGGGCCGCTCGCGGGCGAGGTCGGCGATCATGCGATCGATGTCGGCGTCGTCGATCGGCAGCAGCGGCGACTTCATCATGCGGAACAGCGACGCCTCGTCGTGATTCGTGCCGATGAGAAGGGGCACATCGAGGCCCTCACCGCGTGCGAGCACCGCAGCGGGCGCTTCGGGGACGAGGTCGCCGTCGACTACCGGGGCGAACGCGATGGTGCCGGGTTCGGTGGCGGGGATCGCCGCGAAGACGGCCATCCCGGCGGCGACCATCGCGGCGGGTGGAGCCGCGCGAAGGCCCGCGACGTCGCGCACGCCGAGCTCGCTGAGGAACCGGTCGGCCACCGACGCGGCGCGATCGCTGTCATAGACGCTGGTGGCGGGCGACGATTCGGCGATCGCGCGCGTGAACAGACCCTCGGCGGAGGGGGTCGCCAGGAGGGTCGTCACGAGGGCGCCCCCCGCAGACTCGCCGAAGACCGTCACCCGTGCCGGGTCGCCGCCGAACGCCGAGATGTTCTCCCTCACCCACCGCAGGGCGAGGAGCACATCCGTGAGAGCCGGATTGGCGGCGAAGCCCTCCCCGGGGAAGAGGCGGGTGAGATCGAGGAAGCCCAGCGCCCCGATGCGGTAGTTGATCGTCACGACCACCACGCCTCGCCGGGCGAGGGCGGCGCCGTCGTACATCCGTTGGCTGCCGGCGCCGAAGAGGAAGGCGCCCCCGTGAAGCCAGAGCATCACGGGGAGGGAGCCCGGCGAGGCGCCGGTGGGCGACCAGATGTTCAGCGAAAGGCAGTCCTCGCTCATCGGGGTGCCGGGCGGCAGCTGCACGGCGGGAGTGTGGCCCTGCGGCGCGACGGGACCGAAGGCCCGCGCTTCGGTGGGGGTCGTCGGCGCGGGTGCCGCCTCAGCGGCCCGCCACCGCCCCTCGCCGGTCGGTGCCGCGGCGTAGCGGATGCCTCGCCAGCTCCGCACCTCCGCCGCCTCGTCGCCGAGGAACAGGCCCGAGCTGGTGTCGGACGCATCGGTCATGTGCTCGTTCCCCCACCGGTCGATCGCCGCCACTCCTCCACGATCTCGGGCATCCGCTTCTCGAGGTAGCGGAGGAAGTCCGCCATCTCGCGTGCCCGCGCCGCCGAGATCGGCGCGGACTCGTTCTCGGCAGCGATCGCGTCCATATCGTCGGCGAGCCTGCCGTACATCGGCGACTGCGAGATCACCATCGAGCGCCAGCCGTCCTCCATGAGGTCGAAGCGCGCGACGCGTTCCCCTGGGCGCGAGAGCCGGTGGATCATCCGCATCGTCTCGAGATAGCGCACCGCACCCGAGACCGCCGCGGGGGAGACCCCCAGGCGGTCGGCGAGTTCGGCGGCGGAGTAGCCTTCGTCGGGCGAGCCGGCGAGGGCCATCATCACCCGTGCGGGCATGCGGGGCATGCCGGCGGCGGCGAGCATCGCGGCGGCGCGCTCAGCGTGCTGAGCGCCCGGATGCGCCGGTCTGTCGTCATCCACCGGGGGCGACCTCCCTCCGCCGCATGAGCGCCACCGCGCTCGCCGCTCCCGCCACGGCGAGCGGCACGAGCCACCACACGCCATTCCAATTCATCGAATCGCCGTCGGGCACCGGTGTCGCCGCGAAGGGCGACAGGGCGACGACGTCCTCATCGAGTCTGAGAAGCGTACCGAACAGCGCGAGCGCCCCCGCGGCGATGACGAGAACCCAACCGACGGTGGTCGTCGCGCGGGGGACCAGCGTGAATGCCACCGCCGTGAGGACGGGGAAGACGACGGCGGCGGCGATCTGCCCCGCGCCGGTGACCAGAGCGTCACCCATGAGCGAGCGATCGCCGTCGGTGGCGATGAGGGCCCCGCTCGCCGCCGTCACGGCGACGGCGACGATGATGATCACGCCGATGGTCGCCGTGCCGAGGAAGGCCGCCAGCCATGCCGGGCGCGAGATCGCGGTAGCGAGCGTGGGCTCCGCGGTGCCGTGGGTCTCTTCCTGGCGTGCGCGCTGCACCGTCTGCACGCCGAAGCAGGCGGCGAGGATCCCGACCATCGCGAAGAACGTCACCAGGAGCCCCTGCTCCATCGACCCCTGAGCGGCGATCCGGCGAAGGACCTCCGAGACGGCGGGGTTCTCGGTGGCGACCTCGGCGATGACCGACCCGAACGACGTGGACAGGACGCCGATGATCGCCGCGCCGACTCCCCACGCGATCAGCGGCCCGGCGCTCAACCGCCACGCGAGGCCGAAGGGCGACGACAGCAGGGCCGATGCGTCGGCGCGCCCGCTCCGCGGGGCGAGGGCACCGGCTCCGACATCGCGCCGGGCGTACAGGGCGGTGGCCACGGCTCCCAGCACTGCTGCCGCTCCGAGCGCGAGGAGAAGGGGTCGGGCGTCATCGTCGGCGAAGGGGCGGACGTTCTCCGCCCACACGAACGGCGACACCCAGGCGAGCGGCGAGCTCTCCATGCGCACGAGGTCGTCGGAGGGGGTGCCGAGGGCGTTGCCCATACCGCCGACGAGGAAGGTGGTGAGGATGACCGCGACCGTGAAGGAGTTCGCCGCCCGCGCGCTCTGGAAGAGCTGTGCCGAGAGCGCCCCCACGGCCAGGAACACCAGCGCAGCCGTCGTGAGCGCTCCGCCGGTGAGGGCGCTGCCGGTGACATCCCGTCCGCTCGCGATGAGCGCGACCGTCGCGACCGCTCCGAGGAGGACCGCGGCGATCGTGCCGTGCACCAGGGTCGCCCAGAAGGGGAGCCACCGTCCGGCCGCGGTCGCGGCCACGGTGTCGGCACGCCCGGTCTCCTCCTCGGCGCGGAGGTGGCGGACAGCCAGGAAGCCCGCCATGAGGGCCGCGACGAGCACGAGGAACGGCAGGATCGTGAAGATGAGGAAAGCCCCCTCGCTCGCTCCCGAGGGCAGACCCCGGAAGAGCAGGATCACGGGGTTCGCGAGGGCGACGGCGAGAAGCGTCCGCCGCTCCTCTTCGGTCGCGAACGCCTCTGCCACACCGGCGGCCGAGGCGAAGGTCAGAAGGCCGGTGGCGACGACCCACGCCAGAAGCTGCACGCCGTCGCGACGAAGGCGCTGGGTGAGAAGCGCGGCGAAGCGGGTCACGTCCGCTCCCGCGCCAGGTCGTCGCCGTAGTGACGGAGGAAGAGATCCTCGAGCGATGCCGGCTCGATGCGGAGGCCCTGCACGCCGAGCCGGGTGAGCTCCGGCAGCGCGGCGGTTACCTGGTCGCTGTCGAGGGAGAACCGCACACGCCCGGCGTCGACCTCGACGTCGTGCGCGCCGGGGATGACGGGGGTGGCGCCGTGGGCGAGGGTGGAACCGTTGGCGGCGAAGGAGACCGCCGTGCGGGTGAGGTGACGCAGCTCCGCCAGGGTTCCCGTCTCCACGATGCGGCCGGCCCGAATGATCGAGACCCGGTCGCAGACCTGCTCGACTTCGGGGAGGATGTGGCTCGACAGCAGCACGGTGGCTCCCGCCTCGCGGACCCGGTGCAGCTCCGACCGGAACACCAGCTCCATCAGCGGGTCGAGCCCGCTCGTGGGCTCGTCGAGGATGTACAGATCGGCGGGCACCGCGAAGGCGGCGATGAGCGCCACCTTCTGGCGGTTGCCCTTCGAGTACGTTCGTCCCTTCTTGCGCGGGTCGAATTGGAACGTCTCGATCAGCCGGGCGCGCTCGCGCCGGTAATCCCCGTCGGCCCGCCCCGCACCTCGCAGCCGACAGAGGAAGTCGATCGCCTCCCCTCCGGTGAGGTTCGGCCAGACGCTCACGTCCCCGGGGACGTAGGCGATGCGTCGGTGCAGGCGGACGGCGTCCTGCCAGGGATGTCCGTCGAGGACCCGAGCCTCGCCCGAGGTTGCGCGGGCGAGGCCGAGCAGAATGCGGATGGTGGTGGATTTTCCCGCACCGTTGGGGCCCAGGAAGCCGTGGATCTCACCTGGTGCGACGGTGAGGTCGAGACCGTCGAGCGCGGTGACGCGACCGTAGCGCTTCACCAGACGCTCGGTGCGGATCATGTCTGCCATGCGAGGACGCTACACCCATTTCACAAATTTGTGAAGATCGTAGTGTTGGATGCGGCTATGTATACCCATCTCCCGCAACATCCGTCGGCACTGACGAGGCGGGCCGGACTGTGTATACAATGGCGAGGGTCGGTGACAAGAGGAGTGGCGATGATGCGAGCGAGTGATCGCGCGTACGCGACCCTCCTCGACGAGATCCAGCGCGGCGCCCTCGCTCCCGGAACGGTTCTCGGCGAGGTCGAGCAGGCCGGCCGCCTGGGGGTCAGCCGCACCCCGCTGAGAGAAGCCCTCGCCCGGCTCGTCGCCGACGGCCTCGTGGTGCAGCAGTCGCCGCGCGTGACGGTCGTCACCCCCATCGACATCGACGACATCCGCGCCCTGTTCGAAGTGCGCCGGGCGCTGGAAGAAACCGCGGCGCGCCTCGCCGCGCTCCGCGGTGACCCGGCGGTCTTCGCCGACCTCGCCCGGCGCTTCGCCGACGCCGATCTCGACGGCGACGCAGCGCGCGAGGAGTACTACGACCTCATCGCGCGGTTCGACGCCGCCCTCGACGCCGCCCACGGCAACGACTACCTCACCTCGGCACTCCGCACCGTCCGCACCCACCTCGTCCGCGTGCGACGGCTCGCGCGCGAGCATGGTGGCCGCCTCGCGGCATCCGTCTCCGAGCACCGCGAGATCGCCGCGGCGATCGCCGCCGGCGATCCCGATCTCGCCGCCCACGCCACCCACCTGCACCTTCACCGCGCGCTCGCGCACATCCTCGCCGCCGACCCCCGTCCCCACCAAGGAGCAGCATGACCGTCACGCACCATCTCCGCGTCCACCGGAGCGAGGAGAACCTCGTCCGCGAAGGGCAGCTGGCCTGGCACATCGCCGAGGTGGCGGCAGACCCCGTCGAGGTCGACGCCGAAACCACCGACATGATCATCAACCGGATCATCGACAACGCCGCCGTCGCTGCGGCGTCGCTCACCCGGGCCCCGGTGAGTGCCGCCCGCCAGCAGGCCCTCGACCACGCGGTATCGGTCGGCGGCGACGGAGCGACGGTGTTCGGCTGCGCGCTCGAGCGGCGCACCAGCCCCGAGTGGGCGGCGTGGGCGAACGGCGTCGCGGTGCGCGAGCTGGATTACCACGACACCTTCCTCGCGGCCGACTACTCGCACCCGGGCGACAACATCCCGCCGATCCTCGCCGTCGCCCAGCACGTCGGCGCCGACGGGCGGGCGGTGCTCCGCGGGATCGCCACCGGGTACGAGATCCAGATCGACCTCGTGCGCGCGATCAGCCTGCACAAGCACAAGATCGATCACGTCGCCCACCTCGGTCCGTCGGCTGCGGCCGGGATCGGCACGCTCCTCGGCCTCCCCGTCGAGACCATCTACCAGGCGGTCGGGCAGGCGCTTCACACCACCACGGCCACCCGGCAGTCGCGAAAGGGCGAGATCTCCACCTGGAAGGCGCACGCCCCCGCGTTCGCCGGGAAGATGGCGGTCGAGGCGGTCGATCGCGCGATGCGCGGCGAGACCTCGCCGTCGCCGATCTACGAGGGGGAGGACGGCGTCATCGCCTGGCTGCTCGACGGTCCGGATGCCACGTACGAGGTGCCGCTTCCCGCTGCGGGGGAGCCCAAACGAGCCATCCTCGATTCGTACACGAAGGAGCACTCCGCCGAGTATCAGGCGCAGGCGTGGATCGACCTGGCCCGCAAGCTCCACGACTCCGACCCTCGGCTCGTCGACCCGGCGAACGTCGAGTCGATCGTGATCCACACCTCGCACCACACCCACTACGTGATCGGGTCGGGCGCGAACGATCCGCAGAAGTACGACCCCACCGCCTCGCGCGAGACCCTCGACCACTCGATCCCCTACATCTTCGCCGTCGCGCTGCAGGACGGCGGCTGGCACCACGTCGATTCCTATACGCCCGAGCGGGCGGGGCGCCCCGACACCGTGGCGCTGTGGCAGAAGATCACCACCGCCGAAGACGCGGAGTGGACCCGCCGGTACCACTCGGATGACCCGAACGAGAAGGCCTTCGGCGGGCGGGTGGTCATCACCCTCACCGACGGCTCGGTGGTGGAGGACAAGATCGCCGTCGCCGACGCGCATCCGCTCGGCGCCCGTCCGTTCGAGCGGGCGGACTACGTGCGGAAGTTCCGCCTGCTCGCCGAGCCGGTGCTCCTCGCCGAGGAGATCGAGCGGTTCCTCGCGCTCGCCGAACGGCTCCCCGAGCTGACGGCAGACGAGGTGCGGCAGCTCTCGATCGTCGCGAAGCCCGGTGTGCTCGCCACGGCGCCCGCACCCAAGGGACTGTTCTGATGGGCGCGGTGCGCACAACCGCGGGCCGCCGCGCCGACACGCCAGCCACGGATGCCACGCGGCGGGGTGTCCGCCAGGATCCCCGCCGCTGCGCACGCGGAGGACGCGGCTGATGCTGTACGCGACGACATCGCCCACCGAAAAGCGGCGGATCCTGCGGGAGCGGCTCGCCTCCGGCGAGCTTCTCCGCTTCCCCGGGGCGTTCAACCCGCTGTCGGCGCGCCTCATCGAGCGGAAGGGCTTCGAGGGGGTCTACATCTCGGGCGCGGTGCTGTCAGCCGATCTGGGCCTCCCCGACATCGGGCTCACCACCCTCACCGAGGTCGCATCGCGAGGCCAGCAGATCGCGCGGATGACCGATCTGCCCGCGATCATCGACGCCGACACCGGATTCGGCGAGCCGATGAACGTCGCGCGCACCATCCAGACGCTCGAGGACGCCGGGATCGCGGGGACCCACATCGAGGACCAGGTGAACCCCAAGCGGTGCGGGCATCTCGACGGGAAAGCCGTGGTCGACGCCGGCACCGCGGTCAAGCGCATCCGCGCGGCGGCCGATGCGCGGCGCGACCCGAACTTCCTGATCATGGCGCGCACCGACATCCGCGCCGTCGACGGGCTCGATGCCGCGATCGACCGTGCTCGGGCGCTCGTCGACGCCGGGGCCGATGCGATCTTCCCCGAGGCGCTTCGTGATCTCGGCGAGTTCGAGGCGATGCGCCGCGCCATCGACGTGCCGATGCTGGCGAACATGACCGAATTCGGCAAGAGCGAGCTCTTCTCGGTCGAGCAGCTGCGGGATGTCGGTGTGAACATCGTCATCTGGCCGGTCTCGCTGCTGCGGATGGCCATGGGCGCGGCCGAGCGCGCGCTCGATACCCTCGAGAGCGAAGGGCACCTGACATCCGTTCTCGGGCAGATGCAGCACCGCGCCGACCTGTACGACCTGATCGACTACGAGCAGTACAACCACTTCGACACGAACGTCTTCAACTTCCGGATCGACCGACAGGAGATCACGTGACCGACATCAAGAAAGGGCTCGCGGGGGTCGTCGTCGACTACACCGCGATCTCGAAGGTCAACCCCGAGACCAACAGCCTGCTGTACCGGGGTTATCCGGTGCAGGAGCTTGCGGCGACACAGCCGTTCGAGGCGGTGGCGTACCTGCTCTGGCACGGCGAGCTCCCCACCGAGGTGGAGCTCGCGCAGCTCCGCGCGATCGAGCGGTCGTATCGTGCGCTGCCGCCGGATGTCCGTACCGCGATCGACCTCGTGCCGCTCGACGCGCATCCGATGGACGAGGTGCGCACCGCCCTCAGCCTCATCGGTGCGAGGGATCTGGCGGGATCGGGTTCGGTCCTCGACGCCAGCGGCAGCGCCGCCGAGAACCTCGCGCGAAGCATCCGACTGTTCGCCGTCCTGCCGTCGATCGTCGCCTACGGCCAGCGGCGCCGGCGCGGGCAGCAGCCGGTGTCGCCGCGCGACGACCTCGACTACGCAGCGAACTTCCTCTGGATGACGTTCGGAGAGGAGGCCGATCCGCTCGTCGTCGACGCGTTCAACCGCTCCATGATCCTCTACGCCGAGCACTCGTTCAACGCGTCGACCTTCACCGCCCGGGTGATCGCGTCGACTCTGAGCGATCTGTACTCGGCCGTCGTCGGGGCCGTGGGGGCGCTGAAGGGGCCGCTGCACGGCGGAGCGAACGAGGCCGTGCTGCACGTCTTCGACGAGATCGGCTCGGCCGAGAACGTCGCGCCGTGGCTCGATGCCGCGCTCGCCGAGAAGCGCAAGATCATGGGCTTCGGGCACCGGGTGTACAAGCGAGGCGATTCGCGGGTGCCGACGATGAAGGCGGCGCTCGACACTCTCGTGGCGCACTACGACCGACCGGATGTCGCGGAGCTCTACGAGACTCTCGAGAACGAGTTCGTGTCGCGGAAGGGCATCTACCCGAACCTCGACTATCCCTCGGGGCCGGCGTACAACCTGATGGGCTTCGACACGCTGACGTTCACGCCGCTGTTCGTCGCGGCGCGCGTGGTCGGATGGACCGCGCACGTGATCGAGCAGCTGGGGGCGAATGCGCTGATCCGGCCGCTGTCGGAGTACAACGGACCCGACGAGCGACACATCGAGGGGTATGTGCCCGATGAGGCGGTGCTCGCGGCGGCGGAGCGACCGGAGGAGCAGTGACCTGGTACGGGGACGCCTCGTCGGTCGACCTGGGCGCGATGGCGCCGGGGACGATGATCGAGACGCTCGGCATCGAGATCGTCGAGGTGCGCGAAGACGCGCTGGTGGGGCGGATGCCGGTCGACCGGCGCACTGTGCAGCCGGCCGGCGTGCTCCACGGCGGCGCTTCGGTCGCGCTCGCCGAGACGCTCGCCTCGTGGGCGGGATACCTGTCGGTGGATCGCGAGCGGTTCCACGTGGTCGGGCAGGAGATCAACGCCAACCACATCCGGCCGGTCGCCTCGGGCTGGGTGACGGCCACGGCGTCGCCGGTGAACATCGGACGGCGCGCGCACGTGTGGGAGATCCGGATCGTGGATGACTCCGGGCGCCTGGTCTGCATCTCCCGCTGCACCCTCGCGGTGATCGAACAGCGGAGCACCTACGCGACACCGGATCGGCGGGTGGCGCTGTGACGGCGACCGCGGTGATCGTCGACGCCGTGCGGACGGTGGCCGGGCGCGGGAAGCCCGGCGGGGCACTGTCGGCGGTGCACCCCGTGGATGTCGCCGCCGGAGTGCTGCGGGCGGTGCTGGAGCGGAACGGGCTGGAGTCGTCGCAGGTCGACGATGTGATCCTCGGATGTGTCAGCCAGATCGGCGACCAGGCGATGAACGTCGCCCGGCAGGCGGTGCTGGCCGCCGGTTTCGACGAGACGGTTCCCGCGACGACGATCGATCGCCAGTGCGGGTCGAGTCAGCAGGCGGCGCACTTCGCTGCGCAGGGCGTGATGGCCGGCGCCTACGACATCGTCATCGCCGGGGGAGTGGAATCGATGAGCCGCGTGCCGCTCGGATCGTCGCGGCAGGGCGGCTCGGTGTCATCCGGTGTTCGTGCGCGCTACCCCGAGGGGCTGGTGAACCAGGGCGTGTCGGCCGAGCTGATCGCCGATCGCTGGTCGCTGTCGCGTGAGGAGCTCGACGCCTTCGCGGCGGAGTCGCATCGGCGCGCGTCGGAGGCGTGGTCTGCGGGATCGTTCGCCGCGCAGGTGGTGCCGGTCGAGGGAGTCGAGGCTGCTGTCGACGAAACCGTGCGGGCGGGCACTACGGCAGAGAAGCTCTCGGGGCTCGGGCCGGCGTTCCGGACGGACGAGATGGCCGAGCGCTTTCCGCGGCTGGAGTGGCGGATCACGGCGGGCAACTCATCCCCGCTGACCGACGCCGCGTCGGCGGTGCTGATCATGAGCGAAGAACGTGCGGCGTCGCTGGGGCTGACGCCGCGGGCGCGCTTCCATTCGTTCGCGGTGGTCGGCGATGATCCGCTCTTCATGCTGACCGGCCCGATTCCTGCGACGCGGCGGATCCTCGAGCGGAGCGGCTTGTCGATCGAAGACCTGGACGCGTACGAGGTGAACGAGGCGTTCGCGTCGGTGCCGCTGGCGTGGCTGGCCGAGACCGGAGCCGACCCGGAACGGATGAATCCGTGGGGCGGTGCGATCGCCCTCGGCCACGCGGTGGGCGCCTCGGGGACGCGTCTGCTCGGAACTCTCCTCTCGTACCTCGAAGCGACCGGTGGTCGCTACGGCCTGCAGACGATGTGCGAGGGCGGCGGCATGGCGAACGCGACGATCATCGAGCGGCTGTAGCGGGTCGGTCTCGGGGTTCGGCTCCTGGCGCACTTGGTGCTCCTTGCAGCGCATCACGGCGCAGAATCTGCGCCCGGAACGGCGCGTCGCCGGGTCAGGGATCCTGTATGCGCATCGAGGCCGCCGCGCATGCCGCGGGGCGGGTGCACGCTCATCTCCAACGTCCCGCTTCGCATCCGGACTCCCGGTGTTTCGAGGCCGAGGTGCGCCTGGGGATGGCTCGGCTCGGCCGGACTGGTGCCCGCTTCGATAGTCTGCGCGGGTGACATCCACGCCGAAGCCCCTTCCCCTCGTCATCTGGGGGGCCGTCGGGGTCGGCGGCGCTCTTCTCGGGTTGCTGCCGTGGCTCATCACCGGGGCGGCCCTGCCGGCGCAGAACCTGGGCGTCGTGCCGGATCAACCGGTCGTCCTCCTGCCGATCAGCCAGTACTTCCTGGCGTCGATCGTCGGCCTCCTCGTGATCGGAGCGGCTCTCGCGGGCCCCGCCGCAAGGATCCTCCGTCATCGTCGTCCCCGCTTCGGCGGCGTTGTGCTCGTCGCCGGGGTCTTGCCTGTGCAGGCGCCCTCGGCCGATCCGTCCCGCTTGATCTCCTGACGGGACGGGCGAGCATGCCGGCATCCGAATACGTCCAGTCCATCCGTTCCCGGATCGGGCACGACCTGCTGCTCCTCCCCGGCGTCACCGCAGTGATTCGTGACGGCGACGGGCTCCTCCTCGCCCGTCATGCGCACTCCGGCTTGTGGAGCCTCATCGGTGGCGCCGTGGAACCGGGGGAGGATCCGGCCGAAGCGGTCGCCCGCGAGGTGCGCGAAGAGATCGGTTGCGCGATCACGGTCAGCGGCATCGTCGGGGCGTACGGAGGGCCACCGCTGATGGTCACGTACCCGAACGGCGACCGCGTCGGCTATGTCACGACGGCCTTCGAATGTGCGCTTCTGGGTGAGCCCGAACCCGACGGCATCGAGATCATCGACGTCGCGTGGTTCTCCCGGGCGGAGATTGCGAGCCTCCCGCGCCGCGACTGGATCGACCGGGTGATCGCTGACGTCAGCGTTTGAGTACCAGCCGGGGGAGTCCTTCCCGTCCTCGCGCAGCGCCGTGCACCAGCCGCCTTGCTACCGTGCCGTCATGTCCGACCATGACCGGCTCGCTGCGGGGTACCGGCGCTTCGCCGACCTCGAAGCGCGCGGGGTGTCGGCGATCTACGAGGACTGGGCGCGCTCCATCGCCGACGACTCCCCGGTGCTCGCCCTCATCGACGCGCTCCCTCCCGGGAAGAAGCAACCGAACCTGATCTTCGCCTCCGCACGACTGCTCGGTGCGCCCACCGGTCCCTTCCCGCCCTTCAGCGCCTGGCTTGTCGAGAACTGGTCGGCTGTCCGGCGAGAAGTGCTGACCCGCGCTACCCAGACCAACGAGGCCGGGCGCTGCGCGGTGCTGCTCCCGGTGCTCTCGCGGCTTCCCGGCCCGCTCGCGCTCATCGAGGCGGGCGCGTCGGCAGGACTCACCCTCTTCCCCGACCGCTACAGCTACCGCTATGACACCGGCGCCGGTGTCTGCGAGCTGCATCCGGCCGACGGACCGAGCACCGTCATCCTCGATTGCGTCATCGACGAGCCGAGCGTTCCCGCCCGCCTGCCCGAGGTCGCGTGGCGCGCGGGCGTCGACCTCAACCCGCTCGACGTCACCGACCCGCAAGCGCTGACGTGGCTCGAGACGCTGATCTGGCCGGAGCACGATCACCGACGTCAGCGACTGCATGCGGCGGCTGCCCTCGTAGCCGACGATCCGCCGCTTCTCGAACAGGGCGATCTGCTCGAAGGCATCCCCGAGCTCGTCGCCCGCGCACCGCGCGACGCTCGCACCGTCGTGTTCCACAGCTCGGTCCTGACCTACCTCGATCCCGACAGGCGCGCGGATTTCGCGGCGCTCATGTCCCGTCTCCCCGAGGTGACGTGGGTGAGCAACGAAGGACCGGGCGTCCTTCCCAACATCGCAGCGAGAGTGAAGACGGATGCCGGTGGGCGCACCGTCGTCGCGGTGAACGGTGATCCCGTCGCCCTCGTCGGGCCGCACGGGCAGAGCTATCGGGCGGTGTGACGCGGCGTCCCGCCGCATCGGAGCGGGACTGCAAGCGATTGCAGGCGATTGCGGGGAAAGCGCAACAATTTCCGCTACCCGCAGCGATCCCCGCAACGTTAAGCGATTCTCATCTTGTAAGCGCTTGCACTTCAAGCGCTTTCCGCTTACCGTCGGCGGCAGTCCCCATCGCACGTCGCCGTGCCGTCACCCCCCTGGAGCCCCGTGTCGAAGCCGACCTCCGCCCGCCTCCGCCGTGCTCTCGCCGCTCTCGCGGCGAGCGCGATCGTTCTCACCGGAAGCCTCGCGGCGACCGCTCCGGCGACCGCAGCGACGCCGGAGACGCCGACCGCCGATCGCACCGTCGCCCTCGTCGGCAGCTTGCAGTCCGAGCTCGGCTGTTCGGACGACTGGCAGCCCGCTTGCGCGGCCACCGAGCTCGCGCCGACCGAGACAGACGGCGTCTACGCCGCCGAGTTCGAGGTTCCCGCCGGCACCTACGAGTACAAGGTCGCACTCGACGACGCCTGGGACGAGGCCTACGGGCTGAACGGCGGTGGGGACAACATCCCGCTCACCATCGCCGGCCCCACCGCCCTCCGCTTCACGTTCGACGACACCCTCGACCGGGTCGGGCTCGAGGCGCTCGACCTCCGCGGCGACTACGACAACGCGGATGACGCGCTCGTCGCCCCGCCCGTGCGGCAGCCCGGCAGTGACGAGCAGTTCTACTTCGTCATGACCGACCGGTTCGCCAACGGCGACCCCTCGAACGACACCGGCGGCTTCGAAGGCGACCGCCTGGCGACCGGCTTCGACCCGACAGACAAGGGCTTCTTCCACGGCGGCGACATCGCCGGGCTCCGCTCGAAGCTCGACTACATCGAGGGCCTGGGCACGAGCGCGATCTGGCTGACGCCGAGCTTCGCCAACCGCCCGGTGCAGGGGGAGGGCGAGAACGCCAGCGCCGGGTACCACGGCTACTGGGTGACCGACTTCACCCGCATCGACCCGCACCTCGGCACGAATGAGGAGCTCGAGGCGCTGATCGCCGAGGCGCACGACCGCGGGATCAAGGTGTACTTCGACATCATCACCAACCACACCGCCGACGTCATCTCCTACGCGGAGGGCCAGTACTCCTACATCGACCAGGCGACCTCTCCCTACCTCGATGCGGCCGGCAACGCCTTCGACCCGGCCGACTTCGCCGGCACCGACTCCTTCCCCGAGCTCGACGCCGCGACATCCTTCCCCTACACGCCGGTGATCGCCGACGCCGATCAGAACGCCAAGACCCCGGCGTGGCTCAACGACCCGACGCTGTACCACAACCGCGGCGACTCGACCTGGTCGGGTGAGTCGGTGACGCTCGGTGACTTCTCCGGCCTCGACGACCTCATGACCGAGCACCCGACGGTCGTGAACGGCTTCGTGCAGGTGTACCAGGACTGGATCGACCTCGGCATCGACGGCTTCCGCATCGACACCGCCAAGCACGTGAACTTCGAGTTCTGGGAGACCTGGTCGACCGAGGTGCTCGACTACGCCCACGCGCAGGGCAAGCCCGACTTCTTCATGTTCGGCGAGGTGTACGACGCCGATCCGGTCAAGCTCGCCCCGTACGTCCGCGACACCGACATGAACAGCGTGCTCGACTTCACCTTCCAGTCCTCGGCCGTGAGCTTCGCCGCCGGCAACAGCGCCAAGGGCCTGCAGAACCTGTACGCCGGCGATGACCGCTACACCACCCCCGACAGCTCGGCGACGGCGCTGCCGACCTTCCTCGGCAACCACGACATGGGGCGGATCGGCTACTTCCTGAAGAACACCGATGACGCGCTGGCGCGGAACCTTCTCGCGCACGACCTGATGTTCCTCGGCCGCGGCCAGCCGGTGGTCTACTACGGCGACGAGCAGGGTTTCGCCGGTGCTGACCCCGGCAACGACAAGAGCGCCCGCCAGAGCCTCTTCGCCAGCCAGGTCGCCGAGTACCAGAACCAGCCGCTGCTCACCGGCGAGACCGCGGGCGCCGTCGACAGGTACGACACGGCTGCTCCGGTCTACGAGCACATCGCCGCCCTGTCGCAGCTTCGTCAGGACCACCCGGCTCTCACGACCGGCGCGCAGATCGAGCGCTACGCCGACAACGGCGCCGGCGTCTACGCCTTCTCGCGCGTCGACCGTGACGAGAAGACCGAGTACCTCGTGGCGCTGAACAACACCACCGCCGACAAGACCGTCGAACTCACCACGCTCACCGCGGATGCGACCTTCGCTCCCATCTACGGCTCCGACCAGGGGATGACGACGGATGCCTCGTCGGCTGTCACCCTGACCGTTCCCGCCCTCTCGGCGGTCGTCTACCGCGCCGACGCGACGGTGACGGCGCCCGGGGCTGCGGGCGAGATCACCGTCTCGGCTCCCGGTGCCGGCGCCGCCCTCTCGGGATCGGTCGCCGTCAGCGCCGACGTCGCCGACACGACCTGGCAGGAGACGAGCTTCGCCTGGCGTGTCGTCGGATCCGACGAGTGGACCTCTCTCGGCACCGCCGAAGACACCGACCCGCGCGTCTTCCACGACATCCGCGGCCTCGCGCCGGGGACGCTGGTGGAGTACCGGGCGGTCAGCGTCGATGCAGCCGGGCAGCGCTCCGCGGCATCCACCTACGCCTCGGTCGGCAACGCCGTCACCCTCGAGGTCCCCGAGGAGCCGGAGTCGCCGATCGACATGGTGACCGTTCCCGGAAGCCTCAACTCCGAGATGGGCTGCGCGGGCGATTGGGCGCCCGGCTGCGAAGCCGCGAAGCTGACCCTCGGCGCCGACGGCATCTGGAAGGGCACCTTCGACATCCCGGCCGGCGACTACGAGTACAAGGTTGCGATCAACGGCTCGTGGGACGTCAACTACGGCGCCAACGGAGTGCTCAACGGCCCGAACATCGCCATCACCCACGCGGGCGGGCCGATCACCTTCTACTTCGACCCGCGCTCGAACGTCGTGCAGTCGACGGCCGAGGGACCCATCGTGACCCTCCCCGGATCGGCGCAGAGCGAACTCGGGTGCGCCGCAGACTGGTCGCCGGACTGCCTCGCGACGCTCATGGCCGACGGCGATCGTGACGGCGTGTACGAGTTCGCCACCGACCGGATCCCCGCGGGGGCCTATGAGGTGAAGGTCGCGCACGGCCTCAGCTGGGACGAGAACTACGGCGTCGGCGGTGCGCCCGGCGGCGCGAACTACAGCTTCAGCGCCGCGGACGGTGAGCTCGTCGTCTTCCGGTACACCCTCGACACGCACGTCCTCGAGATCGAAGTGACGAACCCGCCGCTCGCCGGCACGGGTGAGCTGCGCGCCCACTGGATCGACGAGAACACCCTGGCGTGGCCGCGGGATCTCGGGGCCGACGCCGCCGATGCGACCTGGCAGCTGCACGCCTCGCCCGAGGCATCCCTCGCTCTCGAGGAGAACGAGGTCGTCGGCGGCGACGCGGTCGACCTCACCCCGATCGAGGGCGGACTGACCGACGCGCAGCGGGCGCGGTTCCCGGCGCTGGCGGAATTCGTCGCGCTGCAGGTGGACGACGCGGATGTCGCGGAGCTCCTCACCGGTCAGCTCATGGTGTCGCAGCGGGACGCCGAGGGGGCCATCTCGGCCTTCACCGGCGTGCAGATTCCCGGCGTCCTCGACGACCTCTACGCCGACGCAGTGGCCGATGTCGATCTCGGCGTGGCCTTCGCCGAGGAAGCGCCGACGTTCCGGCTCTGGGCGCCGACGGCGCAGGCCGCGACGCTCCTCACCTGGAACGCGGGAGCCGATGGGGAGCCCGAGCGCCACGAGGCCGAATGGGACGAGGCATCCGGCGTCTGGACCGTTGAGGGCGACCGCGAGCTCTCCGGTGACGAATACCGCTGGGAGGTCGTCGTCTATGCACCGACCACCGGCGCGATCGAGACCAACCAGGTCACCGACCCGTACTCCGTCGCGCTGACCCTCAATTCGACCGCGTCGGTCGCGGTCGACCTCGCCGACGACGCGTGGCGCCCGGAGGCGTGGGCGGAGACCGCGGCGCCCATCATCGACCGACCCGTCGACCGGGCGATCTACGAGCTGCACGTGCGGGACTTCTCGATCGGCGACACCTCTGTCCCCGAGGAAGAGCGTGGTACCTACCGCGCCTTCACCCGCGACAGCGCCGGCGCCGCGCAGCTGCGCGAGCTCGCCGACGCCGGCATCAACACGGTGCACCTGCTGCCGACCTTCGACATCGCCACGATCGAGGAGGACCGGTCGCTCCAGGCGCAGCCCGACTGCGACCTCGCGTCGTACGGCCCCGCCGACACCGCCCAGCAGGCCTGCATCGAGGCGGTCGCCGATGCCGACGGCTTCAACTGGGGCTACGACCCGTACCACTTCTCCACCCCGGAGGGCTCGTACGCGGTCGACGCCGAGGGCGGGGCGCGGGTGCACGAGTTCCGTGAGATGGTCGGGGCGCTCCACGGCATGGGTCTGCAGGTCGTCCTCGACCAGGTGTTCAACCACACCGCCCAGTCGGGACAGGGGGAGAAGTCGGTGCTCGACAAGGTCGTGCCCGGCTACTACCACCGGTTGAACCTCGCCGGTGCGGTGGAGACCTCCACCTGCTGCCAGAACGTCGCCACCGAGCATGAGCTCGCCGAGAAGCTGATGGTCGACTCGGTGGTGCTGTGGGCCAAGGAGTACAAGGTCGACGGCTTCCGCTTCGACCTCATGGGCCACCACTCCAAGGCGAACATGCTCGCCGTCCGTGAGGCGCTCGATGCGCTGACCCTCGAGGAGGACGGCGTCGACGGCTCGGCGATCTACCTCTACGGCGAGGGCTGGAACTTCGGCGAGGTCGCGAACAACGCCCTGTTCGAGCAGGCCACGCAGGGGCAGCTCGGCGGCACCGGCATCGGCACCTTCAGCGACCGGCTGCGCGACGCCGTCCACGGCGGCAGCCCGGTCGCCGGTGAGACCGTGCAGCAGCAGGGTTTCGGCACGGGCCTCGGCACCGACCCCAACGGGGTGCCGATCAACGGCACGCCGGAGGAGGCGCTCGCAGACCTCGGACTGCAGACCGACCTGGTGAAGCTGGGTCTCGCGGGGAACCTCCGCGACTTCACCCTCACCGATCACACCGGCGCAGTGAAGGCGGGCGACGAGCTCGACTACCGCGGGTCGCCGGCGGGCTACGCCGAGCAGCCCGACGAGGTCATCACCTACGTCGACGCGCACGACAACGAGACGCTGTACGACCTGTCGGTGCTGAAGCTGCCCGCCGACACCCCCATGGCCGACCGGGTGCGCATGAACACCCTGTCGCTGGCGACCACCGCGTTCGCACAGACGCCGTCGTTCTGGCACGCGGGCACCGAGCTGCTCCGCTCGAAGTCGCTCGACCGCAACAGCTACAACTCCGGCGACTGGTTCAACCGCATCGACTGGACGGGACAGGAGTCGACCTTCGGGTCGGGTCTCCCGCGGGCGGCTGACAACCAGGACAAGTGGGCGATCATGGAGCCGCTCCTGTCGGACCCGGCGCTGAAGCCCGGCGCTTCGGACATCGCAGCGGCCGAGGCATCCGCCCTCGATCTGCTCCGGACGCGCGAGGACGTCGGGCTGCTGCGCCTCGGATCGGCCGCGCTGATCGACCAGAAGGTCTCGTTCCCCGGTAGTGGGCCCGAGGCGCCGGCCGGCCTGCTGGTCATGCTCATCGACGACATCCTCGGGGAGGACGTCGACCCCGAGCTGAGCGGTGCGCTCGTCGTCTTCAACGCCTCGCCCGACGCGCTCTCGCAGACGCTGCCCGAGCTCGAGGGCCGCTCGTTCGGTCTGGCCCCGGCGCTCGCCGACGGCGCTGACGAGGTGGTCAAGGGCACCACGTGGGATGCGGCGACCGGCGCCCTCACGATCCCGGGCCGGACGGTCGCGGTGCTCGTCGAGACGCAGGCCGACGGTGGTCCGGGAGGGCCCGGCGGCCCTGGCAACGGCGGCGGGCCCGGCGGCCCTGGCAACGGCGGCGGACCGGGCTCGGGTGGCCAGCCGGGCGCGGGTGATGGCGGCGGGTCGGATGACGGTGGCGAGACGGCCGGCGGCGGGTCATCCGCTCCCTCGGGCGTGCTCGGCGTGACCGGTGCCGCCCTGCCCGTCGGGCTCGCGATCGCCGCGGCGCTCCTCCTCCTCGCCGGCGGCGTGCTCGTCGCGCTGCGGCGCCGGGCGGCGCGGGCGCGCACCTGACCGCTCACGTCA